>ENA-UOOR01000015-UOOR01000015.1-fermentation-metagenome-genome-assembly--contig:-NODE-15-length-239051-cov-18.105073_pt1 | contig 239051 bp, 233 predicted proteins | sample MGYA00245780_ERZ724029 | MGnify/ENA primary metagenome ERZ724029 (study PRJEB28704, sample SAMN03018315) | fermentation metagenome | biome: anthropogenic terrestrial biome; feature: soil...
ACTCTGCGTTCTCCGGCTGCTCAGGGCTCACGTTGGTGACAATACCCGACAGCGTCACATCCATCGGCGACTTTGCGTTCTCCGGCTGCTCAGGGCTCACGTCGGTGACCATCGGCAACAGCGTCACATCCATTGGCTACTCTGCGTTCTCCGGCTGCTCAGGGCTCACGTCGCTGACCATGCCAATCGACATAAAGGTCACTCAATACACGTTCTACAACTGCACCAATCTGACGTCCGTGGTCCTGACCAAGGGACAGACAGGCGTAGGAGCATCATACTCATCAAGTTATGGCGACTATCAATACACTCCATGGTATCAGAGCCGTTCCAACGAGATATCGATAATCATCGAGGAAGGCGTCGGATCCATCGGCGATCGGGCGTTCTACAACTGTATAGGGCTCACGTCGCTGACCATACCTGACAGCGTCACATCCATCGGCAACCTTGCGTTCTACAACTGCACGGGCCTGACGTCTCTGACGATACCCTCGAGCGTCACATCCATCGGCAACCTTGCGTTCTACAACTGCACGGGCCTGACGTCTCTGACGATACCCTCGAGCGTCACATCCATCGGCGAACGGGCGTTCGATGGATGCGCAGCACTCACGTCGGTGACCATCGGCAACAGCGTCACATCCATCGGCGACAATGCGTTCTATAATATGGCTCTCTTTTCAGAAGACGGAACGACACCACTGGAACATACGTCAGAGGAACTATCCGGTCACAGTTTCGCAGGGACCTATGAAAGAATGGTGAGAAACGGCCACACCGTCACCTACAACATTGACGGAGGCTCCTCTCCGGCACCTACACAGTCGATAATAGGGAAAGGACAAAAGTTCACCATAGTTTCTTATGAAGGCACCAAGGCCGGACACACATTTGCAGGATGGAGTGAAGGAGATAATGTCTATAAAACAGGAGACGAATATACCGTTGGAGATTCGGACGTCGTATTGACTGCGATATGGGACATTAATCAGTACACCATAACCTTCGATACTGCCGGCGGTTCTGCCGTTCCGGCTATAACGCAGGATTATGGTACGGCGATTACGTCTCCGGCCGCACCGACGAGGACGGGATACACATTCGGCGGATGGTCCCCGGCCCTGCCGGCGACCATGCCCGGGGCGAACACCACGGCCACGGCTCAGTGGACCATCAACCAGTACATCATCAGCTTCAGTGCTAACGGGGCCACGGGTGCAGTCCCCGCAGCGATCACGGGAGATTATGATTCGACCGTGCCTTTGCCCGAAGCGGGCAGCCTTGCGAAGGCAGGATACGCATTCGGCGGATGGTCACATAATCCCGGCGGCTCGACGCTGTTGACCCCATACAAAGTGAATACGGACGAAACGCTGTACGCTGTGTGGAATATCATCACCTATGACGAACTTCCCGACTCTGAGGTGATAAGCGATATCATCAGCCAGGATGACGAGCCCGTACTTCAGGTGAAGGGAAATGCCGCCGATCAGGTGCTGGACAACACAATATTCCAAAGCATCGGCGACAAGCCCCTTACCGTGGACGTGGTTGATGACGAGGGCCAGGTACAATATTCCTGGACCTTCGAAGGCGATTACAAATCCGAAGCGGGAACGTTCAAGGCAGGTATATCCGAGGTTACGCCGGAGGGCGATCTCAGCGGTGCCATAACCTCGACCGGCGCCGAGAACCCCCTGGTATTGAACTTCGCCGCCAGCGGAGAGCTGCCGATCAACGCCACCGTGAAGTATTACGTGGGAGACAAGTACGAGAACGGAACGAAGCTCACACTGTTCTTCTACAACGAGACGACGAAGCAGCTTGAGGAGAAGGCGAAGGACCTTGTGGTAACGGACGGCTGGGTGACGCTGAGCCTGACCCACTGCTCCTCATACGTGCTCGCCGAGCCTGCTCCCGCATCAACGCCTGAGGACAGCACCATGCTGTACATAGGTATCGGAGCGGCTGCCGCAGCGATACTTGGAGCGGTTGCGTTCTTCATCATCAGGAGGCGCTGAGACAAAGAGAGCTTCAAAACCCCGGAGCATTCTGCCGCATCCGTGCGGCAGAGGGTTATTTTTAATCTAGCATAAAGAGACCATTATGATACGAATTTCGTATCAATCATTTGGGATACGGACAGGGCAGCCTTACAACCACAGTATGGCAGATCCTTGGATCCCGTGTCGGCTCATATATTCGATCATACAGAGAGGTCTCTCCAAGGATCAGATGCGGCTCCCTTCCACAATTGAATCTGTAGCGCGATAGATCTGCGTTGCGCATTGCAATATTCCATGAATATGAACAACCGGTTCACACGTCCCTTTGAAAAATGAGAATCTCAGATCAGACATATGCGTTCATGAAGGGCCAGGAGCGCCCGGTTCAGGAATAAGATATCTGCTCTTCTCGCTCTTGAATGCCCAAATTCCCCAGAGGTACATCATGGTGCCCCCGATCACCTCGACCAGGGCGAAGCTCCAGAATATGGCCTCCAAGGAGATCGTGGATGCGAAAGCGTAGAATGCTATCAACATCAGATTACGTATCACTGCGGACAGAGTTGACTTTTGCGCTTTGCGGAGGGACTGCAGCATGGCCGATCCAAGAGGTATCATGCCCCAGAACGGCAGGCACATGCAGTAGATCCTCAGGGCCTTCGCCATCTCCGGCCTCAGTCCCGCGGAGTCCGGGGAATAGGTGAAGGCCGTCACCAGATATTCCGCGCCGATGAAGATGGTGATCCCCAGCAGGATCACGAATACGATTGTGGTCCGGACAATGCTGTGATATACTTGCCAGGCCCGGTCATAGTCCCTGCGCGCAAAGGCCACCGAGCATATGGGTATCAGTGCGGTGGCCACCGCTGTCGCGGGCATCGTGGCCATGTTGATGAATATGAAGGGCATAGTGTAGATCGCCAGGCCTTCCGGGCCGGCGCTGCTTATGACGAACCAATTCAGGAGAAGGTTCACGGCATTGATGAATACAAGCTCTGTCGTCTGCGGAGTCCCAACGTAGAGTATGTCGTTGAGGATATCCTTTCTGAATCTGAATCTGCGTAGGGACGGGCGGATGTACATCTTCTTTCTCAGATACCAATATACCCCGACAGAGTTGGCTATAGTGGTGGCCGTGACGGTAGCCACCGGGGACCCGGTGACCCCCAGGTCGAAATAGAATATGAAAACCGGATCCAGTATAAGATTGAGAACTGACCCGGTAATGAGCACCGCCACGGACCTTTTGACGGCGTTCTCCGCCCTGAGCAGCCCGGCGATAACGCCGCTGAGCATTATCATCGATGAGCCCAGGAACATGGGTATTGCGTAATCGGACGCATCGTCAAGGAGGACCCCCGCACCCATCAGAGCCAGAAGAGGCCTGCGCAGAATCAGCAGGATCGGCGTCAGTATCAGAGATATCACGATTATCAGGGCTATGGCGTGGGAAGCCCGGGAGTTTGCGCCCTCATGGTCTCCCAGGCCTATGCGCCTTGCGACGGCGGTCGATCCCCCTACGCCGATCCCTGTGCCGATGCCGACCAGTATAAGGTAGAGCGCTGAAGAGAGGCCGATCACGGCCAGGGCATCGGACCCAAGGGTGGCGCACCACGCTGCGTCGACGAAGGAGTTGATCTGGGCTATGAGCAAGGCGAACCCCACAGGAATCGCCATGAGCTTCACTGCCCTGCCAGGGTTCTCCATCATGAGGGAGACATCGCGTTCCGCATCGCTTTCGGTCCTTCTGAACAACGTCATCCCTCCTTGTAACTGGATTTCGCTACCCCCGATAAAAACCTGTTGCAGCGATACCGAGCGATCTGTGGAGAGGAATGTGCCACGTATTTAATCGGCCGGGCCGATTAATGTATGAACGATGAAGAAGGACCTCAGGAAGGAAAGGAAGGATCTCTACTCCCTAAAGGCCGGCATATCCGAGGTGGACGTGCCGAGGATGAGGTTCATCGCCGTCACCCGCAAAGGGACTGTGGACAAACGTGCGCAGGAGGCGGCGGAGATCCTGTTCGAAGTTTCTTATGCGGCGAGTATGAGCCCGGCCGAAGAGATACAGCCTGAGGGATACTACGAGTATGAGATCATGCCCTTGGAGGCATTGTTCGGTTCGAGGGATGTTCTCTTCGACCCACGTAGCAGAGATACATGGGAATGGACCATGATGGTCCGCCAGCCCGAATTCGTGGACGAGGAGTTCTTCGAAGCAATAAAGGAGTCTGTGAAGAAAAAGAAGCCCGGACTGGACCTGGACAAGGCGTATCTTCTCGAAACAGAAGAAGGTCCCTCGGTACAGATGCTGCACATGGGAAGCTACAGTTCCGTCGGTGAATCTGTCGGCAAGATGATGAATTACATCAAAGAGAAAGAGTACGCCGTGAACGGCCCATATCATGAGATATATCTCTCTGACCCTAACCGAGTGGAAGAGAGCAAGCTGAAGACGATCATCAGGTTCCCGGTCGTTCCGAGATCCCTGTGAATCTGCTCAATCCTTTGAAGAGATATACTTACCGGACCAACGTGCTTCATCTTTGAATTCGAATTACGGCGCTTACGGCATACGAATGCGTTCTTCAATTGCCTGTTTTTCAGCTCTCTTTCAGTTTCTTAATGCTTTTATTCGCCCCAACGATATCTCCGGTTCTTCAGCCAAAGATCCAGATCGCACGAGAGACACAATCCGTTATGGCAACAGATTGTCCCCCCGCAATCAGGGCAATTCCATTTTTCTTCCTGGCTCTGAAGGAACGCATCCATTCCCTTCTCGCGGATCTCATTCAGATTCCTGATCATGCTCATGTGATACTTGTCACGATAACGTTTATCCAGCTGTTTCAGGCGCCTGCACGGATAATCCCCGCACTCGGTGCAGAAGCGAACCAAGCCGAGCCCGACCTTCTCGCAGCTGTCGGCCACATGCGTACAATGCTTTCCGCGCGGGATGCAACCGGGGCAGTACGTCCGATGAAAACCCTTCTTGCTTATATCGTTCTTCTGACCCAGATATGCAACGCATAGGCCGCAGTTCATGCCGCACGGGGCGATCAGTCTTTCGTCTTTCATCAGCCCGCCTCTCGATCGAACAGAATGCAAGTGCCATGATCGGACTCGTATGATCTTTCTGCAGTCTTATCAGCGATATCAGACGCATTTAGTTCTGTCGCAGGCGCGCCGTTTCTATTTTTAAGACGTTTCTCATCCTTAGAGAAATCTTCATTCAACACATCGACCCTTTTTGATTGAATCTCTTGAATGTTCGTATCAAAAGTGCATTTAAGCGAAAAGATCGACACGATTCTTAAAAATGACTCTGTGCACCTTGAAAATGTACATATATGTGATAAACAAACCCTTAAGCATGGCGAAGATCGGTTTCGGGAATCCTGAGGATCCGCACAGAATAAGGAACAGCAGCCGCCGGTTCTTCCTTGCCGTTCCGATCTTGATGCTGGCACTTTCCATGGCCGCCTATCTTTTCCGCAAAGACCTTCTGGAGCTGATGGGAGGCGTGATAATGTACATGGTGGCGTTCAGCATGTCCCTGGGCATCGTCTTCGCTGCGTACAGGGCCCTCACCATAACGATGAAACGTTTGGAAGGGAAGAGATGATTTTCTCCGAAGCGGTCAGACCTTCTTGATGGTCTCGAAGGTCTGGAAGTTGGGGCGGGTCACCAGAGAGTACAGTATCGTGAAACCGTCGTAGAATGCCACCGGGATCTGGAACAGGAACAGTATCAGCGAATACTTCCTGGATCCGTTATAGAGCGCCCCGAACTGATAGTAGCTGGTGAATCCCACTATGTTCAGGATGGTTACGAGCAGGATCATTGGTGTGATGTGGATATCCATCAGGATATATGTCGAGAGCATTATCAGACCTATCAGCCCGGTCACGCCCACTAAGTACATGTAGATGTAGAAGAGATAAGTTCGCAGGCTAAGCCTCCGGACCTTGCCGTCGTTCTTGAATATGGACCAGAACCACCTGCGCCTCTGTTTGTAGAAATCCTTGGCCGTGGTGGGGGGAGCGATGTATATGTTGCCCGCAGGTATGTGGCAGAAAGTATACTTCTTGGATATCTCCAGACCCATTATCAGGTCCTCGGCACCGTATGTCCCATAATCCCAGCCTATCTCCTGCTCCACGTCGGCCCTGACGACTATGCCCTCACCGTGAACGAACTGAGGTCTGTTACCTTTATTGTAGTGTCTGCACCAGGCCTCACAATTGGCTATCCTGACGATATCCGAGAGGGAAGAGAAGAGATGCCTTCCGAACTCCCTTAGCCTTATGCATCCCTGCCCGCCTTCGACGGTCATGTGATTGATCACATACTCAAGATACGGCTTGTCCACCATGCTGTCGTCATCCAGATGGCAGATGTACGTCTCCCTGCCGTATCCCTCCGTGCGGAGCCATTCGTTGCCGTACTGCATGGCCCGCATCTTATTCCTGGATCCGTTCGGGCACACATAATCCTTGGGAACGGTGATCTCCCTGCAACTGTATGAGAACGTATCCCTGTGCTCTTTGATTACGAAGATCTCAAGACCCAGTTCGTAACCTTTGATATTCGATATTATCTTCTCAACAACATCCGTGGCCATGCCGTTGGTTGTTATGACGACGATCACGTTGTTGGGCTTCTCCAACATCGGGTCCTTCTCAGCCTCCCTGATGTCGTTCCCGAAGAGGCTGATGATCATCAGGTACATCTGATATACGGCGAATGGAAAATACGAAAGAACTACTGCGGCGAAAGCATACTGCAATAGGGACCAAGACGTGAGTTCCTGAGAAATCATCGTTAACGGCATTTCTTTCACTATCCGCGCCTTATCGGACCATACGAGCGATATGACGCATTCTTAACTTTAGTTAGAACTACTCTATATCTATTTATCTTTCAGATACAAGTCAAGAGCGATCGGCTCCTGCTCCGTGTTCTCCGACCCATGCCATAATAATATGTCATATCTGGCACTTTCCAAATGCCGGTCAGCAGCTTATTCGTCAGGACCCGTCACTTCGTCGCAGATGGATTTGATGTACTGATTATAGTACAGTCCCTTCTCTTTCGCCAGGGCTCTTATGACATCCGTGGTCCTTGACCCGTACTGAGAGGACTTCTTCACCCTTCCAGCTATCGAGGGATATCCCAGATCCGCAGCGATCTCCTTCAGGACGGACTTCCGGGAGTCCAGGTCCTTTGGTCTCAGCACAGCCGGATCTATTCTCTCCACCTCAGACAGCACAGCGGGGTCGAGATACGGGTACATCAGCTCCTGACGGAAATGGGCCGCGATCGCCTTCTCGCACGGGATGGAGACGTTCAGGAGCCTGTCCACGCTCGAGATCCTCAATGCTTCGTACTCTTCATAGGTCTGATCGACGAACTTGGCGCACCCCATGAAGAACTCGTCGGCCCCCTGCCCCGTGAGAACAATCCTCTCGCTGGCCTCTCTGCAGACCGTGAAGAGCTGGAGTTCGTAACTTATCGTGAACGGATCGCTGACCTTGGTGGCCAGGATGAGTTCGCGGATATCGTTCTCGATGCTTTCCTCACTGATTCTGCAGTGAACCCAGGGGAGGCCCAGCTTTTCGGCCAGCTCTTTCCCGGCGGCGACGTCGAACGAGTCGTCCGTTCCGCAGGTGTAGCAGGTGACCGATCTGGCGTACTTGGATGCTATCGCGGCGACGAGACCGGAATCCATCCCTCCCGAGAAGGCAACGCCAACGCGTTTCCCTTCGCAGGCCTTGCGGACGGATTCTTCGATTGCTCTGCCGAGTTCTTCGTATTTCGCCAACTGTATCTTCCCACGTTTCAGGCTTGGACGAGTATCGAACCTGTAAAACATGGACGTCTAAAACATCCCCATCTCACGAAGATTCTGATACTCTCTCCGTGGATGGGTAAAACGTTTCGGGAAGTATTTTTAGGTTTCACAGGTCGAGGGCATCGTCGACCGCCGTTGTGGCACTCTTAATCTTCCTCGGGTCCGCATAGAGGTAGTGGTTGAGGGTGGTGTCGAGGTGGGAATGCCGCATCATCCTCCGAACGGTATCCTGCTCCACGCCCGCGTCGAAGAGATTGGTGCAGTAGAACCTCCGCAGGGTGTGGCAGGTGGCTTTGATACGGCTCTTCTCCACCAGGCCCCTCATGGTCTGTTCCACGAATCTTATCGACGCGGTCGGACTGTGGGCGCGGTAGGGTATGGCGATAAGGGCACCGTCGGCCCTGTCGCCGTATTGCGAAATGATGCCTTCCCTGTAGGGAAGGTACTCCTCGATTGCTCTGAGCACCGAATCGGGGACTTCCTTCTCCACGAGCTTTCCGCGTCCGTGTCCCTTTCCGCTGACCATGACCTTGTTGCCCTTGAAGTCCGAGAGCTTGATTGTTGCAATCTCCTCCCTCCTCAGTCCGAGTCCAGCGCCGAGGTAGAGGATTATCTTCTCCGCGGGGTTGGCGACGGCCAGCATCTCCTTCCATTGGTCCTTGAAGATCCAGGTCCGCTCGACGTCGCTCTTCGACCATAGCATCGCCGCCTCGTTGTAGGGGTCGTGTCCGGTCCCGAACTTTATCATCCCTCCGAGCTTGCATAGGTAGTTCTTGAGGGTGATGTCCTTGATATCGGGGCAGTTCCTCCTTACCTCGCGGAAGTGGTGCTTGGTGATCTCGTCGGGATAGAGCGGACCGCATATCACGAACAGCCGTCTGATTATCGTGCCCAGGTTCCCCCTGGTGCTCTTGAGGGTCATGGGCGTCAGCCCCCTGTCCCTCTGGTCCTCCAGATATTTCTCTTCGAGGGTCTCCATCGCCTTCCATTGGGGTGTGGATTCCATCTTATCTTCCTCTCGGCAGTTGATGGATCCCTGTCGTTTCTGCGGATGGAATATGTCGGTTCGTGGGTTATAATTGTAGGGGAGAGGTCGATATAACATTCATAACATCTCAGACTTATAATAGAACGAAAACCTTTTCGTTGGTATGCGAGTGGTCGAGCTTTTTGCTGGCGTGGGTGGTTTTCGCGTCGGTCTTGAAGCTGTTTCCAAAGATTTTTACAAAACCGTTTGGGCCAACCAATGGGAACCTGGTACCGAAAGGAAGCAATTTGCGTTCAGATGCTACGATTCCCACTTTGATACAGGGACAAAGGTCAACGCAGATATCAATACGGTAATCAATCAGGTTCCCGAACACGATCTTCTAGTTGGAGGATTCCCGTGCCAAGATTATTCCGTAGCAAGTACTGGCGCTAAAGGCATAGTCGGAAAGAAAGGGGTCCTATGGTGGGCCATCAACGAAATCGTGAAAAAGAGGGGACCGCGTTATCTTTTTCTTGAAAATGTGGACAGACTTATCAAATCCCCTACAAAGCAGCGTGGAAGGGATTTTGGAATAATTCTCAGATGTCTCGCGGATAAAGGTTACTATGTCGAGTGGCGTGTAATCAATGCAGCCGACTATGGTATGCCTCAGAAAAGGAGAAGAATATTCATTTTCGCAGCACACGACAATCAGAAATTCGTAAAATCGCTGAAGAAAAAAACAGCCGAAGAAATAGTGTCCAAGGATGGTTTCTTTGCCCGTACATTCAAAATCACAACCAATTTCAAACAAAGTACCGTCTTTGAGTACGATATTTCAGAGAATGAGTATCCAGAGCTTACAGATATTTCGGACAACTTCGCAGTAAAATTCAGCAGATGCGGAGTAATGCGCGACTATCGGATTTATACCCGTGACTTCGAGGTAGATTACGACGGACCTTGCGAAACCTTGCGCGAGAAACTTGAGGATTCGGTAGACGAGAGATACTACCAGTCAGATCTTCAGATTCCGGACTGGAAATACATGAAAAATCACAAAAGCATCATCCGTACCGCACCAGACGGTTCCAAATACAATTACACTGAGGGGAGGATTCCGTTCCCCGACAATCTCGATATCGCGGGACGTACTATGCTTACATCAGAGGGTACGCTGAACAGATCATCGCATCTCATCTGCGACCCGAATACTGGGAGATACCGCATTATCACGCCCAGGGAGTGTGAAAGGCTGAATGGATTCCCAGACGATTGGACTGCCGAGGTAATGACTGAACGGCAGCGTTATTTCTGCATGGGGAACGCACTTGTGGTCCCCATAGTGATGCGTATGGGCGCCACATTGATTGAAATAGAGGGAGGTAAGCCTAGTTGATTGACCTTTCCTCTCTCGGACTTCCGTCTTCGGAATATGAAGAATTCAAAGAACTCTGCAACGAAATCTACCGTTTCGTGGCAAATGAAGAATATGCAAATCTCTTCAGAATGATGCAAGAATTCCCCTCGGATATGTATCCGAGGTTCGAGACTGCATTGAACATTCTTCTCAGCAATTCCTGCATCGTCAATGGTTCAAAAGGGTTCAGAATCGGCAACCCTCCCGAGTTTGAAGAACCTGGCGACTCCAAAACTGATAACGATGCCCCCAGCACAGAGGACAGCAGGCACTTGGAACGCATGGAATTCATCAAAGAAGTTGATTCGAGGGCATATAGATTGCTTTCAGACGATTCCTTCTACGCCCCTCTCAACATCGTTGAGAAAACCATCGACGCCATGAACAAAGGAACTCCAAAAACTATTCTGGATTCATTCTTCATCAAAGAAACGGTTTTTGAAGTTCTGAGGAGAACGTACAAATCCGATGCTGAAAAGGTTATTTCAAAGTTCAGTCAGCAGTTCGATATGGATCCGATTGATGTAGACCTGTTCGGGAAATACGATCTTTCCACGAACGTATTCATATACCTGTTCAACAGGTCTCCTGCGTATTTCCGTTTGTTTTGGGTCAAGTTTGACCCTGGTTACGGCGATATCAGCGACCATTTGTTCCCGACTATTGAAGAAAACTCACTGTATGTTCATCGTACTCCAAATTCCGAGGAAGAAGTCAGCTTATGTGCCCGTACGATGGACTATCTGCACCACTACTTCGAAGCATTCGGAAATACTCCTAAAATGTTTGTCTCGGCAGTTCTGGGTCTGTTGAATAACACATCCCTTAGGAAGTCAAGGTTAAAAGATATCTACAAGCAATTTTCAGATGTGCACCCCTCGGATTATCCTACTGAAGACAAATGGATGTTCATCTTCGATGATTATATCGAAGCTGACGGATGTGTTAAACACCTCTCCTACGACAACATTCAGGCAGTACGTTCCATCATAGCAGGCGTAAATGAACTCAACTACGGCATATCCGTAGAAAAACTGTACAAGAGCTACAGGGACGACTTCGGAGCATACTACATCATCAGTGCGCAGGAGTTACAGGACTTCATTCTGAAATACACGACCTACAAGATTTATAAGGGCCGCATTCTGGTCAGAGGCACGCTGAAAGAGGCCTTGCAGAACTTCGTGGCCGATACAGAAGTCTACGATCAGAATAGGCTCATCAAAATGTATACCAGAAAGTGCGGCGGACCGGCCAAATTGATTGAACCTCTCCTGCAGACTATAGATATGGATTTGTTCGTCAACGAGAACCCCCTAACCGAAGAGGAGGAGAACACATTATCTGCTAGATTGTCCGAATTTGAGTGGATTTCCAAGGATAATGCAAAATCCATTTTCGCAGATTTACATAACCTCGAAGACAAGTTCACGGAGATGAATATGCACAAACTCGGATTCACGAGTTTGCAGGACGTCTATTACCGTTGCAAGTACCCGTCGTTCGCGGAATGTCTTCTTCAAAACGAGTTCGTTGGGGAAGAAAAATACGTTGATGACCGCAAATTTAGACTTAAAATGGAATGCCGTGCCTTCTCCATGGGAGTGGAGTTTCTGGAAAGATATCTTCATTGGATTCCCGTTTCCAAATACAAGTACCTCAATCTAGACTCGTCTAGATACAGTGCGTTTGCGGCAATCTTAGCATCCTATAGGGACAAGATAACGGAGCTATGCAAACATCAGTTCGTCACATCCTTCTCGTTGAAAAACATCAACGTCGGCATCCCGGAAATAGACGAGGACGACTTCGATCTTGAATTCTATGATGCTATGCTGATTGCATCTAAAGCCAATCGCCAGACCCTTGCAAGACATCGTTTTTACTTCATTCCGACAGATTCTACGAGTTTCGGACCTACTGCACCAGAATTCATACGCTATCTCGTCTACAATAACAACGGATCGGCATCCGTTGGTGAATTACAGGCAATCTTAGAATCCGAATACGGGATACGCGCAGATATGAGCGCGATAAGAACCCAAATCAAACTGTCAACCTGCATCTTCGACACAGGAATGGATGCAGCTTATCTCGACGACGAAATCTACATGGAGGCTATGAGAAATGAATGAGAATGACATCAAGAACCTTCCTGGCGTAATGCCCATAAACAAGACCAAGACTGTAGTTCTGGCGAGGAAATCGGAGACATTCCAGGTCTACCGCGTTCCCCTGAAATACCTCTACTACAACGATCAGAACGACCGTATTTCTACCGAAATCATCCGTTACTGCACCGAGAACAACCGTGAACTTCCCACAGACCGCGATGAGTACAATCAGATTTTCGAAGACTTGGTGGTCAAGTCCAAGGAAGATGCAATAATCAAGACCCAGAGGAGTATCGCCACACGCGGTCAGGACAACCCTGGAGTCACGCTCAAAGATGGTCGTGTAGTGGATGGTAACAGAAGGTTCACCTGTCTCCGCAGAATCCAGAAAGAGACAAACCAGGAACAGTTCTTCGAGACAATCATCCTCGATTACGACTACAAGAACGACTACAAGTACATCAAGTCCCTGGAACTCGAACTCCAAATGGGTGTCGACGAGAAAGTGAAGTACGACCCCATCGACAAGCTGTTCGGTGTTTACAAGTCCATCCGTATAGAGAAAGCATTCACTATCGAGGAATATGCCGCCCTGTTCGACGACTACTCGGTCAACGATGTCAAGAAAGACCTTGCTCTGGCCGATTTGATGGTCGAATACCTCGAATTCCAGGGAACACCTGGCAAATACTACATCGCCAAGGACATGGATCTCCAGGGAACCCTGTTCGAGATTCCCGCGATTCTCGAAAGGGTGAGGAAGAAGAACCCCGACCTTGTGGACGATGTCAAGCTCCGCATATTCGCCAGCATCAGCGTAGGCGCAACCAAGAGACTGAATCTCTTCATGAGGGACATCAAGGACGTGGTAGAGAACGGAGATCTTGCCAAATATCTCGCGGATACCGAGGAGGCTGTGACCGAAACTATGCAGGCTCTGGAGGAGAAACCCGTACAGAACTACAACGATCTGGCCGACGGAATCAGAAACCGCGACGATCTAAAAGACAAGCTGGTTCTCCCGGTGAACACACAGAAGAAAGCCATCGAGTCGAAGAAGCTGAAGAAGGCACCTATCAGGTACTCCAAGGAAGCGATTTCGACGCTAAACGCCATACACACCGACTCCATTCTCGAAATGAACGATGAGGATCGCGGTGAACTCAAGAGTCTTCTCGACCAGCTCGAGGACAAAATCAACGAGATGAGGGAGAAACTTTGACGCTGAAATCCGTTCCGCTCAAACCGAAATACATCTCGCTCGAGGACGATGTAGCGAAGCTCTTCTACATCCCCGTAATGAGCAACTGTATCCGTTTCGACAGGATTTCCTGTTATTTCGCGTTCGATGCAATTGCCAAGTACTGCACAGGCATCTACTACCTGGGTAAGAACGACGGGAAGTTCAGGCTCATAATCTCCGAGAATATCTCCGAAGAAACGTTCAACGTAATCAGGGAAGGATATCTTGGTTATCAGTACCTCGACGACATCATCCGTGAGAAGATGCGTCAGGAACTTTGCCTGGAAGATACGGTCACACTGTCCAATCTGGCATATCTTATGAAATGCGGACTGGTGGAAATCAAGTTCGCGTTCTGCTGCAACGGTCTGTTCCATGAAAAAACCGGCTATGCGGAGGATGAAGAGGGCAATTCACTGTCATTCAACGGTTCCAACAACGAAACCAAGGAAGCATTCGACAAGAATTACGAAAAGTTCGAAGTCACAGCATCATGGCTGTCGAGTGAATTCGATTTCGAGAAGATTACGGGAGCGAGGGACGAATTCGATTCGATGTGGAACGGAACTAACACCCACGTCAAAGTCATTAATCCCCCGGAATCGTTCGATAAGTATCTTCAGACTTTCAACCGCGGATCTCTTTTCAAGGATGCAGAGGAATTTCTGAAAGAATCCTACTATCTCGATGTTTCCGACGGTAGAATCCATCTCACTCTCCCGCAGACCATCGACAACCCTGGCAGATTCAAGTTCAATCTGGCCATCCAGAGCCTTGTCGAGGACACGCATGATCACACGCTGATTCTCAAACCCGGATTGTCCAACCATAACGTCTGTTCGCTGATGGACAAAACCCGCAAAAAAGCGGATCAGGGCGGATACGAGGTTGCCAAGAGCAACGAGTTCATGAAATACCTCTCGACCCACACCCTGATGGAACAGCTGGCACTGCTCGGAATGTCTATCAAACAGAAAGACCCGAGCCACAAGGAATACTTCAGCATCTTCAAGAAAGAAGTCAGCTTGCTCACAGAAAACGATCTCCGTGACGAACAGCTTTGGGATTCGTATTTCGCTTTCAGATTGAAGAAAAGTGCGAATTTTTCTGTCCCGGGATCGGGAAAGACCGCCACCGCCCTCGGAATGTTCGCATACCTTAACCGTACGGTCGGTGTCGATAAACTCCTTGTCATCGGCCCTCTGAACTCATTCGATTCCTGGATTTCGGAATTCAAAAGGGTTTTCGGTAACAATCTCCCGCTCAGATATGTGACGAGTTCCGAATTGAGGGAGATGGGCAACACCATCCAGTACCACGTCAGATTCGATTTAGGCAAATACAATCTGATTCTGCTGAACTACGAGAGTTTCGACCACAACCAGGAACTTACAGATGCCGTCCAGAACCGTATCGACGGAAAGACTATGCTCGTGTTCGATGAAGTTCACCGTATTAAGGCTGTGAACGGCAAACGCGCCAGCGGGGTCATTCCGATAGCCAAGAACTCGAAATATACCATCGTGATGACCGGAACGCCCATTCCCAACGATTATTCCGACGTGTACAACTTCCTGCACATCCTTTACGGCAGTGATTACGACGACTACTTCATCCTCGATCCTCGCGACCTTTCGGAACTGGAAGGGGAGGACGTACAGGCGTTCAACAAGAAGCTCCAGCCGTTCTACTGCCGTACGACCAAGAACAAACTCAACGTACCTCCTGCCAACAGGGACAACATCATCCGTGTACTGGCATCCGAGGAGGAGAACATTCTGTTCAGACAGTTACACCAGATTAGGATGAATCCGCTCGCCCTGATGATTCGCGTTCTGCAGCTGGAATCCAATCCCTCTATGCTGAACGAGACTCTGCTGAGCGCGATGGAACTGTCCTCTTTCTTCGAGGACATGGAGAACAACAAACTCGACGAATTTCAGACCGTGGAGGGTGCGAGGGACATAATCACCGAGAAGACGAAGAAGTGTGTCGAACTCGTAAAAGAGCTCACGCAGTCCGGAAAGACCGTAATCGTTTGGTGTATCTTTATCAACACAATCCGCAACCTTACCAGACTCTTCGAGAAGGAAGGTATCTCAGTTTGCAACGTGTACGGCGGAACCGAGGACAGGCAGGAAGTGATTGACGGATTCAAAGGCGGCAAGTATCAGGTTCTGATTACCAACCCGCAAACACTGGCTGAGTCTGTTTCGCTGCACCAGGTGTGCCATGATGCGGTTTATTTCGAGTACAGCTACAACTTAATTCATCTGCTTCAGTCCAAGGATCGCATCCACAGATTGGGTCTAGCCAGCGACCAGTACACGCAATATCACTTCCTTGAGACTGTATTCGACGAGGAAATGCAGATGGTTTCTCTTGACGAGGAAATCCGCAACCGTCTGAACTTCAAGGAGAAGGTTATGACGGACGCCATCGAAAACGACAGTCTGGAACACTACACGACGACCAAACAGGAAATCGAGGACATATTGTGGTCCATCGGATTCGACAAGGAGATGTTCGAGTGAAGCGCATATCCAAAATCGAACCTGAATCGATACTCGATCTATCTCCATTTGACGCGTATATCGGAAAAAACTGTGCGGAAATCAACTCGGAACTGGGTCTCGGTGTCAGTATGACCGGAAAATCATTCGTCAGACTGATTATCGACATGATGATTGAGAAATTGAACATCAGCATCCCTTCCCCGAAATACGAATACAAGATGATTCGTGTAGATCAGTTTGGTAGGGCAAAGAATCCCTCATCACTGAAGATTACCGATTACCGCAAAATCATCCTGGAGGAGTGGGAAACATCGGATTTCAAGAAACTGTTGGAACCTACCCACTTCTTCTTCGTAGTAACCCACGGAAGCCCGGACACGTCAATCTTCAAAGGATACGTCGTAAACGACTTCACCGAGGCGGAAATGCAATCCGCCAAGGAAGTCTGAACCGATACACGCGATAAGATTCGCGAAGGTGTTTACGACAGGTTCCTGTCGGACAAGGATACGGGAACGTTCTTCTTCAAAATCCATGCCGCCAGCGTGGCCTGTCGGACGGATGCTCCGAAAAGCGGCCAGGAAATAATCCGTAGTTTTTGGATTTCTCGCAGCCTTATCTCGAAAATTGTTTCCGAAGTCTGTTGACTGACAATTCTCCCCTATCCGCCCTGTCGATGGTGCGGAAGACCTCTCTCATCATCGGCACACCCCATGAAGAACTCGTCAGCTCCCTGCCCCGTGAGTATGGTATCCTCTTCTGACGTCCTGCAAACGCAGAACAGCTGCAGCTCGTACGATATCGTGAAGGGATCGGATACGCCGGTGGCGGCTATCAGCTCGGCTATGAGCGACCTTGTGTTGTCCTTGGAGATCCTCACGTGCGTCCAGGGCAGCTCCAGTCTCTCGGAGAGGTCCTTTGCCATAATGACGTCGTGAGAGCCCTCCGTGCCGCAGGTGTAGAGCCTCACGGAATCAGCGTACTTCTTCGCTATGGCGGCCGCAAGGCCGGAGTCCAAACCGCCGGGGAAGGCAACGCCGATGTCCTTTCCTTCGGTGCCCTTCCGTATGACATCGACTATGGTATCCCTCAGTGCGCCGTATCTGAACACAGGGCGGTGATAAGGGTCGCAGATTATAATTGAGACTGATTGTCGTTCCCTGCAGGGTTGTATCCCCCGCGTCCATACTTCTTATGGAACCCGACCTCCGACATCAGATGCGATATGGTGGTCGCTGCGATCGCCATGATCACCACGCACGAGAAGACGACGGGATCCAAAGCCCCGGACATCACCCCTATCGTAGCTATCACTATGACGACCTCGGCCTTCGGGACCATCCCCCATCCGATCAGGTTGAGGGATTCGCGGTCCAGGGACCTGTTCCCAAGCTTCGCCCCGACGGCGCAGGCGAAGTACTTCCCCAATATCGCTATGAGGGACAGCACAACGGCGAAGCCCAGGACCTCCCAGGACATCAGGTCTGCGAATATCACGCGTATACCGACGCTGATGAAGAAGAATGTCATGAAGAACTCCTTCAACGGCTCCACCTCATCGATGAGCTTCCATTCATCTGCGTAATCTGCGAACATCATGCCTGCGAAGTATGCTCCGACTATCACGGAAAGACCGATGACATCAGCCAGTATGGCAAGCGCGAAGCACGCCCCTATGCCGATGAACAGTATGTTCCAATTCGGGCTGTCGCTCCTGCGGTTGTGGTTTATGAAATCGTGGACCTTCGGCATCACGTATAGGGTCATGAGCAGCGCCGCCGCAACAAAACCCAACGCCTTCACGATGGTGAAGGCTATCCCTGCGGGAGAGGTGTCGCCTACGGCCAATCCGGAGATCACCGACAGGATGGTCAGTGCCAATATCTCTGAGATCACGGCGGCATTTATGATTATCTTGCCTTCTTTGGTGTTCGAAACATTCAGATGCTTCATCACATGGGCCGCCACCCCTGCGCTCGTGGTTATCATTATGGTGGCGATGAAAAGGGCGGATATCAGGCTCCCTCCCATGAAGTACATCAGGAGAAGCCCCAGGATGAACGGTGTTATGATGCCGAGCAGCGCTGCGAACGTCGCGGTCTTCCCGACATTGATCAGATCGGATATCTTCGTCTCAAGACCTACGGTGAACAGAAGGAAGATTATTCCCAGCTCAGAGAACAGCATCAGAACGTTGTATCCTTCGCTCCCTTCCGAGATGGGCGTTTGGACGACTATGCCTATCTGCGCAAGGAGATTCCAATCACCGAGACTGACGATCACCAGATTCGCGGCGACGATCCCGAACACGATCTCACCCATCATCCCGGGGAGGTGCATCTTCTTGAAGATGAAAGACCCCAGGTTGGACAGGAAGAACAGCACGAATAGCATCACTACAAGTGATATTACGTCCATGTAATGGTCAGGAGAAGGTGCAATAAAAAACCAAAGGTTCGGAACGTCGGATATGACAGAAGCATTCAGCAGAGAATGTAATAAAAATGGCGCGGAGAGGGAGATTCGAACTCCCGAGGCAGATGCCACCGGTTTTCAAGACCGGCGCCGTGGGCCAGGCTTAGCTATCTCCGCTTAACGGTTTCATGTCATTCCCTTATTTAAAACCGGACCAAGGATAACCTGGGAACAATCAAATAGATATGCGGTTCCTTTAACAACGTCAAACCGCGGATCAGCACGGGGAGAAGAGGAATCTGATATGAGGATAATGCACACCTCCGATCTGCATATCGGCAAGAGCGTTCACGGATTATCGATGCTTGAGGACCAGAAGTTCATCCTGGAGCAGATGCTCAGGATGATAGAGAACGAAGAAGCGGACGTTCTCGTCATCGCCGGGGACGTTTACGACAGGACCGTTCCGAACGAGGGCGCGGTGTCGATACTCGACGATTTCCTGACCAGGCTGCATGAAATGAGCTGCCCCGCATTCATCATCCCCGGCAATCACGATTCGGCGACGAGGATGTCCTTCGGGAGCACCCTCCTGGCGAAGCAGGGGGTGCACATAGCCGATGAGTTCAAAGGCGGCATGGAGAAGCATGTGCTGGAAGACGCCCACGGAACGGTGAATCTGTACATGGTCCCCTTCTTCAAGCCATCCGTCGTCCGCTCCCTGAATCCAAAGGCCGAGGTGAACAATGCCGATGACGCCATGAGGGAGGTCCTGAAGGCAACGAACATCAACACGTCAGAGAGGAATATCCTTGTGGCTCATCAGTTCGTCATCGGCAGGGGGATCGAGCTCGATCTCGGCGGCTCAGAGGAGTACAAGCCCTCCGTCGGCGGCGTCGATTGCATCTCATACGATCTGTTCTCCGATTTCGATTACGTTGCACTGGGTCATATACACAGACCGCAGAAGGTCGGCAGAAGCGAGATAAGATACTGCGGTTCACCTCTGAAATACTCCGAGACAGAGTATCTTGACCGTAAGGGCGTGGTCATCGTCGACATAGAGGAGAAGGGCACGGTATCGACCAGAACCGTTCCGCTGGTTCCCATGAGGGACCTGCGCGTCATAACCGGCACCGTGGAGCAGCTGAAGGACAGGTCCGTGGTGGAATCCGGGAATCCCAATGATTACATATACGTGAATCTGACCGAGGACACTTTGGATGCGAGAGCGAAGCTGGCGGAGGTCTATCCGAACATAATGGGCATCTCCGTCGCCTGTGCCTCGGGCACAGGGGAGCTTCCGGAGATGACGATAGATAAGATCAAAGGTCTCGATCCCTCGGAGCTGTTCCGCGACTTCTATAAGGAGATGAACGGCGAGGAGATCAGCGAGGAGCAGGAGAGGATATTCTCAACCGCCCTTGAAAGAGCCAGGGGGGATCTTCTGTGAGACCTGTCCTTTTGGAGATGTCGGCAGTCGGGCCGTATTCCGGTAAGGTGGCAGTGGATTTCGACAGATTCGGTAGAAGGGGACTGTTCCTCATCTCAGGGAGCACAGGCTCCGGGAAGACCATGATCTTCGACGGCATAACGTTCGCTCTCTACGGGGATGCCAGCGGCGAGAACAGAGAAGTGAGCTCCCTGCGCAGCGATTTCGCCGATGATGACACGGAAACCTACGTCGATCTGACATTCGAGCATCTGGGCAAGACCTACAAAATACGCAGGTCCCCTCCGTATATGCGCAAGAAGAAGAGAGGAGAGGGCTATACCAAGACTTCCGGGGATGCTTTGCTGGTGCTCCCTGACGGTCGCAGGGTGACCAAACCCCAGGACGTCACGAAGGAGATCGAGGATCTTCTCGGGATGGATCTGAAGCAGTGGAGGCAGATCGTCATGATCGCCCAGGGGGAGTTCGTCAAGCTCCTCACGTCCAGCACATCCGACAGGGAGAAGATATTCAGGAACATATTCGACACTAGGATCTATGAGGTGGCAGTCGAACATCTGAAGAGTATGGCGGACGGGCACTATTCTGATTTCTCTAAAGAATCAAGGGATTTCGATAATCTCGTGTTGAAGATAGATGCCGGCGAGGATCCTGAACTAGGCGCGGTTCTGGCTTCTTTGCCGAAGGTCAATCTCGTCAATATGAGCGCCACCGTATTCAATGCGCTGGAGACGCATATGATCGCGGAAACGGAACGCGTATCCCGCCTGTCAGCGGAGAAGGAGAAGGCCAGGGAGGCCTATAAGTATTCGATCCAGAAATTGGAAGCGGGGAGGAACCTCAAAAAGGATTTCGAAGACCTGGAGACGAAGACAGGAGAGAGGAATATCCTGCTTCAAAACAGGGAATCAATGGAATCCTTGCGTAAGGAATACGAATCCAACAGAAGTGCCAGCAAGGTGACTCCGTATTATGATGCGAAGAACAAAGCCGTATCCGACCTGAAAAATTTGAAAGAAGAGATCTCCAGGCTTACCGCGGAGGTAGGGAAGCTCCGGGAGGATATGGAATCGAAGGAAACGGAGAAGGAGGAGGCGGAATCTCACAGCAATGAGCTCAATGAATTGAATGTCGAGATAAGCAAGATCGAGGATAAGATGGGGATATATTCTCAGCTGGCACAATGCACTGAAAGGAAACATGAATATATCGCGAAGCAAAATGAACTGCAGGACAAGATCGCAGAACTTGAGAAGAAAATAACAGAAACTCTGGATTACAAGAGCCCTCTGATAGATTTCGTGAATAAAAATGAAAATGTCAAGGAAAATCTCAGAGATCTTTCTGACATTCTTTCGAGAACAGAGGAATCGGAGATAAGCGCGGATTCCATGGAAAAGATACTAGCAAAGATAGAAACAGAAGAGAAGGCGCTAGAAGAATGCCAGAAAACACTCGAGTCCCTTCTGGATCTCTGTATTGAATCGGATAATAAAGTGTCGCAGATGGAGCAGACCTTCTACAAAGCCCAGGCTGGCATTCTAGCGAAGAATCTCTCTGAGGACTCGCCTTGTCCTGTATGCGGATCCTTAGCCCATCCCAAAAAGGCGGTCATACCGGAAGGAGCCCCGGAAGAGGAGGATATAAAGGCTGCGAAGACCGAGAATGAGGGTCTGAAAAATGAAAGGAGCAGGATAACCGGAGAAATAGAATCCCATAAGTCAACCATTGTTTCGAAAAAGGAAGAACTGGACCGCATTCTCTTAGGCTTCGAAATGAATTTGGATGAGGGCGGCTCTACGAAGGATTATAGAAAGATCATAGAAGATCTCAGAGCGAGCCTGCTCAAAAAGAGAACAGAGGTCCAGACGGATTACGGGAGAATAGACGCGCTGGCGCAAGAATATGAAATAAAATCCAAAGAACTCAAGGAGAAGGATGATGAGTACACTGCTCTAAAGGATGAGAGAACTGCCCTTCAGACGGAACTCCAGGACCTGAACGGCAAGATAAGCAAAGCAACGACGACGATCGAGCTCATACAGAAGGATCTGAAATATGAGAATGAAACACTCGCCAAGAACGCTCTGGAAGAGATGCAGATCAAACGTGACGCTCTGAAAGGAAGGATCACAAAAGCAACGGAAGAATACGCTTTGTCGCAAACGAACTGGAAGGGAGAGAGCTCAGTCCTGAAAGACAAGAAGGAGAAAGCTCTTCCCCAGAAGGAAAAGGATAAGAACGAAGGGGAGAAGGACCTTATCGAAGCTTTGGCGAGATACGGCTTCGGTAGCGAGGAGGACTATCTCTCGGCAGTCGTTGAGGATGAAGCGCTTCAGATGAAAGGCGAAGCGCTCAGCGATTATGATCAGAGCCTCAGAACAAGCGAAGAGATCATACAAACTCTGACTGAGAAGGTGAAAGGTAAGGAGATACCTGATCTGGATCTTTTGAAGGCTGCATCTGAGGGGAAGGATGCAGCGTACAAGACCGCTGAGAGCATGCACACTAATGCCGATGCCCGGCTGAAGAATAACAAGTCCGTCGAAGAGAGCCTGAAGAGCACATACCGGAAATATGACCGTATCTCGAAGGAGTACCTCATTCACAAGAAAGTCTACGAGACCGCATCCGGGCAGGTCACGGGAAGCTCCAAGATCAGACTGGAGCAGTACGTTCAGGCGACGTACTTCGACAGCGTGCTCGCATACGCCAACCTGCGCCTGAATGTGATGACGGCGGGCAGGTACGTCATGGAACGCAAGGTCGACCCGGACGATAAGAGGACCCAGACCGCCCTGGATATAGTGGTGCTGGATCATTACACCGGGAAGAAAAGGGACATCAAATCCCTTTCAGGCGGAGAATCATTCAAAGCCGCATTATCTTTATCTCTGGGTCTTTCCGACGTGGTGCAGAGGCTCGCCGGCGGCGTCAGAATTGACGCCTTATTCATAGACGAGGGATTCGGCACCCTGGATCCGGAATCGCTGAGTCAATCGATCAGCATATTGGAGCAGCTCACCGAGAGCAATATCCTCATCGGGATCATCTCTCACGTGGACGTCCTCAAGGAGCGGATAGACAAGAAGATAGTCGTGGACAAGGGACCCCGCGGGAGCAGTGTCTCCGTAGAGGTTGATTGACGCTTTTCACTGAGTCGACGCGGGCGAGGGGAATCTCTCCTCGGACCATATCCTGTCGGCCTTGGCGGTCATGATCATGAACCAGATGTTCTCAACCAGTAACGATATGACGGCAGTTAGCACGGCCTCCTGCATCCCGGGCAGGAGGATCATGACCATTGCTATGCACATGCCCGTGTTCTTCCAGGCCGATGCGACAACGTAGACCACGGACCTCCCTCTTCCGATGCCCGCCCTCCTCGACCACTCCCAAGGCACCACGGTCAGGACCACCAGCCTCAGGGTCGCGAGTCCCAGTATTATCAGCACAAGCCACGGGTCATCGAAGAAAGCGTCCCTGTTGGCAGCTATCGCGAAAAGCACAAGGAGCATCATCATGGCGTTCATCGTCACCGTCTTGTGATCCTCCCTGACATGGAACCTCCTGAGCAGGAGTGCTGCAACGAAGGGTATGGCGATGAACAGGATGATGTACCTCAGTATCTCAAGGGGGCTGATCGCGTTGCCTATCAGGATGAGGGAGAGTACGGGGGTCAGGGCCAGGGATATCATGTATATGGCCGTGACTGAAAGAAGTGCCAGCTTCACGTCCCCCTTCATGTAGATCGCACAAACGACAACAGCTATCGCACAGGGGAGGGATGCGAACAGAGCCCATCCGTACCATATCTCGGGGTGCGAGTATATGAATGGCAGACCGACGAGCACCGTTACGCCCGTGTTGAGGGCGAAGCAGCACAGGAAGGCTATGAGGACCTCCTTCTTCCTCTCGCTGAAGTCCTTCCTGCCGAACTCCAGCCCTTCCATGGACACGCTCATCTGTATCATGAGCACGATTATCATCATCAGGGAGAAGTCAAAACCTTCCCTGGGGCCCAGCAGGAAGCCCAGGACTATCCCTGCGATGATCCAATACCTTATGTTGAGAAGAGGCCCCGGGACACCCATGGACGGATGATTACAGGCCCTGCTTAAAACCTTCTCCTTCGAAGAAGAACTCCGCCGCATCGGCCACTGGGTCCTGGGAGAGCTTCGCCCCCAGCTCGGATGCGTACTTCGATGCCCTCTTATCCAGTATGACGGCCATCCCCCGGTCCGTCTCCGCCCTTATCAGACGGCCTATGGCCTGCTTCATCTTCCTTGTGGCGGGTATCTCCGTCACATACTTCCAGCCGGTCCACGGCCCGTATCTGCGATCGAACATGTCCGACATGGCTCTGGACTCCAGGGTAGGCGGGGGGTAGGGAATGCCGACGATTATGGCGAAGGACAGCTCCTCCCCCGGGAAATCTATGCCCTCGGCAATGGAGCCCCCCATCACGGTGAAGAACACACCGTTCCTGCCGCTCCTGAATGTGTTCAGAGCGGTCATCGTCCTCCTGGGCTGCCCCGACTCCTCCCAGTACATCGGCTTCCTGACATCCCTCTCGAGGAAGGGGCGCATCCTGTTCATCATGCTGTAGGAGGTGAAGAACACAAGGGTGTTCTTGTTCACCGTGTTGCACAGTTTAGCTATCCTCTTCTCTATCCTGGAGAATATGCTCGGGTCCGCGTTCATGTCCTTGTATGCCGTGGTGACATTGCTCACGTAGACAACACGCCTGTTCTCCGGCGGGAAAGGAGAGGGATAGACGGCAGTGAAGGTGTCGTTAGGCAGTCCCATCACCCTTACGTACTGGTCCAACGGCCTCAGGGTCCCGGACATGTGTATCCCCCCTCCGGTGGATCTCAGGAAACGTGTGACGTCGTGGGGGTCTATGCATGCCGCCCTCAGCACCTCGCCGTTCTCTCCCGCCTCGACGATGCGGACGTACTTGCTGTGCTCAGAGGAGATCCAATTCTTAAGTGCCACGCCCAGGGTGTACAGTTCGGAGACCCGGTTCTCCCCCCTCTCGAGAAGCATATCCGTCCTCTCCAGCCCCAGGTCCACCATGCGGTCCACCGAGCGCCTCAGATCGTCGGCGTCCATTCCGAAACGCCTCATCATCCTGGATTCCAGCTCCCCTTCCGGCACGAGAGCCTCTCTGCTCTGTATCGTGAGGTTATCGTCCGCTATCCCCTTCAGGGCGGTTTTCACATTCCCTACGAATTGGCTCAGCGTTGCATTCCCCGTCAGTGCTACGTCGGTCCTGAATGTGGTGCATTCATCCGCCGCGGCTTCCGTCAATCTCATGGATATGGAGAAGCTCTCCTGCTCCCTTGCGGCATCCACAAGGTTGTGGGCCTCATCGACGATCGGCACAATCCTTGTCTCGTCAGCCACGTCCATGTTCTTGAGCAGATTGGACCTTATGTCCTCGGAGAGTATGTGGATGTAGGGCGCAACCACAACATCGGCGTCCCTGACCAGGAACTTCCTGGCCTCATAGGAGCATGCGCCCAGCCCTTCGCAGTAAGCGTCCAGCTTCTCCGATGTGGGGAACATCTCCGCGCAGTATGCCCCTATATTCTTTATCTCGTGCCTCATCCTGTCGAAGAAAGGGCATCCCCCCGCCTGGTTCTTCGTGCTCTTCGCTTTGCGGTCCTCGCAGAGATTTGACAGCACGTTGGGGGGTATGCTCTCATATCCCTCCAGTGTCCTGAGGAGCGGGCAGGACCTGCCCCTGCCGGTGAGGGTCATACCGGATACGCCTGCCACGGAGGATATCGCCTTCAGCTCTCTCATGACCTGATCCGTCTGGGATATCGTTCTTGTCAGGTACACGATCCTCTTGTTCCTGGGTTTCGCATGCCCCAAGGCGGATGAGAGGGCTATTATCGTCTTGCCCGTGCCCGTTCCGGATTCGACCACGGCGTGCCTTCCCGAGTCCAGGGCGGCGGTGAGGCTTCTCACCGCATCCATCTGCCCCTTCCTCGGGCTGTAAGGGAAATACGGAGCAGGAAGGCTGTCCCTGTCCAAGATCTCAGGGCCGTTCTGCTGCTTCTCCTCCGTCGTACTGCCGACGAAGGTGCCGCACCTTCTGCATATCGCCGAGCTCGGCGGTATGAGATTACCGCAATTAGCACAGAAAAAGGCCATGGGCGTTAAACTCAAGGCCTTTATTTAAACTGCGCCGGGTTCCTGCGGCATACGGGAACATCAACCTTATCTATTGCGGAGAGGTTGGCGAAGGGCATGCCGAAGCCTGAGGAGAAGAACTATGCCGACCTGGTGCTCGATCTGAAAGATATCCTGCCCACCCAGTCCGTCGAGAGGATGATGCGCCTGCTGGTGGAGCTGGAGATGATGATCGAGGATTACGACCGATACATCACCATAGAGTATCTCGCAGGCAACTACTCGTCAAAGAAGCATCTGACGGTCATAATACTCAGAGGCCTGGGTGACAGCGAGATAATAGAGGCCATGGTCCGCATGAAGGACATGATCCGGGCCGAGATCAATTCCCGTAAGAAGAAATGATCACGGGGGGTTGATGCCCAGTGAGATCATGGTATCCTCGATGCCGTCCACTCCCATCCTCATGGCCGCAAGCAGGTGCTTCTCCGCTTCCTTCATCCTGCCTTCTTTCATAAGTGCGGACGCTATGCCCTGATGGATGCTCACAAGGAGCTCGATATCATCCAATTCGTTCCTGTCGAACAGCACATCGAGTATCTCTGCGGCGGCAACATGGTCTGAAACGAATTCATCGATCCTTCCAGTCTCCTCCAGGATATCCCCCCGGCAGACGTATGACATGGCCAATTCCATTATGTCCTCGAGATCCCCGGTCTCGTAGAGCCCGGAGCCGATCTCTATGGCGATACCGTAGTGCCGCTCCGCCGATTCCTTATCCCCGGCGTCCTCCAGCACCTTGGCTTTGAGGTTGTGGGCTTCCGTGAGCCTGTTGAGGCACCACGGGTCGTCATCTCCCCGGAGAAGGAAGATCGCCTTCTCCAGAAAGGGCAGGGCCTCATCCTCGAACCCTGTGTCGATCAGATCCTCAGCACAGTTCAGGCACATGGTGGCAACGTCATCGGGATTGTAATGTCTCGTGGTCCCGTCCAGATCGTCGAGACGGGGGATGATCATCCTGTAGTCATCCGCCATCCCTTCCGGATCGGAGGTGAAGAGCAGCTGCCCCCGATTCTCGAACACCTTGACGTAGATCCCGGGCTCCACCTCGTTCCCGGCGGCCTCCATCTCCTCTATGATCTCAACTGCCGCGTCCATATCGGTTATCGCGGACACGTAGGATTCCATCAGCATGAGCACGCTGCCGCGGTTCAGATACGCCGACAGCAATTCCGACAGCGGGCCGGTCCGCTCCAACTCGCTGACCTTCCTGTTGTAATCGGAGAGCGCCTCCTCCAGATGAATATCCACCGACGGCATGCCGACTCCATTGCGGTAAGCGATAAAAAACCTTCCAAAGGCGATTTGGGCAGATTTTATCTACATATAACAGATGCGCGTCCATATGCAAAGACAGCAGCGCGTTGTCGCCATACACGACATATCCTGCTTCGGGAGATGCTCCCTCACAGTGGCATTGCCTATAATCTCCTCCGCCGGGATAGAATGCAGCGTCATACCGACGGCTGTGCTCTCCACCCACACGGGCGGTTTCACCGGTTTCACCTATCGCGACCTTACCGAGGACATAGCTCCGATAGTGGACCACTGGAAGACCCTGGACCTGAAGTTCGACGGCATATACACAGGATTCCTGGGGTCCTTCGAGCAGATAGACATCGTCTCGGATACCTTTGACCGCCTGCGGGGCGAGAACACACTGATAGTCGTGGATCCGGTGATGGCGGACAACGGCTCCCTTTATCCCATATTCCCCGAGAACTTCCCCGAAGGGATGAGGAAGATCTGCTCCAAGGCCGACGTCATCATACCGAACATAACCGAAGCGTGCCTTCTCCTTGGCGAGAAGTACGTCGAAGGGCCCTACACGAAAGAGTACATCGAGGATCTTCTGAAGAAGTTGTCCGCCATGGGCCCGAAGAAGGTGATACTCACGGGAGTATACTTCGACAGGGAGAAGCTGGGCGCAGCCGCCTATGACGCCGAGAAGGACAGCACAGACTACACGTTCCGCGACTGCATACCCGGATACTATCACGGCACCGGGGATGTCTTCGGCTCTGCGACCGTCACCGCCCTCATCTCGGGGAAGAGCCTTGCGGAAGCGAACAGGATAGCCGTCAACTTCACCGTCGACAGCATACTCAGAACGAGGGACGCTAAAACGGACATAAGATTCGGAGTTGACTTCGAATCCGGGATACCGAAGCTCCTGAGATCGCTGGGGATCAGAAGATGAGCGCAGACAGGGGATTGGCCGGAGAGATCGCGAAGCTCGCGAAGGAGATATGGACCGAGTGCTTCGGCAGCATGCTCCCTCCGGGGCAGACGGAGTACATGATCGAGAAGTTCCAGTCCGAGGAGGCCATAATGGAGCAGATGTCCGAAGGCTACATCTACGACACCATATTCTTCGGCAAAAGGAACGTGGGATACAGTGCCATAAAAGTGGAGGAGGACCGCATCTTCATAAGCAAGATCTACCTCCTGAGCGGCTTCAGGGGCAGAGGCCTCGCATACGAGCGTTTCCAGGAGATAGAGGCCATAGCCAGGGACCTGGGGAAGCCGAATCTCTACCTTACGGTGAACCGCAACAATGAGCCGGCGATAAGGTTCTACCGCAGCATGGGGTTCTTCATCGACGACGAGGTCGACAAGGACATAGGCGGCGGATTCTCCATGAACGATTACATCATGAGGAAATTACTCTGAGATCACCACGGCCGCGCCGGGGCAGATCCTCTCCACCTTCACGACGCAGTCCTCCTCGTCCTCCCGGGGCTGGCGCTTGATCTTCGATACAAGCTCGTTATCCAGCTCGAATATTTCCGGGCATTCCTCCTCGCATCTCCCGCAGCCTATACAGTCCGATTCGATTATTGAAACGATCATCCCAATCAACATGCTGGAATCCCGCTTTCAGCATATTGTACTTTCTGTCATCCTGATGCGGGAGAGGGGACCGCCCTTCCGGGAAAGTCCTGACAACAACATAAAATAGGCCGCCGATTGTAGTGACGCTGTGTTCATACCGACTACCGCCGATGAGGTGAGCCGAAGAGGCTGGAAAACCCTGGATATCATTCTCGTATCAGGGGACACCTACTACGACAGCCCGTACAACGGCACGGCGATAATCGGCCACTGGCTCATCGATAACGGGTTCAGAGTCGGCATCATAGCCCAGCCCCGGACGGATTCCGGGGAGGATATAACGCGCCTCGGATCCCCAGAACTGTTCTGGAGCGTCAGCTCCGGCGCGGTGGACTCCATGGTCGCGAATTACACAGCGACGAAGAAATTCAGGAAGGAGGACGACTTCACCCCCGGAGGAGTGAACGACAGGCGGCCGGACAGAGCCGTTATAGCATATTCCAATCTCATCAAGAGATTCTCCAAGGGCAAACCCGTCGTCCTGGGCGGCGTGGAGGCCAGCCTAAGACGGCTGGCACATTACGATTTCTGGTCGGATTCGATACGAAGGTCGGTACTCTTCGATGCCAAGGCCGATGTGATAACGTACGGCATGGGCGAACGCTCGAATCTCCTGCTGGCACAGCATATGAGGGACGGAAGGGATTGGAGGAAGGTCAAAGGGATATGCTACATATCCAAGGATGTGCCGGAAGGATATGAGGTGCTGCCGTCCTACGAGGAGTGCGCCGCATCCGACGATGAATTCACTGAGGCGTTCTGGAAGTTCTACCGCAACAACGATCCCGTGACGGCGATCGGGCTGGCCCAGGGCCACGGCGACAGGTATCTGATACAGAATCCTCCGCAGCCCCCCCTCGACCGGGATATGCTTGACCGGGTGTACGAGATGGATTTCGAGAGCGCAGTTCACCCGTACTATGCGAGGCAGGGCCACGTCAGAGCCGTCGATACCGTGAAGAACTCCATCACCACGCACAGGGGATGCTACGGCGAATGCAACTTCTGCTCCATCGCCGTGATGCAGGGCAGGAATGTCGTAAGCAGGAGCAGGGAGTCCGTACTCAGGGAGGCGGAGCGCATAGCCTCGGCAAAGGGCTTTGACGGGGTCATACGCGACGTTGGCGGCCCCACCGCCAACATGTACGGGTTCGACTGCCCCAAGAAGGCGAAGGCGGGAGCATGCCCCGACAAACGCTGCATCTACCCGGAGATATGCAGATGGATGCCCGTGGACCACAAGCCTCAGATCGATCTCCTGAACGAGATAAAGAGCATAGACGGGGTGAGGAAGGTATTCGTCGCCTCCGGGATACGGCACGATCTCGTCATCGCGGACAAGAAGCACGGAGACGAGTATCTGGAATGCCTTTGCAGGGACCACGTATCGGGTCAGATGAAGATCGCACCCGAGCACGTCTCCCCCTTCGTACTGGACATGATGGGCAAGCCAGGTCCCGAGGACCTGCTGAGGTTCAAGAGGCGCTTCGATGAGATCAATGAGAAGCTAGGAAGGGAGCAGTTCCTGACGTACTATATGATGGCCGCCCACCCCGGATGCGGCGAGAGGCAGATGGACGAGCTCTCGGAATTCTGCAGGCGCGAGCTCAAGACGAATCCGGAGCAGATACAGGTATTCACCCCGTCGCCTTCCACCGTATCGACGCTGATGTACCGCACAGGGAAAAACTGGTTGGGCGGGGAGTTTATTAAATCCGAACGTTCTATGCAGAAAAGGAAGAAGCAGAAGGACGCTGTCCTCAAGGCTCACAGGAGGTAGACCCATGGAATACGGAGATGTCAACGCACTGAAGGAGAAGGCCGACACGGGAGACACCTATGCGATGGCACAGCTCGGGATACTGTATCTCACGGGGAACCGCGTGGAGCAGGATTACGAGAAAGCTTTCGTGTTGCTGCAGGATGCCGCGCTGTCATCCGACGGGGAGGCGATGCTGCATCTAGGCAGCATGTACGAGAACGGCCTTTTCGTGGAGAGGGACCTCTGGACCGCCATGAGCCTATACAAGAAGGCTTACACGCTCCTGATCCCCGGCGCCAGGAAGGCCCTGGGGAACATATATGATGCGATTGCCGACAGCCTTATGCTGACCGAGGGGAAGCTGTTCGTGAGCCCGACCTTCGATATGACCGCCTGCTGCGAGAAGCTGAGGGACGGCGTGAGGATGGGGAGGATCGTCCTGTTGGAGGATGCCTTCGGAGTGGGCCTCTTCCAGTCATCCCTGACCCAGGACTCGCCCCTCTGCGAGTGCCCCTTCTGCGGCGCTAAGGTAGAGGTGCTTGAATGCGACTAGGCATAGTTGCCTGCGATATACTCAAGAACGAGATAGAGCACCTGACGAAGGACGACCCCGACTTCGTCAGAAGGGAATATCTCGAATTCGCCCTCCACGTCTATCCGGAGGATATGAGGATCAAGATAGAGGACACCGTCAACTCCCTCAAGGGGGAAGTGGACGCCGTCTTCGTCGGATATGCCGTGTGCAGCTCCCTCCAAGGCCTCACCAGAAACCTGGAGGTGCCGGCGGTCATGTTGGAGGGAGCGGACTGCATAGATGCGCTCCTGGGCTCCCAGGAGTACACTGAGGAGAAGAGGATCTGCACCGGGACCTGGTTCTCATCCCCGGGGTGGGCAGAGCAGGGCATCGAGGGGATAATTAAGGAGCTACACCTGGACTCGGTGGAAGGATACGATCCGAAGTTCTTCGTGGACATGCTCTTCGAATCGTATGAACGGTGCTTGTTCGTGGACAGCGGAGTCGGTAGAACGGAGCATTACAGGAAGAAGTCCGAAGAAGTGGCGGAGTACCTCGGGCTGAGGCACGAATGCAGGACCTGCGGCCTGTCTAAACTGGAAGAAGCTATACGCAAGGTGAAGGAGCTGGGCGCTTCCCTGGCATCATAACGCCGGCAGTCGGAGCATCCTCGAAATCGGTCCCGATAGAGATGTGTCCCGATAACCGGGCAGAGAACGAAAGTGTCTCCGCAGCTCATGTGAAACTTTTCGGATGAATTTTGAAATCAGACAAATGAATTATAGCCGCCTTGCCAATCACCGTCTGATGTTCGCTGACGCCGTCGAGAAAGCGATGAAATTCACAAGACCCGTGATCATCTCCTACAGAACTCTGGACAGCACGGTGGTCTCCAGCTGCGCCTCCTTCGTGATGCTCAACCGAGAAGGGTGGATGGTCACCGCCGGGCACGTTTTCGATTCGATGACCCGTCTGAACGACGATGCTGAGAAGATACGGCAGGCGAACGCGGATAATGCGGACGGGACCGAGCATGTCAAAATGGATCCGAAATGGGTGACCAATCAATCATTTTGGTGGGGCTGGGACGGCGTGACCATCAAGAACGTGTACATCAACCGGGAGATAGATGTGGCCATAGGCAAGCTGGAGCCATTCAACCCGGACTGGATTCTGGAGTACCCTGTTATGAAGGACCCGAACGCCATGCGCCCGGGAACGAGCCTGTGCCGCATAGGATTCCCGTTCACCAAGAGCACGACAGATTTCAGCGAGAAGACCCAGACCTTCCATATACGCGAGGGGGTGCTGCCCATGCCGTTCTTCCCCAACGACTGCATTCACACCAGGAACATCTACATGGGGAGAAGCTCCGACGGATATGACATGTCATACATCGAAACGTCCACTCCCGGCATGAGGGGACAGTCCGGAGGACCGATATTCGATCGTTCCTGCAAGATTGCAGGGATCCAGGTGAAAACGGCTCACTTGCCTTTGGGATTCCATCCTACGATAAGGAAGCCGAACGGCGAGGTTGTTGTTGAGAATCAGTTCATCAACGTCGGCCTCGGAGTTCACGTAAGGACGCTGACGGAGATGCTTGATTCGCTGAGCGTCAAATATACATCGGAAACCAAAGACAGAGGATTTAGAGTGAATGACTGAATCCTCATGTGCGGAACAGGGCGTCTTCGACCTTGTCCGCGCATGCAGAGACATCCTTTTTGATATCTTTGCTCCAGAATCGGATGACGGTATATCCCATATCACCGAGCAAAGAGTTGACCTCCAGATCTCTGGCTATATTACGTTCAATTTTCGGGATCCAGAAATCCCTGTTCGATTTTATACGGTCTTTCTGCTTATCCCAATCATACCCGTGCCAAAATTCGGAATCACAGAAAACTGCGACCCTTTTGCCTTTGAAAACGATGTCAGGGCATCCGGGCAGTTCTCTGCGGTTCTTCTGATATCTCAGCCCCCTTCTCCACAGTTCATTACGAAGCATGATCTCGATCTTCGTATCTCTGGAACGTATTGCCTGCATGTTCTTTCTGCGCTGTTCTGGTGTGTGAGTATCCATGATCGGAGGTGCAATATCTCGGAAAGATATTGAATATTTAATAGAACCTAGCAGGGTTTAATACAGTATATCTTATTGGGATAATCAGCTGAAAAGGAAAGAGAAATGAAAATCGACAACGGAAAGGTGTACAAATCTATTGATCTGTTCGCCGGAATAGGCGGTATACGCATAGGTTTCGAACGCGCGTTCGGAGACAGAATAGAGACTAATTTCGTCTCAGAATGGGATAAATATGCTCAGAAAACGTATGTTGCCAATTTTCATGATGATTTTGAGATTGCGGGAGACATCACCGAGATAGATGCCAAGAACATTCCCGCGTTCAACATATGCCTTGCAGGATTCCCGTGCCAGGCCTTTTCAATCGCAGGGAACAAACAGGGCTTCAAAGATGATTATAAAGGAAGATGCCGCGGAACCCTTTTCTTCGATGTTGCCAGAATCTGTGAGGAACACAGGCCAGAGGTCATATTCTGCGAGAACGTCAAAGGTCTTACTATCCACGACAAAGGGAACACACTCCGAGTAATAACCGAAACTCTGGAAGAATTGGGATACAATGTGTACCCGAAGGTACTTAACAGCAAGGACTTCGGTGTCCCCCAGAACCGTGAGAGAATCTACATCGTCGCTTTCAGGAAAGACATAGACAGCTCCGGATTCACCTTCCCCCAGGGCAAAGATACAGGAGTTCGCATACGCGACATCATGGAAAAAGAGGTTCCTTCAGTCAAATACTATCTAAGTGACAAATATTTGGATGGTCTTGAAAAACACCGGGCCAGACATGAATCCAAAGGCCACGGTTTCGGATACGTCATAAGAGATCTCGATGATACGGCCGGAGCTATTGTATGCGGCGGAATGGGCCGAGAGAGGAATCTTCTGATTGACAACCGCCTGACCGACCGGACTCCAGTCACAAACATAAAAGGTAAGGTTAATGAACACGGAGTAAGGAGGATGACTCCGAGGGAATGGGCAAGGCTTCAGGGATTCCCTGATTCATTCAGATTGCCTCTGGCTGACACCCACAACTATAAACAGCTCGGAAACAGCGTTACCGTTACTGTAATAGAAGCTATTGCAAAACAGATCAGAGTTGTCCTTGACGGTAAATGTCAGCCGGCATCATCGGAGACGAAAAAATGGGAAAACACAGCGGCAACAGAGGCGAATGGTCAGAGCTGTACGTATTAATTAAAATACTCGCGGACGGACGCTTATACGGTGCAGATAAACATGGAAAACGTACGGACGACGTCTATTATGATGTAAATAAGGTAATCAGGAAAGAAAATAACGTTGAAATCGAGTATGTGATATCCGAAGACAAAGAGTATATCGAAGTCATCATTGCTGGAGAAAAGAAGGCCGTAATAGGAGCTGACAGGATAGTCGAGGAATCGGAACACCTTTTTGATGCCATTACTCGGAGCTCAAGCAGAACATTCTCGGTTGCCCGAACGGAGCTCTTAATGGATGAATTGTACTGCACGAAGCTCAAATCCCCTTCTTCGGATAAATCAGATATCAGGATACAGATACATGATCACCGTACCGGTCTGGAACCCACTTTGGGATTCAGTATAAAATCCGCTTTGGGCAGCTTACCCACGCTTATCAATTCTAGCGGGTCGACCAATGTTATCTTCGATCTCATCGGGAACATGACCTCCGAACTTGCAGAGGTTGTAAATTTTTCTGAAAAAGAAGGAGATTGGGGCAAAAAGCGCATAACACTGAGCGAAAGATACCAAAATCTTTATTCGAACGGCATCGAACTTAAGTATGCCGGAACACAAAATTCCGTTTTTGAAGATAATCTGAGAATGATAGACTCCTCACTTCCCGAGATTCTGGCAGAAATGCTCAAACTTCATTATGTTGAAGGGATAAGCGACATAAGCGAACAGATCAAAATCCTTTCAAAAAGGAATCCCTTGGAGTACAGGAAACCTGATGAATATCCATATTATGAGTTCAAAATAAAGAAACTGCTTGTATCATATGCTTTGGGTATGCGTTCATCTGCTCCCTGGAAAGGAGATGAGCAGGCAAGCGGAGGATATATCATCGTGAAAGAGGACGGGGACGTGCTTTGTTATCATCTTTACAACAGGAATGACTTTGAGGATTATCTGGTCCGGCATACAAAGCTGGATACCCCCTCTACGACAAGACACGAATATTCCGAAGTGTACAAAACCTCTGGCGGGAAATACAAATTGAAACTAAATCTGCAGATACGGTTCAAATGATTATACTCATTCAGGGCCGGGAAGGATTCTCACCCCGATTTCAGATGCCGTATTGAGACCACGGGATCACTGTTATGATATCCTGTCAACGTCCGACTGCAAGTACATAATTTACATCTGAAGCCGACCAATCATAACGGCCGTCTCCGAGATTCACAAGCAGCATGAATATGGCGGCCACCGAGCAAATGAGGTCTGCAATGTGCCGAAGAAACATTCGGACAAGACTGAAAGTATCACTAAAGATTTTTGAGAGATCGCATCTGAACACATCTCAGACGGATTGAGTCAGGTAACCTACATGCCCGGGGGACTCAGGCTGTGTGAAGACCTCCTTTATGAGATAAACGCGAATGGACATACATTATGCAGATAATGATGTTTACCGACAAAGGCACCAAAGCCATCGTGTATGTAAAGGCCAAAATGAACATGATAATTCCGAATATGAGATTCCATGCGAAGATCATGCCATGTTTTCTTCCGGGGTTGAACCCATTGAGAAGAACCATGGCGGTGAAGCCTGTGGCGTAAAAGAATGAAAGCGTTCCGGTCTGCCATATTATCTCGATGGGTATCACAACGAGTCCCGTGGATAATCCGATTGCCCAGAAAAGACTGAGCCGGTCTTCAGTACGCCAGCGGGACAGACTCAACAGCAGCAGAAAGGACCCTATGAATATCCATACCATCACAGGATCCGTTGTAATCAGCATGCCTGAGATGATGAATATTATTCCGGTCATTATTTGAGCATGCTTACCATTTACCGATCCGATGATCAATGAAGAAATGAAAACGATCATTCCCGCCGTATAGAAAATAAAACCTGAAAGATCAGATTCATTCGTGAGATAAGCACAGATCATCGCCGGAATGACGGTCGATAAGGCCAACAACCACGCTTTGGAGGCTTTGCCCCTATACGATTTAGGTTTCCAGGGCTCTGTGGATCGCTTATTGGAGGTCTGTTCGCTCCTCCCGGATGCGGAAGGCCTGCCGTATAAGTTGTCGCGTGATCCTGTGTCGCCATTTAGTGATCAGGTTGGATTTTCATCATCTGTTTTTCCATTGGGGGCGTTGCCTGATTCTGAATAGATTTCGGTAGAGTCTTGAATTTTGCCTCTGAACTTACCGTCTGCGAAATCACCTTCGTAACGACCTCCGTTTGAAAAGTGGAGAATTCCTTTACCGCAGAAATCACCGTTGATGAAATCGCCTTCGTAACGGCTATTGTCGGAATAATACTCTACTTTTCTGACCATTTGATCACCTATCAATTCCTTGTACATTCGGCGCTATTCTTTACCTGAATGGCGTATCATTTTATCTACTGTTCGCTCTCGTGCCACAATCTCTGTTCCGTATATGCTTCACGTCGCCAATCTCCCCGTCAGACTCTTTGAGATCATATTCAGAAAGAATAACGTGCATTCCCGAGAGGATCCGTCTTGCAGAACAGGAACGGTTTCGTCATGAAGCTTCTATCTGCGAAGGAATCCGAACAAGTCTACAAAAAAGATACTGGATAACACCGTCATAACTATGAAATTTCCCCCTTGCCCGTATTCTGAAGTGAAGATATGATATAATCTGCATCAGCCGGTATTCAGGGTGATTCATTCTTGACTGGTTCCCGTCACAGAATACTTTTGCCCAATAAGATGTGAAGGGCATTGCTTTGCACATATATCAGCAAATGAATTAAGTCACCTCGTCAATACCAGTATTATGCCGTTCGCACTGGATGGAAAGATATTCGACGGCCCTCTGTACCTGGGCAAGGACAAGCTGCCGACCTCGGCGGGAATAGCTCTTATCTGCACAGAGGCCGGAGAGGGCGTCAAGATAATGAGCATTCTCTGCGGGGACAATCTCGAATCCGTGATAACCGGAAGCCCCAAGAACGACTGCTGGAAGAAGCACGCATACCACGGAAGAGTGGACGTTTACGTATACACGAAGGAATCCACAGCCAAAGAGAGGGAAGAGTACTGCAGGAAGGTCCTTGACCGCGACAGGAAATGGATGTTCTGCGAAGAAGCGCCGAAGATCGAGGACGACTTCTAGAACAGGGAAAGCATCAGGATCAACAGCCCCGTGGTAACTGCGGCCATAGGTATGCCTATGACCATCAGCCTTATCAGATCGATCTCCACGCCGTAGCGCTCCGCGGATTCCGCAACGATGACGTTGGCTGCGGAGCCCAAGAACGTGGCATTGCCTCCCAGCGTCGATGCTCCCGCCAGCACGTACCACAGGATCTCCGGGCCCGGGGGCATGAGATTCGACAGCAGCATAACCGCCGGAACATTGCTGACCAGGTTGCTCAAGACCAGAGAGAACAGTGACAACGAAAGTATCGTGGGCGTCTCCCCCGGCCCGAAGCCCGGGAACAGAGCGGAGATCTCCCCCAGAAGACCGGAGACGGATACTCCCTCCATAACTACGAACAATCCTATGAAGAAGGCGATTATGGACCAGTCCACCCTCTTGACGACCCAGGGGCCCCGGGTACGGTCCTTCGACAGAACGACAATAACGGCAACGGCAGCTGCGCACACGGCCGGAACGTAAAGGGGGACCCCCACGAAACTGGATATGATGAACCCGGCGAACATGGCCACCATCACGAAGATCATGAAGCGCAGCCTCGTGATGTCTATCTCCGCCGGTTCCTCCTTATGCACCAGGGTCTCCACATCAGCCTCTATGCGCTTCCTGAACACCGCGTATACGATGAGATATGCCACGGGCATGCACGCCAACGCAACGGGGGCGAGATGCAGGGAGAAGTCAATGAATCCCAGGCCTGCGAATGAGACGATATACGCGTTCTGAGGATTGCCTATTGCCGTAGCAACGCTGCCGATGTTGGCGGACATGAGCATCCCTATGATGTAGGGTATCGGGTCCGCCCTGATCTTAGCGCACGTCCTTATGACGATGGGCGTGAACAGCAGTACCACGGCATCATTCAGGACCAGGGCGGCCAGAAGAGCCGATATGCCCATTATCCCTGCCAGCAGCGCCTTCCGTGTCCTGAATCGATCCACCAGCATCTTGGAGATCACTTCGAACAGACCGCAGTACTCCAAACCGACGACAAGGACCATCATGCCGATGAGCAGGAACAGCACGTCGAAATCGATGGAGCGCCACGCCCCCGAGAGCGTGACCACCCCTAAGAGGACCATCAAGGTCGAACCGACAAGAGCTGCGACGCCGCGCCCTATACGAAGCCTGCCCGGCAGCCGGACCATTATCAGCACGTATGTCAGTAAGAATATGCTTAGGGCAACGTGCATGGTCTCTTGGACCTACTATGGCGATGTGGATTTATAACTTTTAGATTGAGGGCCCGAAAACAGCATCTGTGATCCTGATGGATTCACATATGACACGGCTTTGACACCTTCCGTTAACTGAGTGAAGCTGCGCGCTGTTCGGCATCACAACCGTGATCTCCCCAGAACTGTTCACATATGCTCCGATATCGAACAGATTGTTCAATCCTTCAAAGCTGTAATGGGGATGACATATACTCCATCCTGCCGTCTGTACGCCGCAGTGGACATTCCGCAGATTACGCACATGAACTCAGGAGCACCTGCTCGGGACGATGAGGAAAGGTATTCACACACTTTCAACAGATTCTCGGCTGCTTCATCGACTTGATTGAACCCTACTTTGATTTCAAACGCCGCCCACCTTCCGTCACAGAGCTCGATTATCGCGTCAATCTCATAATTTTTCTTGTCCCGATAGTGATACAGTTCCCCCTCGACGGCTTCGGCATATATCGTCAAGTCGCGTACGCACATGGATTCGAACATACATCCGTAAGTTTCAAGATTATTCAACAAAGAAGTGGGCGTTGCATTCAGTGCAGCTATTGCAAGAGATGGGTCGGTAAAATATCTTTTTTCAGTTTTGCCTACCCGTCCACGGGATCTGATGTTCGGATCGAATGGTTTTCTATTTTCAATTATATGTAATCTCTCAAGAGCGGCCAGATAAGAATCCAGCGTTGGAACCGAAACCTCGGCCCCATCTTCTTCAAAGACGTCGTTCAGAATGGTTTTTTTGGAAGCCAGTGTACTTTCATTGCGTGCTAATGACTTAAGAACTCTCCATAATTTATCTTCATCCCTATCTATGCCGTCCATCTTTTTGAGGTCATTTCTGACCACCCCGCTCAGATAGTCCTTCGGAATTTTGAATGCGTCCTCTGGAGTTAAATTCAAACTTCCCGGCCAACCTCCGCGAACAGTGAGTTGAATTATGTGTTTAAGATTCACATCTCCCGTATTGTGATCTTCAAATTTCTTATCGAATAAATCTTTAAGAGACACTGTTCCAGTGGAATCTCTGGACTCGAACAGAGACATGGTCCTCATCTTCACAGTTGTTATACGGCCTACTCCACTGTGGATTATGTCTTTGTCATTCGGGGTCGCTGAACCCGTCAATATAAAAAGACCCTTACCTCCAATACGATCTATATTGCTGCGTACGGCATCCCATAACTCCGGAACTTCCTGCCATTCATCTATTAGCCGCGGAAATTCGCCCTCGAGGGCTAAATCAGGGTTTGTCTGTGCCAATATTTTATTCTGGTGCCCTCCGCCGGAATCCGCAATGAATATCGCACTTTTTGAATGCTTTTTTCCTGTCCAGGTTTTTCCGCACCACTTTGGGCCTTCGATGTGTACAGCACCCATATAACGCAATTTTTCCGCGAGTATTTTGTCCATTATGCGTGGTAAATAACGAAGTAAATCTGCGCCCATAATATCACTTCTACTAGTACATGGTGGCACTATTTGATATTTTATGTTTGGTACCTGTTTCATTTTATGTTTGGTACCTGTTTCATTTTATGTTTGGTACCTGTTTCATTTTATGTTCGATCCAAATTCCGACGCTTATGAACTGAACAATTGGCCGATCCACCACACGAAACTATCTGTGGCACCCGTAGAGGAATTCAATATCGTTCTTCTGTTCCTTTCCGGTAATACTAGTGCAGAATAAGGTCACCTTTTACGAATAGGAAGAAGTCCCGGATGAATTCATCGCGGAAGATGTAGTGAACATATAATTTCTTGAAATATAGATATTCTATCATTTGATTGATTAAGTATTATAAATTAATCTAATTGCTTTACTTAATTTATTTATTTTACATTTTACCTATTTTGAATTAAAGGCTATTGAAAACAGGATATTCGTTTTACCCTTTTAAATACATATAATAAATTAATGTGATTGCTTTATTCAGTTTATTTGTTTCAATATAACATCAATATTTAATTAACATCTGTTTAATATGAGAAATTAACTTTTACACATCTTATTAGTTAACAGCGTTATTCAAATGGTACGTTAGAATTAACAATGTTAATTTTAACGTTGTTGATTGACTCAAATTAACAGTTCATTAATTATTTAGTTAGTTATTTTACTTATTTAAATTATTTTAGATTAATTATTTTTTGAGATAAATTGTAGTAAAACAAAGAAAATGTGCAATTTTTCATCAAAATAACTCAAAAATGACGAAAAGTGCCTATTTTCTCAAAAACCACCAAAAATTCCGTCCACGACGGTACCCCGAATATCAACTTAAACTGAGCATTTACGAGCTGTTTGGGGTATACGTTTTGCCTAAAACAATACTATCTTTTCTTATCCCCGGTTCACATCCAGCATTTGAAGGAAAGAATGAAGAAGATCCATAGATGATCTATCGAATACCGAAGAATATGGGCCTATTTTATTCAGCACAGCTTTAGTTCAATATGTTTCTTATTTATTAATTAAGTAAAGATATTTGCTTAATTTTTATTGTTGCAATTCATCTAATGAATTAACACCGTTAAAACCCATTTACAACACACAATTAATTAACAATGTTAATAAGTCATCAAAATAAAATAAAATTTTTTCGTAAAAAGTACAAAAAGTAATAGTATAATAAAATAATAGTTGGTTAAGGTGTAAGATTAAATTATATTGAATTTAGACCTATAAATCAAAAACATAGAAAAAATGAATAATTTCACATTTAAGCATGATCAACAAAAATTCATGATTTTACCTGCAAGAGACTTCCATGAGGTGAACAGAAGAATGGACAAGCACCGAATACATGATTGTCAGATCTGAATTGAAAATGTGAATGCACCCTTCCGTGCGGAACGCCTGCATAACGGGTTGTACGGACGGGGCCGTCTGATCCGTTGAAATCGTTTTGTTCCTTACCTTGCGATGAATGCAACTATCTCCGTCCCCGATCTTTAGGGTCTTAGACTGAGCATCCGACGAGATTCACCGCCATCACAAAAGTATAAACATATCACTGCAAAGGGGATATCCCGGGCATCCTCTTCATCCGGAACCTAATGTATTTGATTCTTTTACAAAAGGCAGATCATGATGCATCGCAAACCCTTCGTATCCTCTCGCAGGCCTGTTACTAAGACAAAGCATATCTCCGCACCTAAACGCCGCCTGAGGCCGCGAATTCCATTCACTGCATTTTCCGTCTGTAAGAATGCACAGTCCTGACCTATGACAGAGGTGACTTGTGCACGGACTTGAGGTGCGCACCCATTCTGTTCTGTGCCCTCCTCCTTCGACGCTTGCACCGTTCAGTCTCGAAAGGGCGCGAACCTATTCCGTAAATCACACTCAGTCTTATCTTCAAAATGAGTTGATTCTGATCACAGTGCTCTGATCAAAGATCATGGATTGACTGCCAATGAAAACTGCAAAGATTTCAATATGATGAGATCGGATGCCAAATTTCACCATTACAAAAAGGAAAGGAAAAGGAAAAGGTTTGGTTGGAAACCATCTCGATTCAGGATCAGAAGACCTTGAACTTGCCGCACTTGGCGCATTCCTCAGTGAGGGCGAGGCCAAGGTAGGTTGCAAGCAGGAAGTCGAGAATACCGAATATCCCCATGATGAGGAACATCGTCTTCATAGAGTCCGCCGTTTCCGCATTGAGTGCGAGACCGAGGAACAGGAAGACGAGAGCGGTTATGACGAGTATCCCGAGCAACAGCTTCGGGGTTCCGGCAAGGAAGGCCCAAACCGTGAAAACCAGGTAGAATATTGCAATGACTATCCAGAGGAACCAGCTGTAAGACAGGTCAAGGTTGAACAGGCCTGTGAATGCTCCACCGAACGCTGCAACGAGCAGGAGGGATACTGCTATCCATCCAAACAGGCTGGCACCGAAATTGCTGTTCGCTTTGTATGCGAAGATGGCGATCAAGGCAACTGCGAGGCCACCTAGCAAAGCAACTGCGAATACACCATAATCAATCATCGGATCAGCAGTTGAGCCGTTGAGAGCGTTATATTGATCGAATGCAAACAATCCTATGACAAGCGTTATGAAACCGATAAACAACAGTCCCATCGCTGTAGGGTCAATGCGTGTCTCAGACATTTTTTTACTCCCAGCCGTACATTCTAAGTGCACGACTGGAAAAACAATTGGCGTTGTAAAATATATAATACTATCTGAAAATCATTTTATCTGAATGAGGCAAAAGCATATTGACTTCGTTAAAAGTAACACAGGGGTGTTAACCCCCGTAAATGGACGATACGGCCACAACAAGGGCTGCGCCCAAGAACAGTGCGGCGATCAACAGGGCCATGAGCTTAGACACGGTATTTTTCTTCACGTGCGAGCTAGCGTATCGCTTCGATTAATATCTTACGAGTCTTGGTCCGGAACGTGAACCGCATTCCTCTTACCCGGGTCCCTAACCTTTGAAGCCATCAGATCCTGTACCCCGTTGAATCTTCCCGGGGAAACGGCACGCTCCGCTCCGTGCTCCTGGAGTATGCCGTCCCAGCTCATGTATCCTGCATATACGGTATTGTGAAGTATGTTCCTCAGATTGAACTTGTTCCAGGGGTTGCCTCTTCTTGTCAATGTTCCTGAGCCGTTTAGCCTGTAAGCTATCGCATCCATTGTCATGCCGCCCTCGTACATGGCGAATATCTCCTTCACGACGGAGAGCTCCTCTTCCACCGCTGTGAGCTCCCCTTCCTCTATGGCATAGCCGAACGGGGGATTGAAGCCCATTATGCCTCCTCCCGTTGAGGCCTTCTCCTTCATACCCATGTATGTTCTCTCGCCGATCTGTTCGCTCTCCAGCTGCGCTATGCGCTGTATCATGTCCATGACGAAGCGGCCTACTGCATTACCTGTGTCAATCTTATCGTAGGTGGAGACGAAGTTCTGATTGTTCTTCTTCAGATCATCCATCATCTCCATGAAGTTCCGGCTGTTCCTGTGGATCCTGTCCATCTTCAGAACGACGAGTATGTCCCACTTCTTCCGCTCCTCCTTGGAGAGCATCAGCCGGTACGCCTTCCTGTTGGTGTTGCGGCCCGAGAACCCCTCATCTATGTACTCCCCCGCCACCTCCAGGTCGTGAGCCGCACAGAACCTTCTGAGGCTCTCCATCTGGGCCTCCAGGGACTGCCCCAGCTGGGCCTGTTCCTCTGTGGAGACGCGTGCGTAAAGTGCCGCACGCTTCCTGGTTCCCTCTGCCATCGCCATAGGTATGCTGAAGGGAATAAAAAACAAAAGCGGCGGCTAGGCCCCCGCTAAATGATTTTTAGTGTGATCCTTCGATCACACTTTTGTTGTTTGGATATGACCGTTTATCGCCTCATACTGCTCCGGGTCTATGATGGCGCAGTGCTCCCCCTGCCTGACGTTGCCGTCCCATCTGACGTATCCCGCGTAAAGAGGGTTGTGCAGTATGTTGAATACCGACTGCTTGTTCCACTTCCCGCCCTTCTTCGCAGGAATAGATGCGTCGTTCAGAGAGTCTGCAATCGCCTCCATGGACTTACCCTTGGAGTACAGATTGTATATCGCCCTGACCGTGTACATCTCGTCCTTTATCACCTCGAGCTTTCCGAAGCTATACGCATACCCATAAGGATGTCCCGATCCGAGAAATCCCATCCCGTATTTCGCTTTGTGCTCCATGCCGAATCTCACCCTTTCGCCTATTTGTTCGCTTTCCAGCTGGGCAACCCTTTGCAGTATATCCCGCACGAATCTGCCCATGGCGTTAGATGTGTCGAATTGCTCCTGGACGGAGCAGAAATCCTTCTTCGACCGCTCGAACTCGTCCATCATCAGGGCGAAGTTCTTGCTGTTCCTGTGGATCCTGTCCATCTTCAGAACCAGGACGACATCCCAACCGTCCTTTTCTGACATCATGCGCCTGTATTCGGGACGATTCGCGTTGCGTCCTGACTCGCCCTCCTCCCGGTACCTTCCGGCTATCTGCCAGTTCTCATACTCGCAATATGCCTCAAGGCGCCTCATTTGAGCATCTAGCGAGTAACCTTCGTTTGCCTGTTCCTCCGTAGATACTCTCGTGTAGAGTGCGGCGCGCACACAGCACCCGCTTTCCATCCCGTTCTCTGCTATCGGGTTGCTTTTATTTAAAATCGTCTGACAAATGTCTGCCCCATAGGAAAAAACGTCAGACGATGATGAAAATAAGGATATTCTGACGCAATAACAGCAGAAATAGATAACTGGTTAAAGAAATAAGAATGGGGCTTTCGCCCCTATTTTTAGCGTTTTTACATCATTCCGCCGATTCCGCCCATGCCCGGGCCGCCAAGGCTCGGGTCACCCATGGGGTTCATCGGGGGCGCCCTGCGGGAGGCTATGACGTCATCGATCCTCAGGATCATGTTCGCCACTTCCGCGGCAGAGTCGATGGCCTGGATCTTCACCCTTATAGGCTCCACGACGTCGGCCTTCAGCATGTCGACCGCTTCGCCGGTGTCGAGATCGAGGCCGTAGTTCTTGCCGTCCTTCTTCTTCTCGTGGGCGTTCTTCAGTTTGATGATCGCATCTATGGAGTCGATACCAGCGTTCTCCGCAAGGGACCAGGGTATGATCTCCATGGCCTTGGCGAAGGCGTTTATCGCCAGCTGCTCTCTTCCTCCGACAGTTGATGCGTAATCTGCGAGCCTGAGGCCAACCTCTATCTCGGCCGCACCTGCGCCCGCGACGACCCTCTTGTCCTCTATTGCGACTCCGACAACGCGTATACCGTCCTCGAGAGCTCTGTCCACCTCATCGATGACGTGCTCGGTGCCGCCCCTTATGATGATGGTGAGCGCCTTGGGCTCTTTGCATCCGGTAACGAAGGTCATGGACTCAGTGCCCACGAGCTTCTCCTCGACAAGGGCCGCGGATCCAAGATCGGTGGCCTGCATCTCAAGGATGTTGCCTATGATGCGTCCGCCGGTTGCCCTTACGAGGTCCTCCATGTCGGACTGCTTCAGGCGCCTGCAGACGAAAACGCCGGACTTGGCGAAGTAGTGCTGCACGAGGTCGTCCACGCCCTTCTGGCAGAATACGACGTTGGCACCGGTGGAAACGACCTTGTCCACCAGGCTCTTGAGGTAGGACTCTTCCTGATTGAGGAAGGACTGCATCGCCATAGGATCGGTTATGCTGATCTCTGCATCCATCTCGGTCTTCTTGTTCTCGAAGGGGACGGATATCAGTGCTATCTTGGCGTTGCTGACGGATTTGGGCATACGGGAGTGCACCCTCTGCTTGTCTACGACGACGCCCTCAACGAGATACGTATCCCTGATCACTCCGCCGACTTTCTTCTCTACTCTGATGTGATCTGTGTTGACCTTACCGTCGTCACTCTCGATCGCCCTTACGGCTTTCACGATGACGTCCGCCAGGTGGCTCTGCTCTCCGCCCACGGATTTGCCCACCAGAGCGGTCATTGCCACTTTCTTGAGCATCTTGTCGTCAGTGGCGTCCACTGCCATGGATTTTATGACCTCGACTGCTTTGTCGGCGGCCATCCTGTATCCGCTGGTTATGACGGTCGCGTGTATGTTAGAATCTATAAGGTCCTCAGACAATTTGAGGAGCTCACCGGCAAGAACGACCGCGGAGGTCGTCCCGTCGCCGCATTCTGTGTCCTGAGTCTTCGCGACCTCCACGACCATCTTAGCCGCAGGGTGCTGAACGTCGACCTCTTTCAGGATCGTTACTCCGTCGTTCGTGACGATCACGTCGCCCATGCTGTCAACGAGCATCTTGTCCATGCCCTTGGGTCCGAGTGTGGACCTGACTGCATCGGCTACCGCCTTGGCGGCCGCGATGTTGTTGAACTGCGCCTCTTTGTCCTTGCTTCTCTCAGTGCCTTCTTTGAGCACGATAATAGGTTGATTGCTTCCCGAGCTGTACATCTATACAATCTCCTTACTGGTCATCAGTAATTTTGTTCTTCTATATTAACCTATCTTTTTCATATGCACAGCCATGGACATCCCGCAAACCGTGTGGCTGCACCAATGTTTGATTCTATTATCCAATAATCGATTATGATTTAATACCACATCGTATAACAGTACGCATGAATCAGGGAGGAGGCCCCGACAGGCGAGAACTGTTCCTTTCCGTGCTTTCGGGTAGCCCGTCAAAGGATATACCAATTTTCCTGAGAGACCTGACTCTCGGACTGGATGCCCTGAATGTCGATACTGACGCTGTATTCGGTCCTGTGTACGATTCTAAACTTTCTGCAGCCTGTGTTTTGGAAATGCAGAAGCGCATAGGGCACGATGCCGTGGTCGGATGCATTCACACATACAGCATGGAAGCATTCGGCGGCATCACGATGTATCCTGCGAAAGGGATACCCTATCAGTCGGATCCCCCCTTCGCAGAAATAGACAGAATGGAAGCATATGTGCCGGAGGACATCTGTGACGGACTCCTTGAAGGAATGCGCGAATCCTATCGAATAGTTCGAAGAAAGGCACCGCATCTTGCAGAGATAATGAATATAAGCGGTCCCGTGAACACTGCGGGCAACCTGAGAGGACTTGAGGCTCTCATGATGGACATCATCCTGGATCCGGACCTTGTCTCCGGGCTTTTGAGATTCTCCGAAGGCGTGATGAGATCCACGATAGAATACATCGGAGCGGATTGTGCCGATGCCGTGTTCATTGCCGCCGCATCTGACAACCCGGACATGCTGGGTCTTGAGGAATTCATGAAGATGAGCCTCCCGGGCATCAGGAACGTTACGAATCTCTGTCACGAAATGGGGCTTCCGGTGATATTCCATCCCCACGGACTATTCAGCACCGAAGATCGAAGAGAGGTGCTGAGGGCATCCCTGGACGCAGGCGTGGACGGATTCCAGTTCGCAGAGGACAACACGCCTTCAGGAATACTGCGGGAGACGTCCGGGAGGTGCTGCGTGCTCGGAGGACTGGATGCATTCAACGTTCTTCTTCTAGGCCCCGAGAAGAGGATAATCAGATCCGTTGGATCGCTCCTGGATTCCTTATTCGGAGAGGATTACATAATGACCTGCTCCTGCTCCCTTAACAGAGGAGTTCCGATCAAGAACGTCAAGACGATGGCTGATGCCGCCCGATCATACTGCGGAGGGCGTGCATGAGAGTGGTTATGATCGCCGGATTCCCAGGTTCAGGGAAAACAACACTGATATCGAGGATAGCCACACCCGATACGGGCGTTATTGTCAATAACCCGGAATCCGCGAGTCTTATACCGGACAACATAAGGAAGGCTTATTTCCCCCTCAGAAGCCCATGTGCCAGACCCCGTCAGTTCTTACATTGGATCGAGAAAGTTCACACCGAATGGGATGTGGATACGCTTATAGCGGAGCCTCCGGGCATGTGCACGGAAACGTCATCCCGCATACTCACGCAGGCCATCGCCTTCAGCAATGGCCGGTTCGAGATCGGCCCACTTATAACGGTGGTGAGAAGCAACGTTCTGGAGAAGAACATAACATATGATTACTCTGAGAACCTCCGGGTCCGGCAGCAAATATGTGAGTCTGACATAGTAGTCATATCTGCGGCCGAGACTATCAACAAGGATACTGCCTCAGATATAGTCCGTGATCTCAACCCGGATGTGGAAATACTCTTCCTTTCTTCCGAAACAGAGGAATCAATCAAGAAGGTCCACGCCGCGATCTTCTCCGAAAGAGTGCTCACCCGAGCTCTGAACCTCTTCTGATCGGTATTGTTTTAGTAAAAAGTCAAAAAGTAAATTTAAATATAAATCAAAGCCTACAACGACTTGATGCTCCGATTATTCACCTCCGTAGAGCAAGAGATGAAGAGCTGTCTGGATGAAACGGACGGCAATAGATTGAGCCTCGGAGACAGAAAACCGAACAGATTCCTATACAAAATTGGTGTATTCTTCTGCGGGGCAGCATTCGTCATACTTATTTGGTATGTCATTACGCAATGGTACAACACGTACATGGCGGAAATGATTCTATTTCCTGGACCTGTTGAAACGTTCGAGCGCCTCAGAGAGTTCTTCACAACAGATTACAAGATCTTCGGGCAAAGTATAGTCAATCATACAAAGGCCAGTCTCGGCAGGTGGATCAAGGGTTTCACGATAGCTGCGATCATAGGTCTCTCCCTTGGCCTTCTAATGGGCAGCAATAACAAAATTCACGAATTCGGGATGGTCCCCGTGAACATCCTGCAACTGATACCTGGTCTTGCCTGGTATCCCGTTACAATACTACTTTTCGGACTGAACGAGAACTCTGCCATATTCATCATCGCCATAACAGTGATATCTCCCATCGCGATAAACACAGCCAACGGACTGCGTAAGGTTCCCAAAGTGAATCTGAGGGTAGCCAGTATGTCTGGGAGAAGCAAATCGGACACATTCGCCGAAGTCCTGATACCTTTTGCCGCATTGGATATCCTGTCCGGACTTAGAATAGGCATAGCGAACGGATGGAGGATGCTAATATCCGCCGAGATGGTAGTGGGCGTAGCACTCGGACTTGGTTTCGCGATACATATAACCACAGGATACATCGACTACGCCTCCGCCTTCGCATGCATCGTGATCATCTGTATTATCGGCCTGATAATTGACAAAGTGGTTCTGGAGGTTCTCGAGAACTATGTACGCTCTAAACTTGGGATGGAGGAATAAGATGGGCGTAATCGATATCAGAGGCGTTTACAAGGCATATTACGAGCCAAATCTGAACGAAGGGCGGGTCGTTCTCAAGAACATCAATCTTTCCATAAGAGAGAATGAGTTCGTATGCGTCATCGGACCTTCAGGCTGCGGGAAGACCACTTTGCTGAATATGATCGCCGGTTTTGAGAAACCTCTCAAAGGAGAGATATTCTACCGCGACCGCAAGATACTCGGCCCCGGCCCTGAAAGGGCGGTGATATTCCAGGAATATAGCCTGCTGCCCTGGATGAGTGTGCAGAAGAACGTGGAGTTCTCCCTGGACAGAAAGAAATATTCTCCTAAGGAGAGAGAAAGGATCGCTTCTGAATATATAGAAAAAGTTAAACTCGCAGGTTTTGAAAACAGCAAGCCGAATCTTCTCTCTGGAGGCATGAGGCAAAGAGTCGCCATCGCCAGAGCATTCGCGATGCAACCTGACATCCTTCTCATGGATGAGCCATTCTCCAGTCTGGATGAGCAGACCAGAAGGCACTTGGACAGAGAGATTCTCGACATATGGAAAGATGAGAAGAAGACCGTCGTCCTGGTGACGCATAGCGTAGAGGAGGCTCTTCTCCTGGCCACCAGGATAGTTCTCCTGACACCGTCGCCCGGGCAGGTATTCAAAGAATGGAATCTGCCCGCCGAGAAGGAGAGTCTGAGCTCTGAGCAGATGACCGCGTTTAAAAATGATATAATCAAGAACCTGGGTGTTTGCGCCTGCGCGAAAACACCCGTGACAATAGATACACAAGAGTGATTAAAATGGAAACAAAGACGAAAATGCTGGCCGTCGTCGCAGTAATAATTGTGGTGGCAGCAGGAGGAATATATCTCTTGGACGGAGGCGAGACGGATGCAGACATCACAATCGCCTGCGGTACGAAGAACTACTACGAGCCGTTCTGGATCGCCGACCATTACGGATACTTCGAAGAGCAGGGCGTAAGTGTTAAAATGCTCTATGTGGACGGTGGCGGAAGCGCAACCACCGCCCTGATGGCGGGCAGAGCGGACATTACCCTTGTGGGCGCAGATCCCGCCGTGAGGTTCATAGACCAAACCCACGAGGGGATGATCATAGGATCCATCTCAGTCAACAAGAGCTCCACCGCATACGATTTCGCCGCGTTGACCAAATATGGTGTGGACCTGGATGATCCCGCGGGTACGCTGTTGAATACAGACGGAACGGTCAGGGTACACACGGGCATAGATACCACAACAGGATACTTCGGGGGATTCCGCGGCTATCTCTACAGCGCATGGCAGGACGGTAAACTGACTGAGGACCAATACTATCTCCTCAGATCGGTGAAGACATCCGACAAAGACGGCGGTATCGTGCACATACAGTTCGACAGTCAGGTCACGGCTCTCCTTCAAGACCAAGTCCAAATGCTTTGCTCCGGAAACGCATTGAATGTTGCTAAGGAAAGAGGCGGTGACGATGTCACTATCCTATCCTCACCTTACGAGGACCCTGTGGGCGCCTGCGTGATAATCGCTTCGGAAGAGGTCCTTGAAGAGAAGCAGGATAAGGTCCTGAAGGTCATGAAGGCCTTTGATAAGGCCTGCGCCGACATAGAGAACCCTGAGACAAAAAAGGGGGTGTCGGAGTACTGTGCAGAATTCTACAACGTCAGCGGATGGACTGTCGACAGCCAGGAGACCTTTTTCAACTCTCAATACTGGGACATTTGCATGATGAAGGATGTCGAGGATTTCCTGAAAAGAAAAGCCGCACTTTTGGATTACAATGACTTTGACCCCATAGGACGTATTGATTATTCCTTCCTGAAGGCGATGTATGGGGATGAACCCTACACATACGATCCTGCAACGGGGACTCTCATATGAAGGATAACATGAGTATGATAATGTCAGCCGAGGAGCAGGCCATGAGGGGAGAGTACATCGGAAAAGATACGGTGCTGGAGCTCCTCTCCCTGGACCCACTGTCGGAAGACTGCTCCGCCTTAGGGAAGGCCGCTCGCAGGATAGCCTCAAGATTCTATAATGACACGGCGATCGTCGGATCGTCCATAGGTCTGGATCTTGTGCCTTGCAGCATGAGCTGCAGATTCTGCTCTCTGGGGGAGAAATGGCAGTAAAGATATTCCGAGAATCGGGATACAAAGTAGACTCTGTATCTGCATACACCAGAAGACATTGATACTTCCTCCCCGATATGCCAGACATGAGAACGTCCAGAGAGCTGTTCCTGGAAGCCGTTAAAGGTGGCCTTTCGGCGGAAGTGCCTGTCTTCCCCCGGGACCTGACCCTGGGACTGGACATCACCGGAGCGGCCACGACAGAGGTTTTCGGCCCGCCCTATGATCCCCGTGCTTCCGCAGAGGCCATACTGGCACTTCAGAATGCGGTGGGCCATGATGCTGTTGTAGGATGCATATTCGGGTGCATGGTCACGGGATTCGGTGTTGAGCTGGGAATCCCCGAGAAAGGAGTCCCCTATCCGAAGGATTCCCCTTTCACGGACATATCCGCATTGGACGCGGCCTCCCCCGATTCTGTAAGAGACGAGATGCTGTCCGGCATGAGAGAGTCCTACAGGATAGTGCGTGATAAGCGGGACGATCTGGCCGTTGTAATGAATCTTGCAGGCCCGGTCACCAACGGCGGGAATCTCAGGAATATGGAGATGCTCCTGATGGACATGATATCAGATCCCGATACTGCCCATCGGATCATGGATTTCTCCGTAGAGGCGATAATATCCGCAATGGACTACATAGGTGCGGACCTGGCAGACGCTCTCTTCCTGGCATCCGCAACGGATAACCCGGACCTCCTGGGGGACGGCATGTACGCTGAATACTGCATCCCGGCTCTGAAGAGGGTATGCTCCGCCGCCAAGGACATGGGGATGCCGTCTGTGTTCCATCCCCACGGTAAGTTCGATGACGGTTCTTCGGAGATCCTTGATGCGACTGTGCGCACAGGGATAGACTGCTTCCAATTCTCAGAGGAGAATGACGGCCCGTCCGTCATGAGGAGGATAAACGGAAAATGCTCAATCATGGGCGGGCCTGATGTCATGACCACACTGCTCAACGGAACACGTGAGGAGATCATATCTGACACTGTGAGATTCCTCGAGGATTTCCAGGACCATGCGTACATAATGTCATGTTCCTGTTCTCTGCACAGAGGATTCCCTGTAGGCAATCTGTCGCTTATGACGTCTGCGGCTCATGCTTTCCGTCGCGGATCTGCTGCGGACCGAAAGGGATCGTGACGCGGCTCAGTAGCGGTTGTAGGACACTATATCCTCGGGCGGTCTGAACTCCGAATGCGACGGGGACGGCTTCGCATCGTCAGCGGGATATCCCATTACGAGAAGCGCCACAGGCTCAAGTTCATCCGGGACATTGAATTCCCTTCTTATGGCCACAGGATCGAAATGCATAACCCACGTGGTACCCAGTCCGATGGATGCCGCTTCCAGCATCATGTGCGTAGTGACTATGCTGGCATCTATCTCCCCGCTGGATTTGCCGTCGTACGCGCGCTTCCAGCACTCGCCCTTATCATAGCTTACAAGAAGCGCCACCGGTGCATTGAAGTGATATTTCGTGCAGCTCGGTAATTTGGACAGGGCCGATCCCTCGTTTATGACCAGAATATGCTGCGGCTGACGGTTGACCGCCGTAGGTGCCAGATGGCCCGCTTCAAGGACCTTGTCCAGTTTCTCCTGTTCAATGGGCTTTTCAGCGAATTTGCGGACAGAATATCGGCCCGCCGCCAATCTCAGGAAGTCAATGCTCTTCTCCATATCATACCCTCGGCATTCTGAACGGGGTGTGCGTATTTTACGTATCCGCCCTCCCCGCATCAAAGGAAGACGGGACGGACCTCGACGCCGGCAGCCTCTGCCAACTCCTTTATCCGCCTCTCGGCTGATGGCGAGCTGCTGAATCTCATGCGTGCAAGCCTCTCCGAGAGGAACGGCCTTGGATTCAGCGAATCGATGTAGATAAGCTTCACACCGGTTCCCACAACCGCGTCAACGAATTCCCCTTCCCTCCCCTCCAGATGATTTAGCACAGGTCCGACAAGCGCATAGACATCTATTCCCGCGTCTGCAAGTTCCGTTATCGCTTCCAGTCTTCTCGACGGCATCGGAGCCCCGGGCTCTGTCATCTTGGATTCCCGTTCCTCGATCCCGGTGATGGTGATGCCAACAGTGCACTCCATCTCCGAGAGAAGATCGATATCCCTGAGTATCAGATCCGATTTCGTATGCATGTGTATTCTGAAGTCCCTCTCCTTGAGCACCCTGAGGCACTGGAGAGTCAAACCCAGTTCGGACTCCACAGGCTGATAGGGGTCGGTGACCGTCCCTATCCCTATTATCCCTTTGATATTAGGCAACTCCAAAGATAAACGTCTGGCTATGTTCATCTTGGCCTTGGGTATCCTCCATCCTTCCCATTCCGAATGGGTTACCTCGGGCGCGTAGCAGTACACGCATCCGTGAGCGCAGCCCGAGTACGGGTTGAGAGCGTAATCCATATCCGGGAGCTTGGACGGGGAGAGGGCGCGCCTGCATTCCACCGCCTCGTACTCTCCTGCGGATTCAGAGAAATCCAGAAGATTAGAGATAGTCCTCGATCCTCCTTTGCGTCAGGAAGTCCCTGAGGACGCCGGAGTTGGCGATCCACATCTTCCGGGGTATCTCCATCACCCTGTCCACATGGGACAGGGCACCTTCCAGCGAATCATATTTGAAGGGTTTCATCTTCAGAGCGGCGCGGACGTTCTCCCTTACGTTCCAAACACCGACGGGCATCACGTACCCGGGATGCGCCTCCCTGAATATCACGACCCCTGCGGTCCTGCGCTCCTCCGTGAGGAGCTCGTTCACCGCCATCCTGGAGGCGTAATAGCATCCTCCGATCTGAGCGTACTCCTTCCTTCCGTTGAACATCTCATAGTCGGATATTATCGATACGGATTTCCCTGCGGGATTCCACGTCGTGTTGGGATACCACGCCTCTATCAGCTCGAAGCGCCAGGTGCACGGCATCATCATTATGCACCACCTGTTGTCCAGTTCCTCCCACTGGTATACTCTGAACTCGTCGATGGTCCTGTTGAATTTCGTGGTCTTCAGCAGATCCTTCCCTATGATATCGTCAACTGCGGTTATGCTCCATCTGGTGGGAACGAACCTGCGGTTCTTGTCTATCCCCATAGTGCCTACGGAGAATGCCTTCTGTATCTCGGATATCAGCGTTCCGTTGCGGTATGCGTTCAGCACTCCGTCGACTGCCTTCATGTCCGTATCGTAGAAACTGCGCTCGAGATACTTCTCGAAGCGACCGTTGGCAGCCCTCATCCTCTCCATTCTGGCTGACGGGCCGAAGGGCTGCACCTCATCATCCAATATCACTCTGCCCCGGGGCTTCTGAGAGAAATTGGCCTCGACCTCCACGGGCTTCTCGGTGAGTGCCAGCTCCTGGACCTGATCGACTATCCTCCCGGCAGCCCTGAAGTTCTTGGCATCGATCCTGTATTTACCTCTCACAAGCCTGAAGCGGAAATCGACTATGTCGTCGATGGATTTACCGACCCACATCTCGGGGGTATCCATGACCGAGGTGTCACCGAAATCCGGCGGGATCAGCGGGCCGATATCGACCTTGGGATAGCCGTACCTTCCCACGAAGACCGCGGGAGGGCTGCATCCTTCCATATCCTTGGCATCGATGAGAGGTCGGGTCTTGCTCTGGCTGTAGAACTTTATCATAAGGGGGCAGCGGTCCTTACCGCAGAGATTCCTGGACCCTTTGCATATGACGCATAGGCCTGAGGCTGTATCCTGCTTGTTGTAACCAGCCATGCTGTCGAAGAATCCCGTGGTTCCTGTCATGATCTTTCTTTATGGTCTCTTTCCCTTCTTCCGGAACGGCGGTTCGCTATGAGGGCCGCTACACCGCCTCCGCCTATCCCGTTGTCTATATTGACTGCCGTGAGGCCCGGAGAGCATGTCTGCAGAATGCACAGAAGAGCGGCTTCACCCTTCCCCCCTGCGCCATATCCCGTGGATGTGGGTATCCCTATCACCGGGGCCGTGGACATGGACGACACCAAAGTGGGAAGGGCGCCTTCCATGCCGGCAACTACGATTATGGCATCAGCATCGCATTCGATGAGCTGTTTGACGGGCTCCGATATCCGGTGTATGCCCGCAACCCCCACATCATAGTACCTCATCACCCTGACACCCATGGCCTCAGCCATCACAGCCGCTTCCTCGGCCACAGGGACATCGGATGTGCCAGCTGTGATGATCCCGATGAGGCCTTCGCCCGGTTCCGGCATTCTCCCTATGATGATCGTGTTGCATTCCTCTCTGAACTCCGCTTCCGGGACCATCTCCTTCACGGCTTCGAAATGTTCCCTTCCCGCTTTGGACACCAGAAGCAGATCGGCGGGACGGGATGCGCATATCTCGGCGACCTTGGCCGGTGTCTTCGACGCTCCGTAGACTACCTCCGGTATGCCCTTCCTCATGAATCTGGATCTGTCCAGGACATAATCCCGGCCTATTCTCTCCAAATAATCCATTCGCAGAAGCTTCTCGGCCTCCTCGGAGGATATCTTGCCCAGCTTATAGGTCTCCAGAACGTCCCTGATGCCCATGGTGCGGTCTACGCTTTCAAAAGTATTATTGTTTCCCTTATCTCACAGCACGGAATCTATTTTTACTTTAAAGTTGAATAATTTATTATATCCCCGATAGCATCAGTTTTCCGATGTGCTCGGAACCTCTGTGTAAAGAAGTCGGAATCCGGGAAGAGAACGGTTTCTGGTTCCTTCCCGACGGCATATCATCTGAGGATCTGGTCGTAGGGGACAGTGTCCCGGATTTCGAAGCTGAGTCCACTGACGGACGCTTCGTTCTGTCGGAGCGCGTTGCCAAAGGTCCTGTCCTGTTGTATTTCTACGTCGTCAATTACGGGAAAACGTGCATAGATTACATGGCGCTCATGAATGAGAGGAAGCAGGAGCTTGACGATCTGAACGTATCCCTTGTGCACATAAACCCGGAATCCCTGGAGAATCATCGCGCTTGGATGAGATATACGGGCTCCCTCTATGAGCACATAAGTGACACGGATCAGAGCATAAGCAAAGCTTACGGGGCCATTGTAGAAAGAGCCAGAATGCAGAAGATATTGGGGAGCACGAACAGAGAGTTCTTTCTTGTTGCGAAGGACATGAGGCTGAGATTCGTTTGGCGTGCCTGCGACCCGATGGATACCCTGCCCATGGATGAGCTCCTCGACGTTCTGAGACAGGAAACAGATTCGGTCGGAAGCACCATCGGTTAATTGCGGCGCTCTCCTATGCAGCATCATGCTTGAGAATGGCCTGTTGTGCATAACATCAGATATATTCCGTGAATGACATCAGGCGGACATGGATTACATCCCCGAATTGCTGGACCTGTTCAGAGATACGGGAAGGGTCGCGGTATGCTTCTCCGGAGGATTGGACAGCACCGTTCTCGCGGCTCACGCCCGAAAGGCCCTGGGAGATGACAGTTTGGCGATAATGGCGGATATGCCTACGCTGAGCGATATCCAGAGGGAAATGGCGATTGACGGTGCCAGGGCTTCGGGCATAGGTCTTCTCACCGTTCCTTTGGACTGGCACCGATTGCGCGAAGTCTCCGGCAACGGGGAGCGGAGATGCTACTTCTGCAAAAGGGCCATATTCTCTGCGGTAAGAGAGGTCGCCGGATCCCTCGGGTTCCATAATCTGGTATCCGGCGAGAATGCGGACGATGACCCTGATGACAGACCCGGCATGTCCGCGGGAAAGGAGGCCGGAGTAGCTTATCCTCTGAGGGAACTGGGGATAAGTAGGCGGGAGATAGAGGATTTCATCTCATCCATGGGTCTTGACCGGAGACCGTTCAAGGAGACGTGCTTATTGACCCGTTTCCCGACCGGGACCCCGGTGACGGAGAAGGATATCAGATTCGCAGAGGCCTGTGAGAGATCAGTAAGGGATATCGCGGACATAGGGCTGGTAAGGGTAAGGATCTCCGGGAGCTCATGCACTGTGGTCTCCTCCCCCGAGGAGAGGGGCCGTCTTTTCGAGAACGGCGAAGCGGTGATATCCGCCCTTGAAAGCATGGGATTCACAGAGATAACGCTGGATCCCAAGGGATATTCCTGAGAATGCTTTGGGTAACAGGAGACGATGAGTCTTCTCAGACCCGGTTGTTGCAAGGGGTCGTCTCCTGTTTCGAAACAAGGATGACGGTTTCCCTATTTAACCCCTGTGAAGGCAAAGATTTAACATTATGTTACGGCCGAAGGCATTCCTGAACTCGTCTTTCATCTCATTCAGGCGCCACATCTCCATGTCGATATCCTCTTTGGAACATATTTTCATCTCCACATTGATCCCGTCATCAGTGAAGGACAGGCTCTTTACGGGGCAGGTCCTGCTTCGGTCCATGACGTCCGCATACCTGAGTATCACCGTGGACATCATCATGCTCCTCAGATCATCTTTGCTGAATATCGAGAACATACCGTTCGTGGGCAACGGCATCTTCTTGTAATGGAATCTGGCCATCAGAGCTATCGAATCTATGTCCTCTATGGCCAGCCCGGGAAGCCCCGTGCTCTTGATCAGCATGTATGAGTATATACGGTGCTTTGAGAATCCGAACAGCTCTCCTATGTCATGAAGTATGGAGGCGTATCTCAAACGGTCCCGCCATCTCTCATCCATATTGTGTACGCCGGCCTCCCTGAGGCCGTCGAATATCGCCATAGCGTTCTCGGTCACGCAGTCCGTATGAACCTTGTCGTATCCGCACCTCTTGGCAAGAGCCAGCACAGAGGATTCCTTCTCATCGATGTCGCCCATGCCGTGCTCCATGAGATAATCCACATACATCCCCTCCTTGAGGCCGAGATCGGATATCTCTATGCGCTCGATGCCGAAGATCGCCATCAGCTCCTCGGCTATCGCGCCCCCGGGCGTTATTATGTCTATCCTGTTGGGGGAAAGGCCTGGAAAACTCATCTTCGCCTCCGCATCGGTCTTCCTGAGATCCTCCATCAGGGATCTCAGTTCTGCAAGGGTGAAGTACAGATTGTTATTATCGCCTCTCCTGGCAGCGCACATATCCGCAAGCGCCATCATGGTGCCGGAAGAACCGACGGCCCTCTCGAAGCCTATGTCCTTGACGGCTTTCGCGGATCTGTAGGAATGAAGGAGCACTTCCCTCTGATAGCTTCCATACTCGCTTTCCGATATGGGGCCGCTCTGCTCGAAGGGGAAGGAGTACGCATATCTGACGGATCCCATTCTCAGACTGTCCAGGTACAATATCTCCCTGCCCTGGCTGATGGAGACCTCCGTGCTTCCGCCGCCTATGTCTATGAATATGGTCCTTTTATCAACGCCCTTTCCTCCGGTGACCCCCAGATTTATCAGCCTGGCTTCCTCCTCCCCCGATATGACGTTTATCTGATGATCATCGCCCCTTATGGCCTTGAGAAGCTCCGACCTGTTAGGGGCCTCCCTGGCGGCGCAGGTGGCGAATGAGATTATCTCTTCGGCACCCAGATTCTTTGCTATATGCACGAAGCTCCTGGTCACCAATCGGCATTTCTCTATGGTGGCACGATCTATCCTGCCGTCCTTGTAGAGGCTCTGACCCAGCCTGACCATCTCCTTGTCATGGAATATGGGCATGCCGGTGGTACCGGGGAAGAATTTGATCACCAGGAGGTGTATGGAATTGGACCCTATATCGATGAAGGCTACGGTCTTATCCTTTCCCATGCCAGGACCCTCTGTTCTCTATGAACCATCTCTGAGACCTGAATCTCTTGCCCTTGACCTTGACCCTCACATATGAGCCGTCCGGCATCAGCTCCCTTGCTTTCACATTGTCCGCCAGGTGGTTCTTCAGAAGCTTATCCCTTATCTCGATGAGCATTCCCTTGTCCAATATGGGAAACAGCGCTTCCACCCTTGCGATCAGATTGCGCGGCATCAGATCCGAGGACCCGAGATACATCTCAGGATCGCCCCCGTTATCGAAATAATATATGCGGGAGTGTTCCAGGAACCGGTCCACGATGCTTATCAGCCGTATGTTCTCTGATATCCCTTTGATCCCGGGCCTCAGACAGCACAGACCCCTTATGTTGAGGTCTATCTTGACCCCTGCCATGGATGCCCTGTAAAGGGAGGATATGATATCCTGATCCACGAGTCCGTTGGCCTTCATCGCGATGTAGCCGCTGCCGCCCTTCTTCTTGTGCTCCATCTCCCGGTCTATCTTCTCTATGAGACGATTCTTGAGGGACATCGGCGCCACGAGAAGGTGCTTGTAATCCCTGGGGCCGTAATAGCCTGTAAGAGCATTGAAAAGCTCGCCCACATCCTCCCCTATCTCGCGATTCGCAGTGAGCAGTGATGTATCGCAGTACTGCTTCGCCGTGCTCACATTGTAGTTCCCGGAGCTCATATGGGTGTATCTGATGAGGCTCCCCCCTTCCAGCCTTACGATCTGCAGTATCTTGCAATGCACCTTGAGGTCTATGGGCCCGAAGACAACGTGGACACCTATCTTCTCAAGGTCCTTGGCCCATTTTATATTCCTGTTCTCATCGAACTTCGCCCTGAGCTCCATGAGGACGGAGACGGTCTTCCCGTTCTCTCTGGCTCTTTTGAGAGCATTGATTATGGACGAATCGTTGCCGATCCTGTAGAGGCATATCTTTATGCTCTGTACCTTCGGATCCTCCGCCGCTTCCTTGACCAGTCTCACCACGGTGGCGAAGGATTCATAAGGGTGGAACAAGAGCCAGTCTCTCTCTTTTATGGAATCGAAGATGTTGTAATCCTCGGTAAGCTCCGCCGGGGTGTAAGGTACGAAGGGCTCCTCATGAAGCCTCGGTACGTTCAGATTGGCTATCTGCCAGAGATCCGAGAGGGCTATCGCGTTCCTGGCGGTATGTATCTGGCTCGGAGACAGGGACAGGTTCTTTCCGAATAAGCTCACCAGGGCCTTTGGCGTGGTCCCGTCAACAGTCATCCTCACAGGGAACCCCGTGTCCCTGTCGTCAAGACTCTCCTCTACGGCCTCAATGAGGTCGCAGGCCTCGTCTATCGTGACCTTGACGTCAGCATTCCTCGTGACCCTGAATGTGTGCGTGCTCATCACCTTGAAACCGGGGAACAGCAGGTTGACGGAGTCCTTCACCAGATCCTCCAGGAAGATGAAATCCATGCCCGGGCCGTCGGAAGGCACCTCCACGAAACGCTCTATTATCCCTACGGGTATCTTCACCCTCGCGTAGTTCAGCTCCCCGTTCCTCTCCATCTCCACTGCAAGATTCAGCGAGTTGTTCGATATGAACGGGAAGGGATGTGAGACATCAAGTGCCAGAGGAGTCAGGAGAGGATGCACCCTCTCTTTGTAGAACCCGGATGCCCACTTCCTCTGTTCGGGGGTCAGCTCCTTCATGTCCTTTATCCGGATGCCCTCTGCATACAATTCCTTCCTTATGCGCTTCCAGCATGACTCATAATTCTTAGTGAGATCTCCGACGACCCTCAGTACCTTGTTCAAAACTGTGGACGGGTCGGTCTGATCGGGACCCAGGATGGCCGCCACGGAGTTGGACTGCATCAGCAGCCCGTATATGCGTATCATGAAGAACTCGTCCATATTGCTGTGGCATATGGCGAGGAACTTCACCCGTTCAAGCAAAGGGACCGATCTGTCCTCGGCCTCCTCCAGGCACCTCTTGTTGAACTCCAACCAGGACAATTCTCTGTTAATGTAGAGTGAGGGATCGCTGAGATTCGGTTCGGTGATTTTATCTCCCATCAGATATCCCACTCCGCAATAGATAACTGTGATCAATCATCCAGGCGAACGGATACGGATCTTCCGTGAGCCGTCAGACCTTCTGCCGAGGCTATCGCATCTATCGTATCCGACAGCTCCTCAAGGCCTTCCCTGGTCAGCATCTGAACGGTCGACGTCTTCATGAAGTGCGCCACATTGAGCCCGGAACATGTCTTCGCATGCCCCGCAGTGGGAAGAACATGATTAGTGCCAGAAGCGTAATCGCCTGCCGCGACCGGTGTGTACGGGCCTATGAATATCGAACCTGCATTCCTTACCATGGACAGCACCGAGAAGGCGTCGGCCGTCTGTATCGACAGGTGCTCGGGAGCCATCTCGTTCATTATGGCCGCCGCATGCTCTATGGTATCCGCGATTATGTAACCGGAGTTCTTCATCGCCTCCGTTATGATCTTCCTCCTGTCCGATTTCTTGACCGCTGCCTCTATCTCCTTGCCCACTGCCTCGGCCAACCCCGGGCTGTTGGTCACCAGCACCGCTGCCGACGAGGGGTCGTGCTCAGCCTGGGCTATGATGTCGGCGGCCACGAATCTGGGGTCCGCCGTCCCGTCAGCGATTATGCCTATCTCGCTGGGTCCTGCAGGGAAATCGATTTCCACGACATTCCTGAGAAGGGTCTTGGCAGCTGTCACGTAAACATTCCCGGGACCCACGATCTTTTGCACAGGCTCTATGCTCTCGGTCCCCAGGGCCATGGCCGCAACGGCCTGGGTGCCCCCCAGTTTGTATATCTCGTCAGCCCCGGCGATGTCCATGGCCACTAGAGTTAAGGGACTGACCGGAGGGGGTGTGCAGCATATCACCTCGTCAACGCCAGCCACCTTGGCTGGTATAACGCACATTAGTGCGGTGGAAGGGTAAGAGGCTCTTCCGCCTGGCACATAGCAACCCACTCTTTCCAGCGGAACACTTTTCACTCCCAGCGTAACTCCCGGTGAGACCTCTGTCAGCCAAAGGTCCCTGGGTCTCTGCATCATGTGGAAGTCCTCTATGCTGGCGGCGGCATTCTCCAGTTCCTCCACCAATTCAGGGGAGACCCTGTCGTACGCCTCGTCTATCTCGTCCCGGGTTACCCTGAAGGACTTCAGATCCGCCTTGTCGAACTTGGCTGTCAGCTCCCGGAGGGCCTTGTCGCCTCCTTTCCTGACCTGGTCTATTATCTCCAGAACGCTCTCCGAAACGTCATCGGTCTTCGAAACGCGATTCTTCTGCCAGAATCCTTCGTCCATCTGCTGCCACATACTGCTTCGATGGCGTAACTATGATTTAAGCATTCCATCAGGACGCGGGCGCGGTCGATATTATATAGAGACGAGGCAATCGGAGAATAAGGGATAGCATGAAGCGCGTGGCATTGTCTTTCTCGGCGGCCGCCTCGGTCTTGAGCGTTCTCTTCGTCGGGACACCGGCAGCAGCATTCACCGGATCCGGGTACTCTTTTCCAAACTACTCGATCACGGACTTCCTGAACGATGCTGTTTCCGTATTCTCAGAGCTCGCCGGCCTGAGGCCCGAGACCTGGACCGGCTTCGGGAAGTTCCTTCTGGAGAGCACTTTCATAGGCGGCGCGCCTTTCACCTCTATATCCAACATATACTTCATCATCTGTATCGCATTCATACTGATCTCAGTCTTGGCTGCGATAATTTCCGCGAAGGTATACGCCAAGAAAGAGGGGTCTTGAGCGTTTCGGTGATCCGATGAATATTATAATCGTGGGCGCTGGGAGAGTCGGCTATACGGCAGCAGAGGTATTGAGCCAGGTACATAATCTGCTGCTCATAGAGAGCGATATTGACAAGGCGGAGACGTCCAAGAACCTTCTCAATGTCTCGGTTCTCAACGACGACGGCACCAATCCGGCCGTGATAAGGGACGCGATAAACCGCAATCAGGCAGACGTCATAATATCCACCACGATACAGGACGAGGACAACCTTTTCATATGCATGATGGCGAAGAGGATAAAACCCGAGATAAGAACCATCGCCCGGGTCAGGAATCCGGATTATTTCATCCCCACGAGCAAGGACGCTGTGGAGCAGATAATATCCCCTGAGCTGATCGCTGCTCAAAAGATAGCCACTCTGGCTCTGTTAGAGAACGCGGTGGATTACGAGACTCTGGAAGCTTTCAATATGGGTCTTGCCACATTCGTCGTCAGCAAAGAGAACGAGAAGATAATCGGCAGTGTGGTCATAAGCCTGGGGATCCCTGAGGATGTCAATGTGGTCGCCATATATCGCGGCGACGAGGTGATAACGGAAACGGAGACCCTGGAACTGCACCTGGGAGACAGGATAAGCGTTCTCGGAAGCCCCGAAGGGCTCTCAAGATTCAATCAGATGATGGGGATCCCTTCCGAGGCCAATGAGTTCATAATACTGGGCGGGGGAGTTACCGGATCCAACGCCGCAGAGATACTGGAATCCAAGAAGAGGTATGTCAAGCTCATAGAGCCGGACGTGGAGCTCTGCCGCAAGCTGGCGAGGAAATTCAGCAACGTCATAGTGGTCAACGGGAACATAGTCGATCCCCATGTGCTGCAGACAGAGAACGTGGGAAGGGCCGACGTTGTCATAGCCATCTCGGACACGGACGAGACGAATCTTCTGGCCAGCCTCATGGCGATGAAGCTGGGCGCACCTAAGATAATAGCGAAATACTCCATGGTGGAGTACGAGGACATATTCGATTTCACGGGCATACAGACGATGATCGGTTACCACCGTATAGTCGCCAATGAGATAACGAAGACCCTGGTATCCGACGAGACATCGCTTTTGCAGATGAAAAGGGAGGGTGAGACCTTCTTCAGTGTGAGGGTGAGCCCCAAATCCAGACTGGTGGACGAGCGCTTCGGGGATATAAGCTTCCCCCGGGGAGCGAAGCCCACATGCATAATCAGGGACGGCATGGTGATATATCCGCGCATGGACACAGTGTTCAAGAGCGGCGACAAGGTGCTTATGTTCACATACAAAGTGGACATGCAGAAGCTGAACAGGCTGTTCGGCATGAAGATCGATATAAACGTCTGAGGGCCAAGAATGGAGAAGACAGTATTCAGATACAAGAAGGAAAAGCGTCTCAGGTACGAGCACGCGTCCCTCTACACTCTGGGTATAATCCTGCTCGGCCTCTCCCTGGTCATGATCCCCTCCCTGGTCTGGACGATATACGACGGGGATCCGTACGAGGTCTTCCTGTGGCCTGCGGTGTTCGCATTCGTCAGCGGTCTCGTGCTTGTTTCCCTTGTGAGGATGCCCGACCACGTGAACCCGCTTACGGGTCTGTTCATGCTGGGCATGGTCTGGTTCGTCACGATAACTTTCGGTGCGATACCTTTCATCCTCGCCGGAATGGCTCCGGTGGATGCGATATTCGAATCCTGCAGCGGTTTCACAACGACCGGAGCGACCATCATGACCGACATAGAATCCTGGCCCAACGGGATATTGCTATGGAGGTCGATGACCCAGTGGGTCGGAGGAATAGCCATCATCATAATCTTCCTCCTCCTGATGCCGATGGTGGGATTCGGGAGCAGGAACATACTTGAGAATGAGATGACAGGTTCCGGGAGCGGGAATTTCTCCACCCGCATGAAGGATGCCGCGAAGCAGTTCGCCATAGTCTACATCGGCCTGAGCGCGATAATGGCCATACTCCTCACTTTCATGGGCATAGATCTGCTGTCGACCCTGTGCATGACATTCTCCTCCATTTCCACCGGAGGATTCCTGAACACCGCGGACAGCATGGCGGGAGAGATCTGGTACGTCAAATGGGTGGTCATACTCTTCATGTTCCTTGGGGGTGTGAACTTCTATCTGCACTTCCGTGCGATAAACAACAGGGACATCACGGTCTATTTCCGCAACAAGGAATTCACTTACATGCTGGCCTGGTTCTTCTTCGTCAGTGTGGTCGCTTATGCTCTCATAAGCCGCACCAACATAATGGGGGAGGGCCCGGTGGAGGAGTTCTATCACATCACGGATATGGTGCTGATGGTCGTCTCCGCCGGAACATCGACCGGTTTCGTGGGGGATCTGACGCTCAGTGCGTGGCCTCTGTCTGCCATCATGCTCCTGTTCCTGATCTCCTTCGTGGGCGCATCATCCGGATCCACGGCGGGAGGTGTGAAGATATCGCGCATCGTGATATCCCTCAAATACCTCTGGAACGGAGTCAAGCAGATGATCTATCCCCGCGGCGTTTTCGACGTGAAGATAGAGAGACAGAGCCTGGACGACAGCGTTGTATCCTCGGCAGTGGTCATATTCCTGCTCTTCATGATGAGCGTGGTATTCGGTTCGGCAGTATTGGTGGCAACGGGACTTCCGTTCCTGGATTCTGTATACACTTCGATATCCGCCCTTTGCAACACGGGCCTCGGAATAGGCGCCTTCGCCGAATCCTACGGCGAAGCGAGCGATTTCGTGAAGGTGTTCATTACTATACTGATGTGGGTAGGCCGTTTGGAGATAACCGCAGCACTGGCTCTTCTGACTCCCTCATTCTGGAAGGAGTTCCTCATCGGCACGAGGAAGAGGATATCCAAGCTCTAGGATATGGAGTTGCAGGCATCCAGTATGCGTATGGCCGCCGGATGCCCCGGGGATTTATGATTTATGGTGCCGGCGAACAGCTTCGCATGAACCACGTCCCCCTTCTCGACCAGGCACATGGCCATGGTCTCCAGGGCCCCTATGTGGAGAGGGTCAGCCTTCAGGGCCCTGTTGCCGTAGTTCACCGCGGCCGGCAGCTTGCCTTCCAATCTCATAACGTAGGCCATTACCGCCAGGGAATCCACGTTCCTCTTGTCTTCCTTCATCCTCGACTTGGCGAATCTGACGGCCTCCTTCTCCCTGCCTGCGGATATCAGGGAAGAGCAATATGATATCGTGGCGTCATAAGAGTCGTCTTCCTTTGCCAAAGCGGAGGACTCGGAAACGGCCTCCTCATAACGTCCGAGTGCGCAAAGGGCCTCCGACCTGAGCACCCGGGAATCCCTCGTTTCCGACCCCGACAGGGCGGCAAGAGCTTCCTCGTGCCTGCCGGACATGAACAGCATGCGCCCGTATTGCTCGGGGCGTTCCTTCGCCATGCCCATTCTGTCCATGCCCTCCCTGGCCTCCTCGGGCATCCCGAGCATCCCTATTGCGAAAAGAATCTCGAAACGCTCGGTCTCGTCCTTGGGAAGATCTGCAAGGATGTCAGAGAGGACCTCTTCGGTCTCCCTGTCATCGCCAATTACCTTCATAATGCTGGCACATCTTATGCCTATGGAAGCTTCTCCTCTGTGCGCGTCCGCCAGCGAACGCGTTCTCATCTTAGCCGAATCATAATCTCCTTTCTTGATCAGTTCGGTTATCCGGGAGAATTCCTCTTCCGCTTCCATGGTGACGGCAGAGAACCAATGCGGATAAAACCTTTATGCGACGTTGTGGCGGCAGCCGGTCCGAACGCACGGGGACCGCATCCTAAATAACGGTGCACGACTATCACCGCCCACGCATGAAGATAAAGACGTTCACCGTTTATGGCCTGTTCCGGACGCATGACTGCCAGTTGAACCTCTCCGACTCAGGTCTCACTTATGTTCATGCCGTCAATGCGACAGGGAAGAGCACCATCCTGCGCCTGATGTATTCCATACTCACGGGCGACGAGCATACCATCAGAGGCGTACCCTTCGACCGGGCCGATCTGACCTTCTCCGATGATACCAACCTGGTTGTGGAGAACGAAGAGGACAAGCTCCGCATAACGGTGATACGCAACGAAGTGCCGACCTCCATCACCGTTGAGGATCTTGTCGACATGTTCGACGCGGTATACATGTCCCCTGAGAGATCTACGGTGAGGAAGATGGACGGCAGGCTCGTACCTGCTCTGGAAGCCTATGCCAATGAGCTGCACGACGAGATCATGTTCGCCAAGGAGCATAAGGACCTGTCCGAGATCACCTGCGAAGATGACGAGGACATGACCGATGAGGAGATAATATTCTGGTCCAAGGACCTTAAGGCCAAACTGGATTTCATCAACGAAGCGGGATTCTCAGTCGACATGCCCTCCGGCATGAGATTCCCTCCGACGCGCTATGACCTTGTGGACGAAAGGAAAGCGTACATGGGGCTGGCACGCTCCCTGGAGGAGTATGTGAAAAGGAACTATCTGCTGGCCGAGTCGATGATCGTGTACATGGACATAATAAACGGCCTTCTCACTGACAAGCACATCTACATCAAGGATAATTCCCATATAGGCGTGGAGATGGACAGCGGAACCTCCCTAAGCCTATCCTATCTGTCCTCCGGAGAGAGGCAGATAATGATCATCTTCTACCGCCTCCTTTTCCACGCCGCCCCCGGCGCCATCGTTCTGCTTGATGAGCCGGAGGTCTCGCTGCACATATCGTGGCAGCAGAAGCTGGGCGGGATATTCCTTGACGTCTGCAGACTGAGGGACCTGCAGATCATAATAGCCACCCACTCACCTCAGATAATACACGACAGATGGGATCTGGCAACCGAACTGAGGGTTGACTTTGCGTGAATACTTGGGAACTACGGACATAGCGAACAACATCTCCATGCTGAGGGGAGCCTTTGACGGGACTGTGTTGGTCGTTGAGGGCATCACGGACTACAGATTGTACGGTAAGCTGTCCGACAGGGAGAACGTGGAGCTCATAGTCGCTCATTCCAAGGATAATACGTCTACCGTGGTCAAGGAGCTTTTCCACAACCGTAAGGACGACAAGGTCCTGGGAATCGTCGACTCGGACCTGGACAGAGTCCTGTCCGTCAGGCGCGACCCCCCTTTATTCCAGACGGACACCAGGGATCTGGAGGGCATGATGATACGCAGCCGGGCCCTGGATGAGGTCATATGGGAGTACGGGGAACGTGCCAAGGTCGAGAATTTTGTGAGGAATCACGGGGAGATCAGAGATGTTCTGATAAACTCCGCATATCCGCTGGGAACGCTGATGCTCATCTCCGAGAACAACGGACGGGACCTTTGCTTCAGGGATCTGGACTTCGGCAGGTTCATAGACCGTAGGACCCTGCAATGCGACATACGGAACATGGTCGACGAGGTCATTTACAACTCCCACAACCCCAGCCTGAGCCCCAAGGACCTCCGCAAGAGATTGGAGGAGGAGATGGAGCATCACAGGGACCCGTGGACGATATGCAGGGGGCACGACCTCGTGGAGATCCTTCTGATCGGTCTGAAGTACATTTTCGGTGGCTACAACTGCAGTAACATGAGATGCGGCGAGCTCAACGGGGCATTGAGATTAGCTTTCGATATAGAGCACTTCACGGAGACCAAGCTCTACCGCAGCACAAGCGATTGGGCCTGTAAAAGGGACCTGCCGCTGTGGATCAGCGGTCTGGAGTGAAATCCACCCTTTCCGTTCCGGATGCGCTCTCCATGAGCCTCTGCACCTTGCGCTCGCTCTCCTCGAGTATCTTCCGGCAATGATCCCTCAGCTTGATCGCCTTCTCGTAGATCTCCAGACTCTCATCCAGATCGAGACCTCCGGCCTCCAGCTCCTCAACCAGTTCCTCAAGGGCACGAAGGCTCTCCTCGAACGTCATATCCTCGATATTCTTCTCATTCCTCTCTTCTTCCATATTCAGTCACCTCTTCCACTTCAGCTTTGACGAAGCCGTCCCTCATCGTAACGGTCATCTTAGACCCCGCTCTGAGACCGGAGACGGATGTGACCGTCCTCCCTGCCTCATCGGTCACGAAGCTGTAACCTCTGTCCAGCACCCTCCGGGGGTCCAGTCCCGCGAGCATCTGCGACCTGTGCTCCAATTCCCTGGAATTGTCGGCCAGCCTCCTGACGACGGAATCGTCCATTGCCTCCGAGACCGAATCCAGAGCCACCCAGTACCCCTCCACCTTCTCGGCGGCCCTCTTCGGGTCCAGCTTGGCGTTCAGAACCTCGTATCTGGAGGACATGAACCTCAGCCTCCCGGATACTGACGATGCGCCCCGCTCAGACAGGAGATCCAGCTTCGCACCGTATCTCTCCAGTGTCACCGCGGCATTCCTGGGGTCCAGCCTCGCGTTCGGATAGGCGAATCTGGACCGCATATCCTTGACTATGGATGTCAGGGAGCGCGCAATCTTGCCTGTCATGAACGACAGTCCCCTCCTTATATCATCGATGTCCCTGGTGCACATCACGGCCGCCATCGTAGGCGTTTCCGCATATGCGTCCGCCACCCTGTCCGAGAGGGATTTGTCCGTGGCATGGCCGACGGCAGAGACCACTGGCACCTTGGAGGATGCTATGGCTCTGACGACTGTCTCCGAATTGAACGCTGAAAGGTCCTCGGCGGAGCCCCCTCCGCGTCCGACTATGATAACATCCACATCCTCCTGGGAGTTGAGGAGCTCGATCCCTGCCACAAGGGACTCCGGGGCCCCTTCGCCCTGGACCTTGGCCGCCGCCAGGATTATCCCCGAGGGGAACCTCTTCGCCACAGTGTCGATTATGTCCTTTATCACCGCCCCCGATGGGGATGTGACCACGCCTATTGCCCGGGGATAGACGGGCAGTGCCCTTTTCCTCTCAGCATCGAACAGCCCTTCCTTGAGCAGCCTGGCGGTAAGCTCCTCCAATGCTGCGCTCGCCTCCCCCTTGCCGTACGGCTTCATCCATTCTATGTTGAAGCTCAGGGACCCGCCTTTCGGGTAGAATGATGCTCCGCCGAATACCAGTACCTTCATCCCCGGTTTCGGATCGAAAGTGAGCTTGGATGCCGCATACCTGAAGAAGGTGCATCTTATGTTCGACTGGGAATCCTTGAGATCCAGATAGTAATGACCTGATGCGGCCCGGGTTATGGACGAGATCTCCGCGACCATGGTCACGTTCCTTATCTCCCTGGATGAGGAGATGACTGCCAGTACCTTATCGTTGAATTGCGTGACCGTCATCAGCTCTGGCATGGGCGGGCAATGGCATTGCTCCGTTAAATCCGTGACGGGTCGTCAGTATTTGCTCTGCCGTCTCAGATTGATTATTATGTAAGCCGTCATAAGGGCGAGATCCAGTGCCGTTGCGGGGCCGGAAGGGATGAGTGGAGCCTCTTCCCCGTAGATGGCGGCGTATGCTCTCATTATCGCCCTGTTCTCCTCATAGGGCTCCCTGCACCTCAGAGAATACGGCATTCTGGAAGAGACGGAGGGCATTATGGAGACCTCGAAGGTCATGTCCCAGGGTTCCGGTATCATATACCTGTAGAATACGTTGGCAACATCGAAGGAGGTCACGGTCCCGCCCTTCAGTATATCCTTGACCTCCCTGACCACTGAATCTGCCGGCTCCGCATCGGCGAGGTCTGATGCCTTCATGCCTGAATTATTCTGCAGATACTCGATCTTGGACTCATCCAGGGACGCGGGCTCATGGCGTATCCTGTTCTGGTACACGCTCCTTATCTCCCCGGAATCCAGGTCGACGGATGCTATCCCCACCTCTGCTACCCCGTCCTTCGGATACCCGTCCGGCCCGGTCGTTATCACCTGGATGACGAAAATGCCCTTGCTCACAGGTGTAACATAGCAGACTATATTATTTTAATAGGCGTTCGTGAGACGATATCGATGAGGGTAGCGAAAACCATAGACGAGCTCTACGAAGAAGTCAGGGATTATGATCTCGTGCTATGCAACGACGCCCCTCTGGCACTTGCCCTGGGCAACAGGGTGAGGAGGCCGATGCTGGGCGTATTCTCCATAACCCCGAGGCAATTGGCCGGGGATGTGGCCCTGAGGGAGCTGCAGACCGGTTTGTTGAGCGACATACGCCTGGTCAAACTGATATCGAAATACACAGGATATGACATAAGATTCGTCCACGGGGAAGTGGATAACATACTCAGGATGAGACGGTATACCGCAGACGTACGCCCTCATCTCGGGAAAAGGGCCCAGAGGATCTACGATGAGCTGATGGCACTGCCCACCCTTGACAGGGTGATGGGGGAATTCGACGCAGAGAAGGACGGCATATTCGACGGACTGAGGGTTGCTGTGATCGGCGTAGAGCTCTACGATGATCTGGATAAGCACTTCAACCCGAAATTCGGAACCTACGATGAGATATCCCCATTCAAAAAGGGAGACTATAAGATAAGGGAGATAAGGGAGCTCGGCAACGACCGCCAGGTCGCCGAGAACGCAGTGGGCCTCATCAACGCAGAGAACGCGGAGGATGTCGCCATAGTGATGGACGTGGGGGGGCAGATCGCAGATGCCGTACGTTCTGCGCTATACAGGAAAAGGATACCTTTCATCAACTCACTGAGCGTGAAGGACCTGCACAGCGTAAGGGACTTCCTGGAATTCCTGTCCCTGAGCCTTTCTTTCGATATAATCAGAGTGAAGCATGTGAGGGAGCTTCTCTCGGCCTACGGCGGATTCATAGGCAGCAAGTACGACGAGTACATGCTCAGCCAGTATCCCAAGGCCTTGGAGGCGGGAGAGAGGACGTCCGAGCTGATGGGCATCATGAGGGACATCAGAGAGATGACATTCCTGGAGGTCTGCGAGAAGGCTGTCAGGAAGGGCAAGGATTCTGCTCAGGTGAAGATACTCCTTGATGAGATGGAACTGACCAACGAATTCGTAGAGCCCTCGAAGGTGGAGGACATCGCTTACGCCGTTAACAATATAGGCTCCCTGAAGCACAGCGAGCAGATCCCGGAGAATGAGAAGAAGGGGGTTCTCCTGGTGGACTGCAAAAGGTCCGTTTACATCGACAGGCCCTTCGTGATATACCTCGGAATGGGGAATGAGTGGGAGAGGGATCCCCACGAGATCGATTTCCTGAGCGCCGGTGAGAAAGAGGATGAGAGGGAGAAGAACGCCGAGAGATTCCAGATCCTGATGCAGCAGGGAACTGCCAGAGTCTACATATGCAACTCATCGAAAAGAGGCAACAGACCGGCACCGTGCATCATGTTCGGTCATGCCGAATGCGACAAAACATTCCTCGACTTCTCGGAAGTCTGTGATGAACTGGTAACAGACCCTTGGGTCTCAGATGATGCGACCGAACCGCCGGTGATAGGAAGTGAGGAGATAGGCCCGAATTTCATCCCCAAGCCATTCTCGAAGACGCAATACAACAGATTCGTGGAATGCCCCCGAAAATTCATGTTCGGAACCATCACGAAAATGCCTGACAAGGATGCAACGGTTCGGGGAACGATGATACACAGCTTCGCGGAATTCAGGGTGTGCTATCCGGATAAGGTGAAAGAGCTCGGTCTTGATCACTTCGCGGACGAGATCGCATCTGTGTGCGCCGGGCTCTCATCCCCGGAGAAGTACAACATAGAACGCTCGGAGATACTGGGACATATCTCAAGCATAGATGCCGCTGTGGATCTAATGGGAATAGAGGTCCCGAGGCTGGAGGAACGTGAGGAGGGGACGAGGAACCACTTCATGAAGAAGCTCGGTCTCAATGCCGTAGCTGATTTCTCCGAGGTAAAATGCGTTTCTAAGGACAGGCTCATGGAAGGGGTCTTCGATCTCCTGTGGAACGGTACGATCTACGATTTTAAGACGGGAAGGCCCATCAATGCCTCAGACATCAAATCTAGAATGGACAGAACGAAGAGAAATGATTACAAGGACTATCAGTCCCTCTTCTACCTGGCACTTCTGGATGAGCTCTTCCCCGACAGCCGTGGCGAATTCAAGCTTTTCTTCTCGAAGGAGGGCAACATGAATTTCGCCAAAGGTCTGGAGCGAGATATCAAAGGATCCTTCAGAACAGTCAGACTGATGAGCGAGGATGACATCTTCCGCGAGTACATCGAAGAAGTTATGGAGGGCATAAAAAAGTACTCTGCTTTCAGGCCCTGTCTGGATGCTATCGTGGAAACGGTCTCGGAGATCCGCCCGGAACACGCCGAGGACAATGATTCGGAAGCACTCATCCGGGCAGTTCTTTCATCAGGTATGAAGGACGGGAAGACCCTTCGCAAAAATGTGCAGGATCTGGCTAAGAAAATCAGGAAGGATCTGTCTGAGGGTATGGTCGTCAAAGACAAAAACACTCTCATGATCTCCATGAAAGCCCTTGAGACTTTCAGAGAAGAGCTGGCTGAAGACATGGAGAGGCTTGGCGTAATGTACAGTACGGATCACCCCGCAGAACCCATATGCGACTGCGGGAAGTGCGACTTCGCGGACATCTGCACCGCAGAACCTGCCGAAGGAGGTGAGACCGATGTCTGAAGCAAACGAACAGCAGCAGAAGATCATAGATCACACCCATGGGCCGTTGGTTGTCGATGCCGGGCCCGGCACGGGGAAGACGAGCACTCTGGTGAAGAGATACTTGTCCCTCCTGGAAAAGGATGTGAAACCCAACGACATACTGATGGTCACATTCACGAACAACGCCGCCGCAGAGCTGAGGGACCGCATACGGGATGCGATGTCTAAAGCTGGCAGAGTGAATGAGATAAACAGCATAAGGACATCCACATTCGATGCACTCTGCCTCAAGATCGTCCTGGGGTCCCCGGATGTCGTGAGCAGGTTCTTCGATATCAAACCGATACTTTCAAGAAGAGCCCGTCTCGTTGATAACGAATCTCTGAATCGTGAGCATTTCATGCTCTTCTATTCCGATTTCATCAATGAGCACGGCCACAGATACCGCAAGGACGGGAATGATGTGACCGCCCTCATGGGGGGGCTTTCCGATGATCTGTACAAGCTGATCAATAAGATCATGGCCCGCGGCATAATCCCGCTCAGATTCGAATGGTTCATGGACGGCGAATCCCTGGTCAGGGGCAAGACGAACAACTTGGAGAATGCCCTTTCAAACCTTGAGATGAAGGATGTCAGAAAGAAGATCCTCGATCTGGAGAAGGGGGACGAATGCGCCATCCCGGCAGAGATCCTGGAGGCCATGAGCCCGGAGAAGGAGGAGATCGCTCCTGAGATGTACGGGAAGCTCGCCAACGACGACAAGAGGTTCCTGATGCTGGAGTTCGTGAGGGACATCTACTTCGCTTACATTGAGAGATCGGTGAGAGACAACAGACTCACGTTCGGCCTCACAGCCCTCTTCGCCTTCGCTATTCTCTATACGGATGAGAGAACAAGGAAGCTGCATTCCGTCGAACACATGATGGTGGATGAATTCCAGGATACGAACGAACTGCAGATGGAGATCTGCCTTCTGCTCCTGAAGAAGCCGAATCTTTGCGCGGTGGGTGACTGGAAACAGGGGATATACGGATTCAGATACGTCTCTCCGGATAACATCATAAATTTCGAGACGAAAACAAAACGGCTCATCAGGGTCTTGAATCGCGACCTGGAAAGGATACCTTTCGAAGTACCGAAGGAATTCTCCAAAATCCCATTGGAAGAGAATTATCGCAGCTCCGCCCTGGTGATAGAGAAGTCCTTCAAAGCCCTGGATGCCAGGACTAGAAAGGATGAGAATATCGACCCCATCGAGAAGAATCCTGACATAATAATGCTGAGAAGCTCCGGAAGCCCGTTAAGGAATGAATATACCGGATTCGATATGATACGGGGCGAGAGCCGGGAGGATCAGCAAAGGGCTATCCTGGACAAGATAAAGGACTACGTTTTCAGCGGGGATTACAAGATCGTGGATGACGGCAAAATAAGGGACGTCAGGTACGGGGATATAGCCGTTCTGTGCCGCAACGGTGATTTCTGCCGATCCCTTAAGGAGCTGGCCGACAAGGAAGGAGTGCATGCTTTCCTGCACGGGGACGTGGAGATAATGTCCACAAGAGAAGGGAAGCTGGTCCTGGCATGGCTCAGATATGTGAATAACGAAAGTGACATCAGAGGCAAGGCCGCAATACTCGCGGACATGGGCGCATCCTTATCATACATAGATTCCGTCCTCGGAATGGATGGCGGCGAAGGGGTCATGCCCCGCAACCTGTCCGACCACAGACTGGCTCTTCTGCGCAAAAGGCGCAGGCCCAATGATCTTATCACATCCATATTCGAATTCTACGGTCTGAGCAATGACATAACCCAGGCTGTTACCACTGTATTATCCAGAGCCTATTCCGGATCCCTCATCACGATATCGGATCTCATAAGGCTGATAGAGGATGACATAAAGAATAAGACGAAATACAATGTGGATGCCCTTGTCAGCCCGGACGCGGTCACCATACAGACCGCGCACTCCTCCAAGGGACTGGAGTTCCCGATCGTAATAGTTGCAGGCCTCGATAGCGGATCATTCCCCTCTACTCGGACCGATCCTGAATCCCTGTACTTCGACGAGGAGTTCGGAGTCAGGTGCAAAAAGGAGTACTATTCCAAAACGGATGGGGGTGTCCTTCATGAGCGCATAATCAGCTCTTGGCGCGACAAGCTGATGGGCCTGTGCAAAGAAAATGACCGTTCCGAAGAGAGACGGCTCCTTTTCGTAGCCATGTCCCGGGCCAAACAGTACCTGTGCCTTACCTCAGGCGATAAACCGTCCACTTTCTTCGATCATTTCGGCGATGGCGAGACATTCGAATACACCGATCGCGGGCACCTGCTCGGATACGAGGAGAGCATGAGCCGGCCTCCCGAGATACCCGCGTACAGCAAAAGACGCAGGAACGTTTCCGTCCACGAACTGATGGAAGCTCAGGATTCGGCCTTCGCAGACGGAACGGATGAGATCCCGGGCAAAGGGGCGGATTACGGCACTGCGGTTCACGAAGCGGCATACCTCATGTCCCGCGGAATAGTGCCGAAGGAGGAATATCCTGAGCTGGAGGAGGTGCGCAGGATATTGGATTCCCTTAAAGGGTCTGAGATAAGAACGGAAATCAGATGCGCTCTGCCCGTCGCCGATGTTACGCTGCGCGGCATAATAGACGTTGTCGCCGAATTCGATGACAGGATAGAGATACACGATTACAAGACCGATGATACGGACCTCAACCTTCCCCTGTACAAGCTGCAGCTCAGCATATATGCGCATGCGGCCATGGGGGCGAGGGGCAAGAAGGCTGTGTGCTTTGTTGATTATGTATCACAGAAGAAGAGTGTCAGATTCGAACCCCTGCCCATGTCGGATATCGAAGACTCAGTCCTCAATCTATAATTACAAGTGGGGTATTGTCCGTTCATGGAATTCAGGGGCCTCAGCACAACCGAGGTCAGGGACAGGGTATCGCGGGGAGAAGTGAACTCCTCGAAACCGGAGGTCAGCAGGACTTACACGGACATACTCTTCAGGAACATCCTGAATCCTTTCAACCTGATACTTTTCATCCTCGGCGCAGTACTTCTGCTTCTGGATGACTTCTGGAACGCTTTGGCCGCCACAGGGATAGTCATACTGAACATCACGGTGGCCACTTTCCAGGAGATAAGGGCCAAGCGCAGGCTCGATAAGATAGCGCTTCTCCTCAGACCGAAGGCCCATGTGATGAGGGACGGAGAGGAGCTGGAACTTGATCAGAACAAGATCGTGAAGGACGACATCATACACCTCAGGCCGGGGGATCAGGCCCTGGTGGACGGGGTGCTCCTCTACTCGAAGAACATGGAGGTGGATGAATCCCACCTGACGGGCGAATCCAAGACCGTACGGAAGAGGAAGGATGACAAGATCTATTCCGGGTCATTCTGCATCACCGGGGACGGATACTTCGCCGTGACGGCATTCGGAAGGGATTCGTACGCCAATCAGCTGCTGTCCTCTGCGAAAAGATTCGACCGCAAACGCACGCCTTTGCAGATGGAGACCACGGCGATAACGATGGTGCTCATGTTCATCGCCTTCGTCTACATCGCCATAATGGTCCTTTCGAACATACTGCTTTTGAAATCCCCTTTCACAACGGTCATACAGATGTCCGTGGTCATCCTCGAGATGGTGCCGATAGCACTGTTCCTGTTGATCGTTCTGGCATATATGATCGCTGCCGTCAGGATGGCGGACAGCGGGGCTCTTCTGCAGAGAGCTAACTCCGTCGAATCCATGAGCCATGTCGATACGGTATGCATGGACAAGACCGGCACGATAACCACCAACCGCCTTGTCTTCGAGGAGATGGTCCCGTTCAGGGATGACGCCTCCGTGCTTATCAAGGAATTCGTCAACGCCACGGACAGCAGGAACCGAACCGTGAAGGCCCTGGAGGCAGAGTACGGTTACGAGAAGAGAGAGCCCCTGGATCAGGTCGAGTTCTCTTCCGAGAGAAAATACAGCGCCGTCAAGATCAAAGCCGGCGACGAAGTGATGAATATCTACATGGGAGCACTCTCTGTTCTCGGTCCTCGCATGTCCGGGAATGACGGAATGGACGATGCTGTGGCCTCTTTCTCATCCAAAGGCATGAGGACTGTGGTCATGGGATTCTCGCCGGACCTGCCTCTTTACGATGCGGACGGCGCGCCGATGCTGCAGGACATGCTCGCCCTCTCAGTGATAGCGATAAGCGATGAGATCCGCCCAGACTGCAGGGAGACCATAGACATATTCCTGGACAACGGGATGGAGCTGAAGGTTATATCCGGCGACGACCCTGCGACGGTGGATGCTCTTTTCTCAATAGCCGGACTTCCGGGAAAAAGGATCATCTTCTCCGGGGATCAGCTGGAGGCTATGAGCGACGAGGAGAAGACCAGGGCCGCCATCGAGGGCAACATATTCGGAAGGATGAAACCGAATCAGAAGGTGGAGATCGTCGAGATCCTGAAGAGGAACGGCAGATACGTGGCCATGGTCGGCGACGGAGTTAACGACGTTCTCGCCCTCAAAAGCGCACAGATCGGCGTGGCCCTTCAGAGCGGCAGCGGCGCTGCCAGGGGCGTAGCCGATATAGTCCTCATGGACGACAAGTTCTCAGCACTGCCCAGAGCCCTGGTGGAGGGGAAAAGGACCGTCTCCGGCATGAGGAACATACTGAAGCTCTACCTTTCCAGGAACTTCGTGCTGGCCATCATAATCGGCATAATACTCATCGGCTCCGGGATGATACCCATGATGCCTACGCAGATGGCATTCTATGCGTTCGTGACCGTATCCGTCACGGCATTCCTGATGACCATATGGGCAGAGCCCACTGATGAGAAGGGAGCCATCCTGCCGGAGGTGCTGAGCTATGCTGTGCCCGCAGCCGCGGTGATCGCCGTCTTCGCGGCTCTGATCTACTTCGGATTCTACTTCTCGATCACCTCGGGACTCATAACCCTGGACATACCGGCAGAGGAGCTCAGTGCAATATTGAAGACGAATTACGACCCGGACGGCGGCCTGAACCAGACAGCGCAGGTGGTCTCAAGCAATTCCATGCTGCTCTTCCTGATCATAGCCGGAATATCGCAGATACTCTTCATAACCCCTCATTGGGGCTTCTCATCCATAGACGGGAAGACACAGAGAGACATCAGACCCACTGTCCTGATGTTCCTTCTGTTCGGCCTCACCGCTCTCGCATACAGCGTCGAACCGGCACGCCTGATCCTGGGACTCATCGAATTCCCGCCGGCGTGGGCTCTTACGATAATAGGCATCAACATGATCTGGTTCTTCACGGCCCGCTATGCCCTGAGGAAGGGTCTGTTCTCCTCCCTTGCGGATGTAACCCTGAAATGGTATAACGAAAGGCTTGCCAAGGAATATGCGGACGAGCACAACTAATCACGGATGGTCCACAGGCCGTATATCGAGACCAGGAGCCCGGATACGACTATCATCGACTGGACGATCGTCTTCTTATTCGCATCCAGCAGATCAGCGATCTTTTCCGGGGTGCCGGTTTCTTCCGCGGCATCGGCTTTAACCGGAACGGCGACCGCCTGTATCAGTATGTCCTCCCTGACGTTCGGAACGAGTATCTCCCCCGATTCCGGATCGAATGTGTACTGTGTGGGGTCCAACCTGACTTTCCCGTGCATGACCTCTATGGTCTCCGGCAACACATAGCCGGGTGCGGCTACCACCCTTGCGCTCAGAGTCTGCATGCATCTCACCGTTCCGATCTCCGAATCCAGACTTATGTTCTCCATTGCGCAGCTGACAGCCAGATTCATCCTGTGCCTGCTAACCTTCAGGATCATGTCCTTCACTGACCCGGACGGGTCCGTGTCCGGGGTCAGGGATATCATCTCGCGGAAGGGCGGGACCACGGTCTCCTTCGATCCCTGGCGAAGAATATAGTAGCTGTCCGGATCGGCGCTGTGGCTGATCCTGAATGAGACCGCGGGAGCGCTGACAGAGAACCCGGAACCGGATGAGCCGTCAACCTCGATGCTCATATCCGGATACAGGTAATCGAAGACCAGGTTGTATCTTAGATGCAGGCGGGGCTTGTTCTCATTGTCCACCGTCCACATCCTGTCGAAATCCCAATCCGCTTTACTGCGGAACGGCTCATCGATTCTCCACAGCATCGTTTTGTCGATGTCCTCCTGAAGATCCCTGTCCGAGATTATTCTCAGACCGGAGGATGTGAAGTATGTTCCGCTGAGGGTCAGAGAACCCAGCGAGACGCCGACGACTCCTCCGCCGGGCCTTTTCGCTGATCCGGAATCAGAGAAGCAGTTCCTGATCGTCACGTTCGGGCCGTCCGTGGTTCCGGATATGCCCCCTATGCGGTGAGGAGGATACGGGGACTTCTGGAAATTCGTATAACCGGACCTTCCTATCTGCCCTGTGTTCAGACAATCCCGGACCTCCGTGGCGCTCATCATACCGGCTATGCCCCCGGAGTTCTGACTTCCGAGATGCTTGAATGACAGGCTCGTCCCGGCTGACAGACCGCTCGTATCCATCATCCCCTGCTCCTCCCCGAAGACCTCGCCGCTGTTCCGGCATCCGATGATCTTGTCCCCTTCGGAGAAGCCCGCTATCCCGCCCCGGGAACATTCGAATTCTATGTGGATGTCGATGCTGCTCCCTCCAAGGTCCGTGCTTTCCGTTATGTTCTCTGAGAAGAACCTGTTCCCGCTTATCGCATCTGAGTCGTTGTAGCAGAATATCAGCTCAGAACCCGTGGTGATCCCTGCTATCCCTCCGAGGCACGACCTACCGCTTTGATGCATCCTCAGCTGGAATATCTTCTGGCCGGTGCCGCCGGAGACGGGTGTGAAGACCAGGCTCTTCTCGTCGAATATCAGGGAGGTCACTGCTCCGGAGAAGGAAGAGCTCTTGATCACACAGTCCTCCGCACTGCCGGCGATCCCGCCTGCGAAGGATTCCATGCGAACCGTGTTCTGATACTGATTCCCGTTGGACAGCGATTCCGTCTTGCTTATGTCGATAATGACGGAGGATACCGTGCAGCCGGAGCTGCAGTTCTCAATCAGCGTTCCGACAGCATAGGCGCATATGCTCCCTGCCGAGGAGATTCTGGTCCTGCTCTCACCTGAGGTTTTCGTTGACGATTGATAGAAGGAATTGGATGAGAACACAGAACCGCTGCCGTCCAGGAAGACGTTGCGGATGACCGCACCGTCCGCGTATCCGAAAAGACCTGAGAACGAGTCCCCGTTCCTGTAATCCATCACTCTGATCCCTCCGATCCTGAATCCTGCTCCGTCGTAGGTCCCGGTGAACGGATTGTCCCTGTCGCCTATGGGAGAGAAATTGCCTCTCGTCGGTAGGGTGAAGGAACCCGAGTCCTTCTGCATGTACACAAAGGATACGGACCATGCGTTATCGGATACATCCTCATTCACGCCCGGCAGCCCTGTGTATGCTATTGACACCAAGGATTCATCCAGGAATACGTTGTTGGGTATAGTGAATCTCAGATACTCCGGGCCGCCCTGGCATGACGCTATGTACTCATTGGCCTGCATCGTCGCACAGAGGCCGGACGGGATCTTGGCACCGACCTCGAAAACTGTGTCCTGGGGACCTCTTACGGCAGACACCTGGATCCTCGGGCCCGCATCATCGGGGAAGATTATGTCCGCAGTCTGAACATAATGCTTATCCATGCCCATATTGCCTGTGCCTATCCTGCGAAGGTCCTCTGCACTGTCTATCCTGAACGGATCCACTGCGGACCCGTCGCCCTCTGCTGTCACAGCGCAGAGATCCTCTGCCGGAACGGAGAGAAGAGCCGACAGAGCTAGCACTGCAACGGATGATATCACTAAGAATCTCCTTGCCGCTGAGGACATGGGCCGTTTGAAATAAGAGTCGTGGCTTTAAAAGGGTTGGTGAGCCCTCGGCGGAAGTAAATACCAAGGATGCTTCGCATACCGTATGAAATGCGCCGTCATCGACCTGGGGGATGAGACCGTCCCGGTGAAGGGCACTTTGGAGGAGACCATGATCTCCTCGGGCAGATCCCCGGATGCTTACATCTTCCTTATCAAAGGCGTCCCTGTCCCCGAGGACACTGTTCCCGAAGAGGGAACGGTGATAACGGCGATCCGGGTCGCTTCAGGCGGATGAACTCTTCGAAAGATACAGCTCGGCCGCCGGGTCGAATATATCCTTTATGCGCGGGTCATCAGCATCCTTGATCCCCTGCTCTTCCATCCTGTCGCATATGAACTCGGCCACGTCCTTGTCGTGTATCATGAGGCAGGGGCTGCAGTCCCATACCGTATCGCCCCTCCTGCGCCGTAGCTCCGTACCGAATCTCTCATCCATGCACGGATAGAAGGGGCAGTAGCAGAAGGTGCAGTCCTGACCTTCGTAATGGCAGGGATAGTACTCGCAGGTTTCATCCGAGCCGAGATGCCCTCTCTCTATCTCTTCATTCACCTTTCGTTTGACATTCCTCATTTGCAGAGAATGATTAGCCCCTGACGATATAAACAGAATGCGGGCGGATAGCTATTTCATGATTGGGGACCATGGAGGCGCTATGAACCCGGAAGACGGATTCCCGCCCATAAACGGATCTTGGCTCAGTAAGGCGAAGAAACGCTACGCCTCCGCATTCATCAGCAGCGGGGGCGACAGGATACCTGTTGACCCGATGATGCTGTCTCACGCTACCGTCGTCAACGGGTACACCATAAGGGAGTTCTATGAGAAGCCCAGGCTTGCCGTCAGATGCATGGCCTACGCCCAGGAGCTATATGATCTGCTTCCCGTGACGAAATACTATTTCGCACACCCCTGGCTCCCGGAGCTGGGCATCAGGCTGAAGCCGATGGAGTACACCGCGCCCGTTCCCGATAATGTGGTCGTTAACGAGCCCGAGGATGTCGACCTCATCCATATACCGGACAGCGAGGAGATCAAGAAAGGGTATTCCTTCCCGAGGCTGTCAGATGCGATGGACTACACGAAGGAGAACATGCCCGAGATGTTCGTCCCCCTCGCATATTGCCCGGAGCCCATCGGCTCCGCCGCGGAGCTCTGCGGCCTGGAACAGTTCCTGATGTGGACTATCACGGACATCGACCTATGCAAGAAGCTCATCGACATATACGTGGAGACGGCGGCGACCGGCGCAGGGGTCATCGCGGACAGATACGGCAGCGCCGTAATAAACACAGGCGCCGTCTTCGAGAACAGCGATACCATGGCTCCGGAAACCATAGCGGAGATATCGCCTCCGGCATTGGATGCCCTGGTGAGGAAGTGCATGAAGAACGGTGCCGGACCGCAGATATTCTATCATTTCTGCGGCAACCACAAAGACGACTATATGCTGTACAGGGAGAAGATCATCTACACGCCAATGACGATAATGCAAATAGGATACTGGGACAGGGAAATGTTCCCCGCCAAGGTCCTGAAGGACACCTTCGGGAGACTGGCTACAATCATGCCGTCGGTGGACACGAAGCTTTTCGTAATGCCTAATCAGAAGACCATATACGAGCTTGCGGGAAAGCAGATACTCGACGGAAGAGACAGTCCCAGCGGATGCATACTCGGTACTGCCTGCGAGGTCCCGCCGTTCTCTCACCCCAGCAATATACATTCCCTGATAAGAGCATCCGAGGATTTCGGCAGATACGGCGACTGGTGAGCATCAGCATTTATACCCTGACAAGACATATTTCCCGACATGGGAGGTTCTTTCAGATTCATTCACTGTGCTGATCTGCATCTCGGGAGCAGATTCGTCGGAATAGCCTCCCTGGACTCCGATAAGGGCAGAAGGATGAAGGAATCCACCTTCACCGCCCTCAATAACATCGTTAAGAAGGCTAAACAGGAGAACGTGGATTTTGTCGTGTTCTCAGGGGATATCTTCGACAACAGCAATGAGACGCCGCTCACAAGAGCCAATTTCGCAGACGCCCTGAGGGAGCTCAGCATCCCCTGCTACATAGCCTACGGCAATCACGATTACGCGAGAAGGTGGGCTGACTCCATACCGCTTCCGAGCAACGCCTTCGTGTTCCCCGATGAGGCTGCCTGCTTCCACTACCCCTCAGAGGAGGACTGCATGGCCCGGATATACGGCATAAGCCATTCGGTAAGGCACGTGTCCCGGGACCTTACCGAGGGCATAAAGGGTGAAGACGGGATATTCTGCCTGGCCGCGGTGCACTGCGACGTCGACCCGCCGTCCGGCTCCGGGGACGCCTATGCGCCCTGCAGCCTCAGATCCCTGCTGAACAAGAAGATTGACTACTGGGCCCTGGGCCATATCCATAAGAGGGGAGTCCTCAACGAGTATCCCCATGTTGTTTACCCCGGCAACACCCAGGGACGGGATGTGAGCGAGAGCGGCCGGAAGGGCGCATACCTTGTCACGGTCAGGGACGGCAGGATATCGGACATGTCCTTCTTCCAGACGGGTGATATCGTTTGGGACACCATAGAGGCGGATATAACCGGCAGAAGTGACGTGAATTCCCTGGTCTCAGAGCTCATCCCCCTGATCCAGAACACCATGTTCATACGTCTCGTTCTGAAGGGCCACGGCCCTCTGGACCGCATCCTGCGTCTGGAGAGGAAAGGCTTCAAGAAGCTTGTGGAGGCCAAGACCGGATGCGAATGCGCAGACCTTGTGGTGAATACCCTCCCCGAGATAGACATGGAGAAGAAACGAAATGCGGGGGACTTCATGTCCGCCATAATAGAGTACGGCAACCGCATCTCCCACATGGGAAGGGAGGAGCTCGTCGGAGCGGTCTGCTCCAACTGCGCCTCCGACAAAGTGAAGGATATCTTCGAGAGAATGAGCACAGAGGAGCTGCAGAGCCTGGTCAACGACGCAGTCCTGATGATCGTCGAGAAATCGATGGAGGGTGCAAGATGAGGATCCTGAGAATCAACATAAACTCCTTCGGAAACGTAAAGGGATGGACCTCGGGCGATCTCAGGGAGAACGTCACACTCTTCACAGGGGCGAATGAGACAGGGAAGACCACCACCATGGAGTTCATCCGCAGCACCCTCTTCCCGGGCAGGAAATCCAGATACCCTTCGGCGGACAGGAACGATTCGGGCACGCTGATAATCGTGATGGATGACGGAGACGAGAGGATGCTCGTCAGAAAAGGGAGGAAGGTCACGGAGGCCAAAGGGAAACCGTTGCCCTCGGACGAGCTGAGCATCGATGCGGAAACATACAGGTCGATATTCGCAATGGACCTGGAGCAGGTTGCCAACAGCAAGATACTCACCAGCGGCGATTTCAGGAACCGTTTCCTCACCGTGCCCGGGGGAGAGGAGATACCCAGAATATCCGAGGATATCGAGAAACGCATGCTGGAGATCATGAACCGGAGCCGTATCAGCGACAGGAACGAGATGGGGAGCCTGCTCTCTGAGATCGACAGGATAGAGGAGGAGACCGCCGCCATCGAGGCGAAGAGCGACGAGTACGATAAACTCGTAGCGGAAAGGGACGAGCTCAGCAGGAGCCTTGCGGGCATGAAGAAGAAGCAGGAGCTGCGCCGCAACGAGGAAGGCCGCAATATGGTCATAATGTCCCAGAAGAAGAACGTGGAATCCCTGAAGGAGCTTTACAGGCGCAGAGAGGACCTGGAATACTCCAGGGAGATGCCTGAGAACGCAAGGGATGAGTACAATAAGCTGGAGATGAGGCTCGCCGCCACCAGGATCATAGATATCGATACCTCGCCGGAGGAACTGCCGGAAGCCCTGAGCGGCAGGAAGCCGAAGGATATACTCGAGAGGCAGGAGGAGATAGAGAATGCGTGGGCGGTCAGGCTGAAGGTGGAAGTGAAAGAGCAGATGAGGGCCACCTTAGAGGAGACCGCCGAGAGCTCCCAGCAGCTTGTGGAAGATTATACTCAGGCTACCGGTTGGAGCGAGAAGGCCGCGAGAAGGGTCCGCAGCGGTACGTACATATCGAATATGGCGGAATCCGCCATAATGGCCAGGAAGAGCGAGAATACCGTTCCGGTGGTCAAGAACATCACCAGGGGAATCATGACCGGAGCCGGTCTGATCCTTCTGATGCTCAGCTTCCTCCTGTTCCCGGAGAGCCCGGACCTCAGATTCATTCTTCTTCTGGCAGGAGCCGTCACCATCATAATCGGTCTGCTGCTGCCGGTGATCCTGGCCGGAAGGGTCGAGAGGAACAACTCAGAGGCCATGACGGAGGACGAATGGTACAGATGGATAACCTCCGAGGGATATCCCGCAAAAACATCCCCTGAGAAAGCCTGCACTCTGGCCAGCAGACTGGAGTTCATCACGATAGCCGCGGAGAAGAGGGACGATGCTCTCGCTCAGATCAGGATGCTGAACGACGAGATAGCTTCGCTCAAGGCATCTGTGATGCCGCTCTTCGAGGACCTGAAGCTGACGGAGCCGAATTTCCATGATAACGCTTATGCGATGTACAAATTGCTCAGGATCGCCCGCGGTACACCGTTCAGCACCGAGGACAGGGACCGGCGCCTGGAGGAGCAGCGTACCTTGGAGATCGCAATGACGAATTTCCTGGCAGACTATGGCGACAGGGAAAGGTTCCTTGCCATATGCGAGGACCGGGACACCCTGAAGAAAACGGATGCGGAGATAGCGTATCTGGAAGGGAGCATGTCCGCTTCCGCGGGATTGGAAGTGGGGGAGCTCATAAAACTCGTGGAGGCGGAGGGCAATATCCTCTCGGATGACGACACGGACGATACGATAGAGGAACTGAACAGGAAGATAGGGGAACTGGACAGGAACCTGAATATCCTGAAGAAGGATGACGCCATGTCCGACCTGAACGTCCGCAGGACAGAAGCCCAGAAGGCCCTGGATGATCTCGTAAGGGAGTGGGGGACCCTGTCTCTGGCGGAGTACCTGATATCGGGGGCTTCCGAGCATTTCTACAAGGATCTGCAACCGTCGGTGGTGAAGACCGCCAACAGATATCTGAATCTGATGACCAACGGAAGATACCGCCTTGACGGGGATCCTAGGGACAAGGACCTTTTCATAACCGATGACATGGAGAAGAAGTCGGCGCTGCAGTGGAGCAGCGGACTCGGGGACCAGGTGTATCTGTCGGTGAAGATGGCCGTGGCAAAGGAGATGGGATCGGAGAGGCTGCCTCTGATATTGGACGATGTCCTTTTGCGCTTCGACGCCACCAGGAAGCAGGGTGCCTGCAAAGCCATATTGGATTTCGCCAGGGATCAGCAGGTGATACTGTTCTCGTGCGATAATTCGCTATACTCCCTGTTCTCCCTTGAGGGGCGCTTGAACCATATAAAACTCAACTAAACACCGGATATATTTATATCGGATAAAAGTATTACTGCGTTCAGAGGGAACAAGGTCTCCCTCGAATCACTGGACATCATATCACAATCACAAGTCGTCCCGGCAACGCCGCATGACGACAAGACAAGGACTTCCCCCGTTGCGAAAGAAACGGAGGGAATATGGGAAAAGAGTGGTGCCGGACTGAGTCCGGTTCAATCAGCCAGTAATCGAGGCGGCATAGTTGTTCCCTTAAGAAGGATTCGTAATGAACAACATAGATCCGAACACAACGAAATACATGATAAATGCAAAGATGACCGCAGACGGCGTCGTCGATAAACCGGACGTCGTCGGTGCGGTATTCGGTCAGACCGAGGGACTCCTGGGAGAGGAGCTTGACCTCAGAGACCTGCAGAAATCCGGAAGGATAGGGCGCATAGAGGTTGATGTTACCTCCAAGAGCGGAAGGTCCGAAGGAACAGTCCGCATGTCCTCAAGCCTCGACAGGGTCGAGACCGCCATATTGGCATCCGCTCTGGAGACCATCGAGAGAGTCGGACCGTGCAAGGCCACCATAAAGATCACGGGCATAGAGGATGTCCGTGTGAAGAGAAGGGAGCAGGTCGTCGAGAGGGCGAAGGAGCTCCTGAATGAGATGATAAAGCAGAGCAAGAGCACATCCACTGACCTTGCCGACAGCATCAAGGAAAGCGTCCAGGTCGAGGAGATAATATCCTACGGCCCGGACAAATGCCCGGCAGGCCCGGCGGTGAAGACCTCTGATTCCATAATCATCGTCGAGGGACGCTCCGATGTGCTCAACCTTCTCAGAAGCGGTATAAAGAACGCTATAGCTGTAGAGGGCACCAACGTTCCGAAGACCGTGCAGGACCTCTCCAAGCTGAAGACCACAATAGCATTCGTGGACGGGGACAGGGGAGGCGAGCTCATACTCAGGGAGCTCTTCCAGGTAGCCGATATCGACTACGTCGCCAGGGCGCCCAGCGCTCACGAGGTCGAAGAGCTCTCCGGCAAGCAGATCATGAAGTGCCTCCGCAACAAGGTGCCCGGGGACCAGTACATGGAGATGAGCGGGTTCACCAACGGATCCGGCGACGAGAACTCCGGGAAGAGACAGAGCCGCACCTCAAAGACCGACGAGGAGAGGGAACCTAAGGAGGTCAGGGAGCCCAGGGAGAGCAGGGAACCCCGCGAGCCCAGGGAGAGCAGGGAAGGCGGCAGGAACGGCAGGAAACGTGAGGAGCCCGAGAGAAGGGAGCGCTTCAACGTCGGTGCCCGTGAAAAGTTCATAAAGGAAGGGGAGAAGCACAAGGAGCTCAGGGCTCCCGCAGAACCCAAGGATGAGACCGCCCCGGAACCCGTGGCGGAGAATGTGGAGAAAGCGAAAGCGGAGCCCGTCGAAGAAAAGGACTCCAAACCCCGGGGAAGGAAGCCTGAGGGAAAGCGCCCCAAGATGCTGTCCCCCGAGCAGGAGAAGTACCGCGACATGCTCCTCGAGCTTTCCTCCACCAAGAACGCCAAGATGCTGGACACCAACAACGAGATCGTCGCCGAGGTGGCTGTGAAAGGCCTCCATGATGCCATAAAGACCGGGCCCGAGGGCGTTGTCACCATAGTATTCGACGGTGTCGTATCCCAGAGGATCGTTGACGTCTGCAGTGAGAAGAACATAAGCACCATAGTCGGAACCCGTAAGGGCAGCGTATCGAAGATGCCAGCAGGCATAACGATATGGACTAAGGAAGACCTCTACTGATCGAGATGAAAACAAAGGCCGCGGTCACCTGGGATGACATAAAGGATTTCGAGAGCACGGCTCAGATATCCATACCGCTCGACCCGTTGGACAGGGTCCTGGGCCAGGAGGAGGCTATCAGCTTAGCCAAGATAGCCGCCTCCCAGCGCAGGCACCTGCTGTTGGTGGGCCCGCCTGGAACAGGTAAGTCCATGATCGCCAGGGCCATTTCGATGCATCTTCCCAAACCTAGGACGGAGCTCAGGATAGCCAATAATCCGGAGAACCCGGAGAGGCCCCTGCTCCAGGTCCTCAGCGAAGGGGAGGTCCTGGGCGAGAGGACGTCGGTCCAGGAATCGGTAGGTTTGCTGATACCTCCGGAGAAGGCCCCTGAGGCCGTGGCTGAGAAGATAGGGTACCTCTGCAAGCATTGCAAAAAATACTCTTCACCGAGCGAGTACAGCTGTCCGATCTGCGGCAAATCCAAGATCGACATCGGCCCTGAGACTCCGTTCTCCGATCTTCTCGGTAATATGTTCGGAGCCATGAACTACGGCGGCAAGGAGAGGGTCAACACCACCCGTGTCCGCCCTGACGGGACTGAGGAGACCGTTGTATTCGAGAGAGCGGGGGAGCAGATCAGGGTTCTCGACGAGAAGGCTCTTGCAAAGCGCAGGGAGTCCGACAAGAACACGAACCACAAGACCCTGGTGAAGCTTGAGCGCAATCCCTTCGTCCTTGCCACGGGAGCATCTGAAACGGAGCTCCTGGGAGATGTCCGTCACGATCCGTACGGAGGGCACCCCGGGCTGGGGACGCCTGCATACGACAGGGTCGTCCCGGGCTCCATACATGAGGCCAATGAGGGAGTTCTCTTCATAGACGAGATATCCCATCTCGGCGATCTGCAGAGGCATATACTCACTGCGATGCAGGAGAGGAAGTTCCCGATCATGGGAAGGAATCCCCAAAGCGCGGGAGCCAGCGTTAAGGTCGAGGACGTTCCCTGCGATTTCATACTTGTCGCCGCATGCAACATACAGGATCTCGAGAACATACTGTCCCCCCTCAGATCCAGGATAATCGGCGGAGGATACGAGGTATTGGTCGACATAGCCATGCCGGACTCCCCCGAGAACAGGGCCAAGTACGCCCAGTTCGTGGCCCAGGAGATATACATAGACGGTAAGATCCCTCCCGCCACAATGGATGCCGTCGAAGTCATAATCGAGGAAGGGCGCAAAAGAGCCAGAGGGGACAATATGAGGAATGCTCTCACCCTGAGGCTCAGGGAGATGGGCGGCCTCATAAGAGCCGCCGGCGATCTTGCTGTCGTAGAAGGCTCCGAACTTATAACGGCGGATCATGTCATAAGAGCCAGTGAGCGCGCGAAGCCCGCCGAGCAGCAGATCAAGGAGCGCTACGGATCTTATACGAAGGGACTTTCGAAGGATATATCGGAATCCCAGAAGGAGAAGTCGCCGTACTACATGGAGAACGAGCACCTGGATGATCAGATATACAGGTGAGCGGGGGAGTCCATTCTCACCCCGTCGCTTCCGTCGGCATAGAACCTCGGAAGCACCCTGGTCCTTCTGAATCCGTTCTTCTCGTAGAACCTTATGGCCCTTTCATTTTCTTTCTTGACTTCCAGCGTTATGGCGGTTATACCCGACCTTGCCGATTCCGCTCTGAATCTTTGCAACAGATCAGATCCTACGCCTTTCCCCCGATGCCCCTCGTCGACTGCCAACATCATTATCCTTGCCCATCCGTCCCTGAGCCTTACCGAAGAGATGTATCCTATGGGACGGTCGAAGATATCGACGGCTACAAGCTGACCCTGCGGCCAAAGGGCATAGAATCCGAAGAACACATTCGGATTGTAGATCTCATCAAGGGATATGAGGGCTATATCGTACAGCCTCTCGTCATCCGCCTGAGGCTTGAATTCCCTTATGAGGGTCATGATCTCTTGAATGCTCTTATCCCTTTTATTACCAGCAGAGATAGGCCGATGAGTATCAGCGGACCTGCGATGATCAGGTCCTGTCTACCCTTACCCGGTACGTTCACGACCATGCTCCCTTCCAGGGATGATCCGTCAGAGAGGACCGCCCTTACGTTTATCTCATATACGCCTGCACCAAAGGAAACGGGGATCTTGACGCCTTCTCTTTCGAAGATGCCGTCAGAATCTGTATCCCAATAGAATATCGTCCCTTCTGGCACAATCGAGTCTTCAGCCGAGAGCACGAACGCTCTGCCTTCGGAAGGTCTGCCCTCTGCGGATAGCCTCAGAGATATGCTCTCCGCATCCGGTCCCCAATCAGAGAGGAAAAGTTCTGAGAAGAAATCCGCTGCCTCAGCTGATCTTATTATGAAGGCCGCCTCCCTGTTCTGGAAGAAGGAGGTGGAGGTCCAGTTAACAGAACCGATGAACACGGAATCATCGACGACGAGGCCTTTGTTGTGCGTCATGGAATAGCTCCCGCTGCCCTCTACGCATCTCACTTCCACCTTCTCGCCCTTGAGGATGCTCCTCACCGCAAAGCCGTCCCGAGTATCCTCGTCGAAGGGATTATCGAAGGAGACATCGATTATCAGCCTGGAATCCGCACCGCGTTCTGCAGCCTGGCACATCCAGGCGACAGGATTCCCGGAAAGGGTTTCCCCCCAAGAATACTGGACTCTGAGCTGCTGAGAATACACTCTGTGCTCTGCTTCGGATATCAGACTCTCCAATGCAACGAAGGGGCCGTCCGGAGAGAAGACTGGCACGACATCGGCCGGGTACTCCTTGGCATACGAATCGCTGTAGCTGAAAGGCGGCACCCTCCCGGGCGTGTGTGTCGGATAGACCTCATCGAATCTCCTTACATCCGTGTTGCTCAGATCCGAATCTGATCCGAAAACACTCACAAAGGTCGAGGCACAGCTCTCGGAGCGGACTATGGCACCCCACCCTCTGTTGGAAGAGAAGGAGCTCTGAGTCCAATTCTCCGAGGTCATTATCACCGTGTTGCTGTCAATCACCGCATACTTCGCATGCATGTAGGTATATCTTCTGAATCCGTCATCGGACCTCTTGATCACTCTGACATCCGCGCCCTCATTGCTCAGCGCCGACAGGATCTCCAGCTCGTCTTTCGGCATACCTCCTGCGGGATCTCCCTCCGCCAATACCGTTACCGATACGCCCTTTCTCATCGATTCGAGGAGAATGTATGCTACACCTGGATGATCCAGGGTATAGATGCATAAACGTATCTCCCTCTTGGCGGATCTCAAGGCATCGAACACCGGGGCACCCTCCGAATCAGGGAATGCGAAAGGTATCACTGACGCCTCGTGGATGCTTTCCGGGAGAACGTGCATCATACCTTCTGTGCCTATGCGCCAATCCTCAGACGAATCCGTATCGAATGCGGAAGCTCTGTATGCGTATCTGTACCGGGGTATCTTCTGAAGCGGTTCCCCTGTCCAACCCGCGCACGGTTCCGCATTGCCGTACACGAAACAATCCAGCACCTCTCCGTTCCTCTCAATATAGACTTGATCACCTTCATCCGCGAGAGCGAACCTCGATTGGGATACCGCAGAGGATCGGAATGTCAGATATCTCTCACAGATGAACCAGCTGTCCGGCTCAGACCTGAGAACTGATATGGAGCATCCCGGTTCCAGAGTCAGGGTCTCCGTGAAGGATACGCTTCCTTCCCCGTCGCATATGGAGAGATCCGACAGGTCAGAGGGCGCATTGCCGTAATTCGTTATCGTCACGCCCTCGAAATCGCCCACCGATATGACGCGGCTCAGCCTGAGGCGATCAGATGATGCTTCGCATGAGAAGGGCTGAACTGAAGCTAAGATTATGAGCAGGCATACTGCTGAAAGAACAAGGGGTCTCCTCATGCTTGAGGGACCGCAACGCCCCTTATACCGCTGACTTCTACTTGTAAGCTTACAAGTGCTTCAGAAGATCCAGCAGTGCCCCTTTGGGGTCAACGGCGCGCACTACCCCGGAAGCCACCAGCACGCCCATGGCTCCCAGCTCAATGGCGTTGGCGACATCCAGTCCCGTTTTTATCCCTGCACCGCACAGCACACCGACCTTGGAGCTGACGTTCCTGACCATCTCGACGGATTCGGTTATGCTCCGGGGATTGGCCTTTGTGACCGAGATGTCCCCTCCGATGAGCTCGGGGGGCTCCAGCGCAACATAGGTCGGCTCGAAGGTGGCAACGCCGGCCGCGGCCCTGGGCGTGTCGGCGCAGACCATGGTCTCCAAGGGAATGGTCCTGCATATGCCTACGGTCTTACCGATCTCACCGTCAGAGAGCCTGTGCTCCGCATGATTAACCAGTGTACCGATGGCACCTGCGGTGCGGGCCAGGGACGGGGTATTCCATCCCGTCCTCGCACCCTCGGGATACGGGTCCACGCTCTGAGTGAAAACGGGTATCTTGACGGACCTGGCAACATATGCCAGCTCCGCAGTCGGAGGACAGACCGCGACCCGGATGCCCGTCTCCTCGGACACCTGTTCGCATATCTTCGCCAGCTCAAGGGCCCCGTGGCCGTGAATCTCCGAATACGATTTGAAGTTCACTACCACTGCGGGCTTAGACAGCCTACTCATTTTTTTCGAACCTCCCGGTAAGTTGTTTCAGCACTTCGGGTCTTGATGTGTATTCCATCTCTTCCGCTCCGAGTATGGCCGGCATGAAGGGGCCGTGGCCTCTCATCATCTTGCTGACCTTCACAGAGTTCTGGCGGACGTAGTCCCATTCGCTTCCTGAGAAGAAGTCCATGGGCTTGTGGTCCCCGGGCTTGGCATCGATGGGCTCAAGGCCCTGGAAGTGTCCGTCGCGGAGCTGGAATCCCAGGCAGCATATCCTGGGAGGCCCGTCGAAGTATGTGGGATCGGAATTGTCTACTCCGCAGGGATAGAATGCCCCGTAGTGTGAGCCTCTCATCCACCCTGCGACCAACATGGTGTTCATGAAGGGCTGGAGGTACTCGCCCACAGAGGGGAGACCGCTCTGAGCCCTTACGACGCACACGGGGTCGTCCTTTCCGATGTATTTCCCAGCAGTGAGGTTCAGCTTATCGGTGGAGACGACTGCCGCGGTTCCGAGACCGGCACGGCTGGAGATCTTCTTTATGGCGTATCTGGAGGTGTCGCCCAGGAGGCTGAGTATGCTGAGGGTCTCCTCGGGAGAGGACATGATGACCCTCTTGTTATCCTTGACATCCTGTATCTCGACGTCGAAACCCTGTTTGGCCCTTGCATCTATGACCAGGCCTGTGGTGGTGAAGGGATCCAGGAATATCCTGGACAGGGGGAGCGAATATGCGGACGGCTCAGTCTTGTCCGCCATGAAGAACATGATCGGTTCCGTCTTCCTCTCCTCGAACTCCATCTCTGCGGAGCCGGGGCCGGCGCCGCGTATGTTCCCTGAGAAGGCATCGGCGAGTATGTCCTGTCCCGCACCATACAGGTGCATTTTCTTGGCAAGAGCCGCGGCCTCGGTGAATGCGTTCCAGGCCAGACCGTGCACATCCTTGCTGTTCTCGCCCTTGTAGTGGGACATGAAGAGATTTATGTCGTCGCCTACACGGGTGACATAGAAATCCACAAGGGTTCCCTGCTTCACTCCGTCTGCCAAGATCTCCTTGCATTTATCCATCATCGAGGGGTGGGGACGGGTGTGCCCGCACACGGATCCCACATCCGCTTTTATTACTGAGATTGTTACTTTCTTGGTCATTCAAAACCACCGGTATCTATTACGCGAGCAATTCCCTGCGACATATAATATATTTCGCACGCGCGACGCCCGGCCTGACTAGTTATTTTAACCAGTTACTCGATTGGCGTCAATTGACATGTCAGCAGTTTACAGGGATTCGGGCAGTATATCAACCGAGGACAAACAGGTCACGATAAGGGGATGGGTGCAGGAGATCAGGAATCTTGGCGGTATATCCTTCGTCATCATAAGGGACAGATTCGGAACCGTACAGGTGACCCTGCCGAAGAAGAAGACGGACCCTGCTATATTCGAGGGGCTGACCTCCGTTTCCAGAGAGAGCGTCGTCTCCGTGACGGGAGATGTGAAGGAAAGCAACCAGACAGAGCTGGGTCTTGAGCTGATACCGACCTCCTTCGAAACGCTCTCCCCTGCTGCGGTACCTCTCCCCATGGGAGTCATCGACAAAGTCAACGTAGAGATGGATACACGTCTCAACAACAGATTCATGGACTTGCGAAAGCCCGAGATAAGAGCCATATTCGAGCTCAAGAGCATACTCTTCGATCTGATCGAGGAGGCGATGAGGGACCTGGATTTCACGTGGGTCACAACCCCGAAAATAGTGGGGTCCGGCGCAGAAGGCGGTGCCACTCTTTTCGAGGTGGACTATTTCGGAAGGCCCGCATACCTGGCTCAGAGCCCCCAGCTCTACAAGCAGATGCTCATGTCCACAGGCCTGGACCGGGTCTTCGAGCTCGGTCCCGCTTTCAGGGCAGAGCATTCCAACACCAACCGCCATGTGACGGAGTTCCAGTCCTTCGACGGAGAGATGGCATGGATAGGATCCCAGGATGATGTCATGGCCGCCATTGAGAGGGTGATGGATTATCTTTTCAGAGGAATGGCAAGAAGAGGCGGTCACCTTTTAGATGTCCTGGACAAGAAGATAAAAGTGCCAGAGAGGCCATATCCTGTGCTCACATACGAAGAGTGCCTCCGCATGGTAAGGGAGAAGGGGCTGCACCTCAAGGACGGAGAGGATCTCGGAACCGAGGGGGAGAGGATCATCGGAGATATAATGGCCGAGAGGGGCCGTGAGATGTACTGGATAGTCGAGTATCCGGAGGATGCGAAGCCTTTCTATATCATGGAGAAGGAGGGAACGCCGTACTCTTTCTCATTCGATCTCGACTACAAGGGGCAGGAGATCTCCTCAGGCGGACAGAGGGAGCACAGGTACGATGCTCTCACGGAGCGCATGAGGAAGAAGGGGTTGGAACCCGGGGATTTCGGATCCTACCTCGATGCCTTCAAGTACGGGATGCCTCCCCACGGAGGTTGGGGGATAGGTGTGGACAGGCTCCTCACGAAGATGCTGGATCTTCCTAACGTCAGAGAGAGCATACTGTTCCCCCGGGATGTATCCAGATTATCACCGTGATTCGGCAATTTTCGGGGACCTCTCCCTTAACCCATTTATATATGCGATAAGGAATCGAATACCGATAGCAATGGCCGCATCCGGTGATGTCTACGAGAGGGAGCTGAAGTATCTGCTCTCCGGGGACGAGAAGACCATAAATAAGATGGTCAAGACCTGCAGCGACGGCGAGAGAAGGGCTTATATGTCTGTCATGGAGGAGCCCTTTGTCGTCGTAAGGGCCGCAGGATCCCTGGGAATGGACCTTGTGGCACTGAGGTGGGACTTCTCCTTCCCAATAGAGGTGAAGAGCACTGCCGACGGGATACTCCATTTCAGCAGGAACACCCGACTCACAGAGCAGGCCGAGAAGATGAAATGTGAATGTGCCAGATCTCATATTCTTCCTTTATACGCCTTCAGACTCAAAGGAGTGAGAGGAGACCCCTGGAGAATCTTCACCATCCCGATGGAGGAGGAACTAAAAGGGAATATGGGGCTCCTTCAAAGAAGAGTGCCGGGCATGAGGATCAGTCCCAACGGGAACTACATCCTGAAATGGGATGAGGGCATGAAGCTCAGTGATTTCCTCGATTATCTGATAGAGTGAGGACGCCGTCAGCACTCATAGGGCTCATCACCGGTCAGAGCAAAGAATCTCTTCATCCGGCGCCTCGGCGTTCAATAGCCTGAGGCCTATTTTATCTCTGTCATCCTCTTTACCGGTCCGTAGGCCCTCTCGGATATGTCACTGGGAAGGGACACCTCGGGGGACATCGTCTCAAGGCACCTTACTATCGATTTGAGGGTGGTCATCTTCATGACCCCGCAAAGTGCCACATCAGGGAAATAGAAGGTCTTGTCGGGACATTCCTTCATCATCCTGTGCTTCATCCCGATCTCCGTCGCCACGATGAACTCCTTCTTATCGGAATCCCTGGCGGACTTTATCATGGTCTCCGTTGAGCCGATGATGTCCGCCTTCTCTATGACGGGAGCACGGCACTCCGGGTGCACCAGCACCATGGCGTCCGGGTGCTCCCGCTTCAGGTCGTCGATCATATCCGGGGTTATCGACTGATGTATGGGGCAGAATCCTTTCCACAGTATCATGTTCTTGGAAGGCGTCCTGGACCCGGCATAGTCTCCCAGGTTGGAGTCCGGCACGAATATTATGTCGCGTTCCTCCATCGAGGATACCACATCCAATACGTTGGATGAGGTGCAGCAGATATCCATCTCCGCCTTGGAAGCGGCGGTGCTGTTAACGTAGCCTACGACTGCGGCACCCGGATTCCTCCTGCGCATCTCCTTTATATCCTCAGGTCCGCACATGCCCGCCATCGCGCAATGTGCATCAGGCTCCGGAGAGATGACGATCTTCGAAGGATTCAGGATCTTAGCGGTCTCTGCCATGAATGTCACGCCGCAGAAGATTATCACATCCGCATCGGTCTTGGCCGCTTCGAGAGAAAGCCCCAAGGAATCTCCCACCAGGTCTGCGATGTCCTGGACTTCAGGCAGCGTGTAATTGTGGGCCAGAATGATAGCGTTCCTCTCTTTCTTAAGAGAGGATATCCTTTCCCTCAAATTCTCCATGGCACAGCCTTAAGGACAGGTTACTTAAATTCGTTTGCGAAAGAATAACTGTTAATTATATCCGTATCTGATGTTCGGGGTCATGAAAGAAAGAGAACGAAAAGCTGCCGACCTGTTCAAATGCACCGTCAGAGAGCGTGCTATGTTCGAAGCGGGCATCAAGATGGGGACGATATACCATCAATTCGTCGGCATGCCTGTCGACCAGACCAGCGTGGACATCCTGGAGAGGTCGATAGAGAAGAGCGTAGTGGTGCAGCCCTATGTCGAGGATGTGAAGGTGCACATAGACGGCTCGCATTTCAGGTCAAAAACTGACGAATACAGTTACGTATCCCTTACAGGGAACATGCTGGATGTAAGACTTGTGATAAGGATAGATAACATAAGGGTGGTCGCTGAGATGAGGTACGACAAGGATCTGAGATACCCTCTGATGTACATATCCGACGTCCAGGATCTGAATTGAGTCTGCATTCCCCGGACATGCGAATATCCTTGGGATAGTCATCCTTCATTCGTTCTCCGACAGCAAAGGGGGTGCGCAACGGCAAGAGACTCCTCAGGGGATGTTTCGAACAAGCAGGTGTGATATGTGTACATAAACACCGTTTATCAGATATTTTTAGACATGAGCAGGTAAAACCCGACATTTTAAATAAGATGCATTCTTTGGAAAAAATACCTTGACCGAAAAGAGAACGCGAAAATGCGCTCTCTTTCAGGTCCTGAGCTCGGAGTATTCGTGCCGGTCAGAGAAGGCGGGAAGGTTCGCCTCTAAAGGTTCATCCGCTGCGCCCCGGGATCTTCAGCGGTTCGCGGGCCTTCAGGTCCGCGGGTCGGTCCCGCGACTTCATGTTGCTTGGATTCCTATGCTTCAGCGGATGCGCCGAACCGCGGATGCTCCGATCAGACCAGAATCGGAGATGACACAAGATGTCTTCAGGCACAACAAAGAAGAGGTCGCTGAGGGCCGTGGATGATACGATCCATGACCTGCTGACGGCCGGAATCGGACGGATGAAGGCCCGCATAAAGGGCTCCGTGAAAAGCTTTGCAGAGGAACACCGGCCCGGCCCGAATAAGGGGCGAACCGCGGAGGACATATTCGCGGGGATCGAGAGTCCCAGGGACGATGAGGGCAACGAGATAATGATACGGGTGAGGAACCTCTCGAAGATCTTCGGGAGACGCCCCGAAGAAGCGCTTGCACTTCTCAAAGAAGGAAAAAGCAAGGAGGAGGTCCAGAGCATCACCTCCAACAACGTGGGTCTGTATGATGTCTCCTTTGACGTGAGAAAGGGGGAGATATTCGTTCTCATGGGCCTCTCCGGCTCCGGTAAGTCCACACTGGAACGTTGCATAAACAGGCTCATCGAGCCCACCTCCGGGCAGGTGCTGATTGACGGGCTTGACTTCAATTCCCTGAGCGAAGATGACCTGCGCATCGCGAGACGGGAGAAGATGTCCATGGTCTTCCAGAATTTCGGGCTGCTTCCCCACCGCGATGTGAAGAACAATGTCGCCTACGGCCTGGAGATGAAGGGGGTCTCGGAATCCAAACGTTTGGAGAAGGCGAAGGATGCCATAGATCTCGTCGGCCTCTCGGGATATGAGGACAGCATGCCCTCGGACCTGAGCGGCGGGATGAAGCAAAGAGTCGGCCTGGCGAGGGCCCTGGCCACCGATCCTGATATTCTCTTCATGGATGAGGCGTTCAGCGCCCTGGACCCTCTGATAAGGAACGATATGCAGGATGAGCTTATCAGGATCCAGTCAAGCCTGGGTAAAACCGTGATCTTCGTTACCCACGACCTGAACGAGGCTCTGAAGCTTGGAGACCGCATCGCTCTCATGAAGGACGGACGTATCATCCAGGTCGGTACCGCAGAGGATATCCTGCAGAATCCTGCAGATGATTACGTGGGCCGCTTCGTCAGGGAAGTGGACCGCAGCAAGATCCTGAACGCAGGCCTCTTCATGAGAAAACCTAAGAGCATCCTTTATGTCAAGCAGGGCCCGAGAACCGCCCTCAGGATAATGGATGATTATGATTGGAATGATATGCTGGTCATAGACAGGGACAACCGTCTTGTGGGAATGGTGGAATCGGACGACATATTGAAGGCTGTGCAGTCCGGGGACAAGGACCTTTCCAAGATAATCATGGATGTGCCATCGGTCGGTCCTGATACTCCCATGAGCGATGTCGTGCAGATCATGGTGACGACTGATTTCCCGATACCTGTTGTGGACGGGAACGGCATATTGCTTGGCACGGTAAGCCCCTCAGTGGCCGCAGAGGCCCTTAACATGGGAGGCGGTGAATAATGGCGTCTCCCGTCGGCGTCCTCGCAGAGGAGCTTGTGGACTTCGTCCAGTATTACTTCGGCTGGCTTCTGACCCTTTTCAGCGACGTTCTGGATCTGATCCTGGATCTTGTCGGAGGCGCCCTTACCTATTTGGACCCGGTCGCATTCATAATCGTCCTGGCGGTGATATCGCTTCTGATCACAAAGCGCATGATGATGTCGCTCATGATCGGCGTGGCCTTCTGCATAATCCACTGGATGGGCTACTGGAACAGTGCCATGGTCACTCTGAACATGGTTCTCGTCGCCACCCTTGTGGCTGTGATCCTGGCCATCCCTCTGGGGATCTGGAGCGCTGACAGCGAGAGAGCGAATCCCGTGATAAAGGCCCTGATGGACTTCATGCAGACTATGCCTGCCTTCGTTTATCTGATACCTGCTGTCATATTCTTCGGATTGGGGGTGGTCCCGGGAGTCGTCGCCACAGTCATATTCGCCATGCCCCCGGTGGTGAGGCTGACGAACCTGGGCATAAGGCAGGTGCCCCCGGAGATGAATGAGGTGGCCGATGCCTTCGGATCAACGGGCTGGCAGAAGCTTACCAAAGTGCAGATGCCCATCGCGATGCCTTCCATAATGGCCGGCATCAACCAGTGCATCATGCTGTCACTCTCTATGGTGGTCATAGCTGCCATGATAGGAGGAGGGGGTCTTGGGGGAGACATAGTTTACGCCCTCAGCAGGATCGATGTCGCGATCGGATTCGAAGCAGGTCTGGCCGTCGTATTGATCGCTATGACATTGGACAGGCTTACTCAGTCGTTCAAGGAGAGCAGAACGTGAGCTTCAGGCTCACGGGAGAAAGGAAATGGATGGAAAATATCTAAAAATAGGAGTCTTGGCAATATTAGTTATATTGCTGGGAGCCGGAGTCTACATGTACGCAGGTGGCTCCGAAGCTGAAAAGATAGAGAAGACAGGTGTGGTCCTGGAGGACGGGGCTAAACTCGGGCTTGTGGTGCCCAAGTATACCGTGGACGAACTGGGTATCTCTAGCATATCCGATCTGGAGGCTCATGCTGACGATTTCAAGGGCAAGATAACCGGTATCGACGCCGGCGCAGGCATTATGGAGATGGCGAATAACGCCATAGCAGATTATGATCTGGACTCCTTCGAGCTTACGGCATCTTCGGAAGCGGGGATGCTCAGTGCACTTGATACCGCACTTAATAACTATGAACACATCGTGGTGACCCTTTGGGATCCCCACTGGGCTACAGGCACCTACGACATAAAATACTTGGAAGACCCGAAGCTCTCCTTCGGAGAGGCTGAATCCATAGAATCCTGGGCCAGACCCGGGCTCAAAGCAGAGGATGCCGTTCTTGCCGGGATAATGGAGAGATACACCTACGACATAAGCGAGTTCAGCGGCCTCCTGGCGCACATCGAGAACAGCTCGGACAGCGTGGCCGTGGCCGCGAGAGAATGGCTCGACTCCAATGCGGCGATAAAGGACCGGTGGCGCGGGGACGCAGAGCATCAGAGCGACCGCGGCGAGATCAGGATAGGTCTTGTGAGCTGGGCATGCGCAATGGGCACATCCAACGTGCTCAAGCACCTTCTGGAGGACGTAGGGTATGAAGTCACCCTGAGCACCATGGATGCGGGCGTTATGTACACGGGCCTCTCCAACGGGGATATAGATCTCATAACCACAGCATGGGTGCCCCTCACGCACAAGCACTACATGAACATGTACGCATGAGCGTCCTTCCGTATGGGCGGAAGCAGAAACCTCTTAGAATTGATTTTTTCTTCGGCGGGTGACGGATCCGATCGTGAACGAATAAAAACCCGTGAAATGACAGAAGAACGTTGAAACCTGATAAATATCTGCGAAGCCATGCAGTGTCCTCGGACGATCAGACGATCACACGGCGGTCGGGTTCGTCTCAATGGGACATTAATTAATATCTGCATCACTATGCGGGATAGAGCACGAGGGCTGTTTTGATGGTCAATGAACTGAAGATAGGGATAACGGGACTTCCGGGGGCAGGAAAGACGATGACTTTGGTCAGAGTCATAGATGAACTGCGGGAGAGCGGGTACACTATCGGCGGTATGATTAATGAACCCGTCATGGACAACAGACATCGTGTCGGATTCACCGTACGTGACATCATGACGGGGGAGAGCGCAGTTTTCGCCCATAACGAAATAGGCGGGCGGGTATCCGTCGGTAAAATGGGTATCGACATATCGGTGTTGGAGGATGTGGGTGTCAGAGCCATAAAGAGAGCCTGCATCGAATGCGACATCATAGTGATAGATGAAGTGGGGAAAATGGAGGTTGAGAGTCCCGCCTTCGTTGATGCCGTGAAAGAGGCATTGGACATGGGCAAACCGATGATCCTCACTTTGCATAAGAAATCCAGGAATCCCCTGCTCCAGGACATAAGGCGCAGGGACGATGTCAGGATACTCGAGGTGACACCCACCAACCGCAGCTTGCTACCTTTCAAGATAGTGAGCCTTATGAGCGGGGAAAATCTCAAATGAATGGCGTGAGGATCAGAGAAGGCAGTACTGAGTTAATAGTGCCGGAAGAGCATTCTGTCAAAGGGCCCGGCAAGATACGCGGGTCGGTTTTCTTCAATTCGCAAATGGCATTCAACAGGGATGTCAACATAATGTTCTTAAAAGCCTTGGGCAGAAGGGACATCAGCGTGGCCGATGCCATGAGCGCCACGGGAGCCAGGGCTGTCAGGATAGCCAATGAGGTACCTGATACCTGTGTGACGGCCAATGACATAAACGCCGAGGCCACAGAGTACATAAAGGCGAACATAGAGCTCAACGGTCTTGATAATTGCACACCGTCCAACAGACCTCTTGGCTCCCTTCTCGCCGAGAGATCCTTCGACTATGTGGATCTGGACCCCTTCGGTTCCCCCGTGCCCTTCCTGCATGCCGCCATATCCGGATGCAGGAAGAACGGCATCCTTGCCGTGACGGCCACGGATGCCGCTCCCCTTTCCGGGGCTCACCGTGCCAAGTGCGAGAGGAGATATTCCGCCAGACCTCTGAGGGGGCCCATGTGCCACGAGGCGGGATTGAGGATATTGATGGGATACATATGCAGGGAGCTTGCCCGTTTGGACAGGGGGATGGTCCCGTTGCTCTCATTCAGCGCAGACCATTACTTCAGAACGTACGTCATGGTGGAGAACGGGGCGGCCGCGGCCGACAGGTCCCTGTCCCAGATGGGGTACTCCTACTACGATCACACAACAATGGAGAGGGGCTTCGCATCCGAACCGGACAGGGATCACAAGTACGGACCGATGTGGGGCGGAAGACTGTTCGATAAAGAGCTGCTGTCCCGCATGAGCCCTGAGGGAATGAGCGAACCTAAGAGGTGCGCTTCCGTGCTGGATATGTGGAGACAGGAGATCGATTCCGTGCCCTGGGTCTATTCCGTGGATGAGATCTCATCCTTCACAAAGAAGCCCACGCCGAAGTTCGAGGATTTCATGAGCGCTCTTCGCAGAAGGGGAGACGCATCGAGAACGCATTTGGGCCCGGTGCTTTTCAAGACCTCTCTTCCTTTGCAGGATATAATCTCCGCGTACAATGAGGCATATTCCGCAGGGCACTGAGTGAAGCCGATAAATAGGGACAGCATATTGTATGCCTTTGATACAATGCCGACCCTCGCGATTATAGGAGCCCAATGGGGCGATGAAGGAAAGGGCAAGATTACTGATTATCTCGCAGAGAACTCTGATGCGGTCGTTCGCTTCCAGGGAGGCAACAATGCGGGCCACACCATAATCATAGGTGAGAATACGTTCAAGCTCCACACCTTACCCTCGGGCATACTCCGGAAGGGAAAACTGGCCATAATAGGCAACGGCGTGGTGATAAACATGGCCGATATGACCGAGGAGGCAAAGCAGCTGACGGATGCAGGAATGACCCTTGATGATCTCAGGATATCGGACCGGGCCCACGTCATAATGAATTACCATAAGAAGCTGGACGGTGCGGAGGAATCCCGCAGAGGCAAAGTAGCCGTGGGAACCACTAAGAAAGGTATCGGCCCGGCATATCAGGACAAGATAGCCAGATGCGGCTTCAGGGCAGGGGACCTCCTGGAACCCGACCTCATAAGGGAGAAGGCGGGCGTTCTCCTGCCTATGAAGAACGAGCTTCTGGACATGTACGGCAGCGAACGTTGCGGATGCACAGTGGACAAGATGTGCCAGATGTTCGAAACATGGAAAGAGAGCTTCGGTAAATACGTGTGTGATACGTCCGTTCTCATAAACGACCTTATAGACAACGGCAAGAACGTGCTCTTCGAGGGTGCCCAGGGTTCCATGCTCGACGTGGACCACGGGACATACCCCTTCGTGACGTCCTCTTCCACGGTCGGAGGCGGCATATGCTCCGGTTCGGGGATCGCGCCGAACAGGATCAAGGAAGTCGTCGGTTGCCTGAAAGCATATACGACCCGCGTAGGGGAAGGTCCATTCGTCACAGAGCTCCTGGGAGAAGAGGGAGCGTACCTGCAGAACAAGGGAGGGGAGTTCGGAACAACCACCGGCCGCGGCAGGCGCTGCGGATGGCTCGATCTCGTGGTGGCAAGATACTCTGCAAGGCTTTCCGGGATAACCCACTGGGCCGTTACGAAGCTGGACGTTCTGAACGGGTATGAGGAGATCAAGGTCTGCGTCGCATACGAGATAGACGGGGAGACCGTCGATCACTTCCCGGCATCCATACGCAAACTGGAAAGGGCCAAGCCTGTGTACGAGACGCTGAAGGGCTGGAAGGATATGGCGGACTATGACGGAAGCTACAGGTCCCTGCCGCTGGAGGCGAAGGAATACCTGAGGTTCATCGAGGAGAGGACCGGCGTGCCCGTCGGCATCATAAGCATCGGGCCCGAGAGATCCCAGACCGTCGATGTCTACAAGAAATGGTGGCCGGCTCAGGAACAGTGAGACAAAGAATTGTCTTAGGGCATACCTCAAATGCGAGACGCGTGTCGAACATGTTCGCAGTCTCGCTTATTTCCCCATGACCTCATCTGATATCGGGCAAAGACTTCCGGATCACGACCTGAAAGGAAGTGATCAAGATGGAAAAACTGAGTTGCAAAGAAAGATTCGAACGAGCGATGAGGTTCCAAGAAGTCGACAGACCGCCGGTCTGTGGCATGACAACCGCAGCAACTACGGAACTGATGGACTACACTGGTGCACCCTGGCCCGAGGTCCACACGGATGCAAAACTTATGGCAAAGCTCGGGCTCGGAGCCTATCCTTTCCTGAAACTGGAATCAATAAGGATACCTTATTGCCTCTCCTATGAAGCAGAGGTGCTCGGAGCCAAAGTCAACCTGGGGAAGAAGAACAGCACACCTATGGTTAAAGGAAGCAAGTACCGGGACAACCTGGACGCCGACCTGGAACTGATGGACGAGAAGGAGATGCTTAAGGCCGGCAGGAACCCGGTCATCATAGAGGCATCCAAGATCATCATGAAAGATAAGGCTAGTAAGGATCTCCCGACCGTGCTCGGAGTCACCGGCCCCTTCACGATAGCAGGGCATCTGGTGGGAACCGAGAATCTTATTCTATGGACCATAACCGAGGAGGATATGGCTCACAAGTACTCCAACTTCGTATCCGAATATGTCGGCATGTGGCTGGAGTATGTGGACAAGAACCTGGGGTTCGACACCATACAGATGTCCGAGCCTTCCGCATCCTGGGACATGTTGTCTCCGGACCTCTTCGATACCTTCGCCCTGCCCAACCTGAAGAAGGTCTACAAGCGCATGGACGATACCATGTCCATCCTGCACATCTGCGGAAATATGCTGCCGATGCTGGATAACATGATCGGCACAGGGTGCACGGGATGCAGCATCGAGGAGAAGACAGATCCGTATCAGGCAGTCAAGAAGGCCAATAAAAGATCCGCTCTGATCGGTAACGTCGGGGTTGTAAGGCCGCTCCTCCAAGGTACCCCTGAGGATGTCAGGGTGATGACCGAGAAGAGCATCGACGCAGGATTCGATGTCATATCTGCCGGATGCGGGCTTTCCGCTCTGATCAAGAAGGAGAATCTCCGGATGATGGCAGAGACGACGGTGAATTACAAAAAGAAGAAGTAAAACCTCAAAAAGGGTTCCGCTTACGGCGGGACCCGCCAATTTTCATTTCTGCTTCATGCTGTCCAGGCTATCCATTGCATGACGCACCACCAGCCTCCTCTCCGCATCCCTCAATGAGACGCTGAGAGTGGATTTGGAACAATTCGCCATATCTGCCAGATCCTCCAGGGATATTTTTCGGGGTACGTCATAGTAGCCCATGCTATAGGCCAGATGGACATGCTCCTCCTGCTTGCTGGTGAGGGCCGACTCCACCTCCACCGGGTACGAGGAGATCTTCTCCACCCCGTAGCCCTCCGTTCTCATCCTGTTGAGAAGCTTATTCATAATCACCTTATTGGGCGCGAGGATCCGCCAATCGATGATATTATCGTTCTGCGGTATCGCGGACAGCAGGAAGCACCCTGATTCCGAAACTATCGAGGCGAGATTGCAGTTGTTGTTCAGGACCATCACCATAGTTTGGGTCTTTGATATCTTCACGGCGGTGGCCTCACCATGCTCATTCTTGTAACTGTTAACCTTATCGACTATGTCCGGGTGCGTCCCATCCATATCCACCAGCTTGATCAGGGAGTACCCCATGGAATTGACCAGCGGAGAGCATTGGGTTATCTCTACCCGCAATCCCTTTTCCTTCTCCACATCTATCGGAAGAACCTTGTGGCACGGGTGGCCGTCCGGACGCGCTCCGTACACCCTTCGGTCTATTCTGAGGATAGCGTGATGCATATTCCACCGAACGAACATGTTCGTGATTCTTCATAAATATGCCCCACAGTCATTCGAAATCAAGGTCCGATTCCGAAGTCTTTGCCCAGATGGAGGAATCCAATGACTATAGATCCTGAAAAGAAAAAGAAAATGCTGTCCTACAGGTGGGCTATCTTCGGCATAATGGCCGTGGCCTACTTCTTCGTGTACTTTCACAGGACATCTACTGCCGTGCTCGCCCCCGACATACAATCGGCTTTCGGTGTGGGCGCCGCAGGAGTGGCACTGCTGGGCTCGATGTATTTCTACGCATACACCGTAATGCAGCTACCCAGCGGGATACTTACAGACAAATGGGGCCCCAGAAGGACCGTGACGATATTCGTAATATTGGCTGCCATCGGATCGTTGATCATGGGGATGGCGCCCAGTTTTGAGATCGCGCTTGTCGGGAGGGTACTGATAGGGATCGGCGTGGCCGTCATCTACATACCCATAATGAAAGTACTTGCGATATGGTTCAGAAAATACGAATTCGCATCCCTCAGCGGCACGTTGCTGCTAGTGGGTAACGTCGGAGCCCTGGCGGCGACGACACCTCTCGTGCTGATGACCGAGGCCCTCGGTATGAAGGGTGTTTTCACCGCCCTCGGAGTCATAACCCTGATAATCGCAGCCATGTGCTGGATAATAGTAAGGGACCACCCGAAGGACATGGGGCTGCCGGCCATCGAAGAGATCATCTCCGAGGAAACCGGAGAACCCATCAAGGAATCCACTTCAGCCAAGATGCCGATGACGGAAGCTTTGAAGATCACCTTCGGGAGCGGCAGGAAATTCTGGCCTCTCGCCATATGGTTCTTCTTCATGTATGGGTCCATAATGGTGTATCAGGGGCTTCAAGCTGGACCGTTCTATAGTGCCATCTACGGATGGAACAAGACCGACTACAGCATCCTCCTGATGGCGGTGGCCATAGGGATGATATTCGGATGTCCTCTGGCAGGAATAATATCAGATAAGATATTGAAATCCAGGAAAAAGGTGCTCATTGTGGGCACGCTCGCCTATACTTTGATATGGGCAGTGATCTGGCTCACCGCAGGCAGTCTCGGTAATTATGCGGGACAGTTCGCCATTAATTTCGCGTTCGGATTCTTCGGAGGATTCTTCGTCGTATCCTATGCTCAGATCAAGGAGCTGTTCCCGATCTACATCGCAGGCACGAGCACTGCCGCCCTCAACCTGTTCCCTTTCGCCGGAGGAGCGATACTGCAGCTTCTGTCCGGATATATGGTCGTAGATAAGACCCTCGCCCAGTTCCAGAACCTGTGGCTGTTGATGTTCGTCCTGATGGTGATAGCCAGCATCGCCGCGCTGATGAGCCTGGAAGCGAGGGACATAGAAAGGAGGGAAGCAAAGAAAGGATGAAGATGCCGGACCGAGGAAACTCTTTAGAAACCCTTTAGGCCGGTCACGAAGGAAGTGTCTCCCTTTGTGACCGGTTCCCCTTTCAGTGCTTCGCTCTTGCGAACATCTTCATATCCGCGCCCGGGGGCAGAGTGGCATCTATGCCTACCTTCCAGGTGGTACCGTCGGAGGAGGGGTCCAGAGACGATCCTGCGGCGCCCTCTATCCTGACCATCCTGTTTGCCTGGAATCTCGTGGCGACGGCCCATTCCACTTCCCTGTCATCGAATATGTTGATGTCCTCGTCCACGATTATGACCTGCTTCATGGACGGGTGGCCGGAGAATGCCGCCATTACAGCGTTCACGGCATCCCCCTCTTTGTTCTTGGTTATGGATACCACTCCGTTCAGCCAGCAGCATCCGCCTTCCGTGAGCCGTACGCAATGGGTCTTGGGAACCACCTGCTTGACTGCCCTGTATATCATCGGCTCCCTCGGAAGGCCCATGAACAGGAAGTGCTCGTTGCCCCCCGGGATCAGGAGGGTCATGAGGGGGTCCTTGCACGTCCAAATCTTATCGATCACGATGACCGGCTGGCTTCTGACCGAGTCGTAGGTCCCGGTTATGTCGACGAAGGGCCCCTCGTCAGCCATGTCGGAGGTTATCCTGCCCTCGAGAACATAATCCGCATCTGCGGGCACCAGAAGGCCGTTGTCCGTCCTCCCGACGCGAAGAGGCTTGCCGGTCGACATCATGCACATGGCGGAGGCGATCTCCAGCTCGTCCGTCTCATAGGCGGTGGATGTGGCAGCGGCCAGCATAACCTCGGGAGGAAGACCTATGCATATCGCTATCCTCAGGTCCTCGCCCTTCGCCTTGGCGTCCTTGTGCATGGTGAACAGATGCCTCGGGACCAGCCTGACGGCGATCCTCTTCCCGTCCATTATCATCATCCTGTGGAAGGAGACGTTCTTCTTACCGCCGTACTCCGCGATTATTATCCCTGAGGCGACATATCTCCCGCCGTCCTCCGGATAGTACTTGCATATGGGCAGCTCTGTCAGATCCCGTTTGTCCGATACCTGTCTGAACGCCGGGCTCCTGACCTCCTCGGTCGCCGCCGGGCAATCCAAAGCCTTGGACAGCACGTCAGTTATATCCTCCGGGGCTATGCCCATAGCCTCAGCTATCTTCTCTCTGGTGGAGAACAGGTTCCCCACGGCCTCCCCTCCGTTGAGGGACTTGAAAACAACTGTCCTGGACTGGTCCTCCATCAGGATGCCTGTGGTCCTCTGGGTGTCCGGATCTATCTGCTCTTTGACAACAAAAGCGGAATCAGGAACGTAGCGCCTTACCGACATGATTGCTCATGCACCCGCGCATATTTCAAATGTAACCCGGCATCAAGCGGCTGAATTGATATAGAACGATTCGATTCCTATGGTCATGCCCGACGAGATGATGGACGCCGTGATCAGGAAGTACTCTCTGCAGAATGCAGTATTCTACAAAGGAAAGGCGAACCCAAAATCCGTGACCGGCAAGATCCTGGGCGAATGCCCGGAATACAGACAGAGGTCCGGTGAGCTGAAGGAGGCCGCGGAGAGGATCGTGGCAGAGGTCAATGCCATGAGCCCCGACGCTCAGGCGAAGGAGCTTGACAGCATAGATCCCGACATGCTCGTCAGAGAGAAGAAGGAGAAGGCCCACGGACTGCCTGATCTGGAGAACGTAGAAGGGAAAGTGGTGATGAGGATCGCCCCGGGGCCTTCCGGGCCCCTGCATATCGGGCACACCCGCGTCGGGATACTGAATGACGAGTACGTCAAAAGATACGGCGGGAAGCTGATATGCAGATTCGAGGACACGAATCCGGATAAGATAGAGCCTGAAGCCTATGATATGATAAGAGAGGACCTGGAATGGCTGGGGGTGAGCATCGACGAGTACGTCGTGCAGTCCGAGAGATTCCAGCATTATTACGACATAACGAGGAAGCTTATCGGGATGGGGCACGGGTACATGTGCACCTGCGACGCGGACGAGTGGCGCAGTATGAAGGAGGAGATGAGGGCCTGTCCGTGCCGCGACCTTCCCGTGAAGGAGAACCTGGAGAGGTTCGAGAGATTCCTGGCAGGAGAATACGGGGATGGGGAGGCCGTCGCGGTCATCAAGACCGCGATAGACCATCCGAACCCTGCGATAAGGGATTTCGTAGCCTTGAGACTGGTCAGACACCCTCACCCGAGGACCGGGACGAAGTACATCGCATATCCCATGATGAATCTGTCCGTGGCCATAGACGACCATCTGATGGGGATGACCCACGTGATCAGAGGCAAGGACCATCTGAACAACACCCTCAGGCAGGAGTACATATACGACTACCTGGGATGGAAGAAACCCGTCTTCCATCACTACGGTTTGGTGAACATCCCCGACACCGTGCTGAAGACCTCTCTGATAAAACAGAGCATAAGGGACGGGGAGTACACAGGATGGGATGACGTCAGGACCGGTACGGTCAGAGCCCTCAAGAGGCGCGGGATAAGACCCGAGGCCATCCGCAGGTACTGGGTCGAGAACGGGATCAAGCCCATAGACATACAGTTCTCGTGGGACAATCTGTTCGCCATGAACAGGGACCTGATCGACGGCATCGCGGACAGGTATTTCTTCGTCGCGGACCCGGTGAGATACGATATCGAGGGAGGCGGGGATCTGAAGGGCAGGGCACCGCTGCACCCGGATCACCCTGAGAGGGGTTGGAGGGAATACCATGTCGGCGGATACAAGACCGTCTACCTTTCGGAGACGGATTCCCGGATGTTCTCACAGGCCGGAAAGGTCAGGCTGAAGGACCTATGCAACATATCATACGGCACTCCTGCGGTCTACGACGGCAACGACGTATCGATACTGAAGGAGGGCGTGAGGGCGGTTCAGTGGGTCTGCGGGGAATCGGTCCGTGCAGAGGTGCTGATGCCCGACGGAACGTCGGTGAAGGGACTCGTGGAGAAGGCCATCCTGGATGGCAAGAGGGACATGGTCCAGTTCGAGAGGTTCGGATTCGTCCGCGTGGAGAGCAGAGGCCCGGAAGGCGTTCTCTGCATATTCGCTCACCGCTGATCTCAAAGAAGCATATTGAACAGTGTACCCACTGCGACGGCCAAAGCAACTGACGCCGCAGATACTGCCAGCGTCTCCTTCCAACCGATCTCGCGCCACATGGCCGCCATTGTAGCCACGCAGGGAAGGTATATCGCCATCACAAGGCCGAACACCACGAACTGCGAAGGGGTCATGAATTCCGTGATCGGCATTCCCGCGGCAAGTATCAGGAGCATCCCGTATGCCATCTCCTTCCTAAGAACGCCGACGAAGAAGGCTATCACCGTCACGGCCGGAAGACCCAGCATAGTGACGGTGACGAAGGAGAACGGCTCCACTATGGGATCAAGCAGATTGTACGCCAGAAGCGCCTCCATTATTATGCTGCCTATCAGCAGCAGAGGCACCGCTATGACGAAGAAGTCCTTTATCCTGCTCCACGCCTTGCGCAGGACGTTCTGCAGATTAGGAGGGGTCATCTCGGGAAGCTCCATGGAAAGATTGGACGGCTCATGGGGCAAAAGCTTGTTGAGAAGCGCAGCGATAAGAAGTGCCAGCAAGAAGAGAACACCCAATAACATGAATGCATAGACAGCGCCTGCGAACACTCCCGTAACACCCATTATTATCGCCATCTGCGCAGAGCAGGGTATGGCCATGGCGATCAGGGTGCAGACTATGACCCTTTCCCTCTTGGATAGCAGGGACCTCGTGGCCATTATGGCTGGCACATTGCATCCTAACCCCACCACCATAGGTATGAACGCATTCCCGTGCATACCGAATCTGTGCGTCGCCCTGTCGAGGAGCACAACGACCCTGGGAAGGTACCCGGTATCCTCCAGAACTCCGAGGATTATGTAGAAAACCAATATGTACGGTATGACAAGACCTAGAACCGCCCTCAGGCTGTTGTCCAGGCCGGTCATTATTATCTCTCCCGTCTGACCTCCAGCGTCCCTGCCGAATTCAGGCAGGGCGGTCCCTATGTATGTGTCATAGAAATCGGAGACCAGACCGTCGAGGAATGAACCGCCGAAGATCATTATCATGAATATCAGCCCGAAGACCCCGATGAGTATCGGTATCCCCGTGGACGGGTTGACAGTGATGTCGGAGACCCTCTCCGTGAAGGAGAGCTTCCTTTCCACAGCTCTCACGGCGCCCATGACTATCACGTGGGCATCGCCGTACCTGTCACGGGCCATATGCACACTGAGGGGCTCGCCGTGATCCCTCTCGAACTCGCGGCGCATCCTTGAGACGATGACCTCCGTGGAATCAGGGATGCTCTCATAGAACCGTCCTATGCCCTCGAGGAGCTTGACGGCCCTTCCGCGGGCACCGGGCCCTCCCGGGACATATCCCTGCAGGATGGCCAGATACTCGACTATGTGCCGGTCGTACCTTACTCTGTAATCGGATATCCTGGCGGAACCTGAGGTTATGGCCTCCATCAGATCCTCTATGCCCTCACCGCTCTTGGCGGATACCGATATCACCGGCACAGAGAGCACCTTCTCCAACGCCGCGGTATCGATATCGAACCTCTTCTTCGCCACGTCGAACTTGTTTAGAGCCACTATGGTCGGAATGCCCAGCTCCAGCACCTCTAGGCAAAGAACGAGGCTGGGCTCCAGATTGGACGCGTCCGCGACCACCACGACCATGTCGTTCTCTTCCGATGCGAGCATGTCCACGACTATGGTCTCATCCTTGGATTCCCCGGACAGGCTGTATGTTCCTGGCACATCCCTGATGCTCAGGGTCCTGTCGCCCCTCCGTACCGCGGATTCCTCGAATTGCACGGTGGTCCCGGGGTAATTGGACGATATCACGCCCACTCCCGTAAGCCTGCTGAAAAGAGACGATTTGCCGACATTGGGCTGTCCCACGAGAGACAGGGTCAGGGGTCTTCTTCCCGCGGCCTCGTTCCCGATCAGCCCTTCCTGCTTCAAATCAGATCAGCCTTCCTCAACGAACACCAGGGAGGCCAGGTCCATGTCCAAAGCTATGGACGAGCCGCCTATGCTGGCTATTATGGGGCCCTTCGAGGACAGACGGTTGTCCAGCTTTACCCTCCTCCCGGGAACGAAACCTATGGACAGCAGTCTTCTGATCTTCCCCGAATCGTCGCATTTGAGATGGGAGATCACACCTTCATCCCCGGGCTCCATCGCATTCAAAGACCTTGTCTGGGTCTTCAGATTCTCCTGGCCTCCGAGATCGGCATGCACATTGATTATGCGGCTCAGCTTCTCCGCGGAGCCGTCGGAAAGGACGTGCTCCATCTTGCACGCCTCCTCATGAGCCTCAATGTCACTGACGTCGAGAACGTCCGTGAGGAAGCGCTCCATGATCTTGTGCTTCCTCTTTATGCCCCGGGCATATTCGGCCCCTTCCTCGGACAGGGAGACACCTTTGTACTTGCGGTAATTGACCAACCCCTGCTCGGCAAGTATCTTGAGCATCTCGCTGACGCTGGCAGGGGATACTCCCATGAATTTGGACAGGGCGGAGGTCTTGACCACACCGCCCTTCTCGGACAGGCGCAGTATGTTTATCAGATAATCCTCCTGGTTGCCAGTGATCATCAATTTAGGAACCCCTACAAACTATATCAAACAATCAGCTGTCCTCTTCGGCGTCAGGAGGGGTCTTGCGCTCCTCTTCCTTCCTGCTCACCTTGGCATCGATCTCCTCGCGCTCCCTTATGCCCGCAGCCTTCCTGTCCTCGATGGCCTTATTGTACTCCTCTATCTTGACCAGGCTCTCCTCCAGGGCCTTGAAGGATTCCATCGATGCAGGGTCAGGCACGAATCTTCCGCTCGCATAGGCGTTCCAGTAGAATTCACCTATATCCACTGTCCTCTCGTCTATGTTGCGCTCCTCTGCCTTGATCTTCGCCTTGAGTGACTCCACGTCGGAGGCTTCCCCTGCCTTGCTCCCGACTTTGCTCAACTTCCCATCCACTTTGTCAAAGAAACCCATAGGATTACCTCTCCGAGTACATGGAAGCGGCTTTATAAAGATTTAAAGGACCGGCGCGGACCGCCGGTCCTTAAAGGATCAGGGAACGAGTTTGCGGTATCCGTAGGCGGGCTCGTTGTCATTGAAACAATACTTCACGGACTTGAAGCCCTTCCTGAATTCCCTGACATCCGCCTTGACCTTCTTGGCGTCCTCGCCTTTGCAGATGCGCTCTATGAATGAGGCGACCTCTTTCATGTCGCTCTCCTTCATACCTATGCGCGTCATCTCCTGGGACCCTAATCTGAGCCCGGAAGGCCTTACGGCGCTCTCATCCCACGGGAGCATGTTCTTGTTGCATATCATATTGGCATCCTCCATTCTCTGGGCCACATCCTTGCCTCCTCCGAACTCGGAAACGTCCAGGGCTATCGCGTGGGATCTGGTGAATCCGAGGTCCGGGCAGAGCACGGGTATCCCCAGCTCGTAGAGCGCCTGACCGAGGGCCCTTGAGTTCTTGCACGCCTGAGCCGCGTACTCCTTCGCGAACACCTTCATCTCTGCCATGGTTATCGCCAGGGCAGCCATGGCATGCAGGTGGTGGCTGGAGGTTACGCCGGGGAAGACAGCTTTCCTGAGGGCCTTCTCTTGGTCATCGGTGAGGTTGTTCCCCAGGAGCATCCCGTGGTTGGGGCCGGGGAAGGTCTTGTGAGTGCTGGAGGACATTATGTTGACCCCTTCTCCGAGGGGGTCCTGGAACTGCCCTCCTGCTATGAGGCCCAGGACATGAGCGGCATCGTACCATACGAGGCAGCCGATCTCATCGAAGGTCTCCTGCAGCTCCCTGAGGGGCGGCGGGAAAAGGAAGACGGAGAGGCCGAACTGAGCTACCTTGGGCTTCACGTCCTTCAGCAGCTTTATCGTACCGTCAACGTCGAGGTTCATGCTCTCCACATTGAACGGATAATTGACGGAGTGAACTCCCCTCTGACCGAAGGCCCCGAACTTCTGCGTGGAGATGTGGGCGCCCTGCGCAAGAGCGCACGTCGTTATCGTGTCACCGGGCTCTGCGAAGGCGAAAAGGACGGCCATATTGGCTACCGTTCCCGATATCGGGCGCACGTCAACGAACTCCGCCTTGAAGAGCTCCTCTGCCAGCTTCATTGCCTTGAGCTCTACCTTGTCCACGTAGATGTTGCCCTGGTAATAGCGCTTCCCGGGCATGCCCTCTGCGTATCTGTCGGCGAAATCGGAGATGAGTACCTCTTTTGCCAGGGGGCTCATCAGATTCTCGGAGGCGATCATGGGGATGCACTCGTCGAACCATTCATTGTGTGCCATCACGTTCTCTCTTATGTAACGGGCATCATCGTTCATGGTCATGCTCATGCGATTACAGCAAGCATTAAAAAAGTATTCCAGGGCGGCCCCTCAATCCTTGTCGGATTCCTCACCGTCACTGATCTTCGCCTTGGCGTCATAGACCGCGAATTCCTGATCGGGGTCGGTGCTGCGCATCTGCGCCAATCTCAGCGATATGTAGTCCCCGAGCAGGATGCAGCGGAGGTTCTTCTCCAGATTGCTCCCGCCCTTGACGTGATAGACCTGAACGTCCAGGCCCTTGTCCATCAGGACGCCGAGGGTGGAATCGGTCATATACCTGAGGACCTCGGAAGCCCCGTCGTCGTATATGACCACGGGGATGAAATCCGCAGAGGTCTTGTCCTCGGTCCAGCCTATGATCTCGTTATGGTTGAAACCGGGTATTGTGCCGAAGAACGCCACCATCTTGGCATTCTCATTGAACTGGAACTTCCATCTCATGGAGGCCGAGCGCATGTTCGCCAGACTGTATATCACAGGTATGCGCTCCACGAGGGCCTCCGCGAATCTGTCCGGGGTGCTGTTCTCCTCATCGAAGGAGTCCCTGAGCTTCTTGAGCTCCGGGAGCATCGCCCTCATGGGCTCTCTGAACTCACAGAACCCCATATCCTCGAGGACCACGCCCAGATGCCCGACCATGCTCCCCAGTGCGCACCTGGACAGCATCCCCTGAGGCAACTGGACCTTTATTCCGTACCCTTTCTCGTCGCAGCGCTTCCCCAGCTCTCCGCCGGAGGTGATGCAGACTATGGGGCACTTCCTCTTCACCGCCTCCTTCTGGAGATAGAGCATCTCCGTGGTGTCCCCGGAGTAGCTGATTATTATCACTGCGGTATCCTTCTTGACCCAGTTGGGCAGGTCGATACCGCGTATCACCGGGATGGGGACGTTTGAGAATCCCCCGGCATAATCCGATATTATATCGCCGGCCATGGCAGAGGTGCCGACGCCGCATATGCAGATCTTCCCTGTCTCCGGGAGCCGGGGCATATCTGTTTCCAGCGCCGCCTCGATCTGCTCAGGCATTGTCTTGATCTGCCTGCTGACATCTGTATCCGAAATATCGAATCCCTCCAATACAGCCTCTCCCTGTCCGTTCTATATCTTCCATCTATAAAACGGTGACATCACCTCCGTTGCAGGCGATTACAATTTTACGACCTATCTACACCTTTCGTGGTACTTCAACAATATTATTTTTATACCTAGTCCTTGCCGAGCAGGAAGGTAGATAAATGAGACTGGAGCACGTTCTCGGCGAGATCAGGAAGGGCCGTATGGTTCTCGTATTCGATTTTGACGACAGGGAGAGGGAGACGGATATGACCATCGCCTCGGAATTCGTCACCAAAGAGGACATAAAGCGGATGCGCAAGGATGCAGGGGGCCTGATATGCACCACGACGCCTTACGCCAAAGCAAAGGCTGTGGGCCTCCCCTTCATGGCGGACATATACGCAGACGACTCCTCCAAATACCCGCTTATGCTGGCTATGGCTCCGACGGACATACCCTATGACGGCACCAAATCGTCCTTCGGCATCACTATCAATCACAGGAAGACGTACACGGGCATAACCGATGCCGACAGAGCGCTTACGATAGGGGAGTACGCAAGGACCATCTTCCAGGACAAGAGCGACGACCTGATCGCAGAGGACCTGGGCAAGAAATTCAGAGCCCCGGGGCACGTTCACCTCCTGAACACCTCCAAGGACATCCTCATGAACAGGAAGGGGCACACGGAGCTTTGCACGGCCCTCATGATCATGGCGGGAGTGAAACCGTCGGCTACGATATGCGAGATGCTGGGAGACGACGGAGGTTCAGAGACCAAGGAGAATGCCAAAGCCTACGCTGAAAGAGAGGGGCTAGCATTCATAACGGGTGACGAGGTTATCTCCGCGTGGAAGGAATTCAAGAAGAACAAGGGGTGAGCGCATGGTCAGGGTGATGGCTTCTGGAGTATTCGACATAATACATACGGGCCATCTCTCATATCTGGAGCAGGCCAAGGCCAAAGGCGACGAGCTCGTGGTCGTTGTGGCATGCGATGAGACTGTGCGCAAGAACAAGCATGAGCCCGTCACCCCCGAGGAGATGAGGGTGCGGCTGGTCAGTGCCCTGAAGCCTGTGGACCGTGCCGTTCTCGGGAAGAGCGGCGGCGACATATACTCGATCCTCAGGGAAATAGAGCCAGACATAATCGTTCTGGGCTATGATCAGACCTTTGACGAGAGGACCCTCGAGAAAAAACTGAAGGATAAAGGTTATAGTATCAGGGTCTGCCGCGCCGACCGGTGCGCCGACGATCTGACCGCCACCAGGCACATCATACGCAAGATACGCAGCACGGGGGGAGAGCGATGAAGATCATAGGCATAGCTGACACCACCTTCGCCAGATACGACATGGGAGGTGCCGCCGAGGACGAGCTCAAAAAGACCGGCACAGGATTCAGGATCATAAGGCGCACGGTACCGGGCATGAAGGACCTGCCTGTCGCATGCAAGAAGCTCATAGAGGAGGACGGATGCGAGATCGTGATGGCACTCGGGATGCCCGGGCCCAAAGAGAAGGACAAGATGTGCGCCCATGAGGCATCAACGGGCCTGATACGTGCTCAGCTGATGACTAACAAGCACATAATAGAGGTATTCGTTCATGAGGACGAGGCTTCGTCCCCCGGAGAACTGGCAGAGCTGGCCGACGGCAGGACAAGAGAGCACGCGGTGAACGCCTACAACCTCGTCTTCCGTCCCAAGGAGCTGTCCAGACAGGCCGGGACGGGGCAAAGACAGGGATTCGCGGATGCGGGACCGGTAGTAAGAAAGAAGTGATAGATATGGCAAAAAGATACAAGATTGGAATGGTGGCCGCGGAGTTCAACTTCGATGTCACATCGATGATGATCGAGAGGGCCCAGGCGGAAGCCGAGTTCCTCGAGGTGGACATAACGAGGAAGATCCTTGTCCCCGGGGTATTCGATATGCCTCTGGCCGTCAAGAAGCTCCTGCAGGATGACGATATAGATGCGGTCATAACCCTCGGAGCGGTTATCGAGGGGGAGACTGAGCACGACGAAGTGATAATCGCTCAGGCTGCAAGGAAGATCACGGATCTGGCACTTGATTTCGATAAGCCTGTGGCCCTCGGCATCACGGGTCCCGGAATGACGAGACTGCAGGCCGTCGACAGGATCGAGAAGGGCCGCGACGCAGTGGACTCTGTCGTCAAGATGCTTAAGAGGCTCTGAGAAGCTCACTGGTGCTTCAGCATGAAGCGCTCCAGTTTGTCATAGGCCTCTTCGAGTATGTCCTTTGACGGCAGGAGTATGGTCCTGAAGTGGCCTTCGCCGAACTCCTCACAGAAACCGGTGCCGTGGACCAGCACCACACCTTCTTCCTTTATCAGATCCAGCACGAACTCCTTGCTGGTGGACCAATCCGTCAGCTCCACCTTGGGGAACATGTAGAGAGCGCCCTTGGCTCTTTTGCTGGATATGCCGGGGATCTCATTCATGCGCTTGTATGTGTAATCCGCACGCTCGCTCAATCTGCGGTTAAGCTCCACTATGTAATCCTGGGGCCCCTGCAGTGATGCCTTGGCGGCCCATTGGCACGGGACATTGGCACATATGCGGGCCCGCAACTGCTTCATCATCCCTTCGAACACATCGCTGAGGATGCCGGGCTCGTCCATGTAGTAACCGTAGCCTATCCTCCACCCGGGCATCAGATTGACCTTGGAGAATCCGTTCAGCACGATCCTGGGCACATCCGACGGGAGCCTGGACACGGAGTAGAACTTGGTCCCGAAGGTGATCTTGTCGTATATCTCGTCGGATATTATCGGTATGCCGAACTCCGCCGAGATGTCCCCGATCTCCCTGATGGCCTTCTCCGAGTAGACCGCCCCGGTGGGATTGTTCGGGTTTATTACGACCAGCGCCTTGGTCCTGTCGGTTATGCGGCTTCTGATCATGTCCACATCCGGATTCCAATCCTCTTCCTCGATCTGCCTGTACGGAACGACCTTCCCGCCGTAGAATTTGATGTATTGGGCATAGGACGGGTACCCCGGCCCCGGGACCAGTATCTCGTCTCCCTGATCTATGAGGGTCCCCATGAGCACGTTTATACCCTCTCCGACGCCGTTGGTGACGAACACCTTGCCGGGATCCACCCTTGCGCCGTGCTTCTCGAACTCCCTCTGGGATATGGCACGCCTGAACTCCAGCTCCCCCTGGGAGTCGCCGTATCCGTTGTCCACGTTGTCCACTGCCTCTCTGAGGGCCGCCTTGAAATACTCCGGCGTCTCGAAATCCCATTTGTTCGGGTCGCCTATGTTCAGACGTATGACCTTCTTACCGCTTCTGGCCACTTCGTCCGCGGGAACGGATATCTCCCTGATCGCGTAGTCCATCGCCATGGACCTTTCCGAAGCTACAATCTTTCTGACCATGCGGTTCGGGGGGTCGATTGTTTCATCTGTATTTAATATGAAGGAGTATGCGCACCCTTCGCCGGAGAACGTTTAATAAGTACCCGTACTCTCAACCGGCCTATGGCCATAGTAAGGCTGGGGAAGAATCATCTGAGATGGTGCGACCCCTGCGATTTCCCAATACTCGAAGAGAAGATATGTCCCGTATGCGGAGGGGAGACCCATGAGGTCGATGTCACTCCGCCCGGGGACATCAGACCTGCCTTCGATCACGATCTGGATCTCATACGAAGGGTGGCGGACTCCCAGTTCGGAGAGGGCTCCGGGAATGCTCTGATCCCTCCCGGCAGGGCCGCGATCCTGAATAAAGCTCCTTCCATAGACAGGATGGATGAGATCATATGCGAGGGGAAGACCCTGGCCAACATACGCTACGACATGGGCAGGGGCTGGGTCCTTGTGAACAGGATGCAGAGCGCCATGAGGATAGCTCCCGTCGCCACGAAAGGCTACGTCATATGCGCCGATTCCGCCGTTCCCTTCGTCCAGGACAGCAAGAATCTTATGGCCCCCGGCGTCGACGACGCACATCCTGACATTGTGCCGGGGGATGAGGTCATAATCATAACGAAGGACAGGAAAGCCGTCGCCACCGGCTCGGCGAGGATGACTGCCCGGGAGATGATCGACAGCGAGAGGGGCCTCGCTGTCAAGACCAAATGGGTCAAGCCGGAGGAGAGGATCCCGGACGGGGTGAACCGCACATGGGATGAGATAACGGAAGCGAATCGCGGAGTGATCGAGCGCAGGCGCGATGAGGCCGTCGGATTCATAAGGAAGACCATAGAGACGAATGACCTTCCTGCGATCGTATCCTTCTCCGGGGGCAAGGACAGCCTTGCCACTCTGCTTCTCACACTGGATGCGGGATACCGTCTTCCGGTGCTCTTCGTGGATACGGGGCTCGAATTCACCGAGACCGTGGACCACGTTAAGGATGTGACCGAGCGTCACGGCCTGAAGCTGATTACCGAGAGACCGTCCGACGATGCCTTCTTCGGGAATCTGGTCTTCTTCGGCCCTCCCGCAAAGGACTTCAGATGGTGCTGCAAGACGAACAAGCTCGGTCCCACCGTGAAAGCGATAAACACCAATTTCCCGGACGGAGTTCTCTCTTTCATAGGACAGAGGCGCTACGAGTCCGAGGCCAGGAAGAGCAAGCCCCGCGTATGGAGGAATCCGTGGACGCCGGGGCAGTTGGGCGCATCCCCCATACAGAATTGGAATGCCCTGCATGTCTGGCTCTATATATTCTACAAGAAGGAGCCTTTCAACGTATGGTACACAAGAGGCCTTGACAGGATAGGCTGCTTCCTCTGCCCCGCATCGGACATCGCCGAATCGGAAGCTGTCGCGGGAGCCTCCGACCGCTATGCCCAATGGGACGAATACCTGGACGATTACACGGAATCAAGAGGGCTCCCTCCGGAATGGAAGGAATACCAGCTGTGGAGATGGAAGAATGTGCCGCAGTCCGTACGCGAGTACGTCTCCAGTGTGTCGGGAAAGGAGGTCAGTCAGCTCACCAGGCAGGAGGTCAAGGCAGAACGCGGGCCCCTGACTCTGAGAATGCAGGAAGGATACTCCCCCTGCACGATAGGATACAGTGTCGAGGGGGCCCTCTCAAGGCCTGTGGACCTGGAGAGGCTCTGGGGCTTCGCCCATGTTCTGGGCAGCATGGTGGAACTGGACCCTGACGGGGAATGGCTGACCGCGGACTATTTGACCGTGTTCAGAGAGGGTTCGATAATGTCAAAGGCCGCAGTCGAGAGGGATGCCCGCTCCAATATGGAGAAGATGTTCGAACTGATCATACATTCGGAGCAATGCGTGGGCTGCTCTCTTTGCGTGGCAAGATGCAAAGAGGGCGCACTCAGGATGGTCGATGGTAAAGTGGAGATAGAACCTGATCTGTGCATAAGATGCAGGGACTGCCTTGGCCCCTGCCCCGCCGTGAACTTCAGGGCGGATGCGGAAGAGGATCTTTGATCAGAGCCTTCTGAATCCCCTGAGCGCCCATTTCGTTATGGATTTGGTGCCGTACTTGACAGTTTTCACGATTCCCCTGTGACCGCTGAAGGGCACGGCCTCCATATTCATTATCGCGGCCATGACGTCCTGCCACGTCCTGCAGGAATCGGGTATCACGATATACCCTTTCCCGACAGTGTCAGGAGTATGGGAATCGCTGCCTGCGACTATGGGCTTCCCAATGGATCGGGCAAGTTTCATGGATTTTATATTGGAAGCCTTCGGCGAGCGCCTGTTGAGTGCCTCCAGGCCGTCGAACTCAGGTATTATGTTCTTCTCCCCTATGCCGGACCACATCCTGTACGGATGGGGGACGAAGGCCAGGCCGCCCTTCCCGTGTATCGCGTTCACGGTGTCCAATACGCTCATTCCCTTGGGTATGTCCTCTGTGATGCCGTATGCCAGTATATGCCCCTCCGAGGACGTTATCTCAACACCCGGAACGACGATTATCCTTTCATCATCCTTCAGGATGTCGTATGCGGCAACCGTATTGTGATCCGTGACCGCTATGCATCCGAGACCCGCCTCAAGGGCGATATCCACAAGGTCCTCTAACTTCGTCCTGCCGTCGGACATCTCCGTGTGGATGTGCATATCGGCTTTCATCTCACAGAGGCCCCGTCGGTTATCGCCGACTCCAGTGTGGCTACGGAACCTTTCCCGTCGGAGAGGGGCAGTATCCTGTCACCTTCGATTATCAGAACCACGGGATCGGGCGATCCTTCGGGCAGCTTTGCCCCCAGATCCGATGCGGACTTCCTGGAATGAACCTTCATAACGGCTTCCGTGAACTCCTTGTATTCGATCCTGGAACCTTTGGACCCGAGGCCTGAGTCCATCCTCGTCCCGTTGGGCAGATCGGACGATGGTCTCAGAAGCAGCACCTTGCTGCCGCCCAGGTCCTCGTCGTCAGCGGCCAGCAGCATACCCTCCGACTTGAATCCTCTCAGCTTCGCGGGTTTGAGATTGAAGACCATGAGGACCTTCCTGCCCACCATCTGCTCTTTGGTGTAGTAGGCCCTGAGACCTGCAACTATCTGCCTGGGCTCTCCGGCATCAACATTCAGGACGAACAGCTTATCGGCATCGGGATGGTCCTCCGCGGACGTTACCTCTGCGACCCTTATATCCAGCTTCCTGAACTTCGCGAAGTCCTGCGGCTCATCCCTTTGAGCCTCCGGCTCTTCCTTCTTCTCGGGTTTCGGAAGCTCGACCTTCGCGTATACGGGCACGGGGCTCTCGAGCACGGTGCCCTCTCTCAGAGGCTTGATGAGGGATGCGTATCCGCTGCTCTCAATGGATGTGCCCGGCTCAAGGTAATTCCAGATCCTCTCAGAGGATCTCGGCATGAAGGGCCAGGACATGAGTGCCAGGGCCTTCACCAATTTCAGATTGCTGTTGAGGACCTCACCGCACTTCGTCTTGTCCGTCTTCATCAGCGCCCAGGGCTTGGACTGGTCGAAATACTTGTTACCGAAATGTGCCAGATCCATAAGGGATTTGAGAGCCTTCTTGAAATCGCAACCTGAGAGGTACCCGCTGTACTCGGCGAAGGCCCTCTCTATCTCAGCGTCCACATCCGATGTGTCGCCTGCCCCGGGTATTGAACCGAAATTCTTGTGGGTGAAGCTCAGGCATCTGTGATAGAAGTTCCCGAGATCCGCCACCAATTCATTATTGATCTTGACCGCGAAATCCTCCCAAGAGAACTCGGAATCATGGGTGTCCGGCATCACCGCCGACAGATAGTAGCGCACAAGGTCAGAATCGTATACGGAAAGAACCGACGGGATGTCTATGGCTCCGCCTCTGCTCTTGGAGAGCTTCCCGCCGCGGAACATCAGATACTCATTGGCAGGTATGTCATAAGGCAGATTCAAACCGCCGTACCCCATCAGCATGGCCGGCCATATTATCGAGTGGAACGGGATGTTATCCTTCCCCAGGAAATAGTAATGCTTCACGTCCGGGTCATGCCAATATCTCTTCCACAGTTCCGGATCCCCTACTGAGGAGGAGTACTCCTTGGAAGCGCTGAGGTACCCTATGACGGCGTCGAACCATACGTACACGACCTTATTCTCCCACCCCTCGACCGGAACGGGGACTCCCCATTCCATGTCACGGGTTATCGCCCTGTCATGGAGACCGTCCTTCAGCCAGTTGGTTGTGAACGTCTGTACATTCGACCTCCACCACTTGTTCCTGTCAAGATATGCCAACAGGGAATCGTTGAACTCCGACAGCCTCAGGAAGTAGTGCTCCGTCGGCCTTACCTCCGGTATGCCGTCGCAGTGCACACAGTGCGGAGATACCAGGTCCCCCGCTTCGAAGGTCTCGCCGCAGGAATCGCACTGGTCTCCCCGGACATTCTCCATACCGCAGACCGGGCATATCCCCTCGACGTACCTGTCCGGGAGGAACCTTCCGCAACTGTCGCAGTAATATTGCATGCTGTCCTTCTTCATCAGATGCCCTTTGCGAAGAAGGGTCAGGAAGAAATCCTGCACCGTCTGCATGTGATTGTCTGTATGGGTCTTGGTGAAGAGCGAGAACTCGATGCCCATATCCTCGATGGCTTTCTTGTTGATGCCGTGATACCTGTCGGCCACCTGCTCCGGGCTGGCCCCTTCCTTCTCCGCGGTGACCGTTATCGGCGTTCCGTGCTGATCGGAGCCCGAGACCATGAGGACCTCGTTCCCCAGCAGCCGGTTGTATCTGCTGAATATATCGGGGGGCAATATAGAGCCCGCCATATGACCCAGATGTATGACGCCGTTCGCATACGGCCAAGCAACTCCTATGAATATCCTGGACATGAGCGAACCCCTGATAGGTGACGCTTATTTTAACAGTTATGCGCCCGACCTCATGCCCTTGGTGATGGAACCCAGAAGTATCAGGCTCCAAAGACCGGGCAGGATGGAGCCTATGATCTCCATGGAGGTCATCCCCCACCATACGGATTCCATGGTCCCGACGGTGATTATCAGGATGTAGCACACAGGAAGCTGCAGAACGTTCCTGAACGTGGTGGACAGGAAGGAGTTGAAACCTTTGCCGACAGCTTGGAAGAGGGTCGTGGACATGCCTCCCCACGCAACGAAGGGAAGGAACAGACACAGATACCTGAGGCACAGGACCATGTCATCCCTGAGATAGGCTGTGGACGCATCATATGTGAATATCAGAGTCATATACTCCGCGAAAACGAACATCAGCGCACTCAGCATCAACAGCAGGACGGCGCTGAACTTTATGCCGAAGGCGTAGGCGGTCTTCAGCTTGTCCTTCCTCTTGGCACCGTAGGCTGCCGCGCATACGGGAACGGCTGCGCCGCATATTGCCATCATGGGTATCATTGCCAGCATTATAAGCCTCCAGACTGACACATATATCCCGACGCCGTCCGTCCCTCCCACCATTATGATCAGCATGTTCATCACCGCGGAGACAAGGGATATTATGAGCATCTCCATGGAGGAAGGGACCCCTACCCTGAGAATATCCTTGTAGATCTCCTTGTCCGGCTTTGAATCACCGAGGGACATGGTGACGTACGTTCTCTTCCTGGCGAAGAAGAACAGATAGACCATGACACCCAGCGATATCATGCTGGCCGCCACGGTGGCCCAGGCTGCGCCTGCTATCCCCAGCCCGAGGCCGTAATCGTATATCAACAGAGGGTCCAGGACCATATTTGAACCGGCCATCAGAAGCTGGGCGTTCATGGCGGCTCTGGCATTGCCTTCCGCTCTGAGTATTCCGCCCATCACTCCGTTCAGGATCATGAATACCCCCATTAGGAATATGGGGGTGCCGTACTCCACGCACAGATCTATCGTGTCGCCGGCCCCCAGGAGGAGCAGCAGGGGTCTCTGGAAGATCAGCAGGAGTATCGATATCGGTATCGAGACGGCAACGGAGAGCACAACTGCCTGGGAGGCTATCCTGTCGGCAGTTCTTTTCTCCCCTCTGCCTATGGCCCTGCCTATTGCAGATGCGGCTCCGACGCCTACGCCGTTGCCTATGCCGACGAGTATGAAGAAAAGAGGGAACACGAAACCCACGGCCGCCAGAGCATCGGGTCCCAGTCCTGCCACCCATACGGAATCGATGAGATTGTTGGCAGTTTGGGCGATCATGGCGATCATGAAGGGCACCGACAGTGCCACTATCGCCTTTTTCGGATCCCCGAGGAGCGTATCAACACCCTTGGTTCTATTTTCCTCCATAGACGTCATGTTGTAAGCCTCTAAACCTATCTTGTATTTCAGTTTAATCTCGAACAGACAACTCCAAGAAACCTTATATCGGACTCCATTATTGTCGTTGCCATGCGAATAGCCTCCGTCATACATGACCGTTGCCAAAACAAGAAGTGCAACCGGGAATGCATCAGATTCTGCCCCATGGTCAGGACGGGCGTGGAGGTGATAACCGAGGGCGAGAGGGGCAAACCGATAATCTCCGAGACTCTTTGCTCCGGATGCGGGATATGCGCCAACAAGTGCCAGTTCGAGGCTATCAAGATAATAGGCCTGGCAGATGAGCTTGTAGGGGAGATGGTGCACCAGTACGGTGAGAACATGTTCCGCCTGTACAGACTGCCGGTTCCCAAGAAGGGACTGGTCACCGGCATACTCGGACCCAACGGCATAGGGAAGAGCACCGCCCTCAACATGCTGTCCGGCCTTGAGATCCCGAATCTGGGGAATTATGAGAATCCCCCTTCCAAAGACGAAGTGCTGGCACATTATGCCGGCAGTGAGATCTGCGATCACCTGAAAAAGGTCTACGACGGCGGGATTAGGATGGCTCTGAAACCGCAGTACGTCGACAGGCTCCCCAAAGCCTCCAAGGGCGTGGTGAGAGACCTTCTCGAGAAGGTCCAGGAGCGCATGACAGTGAAAGAGGCCGCAGAGGAGTTCGAGCTCACCAACGTGCTCGACAGAAGTCTTGACAAGCTCTCCGGCGGAGAGCTTCAGAGACTGGCCATGGCGGCCACTCTGATGAAGGACGCCGACATATACTATTTTGACGAGCCCTCATCCTACCTCGATATATACCAAAGAGTGAAGATGGCACGTCAGATCAAGGCCGTAAGCGCCGATAAGCAGGTCGTCGTCATAGAGCACGACCTGGCGATAATGGATTTCCTGGCCGACAATGTGAGCGTTGTCTACGGGTCAGAGGGGTCCTATGGCGTATTCACCCTGGCCAGACAGGTCAGGACCGCCATAAACGTCTATCTTGACGGCTACCTGCCGGAAGAGAACATAAGATTCAGGGACAGGCCCATAGAGTTCTTCGCATCCCCTCCCAGAAGTGAATGGAAGACCGCTACTCTCGTCGAGTATGAGGATCTTTCCAAGGACTTCGGAGGATTCAGACTGGATGTGGAGCCCGGAGGCATCAGGATCGGGGAATCGGTGGGGGTCGTCGGACCCAACGCCACAGGCAAGACCACATTCGTGAAGATACTTGCAGGCGTGCTCAAGGCCGACACGGGGAAGCTGGACACGAAACTGGATGTCTCTTACAAACCCCAATACATCACCCCGGATTTCGAGGGGACGGTCAAGGAGATGCTGTATTCCGAATCCTTCGAGAAGATGGAATCCGGATTCTTCGAAACAGAGGTCCTGGAGCCCCTGAGCATAAAGCACCTGATGGAGAAGAAGGTGATGAACCTCTCGGGCGGAGAGCTCCAAAGAGTGGAGATAACCAGGTGCCTGGCGAAGGATTCGGACATATACCTGTTCGACGAACCCTCTGCTTATCTTGATTCCAATCAGAGGATGAACGCCGCCAGAACGATAAGGCGCATGATGGAGAAGACGGGCAAGAGCGGCATGATAGTCGATCACGACATCTATTTCCTGGATATGGTATCGGATTCGATGATGGTGTTCGGAGGCGAGCCCGGGAAGAGAGGTCTGGGAACCGGACCCTATGATATGAGGGAGGGGATGAACAGGTTCCTCAAGGCTGTGGACATAACCTTCCGCAGGGACAATGACTCCCACCGGCCCAGGATAAACAAGCCGGAATCCAGGCTGGACAGGGAACAGAAGTCGAAGGGCGAGTACTACTACGCATAGACCCTGATTCCGCGGAATCCGGGGAATGCGTTCCGCAGGGTGCTTTCAGACTTATTAAATAGAGATTATACCTACTTCGAAAAACAATGCGCTCCAGAGCGGACACACACGTTCATACTTATTTCTCGGGAACCACCAAATACAAGGCGCTGAAATTCCCTGAGTCCGTTACCACTCCCGAGGAACAGGTGGACCGTGCGATGAAGAATGGTTACAGCGTCATCTGCATCACGGACCATAACACCATCAAGGGAGGCGTGCGCGCCAAGAATTACGCTTCCGGGCTTGACGGGATAGACGTCGTCATAGGGTCTGAGATAAATTCCCGCGAAGGGGAGATAATCGGCCTCTGGCTGAACGAGGATGTCCCAAAAGGTCTCCCCATCGAGGAAACCTTGGATCTCATAAGGTCCCAGGGGGGAGTGGCCATAGCTCCGCATCCTTTCAGCTTCTATGTGCACTGCCTCGGAGAGAGGATATTCGATCTTGATATCGACGGCATAGAGGTCCTGAACGGAGGACATCCCGACGGATATACCAACACCCGGGCGCAGATGGTCTGCGAAGACAACCCGGGAAGGTGGGCACAGATATCCGCCAGCGATGCCCATTCCGTATACACGGCAGGATATGCATGGACTGAGTTCGAGGGAGAAGGCGAGGATGACCTCAGAAGCGCGATCCTCTCCAAGACGACCGTTCCGCAGGGAAGGACATCCCCGGTCTTCACTCAGGTGCAGTGGAGCATAGAGGTTGTCTCCAGAGCCCGGAAGATGATCGGGAAATCCCTGTTGAACAGACTGCCTGCGGATCCGGAGAACCCGGTGGTCACGAAGATACATTCCATAAGCTCCGGGAAGAAGATCGCGGGATTCGTAGGCGGCCTGATCTATATCACTCCCCCGTTCCCCTTCATAGGCACTATGCTGAGCACGACCTGGCTAAAGAGAAGGGCTCAGGCTCTTACGTATGAGTTCGAGACCAAGTTCAGGCGCAATCCCTCCAAACACCTGGATGAGTACGAATACTGCAACACGGATTCCGGATGCGGTGACGCGGCCGGCAAAAAGGATCAGAAGAAATGAGCAGGATGTTCAAGATCAGAGTCTCGGTTCCCGAGGATCATGCGGAAAGGCTGATGGATGCCATTGATGCGCACATGGAACCTGTATACCCCGGATACACCCGCACTTTCTCGATGATAAGGTCTGAGGGCACATGGGTCTCCGAAGAGGGGTCGAAGCCCTTCATAGGCAAGCTCAACGAAGCGGTCCGCGTCGAAGAGCTGGTACTGGAGTTCGCATTGTACGAGAAGGATCTGAGAGAGGTTCTGAGGGCAATAGAGAAGGAGCATCCCTATGAGGAGCCCGGCGTGGACGTTATAGAGATGATCCCCTGGAAGACCCTGCTATGATCACTTGCTCAGGGAGTAGATGCTGTCGAAAGTCCTCTGAAGACGGTGGACCTTGAGGCTGTTCTTCCTGTATCTGAGGTCCTCCTCGGATATGATGCCGATCTCGAAGAATTCGTCCAGGGCGGCATTGGCGGACTCATAGTCCTTCATGTAGCCTACCAGTATGTCTATGGTCCTGTTCCTGAACCTGAGGTCCTTCGGTAAATCTGGGAAATGCTCACTTCCTTTCAGCGAAACGTACATGTCCTTTCCGCCGCGGCAAAGCTCCAAAGCCTCCTCCCAGCGCTCTGACAGGAAGAGCGCGTCGATGGCCAGTTCGTTTATCTCGTAACGGAGCATCTCCGTATCCGCGAATCCGGCAGCATGACTGCATATTTCTGCCGCGAAATCATAGTTCTCGTCACCGAAGGCCCCCCGGGCGATGTGCATCAGCATATCGAATGCGGAGTTCTCCGGCGCGCCTTCCGCATATCTCCTCACCCTTACCTTGTCCCTGTCCGAAAGGGCCTCATACCATTTGGAGAGCCCGGCACGGGATATCCCCGCAAGGCTTTCGTCCTTCTTCCTGAAGAGCATGCTAACCGCAATGCCGAACCTCTGATTAAAGGTTGTTCTGCTAGACCGCCTGCCGTGGCTCTAGCACTTGGGTATCTGGTTCTCCACCTTCCACTTCACATACCCTTTGAATTCGTTTTCCCTGAGGTCGCAATCCCTGTTGCATACCACGCAGAACTCACAGGTGCAGGGATCGCCCATGAGCATGAGATCCACCGTGTTGTTGAACTTCTCATTGATGGCATCGACCACCTCGTCTATCTCCTTGCTCTGGACCTCGATGGTCATGTCCCGGGGGAAGGTCACGTGCATGTCTATGTGGAATGTGCTGCCGTTCTTCATGACACGTATGTCATGAACGTCAATCCAATCGTCGTGCCTGTGCTCGCTCAGGGTTTCCACGACCTTCTCCAGGACCTCCATGTCCGCCTTGGACATTATCGTGTCCATGGATGCCTTGACGACCCTGATGCCCGTGTATAGCACGATAAGCGCGAATATTATCGCGACCGCACCGTCCATCCACAGGACGCTGTATCCCAGGTGGTTCGCTGTCAGTATTATCGAGAGCCCCGCGATGATCCCCGCGGATGTGTATGTGTCCGTACAGAGGTGATAGCCGCTTGCTACGAGGGCCTGAGAGCGATTCTCCCTCCCTTTCGCTATGGCCATCCTGCCCGCGATATAATTCGCAACTGCGGCCACAACCACAAGTGCCAGACCTATATCCAGATCGCTGAGGGGCGAGGGCGAGATGATGTTTCGGATGGCCTCCATCACCATTATGGCGCCTGCGACGCACATCATCAGGCCTTCTATCGATGAGGATATCGCTTCGGCACCGCCGTGACCGAAGGGATGCGCTTTGTCCGGGGGCCTGGATGACAGATACAGGGCATAGAGCCCCACTGCACCCGCGGTGACGTTGACGATGCTCTCCAGAGCATCTGTCATTATCGCAACGGAAGAGGTGATGTACCATGCGGATATCTTGATCGCCAGCAGAGTTATGCCCAGGATCAGTATCCATCTGCTGAAGCGGTAGCTGTCCTCAGCGACCGAGTGCCTGTTCTCTGCTTGGCCCATGGGTACGTCAACTGCCCAAGCCCGATTTTAAGCTTGCTACGTGAGGATGTCAGTTGCTCATGCCTATGCGGACGGCACGCACATTGGTGTCATACAGCTCCGACTTCCTGGCCGGCACGCTCTTCCTGATGCCTTTCAGCAGATTATCCTCGGTGCAGAAGCCGGTCTCCCTGAACATCTTCCCCAGGATTATCATGTTGGATGATCCTTTCAGATCGTTCTTGTCCGCCAGCTCCGATGCCGGGATGTAAACCGTCCTGACATCCGTTCTCTCGACCTTCTTGTCGATAAGGGAGCTGTCCACTATTATCAGGCCCCCCGGTACGACAGAATCCTCGAACTTCTCCAGGGACGGCAGATTCATGGCTATGAGGACGTCGGGGGTCACCACCAGAGGGGACCCTATGGACCTGTCGGATATGCATACGCTGCAGTTGGCGGTCCCTCCGCGCATCTCAGGGCCGTAGGACGGAAGCCAGGAGATCTCCTTGCCCTCCATCAGGCCCGCATATGCCATAACCTTGCCCGTGAATAGCACTCCCTGGCCGCCGAAGCCTGCCAGAAGTATGTTCAGATCGCTCATCTCCTGACCTCCTTGATGTCCTTGTAGACGCCGAGCGGGTAATAGGGTATCATCTTATCGCGCAGCCACTGAAGGGAATCCTCTGTGGAGAGGCCCCAATTGGTGGGGCACGTGGACAGCAGCTCGACTATCGTGTATCCGAGCTTCTCGTCCTGGTACTCGAAGGCTTTCCTGATCGCCTTCTTGGCTTCATTGACGTGCTTCACGCTGTCGAGGGCGGCACGCTGTGCCAGGGCCACACCGTCCAGGGTGGACAGCATCTCGCAGACCCTCAGAGGGTAACCCGCTTCGCTGACATCCCTTCCGTAGGGCGTGGTCTGGGTTATCTGCCCGGGAAGTGTCGTGGGGGCCATCTGGCCTCCGGTCATCCCATATATCGTGTTGTTGATGAATATCGACGTTATGTTCTCACCGCGGGCGGCGGCGTGAACGGTTTCCGCCGTACCTATTGCAGCGAGATCCCCGTCGCCCTGGTACGTGAACACTATGTTGTCAGGTCTGGCACGTTTAACTCCCGTCCCTACGGCGGGTGCCCTTCCGTGAGGCGCCTGAACCATGTCGCAGGAGAAGTAATCATATGTGAAAACAGAGCAGCCGACAGATGCTATCCCTACTGTCCTGCCCTCCATGCCAAGCTCGTCCAACACTTCTGCCACCAGCCTGTGGGCTATCCCGTGGGTGCAGCCCGGGCAGTAGTGGAACGGCTTATCCGTCAATGCGTGGGGTTTCGATGTGATCTTTGGCATATCATGCACCTCCGCTGAGCTTCACGATCTGATCATAGACCTCTTTGGGCGTGGGTATGACCCCGCCCGTGCGGCCGTAGAACTCCACGGGCTTCCTGCCGTTGACGGCCAGACGAACATCCTCCACCATCTGGCCCATGGACATCTCCACGGTCAGGAACCGCTTCGTCTTCTTCGAGTCAGCTGCCTTCCCTATCGCGTCATCCGGGAACGGCCAAAGGGTTATGGGCCTTATGAGCCCGGCCTTTATGCCTTCCTCCCTTGCCTTATTCACTGCGGACCTGGATACACGGGAGGAGGCCCCGTATGCAACCACTATTATCTCAGCATCCTCCGTCAGGTACTCCTCCGCACGCTGCTCCTTCCTCTTGATCTCGTCGTATCTCTTGTAGCGCTCGATGACCAGTCTCTCCAGGTCATGTGGCTGTATGTAAAGGGAATTGACCACGTTGTGCTCCCTCTCCCCTCCGTGACCGCATGCGGCCCAGGGCTTCTCCGGGAGCTCGTCCCCGGTGGGCTCCGGCAGAACCACGGGCTCCATCATCTGACCCAGCATACCGTCCGAGAGCACCATCGTGGGCATGCGGTACCTGTCCCCGAGCTCGAAAGCGCCGGCGACGAGATCCACCATCTCCTGGACGGTGGACGGCGCCAGGACGATCATGTGGAAGTCCCCGTGGCCCGTGGATTTGGTCGCCTGGAAATAGTCCGCCTGAGAAGGCTGTATGCCCCCGAGGCCCGGACCTCCGCGCTGAACGTTCACTATGAGCATCGGCAGGTCAGACCCCGCGATGTATGATATGCCCTCAGCCATCAGGCTTACGCCGGGGGAGGATGTGGACGTCATCACCCTGACACCGGCAGCTGCCGCACCCAGAACCATGTTTATCGATGCGACCTCTGATTCGGCCTGAAGATACACGCCGTTCACCTTCGGCATCCTCTTGGCCATATAGGCCGCCACCTCCGTCTGGGGAGTGATCGGATATCCGAAGAAATGCCTGCAGCCTGCGGCTATCGCCGCCTCCGCAAGAGCCTCATTGCCCTTCATCAGAACCCTTTCCGACATTTTCAGGCCTCCACCGTTATCGCCACATCGGGGCACATTGTCCTGCAGGCCCCGCATCCGATGCATTTCGACTGGTCCGTAAGCCTCGCCGGATGATATCCTTTAAGATTGATCTTGGAAACATCCAGCTCTATTATCTGCTTGGGGCATGCGATAACGCACATCCCGCAGCCTTTGCATACGCCATCGTCGACATGTATTGTGGGCATTCTATCATCTTTCTCCGAATACATCATTCCCAGGGGGTTCTGACGTGAATATCGAGCGGATAGACGTTAGTGATTTTATTTAAAGAGTCCGCGACCACCCGGGGTGCGGTGGTGAAGAGCAGGGGGAGCGATGTCATCCTTGACACCTCGGCGGCAAAATCCAGGGAAGCCTTCACCGTATCGGCATCGGTGCCGTCCTTCAAATGGGAATTGTTGACTATCCCGGTTGCTTTCAGCTTGGAGGCTGCCTCTATGCCGTGAAGTATATCCGCGGCCTCTTCAGGTGTCTGGGTCATTGAGCGGTACATGTTGATCACGTAGATCATCTCGTAGCCTCTGCGCCTTATCGACTCGGAATACCTGCCAAGGACCGTAGCTCCCACATCGTCCCCTCCGGCATCTATTATCACCCGGTCGTACCTCGCTATCGCCACATCCACTGCCGGCGGCAGGGACGGCGTATCCGCATTGGTATTGGCGAAGTTCGGCCCTATAACGCGGATCCCGCGCGCTTCCAGGGCTGCACGGTAATCAGATGACCGGAAGTACGGATTCACGATATCCAGATCTATCAGTGTGGTCTCTGTGCCCTCTGACGAATCGAAGGCCAGATTCATCGAGAGATTGGTCTTGCCGGCGCCGTAATGGCCGCATACGACGGTTATGGCCTTTCCGAACATGAACGGCGATGCCCGTGCAGTCTAAAAAGACCATGCATGGACCGCCCGGTGTCAGGCTGGCATGTCCGGAGGCGGGCTTCTTCATCCCGACGGAAACGTATTCGCAGCCGCGGACGGCATGATGCGCTTCTCCGAACCCGCAGCGGATCGGTCCTGCGAGGGACAGGGCTCCTAATGCCCGTGCCCTCTGATACTATCAGAGAAGACAGCAAGTATATTTTTAACCGCATTCCGCATCACATGCGGACATGGAGCCGAATATCGCAGAGATAGCTGAGAGAGTCAGGGCGATAAGGGAAGCATGCGGATTCACCTCAGAGGAGATGGCTGAGGCGACCGGTGTTGACGAGAGCAAGTACATCGAATATGAGTCCGGGACCCTGGACTTCACCTTCACTTTCCTTTACAGATGCGCCGAGAAATGCGGCGTGGACATAGTGGACCTTCTTACCGGCGGCAGCCCCCACCTTTCAGAGTACGCTGTTGTCCGTGCCGGCGAAGGACTCCCGATGAAGAGGCGCGAGGGATTCGACTATTATCTTCTGGCTGCCACATTCAAGAACAAGACCGCCGAGCCTTTCCTGGTCCAGGCACCCTACAGGGAGGAGGATCTCAACAGGCCCATAGCGCTGTCCTCTCACCAGGGACAGGAATTCGATTATGTCATCAGCGGGAAGATGACCTTCGTCCTCGAGGACCACCGTACGGAGCTCGGGCCCGGTGATTCCGTGTATTACGACTCGGGGAAGCCCCACGGGATGGTGGCATCCGATAAGGACGGCTGTGTTTTCTTAGCGATCATCATGAAGGAGGAGGAGTCCTGTTGAGGAACATAAACGAGAGATATGTCGAGGAGACCTATGACGAGAAAGGTCTCCTGAAGACCATCGGATTCCGCTGGCCCGAGAATTTCAATTTCGGCTATGATATCGTGGACGACATAGCCAGGCACGATCCGGACATGAGGGCCGTGGTCTGGGCCAGTGACACCGGGGAGGAGAGGATCTTCACCTTCGGCGATCTGAAGAGGCTTTCGGACAAGACCGCGAACTACCTTATGTCCCTGGGCGTAAAGAATGGCGACAGGGTCATGATAATGATGAAGCAGCGCTATGAATTCTGGTATCTCTCGGTGGCGCTGCATAAGATCGGCGCCATCATGATACAGGCCACATACATGCTGACGAAACATGACGTGGAGTACCGCATAAATGCCGCAGAGGTGGAGACCGTCATATGCACATCACAGACCCAGATAACTGACTCTGTTGACGCCGCAGAGAACGTGCCTTCCCTGAAGAGGAAGATCATCGTGGGAACACCCAAAGAAGGATGGCTGGATTTCACGGAAGGCGTGGATAAGGCGTCCGATAAGCTGGAGAGGATAGAGACTAGGGCGGACGACATAATGCTCATCTACTTCACATCCGGCACCGCAGGGAACCCGAAAATGGTGATGCATGACTACACGTACCCTCTGGGCCACATACAGACGGCGAAGCACTGGCAGAACGTTATTCCCGGGGGACTGCATTTGACGGTGTCCGATACGGGCTGGGCGAAATCCGCCTGGGGAAAGCTGTACGGCCAGTGGATAATGGAATGCGCCGTTATGGTCTACGAGTACGATAGGTTCGATCCGTCGGATATTCTGAATGTGGTGGAGAAGTACAAGGTCACGAGCCTGTGCAGCCCCCCCACGATGTTCAGGATGTACATCAATGCCGGACTCGAGGGCCACGATCTCTCATCATTGAAAAGCTGTACCATAGCGGGAGAGGCTCTCAATCCGGATGTCTTCAAGACCTGGCACAAATCCACCGGCATAATGCTGATGGAGGGTTTCGGTCAGACGGAGACCACCGTTCTTATAGCCAACCTTAGGGGAATGACCCCGAAGCCCGGGTCCATGGGGAAACCGACCCCGCAATACGCTGCTGATATCGTCGACGAGAACGGCAAGCCCTGCCCGCCCGGTGTCAACGGGGAGATCGTCGTCAGCATAGAAACCAGAACTCCGGGCATGATGATAGGGTATTACAGGGACCCGGAGAAAACCTCCAAGACCCACTACGGGGGATACCACCACACCGGGGATATCGCATGGAAGGATGAGGACGGCTACTTCTGGTACATAGGCCGTAACGATGATGTGATCAAATCCTCCGGTTACAGGATCAGCCCCTTTGAGGTGGAGAGCGTGCTCGTCGAGCATCCTTCGGTGCTGGAATGCGCCATCACCGGTGTCCCCGACCCTGTGCGCGGACAGGTCGTCAAAGCGACCATAGTCCTCAAGAAAGGCTATGAGCCGGGGGAGGATCTCAAGAAGGAGATCCAGAAATTCGTGAAGAAGAGCACCGCACCGTACAAGTACCCGAGGATCGTCGAATTCGTGCCCGAGCTCCCCAAATCCATAAGCGGAAAGATAAGAAGGCACGTGATACGTGATAAGGACGCCTCCGGCGAAGAATAGGCAAAGGAAGGAAATGACAGAGAAGATCAACCGAACCTTCACGATCAGGATCCCCGACAAGCCCGGGGCATTCATGCTGGTGACCAGGATCATAAAGAAGCACGACGGGAACATAACCAGGGTCAGCTACAACAAGGCCCTGGACCTCAACACCCTGTTCGTTGAGGTCAGAGCGGAGCGCGGGGAGCTGGACTCCGTTGCGGATGAGCTCTCCGCCATAGGATTCCTGGAGGACACCATAACCGATGCCAGGGTCGTGGTGGTGAGCATAAAGATCAGGGACGAGCCGGGAGGGCTGTATCCCGTCCTCAAGATACTGGACCGCTACGACGTGAACATATCCTACATAAGCTCCAATGCGGACAACAGCGATTACCAGGACTTCAAGATGGGGCTTCTGATAGAGAACCCGAAGATGATCAGAATGATACTGGAGGATATCAGCGAACTGTATCCCATAGATATCATCGACTACAACGGAAGGGAATCCGACCTGGACAACACCGTCTTCTACATACGCCTGGGCAACAGGATACAGAGGCTCTTCGATCTAGAGCCGCAAAGGACTATGGAGTTCATACAGGAATCCAACAGGATCTATCAGATGCTCCAGGACGGCGGAGAGGACCCGAAGACCGTCTTCGGCAGCGTGGAGAGGCTGGCTGAGTATGTGGCAAGATACAGAGGCGATGCCTTCATCCCCGATGTCTCCTCGGTCGATCTCGGGAACGGAACATTACTGCACACGGTGGAGCCGCCTTGCGGCAGCAACACGTACATACTGGAGCACGAAAAGGACCTTCTGTTCATCGATTCCGGATTCTCGGTATACGCAGAAGAGATGCTGGCACTTCTGAACGGCATGTTCCCCGGATTCCAAAGCAGGAAGAAATCGATGACCGTGACACATGCGGACGTCGACCACTGCGGCCTTCTGTCCGTCATACAGGATGCGGACATATTCATGAACGCGAAGAGCGCCGACGGCTTGGAGAGGCAGAGCCGCATGGTGGACGACCACAGGGAGGAGAGCATGACCTGTGCGGGCTACAGCCATCTGAGCCGGATCGTAACCAATTACGTTCCGCCCGACCCCTCGAGGATCAGGGTTATAGCCGACGGCCCCGAGGAACACGACGATCTGGCACATATAGGCGGATTCTCCTTCGGAGGAATGGATTTCGAGATCTATGAAGGAGCGGGCGGCCATCTTTACGGGGAGATGGTCTTCGTATGCAGAGATCCGAAGATCATATTCACGGGGGACGTGTACGTCAATCTCAAAGGGATGTCGGATGAGAGGAAGGGATTCACGTCCATAGCTCCGTATCTCATGAAGAGCGTTGACGTTGATCCCGCGAAAGCGAAGAGGATGAGGGAATCCGTCAAGAGAATGATAGAGGAGATGGGTGAAGGCACCATGGTCCTGACCGGCCACGGGCCTGCTGAGATCCGCTGATCACTCTATCTTGAAGCAGACGTCCCTTTTGAGGCCCAGGTCCGCAGCTACCTCTCCGGCCTTTATTATCGCTGACGGGACGGGGCAGGCGCTGTGATTTATATTCCTGCTTGCGGCGCAATATATGGGGTTATCGGAGAACGGCAGGCGGAGAACCTCGAAGACCTCCATGGGGTCCTTGAGCTCCTTGGCCATCTCCCTGATGGCGGGGCATTCGCTCTTTATCCTGAAGGTTACGTTCATCTCATCATCGCCGACCGCTTCCACAACGGTCCTGAAACGGCATACGCCCGCATCTGCGGTTATCTTGCATTCAGCCATAAGACAGCGTATCCCTGTGAGTCGGATTTTTAAATTGCGGTCACTGGATGCGGACCACGGAGTCGTAGGCTCTGGGATTGATCATCTTGCCCACAATGGCATCCCTGATGAATCGGTTGTATCCGGAGAGGTCGGGCTTGTCCCTGAGTATGCGCTCCATCTCCGACTTTATGTGGGAGAATACGGCTTTGTAGGTCATGCATGAGAAGCCGCCGTTCTCCTCTATGCCGTTCTCGGCCATGGCATCGACACTGCATCCGCCGTTGCACCATCTGTATATCTCGCATCCCTGGCACTTCTTCCTGCGGGATATAGATCCTTCCAGGATCCTTGCGAATCCCTCTGAATCGAAGGCGTCGGAGATGCTGTCCATCTCCAGGATGTTCCCCAATCTCAGATCCTCGGGGCAGGCCTTGCCGCAGGGATACACGTCCCCGTTGGGATGAACGCATATCCATGACGTGAGGCATGAGGCGTGGGCGCAGTCGGAGATGTTGGGATTGTCATTCACCACGGTCATTACGTACTGATAGAAGGGCATCAGGGGGATCTTCGTATCGGGGTCGTTCATCCACCTGTCGAAGACCTCTATGCATCCTTCTATGTAGTCATCCGCGTCCAAAGCCAGATCCGGGTTGTCCGCGGCGCACCCCATGGGGATCACGGGATTGTATGTGAACGGAACCGCGGATTCGTTGAATCTTTCATATATCTCCGCCATCTCCCCCACGTTGCCGCCGTGGATGGTGGCGCTGGCGGAGAACATGTGCTTCTTGTCCCTCATGTATGACAGCATCTTCTCTATGTGATCGCCGTCGGCCCCGGGACGCAGTCCCCTGTCCAGGCCGGCCTCGTAAGATACGCCGATGTTGAATCTGGCACCTTTGCAGAACTCTATGAATCTCGGTTTCAGAAGGGTGCCGTTCGTCTGTATCGTATTCCCGCATCTGGCTATTCTCTTGCCATAATGCTTCTTCTCCAAAGCGGCAACCGTCCTGAAGAAGGGCTCGCCAGCGGTCAGGGGCTCCCCGCCGTGCCATATGAACCACGCGGAATCGTATTCCCTTGCCACCAGGGATATCGTCCTATCAAGGACCTCCCTGCCCATGACCGAGGAATCGACCTCGGAAGGGCGGTGATAGCAGTGCCTGCACTGAAGATTGCAACCGAGGGTCGGCTTCATTATCACAGATATGAACTGACCCATTTTCGGCCTCTGTCAGCGCTCAGAACGGCCAGTAGCAGTACGAGCAGCAGGAGCCGTCAGACACGTAGGCGCAGCAGACCAGCAGCACCGCGACGATGCCTATGCAGGACCATGTGCACTTGGGGCCGCAGCAGGAGTAGCAGCCTGCGAGGCCGGTATGATAGTTATTCTCGTCTTCCTCCCCGGTGGGAGGCTTGTACTGAGTCGTGGCGAATGCCGGAAGGGACTGCTCCGCATAGGTCTTCTTGAGGTCTTCGTTGGATGCGATGGCCTTTGACTCCTTACCGGCTTTCCTCTCTTCCTTGGCCGCCATCTTGGCCTTCTTATTCTCTTCCTTCGCCGCCATCTTGGCCTTCTTCTCGTTCTCGGCTTGTTTTTCCGCGTGCAACTTTGCCCTCTCCTCTCTTTTGGCAGATTCGATCCTCGCTTTCCTTTCCGCCGAGGCAGATCTCCTCAGGCCGGGGTCCTTTTTAACCCCGGATTCGGCTTTCAAATCGATAGACCTGTCCTTAACCATATAGTATACATCCTGCCAGACCTGTCGGCGTGGGATACTTTTAGACATATATAAATCATTCAGCACTCTACAGGAAACGTATGTTCGGGTATACTCTGCCGGTGGAATCGACCCTCTCATCCAAGGATGCGATGACTTACAGGAATTACTACTGCGAGACATGCCATCAGCTGAGGGACGGGTACGGGGTGCTTTCCACCGTCGCCGTGAACTATGAGATGACCTTCGCCAACATACTTCTGAACTCCGTCTCCGAATCGGGGATCGGGATGAAGGGAACCCCGAACAAGAGCTTCTGCGTCCTGAGGCACGGGGTATCGGGATCGGAGCTGATGTCGGCCCTGGCCGCGTACACGGTGCTAGTTACCAACAACAGCCTGGTCGATGACGAGACCGACGGACCGGACCTGAGATCCAAATTCGGCCTGCTGGCACTTAACAGGGCCATCGAGAAGGCGAAGGGAGACTACCCCTCTTTCCAGGAGCATATCGAGAAAGGGTACTCCGCCCTCCTGGATGCCGAGAGGGACGGATGCCCGGATGCCCTGCTCATGGGGCGGCTCTCGGCAGCCTCCATGATGGGCGTCCTGGGCGATATCCTGGGAGAAGGATTCGATGACGATCTGAAGGACCTTTTCCTTAATCTCGGGATCTGGGTCTATGTGATGGATGCCATCGAGGACCTTGACGAGGACTTCTCCCAAGGGAACTACAATCCTTTCCTGGTGAACGCCTCGGAGTATACGGGATCGAGAAACTACGTGGAGAGCAACATCTACCTCTTCAGCGAGACGATGGGAGAATGCGTAGGGAGCATCCAAAGCGCATACTCCAGGATACGTCCCAGGATAAGGATTAACGGGGATATCCTGGACAATATAATATTCTCAGGCATACCGGCCTCAGCCCACAGGATAATCAGAGGAGACAGGAGCATGAGCCCCAACGTCATGAACGCGATAAACGGAAGGCTGAACCGGGGCACCCAAAGATATTACATATGATTTTCATCAGGTACGTTCATAACGGTGCATGGAGACCATGGATGCCCTGTACGGGAGAAGGTCTGTCAGGAAGTACCTGCCCGAGCCTGTCCCTCCCGAGAAGATGAGAGCACTGATAGAGGCGGGTTGCCGCGCAGCCTCCGCCCTGAACGCCCAGGATGTGTCCTTCGCAGTCGTTACCGACAGGGACAAAGTGTCAGAATACGGGGAAAGGGGCAAGAGAAGGACTTTGGAGGAGAGAAGGGCCGCCGGAAGGATGAGCCCTTACATAGAGCGCATACTGACAAGCGAGAGGTCCGTGATATTCCATCGTGCCCCTGCGCTGATATTCCTCTTCACCTCCCCGGAATGCTACTCCCCGGTGGAGGATGCGTCCCTTGTTGCGGGCAACATCATGACGGCCGCGGAGGACATGGGCCTGGGAACCTGCTGGATAGGATTGGCTCAGGGCCTGAACGGCGACCCTGATTTCCGAAAGGAGCTGGATATCCCGGAGGACAGGACCCTGAGGGCCACCATAACCGTGGGATATCCCGAGATCAGGGAGACCGTACCGAAGGAGAAGAAGCCCCCGGTGATACACGGGTGGATCTGATACGTTCCTGTCAGTCTATGAACTCAATGGAGAGGGACTCCCCTCTCCTCTTCGCCGACGCGGCTATCATGCCCGCCTCTGCCCAGGCGGCCGTCATCACGCCGGGGAGCAGGAGGCAGTTGGCGCTCATGTCCGAATCGATGAAATCCCGGAATATCCTGCTCCGTTTCTTATCGGCAAGGTCGTCGAGGGTCAGGGGGCCGAGCCCCTCAACGAATCTTCTCGCCTTCTCGCAGGTGCTGCTGTCCGTCATCACCATGTACCTTCCGTCTATTGTGCCGCTGACTCTGATCTCTGATACGTTCCCGCAGGGGAACATCCTGATCCGTACTTTAGTCGTCATATCTTATCTCCCGCATGCTCCTCCTTAAAAGAGCTCCGGAAAAGGAAAAAGGTTTCCAGGAATTGCAGATGACAGAGGATCAGGATGATCTGGGGGACACTTCCCGCTTCACGGATTCGCGGCCGATGATCTCGTAGAATCCTGTCCTCTTGAGCTGCCCTGTGAATGCACGTATTATGTGGCCCAGGACCAGGGCCGCGAAAAGCGTTCCCTCGCGGACACCGACGAAGGTGCCGAAATGCAGCAGGGATATCACGGCCGCCACAAGCACAAGGGTCAGATCGACCATCACCTTCACCCTTCCGAAATCGACCTTTGTACGGAACGATATGAAGAGCACCAGATACTCAGGGGGCATCATTGTGAGATCCGAGGCGATGAGGAGGCTGACGCCGAGCCCCAGCATCAGGCAGCTTATGATTATGGTCACCCATTGAAGGGCGTAGCCTGCGATATGGAGATCGGAGAGCAACAGGGAGAAGAGGTCGCACAGACCACTGAACACGACGACGGTCACGATCTGCGTCAGATAGATCGGGCGGTAGAGCTTCCCCATTATCAGCACTCCCGCGGATATCAGGATGACGGAGAACAGCAGATTGGCCGTCCCCAGGGAGAGCGGTGTCGCAAGGCTCAGAACGAAGGGGACAGAGGTTATGGGGGAGGTCCCCAGAACAGCCTTGGATGAGACGACCACCGCGAAGGCCATCGTGATCAGCCCTGCGGCGGATGTCATCAAGCGCCGGGGCAGATATCTTCTATCCTTTGACATGGGGAATGGTTAATCGAACTAGTATATGCTGTTTCTGGTCTGTCACCTCCCTGCGCATAAAGGCCCGGCGGGCCCTGGGGAGGTCGGCGGGACTATTGCCGCAAGGTTTGGATGATTCTGTCAGATCGCTGCCGGCCTTCGCAGTGTCATATATATCTTTAGCGTAATCATTATATATGAAAAAAATTCATGTTTAATCATGTTTTCGAAAGGACGTGAATCCGAGTATACCAAACTGATACTGGCCGGGCTGGCTTTCTCATTGATCGTATTGGCGGCTTCGGCCTTCATCGCGGATGATACGGAAGCCGTAGAGCCAGAACCAGTAGAAGACGGAGATATAGCTTACATGATCGATACCGTGAATCATACAGCCGCAGTCAAAGGGCTGAGCGCTTCCGGAGCAAGTAAGAACTCGATCGTCATCCCTGCGAGTTTCTGGTATGTTTCCGCCACATACAGTGTAACTTCAATGAACGACGAAGCGTTCAAAGATAAAACCAATCTTACATCTGTACAGATATTGGGCGACACCCCGATAAGCACTAAAGCATTTTCAGGATGTTCATCTTTGATCTCGGTACAATTGCAGTATAACGCAATAGTACCACCTGATTCGTTTGAAGGATGTACAAGCCTCAATTCAGTAATATTTTTTGGTGCCGCGACAAATTATACTGAAGCCATCAACAAGTTCCCAAACACAATTAATTCTGTGGCATTTTACAGTCAATCCTCTGTCAATATTGAAAGCATTGCATCTTTAAATCACATTACAATAATCGGAATAATAGATTCATCAAAAAGTCATGAAATGGGGAATTTAGTCTTCAAAAATTCCAGTGGAACAGTTATAGAGAATGCCCTCGATCTTAATGGTAAAGTTTTCTCTGCAAATACTAGAACAGAATGGATTCAAATCGCTACAATTCTGCCCTCTGATTCAAATGTTATATATGAAGTTAACAGAACTAACATGACTGCTAGTGTAATAGGACTTGAGTTCACAAATGCAACAACAGCAATTATTGATGAATATTATGTAAGTGAGGGTGCACTATTCGAAGTCACATCTATAAAACAATTCAAAAACTACACATCTCTCGTTTCTGTAACAATACCTAACTCTGTCACATCGATTAACAGCTCCGCATTCTCCGGTTGCACCGGACTGACCTCGATAACTCTTCCCAATCAGCTGACCACTGTCAATCCGGGCACATTCCATGGCTGTTCGGGACTGAACAGCGTCACTGTACCTGATAGTGTAACGTCGATAGAGGACGGCGCATTCACACTCTGCACAGCCCTGACCACCATCAACCTGCCGGATAATATCACATATATCGGTAACGGAGCGTTCCAAAACTGCTCCTCGCTGAGTTCGATAACTTTACCTGACGGGCTGGTCACTCTGGACGAATATTCTTTCTTCGGTTCCGGACTGACGTCCGTGACGATCCCGGGAAATGTAGCAACCTTCGGAGCAGCCGCATTCTCTGACTGCTCCTCGCTCACAAATATTTTCGTTGATGATGCGAACCTCAACTTCAAAGATGTGAACGGAGTGGTCTACAGTGCTGACGGAACGTCTCTGGTGCAATATCCGTGCGGCAGGACCGGGGATTTCGTTATCCCTGACGGCGTCACGGCGGTGGATAGCAATGCGTTCAGCTGGTCCAATGTGAGCTCTGTCACGATACCGGGCGGCGTTGCCCTCCTGGACAGTTACGCTTTCGCTTACTGCGCTTCCCTGTCCTCAGTGGTCATGCCCGATGATATCAACAGCATACACGGTACCGCATTCACCTTAGACAATCCTTCCTACTTGATGATAAGGGGCGACACCTCTTCCACCGTGACGGATTATTCGAGCATTTTCTCACTCATCTCGGCTACAACATTGGTGATAGACAGCCCGGCAGCGGTGGATCTCACGAAGATCATTGGTGTGGGGACAGTAACGAAATTCTTCCTGACAGAGAATTCTACCGCCACTACGGGCCTTACTCTGAGAACGGGAGGCAGCGAAATAACCGATCCTGCAGAGAGAGCCGTAAAGAGCTACACAACAACCGATGCAGGGAGGACGATATGGGACGCCGTTGCAACGACGGCGATACCTAAGGCTGCGGTCGGGCTCGTCTATAACGGCTCCCTGCAAACGGGGGTTCCCTTCAGTACGAACTACTTCATTACAACCAATAACCAGGGCACTTACCCTGGAACATACACAGCGACTGCAATACTGAAGGATGGATTGTACTGGTCGGACGGTACCGATAGCGATAAGACGGTAACATGGACGATGGCCAAGGCTACGCTGACTGCCGTATATGCCGGAGAGACAATAGAGTTCGGGACCTCTCCCGAACTGAACGTCGCCGTCACGGGATTCGTGGGAGGGGAGACCGCTCTCACGGCCGGTGGTTACACAGCGCCCACCATAACCGGCGCCGGCACGGCTGTCGGAACGTATACTCTAACGCCGTCAGGAGGAGCTGCGGACAATTATGATTTCACATACGCCGCAGGGACTCTGACCATTACCGAAGCCGAGGAACCGGATGACGGAGGCAGCGATCAGAACGGTGACGGGATCCTTCTGTATGCGGGCATAGGCATCGCAGCGGTGGCGGTGATAGCTGCTTTGAGCCTTGTATTCCTCAGGAGACGATGAGCCATCAGGCATGAAACAAGGTCCCGGGCATCCCGGGACCGCCACTTATTTTCCCGCTTCGTCTGATCGGAGGAACGATCCGATCACTTGAGAAGGAATTCTATCTTCGTAAGCAGTTCGCTTTCCGATACTTCATTGGGTGAATTGTAATAGTATTCATAAACGACCCCTGTCGGCTCATAGCCTTTTTCACTGACAAACTTTGTCAGCTGCTCATAAACAGGACCGATCTCGCCATAGAGCCCTTTGTGGAAGCCTGTTGCCCTCTTGCCTGCGGGAATGGACCTTGAAACGATCTCCCCCTTTCCTTCGATCTCCCCTGCGATGGGGAAGCCGATCTCAACGATGAGATTCTCCATATCCATGTTATAATATGCTATGAATGCGGGACCTATCGGCTTTCCGCCTTTCTGAACGATGTGGTTCACTATTGAACCGTAAACCCTTCCGACGACGTCCGGCATATCACGAATGGATGTGGTTGTTTTGACCGACAATACGGGTTGCTCTTCGGCCTCAACGATCTGCAACAGGTAGCTCATATGAACCTCCGATCAGCATTTCCTCGATATTCATATTTTTTGAATTCTAATTAATTCTTCCGATGCCGAAAACACCCGAACAGATTGTTTGAACGGTTTTCGGCTTCGAGGTTCCGCTAACGGATATTCTGATCCGGTGTCGAGAGAGCAATTAGTTTCAGCGAACGCCCGGCTGATATCCCTTCCCGACATCAGATTCGGTCTCTTATCCGATAGTACGCAATGCTCCCGCACCTTTCTGCGATTCGAACCGGGCTTGAAACCTGCGGGTCTGATCCCGGTCTAATAATAGAAAAATGGGAGGTCTTTGAAGACCTTGATAAATGGTTTGAACGGGCACGGGCGTGCCCTGAAAGAATTCAATACCTGGCTGCCGAAGCGGCGTAGCGCGCTGCGCCCTTCTTGCCGGACGGGCCGTCATAGGACATACGGCGCCTGCGGCCTCCGGACGAGGGTACGCGGTCATCGATGACCATGGTGCCGGCGGACGGGATGTCCTCGGCCATAATCTTCATGATCCTCTTGCCCGTCTCCCTCTCGTACCTGCGTATGAGATACTCCTCCGGCTTCGTTACGAAGGATACTGCGGTGCCCTCCTTCCCGGCACGGCCGGTGCGGCCTATCCTGTGAACGTAGCTCTCGGGATCTGCCGGTATGTCGTAATTCACAACGAGATCGATGCTGTTGATGTCCAGTCCCCTGGCGGCCACATCCGTGGCTATTAGAACCTGGAACCTGTCGCCCCTGAAGCTGCGCATGGTCCTCTCCCTCTTGTTCTGAGGTATGTCCCCGTGCAGCGTCTCGACTTTGAACCTGCCGGACAGACGTTCTGCCAGCATGTCCACCATCCTCTTGGTCTGGCAGAAGACGACGGATTTCGGGCATCCGTTATCCAGTATGGTCTCCAGCCTCTCCATCTTCACTCCTCTCGGAAGGGGAACCCAATACTGGGTCACCAGGTCGGAGACGGGCTCATCCCTGGAGACGCTTATCTCGACGGGTGTGCGCATCCTCTTCAGAGCTATGTGCCTGATGCTTTCCGCCATGGTGGCGGAGAACAGCAGGGTGTGCCTCTCCGCGGGAACGGAATCCATTATGAATTCCAATTCATCGGCGAATCCCATGTCGAGCATGCGGTCCGCCTCATCCAGAACGACCTCTTTTATCTCCGAGAGATCGAGGTGGCCCCTGGAGATCATGTCCTTGAGCCTGCCGGGTGTCCCCACGACAATGTCGGCGCCGTCGCGCAGACCGCGGGCCTGCTCCCCTATGCTCGCTCCGCCGTAGACGGAGATGGACCTGTGCCCGGTGTACTTGGACAGCTTGTACATCTCCTCACGTACCTGAACGGCGAGCTCCCTTGTGGGTGCGAGGACGAGGGTGCTCGGCTTCGCGGACCCGGAGCGTGTGCGTGATAATACGATGAGCGCATAAGACCCGGTCTTCCCGGTCCCGGTCTGTGCCTGGGCAAGTATGTCCTTTCCGGACAGACCTGCGGGAACCGTCTCGACCTGAATGGGCGTGGGCTCTGTCCATCCCATTTCCGAGATGCCTTTCAACAACTTATCGTCTAAACCTAGAACTTTGAAATCTGTCATGATCCTTTATTCCTAAATACTAAAAGCCCACAAGATAAAGGACCCTATATATTCCAGCCTCTCTAACATGGACTCTTATTTAAAACCTTTTGACCGACCTGACTGATTGGTTGCATATCTGGACCACGGAAGCGAATATCGGAACGTTGCCACCGGAGAACAAGGATTGGATGCCTTATATCTTCGGGAGAGCATGACAGAGGGCGAGGAACAGAATGAGAATCGGCTATGCTTGCCTCACCGTCGGAGTCCCGGGGACCGGATTCAGAACCTGCACGGCGAGGAATGCCACTCCGGATGTCCTGTCGGAACTGATAGGATCCAACCTGAGATCGCTGGACAATATCCTCGACTACAACATAAAGAACGGAATAGATCTTTTCCGCATCAGTTCGGACATCATACCTTTCGGCTCCCACCCCGTCAATACGCTGAGATGGTGGGACGATTTCGGCGAAGAGCTGAGAAGCATCGGGAATAAAGCGATCTACAATGGCATACGCCTGTCCATGCACCCCGGACAATACACAGTGCTCAACTCTCCTGATGAGGATGTGGTAAAAAGGGCGGGGGAAGACCTGATGTACCATTCTAGATTCCTGGACGCCGTGGGGGCGGGCCCCGAATGTAAGATAGTCCTCCACATCGGAGGCGTTTACGGGGACAAGAAGGAAGCAATAGAGCGCTTCGTCCGGAACCACCGCCGTTTGAACAACAGCATACGCCGCAGACTGGTCATCGAGAACGACGACCGCCATTACACAATATCGGATGTCCTCTCCGTGGGGGGGCGCGAAGGCATCCCGGTGGTATTCGACAATCTCCATCATCGGGTGAATTGCGACGATTCCCGGACGGAGGGGGAATGGATCGCTTCCTGCGGGAGGACCTGGAGCGTGGACGACGGTCCGCAGAAGCTCCATTACTCGCAGCAGGATCCGGGCAAACGGCCCGGCTCCCACTCCGCAACCCTGAACGCGGATGAGTTCGTGCGGTTCTGCGACATCCTGCCGAACAGGAACGTGGACATTATGGCCGAGGTCAAGGACAAGAACCTGTCGGCCGTGAAATGCATCAACGTCGTATCGCCGCCCGATATACAGAAGCTGGAAAGGGAACGGGCCCGCTATAAGTACCTCGTACTCGAGCATTCTCCGAAAGGATATCACGGGATAAGGGAGCTTCTGAAGGACAAGAGCGCATATCCCGTCCTGGAGTTCTACAGGCTGATCGATGATGCGCTCGCGACACCTGTGACGCAGGGGAATGCAATGAACGCCGCGCAGCACGTCTGGGGCCATCTGAAGAATGCCTGTCCGGGATCGGAAGCGGAGATCCGAAGGAGGATGGCGGATTCTGTGCTCTCCGCCAAGCGCCTGATGTGGAAGCTGGCGGAGAAGGTACAGGAAAGATATCTTTTGAATTCTCTCTATTTCGCCGATGTCTATTCCTGATCGGCGAGATCCCTTATTCGCAGATCGGGATGTTCGTATGATCGATGCAGATCAACTGCTCCCGCTTTTCATTAAGCTATCGGGGCGCGGTCTTTTTATGATGAGACCACAAATCACTGAGATGCAAAAGAGCGCATGATTCGTACACGGATCAACCGGCTTATTATCCGGCGTGAATCCTGAATGCTCTATTGACGAAGACGGGTGCCCTTCCGAGACCGATGCTGATCGGGCTCATGCGAGATTGGTTCCCGATGCCCGGGGCGGCGGTGTATCGCGATGACGTAATGCTCGTCCCGGCACCCGAAGGGATCGGCAATCTCGGCGATGGGATCGAGGGATCGAACCGGAATGCGGTCGACAGTAATGTATTGCAAGTCAGCATCTGAGATGTATAGGAATGTTCGACGGAAGGCGCGCCATAATAGAGATAGACGACGAGAGCAAGACCGTCTATTTCGATACGTATAAGCTGAAGAAGATCACGGGGACCCGCATCGCCCCGATACTGGGATTGAGCGAGTTCTCCACCCCGTTCAAAGCGGCCTGCGAGCTTGCGGGACTTTATCCCGGGGACAAGACCAACAAGTACCTGGAAGCGGGGAACGTGATCGAACCGATACTCAGGGATTATGCTGTCCGCAATACGGACGTGATATCGGAGATGCTGGGATATGACGCGGAGATAGAGGAACCCGTGTCCGGGGAAAGATGCGGGTACGATCACTTCCACAACGAGAAGCTGTTCGGAGGATTGGTTGACGGATACATCCGCAGCAACGGTTCGAGGAAGGCCGTCCTGGAGATCAAGACCTCGGGATCCAGAGATGCCTGGAAGGATGATTCCGGCGGTTACACGAACGTTCCGGAGCAATACATGCTGCAGGCCTCTTTGTATGCGGCGCTGTCCGGTTTGGACAAGATCGTCTTCCTGGTGGGTTTCCTGGAAGAGGGCGATTACTCAAGACCAGGGCAGTGGGTTCCGGACGAGGGGAATTCATTCTTCATCTTGAAGGACAGGCTCGATATGAGCGGCCCCATGGAGGAATGCACCGAATGGTACAATGAGTATATGAAGCAGGGATTCACACCGGATTGGACGGACAAGGATGCTGACGTTCTGAAGTATCTGAGGGCGTTCAAACCATGACATTTGGTCAATCAGCTCCAACCCATCTTACGATGGATGTGATCGATGTCCTCCCCTGAAGTAGAGGCTTGCTCCAGTCTTCCAGAATCTATTGCATCCATCATGACATTCTCTTTGTCTCTGAGACGTTGATGGATTTGCTCACCTCTAGAATGCAATAACGCTGAGGATTAACTAAGGTTCTCCTTGACGACCTTGGCTATGTAATCACTATTGAGCCAGAAGCACTTCTTCATCATATCCTTGCCATCGGGCGTTGGTGTTGTGTCCGCTCTGTCGCGTGCATGCGGACGGACATGGGATATCCTACCATCGGACTTCTTCACGAAATCATCGTACACCCCAGACCTGATCTTCCTGGCTGTGTCCTCCCATACTTCCTTCACGGTCATCAGATCATCGAAGGGCATGTACCAGAAGAATGCACCTTTGAATATGACCGAGCTCTTATCCGAGTCCTTGACCTCCGTCATCTGGAACACAGGGAAGAAGAAACGCTTATCCATCTGCTCGGACAGATCCGATTCCTCCCATGTCTGGACCGCCAGATCTGTGTACTTGAAGTAAGGGAACGACATGTCCTCTTTCGGCACGCCATTCCTCTTCAATCTCACAATCTTCATGGTTATATCAGCATCCACGAATTCCTTGATGTGCTTAGTAACGACCCCTGCCATCCTGAGAGCCAATAGGTTGTAGTACTGCTTGGACCGCCCCAGGTCGATGCCTAATATGCCCTCTATCTCCTTACAGTCCCTCCCTATGAATGGCTCGAATATGCTTAGCACATGCTCATCGAAGGTCAACTTCTCGCTCCAGATTCCTTCGATGACTGATTGATATCCTCTTACGTCCTCCTTCCTCCGGATGGAGTTTCCGATATCCTCGGATTCATTGAAAACCTTGTTCATATAGGATGATTTCAAGGAAAGGGCACGTTGCTTGGCAGGCACGTCCGAGAAGGGTTGCTCCCTCATGTCCCTGTCATGCCCCACTCCTTTGGTGCAAGCGGCAAGATACCGTGTGAGCCTCTCGGACAGCTGGTCCGCACGACCGTCTTTTATCATCCCCTCTATTATGTTCCAGTCCTCCCTTATTATTCGAAGGTCATCCTCCGGGAATCTCCACCTTACCGTCTTGAGTATCCGATAATCCAAGAATTCGATATCCTTCTCCCACAGGTAGAAGACTATCAGCAGATCGCTGTTCTTATCGGCGAACATGCGCCAGCCCTTCTCCGGGGCATCCATGTAATTGATTATGTTGAGGACAAGACGCTCTTTGGAGACCTTCTTGCCCCCGGAGTGCTTCATGGGGGTGGTCTTGAGCTCCATGCCCACCTCCTTGAAATCGGGCTCGGGGGAGCTGTTATTCTCTATGTGGAAGAACCCTTCCTCCAATACTTGTCCGAAGGATCCCTTGCCCTTATAGGAATCGATATCCAGCTCACCCCTGATGCCTAAAGTCCGGAGGGTCTTTCCCTTCAATAGGCTGGCATGCCTTAGTATGGATCCCACATCCCTCTCGTCATAGGGCATATCGCCCGGTCCGCTCATACCTGAATAATCGGGACACATCATATTTAACGAGTCTATAGCGATTGAGTGAGTATGAACGAGGAGCACATCCGGGACGGGCGCTCTCCAACGCCTTCGAACGATTCGGTCTCCAAGGTTATGAGGGCGAACAGACGAAAGAACACTGGTCCGGAGATCACGCTCAGAAGGGCCCTGAGAGAGGCAGGGCTATCTGGATACAGATTACAATGGAAGGTCCCCGGAAGGCCCGATATAGCATATCCCGGCCGAAAGGTGGCGATATTCGTGAACGGCTGCTTCTGGCATATGTGCCCCAGATGCAATCTGCCGCTGCCCAGATCGAATCAGGATTATTGGATACCGAAACTTCGAAGGAACAAGGAGAGAGATTCAGAAAAAAGAGAGGCCCTGGAAGAGACTGGATGGACTGTGATAACCGTATGGGAGTGCGAGATCCGCACGGAAATAGAGGCGGTCGTGGGGAGGATCGCCCACGAGCTAGATAGTCGATCCAAAGAACTATAAGCAAGGTCGATGTTCGGGTTTTAATGGCAAAGGAAATACGAGTGGTCGAGCTCTTCGCCGGTGTAGGCGGATTCAGATGCGGTTTGGAGGCATCGTCCGATCACTTCGTCACATTGTGGGCCAACCAATGGGAGCCGGGGCGCAAGAATCAGTTCGCCTTCGATTGCTATGATGCCCACTACGGCGATTCCGGCTCGTTGAACGTGAACGAGGATATAGCAAACGCAAGGGATGAAGTGCCAGAGCACGACCTGTTAGTCGGAGGATTCCCTTGCCAGGATTACTCCGTTGCCACCACTCAGGCAAAAGGGATCGCCGGTAAGAAGGGAGTCTTATGGTGGCACATCGACCACATAATAAAAAGAAGGCACCCGAAGTATGTGCTGCTGGAGAATGTTGACAGATTATTGAGATCACCTTCCACGCAGAGAGGCAGGGACTTCGGCATAATACTCAGATGCCTGGCGGACCTTGGCTACTCTGTGGAGTGGCGCGCCATAAATGCGGCGGACTACGGATTCGTTCAGAAGAGGAGGAGGGTGTTCATATTCGCCAGTAGGGGAGATACCAGGAAATCGATCGATATCGACATGGGGAATCCGGAAGCGACTGTGCATGATAACGGTTTCTTCTCAAAGGAGTTCCCCATAGATCCAGTATCATCGGATGACAAGATAGGGACCTTCAATATAGGGTCGGAAAAATATAGTTCTCTTGTCGAGGTCTCCGATCATTTCGCAGAGCAGTTCTTATCCGCAGGTGTGATGAAGGATCATCAGATCTACACGCGAGGAGTGACACCAAGATTCAATGGGAAAAGAGCAAGGCTGAGAGACATACTCGAGGATGATGTTGATGAGAGATTCTATGTCAAAGCCTTGGACCTGCCCAAGTGGGAATTCATGAAGGGGCCCAAGAAGCTGAAGCGCAAGAAGGCTGGCACCAACATAACATATCTCTATTCTGAAGGAGGGATACCTTTCCCAGACAACCTTGATGGCCCTGGCAGAACCATGCTCACAAGCGAGGGGACGAAGAACCGCAGCAGCCATATAATATCGGGCAAAGATGGCAGATACAGGATACTGACGCCTGTGGAATGCGAGCGCATGAACGGATTCCCGGACGACTGGACGAATACGATGACCGAACGCCAAAGATACTTCGTCATGGGAAACGCTCTGGTAGTGGGTCTGATAAAGAAGATGGGCGACTCCCTCTTAAGATTGACTGAGTCAGAATGATCGATCATTGGATCGGGCAGACATATTCGAAGAGCACCTTCGAAGAATGATCGGTCAGAAGAGCTTTCTATAGCTCTCCATAGTGTGCTCTATTATCGCCCTGACCTCTTTGGACCCTATCACCTCATCCACGGCCGTGTCCTTCTTCTCTAACGTCTTGTATACGGAGAAGAAATGAGCCATCTCATTGAAGATGTGCTCCGGAAGATCCGTTATGTCCCTGAACGAATTGTACATTGGGTCTCCGAAAGGTATCGCTATCACCTTCTCGTCGTTCTCCCCGCTGTCGATCATCTTTATCGCACCTATGGGATAGCACCTGACCAGCGTCATGGGGGCGATGGGCTCTGAGCACAGCACCAGTGCGTCCAAGGGATCCCCGTCATCGGCGAACGTCCTGGGAATGAAGCCGTAATTCGCAGGATAGTGAGTTGAGGTGTAAAGGACCCTGTCCAGCATCAGCAGTCCCGTATCCTTGTCCAGCTCGTATTTGTTCTTGCTGCCCTTGGATATCTCCACCACGACTACGAAATCATCAGGGGATATCCTGCCCGGGTCGATATCATGCCAAATATTCTTCACGCCTGCGGTATGGACGAAAAGGATAGTTAATGATATTCTCGAGCTTGAGAGATCCGATCGATTCAGCTGAGTGCGTTCACGGAATACAGGATTCCGGGTACCTACGGCAGAGATGATCATCAAAATAGAGATCTCCTGGAACATAGGAATATTCCAAGGGATACTGGCTTGAGAAGTGGCGAACGGGGAGGGATTCGAACCCTCGGCTTGCAGCTTAGGAGGCTGCCGCCATATCCAGGCTAGGCCACCCGTCCGCTGTGCCGAGATATAGGGTCATGATTAAAAGCTTTTGTGAGCCCTGACCTGCTGGTTCCCCTTCTGCCAGGCAATCGTTTTACAATCCGGTGATGATTACGCCCTCATGGAATTCATCGACGCCGTGGGCAAACGCAGGAGCGTGTACGATCTGGGCAAAGCCGTTCTGAGCGACGATGCCGTATCCCGCCTTCAGAGGATCGCTATGGACGTCCCCTCCGCATACAACTCCCAGAGCCAGCGTGTCGTTCTGCTCTTGGAGAAGGAGCACGATGCCCTGTGGGACATCGTGGAATCATCCCTGCGGCGCAGGATAGGCGACAAACGGTACGAGGGGAAGACCTCGGAGAAGATAGACTCCTTCCGCGCGGCCGCGGGCACAGTGCTGTTCTTTGATGATACGGACGTCACGTCCTCCTTCGTGGAGAGATTCCCCTCGGGGGCCGACAATTTCCCTGTCTGGGCGGATCACGCCGGAGGCATGATGCAGTATGCGTTCTGGCTCGCATTCGCGGACATGGGCCTGGGAGCGTCCCTCCAGCACTACAACCCCCTCATTGATGATGACGTGAAAGAACGCTGGGGCCTTCCCGCGGGATGGAAGCTGCTGGCGCAGATGCCCTTCGGGGCCGTGAATGAGAGACCGGGCGCGAAGGAGTACATGCCCGTATCTGAGAAGATCCGCGTTCTGCGATGAATAAAGTATAACGGGCGGCCGTCACGGCCGCCCGAATGGATTTCACTCCTCTTCGGGAGCGGACTTGTCGGCGGCAGGCGCCCTGGTCCAGGTCTCTATGAACTCCACGGTGTCCACGCCGAAGGAGTCCCTGAGGTCGGAGACTATCCTGAACTTGGACATGGGCCAGCCCTGGTTGAATTTCACCAGGTCGGGCATCCTGACGGAGACCTTCTTCTCGTCGAACTCGAACTCGAAACCGTCGGAGGTGCCGAAGTCCATGTCGAGGATGGCCCTTGCCTTCCCGTCGTTACCGTCGACGACCTCGGTGATCTCGAACTCGTATCTGAGGTTCTTGCCTGCGAGGGGGTTGTTGAAGTCGACCTTCACGCGCCCGGCTCCTACGCTGAGCACGGTCCCCCTGCGCTCCCCGAGGCTGACCTCGAGGCCGGGGTACGGGTTGATCTCCTGCTTGTGGAATTCCCTGAGGGGGTGCGTCTCCAGGAGCTTGGGGTCTCTGGCTCCCGCGCCTTCCTCGGACGGTATCTCGACAACGGTCTTCTTCCCTATCTCTGCGGCGGTTATCGCTGCGTCGAGGGCTGGGAAGAGCTTCCCGGAGCCCACTATGTAGGGCATGGGAGCGTACTTGTACTGCTCATTGTACATGCCGTTCTCCTTGGCCTTGTCCTCATAGGTGGTGTCGTAGAGCTTCTCGTTGTCTGCTATGTAGGCATCGTAGTTCATGCGAACGATGTCGCCTTTCTTCAGGGATTTCTTAGCCATTATTGTCACCTTAAAGTCTGTTCTGAATGAGCCTGCCTAATATCGGGTATATATTAAAGGTTGCTGTCACGCCATCATATAGGCGCGGAGGCGCGAAAGTAATAATAAGCGGATACGTTTACACGGAACCTAAGCCACTTTTGCATAGCCCGGTAGTGCGGCTGACTTGTAATCAGCAGGTCCGGAGTTCGAATCTCCGAAGTGGCTCCACTTGTTTTAAATACTAAGACATTCAAAGCTTATAAGGAATCGCTATTTTTTCAGTTTTTACGTTTTTGTAATAATTCATCATGCCACAAGAATGCCACGAATGCCACAACAAACTGGATTTGGATGAATAAAATACATCAAAACCCAGCAAGATGACACTAGATGACAGCCGTTCTGATAACCGCCTGATTATAAATTAGCAGGACAAGAGAACGAGGTGAAAACATGCCCTGTTTAATAGACAATTATCCATCTCTCTGACACACGAGCATCATATGGATGCATCATGGAAAAGAACGAGATCACGCAGGAAATGGTTGATAGTTTCAACCGTCTCATCGATGAGGGAGAAGAGCAAGATCTCGAACCGGAGGACTGGAGACCGCTCTTCGAAGAAGGCCTCTCCAAGATCGGTGCATCCGTCGTTACGGGCCTCCCGTCCGAGGATTTGATATCGTTATATACTCGCTACTTGTAACAATATTTATGACACACGGAACGCTCGGGATAATCGCATGCCCGATGCTGGACGACAACCTTGTCTTCGGGCTCAAGAATGATGCCGAGGAGAAGTACATAACGATCATTGACAACAAGAACAACGGCTCACTCCGCAGGAAGCTGGAAAAGGAATTGGTGCCCTATGAGACGATCGGATACGACGACCTCCTGGCCGGGAAGTACTGCCCCGACCCCTCAAAGTTCAACGTGCTGGTCCTGATGGTGGACCTTGGCCTGCACTCCAGGCCCGAGGAGCTGAAGTCCGCCGTGGAGAAAAGCACCAGGGAGATGCAGCCCTATGCAGACGCCTTCGGCTTTTACCTGGGCACCTGCGGCAACTTCAATTGGGACATCCCCGAGTGGTGCGCCAAGAACGGGCTCAAGCCCGCCGCCATGTTCCGCGACGCCGGGGGCAATCTCTGCCACGACTGCGTCGGCGTGAACGTAGCCGGCGGTCCCAGGTACAACGAGATGATGAAGAAGTACACAGGGCATCTCTATGTCTTCCCGGCAATGGCTTCGAACTATGATGATTTTATGGGTGCGGACCAGGCAGACGCACTCAAGACGGAAGAGAGTCTCACCGACGAGATCAGAGAAGCCCTCGGAATAGAGCCGGGACGCGACGGATATATGCGCTGGCTCCTGAACCAGGGAGATTACAAGTACATCCTGAAGCTGGACACCGGAATAGGGAATGAGCACTTCGACGAGGATCTCCAGAAGATCTCCGACAGGACCCGCCTGAAGGTCAAGGTGGCAGAGGAGGGTTGGGCGACCCTCCATTCCACGAACTGCCTCTACGCCAAGTGCAAGTCGATGCTCGGAGAATGAGATGCGCATAGGCTCCCAGTACACCGTGGGGATTCACACCCTGCTCGTGGTGGCCTTCTTCGACGAGGACAAGATCACCAGCGAGATTGTGGCCACCAGCATCGGGTGCAACCCCGTCATAGTCCGCAACGTGTTCACCAAGCTCTCCAAGGCCAACCTCCTGAAACCTGGCATGGGCAAGGCCAGGACCCGGCTCGGCAGGCCGGCGGACGAGATCACGCTCTACGACGTGTTCGCGGCCGTCGACGCGGACGACGCGGACGGTATCTTCCGTATGTACCCTGTGAACACACACTGTCCGGTGGGGAGCGAGATACACGACCTGCTGTCGTCCCGCTTCAACATCGCCGTCAGATCGATGATGAACCAGCTGTCGAAGACGACCATAGCAGACCTGGTGTCCGAGCTGCCGCAAGAGAAGAGGTGCCTGCCAGAGGTGCTTCGCCACTGAGAAGATCACCGCAGGCATCCGGCGGAACCGCCGTGCTTCACTACTTCTTCTAAGAGATGAACGTATGCGGCGCGATCCTCGTCACCAACAGGACATCCTCTGCGGACGACATCTAAACCATCGAGGAGACGATCGAGACCAGGTCGCTCATAGGAGAATACATCCGCTATTCTCGCAAATGAAAAGAAAAGGAAAAGGTTTGGTTTTAGCGTTTCTCAGACCAATGTTCCGGCGAAGACCTGCCAGGCCAGGGCGGTCTTGGCCACCAGGCTCAGGATGATGTAGAACCGCTCTCCGTAGAGGTAATCCTTCCACTTCCCGACCTTCTTGTACTGCAGGACCATGTTCACAGCGAATATGTTGAAGAAGAACGCTATGGAGATCATTATGCCGTAGACGAAACCGGGAGGGGACCCGCCGGTCACTCCCAGGAAGTACATGAACAGGGCGACCCAGGGGATCAGTCCCGCGAAGCACCCGAATATGAAGGCGGTCCAATCCGTCTTCTGGGTGTTCTGGTTGTGAAGCTCCATCATGTAGCCGAACAGGTTCATGCATGCGTTCAGGGAGAACAGCAGCATTACGGACACGAAGTCGAACATGCCGCAGAGCCACGCTATCACGACGAGCATGAACGATGATGATACCGCATACTCGATCCAGCGGGCCTTGTTGATGTTCATCTTCAGGTTCTCTACGTACCACTTGTATCCGACGGTCGCTAAGAAGAGGTGGGCTATGGCCGACATCAGCAGGAATATGGCCACCATGGGCCCCAACGGTACGCTGAAGAACTCCACCGGGGTGCTGGCCCCTACCGGAGGGAACCCGCCGGTGGCATCCAGGAACGATGTGGTGAAGAACATCTTCACATCGTAATTGGCGATCACGAGCATTATGGCGGCCTGTATGAAATGGAAGAACCCCATTATCAGGTTGAACCGCCTGAGCTTTTGGTACTTGATATCGTCTGATTCAGAACTTGACATATTAATCCGTCTTAGTACGAATTAACGGTGTATATATTCTTTATCTGTGCGGTCTCCCCTCTTCGCCCAGAAGCATATCCGGGCCCGGGAAAAGACCGTTTTCTCTCCCTCCCTTGGAGGTGCCCGTATGTGACCGTCATCGCCTTTCGGGCAGGATTATCCAAAACTTTATAATCTGTGATATCCCGCATCCTCCGGATCAGAGGATCGCGGGAGGCACCGCCTTCCCCTTTCTCCTCTCGTATCGGATCTTCAGGATAAACATCCCGGAATTTAGTATCACTGACACCGCGTTCCAGAGCATTATCGGGATATCCCGGAGGATGATCCCGTATACCAGCCACAGGCTCATTCCTAGAATGAGGACAAGAGGCATCAGTATGGATACGTCCTCCATGCTCCCGCTGCGATATCCCTTGATGACCTGGGGCACATAGCCCAAGGTGGTGATCAGACCTGCCACTAGCCCGATGACGATGAACTGGTCCATGAGACGGCAATACGGTTCCCGATATTGACGCTTTTCGCTTATTCCCGTCCCGGTGCCGTGCACTCCCTGAGGCGGGAGGAGAGGTCCAGGCCCATCATGGTCTCTGAGAGCTCCCATACCCCGGACGCAAGACCCATGTCCCTTCCCTTCCCGTGAGGCTTCACGATGACGGTCGGGCCCCTGAACTCCATCCAGCCCCCGGGACCGTACATCTGCCCTCCTTCGGCATCCGGGTCCAGAGCGGCTCTCAGCGCAGGCATGGCGCCCGCCCCGATATCGTGCATGAAGGGCCTGAGCCACCTCCTCATCCTCTCCCTGTTGCGATAGAGCTGCGTATTCACCAATCCCGGATGGCTGGCTATGCTGATCGGGGACTCCGTTCCCAGGGACCTCAGACGGGCATCCATCTCCCGGGAGAAGAGGAGAGTCGCCAGCTTGCTCTGCTTATATGCCTTCCACGGGCTGTATGAATCCCGGGAGTTTATGTCCCTGAAGTTAATCTTCCCGCCCCTGTGGACGATGGAGGTCTGGGTCACAAGACGCGATCCCCGTGTTGAGCAAAGCAGCGGAAGGAGATGATACGTGAGAGCGAAATGACCCAGATGGTTCACTCCCCACTGCAGCTCGAACCCTTTGACGGTGAGGCCGTAAGGAGGGGTCATTATGCCTGCGTTGTTTATGAGGAGATCAAGAGAATCATGCTCCGATCTGTACAGATCAGCGAACTCCCATATGGATTCGGGATCAGACAGATCGAGCCTGATTACGGATACCCTGGCATCCGGCACGGATGATCGTATCCCCGCCGCCACCGATACTGCGCCCTCGGCATCCTTATCGGCTATGACGACCGATGCCCCTTTGATGCACAGGGCTTCCGCGATGTACGCTCCGAGCCCGGATGCAGCGCCGGTCACCACGGCAAGCTTGCCGTCTATTCTCGGTACCTTATCATCCCGCCAATCCCACCTGTCCGCCATCTTTGACGGAGCGGCGGAAGGATAGATAATGATTCTCTGCCGGTTCTATCTCTATGCGGCGTGGGGATCGAGCTTCCTGACAAGACCCAGCAGACCTGCGTACTTCTCATGGACCACGAGATCGTCATACTCTATAGGACGGCCCATGGGATTATCCATCATCAGATAATCTGTGTCTGAGCAGCCGGGGAACATCCCCGTGCAGAAGTACCCCAGGCCTTTGGCGATATCGTATGCTGCGGGGGCATTCGGATCGCAAAGGTTCAGGAGAAGCCTGGATACCTTACGGCCCCGGGACACCTGGCCCTCGTATTCCGATGTGAGCCTCTCTTCGATGTCATCCCCTATGCGCCTTACCGCCGTGTCTGCGAACTGCAGGCTGTCATCCGCCTCCCCCGAGATATCGGACATGCATTCCCTGAATATCCCGCGGGAAACGGCGAACTCCCTTTCCAATCCCATATCCAAGACTATGCTGTTGACCAGATCGGTAACCTCTTCCGGGACGTAGATGATCCTCCGCTCATCTCTCAGCATCCTTGCCACCAGCGCTATGCTGCCCCTGTGATACTTGCCCAGGGATTCGAACAGGCCTTCGTTGGCGATATTGAAAACGAAACCGCAGCAATGATAATCCTGGGCAGCGCAGACCTTCTGCGCGTATACGTGGTGGGTGACGGGCTGCGAGTTCACCGACGTCAGGTCGAGATTCTCCGAGGCGTGATCCAGCATCTTCCTCGATATCGTGTTCATCAGCGAACGATTACGGTATCTTTTGCAAACTATGCCCATGCACAGCTCCATGGTGCCCGGCATCAGGGCTGAGGAGGCAAGTGCCACATGGGCGGCTGTGTTGTTCCCGCCGTCGACGGCGACCATTGATATGATCTCGCCTTTCCGGGATGATTCATAGAACTTATCGGCATCATAGATCATTCTGTAAGGGTACCTGTCCCCGTACTCATCCCTTATGCAGCGTATGACACCTTCCGCTTCCCCACGCCTCATGAGATGGAAATCGAATTCCGTATCTTCAACGCTCATCGGATACCACGCCTGCCGGACGGATGTGTCAGCGTCCGCTGGCGCTTCCGTCGGAACGGAATGACGTTCTTGTTCTTTAAGCGTTAGACCTGCGATGCTCTGCTACGGGCATGCTCAGGCCTCCTCCCCGTACTCGAACTGGCTGTTGTACAGTTCTTTGTATTCTCCGCCGCGTGCAAGCAGCTCGTCATGGGTCCCCTGCTCGACTATATTGCCGTCCTTCATCAGCAATATCAGATCAGAGTTCCTGATCGTGGAGAGACGGTGCGCGATCACGAAGGATGTGCGCCCTTCCGTCATGGAGTCCATTGCCCTCTGGATTATCCTCTCCGTCCTCGTATCCACGGAGCTGGTAGCCTCATCCAGGATCAGCATGGGAGCATTCTCCACCATCGCCCGGGCGATGGTTATCTGCTGCCTCTGTCCCACCGAGAGGGACGACGTATTGTCAAGCATCGTATCGTACCCGTCCGGCAATGTTCTTATGAAATGGTCCACTCCGACGGCCGTGCAGGCTCTGATTATCTCATCCTCGGTGGCATCCTTCTTCGAATAGACGATGTTCTCTCTGACGGTGCCTTCGAATATCCAGGTATCCTGCAGCACCATGCAGAACAGATCGTGCACATCGCTGCGCTTCATATCCTTTATCGAAACGCCGTCTATGAGGATGTCGCCTCTGTCGGTCTCGTAGAATCTCATTAGCAGGTTCACCATGGTCGTCTTCCCCGCCCCCGTGGGCCCGACTATGGCTATCTTCTGGCCCGGTTTGACTTCGGCCGAGAATCCGCGGATGACCTCTTTGCCCGGGACGTAGCTGAAATGCACATCCCTGAATTCCACATGTCCCTTCACCTTCTCGATCCTGCGGGTAACGTCCCTTTCCTCGGGAAGCTCCTCCTCCCCGATGAATTCGAAGACCCTTTCCGCCGCGGCGGCCACGGACTGCATCCCCGTGAAGGCCTGTGCCAGTTGCGACAGCGGCTGGGTGAACAGACGGACGTAGATCATGAAGGCGACTATCACGCCGATCGTGATCTGTCCGCTTATGACCATGGTCGCCCCGACTATGCACACCATCACATACCCGAAGTTGCCGATGAAGTTCATCAGCGGCATCATGAGGCCTGACAGGAACTGGGACATGAAGGCGCTGCCCGCCAACCCTTCGTTTATGGAATCGAACCTCTTCGCGGCCTCCTTCTGCCCGTTGTACACTTTGACGACGTCGTGTGAGGAGTAGATTTCGGCCACATGGCCGTTCATCTTGCCGAGATACTCCTGTTGGGTGCCGAAATGCTTCTGGGAAAGGTTGACTATGAAGAACATCAGAGCGAAACCGGCTACGCATGAGAGAACGGTGACGACCATCATCACTGCGTTCGTATAGGCCATCATCACCAGGGAGCCCAGGAGCATCGTCACCGATGTTATCAGGGTTCCCACGCTCTGATTCATCGATTGGCCCAGCGTATCCACGTCGTTGGTGGCGCGGCTCAGGATGTCCCCCTTGCTGGATCTGTCGAAGTAGCTCAGGGGCAGACGGTTTATCTTCTTAGAGATGTCAGTACGGAGCCTCGATGCCGTCCTCTGGGACACTGTGGCGAGGATGTAGTTCTGAAGGAACGACAGGACCGCGCTGGCAGCGTATATCGCGATCAGGAAGTAGCCTATCTCCCAGACAGCGGCCATGTCCACATTGCCTGAGATCAGGCCGGCGCTTATCAGGTCGGTTATGTCCCTGAGCTTGTTCGGCCCTATCAATATGAAAACGGTGCCGACGAACGCGAACATTATCGCTATCCATACCGCGATCCTGTATCCTCCCATGTAGGACAGCAGCTTCTTCCACGCCTCGCCGAAGGCTCTGGGCTTCTCTGCCGGCGCTTCGCTTCTGCCCGGAGGGCCTCCGTGCCTCATCTCACCAACTCCTCTTCCGACAGCTGGGACAGTGCGATGTTCCTGTACACTTCGCAGCTCCTCAGCAGATCGTCGTGCCTTCCCGCTCCCGCTACGCGACCTTCTTCCAGGACGATTATCGTATCGGCTTCCATTATGGTGCCTATCCTCTGTGCCACGATCAGACTGGTGACCCCCGAGGTCTCCTTCCTCAGAGCGTCCCTCAGGACACGGTCGGTCTTATAATCCAGGGCGGAGAAGGAATCGTCGAAGATATAGAACTCCGGCCTCCTGCATATGGCCCGTGCGATGGAGAGGCGCTGCTTCTGTCCTCCCGAAAGATTCGTGCCGCTCTCCGATACCGCGCCTTCGTATCCTCCCTCCATTTTCTCCACGAAATCGGTGCCCTGTGCGATGGCCACGGCTTTCTTCACGTCGTCTATCGTGCGGCTGTCGCTGGTATCCCCGTAATTGACATTGCTGTACACTGTACCGGAGAACAGGGTCGCCTTCTGCGGCACATAGCCTATCTTCCCGTGAAGCGCTTCCAGCTCGTAGTCGCGTACGTCCACGCCGTCCACGAGTATCTGCCCGTCCGTCACGTCGTAGAAGCGCGGGATGAAATTTATCAGCGTGCTCTTGCCGCTCCCCGTGGATCCGATGAAGGCCACTGTCTCCCCCTTCCCGGCCCTGAAGCTGACGTTCTCAAGGACGCTCTCCGCTGCCCCCGGGTATCTGAAGGATACGTTCCTGAACTCTATCTCGCCCTCCTTCCCCTTGGGGGATTCCTTCACTGTGCCGCTCTTGACAGATGGCTCTGTGTCGATGACCTCCTCGATGCGCCTGGCGGCCACTCCCGCGCGGGGGATGATCATGAAGATGAAGACCATCATCATGAATGCCATGACCACCTGCATGGCATAGGACGAGAAGACGATCATGTCGGAGAACATCTCCAACCTGAGATCGGGACCGGAAGCGGCGGATATCAGTATCGCACCGATTATGTATATCGACAGAGAGAGCAGGCTCATTACCGTAGTCACCACCGGCGGCATGACCGCCATGACACGGCTGGTGAATAGATTCGTGGAGGTCAGCTCCTCATTGGCCTTCTCGAACTTGGCCTCCTGGTAGCTCTCGGCGTTGTATGCCCTGACAACTCTGACTCCGGTGAGCCCCTCTCCCGTTATGCGGTTGACGTTGTCCGTCAGCCTCTGTATCATCTTGAAGCGCGGCACCACGAGATACAGAACCATCGTTATGGAGAGCATCAGAACGGCGACTGCCACGGCCGTCGCCAGGGTCCAATGCATATCCTTGTCGGCGATCTTCACGATCGCCCATATGGCCATAACCGGCGCCCTTATGACCACCTGCATGCCCATGGCGAAGGCCATCTGGACCTGGGTGACGTCATTCGTGGAGCGCGTGATGAGGCTGGCCAGAGAGAATCTGCCGGTCTCCGCTCTGGAGAAGGCACCCACCCTGTCGAACTGCATCTTGCGGAGACGCTGCGAGAGCGAAGCGGCTATGTATGCTGCCACGGCCCCCACCATTATCGCGGCCAGAAGGCTGCCGAATGCCGCGGCGACCATGGGCCATCCCTGATCCATGACCTGCTCCACGGTCCCGCCCGTGGTCAGCAGCATTGTGATCTGGGACATGTATCCCGGGATCTCCAGCTCAAGATAGACCTGCAGGCATATCAGCACGAAGCATATCCCGACAAGGGACCATTCCTTACGGTTCACATACTTGAATATCAATTCCCGGCCTCCTCGTTCAATCTCGCCTTTATCTTGGCGCATGCGGACTCGAAGGCCCTCTGCTCTTCTTCCGTCAGATCGCAGAGGAGGGCATCCCATATCTCACTGAACGTCTCCTCGATCCTTTCCACGGCATTATCCCCTTCTCCGGTGAGCACCAGGCTGTAGCGCCTCGCATCCGCGCTCTCGTTCCTTACCAATCCCATATCGATCAGGGTGCCTACCGTACGGGTGGTGATCGACTTGTCCACCATCAGGTGCGCTGCTATCTCTTTCAAGGATGCGCCGGGATTCCGGGCTATCGCCAGCAGATAGGGCCCCTGGGAGCCCTGCAGTCCCAAGGACTCGAGACGGGCAGTCATCCTGCTGTCCAGGTACTGCTTTATGACTCTGGGTGCGATATGCTGATCGGTTATCCTTCTCACAAATGGTTGACAAGTCAACCTTGTATTTAACACAAGCGTCTTGCCCCGTTCTCCCGATGGGTGCGGTTGTCATCTATTTAAGGTTTGGATATATATTCCATCCATCAGGATGTGCGGAATGGCTTTGCCTGAAGCATATCCGTAAAGGAAGTGCGGTTTTGATTCAGGTAGCCATTTACGGAAAGGGCGGGATAGGGAAATCCACTGTATCCGCCAACATCTCATACCTCCTGGCGGGGCTTGGGGAGAAGGTCTTGCAGATAGGGTGCGACCCCAAGCACGATTCCACAAGACTTCTCCTTGACGGCAAGGAGCAGACCACCGTGCTCGATTACATACGGAGGACACCGCCCTACGACAGGCATCTGGAGGATATCGTCCTGGACGGCGTCAGGGGCGTCAAATGCGTGGAGGCGGGAGGGCCCGAACCGGGCATAGGATGCGCCGGAAGAGGCATCCTGAGCACTTTCGACACCCTGAAGAACCTCGGGATCGACGAGATGGACCTGAGCGTGAAGCTCTATGATGTGCTGGGTGATGTTGTCTGCGGCGGATTCGCCGTTCCTCTGAGGAACGAGTATGCCGACGGCGTGTATCTGGTTACGTCGGGGGAATTCATGTCGGTATACGCGGCGAACAACATACTGAAAGGGATAAGGAACTTCGACAAGGGCATCCCCAGAGTGGCGGGCATAATACTCAACTGCCGGGGGATGGAGAATGAGTATGATATCGTGGAGAGGTTCGCGGATGCTGTCGGACTGCCGATAGTCGCCCGCATACCCAGAAGCGAGCTCTTCGCCCGGGCCGAGTCCGAAGGGCGGACGATAGCCGAGCTGTTCCCCGGGTCGGATGCGGCTAAGGAGTTCGAGAAGGTTGCGACACACGTGCTTAGCATCAAGGAGAACAGGTCCGAGCTCCGGGAATCGAGACCGCTTAACGACGAGCAGATGGGCATGATCGCCAAAGGGGAGAGGATAACCGGGGAGCCGGGAGCGGATGATACTGAAAAGGGAACATGCCGAGTGTGCATGAGGAAACCCCTCGTAAGGAAGGCGACCACCGAGAACAGGATACTGTCATCATGCGCCACGGCCGGGGCAGTCTACGGGTGCCTGTCCGTTTCCGACGCGGTCACTATACTGCACGGGCCCAGGAGCTGTGCGCACATCATGTCCGCATTGAAGGGCATAGCGGAAGTGAAAAGAGGATACGGCACCGATCTGCAATCAGTCAGGATCCATTCCACGGAGATGGATGACACCGTATCCGTCTTCGGAGGCGCCGGAACCCTGGAGCAGAGGATCCGCGACCTGATACTGGAAGGCCGCAAGAATTTCTTCATCGTGACGTCATGCGTCTCCGGCATAATCGGCGATAACGCCATAGATGTGGTCAACGCCATAAGCAACGAGCACCCGGAGATCTATTTCAGGGTCATCGAAGCGGACGGCAATATAACCGGGGACATGGGAACGGGATATGTCGCCTCGGCGGATGCCATGCTGGATGCCGTCGACGGGTCTGTGTCCCCGGAAGATATGACGGTCAACACCATCGCGGAAAGATATCTGTTCAGACGGGGACGGGACCCCGACGGGGGCACCAGGGCCCTCTTCTCCGCATTGGGAATACGCATGAACTGCAGATTCATGTACGAAACGACCCTGGAATCCATAAAGAACATCAGGCTCGGGAAGATGACCTTCGCAACCGGCGATGATGCGGAATCTAAGAGGATATCACGATTGGTAGAGTCCAAAGCGGGCATATCCGTTGAGAAGGGGACTCTTCCCGTAGGGCTCAAAGGCTACAAGGCATTCCATAAGAAGATGGGCGAAGCCTTCGGTATCGGCAATGTCGCCGAAGAAGTATGCCTGCGCGGAGAGAGGAGATACCTCTCCGAGATAGGACGATTGAGGAAGAGAACGGAGGGAAAACGCGCCATCATAGAGGACAGATTCACTGCGGACATAGACTGGCTCTTGGAGCTGCTGTCCGATCTCGGGATCGAGGTCATAAAGATAGGAATGGGGCCCCGGCATGAATGGAAGGAGCATCCTGAGTCCCGCTACGGTGAGATGGGCATACCTTTCGCCGAGAACTACAGCATCGGGGATCTGAACTCGGACATCAGGGAATTGGAACCGGACCTTGTTCTCACGGACAGCGGCCTCACGTCTCTCGATGTCAGGGCGACGGGCTATATCAGGCCGGATGTGGGCATCGAGGGCGTATTGGAATTCGGACGGAGGCTTGCCAATCTCATGTCCGTGCCTGTGATAGAGGGATGGAGGCGGTACGCATGACGATATATCCCGACGGTTTCACAGGGGCCCTGATGGCTGTGGAGAGCTTCGAGGACGGCCGTGCCGTGCTCCACGGCCCGGGGGGCTGCAGAGGCTATCACTCCTATGCCATATCCAGGTGCTATTCCAAAGCCCGGCAGGGTGATTACGAGAAGTACTCGGTGCCCTATTTCTTCGGCCAGCCGAGGGTCCCGTGCACCTACATGGATGAGGACGATTACATCCACGGGTCTGATCATAAGATCAAGGAATCCCTGCCTATTCTGTGCTCCGACGGGGACGTTTTCAACGTGTTCATAAGATCCCCGGGGGCCGCGCTGATCGGGGACAACATAACGGATGCCATAGAACGGGCCGGATTCTCCGATAAGGCGATGGCTGTGGAGGAATCCCTGATATCCCAGCCCTTCTCGTCCGGATACGATCATACTGTGAGAACGATATTGAAATGGATGAGGCCCGAGAAGAGGGGAACGCTGCCCGGAACGGTGAACATACTGGGACTTCCAATCTCCAGCAACGATTGGGAGGATGCCCTGGAGGATCTGAAGCATCTGCTGGAACTTATCGGCCTGAGGGTCCTGTCCTCCCCCGGGGCCGGGTGCAGCCGCAGGGATGTCAGTGAATCCGTGGCCGCAGAGTTCAACGTGATAGTCAGCAGCGAATACTGTGCCAGGACCGCCAAGTTCTACGAGGAAGAGTACGGCATACCCGCGATATCCTGCGACAGCGGCTCCCCTGTGGGATTCGATGCGGTCGAGGAATGGATAAAGACCATAGCCTCTGAGACAGGTAAGAGCGCGGACAGGGCGGAGGAGCTGATACGCGACCGCAGGGAGCGGGTATTCAGACGCATAAAGGGATGCCTGTACACCAACAAAGTGAAATGCAACGATTTCGTCGCCATGGCCGACGGGTCGGTGCTGTTGCCTCTCATCGGATGGCTCTACGATTATCTTGGCATGATCCCCGAATCCGTGACCCCCGACCCCGGCGGCGATGAGGAAACGGCCGTCAGGATCCGCAGTCTCCTCAGAAGCATGGGGGCGGAGGACGCATGGCGCTCAGACCCCGCATCGAGGAAGACCGACTTCGCATTCGCGGACGGGCACACCGCGGAGATGCTGGAGATGACAGGCAGCTGTTTCAAAGGCATCGATATAGGCTACCCCAGCCTCGCAAGGACAAGGTTCCTGCCCCGCCCGATCTACGGCCTGTCCGGCGCCATGTATCTCCTGGATGAGATCTTCAGCAAGGAGTGAAGGTACCTCTGCCTTCCACATTCCTGGTTGGATGGTATGTTGGATGTAACATACAAAAGATATTAATAGTCTGCAACGAATATAATTTATTGCACGCGCGGAGATCGCAAGAGTGAACTAAGACACTTGGATTTTCCCTCGGGAAATTAACACCTGTCCGAACGCTCGGTGCCCTGCAACATGCGGGAATGGAGTGTACCGCCCCACGGCGCTTCATCCATATGCTGCATGCGAAGACCCCTCATATGAGGGCAAAGCGAACAGGCGTAGAAAGATCGAGAAGGAACCTCTTCCGGGAGCATTTCCTGTCTTGGTAACAACGACCCGTCGTAAGGCTTCGTGCGTGCTAACTTCTCCATCGGTCTCGTTAGCACCTGTGTCCTGCGGGAACGTGATATACGGATCACTGAGGCTCAAGGGCTTGCTCTGCGTTCTGTATGCATCTCGTGAGTACGGAATACGCATTGATCATGTCCGCCTCTCCGACTATGAATATGGTGTCGGTGTGACAGCTCACGATCTCCTCGAGATTTATGCCAGCATTCGATAGGTTCGTTATCAGATAGGCTATGACGCCGCTCGTGTCCACGATCCTCTCGGGGCTCTTAACGGCTATCTCCACCAGGTTCTCCCTGACCTTTATCACATTGAACCTTCCCACCGTGTCCGTTATCCTGTCCTTCAGGCTCTTGTCGGCGATTATCGTCACCGCGGAGGCGGACTGCACGATCTGCATTATGGAATTCTCATTCCACAGGTCCTTGAACAGGTTGTCCATCTTGTGCAGCACCGTCCAATCGTTCTTGGCGGTGACTATGCACGTCTTGGTCCTCATCTCAAGACGGCTGTCCTTGAGTATCCGCAGAATGCTCATCTCATGATCGGTGGTGGTCCCGAGCTTGCCCGCGTAACGTCTGCAGGCGATCATGACCGCTTCCTCGTTCTCTATGCCCAGGTCCTTCATTATCAGCCTGGCGAGGGAGGAATAGTTGATCAGGCCCTTTGAGACGCAATCCTTTATGCTGGGATGCGCGTCGATATAGCTCCTCGTCTTCTCTGCGAGACTCTCTTTCGAGACTGATTTGGCCATGCCCGCTTGATTATCTTTCGAATATATATGTCCTATCACGGACACATATTTTCGATGTTGATACTTATAGGACAACGATGTTCAGGCACCCAGGAACTCCCTCAGCAGAGTGTTGAAGCGTTCCGTCTCCTTCCTGCCTATTATCAGCGGTGGGATCAGACGTACCACGTTGCCGTGGCAGACATTGACCAGTACGCCTTGGCTCAGGCAATGCTGCTGGAACTCCTTGGCGCGGGATTTCATCTCTATGCCTATGATTAGACCCGCTCCCCTTACTGCCGTTATCTCCGGGCTCTCCATCCTCTTGATCTGGTCTATCCATTCGGCGCCCAGCACCGCGGCGTTGTCCACGAGGCCCTCGCGCTTCATTATGTCGATGGTGGCGATGGCGGCGGAGCAGACCAGGGGGTTGCCGCCGAAGGTGGTCCCGTGGGTCCCGGGAGTCATCACCGAGGATATCTCCCCGGTCGTCGAGACTGCCCCCATGGGCGCCCCGGAGGAGAGGGCCTTCGCCGTTGTAATGATATCAGGTATCACATCGAAATGATCGATGCCGAACCACTTCCCCGTGCGCCCCATCCCCGTCTGCACTTCGTCAACGATCATCAGGGCAGCATTATCCGAGCACAGGTCGCGGACGGTCTTGAAGAACTCCTTCGGAGCCGTCACGACTCCGCCCTCCCCCTGTATCGGCTCGACGATCACCGCCGCCGTATCCTTGCCTATCATGGACTTCACGGATTCGGAGGAACCGAAATCGAAATAGTCGAAGCATCCGCTGATGAGGGTCTGGAACGTATCCTGGTACTTCACCTGCCCCGTGGCGCCGAGGGCTGCCGCGGTACGGCCGTGGAAGGAATTGGTCGCGGAGAGGATCTTCTTCTTCTTCGTGTAGCGTACGGCTGTCTTCAGCGCGCCTTCGTTGGCCTCGGCGCCGCTGTTGACGAACAGCGCACGGTCCAGCCCCTCAGGCATTATCGATGCCAGTTTCTCTCCGAGGACCGCCTGCTCCGCAACGTAGTAGAGATTGGACGTATGGGAGAGCCTTGACACCTGCTCCGCGACTGCCTTGTCCCATTCGGGATGGGCATATCCTAACGAATTTACCGCTATGCCGGCCACCAGGTCCAGGTACTCTTTCCCTTCGGTATCGTAGAGATACGCTCCCTTGCCGTGGGTGAAGCTCAGGTCCATGCGGCCGTAGTTCTGGAAGAGGTACTTCTGGCTCTTCTCCTTTATCTCTTTCAGGTTCATTGTATCACCTTATTATCAGCGTTCCGTGATCCGATCCCCTCAGGGCCTCGGACACTATCGATCCTTTGTCCTTGCCGTTCACCATGCGCACGCGGGACACCCCCGTTTCCAGGGCACGGCGGCATGCCTCGACCTTGGGGACCATGCCCCCGCTTATTATCCCTTTCTCCGTCAGGACATCCACCTCGGCAAGCGTCAGCACGCTCTGCTTCGTGGAAGGGTCCCTGATATCCAGCAGTATGCCGGGAACGTCGGTTATCTGTATCATCTCCTCGACCTTCATCCCGGCTGCTATGCCTGCGGCCATTGTGTCCGCGTTCACGTTCAGGGCATTGCCGTCGCAGTCAGCTCCGACAGGGTAGATGACCGGGACCTTGCCTGCGCTCAGCAAGGAATCTATCTTCTCAAGATCGACGGAGACCACATCCCCCACCCGGCCCAGGTCCGCCATGCGGACCCTGCCGTCCTCGCGGATCTCTGCAGGTCCCTTTTTGACGCAGACGGTGACATCCTTGGCAGCCAGCCCGACAGCTCCGACCCCGGCTTCGATGAGGGCCCCGACCATGTCACGGTTTATCGAGCTCAGGACCTCCTCCACGACCTTCATCGTCCTCACGTCGGTTATCCTGACGCCTGCTACCTTCTCGGGTTTGATGCCCCTGCGCTCCAGCTCGGCATTGATCTCCGGCCCCCCGCCGTGGACGAGCACTATGCTCTTCCCGTCCCTGACGAGTCCCGCGATCTCCCGGGAGAGGCGGGCCATGTCCTCCCTGCCGCTTATGGCGTTCCCGCCGAACTTCAGAAGATATGACATCCCGCAGCCCTCATGTGGCATATTCCGCGTTTATGCGAACGTAGTCGTATGTGAGGTCGCAGCCCCAGCCCACGGCGGTCTCCTCGCCGATGGCGAGATCCACTATTATCGTGACCTCTTTGTTATCCATGGCCATGCGCACCACCTCGACGGAGCGCTCCTCCTGGAACACCGGTGCGCCGGAATCGAGTATCGGGACCTCCATGTCCCCGCCCTTTATCGTCAGACGCACGTCCTCGAGATTGAAAGAGCATCCGCTGTTGCCCAGGGCCATCATTATACGGCCGTAGTTGGGATCGGAGCCGAATATGGCGGATTTGACCAGCGGCGAGTTGATTATCGAATGCACCGCCTTCCTTGCGTCATCCTTCGTCTCGGCTCCGAGAACCTGCACCTCGATGAGCTTGGTGGCCCCTTCGCCGTCAAGGGCTATGGCGCGGGCTATCCTCGTCATCACATCTGTCAGCGCCGCCCTGAACTCCGGGTCCCTGTCCGCGCACTGCCCTCCCGAAAGGGCGTTGGCCATCAGGATGCATGTGTCGTTGGTGGACTGGTCGCTGTCAACGGAGACCATGTTCATGGAATCGTCCAGTATCTCCTGCCAGGTCTCGCGGAAGGCCGGGGACAGCTTCGCATCCGTTGTTATCACGGAGAGCGTCGTCCCGTGCAGCACCTTCATGTGGGGTGCGATCATCCCGCTCCCTTTGGATATGGCGCCTATGTGGACCAATGTGCCGTCCTTGAGGCGTGCGCTGGCCGCGCACTCCTTCTTTATCGTATCCGTGGTCATTATGGCCTCTGCGAAGGATGCGTCCGCATCCCTCCCCCTGCTCAGGGAGCCTGCGGCCTTGCTTATGCCGTATTTGACCTTGTGCATATCCATGAAGCGTCCGATGAGCCCCGTGGACATGACGCCCACCTCCTTGGGATCGAGGCTGAGCTCCGCCGCAGCGGTCTCCTTCATAGTCATGGCGTCCTCCATGCCGCGGCGCCCGGTCAGCGCATTGGCGTTCCCGCTGTTGATCACAACGGCGGAGAGCTTCGGGGAGTTCTCCTTCATCATGATCTGCACCGGTGCGGATTTCACCTTATTGCTGGTGTATCCGACGAAAGCATCCGCCGGGACCTCCGAATATACTATGCCAAGGTCCATTGAGCGGTATTTCACCCCGCTGTGCACTCCGGCCGCCAGGAACCCCTGGGGCGTTGTAACGCCTCCTTCGATGATCTCTACCATTCTCATACCCCCAGGCCCGGGAAGTCCAGGCCCTCTGTCTCTTTGAAGCCCAGCATCAGATTCATGCACTGCACGGCCTGTCCTGACGCACCTTTCATAAGATTGTCTATCACTCCGAATGTGACTGCGCAGGCCCCGTCAGCGCGGGCGCTTACCTGTGCGTGATTGGAACCGACAACGGCCCTTATCGACGGCTCCTCGGAGAAGCGGACGAAGGGCTCTCCCGCATACGCCTTCCTGAATACCGAGGAGAGCTCTTCCTGGCTCAGATGCTCTTTCAGATTGAAGAAGCACGAGGATATTATGCCGCGGACCATCGGTACCAGGTTCGGAACGAACAGGACGTCGCTCTCCTCCTTGGAGATGTCCTTTATCACGGCCTCGATCTCAGGCGTATGACGGTGCGTTCCCACGCTGTACGGTATCACTGACTCTCCGCATGTGGGGTGATGGAGACGCGGGGACGGGGTCATGCCCGCCCCGGACGTGCCGCTCTTGCCGTCAACGAATATCTTGCCCTCGACGAGCCCCGTGCTCACCAGAGGTGCGCATGCCAGGATGGCGGAGGTCGCATAGCATCCGGGGTTGGCGACGAGATCGGCCTTCAAAATGGACGCCCTGTAGAACTCCGGGAGACCGTAAACCGCATGTGCCAGATTCTCTGTGTCCTTATGCTTGTGGCCGTACCACTCCTCATAGACTGCCGCATCCCTGAACCTGTAATCCCCTGTGAGATCGACGACCTTGATGCCCTTCTCCAGAAGGCCGGGGGTCACATCCATGGATGCGCCGTGGGGTGTGGCCACGAATACGAGATCCAGATCCGTCGATTCCGGGATCGACTCGGTGAAATCGATATCCACATAACCTTCCAGATTGGCCTGTACGCTGCCAACTTTCCTGCCTGCGCTCTGACGCGACGTCATGGCCGCGATGCTGACGCCGGGATGGCGGGACAGGATGCGCGCAAGCTCCCCTCCCGTATACCCGGTACCTCCGATAATACCCACATTCTTCATTTGGATTCCCTGACTAAATGGACGGTGGATTCATGGTAATCAGTCTTAAAAATATATTGTCCTGTTTCAGACACCGGGTGTCATCATAATCTCAATAAGGAGCCTCTCTGATGCAAATGCTACATGATGCGGCTCAAACAACTAACCGTCATACTCAGTCGAAAAAGGCATCTGGATTGCCTGATCCGAATAGCGTCCTCCGAGAATGTCCGTGAACGTACAAAGGCCAGAGCGTAACGTTTGGAGCGGGTATGCAACAATTTAAACGGGACTCCGATTATGTCGAAGGGATAACATGACCGCGGAACAGAAGAGGGAAAAGGTCGTCCTCGCCTACTCAGGCGGGCTCGACACATCTGTTGCGATACGCTGGCTTCAGAAGAAATACGATGTGGATGTCATAGCTGTGGCAATAAACGTGGGACAGCCCCCGAGCCAGGATGACATAATAGCCCGTGCTCTGAGGAACGGCGCAGTGAAGGCAGAATATATCGATGCCAAGAAGGAATTCGTCGAGGACTACATCTGGCCTTCCCTGAAGGCCAACGCCATGTACCAGGACGTCTACCCTCTGAGTACCGCGATCGCAAGGCCGCTCATCGTGAAGAAGCTGATAGATGTGGCCCACCGCGAGGGAGCGAGATACATAGCCCACGGCTGCACGGCCAAAGGCAACGACCAGGTGCGCTTCGACGTAGGCATAATGTCCCTGGACCCTGACATCAAGGTCATAGCTCCGATGAGGGAATGGGTGCTCACCCGCGAGAAGGAGATCGAGTACGCCAAGGAGAATGACATAGAGATCATCGTCAAGAAGGAGAGCCCTTTCTCCGTAGACGAGAACCTTTGGGGAAGGAGCTGCGAATGCGGCATAATCGAGGATGCCTGGGAAGAGCCGCCTGCGGACGCCTGGGGATGGACGGTCGCACCCCATGACGCACCCGATGAGGCGGAGTACCTGGAGATCGGGTTCGAGAAGGGGATACCCGTATCCCTTGACGGAAAGAGGATGGACGGCCTGAAGCTCATAGGCGAAGTGGACAGGATCGCCCGCAAGAACGGGGTCGGACGCATAGACCATGTGGAGGACCGCCTCGTGGGGATCAAGAGCAGGGAGACCTATGAGTGCCCCGCAGCCACCGTGCTGATCGCGGCGCACAGGTCCATGGAGTTCATGACCCTGCAGAGGGATGTGACATCCATGAAGAAGAAGCTGGAGCAGAGGTTCTCGGAGCTCGCCTATGACGGGCTGTGGTTCGGCCTCCTCCGCGAATCCATAAGCGCATTCATAGACAAGACCCAGGAGAACGTCACCGGAACGGTTAGGGTGAAGCTCTACAAAGGCAGCGTCATGGTCGTGGGCCGCAAGTCCCCGTACTCCCTGTATGACGAGGGCCTCGCCACATACGCGGAAGGAGATGTGTACGACCACAACGCCGCCGTGGGGTTCATCTACTGCTGGGGGCTGCCCAACAAGACGGCCTCCAGGGTCCACAGGAAAAGGTGAACCTGATGGCGGAGAAGGCACTTTGGTCGGGAAGGTTCGACAAGGCGATGGGGAAGGACACTCTGGATTTCACTTCGTCCCTAAGAACCGACGTTGCCCTCGCATTCTATGACGCCATGGGCTCATTGGCCCACGTCAGGATGCTCAGGGCCTGTGAGATACTCCCGGCCGAAGAGGCCGACCCCATCATAGAAGGCCTTAAGAGCATAGTATCTGAACTGGAAGACGGCACCTTCAATGTCAATCTGGAGCTTGAGGACATACACACAAACATTGAGCACCGCCTCATCGAGATCATCGGCCCGGAGGGGGGGAGGCTCCATACCGGCAGAAGCCGCAACGACCAGGTCGCCACGGACTTCCGGATGTACATGAGGGACATATCCCTGAGCGCCGTGAACGCCCTGGACGGGCTGATAGACGCCCTCATCTCCCTGTCCGAGGATGAGGGGGATGCGATACTTCCAGGGTTCACCCACATGCAGCACGCACAGCCCGTGACCTTGGCACAGCACATGCTGGCACATGCATTTAGATTCGAACGCGACGGCGACAGGTTCATCGACGCGTATCTAAGGATGAACCGCTGCCCTCTCGGGGCGGCGGCCCTGGCCGGCACCACCTATCCCATAGACAGGAAGATGACCGCTCAGGCCCTTGGATTCTCAGGGCCTACGGAGAACTCCATGGATACCGTGAGCGACAGGGATTTCGTCGCAGAGATGCTGTTCTGCGCGTCCCTGACCGCGGTGCACATCTCGTCCCTGGCAGAGGAGCTGGTCCTCTGGTCCTCCCAGGAATTCGGATTCGTGGAGATGGACGAGGCATACTCGACAGGTTCGTCGATAATGCCGCAGAAGAAGAATCCCGACGTTGCGGAGCTGGCAAGAGGCAGGGCAGGTTCCGTGATCGGCAACATGATCTCCATGCTGGTGACCTTGAAAGGGCTGCCGTTCACATACAACCGGGACCTCCAGGAGGACAAGATGCCGGCCATGGACTCCATGGACACGATCATCCAATGCGCATCGATCATGGCATCGGTGGTGGGGACCATGAAGGTTAATCGGAAGCGCATGGCGGAAGCTGCCAAGGCCGGGTTCATGAACGCCACGGACCTGGCGGACTATCTGGTCCTGAAGGACATACCCTTCCGCGAGGCCCACGGGATCGTCGGGGCGGCCGTGAAGTACTGCATAAGAACGGGGAAGGACCTGGAAGAGCTCACCTTGGAAGAGCTCAGGAAGTTCTCCCCGGCCATAGAGCAGGACGTGTTCGGGGTCCTGCCTCTCAGGAAATGCGTCGAGAGGCGCAGCTCGTACGGAGGGACCTCCCCGGATTCCACGGATGTCCAGAAGGAGAACCTCCTGGACAATCTGGCCGCAAGAGAGGATTTCGTGCATCGTCAGACCGAGATAATAGAGGACTGCTGGGAAAAGCTGCTAAGGTGAATTCGGCAGGATTCGGTGACCTCTCCCGCTCCCGCTTATATACTCTGAAAACGAGGCTTATTCGGTGGCATTAATGGGATGCACGAAGGAATTATTCACTAACAGGATAGCCGAGCTACGCAACGAGAAGGACAATACGTATCTGAGGAAGAGGAACACGAGCCTGGTGCTCGCAGCCGTCATGGCCTATGCTCTGTGGCTCATGATCTGAGATATCAGAAGTCCATTTCGAAGTTCTCTTTGACCTCGAACTTCACTTTGACTGTTGAGAGCATCTCGCTTATCATCTCGCCTATGCGCTTGACGTCGCTCATCTTGCCGCTGTAGGTCTTGATATAGAACTCCTTCCTGCCTATGGGGAACAGGAGCCTGTAGAGGGCTTTCCTGTTGTAACCCTCGGGCTTGCTGTTCTTCTCAAGGTCAGCCATGTTGAGCTCGATGAACATCTCCCTGCTCTCCTCTTCCTCAGGACTGACGAAGTGACCGTTCTCAGAGAATATGATCTTGAGAATATCGGGGAAGACCGGGGCGAGATCCCTGTAATCCGATTTGTCCTGTAGAACGAAATGATAGCTGTTGGACTTCATCTGATTCCCCCACGCCAAATAATTATATAACTGTTCCCGAAAGGCAGCTTTCCCACTTGTTTAATATTACGTTGGCGATTTAGCGCAGCATGAGATGCGCCCTTACCATTGCGGGTTCGGATTCCATCGGAGGAGCGGGGATACAGGCCGACATAAAGGCCATGGCCGCCCTGGGGGTGCACGCATGCACTGCTATAACCGCTGTCACTGCCCAGAACACGAGATCTGTGGAGAGAATATACCCTCTGCCCCCCGATATGGTGGTGGACCAGATCGAGGCCGTGCTGAAGGATTCCGAGATCAGAGCCATAAAGACCGGCATGTTGTACGATCCCGAGATCGTCTCGGCGGTGGCCGGGGTCCTTGAGGACCGTAACATACCTCTGGTCATAGACCCGGTGATGATCGCGACGGTCGGCGACCACCTTTTCGACGACAGGATGGTGGATGCTCTCAAAAGGGACCTGATACCCATCTGCGATCTGATCACGCCCAACAGATACGAGGCGGAGGTGCTCTCCGGGATCAAGATAAGGAACGAGGAGGACGCCAGGCTCGCATGCAAGCTCATCGGCAAGGAGGGATCCTCCGTTCTGCTCAAGGGCGGGCATATGGGGGGCAACACCGTGAGGGATTACCTCTACTTGTCGTCAGAGATCAACACCCTGGAGTACCCGCGCCTGGAAAGGAACGGGCACGGAAGCGGTTGCGTCCTGTCCGCATACATAACGGCACATCTGGCCAAGAGCGTTGACATAGGCAACGCGGTGATAAGGTCCAGGAAGATGATCCAGGAATCCATATCCTCCATGTACGCGGTGGGCACAGGGATCGGCGTTGTGAACCCTGTGGTGAAGATGCAGGACGATACCCAACGCTTCCGGATACTGGATGCTCTGGATGTCGCTGCCACCCAACTGATAAAGAGCGTCCCCGGATCCGCCGTCCCGGATTCGGGCATGAACATCGCCTTCGCGGCTGAGAATCCCGCGGGATCGGAGGATATCGCAGGCATAGAGGGGAAGATGAGGCACCGTAACGGCAGGACCACCAAGGGACCTGCGAAGTTCGGTACCGCGGGCCATCTGTCATTCGTCATATTGGAGGCGATGCAGAAGGACCCGGAGAAGCGGTCTGCCATGAACATATCCTACTCGGACGATTATGCTGACGTGATGGAGGAGGTCGGTATGATCGTCGGGAAGATGGACCTGAAGAAGAACAGGAACATGAGCCTGAGGGAACTGGTATCCAATTCCATAAGCAGATGCGGATGCGTGCCCGACGCGATAACGGACAAGACGAGTCACGACAGGATGATATGGATCATCGGAAAGGACCCCAAGGACGTTACTGACAAGCTCTGGCAATTCATCTAAGCGTATCCGACGAACCTTATCTCGAAGTAAAGGATGACATCATTCCTCTCTGTGGAGACGATCCTTTCGTTGGCATCCTCTTCGGTGGTCGGGTATTTGTACGTGTAATCCGGAGCGCCGCCGGTTTCCTTGTAGATGAAGATCTCCTTGGCATCCTTATCCAGGGCCTTAACGTGCCAGCCGGTCGTATCCATTCTGTTCTTCACGTCATCGGAGAACTCATAATCGAAGGTTATCTCAGTTGCGGTCACGGCCGTGACCTTGTACTGAACGTCGGGGGTGTCGGAGGTGTCAGCCTTCGGTTTGTAGGTATCCACCGAGGGATTCTGGATCACAACATAGGTACCGGTCTCGGAATCCAAGGTTGCCTGGGCATTCCAGCCGAAAGGTGTCTTGGCGCTCAGGACCCCGCTGCCTGTCGGCGCGGATCCGAGGTACGCTGTGCATTCATCCTTGGTCATGCTCAGCACAAGATCGGTTTTCAGACCGGTCACTGTGTATGTGCCATTGAAGGATGTGCCGTCGCCGTAGCCCTCGCCTACGGGTATCTCTATCCTTACGGTCTCCCCGGGCCTCATGCCGAGAAGGGCATTCTCGAATCCTGTGAGCATTTTCCCCTGCCCTATGGTGAATGAGAGCTTGGAATAACTGGTTTTTTCAAAACTATAGGACTTGAGGTAATCGGCATTCTTGCCTATGCTCTCGATGCTGGTATCGAAGACCATGCCGCCTTCGTCATAGTAACCGTAGAAGCTGCCGACGTAATCAACCTCTACTGTGTCCCAGGCATTTGCCGCCGATGTGTCACCCTGAGAGAAGAACTTGTCGTCTATCGTGGCTGCGATGATCACAACGGAGGACAGAAGAAGTACTGCGGCACAGACCGCTATTATGGGGTCGATGCTCCTCTTGACCTTCGGTTTCTCCTTGACGGTCTTCTGCGGAACCTTTGACTTGGGATCCTTCTTCGCCTGAGGTCCCGCCTTATCAGCCGCTTCCTTGGGGGCCGCGGCCGGCGCATCTGCCTTGCTCTTCTGATCCTTGGGCTTCGTAACGGTCTTCGCCTGAGGCTCTGCCGTCTCTTCAGCCGCATCATCCAAAAGGATCTCTGGCTCTTTCGGAGCAACAGTATTGTTCGCCTTCTCCTGAGGCTTTCTGCCCTGTTTCTTCTGACCTGCTGACCCTCTCTTCTTGGAAGCCATCGAACTGAAGGTGCTAATGCCGTCCCCATTATAAAACCTGCTCCCGCGGGCGGGACTCAGGAGTGCGCTACCAGGGCAACAGACTCTGCATCTTTGACCGGATCTGTTCACGGCCCTTCCCGGGAAGGGTTCGTGCATAAGGGCTTCTGACGTTCTCCGTTCAAACCTTTTTATATCCTCTTCTTAATGCACGTCCCTGGTAAGCAACCGTCATAGGAGACGGGCATCCAAAGAAGGACCTGGTGTCATGAGAGCATTGTATATCCACGCGGACTCGATGGAATTCGAGTCCAAGAAGAGAACGCCTGTGGCGGAAGAGATACCCGAGAACGCGCACAAAGGCCGTATGGAGGAGGTACTCGTGGTCTTCATAACTGTCGAGAAAGACGACGAGGACAAGATCGTCCAGATAGCCACAGAGGCCTCGGCGGATATATTGGATGCCATGAGGAAAGTGGGCGCGGAGCGCATAATGCTCTACCCGTATGCCCACCTCAGCAACAGCCTGGCTAAGCCGAAGGCCTCCATAGGCGCCCTTGACCTGATGCAGCAGATGATCACCGCCAAGGGAGTCGAGGTCGTCAGGGCCCCGTTCGGATGGTACAAATCCTTCGACATAAAGTGCAAAGGGCACCCCCTCTCCGAGCTTTCCAGGGATTTCAAGGGCAAGGAGATCGCGGAGAAGCCGAAAGGAGAGGACAAGTACTTCGTCCTCGCAGAGGACGGGAAGGAGATCTCCATCGCGGACTTCAAGAACGGCTCTGACTGCATGATGCAGATGATAGCCAAGGAGGCTCTGGGCAAGGAGGCCGAGACCACCGGCGAGCCTGAATACCTGAGGCTCTGCAAGAAGTTCGGAATGCAGTGGGAGTCCATGTCCGATGTCGGCCACATGAGCTTCAGCCCCCCCGGGGCCCTGATGTTCGACCTCGTAGCCGATTATGCGACACAGATAGTCAACTCCTCCGGGATCAACGTCTATAATGTGAAGGGAACGAACATGTTCTCTCTGGATGAGCCGCCGGTGAAGGAGCACGCGGACCTGTTCGGCGACAGGCTTTACACCGTCGAAACCGGCAAGAAGACCTTCATAATGAGATACGCGGCCTGCCACCAGCAGTTCGCCATGATACGCAACTGGAACATCAGCTACAAGCAGATGCCCTTCGGTGCCTTCGAGGTTGCCGATTCCTACAGGCTGGAGCAGTCCGGCGAGACCATGCTCTGCTTCAGGACCAGAAGGCTGAACATGCCCGACTTCCACGTCATGTGCAGGAGCGTCCCCGAGGCGCAGGAGCAGTTCGAGGTCCTGGACGGGGATATATACGGCGAGGTCGAGGCCATCGGCAGAGACTACGACATGCTGGTGAACTTCTCCTCGATGAAGGCCTATGAGGACAACAAGGACCTCATACTGAACATCTGCAGGAAGCACAAGCGCCCTGCCCTGATACACATCTACCCGGAAGGGATAAACTACTACTGGACCGTGAACATAGAGTACCATCTCCTGGATCAGATGAGAAGGCCCAGGGAGATCGGTACCGTTCAGATCGACATAGGCAACGCCAAGAGGTTCGGCATAACCTACAGCGACGAGAACGGGGAGAAGCAGTACCCCGTGATACTGCACTGCGCCGTTATCGGTTCCATAGAGAGATGGCTGTACACACTGCTGGATACCGCCGTAGCGATAGAGAGGTCCGGAAAGCCCGGATATCTTGAGACCTGGATCACGCCCGAGCAGGTGAGGATAATGCCCGTCTCGGAGTCCCATATCGCAGATGCGGCAAGGATCATGTCCGAGATCGGCTCCGCAGGGATCCGCGTCTCATTGGACGACACCGATGCCACCGTGGGCAAGAAGGTCCGCAGGGCGAAGCAGGACTGGTGCTCCTATGCGGCCGTCATAGGCGACGAGGAGGCGAAATCCGGGAAGCTGAAGGTGTTCGTCAGATCCGAGAACAAGGATCTGGAGATGACCGTCGATCAGCTTGTGAGACGCATAAAAGAGGAGACGGAGGGCAAGCCTTTCAGGCCCCTCTATCTGCCTGCCGAGCTCAGCAAGCGCTGCGACTTCTGAGGTGGGAAGATGGAAAGGATATCCGGGATCATGGAATCCGTCCGCAAGAAGGTGCCCCTTGTCCATCAGATCACTAATTATGTCACGGTGAACGACTGCGCTAACGTGACTATATGCGCGGGCGGCTCGCCCGTCATGACCGATGAGATCGGAGACGCCCCGGTGATGACGGGATTCGCTTCCGCCCTCGTCCTCAATATCGGCACCGCCAACGCAAGGGTCGTGGACACCATGATCGCCTGCGGAAAGGCCGCCAATGATGCCGGCGTAATTGTCGTCCTGGACCCGGTCGGCGTAGGCGCCACATCCTTCAGGAGCTCTGCCGTCGATCTCATACTGAAGAAGGTGGATGTCGCTGTCATAAAGGGCAACGCCGGGGAGATCAGCATAATGGCCGGAGAGGCGGGGAAGGTCCGCGGAGTGGACTCCGTAGGGGGGTCGGGAGCTGCGGCCGCCGAGGCCCTGGCCAAGAGGACGGGGGCTGTCGTCGGCATGACCGGCCCCGTGGACTACGTCTCCGACGGCAAAAGAACATACTCACTTTCGAACGGGCACGAGCTCATGGGCCGCGTCTCAGGCACAGGATGCATGCTGTCCGCAGTCGTAGGGTGCTACGTCGGAACGAAGGGCGCATCCGTCGACTCCGTGGGCGCTGCGATATCCGCATTCTGCATCGCCGGGGATCTGGCGGGCGAGAAGGCTCGGGGGCCCGGCACGTTCAAACCGCTGCTCTTCGACGCCCTTTACAACATGGACGGGAAGGTTGCTGATGAAAGGAGGAGGTACCGTTCGTGTACAGCCTCTACGTAGTCACTGACCCGGATCTCTCACTCGGCAGGTCGCCGGTCGAGGTCGCGGCTCTCGCATACGAGGGGGGAGCCGATGTCGTGCAGTTGCGCGACAAGCACGCGGACGGGGGCCGGCTTCTCGAATGGGCGAAGGAGATCAGGAAGATAGCCGACACTAACGGGAAAATGTTCATCGTCAACGACAGATTGGATATAGCCATGCTCTCTAAGGCGGACGGGGTCCATCTGGGTCAGAGCGACATACCTGTTTCGGATGCCAGGGAACTGGTTTCCCCGGACTTCTTGATAGGGGTCTCCGTCAAAAGCGTCGAAGAGGCTCTGGAGGCGGAGAGGAACGGCGCGGACTATCTCGGGCTCACTGTATTCGAGACGAGAACGAAAGCGGATGCCGACCCCGCAGGCGGGCTCGGCCTTCTGAACGAGATACATCTGTCGGTGAACATACCGGTGGTGGCTATAGGCGGGATGAGCAGGGATAACGCGGCCTCCGTAGTGAGGGCGGGAGCCGACGGCGTCGCTTTCGTATCCGCAGTCGTATCCAAGAAGGACATAGCTCTGGCCTCAAAGGAGCTGAAGGCTATCATCACAGCATCGAGAGCCCGCCGGTGATCTTGTCAAGAACGGCATTGGGAGCGGGACCCAGGCCCATGCATGTTACGGAACCTGCGGGGATCTCCGTTCTCCCCTGATCCGTTATAAGGGAGTTCGTGATCCTCTGGGCATCGGCAATGGCCTTGAATTCGTAGAGCTCCTTGAGGGATGTGACTTTGAGAACGACCTTCTTCTGACCCTCCGACATCCATCTGTCGAAGGTCCTGGTGTCATTCTTCTTCGATGCCAGTGCGCATGTGACCGCGGCGTGGGCCGCCTGTGCGGCTGTCTTGCCCTTGGACATCTTGAGGTCTGACCTCATGAGTATAACGAGCTTGAACTCCCCCTCGCCTTCCATGTCCCCGATTCGCCATCACCTGATTTATATGTTGCCAGAACTACAACCGGATTCGGCCTCTGCGGTCATTTTATGAACACGCTTTCCGATACATGCGGCATGGCCATGTTGGATATTGAGTACAGATACTCCGGGGGACCCATCGGATCGGAGAGCATCAGAAGGAAGACCGTCGGGGAGATGGAGAGCTATGTGAGGGCCCTGGTGCTCGAGATGCAGAGCGCTGACATATCCGTGAAGTACTTCACCGGTTTCGCCACCGAGGGGGAGAGGAACATGGTCTACATAAACGGAAGGAGCGTCCCGGAGATCCTTGACGGTTTGGAGATAAGGATCCCCGAATCCGATGACGGGAACTGCGGATGCGACGGGAAGCCCGCCCTCATAACGATAGATTCTGGTCTAGATTGGAACGAGTCTCATATCGAGGATATACCCGACATATTGATGAAGAACGCCATAGCCAAGGTCTATGCGGAGATGGAAAGGGACAGAATCCTTTAAATCAGATAGCCGATGGCAGTCTGATGTTCGAGATAACAGGAAGAGACGGGCTCGCCAGAATGGGCGTGCTCACCACAAGATCGGGTAAGATAGAGACGCCTGCCCTGTTGCCGGTCGTCAACCCCAAGATATTCACGGTCACACCGAGAGAGCTCTATGAGGAGTTCGGGTTCAAAGCGCTCATAACGAACTCATACATCATAAGGAACAATGAGGATCTCAAGCAGAGGGCCCTGTCCGAGGGCCTCCACAAGATGCTGGACTACGAAGGCGTGATAATGACCGACTCCGGGACATTCCAGAGCCATATGTACGGGGAGGTCGAGGTCACCAACAAAGAGATCGTCGAGTTCCAGAAGGCCATAGGCACGGACATAGGCACTGTTCTCGACATATTCACAGAGCCCTCGTGGAGCGAGGAGAAGACCAGGAACGCCGTTGAAGTCACTCTCGAGAGGACCGCCGAGGCCGTGTCCATGAAAGGGGACATGATGATCAACGGGGTCGTGCAGGGATCCGTGTACAACAATCTGAGGACTGAATGCGCCAGGAGGATGGCCTCCATGGATGTGGACGTGCATCCCGTGGGAGGGGTCGTTCCCCTTATGGAGCAGTACAGGTTCTCAGAGCTCGTTGACGTGGTGATGTCATCGAAGATGGGACTGAATCCAAACCGCCCCGTGCACCTTTTCGGTGCGGGACATCCCATGGTACTGGCTCTTTCTGTGCTCATGGGATGCGATCTCTTCGATTCCGCATCCTACGCGAAATTCGCCAGGGACGACAGGCTGATGTTCATAGACGGGACGCACCGCCTGGGCGACATGAAGCACCTGGACTGCGACTGTCCCGCATGCAGGGGGCTCACCGTGGAATCCCTTAAAGCCCTCGGCAAGAAGGACAGGGAGAAGACCATAGCGCGCCACAATCTGTACCAGATAAGAGCTGAGATGAACACGGTGAGGAGATACCTCTCCGAGGGCAGGCTGTGGGAACTGACCGAGAACAGATGCCGGTCCCACCCGGCTCTGTTGGACGGGCTGAGAAGACTTTACGATTACTCAGAATTCCTTGAGAGGACCGAGCCCATAAGCAGGGACGGCGCCATGTTCTACTCCGGCGTGGAGACCAGGGGAAGACCCTCCTTCCTCAGATACTCTCAAAGGATCGTCTCCAGATACGTACCGCCGACGAAGAAGGCCGCCCTGTTCCTGGAGAACGGCAAACCCTACAGCAGATATTACGCGGAGGAGTTCAGAGACTGCAGGAGCGCAGGTTTCACTCCCGTCGTGATATCACCCTTCGGACCTGTGCCTGCGGAGCTTGATGAGATCTATCCTCTGGCACAATCGGTGTTCCCGATGCAGAGGGAGTACGATGTGGGAGAGGAGGAGGATGACCTGCTCTCATGCTTCCTGGAGAACGCAGGATTCGAGGAGATCGTCATGTGGCCTGTGGATACCGACTGCGAAGGAGAGGGCTATGATGTTGACGTTGAAAGGGCCAAAGCCGTGGCCAGATATCAGTTCGGGAAGGATGCTGCCGATGCCCTGATAGCCGGCAAGATAGAGCTGGTGACCAGCCGCAAGACCGGTAAGATCAGGAATGTGATCTCCGAAGGGGAGCATGTTCTGTCCATGCGCGCCGGAGACGGGCTATTCACCCTCAGGGAAGAAGGTGCCAGAAGGATACTTTCCGCAGTACCTGCTCCCCACATGAGAGTGGTTGTGAATGATGATGCGGTCCCGTTCGTCTCTCAGGGAAGGAACGCCTTCTGCGGATTCGTCCTGTCCGCTGACTGTGAGATAAGGCCCATGGAAGAGGTCATCGTCACCGATTCAGAGGACCGTTTCGTAGCCACCGGACGTGCACTGCTCACGGCAGATGAGATAGCCAGTATGTCAAAGGGCGTCGCAGTCAAGGTCCGCAGCGGCACCGGGGACTAAGCCTGCGGAGTTCTCCGCGGCCTTGAGGCATGCCAGAAGATCGTCGGCCGAGTTCTTCATCGAACCCGCGTCCGGCGATTCTATGACGAACATGAGCTGCTTCCCGGAGATCCGGGAATCGACGTAGCCCTTATTGTCGGGCATCAGTGCGGCGAAGACGGCTTCCGCTGTCCCCTTGTCCCCGTACTCCGCCCTTATCTCAAGCCTCATCCTCATCCCTTCAGGACACGGGCTGCTATGTCATCGGCCACCTGCCAGGTGTTGAGTTTGCCGCCCAGGTCGGGGGTGACCTTCCCATTCGCCAGGCATCCCGAGACGGCCTTCCTGACTATCTCCCCCTCCTCCGTGTATCCGAGATTGTCCAGCATCATCTTGAGAGCCATGATCGCCGCGATGGGATTGGCTATGCCCTTCCCTGCGATATCCGGCGCGGAACCGTGTATGGGCTCGAACATGCTCACTCCCTCAGGGTTTATATTCCCGCTGGCACCAAGTCCCAGACCTCCCTGGAGCTGTGCGCCCAGGTCCGTGAGTATGTCCCCGAACAGATTCGGAACGGCAACGGTGCCGTACCTCTCGGGGCGCGTTATCATCGCCATGGCCATTGCATCAACGAACATGAAGTCCATGTCCATGTCATGCTCCTTGGCCTTCTGCTTGAAGATCTCCCTCTGGAATCCGTATATCCCGGTGCAGACGTTGGCCTTGTCAACTAGGGTGACCCTGTCCTGCCCCAGGGACTCGGCATGCCTGAAGGAGTATTCCGCGAACCTCTCGACTCCTTTCCTGGAAAGAAGGCCCAGCTCCACGGCGAAGTCCTCTTCCGCGCTCGCATCCAGATGCAGGGATATCTTCAGTTCGTACATCCTGCGGGAAGCGGAGAGCTCCAGATCCCCTCCCGAGGATACCCTGCCTCCCATTCCCATGTAGAAGTCCTCCGTGTTCTCCCTGAGGAAGTGGATATCGAAATCCACCTCCCTCTTCAGAGGAACATAGGGATGGATCGAAGTGACGGGTCTGAAGTTTATGTATTGGTCCAGAGCGGACCTGAGCCTCAGAAGGACGCCCTGCTCCAGGACACCGGGCTTGACCCTCGGGTCTCCGATGGCTCCGAAGTATATCGCATCCTTGGACTTCAGCGCCTCGATCTCCCCGGCCTCCAGGAGGGTCCCGGATTCCAGATACCTCTCGGAGCCTATGTCGAAGAGCTCGGCATCATAACGGAAAGAGGATATCTCGGAGACCGCCTCAAGCACCTGCATCCCCGCATCGGTCACATCCTTCCCTATGCCGTCTCCGGGTATAAGTGCCAGGTGATTCATTTCCTTCTCCTTATGGCCTCTATGAGCCCGCCGGATTCGATTAGGTTCTGTATGAATTCGGGATGCTTCTTGAAATTGTATACCTTGCCTGTGCTCAGGTCCCGTATGGTTCCGGCCGAGGTATCCACCTCTGCCTCTGAGCCTTCCTCTATTTCGACGGGGCACTCAACAAGTGCCAGACCAGTATTTATCGAGTTCCTGAAGAATATCCTGGAGAAGGATTCCGCCACGATGCAGGAGATCCCTGCATCCATAAGTGCCAGTGGCGCATGCTCTCTCGAGGAGCCGCAGCCGAAGTTCCTTTCGGCGATTATTATGTCGCCTTCGTTCATCTTCTCCGCTATCCCGGGCCTTACCTTCTCGAAGGCGAAATCCCCCAGGCGGTCCAGGTTCTCGGACACGAGGCGTTCTGCGGGTATTATCTGATCCGTGTCCACGTGGTCCCCGAACCTCCATACCCTTCCTCTGTAGACGGTCATGGAAGGTCCTCCGGCACTGCTATGCGGCCGAGCACGGCAGAGGCCGCCACCACCGCAGGCCCGGCGAGATACACCTCGGAGCCTTTGTGGCCCATCCTCCCCACGAAGTTCCTGTTCGTTGAAGAAACAGCTTTCTCGCCCTCGGCGAGTATCCCCATGTAGCCTCCGAGGCACGCGCCGCAGGTCGGACCGGACACGAAGGCGCCTGCATCCATGAACACGGTCATCAGGCCCTCGTCTATCATGGCCCTCTGCACGGACGGGCTTGCCGGAACGACTATCATCCTCACTCCGGGTGCGACCTTCCTTCCTTTGATTATCTCCGCAGCTATCCTCATATCCTCTATCCTGCCATTGGTGCAGGACCCGAGATAGGCCTGGTCTATGGCGACGTCCACCTCCCTGACCGGACGTCCGTTCTCGGGCAGATGGGGGCATGCCACCATGGGCTCGAGCTCCGAGAGGTCATATCTCAGCACCTTGACGTAACGGGCGTCCTTGTCCGGGACCACTGCCTCATAGTCTCCTCTGACCTTGTCCTTCACGTAATCATCGGTCTTGGAGTCACAGGGGAATATGCCGGCTTTGGCCCCTGCTTCTATGGCCATGTTGCATATGGTGAGCCTGTCCGGCACGGGCATGGCATCCGCCCCGGGACCGCCGAACTCCCATGCCTGGTATATCGCCCCGTCAACGCCCATGTCTGTTATGAGCTTGATGACCAGGTCCTTTCCCCCCACATCCTTGCGGAACTTCCCCGTCAGTTCGATCCTGATGGTTTCAGGGACCTTGAACCACAATCTGCCCGTTGCGAAGGCCGCGGCGGCCTCTGTGGAGCCTATGCCTGTGGAGAAGGCGCCCAGCCCTCCGTAGGTGCAGGTATGGGAATCCGCTCCGACGATCAGCCTTCCGGGGGCTGCGAAGCCCTCGTCGATCATGATCTGGTGGCAGACCCCGGACCTCCCCACTTCGAAGTAGTTCTCTATGCCGTGCCTTTTCGCGAACTCCCTCATCTCCTTGGCCTGCTCGGCGGAGGCTATGTCCTTGTTGGGGACGTAGTGATCCGGTATGAGAACGATCTTCTCCTTCTTCGGAGGAAGACCCAGGTTCTCGAATCGCCTGAAGGCTATGGGTCCCGTGACGTCGTTCACCATCACGAAATCCACTTCCGCCTCCACTATATCCCCGGCCTTGGCGTCCTGGCCTGATTTCTTGGAGAGTATCTTCTCCGCTACGGTCTTGCCTTTCACTGTGATTTCCTCCTGGAATAGTCTCTGTTTATGGCCTCCATGATGGCATCGACGGATGTGTTGACGATGTCCAGACCGACGGCCTTCCCTGCGGATGCGCTGCCGTCGCCCTTGGCGTCCTTCACCACCACCGATACCTCGCAGATGGAGTCGCTGCCTCCCGTTATGGCATCCAGGCGCAGCTCCTCCAGGGAGACGTTCCCGTTCACTGCGTCCCTTATCGCCTTCATAGCCGCATCCACCGGGCCCAGGCCGACCTGGGAGACGGTGTTCTTCTTTCCGTCCATCTCTATCGTCACTGTGGCCGTGGGCGTGACATTCTTGCCTGTTATGACCACGAACTCCTTCAGTGCCACAGAGTGCTGGACATTGTCCTTCCAGAGGACGTTGTCGGCTATCACGGCCAGCTCTATGTCATCGATCTTCTTGCCGCCCACCGCTATGGCCTTCATGCTCTCCATCAGCTCGGGCATCCTGTCCTCAGGGAAGTCGACCTTCATGCGGTCGAGCCTCTCCCTCACGGAATGGGCTCCGGAATGCTTGCCCAGGGATATGTTCCTGTCCATCCCCACGAGCTCGGGGGGGAATGCCTCGTATGTCGAGGAATCTGCCAGCATGCCGTGCACGTGTATACCTGACTCGTGTGCGAATGCATTCCTGCCGATGATCGGTTTGGTATACTCGATCGGGTAGCCGGTGTACCTGGATATCGCCTTGGAGACCTGGCCTATCTTGGAGAGCTCCACTGTCGTTATGCCGTAATTTATGAAGAGCAGCACGGCCACCTCTTCCAGCGGGGCATTGCCCGCTCTCTCCCCCAGGCCGTTCACGCATACGTGAACCTGGGACGCTCCCGCCTCCACCGCAGCTATGGAGTTGGCGGTCGCCAGCCCCATGTCGTTGTGGCAGTGCACTGCTATCGGCACCTTCACGGATTTGGAGATCTCCGATACCAGGAACTCCATGGAACGGGGGGACATCACTCCCACCGTATCCGGGATGTCTATCAGATCGGCACCGGCCTCCGCCACGCTGCCGTATACCTTCTTCAGGAAGTCCAGGTCGCTTCTGGTGGCGTCCTCGCATGAGAACTGCACTTTCAGCCCGTGGTCCTTGGCGTACTGCACCGCGGAGACGGCCCTGTCCAGGACCTGGTCCTTCGTCATCTTGAGCTTCCTCTCCAGATGGATGTCGGAGGTCGCTATGAACGTGTGAATGTAGTCCAGACCTGTGTCTATTACCGCATCTATATCGGATACGGTGGACCTGGCCAGAGAGCATACCCTGGCGTTCAGGCCGAGCCCGGCTATTCTCTTGAGAGTCTCCTTCTCATCCTTGCCTGAGGCCGAGAATCCCGCCTCTATCTCATCCACTCCGAGGTCGTCGAGGGCCTTCGCTATGGCGATCTTGTCCGACATGGACAGGGCTATGCCGGGCGCCTGCTCTCCGTCCCTCAGCGTCGTGTCCAGAATCTCGACTTTATGGGAAAGTAGCGGCAGCACCCTGTCATTATAGGGGCTGGCACTCAGTTTTCCTTTCCATTGGGTCTTTTTTTCGGACATATTCCTTAACCTCGCAACATCCGTACATTTACGCTGATAAAAACCTTCACTTACAGAGCTGGAAAAAGGATGAAATAAGGGCGGGCGGTGCCCGCCGGTTTTGATGGGTTTTAAGCTTTCCAAAGCCCGTGTATATTGCAGACTTCCCAGGCCTCGACCTTTGCGGCGTCGGTCTTGAAGAATGCCTCAGGCTCGTCTCCGGGGTTGAGGTACTTCCTCATGATGATGCCGTCTGCGCATATCTCGATGTACGAGATGTAATGCTTGTCTATCATGGGATGAGCGGTCTCCTTTCCCACTCTGACCCTGTACCCGCCCTTCTCCTTCATGATATAAGGCACATGCTTCTCTTTGGTCATATCGGCAGTCTGGGCGGTCAGAAGCTTCATGTCCTCGCCGCAGCAGACCAGAGCGCCTTTCCCTCCGACCTCGACCTCGACGATGTTCCCGCAGATCTCGCAATGGTATATCTCCCTACGTTTCGCCATTAATATCACCTGCTGGTTATCAGTGTTTATCGTTTATTAAATGATTGACCTCTTACCAAGAGGGCTCCTCTCGGGAGAATCGCGGCGCAAAAGCATATCAGTCCGTTACAGGATTCCACAGGCCGATGACACAGGAGATCCCTGCCATGGCCGTTTTCCGCGAGGGACGAAGGATCACCGCAGGCCGGCTCGGCCGGGACCTGCAAGGCACTGCGGACTATCTCGATCTTGTATCCGGCCCGGACAGCAGGATAGACAGGAAGACCCCTTTCCTCGCAGTGGATGTGCGCGGCATTGCGGAAGGGGAGTTCAGAGCCGACGTGATCAAGAACATCAAAGTGAAGAAATACAATGTCTGGCTCATGACATGTGTAAGGGATGCGGACGACCTTTTCGACGTTTTCAACAGCGAGGCGGATAAGGTCCTCGTGCCCTGCCATCTCACCTCCTACGATGATCTGGAGGATATGCTCTCTGTCTCGGAGAGCATCATTCCCGCCATAATCGTTTCCGGGCTGATGGCGCCCGGGCAGAGGAGCCCGGAGGACATACTGAGCAGATTGGTGTCCCTGGGATTCGATTCGGCGGCCGTGATCGATACTGACGGCATCATAAGCGCACTGGAATGGGCGAGGCTCTCCGGGATCGCGGAGATCCTGCCCTATTCAGAGAGCGCACCGGTCATGGCCGGGCGACGATTCATATCTGCCCTTTGATCTTCAGAGCCAGGGCCTTCCCGAACCTGTAGGCCTCCTTGCCCGCAGGGGATATGTCCTCTCCGTCCGTATTCTCCACCAGGGATTCGCCTCCCCATTTCGCATTTATGGAGAAGGCGAAGGCCCTGCAGATGGAGGTGACGTTCTCGAACCTGGGGTTCCTGCTGCCTCCGGTGGAGACAAGTGCCACATACTTCTTGGGCGGATTGTCGTCCTCAGTGTGCCAGTATAACTGGAAACGGTCTATGACCTGCTTTATTATGGAAGAGGGTCCGGAGAAGTATACCGGCGTTCCGAGAACGATGAGATCGGCATCCCTGACCGCATCGTATATCACATGCATGTCATCCTTTATGTGGCACTTGCCCTCGGTGAAGCATCTGTTGCACCCTGTGCAGTGCCTGATATCCATATCATAAGGCCTGATCACGCTGACGTCGAAGCCTTCCTCTCCCAAGGCATCGGCCAAGGCTTCGCACTGTATCTCCGTGCTGCCTTCCTTCCTGGCGCTTCCTACGATTAGTGTGGCCTTCATGAGCCAATGATGCCCGTGTGTAGTTTTATATGTTTTCAGAGGTATAGGCGCAGAGGTGTGCCCGATGGAAGAACCGTTCACAAAATCAAGGGAAATGGTATTCCCCCGAAGCATACTGGTCGGTCATGAGGTGCTGCCCAGGATAGTGGATATGAGCATGAGCCTCGGTTTTTCGGGGCCCGGGCTCATGATCACAGGGGAGAACACCTATAAGTCCGCCGGCAGGGACGTGGAGGAATTCATGTCCGACGGCGGCTACGAGATGACCGTTCATCTTTCAGGCAACGCTACCTTCGAATGCGTCGACGATGCTGTGAGCCTCGGCAAAGAGACGGGGAGCAGATTCATACTGGCTGTCGGAGGCGGGAACAAGATAGACACCGCGAAGCTCACGGCCAAGAAGCTGGGCGTGCATTTCATAAGCATACCCACCTCGGCATCCCACGACGGGATAGCCTCCGGCAGGGCGTCCCTTAAATCAAGCACCGAGACGAAATCCGTTGAGGCCGTCTCCCCGATGGGGATACTTGCCGATACGGGCGTGATAACCGACGCGCCCTTCCGGTATCTTGTGTCCGGCTGCGCAGACGTGATCTCCAACATATCGGCTCTGGCGGACTGGGAGCTTTCGCGCAAGAGCAACAACGAATTCTTCAGCACCTCGGCGTACCAGATGTCCATGATGGCCGCGGAGACCATAATCGAGAACTCCAAGAACATAAGGCCTAACGACGAGGAGTGCACATGGCTCGTCCTGAAGCCCATAATTCTCTCCGGGGTGTCGATGTCCGTGGCCGGCAGCTCCAGGCCCACCAGCGGCTCAGAGCATATGTTCTCCCATGCCCTGGACACCCTGCATCCCGGTAAGGCCATGCACGGAGAGCAGTGCGGAGTGGGATGCATAATGATGACCTATCTCCACGGAAAGGACTGGATGAGAATAAGGAACGCCCTGATGGATATAGGGGCGCCGGTGGATGCCGCCGGCCTCGGCCTGAACTCCGAGGATGTGATCGATGCGCTGACATATATGCACAGGATCAGGAAGGACAGGGCCACGATCATAGGCGAGAACGGGCTGTCCAGAGCCGCCGCCGAGAATCTGGCGAGAGCTACACACGTCATCTGAGGTATGGGAAATGGTATTGGTAACGCTTATAGGTGAATCGCAGGCGAGGATCGGCAACAGGTTCTATTACCTGGGCCCCTCGCTTGAATGCCGTGAATGCAGATTCAAGAACGTGTGCTTCAACCTGGAGGTCGGCAGGATGTATGAGGTGACCGAGCTCAGGGACGTGCACCATGAGTGCGAGATGCACGAGAGCGGTGTCAGAGCGGTGGTTGTCGTCAAGGTCCCGATGCGCGTCTGCGTCGAGAGGAAGTACGCCATAGACGGCAGCAGGATAACCTTCGAGCATGCGAAATGCTCGGAGGTCGGATGCACCAACTGGGGTCTGTGCCATCCCTTCTTCGTCAAGGACGGGGACAAGCTGTCCATAGTCGAGATACTGGAGAATACCGAGTGCTCTGCCGGAGAGAAGCGGACGATCGTCCGGACAGAGTGATCAGAACCTCTGCCCTGTTATCCTCTCGTACACTTCCACGTACAGGTTGCTGACCCTGTCAACGACCTCCTCGGGAAGAGCCGGTATATCGGGCTCGGCGCCACCTTTCTCCCTTGCGGCCATCAATCTGCCGTGGTATCCGATCTCACGATAGTGCTGGCGGACGAACTCCTTGCTCAGCTCCACCTTTTTGCCCTTGGCATACTCCGCGGCGTCCCACCAGCGGTCCTCATCCAACGTGCCGAAGGTGTCTATGACGATCAGATTGCGTTCCTCGTCGTATCCGAACTCCTTCTTGCCATCGCAGTGTATCAGGCCCCTCTTGGCCACTTCCTCTGCTATGATCTCATCTATCCTGAGAACGGTGCTCACGATCTCGTCGTAATCCTCATCGGTAAGGCCGGCTATCCTCTTGGCCTCCTTCTCCGTCAGCTCCCTGTCGTGAGCCTCCAGTTTGGTGGTGGTCTCCACGAAGGGGCGCGGGAGCTTCTCCCCGTACCTGACGGTGTGCCCTTTCGGGAATCCCAGATCCTCCGCCTTTATCCTGCCGGCCTTTATACGGTCCATCAGGGACCCTGCGGCGTAGTGCCTGCAGATCACTTCCAGAGGTATGAGGTAGTTCACCGTATCGGTGTGTATCTTATCATAATCCTCGATTATGCTGAGCCTCTTCACCTTCATCCTGTTGGGCGGGATGTACTCCCCGAAATGGGTCTTTATCCCCTTGGATTCCAGGAGGTCGAACCAGAATTTCGCCGTCCTGCACAGGGTGTTCCCCTTGTGCGGGATACTGGACGGTATGATCTTATCGAAAACCGATATATTGTCCGTGAAAACGAATTCCAGTGTCTTCTGGTCCACGGCGTAGACCTCTTTGACCTTTCCCGTCCTGATGAGCTCCATGCCGGTCTAATCGGAAGAAGGCGTATTAATATCAGTCGTTCCCCGAGCATCCTGTGCATCCGGGACGCCTCTCCAGCTCCGCGATCCTTATGTCCCATGTGCTCGCTTTCAGCGACAGAAGCCTGCCTACCAGGGGCTTCCCCTTTCCGGAGATCATCTTTATCGTCTCCGTCGCCTCGATCCCACCGATCACGGATACGACGGATCCTATGGCGGGTATGATCCCGGGCCTGACCTCGGGAAGGAAGCATTCAAGGCAGGCCGTCCTGCCCGGGACCACCACCGTCACCTGGCCCAGGGGTCCGTCCGCCGCCCCGTGAACAAGAGGTATGCCCTTACTCAGCACACCGGCATTGAGAACGAGCCTGGATTCGTTATTGTCCAGGCAGTCCACTGCGATATCGCATCCTTTCAGGACGGATCCCACGTTCCCGCTGTTGAGCTCTTTGCTCATCGGGACAGCTTTGGTTCTCTCGGATATCTGACCCACCCATTCCGCCGCAAGCTCGGCCTTGGGAGCGGGCCTCCTGCCGGCGTATATGAACTGCCTGTTGAGATCGGATTCCGAGGGTGCGTCCTTATCAACGAGCACCATCTCCCCGACGCCGGCCATGGCCAGCTGAGTTATCACGTTGCATCCGAGGCCCCCGCATCCGATGACGGCCACCTTGGAGCCGGCCAGGCGCTCCTGCCCCTCTTCGCTGACGAGAGGTATCTGACGAATGTATCTCTCTGACATCAATTATTCAACGCGGTTCGCATATGTAATAATGCACCATCGGCGGACCTCTTCCTTATGCTCTCCCTATCGCCCGATAGATCATGCTTCATGATGTCGATGCGCCCTCTCACCGAGACTGCTGTGTACACAAGACCGACGGGCTTGCCCTCCGTCGCGCCGCCCGGTCCCGCTATACCGGTCACCGCAACCGCGACATCCGACCCGAACAGCCTCCGGGCGCCTTCCGCCATCTCCGATGCGGTCTCCGCGCTGACCGCCCCGTATTTCTCCAGAGTCGATCTTCTGACCCCCAGGACGGATTCCTTCGCCCTGTCGGAATAGACGACCGCGCCGCCCAGGAAGAACTCGGAGGAGCCGGGAACCGATGTTATGTCCGCCCCCAGGCCCCCGCCGGTGCATGACTCGGCAAGTGCCAGCGTCAGTCCTGCCCTCTTAAGTGCCAGCCCTGCCTCTTCGGCCTCAGATGCCATTCTCCGATTCCCCGCTGAGCTGCTTTATCCTCTCCACACCGTCGATCTCATCGATTATGTCCGCCACCTGATCGGGTACGAGAGAGGTCCAATTCCCTCCGGACTTGATCCTCCTGCGGACCTCTGTGCCGGAGTACTCCGAGCGGTTGTAGAGCGGCGAATCCCTGACCTCGAATCCGGCCTCGGCGAAAAGACGGCGTGTGTACGGGTTGTTGGAGTACACCCTGGTGAACTTGGGGCACATCGATACCACCTGTGATACCCATATCGAATAGCGGTTGAGGTCCTCCACCGGCACGATATAGCAGTTCTTGATCCCTTCCGCTTTTAGCGTCTCCGCGATCATGCTGTAACGCTCCCCGGCGGTGAAAGGATTCTCCTTGGTATGCGAATACTGCGCGCTCCCTATGCCTATGGTCACATGGTCCGATTCCCTGGAGACCTTCCTTATGACCTCCATATGCCCTTTGTGGAGAGGCTGGAATCTGCCTATGATAAGAGAGTCGTTCTCGTAACCGCGGACGTTGCCCATGCTCTGTCTATGCGCTTTCGTATAAATAAACTGAAGACTCGCTCTCGCAACAGGGGAGCGCATGATATCTTTAGGTATGCGGAATCCGTTCATTGATGACATGAGCATCTCCTATTTCCCCACTGTGTTCGGCACGCTTGCCATAGAGGACGACGGCGAATATGTCACCCGTATAATGCTGCAGGAGGGTGAGGGGGAGCCCACTGACGTGGCCCTGAGGGCCTTCACGGAGATATCGGAATACCTCTCCGGCGAACGGAGGGCCTTCGATTTCAAAATACGCCCGGACGGGACCGATTTTCAGAAGAGGGTGTGGAAGGCCATATCCGGGATCCCCTACGGCGAGACCCGGACGTATGCCCAGATAGCAGAGGGAGCGGGGAGGCGGGAGGCCGCGAGGGCCGCGGGCAGCGCCTGCGGCGCGAACCCCGTCATAATCGCGATACCCTGCCACAGGGTCGTGAGATCCGACGGGAGCACCGGCGATTATCTTTACGGTGCCGAAATGAAGGAATCTTTGCTGAGGCTGGAGAGGGGCTACTGAGCCTTCTCCGGCTTGCGGGCGACGTATATGTTGACGGCCCCCATGGACCTGCTGTAGCATTCCGCATCCGTGAAGCCGGCCCTCCTGAATAGCTCCAGCATCTCCTGCCCGTAGGGGAATCCCTCCAGGGACGAGGTCAGCCAGTCGTAGGCAGGCTGCTTGCCGTCTATGACCTTGCCCTTGTCATACTTCCTGCCCCAGAACGGAACCACGCGGTTCAGGTACACCCTGTGCCCCCAGCGTATCACTCTGTTCCCGGGCTTCGCAAGCTCTGCCACCACCGCCAGGCCTCCGGGCCTGAGGACGCGGTACATCTCGTTCAGCGCCCTCTGTATATCCGTGACATTCCTGAGCATGTACCCCGATGTCACAAGGTCGAAGAGGCCGTCCCCGAACTCCATATCAAGAGCGTCCCCTATGACGAAATCCACTTCCGTCGGGAGGTCGAGATCTGCGGCCTTCTGCTTCGCCATCTCAAGCATGGCAGGCGTTATGTCAAGGCCTGTTACCCTGCCCTCCGGACCCACTTTCCTTGCTGAGATGAAGGCGAGCTCCCCCGTTCCCGTTCCTACATCCAGGACCGAGAATCCGGAGATGTCCCCTGCCTTCTTGAACATGAATTTGTGCCAGCGCTTGATCATGCCCACGGACATTATGCCGTTCATCTTGTCGTAGTACGGAGCTATGTCGTTGAAGACGTCCTTTACATAGACATCCTTACCCTCGAATTGATTGCCGGCCTTCTTGTCTTCTTCCATATCAGCACCTACAGGAAGATGATCCCAATCAAATATCCTGCGGTCAGAAGGACGCCGAAAACCCAATTGAGCTTGAACGCCGCGGGGACCATCATGAAGGCTGCACGCCTGTCCTCATCCGCATTCTTGCTGTTCCTTATCAGCTTATACCATAGTGCCAGAGATGCGAATGCTATGAGCGACGTCCACGGAGCGAATCCCGCTATCACCACGATAACGAGTATAAGATACGGGATCGTATTCTCGGCCCAGTAGAGCCTGAGACCTCTTTCGTACCCTATCCTGCCGCAAAGGGTCCCGATCCCGGCTTCCAGGTCCGTCCTGAAGTCCCTCATCTCGTTGCCGCAGAGGACTGCGGTTATGAAGAAGGCGTTGGGGAGGCCGACTATCACGGGATCCGGGGAGAATTGGGAGGTCAGGACGAAATATGTCCCCAGGGGCATGAGAAGGCCCATCATGATGAAGACCGATATCTGACCCAGCCCTCTGTATTTGTAGGCCATCCCCACAGTATACAGCCCGGCCGCGGCTATGCCTGCCAGCCCTATCAGCAGTATCTCCCATCCGGAATACCATATGAAGATAAGACCCAGCAGTGCGGTTATGCCCAGGCAGGCGATGCCTGCGTACAGGACGCTCCTCGGTCTCAGGGCACCCGTAACAAGCTCCGGGGACCTTATGTGATTCTCCTCCGTATCGATGCCCTTCTCGAAATCACCGTATGTGTTGAGAAGGTTCGCCGCGGACTGCAGAAGGCAGCCGCCGATGAGAATGAGGGCGAATATGACCAGGTTGAAAGAATCCGGGATCTTGTGGTACGCCACAACCGTACCGATGAGCACCGGCACGACAGCCCCGTGAAGCGTCCAGGGCCTGAACGCATTGTACCAGCCCGCCTTGACAGGTCTGACCTCTTTCATGAGTAGTATCGTAAGCGGCACCCTGTTAATATCCTTACGCAGTCCGGCGTTTTCAGCAGAACGGAACGCAGGTCAGAGAAAATATATATATCCATAATAGCCGGTCACAGCCTCCGTGTCTGTAAAGGATCTTCTGGGAAGAGGGACCTTCATGATGTCCCTGGCGTTGATCGTGGCCCTTTCAATGGGGCTCAGCGGATACTTCCCGGAGATTTCCCCGGACCTGAGAAGCAATCTGACGATCTTCATTCTGGCGGTCATGATGACCGTGTCACTGTCCAGGATCCCGTACAAGGGGCTGAATCCCGCCGATGATCCCAAATCCGTCCTGAGGGCGGTTATCCTGAGCATGGTCGTTGCCTCTTCCATACCCCTCGCGGCATCGCTTTTCTTCACGGATGAGGCGTTCAAGGTGGGACTTGTATTCATCGGCCTGACGCCTTTCGCAGCATCCGTGGTTCCTTTGTCCTACATACTCAGAGGGGATATGAAGCACGCCGCAAGAGGGGCCATCGCCGTGTACTTCCTCTCAGTCATCTACATACCTTTCATGGTCTGGCTCATGCTCGATAAGATAATCGATGTGACAGGCGTGATAATAGCTGTTGCCCAGGTCATCGTTGTTCCCCTGTTCCTTTCCCGTCTTCTTGTGAAGATCGAGATCAAGAAGGAGAATCTGGCTATATTCCTGAACTCCTGCATATTCATACTGGTGTTCCTCTCGGTGGGTGCCTCCGCCAACATGTTCAGGAGCGAGGTGCTGCTGCTCGTCACATTCATGGGCATAGCCGCCCTGAGAACCTTCGGACTGGGTCTTAGCCTTGAGATCATGGAGAGAAGGGCCGGGGTCCCGTGGGAGCAGAGGGTTACGGACGTTCTGATGACATCCTACAAGAACAAGGGCATCGCGATAGCTCTCGTCACTGCCGTGGCCGCCTCTGCGGCCCTGGCGCCCGGTAAGGCGCTGTTCCCAGTTACGGCATCCATCGTAGTGGAGATATGCTGGGTCATATTCATGGACGCTTATCTCTTCTCACCTAAGCGCATGAAGAGAGAATTAGAGAGAGAAGGGCGCGGATCAGAAGTCGCTTAGGCGTTTCTGCCTCTTGCCCAGCCTTATGATCTCGTCCCCTTCCGTTACGGAATCCCCGAGCATGATGCTTCCCGGATCGGACCTCCGCCTCCCGGGAGAGGCGGGATTCGCATAGCAGTAAACGCAATCATGGAAGCATGTGCCGTATGTTCCTACATCCAGGGTCTTCACGCATGTGCATCCCTCCCTTTGAGGGACCGTGTATTTTGTGAACGGTATGTTGAAACGGCGAACCGTGCTCTCATCTATGCATCCTGTGTCTCTTACTCCCGTACCCTCGAGGACAGGACCGGAGCAGCAGGACGTTAGCTCCATCCCTGCGGACCTGGCTATCGGCAGCAGGGCTGCGGCGACCTCTTTCTTCTCTTGCGCGGATGCCTCCCGGAGCAAACCTGATGCGATCTTCTCCCCCAGCTTGGCATGTGGTTCGAAGAACCCGAATATGCATCTTCCTGTGCAGCCTTCCAGCAGAGAGCATATCTCGGAGAATCTCTCCGCATGATCCTCCGGGCTCACGCTCCCGGAGAGCAGCACGGGATCGTATCTCCACACCATCCTGTCCGCCCCTATACTCCCGGATATTCGCCTGAAGGCATCAGCAACCCTCTTGACGTCCGGGACTCCGGGTTCGATCGCTTTCCCGTTACCTGTCATCGTTACTTGGAAGAAGGGCATATGACCCATCTCTGCGATCTCGTCCACCATCCTGACCATGGGGGACGGGTCCTTCGTAAGGAAGAATATGGCATCCACATTACCGGGGCTCACATCCACGTCATAGACTATGCCCCTGAAGCCCGGATTGCGGACCATCAGCCTTCCCTCCCGCAGACGGTTCATCATCCATTCCGAATGGAACGCCGGGATGTCGGTCCTTCTGCTGGCGCTGATTATCACAGTATATGATGCCCGACAAAGAATATACTCTTTGCACGGGATTGCACACCATGAGCATCAGGGACGAGGTCAGGAGAGAGCTCCTTGAGAATTCTGACGCGGCATACGGCGAATTCAGCAGGAAGATCATCCCCGGGTCGGGTCAATTGCTTGGGGTCAGAGCACCCGTCGTCAAGAGGATCGCCAAGGCTGTATCCAAAGGGAACTGGCGCGAATATCTTGACGGCGAGGACGATTCGTTGGAGGAGAAGTTGATCAGAGGACAGGTCATCTGCCTTGCGCCGATGGACATAGGGGAACGCATGGGATTGGCGGAGGAGTATGTGTCGGGAATGGACAATTGGGCCGTGTGCGATGCCTTCTGCTCCTCCCTGAAATTAGGCAAGAAGGATCGCCCCCTCCTTTGGGATTCTGTTCTGGCACATCATGATGACGGTACGGAGTTCGGGATGAGATATGCCGCCGTCATCATGAAATCATATTTCCTGGACGATGAGCACATAGACCGGGTGCTCAGTATGCTGTCCTCCGTCAGGCATGAGGGGTACTATCTGAAGATGGGCGTCGCATGGGCCCTCTCGGAATGCTACATAAAGTATCCCGGGAGAACGGACCCCGTGCTCAGAGGAGGCGCTCTGGAGAAGGACGTCCTGCGTATGGCTATCGGCAAGATAACCGATTCCTACAGAGTGGATGAGGACACCAAGGAGGACCTCAGGCGCCTGCGTTCCAGTCTTCGATCTCCTTGATTATGGCCTCTGAGTTCTTCTTGCCCACTCTGGATCCGCCGCGCTTGTAATAGGACCATCCTCTGCCCTCGCATTCCTCCTTGAACTGGGGGTTCGTGACGGCTATCACTCTTCTGTCAGGCAGTACTTCCTTGATCATCTCGAACAGGGCTTTCGGTACGCAGACGATTATCTTATCGTAGAGGTAGGTCTCGCCCACCTTTATGTTGACGGTCGTATTTATCGCACCCAGGAAATCCCTCTTGGACTGGAGCAGTTCGAAATCCTCCTTGGACTCGGGGACCCAGGGGTAGGGCATCACCACATAGTTCGCAGGTATGAACCCGAACCTTCCCGAGACAACTCCCAGGGAAACGTCCGCTTTGTCGCAGAGATCCTTGACGAGGTTCTTCACCTCGGTCATACGGCCGCCGAACATATCGAAGGCACTGACCCACTTGTCCGTAAGGAACACTGTCGAGTCGTTGGTTATAACGAAAACTCTCTTATCTGGCACTTTGATCATTTCACATTCTTCGGAACTTTTCATACTCACACCCTCATTTTACCGAAACGGTACGCGATGTTGCAGCTTCCCTCGGCGGAGACCATGCACGGGCCCGAGGGGCTCATGGGCTTGCAGGCCCTGCCGAACATGGGGCACTCCTCAGACCTTATCAGGCCTCTGAGGACCTCTCCGCATCTGCATCCCCTTGCCTCCGCCTCCACCTCAGGCGCCCCGGACAGGATGTCCTGGTGGACCTTGGTCGCGTCATGGGATTCATACTTGCTCTTCAGGGCGAGGGCGCTCTTCCCGATGACGGGGAACCCCCTCCAGGCCTTGTCCACTTTGTCGTAGGTGATATCCATCAGCTTCAGCGCCTTGGGATTGCCTTCCGGCCTGACGAGACGTGTGTACTCGTTCTCCACCTCGCACCTCCCCTCCTCGATCTGTTTGCACAGCATGTAGCATGCCATCAGTATGTCCAGGGGCTCGAATCCTGCAACCACCTGCGGCATGCTGTACTCCTTCGCAAGGGGCTCGAACATCTTCGTTCCCGTTATGACAGCCACATGGCCCGGCTCTATCATGCCCTGGACCTTGGTCTCCCCCATGTCGAATATCGTCTTGAGTATGGGGGGGCATATCCTGTGGCAGCTGTATATGCTGAAGTTCTCCGGCAGTTCCTTCTGGAGAGGCACACATGTGGAGGGCGCAGTGGTCTCGAAGCCCACGGCCACGAATACCAGATCGCCTTCGGTCTCCGATGCCATCCTGACCGCGTCCTCTATGGAGTATACCACTCTGACGTCGGCCCCGTCGGCTTTCGCATCATTGAGGGTCCCTACGGTGGTGGGCACCCTCATCATGTCCCCGAAGGCACAGACCGTGATGCCGGAGCGCGCCATGTGTATGGCGTCGCCTATCTCCTTGCTGGTTGTTACGCATACAGGACAACCGGGTCCCTGGCGTATCTCCACCCCCGCATCTGCCAGCATTCCCTCCAGGCCGAATCTTACTATCGTGTCCTGATGAGTGCCGCAGACGTGCATGAACGTGAACTCGCTGTTCAGGGCGCTTATCTTATCGATTATCCTCTTGGCCGTCCCCTCGTCCCGGTACTTATACATCCTCTGCCTCCAAAATCTTGAGGTTCTTGACCCCGCAGCTCTGGCCTTTGACCACTTTGACGTGGCCCCCGCAGTCAGGGCAGGACAGTATCGGGATCGTATGCTCGCTGAAATCGCTCCTGATCTCCTTGACAGGCCCCTCATATCCGCATTTGGCGCATATGACCTCCACGGCCTCCCTCTCTATGATGAGGTCGGCACCTTCCAGGATGGTGCCGCGCGTCACGACCTCGTAAGCGAAACGCATCTGCTCCGTGCCGAGGCTGGTCATATCCCCTATGATCAGTACGACCTCCTCAACGCCCTTTGCATTGTACTTCTCCAATTCCCTCTGTATAGCGGAGACTATGTTCGAAATCACGGAGACCTCATGCATCAGGCCCGAGGATGGTTTAATCAGTATTAATCCCGTCGCTCTCCGCTCTGCTCTGCGCATGGTCGCAATACGATGAAACGGGGCATTTCGCGCATCTAGGGCGGTTCGGAAGGCAGATCTCCTGTCCGTGCCTTACTATGTAACGGTTTATGTCATTCCATCTGTCCCGGGGGGTGATCTCCATCAGAGCACGCTCCGTTTCCTCGGGATTCTTCGTTCTGACCAAGCCCATCAGATTCGATATCCTGTGAACGTGGGTGTCAACGCAGACTGCCGGGATCCCCATGGCATAGGCCTGCACGCATGCGGCGGTCTTCCTTCCGACCATCGGAAGGCTCAGCAGATCCTCCGTTCCCGACGGTACTGTGCTCCCGTGCTCATCCCGGAGTGCCCTGCAGCATCCGATGATCCCTGATGCCTTCTGCCTGGGGAACCCTGCGGGACGTATCAGCTCGCACACCGCATCCTCGTCTGCTTCCGCCAGCTCCTCTATAGAATCGTACTCTGAGAACAGACGGTCCGATGCCTTTCGTGTATTGGCATCCTTCGTCCTCTGGGACAGGATCGTGGCTATGAGCACATGGAAGGGGTCCGCCTCCCATTCCGGGCTCAGCCCCTCTATGGACCTTCCGGGGTAGGCCCCTCTGCCGTAAAGCGGCGCCAACTCGTCCAGTATCCTGACTATATCCCCAGCCATCTGATCGCTTCCCCTATGGTGAAATGGGAACCGGTTATAAGCACTGTATCGTCCCCTCTTATCTCCAGGGCCCTCCTGACAGCTTCGCCTACGGAGGGGGCCTTTTCCGCATTACCCAGATAATGGGATATCTGGGACATCTCGGCATCCAGGGGCATCGCCCTTTCGGAATCGGGAGAGGCGACCACTGCCCTGTTGACCACCGGCGCAAGGCTCTTAATTATGCCCCTCAGATCCTTGTCCGTCAGGACGCCTATTACGAGAGTCACCTTCCCGTATATCCAGGATATATCTTCCGCAAGATCCCGGGCACCTGCTGCGGTGTGCGTGACATCAAGCACGATGGGGTGCCCGGGGAGCTTCTGAAGCCTCGCAGGCCAGGATACGTTCCTGAGACCCAGGTCGACGGCATCCTCCGTACGCTCATCCCCAAGCAGGCGCACCGCCTCCACGGCGGTGGCCGCATTTACGGCCTGATGCTTGCCTGCCAGACCTACGAAGTATCTCTTCCCGCCATGGACGAATTCCGTTCCCTCAGGGCTCATCGATACTATATCGGGCGGAGAGACGGCTGTCACCTCCGAACCGGCCTCTGCTGCCCTGGCCCTTACTACTCCCAATGCCGGTTCTTTGCACAGTGTCACCACCGGTACGCCTTCTTTTATTATGCCGGTCTTCTCGGCAGCGATCTTCTCTATCGTATCCCCCAGATACTCCGTGTGCTCAAGGCTTATGTTGGTTATCACGGAGACCTCCGGCACTATCACATTGGTGGCGTCGTATCTTCCGCCCATCCCTACTTCGATGACCGCGTACTCCGCCCCTTCGTCTCTGAAATGCATGAACGCTATCGCCGTCGTCACTTCGAAGAAGGTGCACATCATGCCCCCGGAGGCCATCTCCTCCACCTTCGGCCTCAGCTTCGAAACGTAGTATGCCAGCTTCTCATCCGATATCTGCACCCCGTTCACGCATATGCGCTCGTTGAACCTCTCCAGGTGCGGCGAGGTGTAGAGCCCGGTCCTTATGCCCGCCTGGCGGAGCACGGATGCTGTTATGGCGGATACCGAGCCCTTCCCGTCGGTACCGGCCACATGTATGCTTCGAAAGCTGTTCTGCGGGTTCCCCAGAGCCGACAGCAGCATGCTGATGTTCCTGAGGCCCAGCTTCACCCCGTGCTTCTGAAGCCCGTACAGCCAATCCAGGGATTCGGGATACGTCTGCAAACTACATCCCCTCGATCATCTCTCGGACCGTCATCCCCTTGGATCTGGCTATGCGCCTCAGCAGGCTCATGGACCCGGAGCCGTACTGGGCCGCCTTCTTCTTCTTCGCGGCGACCTCGGGCTGACCTATGTCCTCGGCCACCTCTCTGAGGCTCTTCTTCCTTACATCTCCGGGTGCCAGATCTCCTATGTCAATAGCCCCTACGGCCTTGGCGACCCTGCTGTCAAGGAAAGGGTACAATACCTCCTTCCCGAACTCCTTCGCAACCGCCCTCTCATGAGCCAGCGTCTCATCCAGCAAACGGCACATGTCCGCATTCATCATATCCCTGAGGTCCGGTTCCGAGAGACCTATGTACTTCGAGTATCCGGCGAAGAGCTCGTCCGCTCCCTGACCGCCTATTATGTACGGCTCGGAAGCGTGCTTCGCCACGTAATAGAACGGTATCTCGAACGACAGGGTGACGGGATTCACCGTTCCCGTTATCCCTATCATGTGCCTGACGCAATCCTCGATGTCTTCTTCGGATATCCTGACGTGATGCCATTCCATGCCGAGTGTCCCGGCCATATCCCGGGACTCGTTCACATCGTAAGCGTCATCGACACCGGAGGTGTAGAGCACCGCGGACCGGGCCGCATCCCTGGCGATCGCAGCAACGATCCCGCTGTCCAGTCCTCCGGAGAATGCGACGGCCACGGTCCTTCCTCTGACCATATCTGATATGACCTCTCTGAAAACAGGGGTCAGTTCTGACGCCATATCCGTGTCTATGGTATCCCTTATAATAAGAATGTGTCCCATTTAATACGGATAATACGTTAACGGGTCCATGGACGGCGTTACCCGCATCGGAGTCTCCCTGGACCCGGAGCTTCTCAATGAATTCGATCTCTCGATCTCCCAGAAAGGGTACGTGAGCCGCTCCGAGGCCATAAGGGACCTGATAAGGGATACTCTGGCCGAGAAGGAGTGGAAGAACGAGACCCAGATGATGGTCGGCATCCTGGTGTTCATATACGACAGCGGGCACGACGGCATCCATGATCAGTTAAGGGACCTGGGAAGGAAGTGGAGGACCGATGTCGTAGGCAGCCTCAGGGTACCTCTTGAGGGGAGGAAGGTCCTCGAGACGATGACCGCCATAGGGATGATGAGGGACCTGAAGAACATGTCCAACGAACTGACGTCTGTGAAGGGGGTGCTGAGGGGCAAGCTGACCATCGCATCCGCAGCATCCGGCAACATGCATCATATGGGACTAAGAGGGGATTGAGATGAGAATAGAAGATGCCAAGACAAAACTGAAAGCCAGAGGCTTCGATGTGAGGAAAGCGCCGATACCCGGTCCGACGCTTCATACGATCTCGAAATGCAGGGAGCGCTGCGAAAGCAATGAATGCGGCGCTTACGGTGTGACGTGGGCGTGCCCTCCGGGATCCGCCACGCCCGGTGAATGCATAGAGATGCTTTCCGGCTACGGGAGCGCGGCCCTGATAACCAGGACGTATGAGCTGGATCCCCGGGACAGGAGGGCCGCGGAGGCCGCCGCCCTGCAGTTCCAGGATGACTGCAGGAAGGCGGCGGTAGCCCTCAGGGAAGAGGGGGCGGACATATTCATGATGGCCGACGGCAAATGCGGATACTGCGAGAGCTGCACCTATCCCGATGCCGAGTGCAAGCACCCTGAGATGCTGGTCCCGTCCATAAGCGGATTCGGCATAGTGATGAGCGACTATGTCAAAGAATGCGGCAGGGAATTCTCGTTCTTCGACGACAGGGTGGAGTTCTTCGGGATAATGCTCCTCAGATGAGGTCGAAGGCCATAACGGCCGTGGCTATCTCCCGTCGGTTCTCTATACCGTATCTGCTCTTCAGAGCCAGGTCCGAGGGGCCGGCCGGGATCGTTATTATGCCGTTGGTGCAGCCCGGATAGGCCTCTATGCCCGGATATTCCTTCCCTTTGAACACGAATATCCCGTCCCCGCAGCCCGTCCTGTCAGGATACATTATGAAATTGTCAGAGATCCAGACGAGGTCCTCCCTTGCAAGATAGGCTTCCATCTCACACTGCATCACCTCATGCCCCATGACTATGCCGTCATCGGACATGTAGTACATGGATGGGGCCTCGGGGAATTCGAAATCCTCTGTGCAGAATATGCATATCCTGACCTGACGCCTCATGGCCTCCAGATATCCGTCGTTCCTGAACTCCAACCCTACCTGGGTCTTCGTATTCCGTTCGAAATACTCCACCTCGCAGGATATGTCGTCGTCCATCAGCTCTGCGTTGACAACTCCTTTGGTGGACCTCAGGTCCCTCAGGACCGCTTCCCGAACGTTCATACCGATATGGACTGCTTTAGCAGTAAAAAAGCGCTTCTGTGCCCTCTGCGAATGCATATCGCATGTGCCAGCGCCGGTGCTGGAAACGGGTCCGCCCATAACTGGCCCGTACCACGGATATTATGACATTGTTTTAATAAGGCCTATTGCTTCAACCGTTCCGGATGAAAAAGCTCGTGATAACCGAGAAGGCCAATGCGGCCCGCAGGATATCCGCCATCTTATCGGGCGGGAAGACCAGCACCAAGAAGCACGGGAGCGTGAGCGTGCTGACATTCGACTCCGGGGATGACGAGTACTCCGTCGTCAGCCTGAGAGGGCACATAATAGAGCTGGATTATCCTTCAGAATACAGCGATTGGAGCAAATTCCCCCCTGCGGACCTGGTCTACGCACCCCAGGAGAAGAGGGTGAAGATCAAGAGCATAGTGGATGCCATAAAGAGCGTGGCCGACGAATCGGACATGGTCATCATAGCCACTGACTACGACAGAGAGGGAGAGCTCATCGGCATGGAGACCGTTAAGTACGCCGGGATCGACCTCAACAAAGTAAAAAGGGCCAAGTTCAGCGCCCTTACCAAAGCCGAGGTCGAGCAGGCATTCTCCAACCTTGTGAAGCCGGACGAGAGACTGGCGGACGCGGCGGAGGCCAGGCAGATCATTGACCTTTCCTGGGGAGCTGTTCTGACCAGACTCATATCGCTCTCATCCGGGCAGGTGGGCAAGAACTTCATGTCCGTAGGCAGAGTCCAGAGCCCGACCCTCAAACTGCTGGTTGACCGGGATGCGGAGATAGCCGCCTTCGAGCCCGTTCCCTTCTGGACCGTGGGCGGGAGATTCGGGATGCTCGCTTTCAGGGGAAGTCATGAATCCAATCCGTTCTGGGAGAAGGAGAGCGCCAATATCGTGATGAGCAGATGCGAAGGCGTGAAGAAGGGGACCGTCAAGACCTATGAGGTGAGGATGAAGGAGGAGTACAGGCCCCCTCCCTTCGATACCACGCAGATGCAGGTGGAGGCCAACAAGATAGGCATACCTCCTGCCGTGGCCATGAAGCTGGCGGAAGACCTCTACACAGCAGGTTACATATCATACCCCAGGACAGAGAACACAGAGTATCCCATCAGCCTCGGCCTCAGGAGCATATTGGAGAGGCTGAAGGATTCCGATTTCTCCAAGGAGGCGACGGAGATACTTTCCCAGGAGAAGATCTCCCCGTCCAGAGGGAAGAGGAGAACGACGGACCATCCGCCTATCCATCCCACATCCGGAGCCAGGTCGTCCTCGATGAAGGGTGACAAATGGAAGCTCTACGAACTGATAGTCAGGAGATTCCTGGCGACACTGGCGCCCAACGCCGAAGCCGAGGTCACGGAGTGCACCATCGACGTTGGCGGCGAGACATTCAAGGCAGAAGGGTACATCCTGAAGAAGGAGGGCTGGAAAAGGTACTACGGCCAATATCTCCGCAAAACCGATTCCCATATCGACAAGCTGAATGTCGGGGACGCGGTGGATATCAGGTCCATAAGCCTGGAGGAGGATGCTACGAAGCCTCCGTACAGGTACAACCAAGGGTCCCTGATACAGGAGATGGACAGGCTCAACCTGGGCACGAAGAGCACCAGGCACGACATCATAGGCAAGCTCTACTCCAGGAATTACATACAGGGGGCTCAGATGATCCCCACCGCAGGAGGGATCGCCCTTACCCGCTCCCTGGAGAAGCACGGTGGCGGTATCACCGAGCCGGAGATGACCGCCATGCTCGAAAGCGATATGCTTGAGATAGGCAGCGGCAACAAGACCCTCCAAGAGGTCGTGGGTGAATCCCAGGCCATGCTGGGCGGTGCGGTCAAGGCCATAGAGAGCGAGAAGACCGCCATAGGGGACGAGATCCGTTCCGCCCTCAGGTCCCAGCAGCATCTGGGAACATGCGTGAAATGTGGCGATAACCTTACAATAAAGAGATCGCGCAACGGGAACTTCATCGGCTGCGACGGATATCCCGAATGCAAGGAATCCTATCCTCTCCCCAGAGGGGCGATGATACAGACCACGGAATCCGTCTGCGAGGCATGCGGACTGCCGATGCTGAAGGTCATAAGGCGGGGTTCACCGCCGAGCGTGCAGTGCATAGACCCGAAGTGCGCCAGCAACATCAGGAAGAACGACCTGGGGCCGTGCCCCACCTGCGGCAAGGGCCGCATGCAGGTCATGTATTCCAAGGCAGGCAAGCGCTTCGCAGGGTGCACGGAATGGCCGGAATGCAAGCAGACCTATCCCCTCAGACCAAGGGGCACCCTTGTACCGGCACCCGATCCCTGCCCCCACTGCGGCGCTCCGATGCTGGAGTTCAGCAAAGGGAACAGCTGCATAAGCATGGACTGCCCCGGCAAGAAGAAGCGCTCAGAGTAGATCGACTATCTTCCTGTGGGATGAGTCCTTGCAATCCGGATCACAGCATTTGGGATCGTTGCACAGACCGCCCTTGTTCCATACGGAGGTATCCACAGGGAGTGCGGAGAAGGCCTTCTCTGCGATCGCCTTCATATCCCTGTACTCAAGACAGTAGACTATGGCGTTCATGACTATGCTGTAATCCTCGACGGCGGACTCGAGACCGTACCTGAGCCTGACGTTGCCGTCCTCCGTCGTGGAGCTGGCTGACACCATCTCCCCTGAGGATCGCAGATTGGCCTTTATATGCCCTATGGTACCGCCGGCCCTGGCGCATCCCGATGCCGTCTCCGAGACGGCGCCGGAGAACAGGGAGACCGCTTCCTCGGGGGATGTGCCGCCCATGTTCCCCGAGAGCTCCATGACCAGTACCGTTGGTATGAAGGGCTCATCCCGGGTCAAAGACCTATCTCCTTGGGAATGACGTCCATGCCTTCTCCCGTATCTCCTCTTACATGGAGGATCTTGCCGGCGTACTTGAAGAAGGATCGTATCTGATCCTCTATGGATCTGAGATCCTGCGGGGATATCGCATCCACTTTGTTTATGAGCACCAGGTCCGCCATCTCCAGCTGGTTCCTCAGAGGCCTCTCGAACATCGTCTTCAGCCTGAGGAATCTTTCCCCGTCTATGACCACGACGACCTTCACGGAATCTATGTCCAGCCCTACAACTCCGTCTATAGAGACGAGGATGTACTCAGGATCGGCTATGCCGGTGGGCTCTATGACGACTATGTCCGGGCCCACTTCCTTCTGGAGGAGCTTCAATGTGTCTATCATCCCGGACTTGAGGGTGCAGCAAACGCATCCTCCTGCCAGCTCCTTGATCTGAAGGCCGTTCTTGTTCAACACTTCCCCGTCGATACCCACGGAGCCTATCTCGTTCTCGATTATGGCAACCTTGCGCCCCCCGGCCGATAGCGGGCCCAGGAGCTGGATTATGGTTGATGTCTTGCCGGCGCCGAGCATTCCTGCGACTACTAGAACGTGCATCTGGGGCTGCTACCATTCTGCAACTATAAAAGTGATATCAAATCCCTTCTTCCGGGGTACCTTCGAAGAGGGCGTTCAGCTCCTCTATGTCCCTGGATATCCTGGAGTTCCTGCAATGCGTGCATTGGAGCTCTTTGCGCAGACTCAGTTTGAGATTCATCTGGGCAGCGTCAAGACCTATTATCCTTCCGCAGTTGCAATAGACCTTCATCATGTCTCGGGGATCGACGTAATCTATCGTCCCGCAGGATCTGTGGTCCATAGCTACCGCTATCGTTGTCATGTTCGCTGTTCCTTCCTAGGCCCCCAAGGAGCCGTCACGCAGTAGCATTCGCAAAATGCGAACGTTCCCAATCCTCCGCGCCGTGCTCATTGCTTAACTCAAGTAGGCATATAAGCCTATCTCCGAAGCGCATAAAAATGATTTGAGAAACAGAGAAAAATAAACGTCGAAGCTTGTTTCCATACTGCGGAAAATTCTCCGGGGCCTGATCCGCACCTACTCGTTTTCTGGATTTAAACAACGTTAGCCAGCAACACCCGTTTAGGAGGGGTGTTAACTTAACGGGGGTCCATCTTCCAGTGGAAATGCAGGGGTCTGCGAATACCATCGGATAAATCGACAACGAAGATGTGTCAGAGCTCGGATATCTGCCGCAGCTGCCCTAGCACGCTCTTGCGTATCTCCTTGGCGCTGCGGGGCTTCGAGGTCCTCTTCCCGCTCTCCAGGACCTTCTCCTCGATCATCTCCATACTGCACCCGCAGGAGCATCTCATGTTGTCGTCTGCAGACCGGGACGCGTCCATGTAGAGACAGTCGGGGCAGCGGTAGGCATACTTCCGGCCTCCGAACTTCCCTCTTTTGGAGACGGGCTCCCCGTTCCTCTCCACTATATCCATGGACAGATCCAGGGTGGGCGCGTTGCTTATGGAGGTGCCGACCCCGAAACCGGTCACGCATGTGCCGGAGAGGGCGGCCACGGACCTCTCGTCAAGTCCTCCGGAGACCATTATGCCCACCTTATCGTAACCGTTCATGTCCAGCTCCCAACGGACCTCGTCGATTATCTCTTTGAAGTTCCCTCTCCTGGACCCGGGAGTGTCCAGCCTCACGCCCGCAAGATCCTTCACGGCCCTGCATGCGTCCATGGCTCCCGTCCTCTCGTCCGAGAAGGTGTCTATGAGCATTATGCGGGGGACATCCGGTTCGATTATCTCGTCGAAGGACCTGAAGGCCTCCTCGTTGCTCCCCATCACAAGCATCAGCGCGTGAGGGGTGGTGCCCAGAGGCTCCGTCCCGGTTATGTCCCCTCCCATGCGGGACGAGACGGCATCGCATCCTCCTATGAAGGCCGAGCGGTCAAGAACCCCGGATATGGCCGGGTGCATCCTGCGGTTGCCGAAGGCTGTCACCGATTTCCCGCCGGCGGCCATCTTGGTCCTTGCGGCGCACGTGGCAACACCTGACGGCTGGCACAGCATTCCGAGAAGAGACGTCTCTATTATACCGAATCCAGAATACACTCCGTGTATGTTCATCAGGGGTATCCTCACGCTGTTGGAGGACCTGGCTCTGAAGACTGTGCCCTCGGGCACCGAGTACATGTCTATCGGATATCCCTCGGCGAGCCTGAGGACCTCTTCGAGACCGCAGTAGACGGCCCAGCTCCAATCCTTCGGCAGAGCGCTGCCCGTGACCTCGGCCCATACCACGGTCTCCCCGTTTCCGCGGGCCTCCAGGATCCTTTTGGTCCTGTCGAAGTAAACATCTGTTGTGTACCCGCTGCGTATCTCCTCCTCAGAAGCCGAGAAAAGTCTTTCTTTGGTCATCTGAACGCCTTTCTTCCCTTGAATACCGCTTCGGAGCCCAGCTCCTCCTCTATCCTGAGGAGCCTGTTGTACTTCGCAGTGCGCTCTCCCCTGGCCGGTGCCCCGGTCTTTATCTGGCCGGTGCCCCACCCCACGGAGAGGTCTGCTATGCTGGAATCCTCGGACTCGCCGGAACGATGGGAGACCACAACGGAATAGCCGTTGCTGAAGCTCATCTCCGCGGCTTCCCCGGCCTCCGTGACCGTGCCTATCTGATTGACCTTCAGGAGCAATGAGTTCGCCGATCCCTGGGCTATGCCTTTGCTAAGGCGCTCGGTATTGGTAACGAACAGGTCGTCGCCCACGATCTGCACCTTGGAGCCGACCCTCTTCGTCAGAGCGGCCGTGGTCTCAAAATCATCCTCGGTGAACGGGTCCTCCAGACTGATGAGGGGAAAATCCCTGGTCAGTCCCACGTAGTGATCGGCCAGCTCTCCCGGGGAGAGCCTCAGGCCGTCAACCTCATATATGCCGTCGGAGAAGAATTCGCTGGAAGCCGCATCCAAGGCCATGAAGACATCCTTGCCCGGGACATAGCCCGCAGCGGATATCGCATCCGATATCACGCCCATGGCCTCCGCGGATGTGCTGAGGGGCGGAGCGAAGCCGCCTTCATCCCCCAGATTCACGGACGATGCGCCGTATCTCTTGCCGAGCATGGACTTCAGGGACATATAGACCTCGGAGGACATACGGAGGCAGTCGGAGAACGTCTTGGCCCCTGCGGGTATGATCATGAACTCCTGTATCTTCAGGTTGCCGCCCGCATGCTTCCCGCCGTTTATTATGTTCAGCATGGGCACGGGAAGCGTCCTGCCGTCGTTACCGATGTGCTCGTACAAAGGCACCATCTCCGCACCGGCCCCTGCCCTGGCCACCGCCAGAGACACGGCTATTATGGCATTGGCCCCGAGCCTGCTCTTGTTCGGCGTGCCGTCCAGCTCGATCATGGCCTTGTCAACGGATGCCTGGTCGGATACGTCCATGCCCGTTATGCAGGACGCTATCTCCCCGCGCACATTGGAGACCGCTTTCATGACGCCTTTGCCGCCGTACCTGCTGCCGCCGTCCCTCATCTCGTGAGCCTCCCATGTGCCGGTGGAAGCTCCGGACGGCGCTATGGCGGTTATGCTGTGACCTCTTACGGTCACCTCTGCCTCTACGGTAGGATTGCCCCTGGAATCCAATACCTCTCTGGCCCATACTCTCTCTATCTTCATCGTATCACGCTCGGACCTCTTTGTAAAGCTCCATGTTCATCAGCAGAAGGTCCTTATCCTTATCCGTGAAACTGGACTCCGGTGCCGATATTATGACGGAGGATATCTTCTTGGCGCCTCCGTTTATCAACTGGTATATCATGGTCAGGACGCCGTTGAGACTGTTGGCCTCTATAAGGGGCTGAAGATTGTCGATGATCACCACGGGCTTTGCGTTCTGTTCTATGAATTCGACCATGCTTGCCATGAGGGTCCCCAGCTTGGACATCTCAACATATCCTGCTTTCAGCCTCGAGGACAGTCCCAGGATCCTCATGGTCTCACCGCCTATCTTATCATTGACGTACTTGACGCTCTCCGACGTGACGACCATCACGTCACATCCTCTGGTCTGCATGGTGTGCGCTATCGTGTAGACCAGGGACGGCTCGTTCTCGAAGACGATGTAGGACCTCCCGAAATGTATCTCCGCCTCATGGGTCTCCTCCGTCTCCGGTTTCTTATGCCCGAACAGCTTGAATTTTGCCTTCTTCTTCTTGGCCACGGCAGCCTCTCCCAGGGTCATCCCGCGGACATTATCGATTATGTCCACGCTCCTGAACGGCTTCTGTATGTGGCCGTATATCAGGGGCGAATCCTTAGGTAGCTTCTCCTTGCCGCTGGTGAGTATCAGAACCTTCACGCCGGATTTGGGATCCAGCTCGTCCAGGAAGGGGAGGGAGCTCTCGCCGTTGACGACGGAGTCCAAAAGTATCCCGCTGGGCTTGAATGATGAAAGTTTCGACCGGGCCTCCTCTAGGGACCCTGCTATCTCTGTTGTGTAACCATCTACGCCCAATATCTCGGCGATTATCTCCTGTATCGCCTCGTTATCGTCGATTACCAGAACCTTCATCCTATCTCTCCCTCAGGATGTCTAATCCGTCCACGCCTTCGAAGTATAAAACCGCTTAGCCGTGTCACGGACCAAACAAAGCGCGGAGCGGGAAATAGGCTAGCTTACTGCTTCCTGCTTTCCCTCGCCTTGGGCCTGAGGTTGCTGTACCCGCATTTGCGGCACCTGCTGGCGTTCTTTGGGTTCGTGGCGTAGCAGCTCATACAAACCGATTTGTCGAGAAGTCTGCTCTCTGCCTCTTTGAAGCGTGCCATTCCTGTTCCTCTGGGGTGTCCAATAATGACCTATTATAAATATGATTCGACAGGGGCGGACAATGAAAGGTGCTGAGCAATGCCTTTTAAGGTCTGGATGCGCATCAAACCGATGCGTGCGAACCGAATCAGAAGGGCGAAGAGGTAATAACCCGCTCTGCTGATTCGTGTTGCGATGGATATCGCTGACCTCAATAAACTGTACGACGAGGGCTACGACTGCGCCCAATGCGTCATCTTCGCAATGAAGGACAGTATCGAGGTAAGCAACTTCGACGAGCTTATGCGTTCCGTATCGTGCCTGGGGATGGGACTGTTCGAGGGCAGCGCCTGCGGAGCGGTGCTTGCCGCATATGTGTTAATCGGGCTGAAGTACGGGAACGACAGGCCGGACTTCTCCGCCAAAGGACTCGCCCTGATCAAGAAGGAGCAGTTCATGGCAGAGCTCCGGAAGAAGCACGGCAAAGGGATCTCGTGTCCGGAGATCATGGGCCTGGATATAAGGAAGGAGGAGGACAATTTCATAGCGCAGAGGGACAGGATCTATACGGAATTCTGCCCCGGACTGTGCCTTGACGTGGTATCGGCACTGGAGAAGGTGCTATAGATTTCGGTTAAGGTGTTTAACGGTACGGTTATCTCTTCCTTGCGACGATGTACACGGTCACGGAGATCATCATCGCGCTCATGAGAAGGGCCGCCGCGTTGATGACCCCTGCGCCTCCGGTTATCTGGTCCGAGGCCGTAGCCAGGACGAAGACCACCAGAAGGGTGAGAGCCAGCATCAGAGCGACGCCCAATATGAGCATCAGAATAAGAACCAACGTGTCCTCTATCCTATTATCCATGCATCCATCCTCCTGACCCACAGCAGGTATTCGGCGGATATAAACATAATGTCAGCCGAATAATGACCTCTGGCATATGAAGTCGGACATCATCCTTCCCGGATCCCCTGTCTTCATCTCATGGGTCACTGTCTCCGGGCGAATCGCCTCGACCACATCTCTGACCCCGTATGACGTGAACGGATCATGGCTGTCCGAGCCGTAGATCAGATCGTACGCGGCGAATATCCTGTCCTCCCTTTTGGCAGGGACCTCCCCGTTCTTGCGGTAGGACCTCATGAAATCCGCAGAGGTATTGAGATGGAGATGCATCGCGCCTATCCTGTCGATCATGTCCCCGGGATAGGAGTCTATTGTCCTCAGCAGGATATCTGTGGCCTCATCCTCCGTGCGAACCCCTCCCAGGGAAACGAGGAGATGCCCTGTATCCAGGCATAATCCCCAATCCTCGAATTCCAGTTCCCTTTCCAGGATCCTGTACCCTGATGCGTCCGTCATCCTGAGGCCGGGCCACCACAGGTTCTCGAACAGTATTCTCATGGGAGGCTCCCCCCCGAGACGGGAGACGGCATCGTTGACCGCTTCCGCCAATGCCCTGAGCACGTCCGTATCGCTGTCCGACTGCTCCCTTACCAGCAGATCGTCCGTGTTGGCATTCCCCGCATGCAGCACGCCATAATCGGGCTCGAGGCGCGAAGCGCCTGATATGCATTCCAGTATCGTATCGCATATCCCCTCCCTCGACCTGCCGTAGAACATATGACGAACCGTATCGTCCGGCATATCCTCACCGACGATTATCCTGCCGGACCATACGCCGTACCAGTCTGTGGCGTATGGCAGATGGACCGCCTCGGTTACGGAGGCGGCGTCTTCGGGTATGCTCTGATATCCCGTGAGAAGCTCTATCCCGTCGGCTCCCGCCCCCCTGAGCCTCTCGGCGGCAGTGCCCTTCCCTGGTATGTCGGCGACATTGCCGTATATGGTGTATCCCAGAAGATGCTTCATATCAGAACAGTTGGAACGCTGCCATGAGGGCGGCGTTTATCGCAGTGTGTATGTCCTGCCCGCTGCCCACTATTATGGCGTCGTTGGGGCCCATATCCGTGGTGCTCCGTATCCTATCCGCTATGTCGGGACGCTCCTCGTCGAGGTTCCAGTCCGGAGGTATCAGCAGAACGTCGTCCCTCATGACTACGGTGGTGCAGCCGCAGGCGCCGACCCTGATGCCGACGTCCCGCTGCTGCATGCCGTTCTCGATCTTGCCGCCCACCCCGTACACCAGGACGGCCTGCTGATGCTTTCCCACCACGGCATCCCCGAGATCGATGTCCACCACCTTTATGGGAAGCTCTGCCAGGAAGCCCAGGCCGGAACGGGTTATGGTTATGCCCGTCTGATGGACGGATATCATATCCCAATCCCGCAGGGTCTCCACGATCTTTCGCACACTGCCCTCTCCGATGCCCAGCAATTCTGCCAGGCGCTTTCGGCCCATCCTTCTCCCGTCGGATAGGACGTGCAGCGCCCAGTAGACGTCCGCGTCGTTGAAGCGGAACATGGGACCGTAATCCGGTATGCTCATGATCTTCATTCTATCAGAATGTGCATGCTTTACCGGATATTATAAGGTCTGTTATCTTGTCCACGTTGCTGAGCCAATCGTTGGCTATCTCCTTCGCTTCCGCTTCCCAGGATCTCATCTTGGGCTCCTTCCTGTCCGTGACGAGCTGCACACTGCAGTTCAGAGGCTGGCTCACAGGCTTTCCTATCTGGGACAGTATCCTGACGCGAACCTCCACATCGGAGCTGACCTTCTCCGCTATGTCCTCTGCCATGCGGAGGGACATTATGTTGTAGATCTTACCGATGTGGGTGACCGGGTTCTTACCGGAGGTGGCCTCCATGGACATGGGCCTGTAAGGCGTTATCAGCCCGTTGGCCCTGTTGCCCCTTCCCACAGACCCGTCGTCCCCCATCTCCTGGGAGAGGCCCGTGCAGGTGAGGTAGTACACACCGCGGTCGTAATCGTCGGCGGTGTTGACCTCCAGATTAAGGGTCACGTCCTCGCCGTCGATGATGTCGAGTGCGTTCTGGTACACTCTGTCGTTAAGCTGCTCGATCGCTGACTTGTAGTGTTCCGCGTCATCGATGTACTTGTCCACCATGGCGCAGGCCACGGTAAGGGTGATATCCTTGTCGACCCTGGAAGCCATGACCTTGACGTCCTGGCCTGCCTCCTTGAGGCTGCTCTTCAGCTTGCCGTTTATGAACTTCTCGGTATCATAGACCACCTTGTCCGTTATGGAGTACGGTGCGTAGCCCACTCCGAAGGAGGTGTCGTTCGCCAGGATCTTGGATGTCTGGTAAACGCCTCTGAGGTCGTCGGATCCCTGGCCCAGCTTCGCATCGATTATGACGTCGGAGTCCATGTCGACGTTGGGGAAGGTGTTCCTCATGTACGTCCTTGCAGCCTTGAGGGCTGTGGCCGCACAGGGCAGCTCCCTGAGGCCGTTGTTCTCGGCGATGAATGTTGTGGCACGTCCTACCAGAAGTATGTAGGTGGGGGAGATCACATTCCCTCCGCCGAATTTGGGGGCGGACATGCCGGCGACTATCTGGGTCTCATCTGTGTTGTGGTGCAGTATGGTCCCGAACTCTTTCTTGTACATCCTGCACAGGGATTTGGATACTTCCTCGGCCAGGGCATCCGCGACGCTGTCCGGGTGACCTATCCCTTTCCTCTCAACCAGTTCGATCTTGCCTTTAGGCGTGGGCACCTCGTTTATGCCCTCTACGTAAATGTTCTTGCTCATGTGTCTTCAACCCTCCGGGGCAGGTTATCAGAGAAGGCAGATTCTACCAGTAAATAAAGGACATTGCGACAAATATTCATATATGAATTTTACAATCCTGATTGTATGAGATTCCCCCCGACGTCAGAGATCAGGAAGATGAGGAAGGCCCTTGATCTGACCCAGACTCAACTGGCTGCAGCATCCGGTATCAGCCAGAGCACCATAGCCAAGATAGAGAAGAACACCATCTCCGCAGGTTACGACACGATAGTCAGGCTGTTCGAGACCATGGAAGCCATGAAGGATGACGACGGGAAGGGACTCACGGCCGCAGAGATAGCATCCAAAGGTGTCGTCTCCATTCAATCCGGAGAGCATGTCAAAGCCGCTTCCGATCTCATGAAATCCACCGGATTCTCCCAGGTCCCCGTCCTTACGGGAGAGCTGCCCGTGGGCAGCATATCCGAGAAATCCATACTGGGTCTTCTCAGGCAGGGCCTGACCATGGATGAGCTGTCCAATACCACCATCTCGAAAGTGATGTCTGACCCTTATCCCCTTGTCTCCGAGACGACACCGCTGGCTACCATAACCGCCATGATAAGCGGCTGCGATGCCATCCTGGTCTCCAGGAAGGGATCGGTCATAGGGATAATAACGAACGCCGATATGCTCAAGCTGATCTGATCTCCGTCGCGGACACCTGGTACATATCCATGTCCCTTGCGGCGACGGTGTTGGGGAATACCGACCTCGCCTCTTCCTCGGGCAAAGACAGGTCCTCATAGCGGTTGCTTATGTGAACAAGCACCAGCATACCGACATCGGAATCCTTGGCTATCCTGGCGGCCTGCATGGCGGTGGAATGCATGTGGGTGTCCGCGAGCTCTGCGCTTTCCTCCATGAACGTTGCCTCGTGTATCAGCATGTCCGCTCCGGCCGCGGCCTCCCTGATGTGCTCGCTGGGGCGGGTGTCCCCGGATATCACCACTTTGGCACCCCTCCTCACGGGGCCTGTGACCTTCTCCGGTTCAACGCCCTTGACTGTGACGCCGCTCTTTATAAGTGCCAGATCCTTAGGTTCCAGGCCGAGGCTCTCTGCCTTCCTCCGGTTTATCTTCCCCGGCAGACTGTCCTCTTCCATCACATACGCCAATGACGGGGTGCCGTGATCGGAGGCAACGGCCTTCACGCTGTACCCCTTGCCTTTGTAAACGAAGCCGGGCTCGGCCTCTTCCACCACGATGGGATACTGGATCTCTCCTTCGCACGAGCCCATGAGCATATCTATCGAGGATGAGGTCCCCTTCGGACCATGAACGAATACCGGGTCCTTCCTTCCCGAGAGGCCCATGGTCTGCAATAATCCCGGGACCCCCATTATATGGTCTCCATGCAGATGTGTCAGGAAGATGGATCTCACCTTCATGAAAGAGAACGGCGAGATCATCAGCTGCCTCTGGGTCCCCTCTCCGCAATCGAAAAGCAGAACATCGCCACCATGCTTGGCGGCAACGCAGGGAAGGGATTTCTTCCTGGAAGGGGTACTGGCAGCGGTCCCCAGGAAAAGAACCTCGATCATCTCTCAGCCCATGTAGTCCGGGATGATGCCCTTCGTCTCCTTCTTCAGCTCCCTGTAGTGAGCCTTGCAGAGGTGGACCTGTCTGATACCCTCGCTCCTGAGGGCGAGACCCGTCATCTCCACCTTCTTCCCGGACACGGATCTCTCGGCTTGTGCCGTGCATCCCTGCACATCGCACGTATGCTCTGCGGAATCTCTGCTCATGGTACAGCCAATCCCGGAGAACAGATTTATTGTTTACTGATGATCGCCGCTTCCTTCCCGTTCGCCAAGAGCATCGTGATCGCGAACAGGTCGACGAAGGGCCGTTCGAACGGGGAACGGGGAACTTCAAAGGTTAAATCCCTGTAGGATAATCGGCCTCCTCATGACAAAGGTCTCTCCGTCCATGCTCTCCGCCGATTTCTCCAGGTTGGGAGAGGAACTGCTCCGGGTTGAGCGTGCTGGGGCGGACTGGATCCACATAGACGTCATGGACGGGATGTTCGTGCCGAACATAACCGTGGGTCCCTTGGTGGTGGAGGCTCTCAGACCCCTCAGCGGGATCGTGTTCGATGTGCACCTGATGATAGAGAGACCGGTCCGATATGTCGGTGCCTTCGCCGATGCGGGAGCGGACATACTGACCGTGCATACGGAGGCGGAGGGCGATCTCAGAGAGGCTCTGAAGGCCATAAAGGACAGGGGCCTCAGATCGGGCATCTCCCTGAACCCCGGTACCCCGTTCTCTGCTGTCGAGAAGTACCTTGATGGTGTGGATGTCCTTCTCGTGATGACCGTTCAGCCCGGATTCGGAGGGCAGAGCTTCAGAGAGGAGGGGCTGCCCAAGATATCAGCGGCGAGCAGATACGCTGAAGAGAGCAATCCCCGGCTGGAGATATCCGTTGACGGCGGCATCAACCGCGAAACGGGAAGAAGGTGCGCCGAAGCGGGAGCGACGGTCCTGGCGGCCGGAAGCTACCTCTACCGCCTGGAGGACATGGCCTCAGAGATAGCGCTTTGGAAGACCTTCGGGAAAGATTAATCTAAGACCCGTCCTTTTATGCAGTCATGGCTAAGCTGTCCCTGAGGTCCGCCGTCTCCGGCGGGTACCTGACCGTTTTGATCTCCGTGCTGTTCCTGGCACTCTTTGTCGTCTTCGTTGCGACCGATGTCCTGTACGCCGCGTTCATCTCGTTGATACTTCTCTTCTCCGCCTTGGCCCTCGGCGCTGCGGGCATATCCGAGAGGGAAGGATAGGTGCATCCATGGGAGTCAACCTCTCTGGCGTCATACAGTGCCGCGAGGTCGACCTCAGCTTCCTGAGCGGCAAGAAGGTCACCATCGACGCATACAACACCATCTACCAGTTCCTTTCAATCATAAGGCAGCCAGACGGCTACCCCCTGTGCGACTCCAAGAACAGGATAACCTCCCATCTTTCGGGGCTTCTTTACAGGACCGCGAACCTCATCGAATCGGGCATAGAGCCGTCCTTCGTATTCGACGGCGTCCCCCATGAGCTGAAGTACACCACGCTGGAACGGCGGAGAACCCGCAGGGACGACGCGGAGAAGGAATGGGAGAAGGCGATCAAGGAGGGCGACATCAAGAAGGCCTTCTCGAAAGCCCAGCAGACATCCAGGATGACGGACGAGATAAGGACCTCCTCCTTGGAGCTCCTGGAGCTCATGGGCATGCCCCTGATCAAAGCGCCCAGCGACGGAGAGGCGCAGGCGGCTTACATGTGCGCCAAAGGCGACGTCTGGGCATCCGCATCCCAGGATTACGATTCAATCCTCTTCGGAGCGCCCAGGCTCGTCAGGAATATGACGATCACCGGGAGGAGGAAGATGCCGGGCAGGGATGAGTACAGGACGGTCCGGACCGAGATAATCGAGTCGGAGGACGCGCTACTGCAGATAGGTCTCACCCGCGAGCAGCTGGTGGATGCCTGCATAATGATGGGCACGGACTTCAATCCCGGCATATCCGGCATAGGTCCCAAGAGAGGCATAAAGCTGATCAGGGACCACGGGAGCCTTGAGGCCGCTCTGAGGCACATAGGCGAGGAGATACCCGAATACCGGGAGGTAAGGGAGATATTCCTGGAAGGGGAGTATACGGACGCTTACGATCTGTCACCCGGGGATATGGACCGGGACGGCATAGTGGACATGCTGACAGGATATGATTTCACGGAGAGCAGGGTCATCTCTGCTCTGGACAAGATCGATTGTGCCAGATCTGCGAATAGGGCCAGAAGGCAGCAGAGATCCCTGGACTCCTGGTTCTGATCGTCCGCGGCAGAAGCGCGCTGGGAATAAGCGAATCGCCTTCCCCGGATCATCTGACTCTTTGAGTCGTATGGTGCTGTTTTATAAACGACCTCCGCAATCAGGAGCCCACGGCCGGGCAAGATATACCCGGTCCGGAGTGGCTGGCGATGATAAAGCAGGTCAGAGCAGATTATAACGCACCGGTAATAGAGAAAGGCGTCCAGGATTTCTGGGAGAAAGACAACATCTACGAGAGGACGAGAGCATTCAGGTCAGAAGGGGAGAATTTCTACTTCCTTGACGGCCCCCCTTACACAACGGGCTCCATCCATCTCGGGACAGCTATGAACAAGACGATCAAGGACACCCTCATACGCTTCTGGCGCATGAAGGGCTACAACGTCCGCGACCAGCCCGGATTCGACATGCACGGCCTTCCCATCGAGGTACAGGTGGAGAAGAAGATCGGCGTCCGCTCCAAGAGGGAGATCGAGGAGTTCGGGATAGATAATTTCGTGACCACCTGCAAGAACTTCGCCCAGGAGCTCCGCGGAAGCATGACGGAGCAATTCAAAAGACTGGGTGTCTGGATGGATTGGGAGGATCCGTATCAGACGCTCAAGCTCAGCTACATAGAGGCCGCATGGTGGACTCTTGCAAAGGCATATGACAAGAACCTCCTCGTATCGGACTCCCGGGTGCTTACGTGGTGCCCCAGATGCGAGACTGCACTGGCCGAGGCGGAGATCGAGTACTGGGACGAGAAGGACCCGTCGGTCATGGTGGAGTTCCCCCTTACGGAAGGGGAGGGCTCCCTGCTGATATGGACAACCACCCCCTGGACGCTCCCGTCGAACATGGCGGTGGCAGCGCATCCGGATTTCGATTACGCGAAGATAAGGATGAAGGACGGCGAGCGCTCCAAGACCGTGATAATCCTCGAGTCCCAGGCAGAGCACGTGGCATCCAAAGGGGGATTCACGGAAACGGAGACCCTCGAAAGGATGAAGGGCAAGGACCTGGAAGGTCTCGGGTACCTGCCGCCGTTCGATATCGACGACAGATACCGCAGGAAGACTGAATGGAGGCACAGGGTCGTCCTTGCAGACTACGTTGAGAAGGATAACACGGGGCTGGTGCACACGGCCCCGGGTTTCGGGCCGGATGATTACGAGACGGGGAAGAGATACGGGCTGGACCCCTTCTGCCCCGTGAATGAGGCAGGGAGGTTCACCGAAGCCTTCCCGCTCCTGGCCGGTAAGAAGGTGAAAACCACTGACCAGGACATACTGAAACATCTGGAGGAGAAGGGCATACTCTTCGCATCGGAGAAGACCCAGCATCGCTATGGGCACTGCTGGAGATGCAAATCCCCCATAATATACAGGAACACGAAGCAATGGTTCCTCAAGGTCACCGACATAAAGGACAAGATGCTTGCCGAAGTGGACAGGGTCAAATGGGTCCCGGAATGGGCCGGAACCTCCAGAGAGAGGAACTGGGTCGAAGGTGCCAGGGACTGGTGCGTATCCAGGCAGAGGTACTGGGGGATCCCAATGCCGGTCTGGACATGCCCCTGCGGAGAGAAGCGCGTCGTGGGGACCTACGATGAGCTAAGGGAAGGGGACGGCTACACGGAGGGCATGGACACTCACAGACCGTGGATAGACGTCGTAACCTTCGAATGTCCCAGATGCGGCGGCGAGATGCACCGCGTCCAGGATGTACTCGACGTATGGTTCGACTCCGGGGTCGCCGGATGGGCGGATCTGGGATGGCCCTCCGATAAAGAGCAATTCGAGAAGTGGTGGCCTGCGAGATTCATCGTGGAGGCTCACGACCAGACAAGAGGATGGTTCTATTCCCAGCTGGCCGCAGGCGTCATATCCTTCGACAGGGCGCCTTACGACGAGGTCATGATGCACGGCTGGGTCCTGGACCCCAAGGGCCAGAAGATGTCGAAATCCAAGGGTAACGTCATTGATCCGATAGAGATAATAGACCAGACAGGAGCGGATTCCCTCAGATTCTACATACTGAGGGCTAATGCTCCCTGGGACGACACTGCCTTCCAGAAGGACGGGCCGAAGAACGGGCGCAAAGTACTGAACACGTACTGGAATGTGGTGAACTTCGCATCCACATACATGAACATAGACGGTTACGATCCTGATGCCCATACCTTCGATTCCATGAGGGACAGCCTTAGGGATGAGGACCTCTGGATGATCTCCCGTACGGAGAAGATGAAGAGGGATGCCACCGCACATCTGGAAGGAAGGGAGCTGCACAAGCTGACCCGCGTTCTGGAGGAGTACATCCTGGAGGACCTCTCCAGATGGTATGTCCGTCTTGTAAGGGACCGCACATGGTCAGAGGACGAGGACGCAGCCAAGGACAAGAACGCATCGTACTTCACCCTGCACTACGCCATAATGAGCACGGCCCTGACCCTCGCCCCGGTGTGCCCGCACATAGCAGAGGAGGTCTACCTCCACATGGGGGGCGGCCTGGACTCCGTGCATATGGAGGATTGGCCATCCTGGAACGAGGGGCTGATAAGGGATGACCTGGAGTACAGCATGAAGCTCGTCCAGGATATAGTCGAGATAATCGCCGCGGAGAGGCAGAAGATGGGCAGCAAGCTCAGATGGCCCCTGAAGTCCGTGACGATATGCGGGGATGAGACGACCGTTGACGCCGTCAGAGTGTTCGGCGCTGTGCTGGCACAGCAGGGCAACATCAAATCCGTAGAATACACGGGAGAAGCCCCGGGAAAGAAGGGACTGGTCGCGGTCAGCTTCGGCCCCGGGGATGTCTTCGTGGATTTCGAGGTGACCCCGGAGATCGAATCCGAAGGATATGCCAGAGAGCTGATACGCCGTATCCAGCAGATGCGCAAGGACATGAAGCTGGATGTGGAGGATTACATAAACTGCGAGATAAAGGCGGAAGAGGACCTTGAGAGGTCTGTTTCATCCTGGAAGGAGCACATATCCGGGGAGGTCAGGTCCAAGAAGCTGGTCTTCACGGACAGCCCCGGAGGGGAATCCGTCAAGGCCTGGGACGTCTCCGGTAAGGAGATCGTGATCGGCATATCGATCAGCGTGTGAGCTCCAGCAGGGACCTTACGGCCTCCGGGGTCCTCTCCACCAGTTTGCCGCACGATATGACGTCGTCCGGATGGCATAGCCTGTAGGCTGTGTTCTCCTTATTCAGGGACGGGACCGTCCCGTCCGCCCTGAATATGAACGGGTGAACCCTCCATATCCTGTCGTTCTCGCGCACCAGGATGGGATCTATCCTACCAAGTGGCTTGCCCGCCTCTATGCCGGTCTCCTCCTTTATCTCCCTGGCCGCAGCATCCTCCGGGTCCTCTCCCGCTTCGATCTTCCCTGCGCACAGGGACCAGCGGCCGGGATAGGAGCTGGCTCCCTCGGGACGCCTGAGCATGAGTATCCTGCCGTCGATCAGGATCACGGAGGAGACGGAATCCGTTACCGTAACACCTTCGATCTCTACGGTCCCTTTATCGGCGTCAACCTTCACGATGTCGCCTGACCTGAACAGTGCCACATCGACACGGTCCACCATAGGTATCGATGAGATCACGGCTCCTGTGGTGACTATCGTTTCAGCGGATGAGTTGATCACCGCTGCCGGAGCCTTCCCGTGAACTTTGAGATCGTACATCACGAAGGAACCTACGGTGCTGCCCTTACCGCCGGGGAACACCAGGACCTTGCCTGCGATGTTGCCTCCGGGGCTCACCTTCAGCTCCCCTGTGGATGCGTCGACGCCACCCAGGAAACTGAATGCATCGTTTATGACGAGGACCTCCCCCTCCGCCTTCCCGGGAGATATGGTCCTTCCCTGTATCATCATGATATCACCCTCAGCAGGTCTGCGATGTCTCTGCACATCACTTTCTGGGAGCATAGGGTCGGAAGATAGTTGCCTGCTTTGCAGGAATTGGTGCCTGTTCTCTTGAAAGCCCCCTCTATGGGGGAGACGACCATGCAGGTGTCCGCAAGAACCGGGCCGAACCTCTCCATCACCCTTACTTCATCCGGGCATCTGGCTCTTACGGATTCGGAGGTGCAGAACCATATCTCCGCATCCCCCTTCTTCTCCTTTCCTTCGAGCAGGCCCGCGATCTCCCTCATCTCCCTCTCCGAAAGGTGGGGGCACCCGAGAGCTATGAGCTGAACCTCATCCGCCGTGTTCAGCTTCTCCCTCGCCTCCTTTATCTCATCATCCCCTATGGTGATGATGTCCAGACCGGATACGTCCTGGTACCCGGCCTCGGGAGTCACTCCCTCCACGTGGAACATGGCCACTGCACCGGATGCCGCCATGGCTCCGGCCATGGTCTTCGCCTGATCCATATCGGGACTTATGCCTCTGAAATAAGGTATCCCTCCGCCTATCCTGGATCCGACGGCCTGACCCAGAAGAGAGTGCTCGAACAGTGAATCCCCTATCTTCGCATCTATGATCACAGTGGGCCTTCTGTTCTCGTCCAGATGATATCCGTATCTTGCGGTCTTGCCGAGTATGGCCGCCGCAAGAGCGCCGGGACCTCCCTCCCGGTTGGTCCTGGCACCTATCATCGAATTGACCATGGACAGAGCTGAGGACTCCGCCCATGCCACGTGATCGCCGAACTTCGGTACGTTCTCACCGAGATACGGGGTACAGGAACATGTGGTCTTCACCCCCATCTTGCCGTATAGTTCCACTATCCTCAACTGCTTTTCGGCGAAGTCCTCGGATATGTGCATCTCACCCCATCTCCCGCGATCCATCCCGATAGGGTTCAGCGTGGATGGCACTTTGACCTTGGAGCCTCCTGCGACCATATCCTCCAGATAGAGCAGCCCTCCGTCGCCTATGGTCTTGTATGATGCGCCGGACAGATGCGCTGATGTTATGTCCACGAGACCTTTGGCCCCGTATATCTTGCCTAAAGCGACGATCAGCTCCATCGCCTTTCGCGGACCTTCCCCGGATTCACCGTTGAGGATTGCCTGCTCGCCCTTGCTGAGTTCCATGCACCCGTATCGTTCAGTTCGTAATAATAGCTTTGAGCTGACTGATGAAACGAAGAAAAAATATTGAGGGGGGAACCCCCGTTTGATTCATCACTCAGAGTAACGAGCTCCTCCCAGCATGCTGACCGCTGTCAATATGACTGCGGACAGAACGGCGAAGTCCGCACCGAGGGCACCGGATCCGAAGACCGCGTCTGCCGCGAACTTTATGATGAACAGTATGATTATGAAGAACACGATCGCCAATACTATCATGATGAGTATGGACAGAAGTGTGTAGATCACGTCCTTGGCTGTTTTAACGGCACTCATAGATTCTCACCTCCCGTTATTAGATGACCTTAGGATATATTAAGAATAGTTATGCACTGGCCGTATCTGGATGGGCTCTTGAATGACCGTATGAGATCCCTCGGGAGCATTGGTGTGGCGGGCATACCGGGAATATGAACCTATATGGGCCAGTATATCTGTGCAGAAGGTCAATAACGGCACTATTGGATTATTGGCCGCGGATCTCAGAATTCTTCCATGTGTCACCGAGGGTTGACTCGATCTCAGCGGTCTTGTTGATCGCGAGATAGTACGCCTCGGTCGTCGCTACGGAGGCGTGTCTTAATTGCAGGCTCACAGCTTTGAGGCGACTGACATCACCTGCTATCGCCATCGTTGCAGCGGTGGCTCTGAGGGTCTTCAGCATGAATCTCACTCCGGAGATCCTCTCGACCTCCTCCTTCATCTTCCGAATGGCCTTCAGGGTGTACACTGTCCCGTCTTCCTTCGGGAACAGATAGCTTGATATCATTCTGCGATCCGCGCACATCCCCCTGCGCCACTCAAGATAGCTTTCCAGGCGCGGGATCATATCTCCTCTGATCACAGGTATGATCTGAGGTACTCCCCAGCTCCCCTCCCCCTTAGGATGCCTTACAAAGAAGGTATTCCTCTCAAGATCCAGATCCGAGACCTCAGCAGCGATGATCTCCTTGGGACGCGTCATAGTCCCGAACATCAAGGCTATGACGCCCTGTATGATCTTCCCCCGGTGCCCCTTCATCATATCCGCCGCATCGAAGATCGCCTGCATCTCCTCATAGGTGTTCGTCCTGATCTGATGATCTCCCCTTTTGGGTGTCAGACGTCCCTTCGTGGCCTTCATGGATGGGATCACAGAATTATTCCAAAGTTTCAGATACGAGTTCAGTATGGCGAGGTATTTCCTCTTTGTAGATGCAGCAAAGTTTTGCTGCTTCATCCACATTAGAAATCCCTCTATGTCCTCCGGACCGATGTGCCTAGGATCCGTCGTGCGGACCATCATATCATTCTTGAGCTGCTCGAAGACCCGGGCGAAGTAACGAAGCTTCTTCTCGTCCTCGTATAACGTAGATTCGGTTATGTACGGTATGCGTCGGGCTACGAAGTACCGTATACCGGCTACGAAGGGATACCTCCCTAATCGGACCTTCTTCAGATCCGTCTGCCTTAACCTTGCGGCCTCGGCGGAAGTGAGGGTGAGGTTGCTGCTGATGGTCTCTATGCTCCTTTGGGCTGTTTTGTTAACTATTTTAACTAAACCATATGTGCCAGATGGTCAGTTAAAATAATTTTAAAAGGGGTTTTTGAAGGGGTTTTGTTAACTAATTTTCTCAGTCTTGATGATGTCGCGGAAGATTTTTGTCTTAGATTTAGCATATTTCTTCACATTATTGAAAAAAAGTGATGCGAAATCAGGGGAGGGTATCATGTACGATTTGTTCTGCTCACCCCGCTCATACTTGAATCCGAGAGCATTGATCTTTGCCGTGACTGACTTCGTTGCTACAGGATCACGGGATGCGTTCCCTTGTTCCTGCAGTATCAAATTGAACCGATTCGCTATGTCTGTCGTGGAAATCTCCGCTACGGCCGCAGCGAATGCGCTGTAGTTCAGCAGCGGGTTCAGCCCTGCCGTTCTGTTGAAGTTCTCCTCCACCAGCTCCATGAGCGAGACAAAGGCCATGGCCTCGGGCGTATCCATGTACACCTCACGATTGCTCTCTTTGTTGTCGAGGATCTCTTGGATGATACCACGTTCGCACCCAGTGACCTGGGCGATGCTGAGGAGAGTGCTGGCTATATTCCTGTCGCGCCCCCGTATCGCCGGGGATTCCGGAGGGAAGTCGTAAAGATTGGCGTAGTACCATCGCCCGTCCTCCAGCTTCGTTGTGAGGTACTTCCGGGTCAGTGCGATCTCCTTCTCGAAATTCACACTGCATTGATCATCAGGATAGGCTGCCGACCATAACTTCAGCAGATACAGATCGCGACGGATATCGTCCGGATTGCTCCTGTCGTGATAACCGTCATCATGCCAGTTATCCAAGTCTCCGAATTCGATGTGCGCAGGCGCCGGCGTCATGTTGATGCGGATGCCCCTGTTGTAAACGTCCTCCGGGAGACCCACTCCGCGGATCAGGAGCGCCATGCTCGAGTATACATTATAGACGTAGTTGGACCTCCCCCGCGGATCTGCGCGTATCCATCGCTGCCCTCGCTCGAAGCATGATCTGATCATGGTGAAGATCTCGCCGCCCCTCTCTGAGGTCAAAGCATCGATCGCCTCGTCCATGATGATAGTGGCATCATAATCCTCGATCTCCCTTGCTATCGCCGCGGCTGAGCAGGAGATCCAACTCTCTGCATGATAGGTTACAAGTTCCAGACACTTCGCTAATGTAGATTTACCGGTTTCCGTTATCCCATCGGCGATTATGATGGGCGAGAAACGGAACCTGTCCCGGAAGTATGTGGAGATTATCCACATGGCCAGAAGCTCATAGGTCGAGTCCTTCCGAAGCCACACGTACCTCCTTAGATAACGTATAATCGAAGCAGTTATCTCCTTCAGCGTTCGCAGCTCAGACCGCAGCATCCCGGGCGTACCTCCTTCCTGGAAGAGATCCCGAGGCAAGGGCCATCTGTAGGTCATCCTCATCTCGATGGCCTCCCTCTCCTTGTTTGTATACTCCTTCGGGTCGTAGACCCGGGAGAGGTCCACTTCCGTTATGCTGCCTGGGTGCACCGTGAGCATGCACAGCTTGTCCTTGCGCATGAACGGCTCTATATATTTCGCTGTGAGCACGCTCATGCCGGCACCTCCTGCGGCCTGCGCCGGGCGTGGTGGTTGTAGAGATCGTACTGGGGTATGCGCGGACAGTCGCACCTCGACTCTGTTGCGAGCTCGACGGTGGCATGGCAGCGAAGTCCCGGCTTCAGTGGGCAAGCCCCTGCGGTTTCAGCCAGGGACCGTTCGTAAAGGCCGGCCCCCGGCATTCCCATTTTTCCTGACTTACTTCCCGTAGAAAATGTTTCACCCGGTGCATCCGTCGGTGAGAAAAAAGATGGGATGTTCCTGGCGCACCGGGTCCGATCGGAGATCATGGCAGAACTCCGTCAGCGTGAAAGGCCACAGACTTGGCGATGTCGTTCTTTGATATGCGTTCCTTGCAAACGGGACAGAGGGTCTCCAGATAGGGCGTCCATCCTTTATCGATGGCCGCACCTCGACCGGCGGATCTGTTTACAGCATCGACGCATAGAGTATGTTCGCAGATGTCGCAAACAAAGTGCATCGTGCAACTGAATCTCAAAACTTCGGACATCTTCAGACCTCCTCATCCAGCCCAGTAAGGCCCTTGAGCGCGAGAATCGCCTCGGTGAGCGCCTCGTCCGCCCGGACCAGTCTGGCATTCAATATGCTGTAGTCGATCGCGTCCCCGATCTCCTGCAAGGTGAAAACATGAGTTCCCAACCTCGGAGCCGGGGGCACAAGTCTCCTGCGCTCCATGCGGACCCTGACAAGGGCTTCCCTGCAGGAGGATATCGTGTCCTCGATCATGCCTTCACTTCCGACTTCTCGATGACAATCCTTCCGGACTCATAGCTGAAGACGATGACGTCTCCGGCTACGAGACCTCCGAGGATGTCGGCGATCTTAGGCGGTACGGTTATCCGACGTGCGGACGTCACGGGCGTGGTTACGATGGTGGTCATTATTACACCTTGCACATATGCAGGTTATACAACCTATTTAACCTTTCACTGTTGAAATATTATGTTTGATATGTGAATCAAATTCGATTTACATTGCATATTGCTATACTGCAGTATGGCCAAATCCGTCCTATCGGCATCGAATAGCGTGGCTGTTCTTGTTTCGTTACAATCTAAGGGCGGACGGTCTTATGCCAGTCTTCTGGTAGAAGATGTAGGAAATTACAACTCAGTCAAGTCAGCAGCTAAAAGACTTGAAGAGGAGGGCCTCTTAACTATATCTGAATTAGATTCTGGAAACATCCTCTACGAGCTCACGGATCTCGGCCGCCGCGTAGCTGCCGAGCTCAAGAGGGCCGAGGACGTCCTCGCCGGGTTGGATCCGGAGGAATCGATGCCGATGGATTACGAGGCACCTGAGGGGAAAGGGAGTGCGGTAAGATGATGTCCATCGATCTTGTAGACCGGACTGGAAGCGGATCCTGAAGAAACACTTTCATATGTTGTGGAAAAATACAACAGAATCGAGACGGAAAGACTCGCGAAACTCGCGGAAGAGAAGAAAAAGAAGGACAAAGGCGAATCTGGTGAAATTGACATAAATCCCCTATCTGTTGATGACGAAGGGCCGGACTATTCCAAGGATTTGGAGAACAAATTCGAGGAACATACGCAATTCTATGTTCGAATCATGACAGTCATGGAAAGGTTCATGAAGGAAGAGGGGCTCTTTACCACGTTCGAAAGAATGAGGAGCAACCTCAAATCAGAGCTAGCGAAGAGTGCGAAAGATGAAGATACTGTTGGTTGAGCCGGACTATAATAACAAGTTCCCACCGATAGGTCTGATGAAAATCTCCACATATTACAAGGAGAAGGGGGACTTCGTGGAGTTCTGCAAAGGTCTGCCGTCCCACCATCAAATTATCAGCTCGGACAAGATCTTCATCACGTCCCTTTTCACGTTCTACTACGATAAAACCGTCGAGACAGTTAACCACATCCGGAACTTCGCTTCCGACGACAGCATCTACCTGGGCGGCATAGCGGCAACGATAATGGCCGATCGATTCAGAAAGGATATCGGAGAGGTCAACATACAGATCGGGCAGCGAAAAAACTCCGAAGGCATGGGTTATGAGGATGACATAAACATCGACGAGCTACCTCTGGACTACGACATATTGGACGACATAATGTACCGGTACCCTATGGAGGACAACTTCTTCGCATACTCAACCAGGGGCTGCCGCAACAAATGCAAATTCTGCGCAGTCAGCAAACTGGAGCCTGAATTCAAGACAACGAACAATCTCGTCGAGCAGATAAACACCGTACGGGAGAAGTTCGGCGACAAACGCAACATCCTCCTAATGGACAATAACGTCCTGTACTCTAAGGATCTCGCGAACATAGCTACTGATCTCAAGTCCCTAGGCTTTGAGAACGGCGTCAAGAACTTCGTCAAGCCGAACCCTCTGCATGTTCAGATGCAGAAGATAGAGCGCAGGATGAAAACAGGCAACAACCTGCAGTGGGTGCTCTATCACCTGACAGAATTCCTGAGGTCGTTCCGGACCCGCGTAACATCCGATGAGAAGGCCAAGGCATTGGACGCCATCCTGGAAGAGCTGAACGAGAACATGATCTACAGCAAGGAGCGTATCAGGATTCTCTGGGAGAACTATGACACGCTTACGGAGATAACGGAGACGTATCTGCACAAGATGAAGCTACAGAGGTACGTCGACTTCAACCAGGGGATAGATGCCCGGGCCCTTACAGAAGAGAGGATGGAGATCATCTCCCCCCTGCCGATACGCCCGTTCCGCCTAGCCTATGACAACATAAAGTTCACTAGCGAGTATCAAAAGGCCTTCAAGACGGCCTACAAGCACGGTGTGCGCCATTTCTCCAACTATATGCTGTACAACTACGACGAGAAGCCGGAAGACCTCTGGAACAGGCTGGAGAACAACATCAATCTCTATAAAGAACTGCCGGAGGCAAAGCTGTTCTCATTCCCCATGAAGTACGCCCCCATCGATCAGACCGACAGGAAATACGTCGGAAAGCATTGGACAAAGAAACAGCTCGGCGCAATGAATGTGATCCTGAACGTGACGCGCGGCATAGTGATGGCCGAGGACGATTTCTTTCACAGAGCCTACGGTAATAACCCAGAGGAGTTCCTGAGAATACTTGCCATGCCAGACGAATACATAAAGTACAGAAACAACTACGAGGAGAACGGCATGGCCCAGGAATGGTTGAATGAATACGATTCTTTGGACGAAACTCAGCAAAGTCTACTGTTGAATGTGTTGAGTGATAAAAGTTTGAAAGCGCCGGAGTCGTTAAACAGCATACTTAGACATTATTCCGGTGCCTAAATAATCTCCGCTATGGCGGAAATCACAGGACAGGTACCACGATACTCTGCGTGAATATCTCGACGTCATCTGTCATACTTCTGTCCGGATATCTCTGAAAATATCTGCAGGGTCCTTCCGGGAAAATACGTCAAATGACTTAATCAAAAGAGGTTACACATAAAATCTGCGGCCTGCTGCAGGGGGATCTCTCATTTCTACTGCGGCGTGAAAACTTCCTCTCCGCATACCTATCAAGGCATGACGACAGCGACCTCATCCATGTCTCAATATGTCTGAACACGTTATGCCTTTAATCGGGCTGTAAAGCGGGTTCCTGGGCATGTCCTTTTTTCTCCCCTTCTTTTTGTTGCTGCAGTGCCCTTCTTCTCTCAATTTTGCAGCCATCAGCCGAAATCCGTGCCGAAGAACCACTTGACGTACGCGTAAGCGTGATGCCGGAGATAGCTTGCAAGGAGCCCGTCCCGATCGTTGAAAAAGGTCGTGGCCTCCCACCCCGCCGCCGGGGCTCCGGGCAGCGAAAGAGGGGAATCCCTAAGCATCCTCCGTAGAGACTACGTCTCTATCTCTATGTGTGTAAGTCCCCCCGCCCGGGCTGCCGTCGCCGTTCGCACTGGCCTCTTCCTTTTTCGACGGGGCCCCGGCTGAGGGCGCATATCTGCCCATACGGGAGATGAGAGTGGACTTGGGAACACCTTCCACAGCGACGATCAGGTCCCACTTCAGAGGCGGGTCCAGGGACCTGGCTCTCCTTACCCTTGCGGCCTGATCGGCGAGCTTCTGCTCCTCCGGGTCAAGGACCTCGTTCTTGGTCTGGTCCAAACCGTCGAAGTAATCCTGCAGAGCTCTGGTAAGCTCGTCCTTCCTTATCCCGGAGCACATGTCTATCACAGCCTGATGATCGAATCCGGGCGTATCAGCATAACGGAAGGTTGCGGCGGCCTCATCATCGTATGCGTAACCTTCCCGGAGATCCGCTATCTTGGTTGTCCATGACGTCCAAGGAACGTACAGCAGGACACTGTCATGCTGCGCAGAGGGCTTCCATGTGGTGAACTGATAGTCCTGCTCCCTGAGACCTTTCGTCCGGATGAAACGGCGGATCCGAGGCAGGTCCTTGAACCAGAGGTAGTTCAGATTGCCAGGGTTCTTGGGATCGTCAATGAAGTTGCGTATCTTCGGAACGAGATTCATCATCGAGGGAGAGGCGAACCATACACTCAGGTTGAATTTACGAATGACGGGGAGGATATGCAGCATGGCCTGATTCACAGGATCGGAGTTCTGATCTGCGAGCATGTGCGCCTGTGCCTCGTCCATGGCGAGGACCAGGCGCACATTGTGCCCATACTCAAGGAAGATTGTCAGCATCTCCCTGAAAAGGGCCTCCACGGAGTCCACGTAGCGGACGCCAGGAGGCATGGAGCGTCCGGGAACACCCGCCTCGACATAGACCACGTTCGTCAGGAGGAACGTCCTCGGAATCCCTTTTATCCTCCCTTCGACGAGAGGCTGCATCATGGACACCATGGTGAAGGTCTTCCCGGCCTTACGGTTCCCGGTGACCAGATTGACGGCACCGGGCTCAGTGCACCGGTCCATGAGGGCCTCCCTCCGGATCCGGACGAAGGCTTTGCTCATATCGCCTCCTGAAGATCCGAGAAGATCATGACCGAGTCATCCAAGCCCGGAGTCTCTCCGGAGGATCTCTCGCCGCCTATTATGCCCGCACGCCTCATGATCAGGCGCAGCGTCCTGAGCCAATGCGTGTAGCCGTCGAAGGAGATCTTCATCAGAGGGTCATCCGGCAGAGGGCTCTCCTCCAAGGCATCCTTGTACTCGTCGTACTCCTCGATCTCCATGGGGAGAGTGAGTGACAGGAGCTCCGTGAACGTCCTGATATAGATTGCCCTGGTGTCCATGTCGGCGTAGGACCTCACAAGGTCCTGATATGTATCGAAGAGCAAAGGCGGCAGATTGAGCCAGAAACGGCTCTGCTTCTCGTATTCTTTCGAATCATCATCAGATGTCATAGTCATCCCTCACCGTCTCGAACTCCAGGGGCTCCTTGGCCACCTGTAAAATCGCGTTGCGCCATGTCTTGATCTGCTCCTTTGACGCACGGATCTGCGTGCCCTGCTCCTGGGCACCGATAAGACGGCCGTACATGCGCACCAGGCTCTTCTTGTTCTGGCACCACCTTATGGCGGCCACGATCTCCAGATGCTTGCGGACCTTCGCGGCGGCCGCGTAGCGCGCATCCTCCATGACGTATTTCTTCTCCGGATCGACCGAGAGCACCTCCGATACCTCGATTATCGTTCTCGAGGGCATCTTGAGGATCTCCTTCAGATTTGCGTCCCCGCGCCTCTCCAGGATTGCCTGGAGGCGGTCCAATCGGAAGATCGCGGCCTTGACGTCCGGATACGCCGTGCCGAAGAGCACGATCTCCATGGTGTCGTTGTCCGGCAGCCTGTTTATCAGCGAGAAGTTCTCGCCTTTGACCTTATCCGTGCCTGTCACCTCCGAAGATATAAATACCGACGTACCGAATGATAGATTGCCGTTCGTGGTGCCCTCCAGAACTGTCCCTAGTACCCCGTGAGGGGGAAGGTACGGATGGTCGTTGTACTCCATCGAGGACTCCGAAAAAATCTGGTTGGCTGACGGCAGTTTTCTGCCACTTCCAAAAATATAAATACCGACATGCCGAATGGCAGATTGCCGCATTGGTGCCACCAGAACTGTCCCTAGTACCCCGTGAGGGGGAAGGTACGGATGGTCGTTGTACTCCATCGAGGACTCCGAAAAAATCTGGTGGATTGGCGGCAGTTCTCATCTTCTTCTCCCTC
>ENA-UOOR01000016-UOOR01000016.1-fermentation-metagenome-genome-assembly--contig:-NODE-16-length-238688-cov-97.781392_pt1 | contig 238688 bp, 226 predicted proteins | sample MGYA00245780_ERZ724029 | MGnify/ENA primary metagenome ERZ724029 (study PRJEB28704, sample SAMN03018315) | fermentation metagenome | biome: anthropogenic terrestrial biome; feature: soil...
CTTTCAGACTGACATCCAAAAGAACAAGGATTGAAACAGTATGTGCGCCCGGAGGTGTCGGAATGATCGACACTTTCAGACTGACATCCAAAAGAACAAGGATTGAAACATGTCTACTACCTCCTCGTGGTGATGGAGCACCCCACTTTCAGACTGACATCCAAAAGAACAAGGATTGAAACCCGACCATGCAGATTGCGTCGGACCGGCGGAGGAGCTTTCAGACTGACATCCAAAAGAACAAGGATTGAAACTTGAACTGCAAGAACGGGACGCTTGAGTTGGATACGCTTTCAGACTGACATCCAAAAGAACAAGGATTGAAACCTGCCGTTCACCGTGACGATCCCTGAGGATAGGCGCTTTCAGACTGACATCCAAAAGAACAAGGATTGAAACCTGGCAATCACGATGGCCGCCGGCTGCACGTCGACATCTTTCAGACTGACATCCAAAAGAACAAGGATTGAAACCGTACTGCTTGTGGTAGACGCAGACCGACGGGGAGGCTTTCAGACTGACATCCAAAAGAACAAGGATTGAAACAGGATATCCTCGTCGCGATAGTCCGAGGTGTTCCACGCTTTCAGACTGACATCCAAAAGAACAAGGATTGAAACCGCATCGCATTTCTTGCGCATTCTTTGCACCATCCCGCTTTCAGACTGACATCCAAAAGAACAAGGATTGAAACATGGTCTGCAGCGCGACGGGCATCAACGAACCCTACCCTTTCAGACTGACATCCAAAAGAACAAGGATTGAAACCCGTTCTCGTCATACTCGACGTGGTATGTCCGGGCCTTTCAGACTGACATCCAAAAGAACAAGGATTGAAACTGGCCTACGCCTTGCGCGCAGGACGCGTCGAATTCCTTTCAGACTGACATCCAAAAGAACAAGGATTGAAACACCTCAAAAACCCCCGGGCGATCGCCGCCATCAAAGCTTTCAGACTGACATCCAAAAGAACAAGGATTGAAACCGGAGGGCCATAGGTTTTACTATGACTCCCTGCCCGCTTTCAGACTGACATCCAAAAGAACAAGGATTGAAACCCCAGCTCGGCAACTCTCTCTGGGGCTCCGGTCTGCTTTCAGACTGACATCCAAAAGAACAAGGATTGAAACTCCCGGCTCCCGACGTAAATACCTCATCGGAGGAGCTTTCAGACTGACATCCAAAAGAACAAGGATTGAAACAGTCGGGAGGGGGGAGCCCCCAGGATCCGGCAGATCCTTTCAGACTGACATCCAAAAGAACAAGGATTGAAACAAGGAACTTATCCTCGAAGCCCAGGACGCCACTGCCTTTCAGACTGACATCCAAAAGAACAAGGATTGAAACTCAAGAGCCGGCCGAAAAATACCGCCCGCTCGTATCGGCTTTCAGACTGACATCCAAAAGAACAAGGATTGAAACCGATAATACACGATCGGCCACTCCTGCACGGTCGGGCTTTCAGACTGACATCCAAAAGAACAAGGATTGAAACTATGGAACGGGGATCAACATAGGGCATCACGGCATTCTTTCAGACTGACATCCAAAAGAACAAGGATTGAAACTGGAGGGCGTCCCTGGCTACCCCGACGGGCTGATTCTTTCAGACTGACATCCAAAAGAACAAGGATTGAAACCCTAATTAGAGGTGGAAAATGATCGAGATCTAGAGTGACTTTCAGACTGACATCCAAAAGAACAAGGATTGAAACCCTAATTAGAGGTGGAAAATGATCGAGATCTAGAGTGACTTTCAGACTGACATCCAAAAGAACAAGGATTGAAACATGCTCGATGCCCGGAGGTCGGCCGTGATCGCAGGGGCTTTCAGACTGACATCCAAAAGAACAAGGATTGAAACTATTCCGCACGAACTCTTCCGGGACGGTATACCCATCTTTCAGACTGACATCCAAAAGAACAAGGATTGAAACAATATGGCGCGCCGCTACACCATCGCTCGGTTTTCCCTTTCAGACTGACATCCAAAAGAACAAGGATTGAAACCGGCACATCCTGAACCACTCCGATCTCCAGATGCGCTTTCAGACTGACATCCAAAAGAACAAGGATTGAAACTTTGCCAACGGGAAGCACCGCCGAGCGGATCGCTGCTTTCAGACTGACATCCAAAAGAACAAGGATTGAAACCCTCATCCACGAACGGGAAATCCCAGAACATTTCTAGGCTTTCAGACTGACATCCAAAAGAACAAGGATTGAAACAATCCTAACCCCGGATCCCAACCCCGACCCTCCTTTTCTTTCAGACTGACATCCAAAAGAACAAGGATTGAAACATCGCTGTAACCCGGGCGCAATCCAGGATCCAGTATGCTTTCAGACTGACATCCAAAAGAACAAGGATTGAAACCGGAGAACATGCCCCTCCCCGAGGAGAGGGACTACACTTTCAGACTGACATCCAAAAGAACAAGGATTGAAACTGGAACCGGAGGTAGGTGACCGGACCCCGGGCGAGCTTTCAGACTGACATCCAAAAGAACAAGGATTGAAACTCCTTCCCCATCGTCCGCTGGGCGTCAATCTGACTCTTTCAGACTGACATCCAAAAGAACAAGGATTGAAACTATATGTCGACAAGCTGCCGCTGCAGGTTGGTCGCGCTTTCAGACTGACATCCAAAAGAACAAGGATTGAAACCTGAAATGCGTCAGCTCGTCGAACGATATCAGGCAGCTTTCAGACTGACATCCAAAAGAACAAGGATTGAAACTTGAGATGTCCTCGCGGCTGATTTCAGAGATGCGACTTTCAGACTGACATCCAAAAGAACAAGGATTGAAACCCGTGCACACCGACGGCGTCCGGGGCGTGTTCGACCTTTCAGACTGACATCCAAAAGAACAAGGATTGAAACACGATGGTTTTGACTGCTACCTGTAGTTGCGGGTCGGCTTTCAGACTGACATCCAAAAGAACAAGGATTGAAACAACGTCGAGATCTGGAGGCTCAAGGAATGAGGCACACCCTTTCAGACTGACATCCAAAAGAACAAGGATTGAAACCCCGGGTGCCGTCGGGAGCCGATGAGGACGACAGCTTTCAGACTGACATCCAAAAGAACAAGGATTGAAACCCGTGCACACCGACGGCGTCCGGGGCGTGTTCGACGCTTTCAGACTGACATCCAAAAGAACAAGGATTGAAACTTGACGAGCGCGACCGCCGCATCCTCGTCGACCGGGCTTTCAGACTGACATCCAAAAGAACAAGGATTGAAACCCTGACCGGCTCCGGACCGCTCTCCTGGAGCCTCAACTTTCAGACTGACATCCAAAAGAACAAGGATTGAAACTCGGAAGGAGATTGAACCCGCCCGGAAGGCGCACCTCTTTCAGACTGACATCCAAAAGAACAAGGATTGAAACTCGATATGGTAGAGCGAGGCGCTGCCAGGCTCCTCTTTCAGACTGACATCCAAAAGAACAAGGATTGAAACACTCTGAGACCGTGCTTCGCAAACATATCCAGTTCGCTTTCAGACTGACATCCAAAAGAACAAGGATTGAAACTGTCTGATGAGGCTAAGATTCAGAGCGATGTCGGCGCTTTCAGACTGACATCCAAAAGAACAAGGATTGAAACTTCTTCTTCCCCCGGGTCGTCAGCTCCGGCCGGATCTCCTTTCAGACTGACATCCAAAAGAACAAGGATTGAAACCGCGGCGGTTCGGCGTCACTGATTCGGCGATAGGTCGCTTTCAGACTGACATCCAAAAGAACAAGGATTGAAACCGTCGTACCGGACGTCTGCCGTCAACGCAACGCCGACTTTCAGACTGACATCCAAAAGAACAAGGATTGAAACTCCGTAACACGAACAGGGTGTTTCCACTCTCCTACAACTTTCAGACTGACATCCAAAAGAACAAGGATTGAAACTCCGTAACACGAACAGGGTGTTTCCACTCTCCTACAACTTTCAGACTGACATCCAAAAGAACAAGGATTGAAACTAGAACCCCGTGTTCCTCCTGCTATAGAATGTCGAAGCTTTCAGACTGACATCCAAAAGAACAAGGATTGAAACATTTATGGGAGTAATCGGGCTCTCGGGCAGCTTTCACTTTCAGACTGACATCCAAAAGAACAAGGATTGAAACCTCGATTACCCAATCTGCGTGGGCTGCATCTGCCGGCTTTCAGACTGACATCCAAAAGAACAAGGATTGAAACATCCCTCCACTACCCCTTCTGATCAGATTTTTCCTCGCTTTCAGACTGACATCCAAAAGAACAAGGATTGAAACATTTTGGGTACGCTTATAGTATTTATAACTATCGCGGTCGTCTTTCAGACTGACATCCAAAAGAACAAGGATTGAAACCGGACTGAAGATAAAGACTGCCTGACTGTATAACGGCTTTCAGACTGACATCCAAAAGAACAAGGATTGAAACTCCGAGGCCTCTAAGAGCCCGGCCTGGCATCGCCTCTCTTTCAGACTGACATCCAAAAGAACAAGGATTGAAACTCGTTGTGGACGGGCGGATAACTGCCCTTGAGGCGCGCTTTCAGACTGACATCCAAAAGAACAAGGATTGAAACTATCGGGATCGGCGAATTCAATTGGCGTCGGGTTCCCTCTTTCAGACTGACAGCCAAAAGAACAAGGATTGAAACACGCCTGGAGTAAGAACCTCACCTACTCCCCACAGACTTTCAGACTGACATCCAAAAGAACAAGGATTGAAACATTTTGACGGTGGCGGCGAGCCCTTTCATGTCGATGCTTTCAGACTGACATCCAAAAGAACAAGGATTGAAACATTTCAACGCCATTTACCCCCAATAAACCACCTGACTTTCAGACTGACATCCAAAAGAACAAGGATTGAAACGTTCATTGATCCATTTCCTCAACAATTTACCCTCTGCTTTCAGACTGACATCCAAAAGAACAAGGATTGAAACCCGACGATCTCCGGGATTTCCTCCGAGAGAAGGCAGCTTTCAGACTGACATCCAAAAGAACAAGGATTGAAACGCTATTCCTGTCGGAGTTTATGTCGGAAAAGAGGCTCTTTCAGACTGACATCCAAAAGAACAAGGATTGAAACGTTACTCCTTTTCCACTTTCGGGCGATTCCTAACAGACTTTCAGACTGACATCCAAAAGAACAAGGATTGAAACTCGTCTGCAAGATGAGGGTTACGTCCTCAAGATTGACTTTCAGACTGACATCCAAAAGAACAAGGATTGAAACTCCTTCATGATCTTCGGCTCGTAGGGGTCCATGATGCTTTCAGACTGACATCCAAAAGAACAAGGATTGAAACTTCATATTTCCGTGAGGTTATGCCAGGTTTTGATTTCTTTCAGACTGACATCCAAAAGAACAAGGATTGAAACACCATTAAGGGAAATTTTCGCGGTAATTACTGCATCTGCTTTCAGACTGACATCCAAAAGAACAAGGATTGAATATCATCCAATTCGTTGATCCACTGATGATGGTTTTTGGAGCGACACCCGGGAGCAAGGTGGCCGAGGCTATGGCCCTTCGAGTTACTCTCCCATGCCTGCTTTAATATCGAGGGGGATGTTGTAGATCGCCGAACCGCCCTGGTCTTCGCGCCTCCCCGAGCAGGCACCCTGCATACGGTATCCCCGCCGCCCCCCGCACCACCGCGTAGCTCACCGCAACCGCCACGAGGAAGATCACCGGATAGGTCGGCCAATCCGCCCACGATAGGCCGGTGATGGAGAACCAGACGGCCGCACCGGCGGCGATGACGAGTGGGTGGATAAGGTAGATTCCGTAAGAGTGCTCCCCGAACGACCGGAAGGCACCACTCACGCGGCTTCTCCTCTCATCCAGGCACCAGGCCGCGAGGACGAGCACGGCAATGACCGGGACGTAGTAGAGCGGTTCAAGGAGCCGGTAGATGCAGAAGACCGCGAGCGTTGTGCCGGAGAAACTCCCTGCACGGAGCACCGCCGCCATCCACATCCCGCCGAGGATGAGGGCGCTCCCGCCGGCAGCGGCGAAAACCCCCGCCGGCGAAAGCGAACGGAGCACCGACCGGAACCGTTCCGTATGCCGCGCGACGAAAACCCCGAGCACGAAGTAGAAGAGGTGCGATGGGAAGAGACGGATCAGCACCGTGTACCACTCCGGGTCTACAAATGCCCCCGTGAGATGAGCGCACGCGTTCCAGAGGACCTGAACGAAGAGGAGTGCGAGAAGGAGAAAGGCTACCGCCCCGGCCCGGTCGAACCGGTCATAACCCCGGACAATCAGCGGGTAGAGGAGGTAGAACTGGATGATCAGCACAAAGAACCAGAGATTGTAGGCGGCGGTCCCGAGGAGTAGGGCTTCCGCCACTCTCCCGGGTTCAGGCACGCCGGTAAACCCGATCGTCCCCTCGACATTCACCAGGAGGTAGAGAGCGGTAAAGAAGAGGTAGGGCAGAAGGATCGTCCGCATCCGGCGACGATAGAACTCCAGAATCGAATACTCGCCGAAATACCGCGCCGCGAGCACCCACCCGGATATGAAGATGAAGACCGGCACGGCAAAGTGGGCGAAGATATAGACGGCAACGTTCAGGAGGAAAAGCAGGTCCACGCCGGGGATCCGGGTGAAGTTCATCGAGACGTGGACGGCGATCACGGCGAGGGCCGCAAACCCCCGCAGGTACTCGACTTCCCGGAACCAGACCACTGCAATCACACCTCTGCCCCCCGCCAGGGACGGCAAACGCTACCTCTATCTAAGTCGACCCATATGAACCCTGCCCGGTGAGGAGGCACTAATAATACCGGAAGACACCATCAATATCCAGGAGAGTTGATTCCATGCAGTACTCGGAAGGACAGGTCGGCAGGGTCTTTACCGTCAGGATCGACGACGGGGAGGATTTCATCCGGGAGATCCGGCGGTTTGCGGCAGCGATGAACATCCAGAACGGCACGATCCACTTCCTCGGAGCCGTGCGATCGGCGAAAATCGTAACCGGGCCAAAAGAGCCGGTCATCCCGCCGTCCCCGAAGGGCGAAGAGATCTTCGGGGGGTGGGAACTCCTCGGGTTCGCCACGATCTACCCGGGAGAGGGGGAGCCGTCCATTCACATCCACACAGCGGCCGGAAAGGGAATTCAATCGCTCGCCGGGTGCCTCCGGGAGCAAGCGGAGGTCTATGTGGTCATCGAGGCGGTGATCATGGAGTTTGTCGGCATCTCCGCAAAGCGAATTCGGGATGAAAAAATCGGCGTCGATCTGCCGGTCTTTGACCGGGTACTCCCATGACCGGTGAGCCCGAGTTCCTCCCGATGACGGTCGCGGAGGCGGAGCGCCTCGGCATCGACCGGTTCGACATCATCCTCATCACCGGGGACGCTTACGTTGACCACCCCTTCTTCGGGACCGCGCTCCTCGGGCGGGTGCTCTGGGACGCCGGGTACTCGGTCGGCGTCATCGCCCAGCCAGATTGGCGCCGCGACGCTGATTTCCGGCGCCTCGGCGAGCCACGGCTCTTCTTCTCGATCTCGGCCGGGAACGTCGACTCGATGGTGAACGCCTTTACGCCGAACCTGAAGCGCCGGAATTCCGACGTCTACTCCCCCGGCGGAAGATTTCTGCGGCCGGACCGGGCGACCCTCGTCTACACCGACCGGGTCCACGCCCTCTTCCCGGGGACGCCGATCGTCATCGGCGGGATCGAGGCGAGCCTCCGGCGGTTCGCCCACTACGACTACTGGTCCGACTCGGTCCGGCAGTCCATCCTTGCCGACGCCCCCGCCGACCTCCTCGTCTTCGGCATGGGCGAACGGCAGGTGGTCGCCATCGCGAACCGGCTCGCCGCCGGGGAGAGCATAGACGCCCTCACCGACATCCCCGGCACCGCCTACCGGATCGACCTGAAGACATGGCGGGGCATGGAGAGGACCGGATACGCGGTCCTCCCCGGTTATCCGGAGGTAAAGCAGGACCGCTACGCCTATGCCCATGCGTTTGCACTGCACTACAACGAGCAGGACCCCTTCCGGGGCCGTCCCGTAGCCCAGCCGCACCCGAAGACCGTCGTCGTCCAGAACCCCCCGGCAATGCCGCTTTCGGGGAGCGAACTCGACCGGGTCTACGAACTCCCCTACGCACGGCGGGCCCACCCTTCCTACACTGAACCCGTGCCCGCCCTCGAGCCGGTCAGGTTCTCGGTCGTCAGCCACCGGGGGTGTTTCGGCTCCTGCTCGTTCTGCGCCCTCACCCACCACCAGGGGCGGATCATCCAGAGCCGGAGCATCGACTCCATCGTCCGGGAGGTGGAGCGGATGGCGGCGATGCCGGAGTTTACGGGCGTCGTCCAGGACGTCGGCGGGCCGACGGCGAACATGTACGGGGTCCATTGCGGCCGGTGGGAGACCGCCGGAACCTGCCCTGAGCGCCGCTGCATCGACTGCCCCGCGCTCGACCGCAGCCACGAGGAGCAACTCCGCCTGCTCCGGCGTCTCTCGGACATCCCGGGGGTGAAACGGGTCTTCATCGCCTCAGGCATCCGCTACGACCTGATCGATCCGGAAGACCGGGAGTACCTCGCCCGCGTCTGCGATCACCACATCTCCGGGCACCTCAAGGTCGCCCCCGAGCACATCTCGCCGCGGGTCTGCGCCTGTATGGGAAAACCGCCCCGCGAGGTCTTCGATGCCTTCAGGAAACGGTTCGAGGCCCTCCAGGAAGGAAAGAAGAAACGGCAGTACCTCGTCCCCTACTTCATGTCCGGCCACCCCGGGTGCCGGGTCGAGGATATGGTCGAACTCGCCGAGTACGTCAGAGACACCAGGCTCTACACCGAGCAGGTCCAGGACTTCACGCCGACGCCGATGAGCATCTCGACGACCATTTACCACACCGGGCTCGACCCCTTCACTCTCAAAGAGGTCTACGTTCCAAAAGGCCGCGAGAAGCGGGTCCAGCGGGCCCTCCTGCACTACCGGGACCCGAAGAATTACGGGCTCGTCTGCGAGGGGCTCCGCGCGGCCGGGAGGGAGGACCTCATCGGGAACGCATGGAAGTGCCTCGTCCCGGCGCGGAGAAGAGGACGGCGGGAGTAATACCGCGGATTACCCCCCGAGGACCGAACCCGCGGCAAATCCGGCCGCCGCCGCGAGAGCCCGGTTCGGGATCGCGGGGATGACGACGGTCGTCACCGCGAGAGAAGTCGCCACATTAGCGCTCGTCCCGGGGGTGACGACGGCGCCGAGCATTCGCATCGTGGAGGAGCGCCACCCTCCGGGAGGGGGCGCAGAAGGGAGCGCGAACCTCCCCGCGAAGTCGCTCACCGTCTGCATGGTCGCCGACCGCCACTCACCAGATATACTTCGTCTGCAGGACATAGCCACAGATGTGGCCCGAGCATTACTTATTCCTATGGTCGGCGAAGCGAACCCGGATCCGACGCATGCGGTTTTGATGGCAGAAGGGGCAGAGGGCTTCAAAATTTCTCGACGTATGGGAACCGCCGCAGATAACCGGCTGCCGGAGATCAAAGTGCGTTGAACCGGCAGTGAGCGGGGCGTTGCATCCGGCGCACCGGTTGCACTGCCGCTCAAGGACGGTCCGCACGATCTCGTCCGTGATGTATGCTCCCGGAATAATGAGCATGTCCTCGAGATGTATCCCTGCCTGTTCTTCGCGCCCGGTGGTCACGTGGAGTGAGTTCTCACTCCGGATGATAAACCTTGCGGTAAGATGGTGAAAGGGGCACGGCCCAAGTCGACCACCCCGGCCGACGGCGACACCGGAGGGCCCTGTGAGAAACAGGGGGCCGAAGTCCTGCAATTCCGGTGGATTAAGGAGAAAACCTATTGCCTGACAACAAAAATGCATCTGCATGCATTACGAGATCACCGGAGACAACCTGCAGATGGTGACCCTGCGCCTCGCCTCCGGCGAGAGCGTCTGCGCCGAGGCCGGCGCCATGGTCAACATGAGCGGGAACATGCAGATGACAACCCACATGAAGGGCGGACTCCTCAAGGGACTCAAACGGATGGTGACCGGGGAGAGTTTCTTCATGACCGAGTTCACACCGGAGGGAGGCGAGGGGTTCGTCTCCTTCGCCGGGAACGTCCCGGGAAAGATCTACACACTCAATCTTGCCGGGAGCGAGTTCATCGCCCAGAAAGACGCGTTCCTCTGCTCCGAACAGGGCATCGACCTTGACATCGCATTCACGAAACGCCTCCGGTCGGGCGCCTTCGGCGGCGAGGGGTTCATTCTCCAGCGGCTTTCCGGCAGGGGAGCTGCGTTCCTCCACTGCTGCGGCGACATTATGGAGATGACGCTTGCGCCCGGCGAGGTGGTCAGGGTGGAGACCGGCCTCGTGGTCGGGTTCGAGAGCACCGTCGACTACAGCATCCAGCTCGCCGGGGGCATAAAGACCGTCTTCTTCGGCGGCGAGGGGCTCTTCCTGACCACGCTGACCGGGCCGGGCCGGGTCGTCCTGCAGTCCATGGATATTGCAAAACTCGCGAGTTCCCTGATCCCCTACCTCCCCCTCCAGCAGAACTCGTCGGGACGGTAACCTGATAGTCCGCGAAGCCAAAAATTATGCTATGAATTCTCCGACGGCGGACTTCGTCATGGTGGTGCACGGCCCCGAAGCCTTCGATGCCGGCGACGTAGAGCGGCTGATCGGCCTCCTCGCCCCCCAACGGGTGCTTGTCGCCGGAGTGATGGGCCGGACCGCCGCCGAGGAATCGGGACTTCCGGCGACCTGCACGGACGAGCGGCCGAGTGCGGTCTTCGATACCCTCAACGGCCGGACCTATCTGGTCAACCGGGGGAAGACCCCGGAGTCGGGCCGTATCTTCGGCGAGATCATCGCCGGTCGTCTGGAAAGCAAACGCGGGCTTGTCCACGTCGAATGCTCGAACCGCACCGTTTACTGCTGGGACCGGACCGACGACGCCCTTGCGGGCGAGATTGCAGAGCGGACCGGATTTGTTCTTGTCCGCGAGACAAGCGCACGCGCCCGACCGGAGGGCGTGCGGGAGGTCCGGGGGTGTCTCCCGGGAGAGGCGGTCTTTGTCAACGGAATCGTTATCGGGACCGCGACGGAAGAGACGGTCGTCCTTACGAGCGAGGGCGGGACGCTCCGGGCCGTCTCCGGGCTCGACCCGAAACCTCACGGGTTCGAGAAACTTCTCCGGGCGGGCCTCCCCGACCTCGATACGGCCTGGTGCAAGAGCGGGCCGGTGCGGAGAGTCCCGCCCGGCCGGGGCGAACGCACCTTCCGCGGGGGCAGGGTCGCCGTCATCGACCACTGCGGCCATACCCTCTACCGCGAGATCGGGGAGGGGGTCTGCGGCGTTCTTGCAATCGGCGACGACACGACCGCCGTCTGCGGCCATATCTGCTCTCACGCCGGCATCCCGGTCTTCGGGGTGGTCGACGGGGACGCCGACGCCATCGTAAAGCCAGGGTACGCCCCGGGATCGGTCGTGGTCGAGGTCACCTGCGGACGGGACGACGATGTCGGACGGGAAGTTGCAGCGACGAGGGGCCTCACGCCGCCCTGCTGGGAGGCTTGGGTGGAAGAGACGCTCCGCACCCTTGCGGGACGGGTGCGGATCGTCGTCGACCGCCGGGAGGGTAACGATGCGATGCGCCGAGTGTAAAGGGAAGGGACTCTGCGGGCTTGAGCGCTGCCCGATCATGAGCCGGTTCTACGCTCAGGCCCCGGTCCGGCCGACCGACCACTACCAGGGGTCGGCACCATCGGTCTTCGTCGGAAGTTACGGCTACCCGAAGGTCGCGGGAGGCCCGCTGATGATCGACGACGCCGACCACCCGCCGGACTGGGTCGCCCGGGGCCTCGGGATCGAGGATATCGTGGGGCTGCGGGCCCGGACGATACGCGGCGCCGGCGAAGCGAAGGGACTTGCCGGGAACATCCAGGAGATCGCGCTCTCAAGCCGGCCGCTCGACGTCGAAGTCCGGTTCGTAAAGCCCGTCTCGTTCGACCTCCGGTTCGACGGGACGATAGCCCCCATCGGGCTCACCGGCGCCATCCGGAAGATGGACGTCCTCGGGAACGCCCGGCTCGACCGGGCGGTGGACCGGACGACGTCCGATACCGACCTCTCCGCCACCGACGCCTGCGATATCCTCCACACGTCGGGCACCGACGTCTACCAGATCACCCAGCTCCTCACCGCCGGTCTCCTCGGGCGGAAACGGCGCGTGGTCCCCACTCGCTGGGCGATCACGGCGGTCGACGACACGGTCTCAAAGCACCTCAAGCATAAGATCGCCCGGTATCCGCCGCTCGGCGGGATTGAAGTCTTCTCCACCTCGCTCTTTGGAAACCATATCGTCTGCCTCCTCGTCCCCGGAGACTGGAAGTTCGAGATGATCGAGGTCTGGGGGAAACAGTCGCTCTGGGGCGGCGAGAACGAGACGATTGCTCAGGACGGCGAAGGGTCTGTCAAGTCCGGCTACTCGCCGCTCGCGGGGGCCTACTACTCGGCCCGCCTGGCGGTTACGGAGTACCTGGAGAGCGTGCGTCGTTCGGCACGGGTGCTCGTGCTCCGGAACGTCACGAGCGAGTACTGGGCGCCGCTCGGCACCTGGGTGGTCCGGGAGGCGACGCGGAACGCCATGAAGGGGCCAAAGACCGGGTGCGCCACTCTCGATGAGGCGGTCGGCCTCGCCTCCCGCCTCATCGGCTTTACCCGATGGCGCCCCTACAGCCAGCTCATCCCGGAACTCGCAACGCAAAAGACGCTCTTCGACTTTTAGGCGGGAAGGGAACCCTGCCCGTTCTTCTGCTGGCGATAGCGCTCGACGAGCGCATCGAGGGTCTCGACCTCGTCGACGTCTTTATCCTCGCGCACCTGCACAAACCTCGGGAACCGGAGCGCATACCCGCTCTCGTAGTTCGGGCTCGCCTGGATCTCGGAGTAGCCCACCTCGAAGACAACCTTCGGCTCAAGCGTAACCTCTTTTCCTGACCGGGCGATCACGCTCTCCTTCAGGAGAGCATAGAGTTCCGAGAGAACCTCGTCCGTGATCCCGGTCGCCACTTTCCCCACGGTGAGGAGGCGACCCTGGTCCTGGACCGCGAGCAGGAACGACCCGAACATACCGGCCCGCCGCCCTTCGCCCCACTCGGCCCCGATAACCGCAAGGTCGAGAGTCTCGACCCCGGGTTTCACCTTCACCCAGAGGCGGCCACGGACGCCCGGCGTATAGGGGGAGTCGAGAACCTTCACCATGATGCCCTCGTGCCCGAGACCGAGCGCTTCGCCGTAAATTGCTTCCGCCCCGGCAACGTCGCCGACATGGAACTGCTCCGCGACATGTGCGCCGAGCGCCCCTTCAAGGAGGGTGCGCCGCTCGGCAAGGGGCCGGTCCATCAACGGCTCGCCGTCCAGGTAGAGGATATCAAAGACCCGGGGGACAAGTTCGATCTTCTCCATCATCGAGTCCACTTCATGCTTCCGCCGGAACCGCCGGATCACGTACTGGAACGGCATGGGCCTCCCGTCGCGGACGGCGACAGCCTCGCCGTCAAGGATCACGTCATGGTCGGTGGCCGCGATGAGTTGTTTTGCAATATCCGGGAGGCTCCCCGTGACCTCCTCCAGTTTCCGCGAGTAGATCCGGCAGACGTCGCCCACCCTATGGAACTGGAACCGGCTCCCGTCGTACTTGTACTCGACCGCCACCTCGCCGTGATCAGCGATCTGGGCGGCGATAGTGCCGGCCTGGGCAAGCATCATCTTCACCGGCCGGAAGGGTTCGATCGTCACGTGCGAGAGCGCGGCGGGGTCGCGCCGGGCAAGGAGGGCCACCTCTCCGAGGTCGTTCATCGCCTGGTGGGCATGCTCGATCAGGCGGACATCGACCTCGAACGCCCGCGCGACGGCATCGCGGACGTTCCCCTCCCCTACGCCTATCCGGAGTTCCTCGAGCATCAGCCGCGCGAGGTATCGCCCTTCAAGCGGGCGGGCGTTGCCGAAGAGCCGCTGCGCCACCCGGAGCTTCTCCCGCTGGGACCGCTGCCCTCCGGCGGCCGCCATCCGCTCGAGGTCCCGATACACCTCGACGAGGTCCATCTCCTGAATAAAGAACGACGTCTGCTCTTTGTTTGCAAGGAGCCTCTCGACGGCAAGGCCCGCATCGCCGGTTGCGTTGATCGCCTCGCGAACCGTCTCCCTCTTTGTGCCGACGACGTAGGCCACGGCATCGTAGAGGAGGTTTGGGCCTACGCCGAGTTTTTGCGGGCTCCAGTCGGGAAAGACTCTGCCCCTGATGAAGCGGACAAAGACGGGGAGTTCTTCGTCGTCGAGCCGGGGCAGGACCGCGGCGACCTGCTCGATCAGATCCAGGCGTCCGGGGACCCCTTCCAGGTGCTCGCAGATACGGGCGAACTCCAGAAACTGCATACCCATAGTCTTCTTTAGTATTGCCCGGCGGCAGGAATAGAACCTTCTGTTCGGCCGCGGGTAAACGGCCGGGGTTGATGTGGGAGTACCGCCCAATTCCTATGTATGGACCAGAATGAAGAACTCAAGGAGATGCTCAGCGACCTCCTCTGGCTCAATGCCGTGATAGCCACCGAACTCATCCAGATAACCGAGAACACCTCGGCGATCCTCCGGAAGACGACACCGCCGGAGTCCTGCATCGCCGAACATGCTGCCCTGCGGGCGACGGCGCTCGACATCGCCGACCGTTATAAGCCCGGAACGATGCTCCGGCAGCACGTCGCAAAACACGAGTAACTGTTAAAAAAAGACGGGCAACCGTCGTCAGCCTTCGGCCGGCACCAGGCCCGCATCCCTGACGACGAGGTCCGTCTCCCGGATCAACGCCGGGGTCAGATTGATGACCGTGGTCGTTCCGCTGGCCGGATCGACGGTGCTCGCCGTCTCTCCAGGCGCCCCCCGGCCGGGGACGGTGAAGGCATACCCCTCCGGTGGGACGACCTCGACGGTATAGTTCCCCGGAGGGACGCCGCTGAAGATGTAGAGTCCGGTACAGGCATGGGAGAATGTCTCCGCCGTACTCACCCGCTCTCCCCCGGCGTTGCGGAGGTGGACGGTAACGCCGCTCATCCCCCATTCCTCCGGGCCCTGGACACCGTTCGCATCGGCGTCAAGGAAGACCGTTCCTCCGATCGTGCCGACGGTCTTCTCTTCTCCCGCACCCGCCTCTGCGGCGCTTGCGGTCGAACCGAAGATCGCTGCTGATATCATGATAATGATAAGAACGCTGATCCCTCGCAATCGGCTCACCTCATCTCCCGGATGCCACGGAGACTCTCCGGGCGTGTAACCCCGGGTAGAAGACCATAGTACCTTCCCGCATTGTCTTCGGCAACAGGACGAACCGGTATTTCTCCGGCATTATGCCTGCCCGGGATTCAGACTTAGAATACCCATTAAACCATATTAATGTTTTTATGAAAAATTGGGAATAATTATGTCTCTGCAGCCCCGGACGATCGGGACCGGAACCTGCGGTATGCGGGAAGCGGCGGGAGGGAGGGGGCCGGCCATCAGTCTGCCCCGGTCACTCTCAGTTCGGTGCCGGTGTTATCGTTCTGTTCTGCCACATTCTCCGGGTCCCGCAACCGGTCGGTTACGGTCGGCGCGCTCTGCCCGCTATCTACCTCGTTCCCCGGGCCCCCGGACGCCAGGGTGAGAACCAGCCCCGCATTCCTGACGACCGGGGTAGCGTCGACGACGGTAATCGGGGCCGTCGTGCCGGTCAACGGGTCAGCGTGGCTGTCCAGGCCGATGGCTGTAAAGACGTAACTGTCGGGCGGGGTGAACGATAGGGAGTACTCCCCGGGCAGGAGGGGACCGAAGAGGTAGAAGGAGGTGTAGATGTCGTGGTGTTTTGTGCGGGTCGATGCTACCGTGCCCCCATCCGCATCCAGAAGCCGGACCTCGACGTCCGTCAGGCCGTAGGTCTCGTCCTTCCAGACGCCGTCCGCGTTATCATCGCTCCAGGTCGTCCCGAATATCCACCCATAAGACACGGCCGGGGTTTCCGGCCGGAAACTCCCAACGAATCCCGCATTCAGGGTATTTCGTCCGGCCCCGCCTTCCGCGAACGCCACGTTTCGGTCGACGGGACCGGCGTCGCTGTCCCGGCCCGGGGCGGTGCAGGAGTAACCGTCCGGCAGAAGAAATTCAACGCCGCTGTAACCTTCCGGGGGAACGGCGGAGAGCCGGTATGACCCGTCCGGGCCGGTGGCGGCATGGTCGGCCATGGTCCGATGCCCGATCAGCCGCACGTTAATGCCGGGGATTCCCGGTTCGCCGGGATCGAGGACGCCGTCCGCGTTCAGGTCGTACCAGACCGTTCCCGTGATCGAACCGTCGTTATCGGTGTCGTTCTGGTTGTCGTCCGGCGTCACCGTCGGTGTGCCTGTAGGTTCCGCGGTCCCGGTCGGTTCGGGGGTAGGGGTTACCGTCGACGTAACCGTGGGTTCCGCCGTCACTGTTGGGGTCGGTGTGGCCGTAGGTTCCGACGTCACTGTAGGGGCAGGTGTGATCGTTACCGTCGGCGCAGCCGTAGGTTCCATCGTCGAGGTAGGCCCGGGTGTAGGGGTCACCAGCGGTTTCTGGAGCATGGCCGGCGCCTTCTGGGGCTTGAGGAGTGTCGGCGTCGGCTCGGGGCGAGGTCCCAGCCTCACCGCCCAGGTGTCCGTATTCACCCCACCTCCCCTCTCCGTGGCATTGAAAGTCCCGGCGAAGACCTGCTCGTCCGGCACGACCTCGACGACGGAGACGGCCCGGTCACCGGGATTCTCGCCCCCGAAGGTCCGGCTCCACGCCACCGCACCTTCGGCATCGGTCGCAACGAGCCAGGCATCGGTGTCATTCACATCCAAAAAACCCGTCTCTCCGGAAAAGAGGTAACCGCCGTCCGCAGTCTCGATGACGGCCGCCGCCGACTCGTTCGCGCCGAAATCCCCGTAGACCCAGTTCCAGAGGATCTCCCCGTCGGGATTGAGTTTGACGAGGAGCGCATCGGTATCGACCGTTGTATTATCGGGCCGCTCGGTGAACCTGCCGGCAACGAGCAGGTTACCGTCCGAGGTAGCGATCACCGAGAGGGCCGCATCGTCGTCGGGGCTGCCGAACGTCCGGTTCCAGACCTCCTTTCCCGACTCGTTCAGCCGGACCGCCCAGACGTCGGCCATGCCCGTTCCCGAGGGCTCGGTGCTGCCGGCGACAACGATCCCTCCGCCGGGGAGCAGGGCGACGGCGTTCGCCGTAGTGTTCCTCGCTCCATCGAACGTCCGGTTCCAGACCTCGCTCCCCGACTCGTTCAGCCGGACCACCCGGGCGGCGGACCTGCTCTCTTTGCGGGGAGCGGTAGAGCCGACGAAGACATAGCCGCCGTCATCGGTCAGGGTCACCGCGTTCGCCGAGACGTTCTCGTCCGGACCGCCGTAGGTCCGGTTCCAGAGTTCGTTGCCCGACGGGTCTATCTTCACGACCCAGGCCTCGGCGTCCGCCCGTGTTTCGTTCGCGACAGAGACGAGACTCCCGACGAAGAGGAGGTTGCCGTCGCTGGTTCCGGTGACGGAACGGGCAGAGCCGACCCCTTTTCCCCCGTAGGTCCGGTTCCACTCCTCGGTGCCTTCAGGCGTCAACCTGATCACCAGAGCGCCCGTCATCCCCTCTCGGGATAGCGTTCTCTCCCCGGCAAGGAAGAATCCGGCCCCTCCGGGATCGGAAACGACCGCATATGCCGCTTCCCCGGTACCCGGCCCGCCGTACGTCTGGTTCCATACCGTTACAGGGTCTCCTGTCTCTGCCCCCGCGACCGCGATGAGCGCAAGTGCCGACAGGAAGACGATCCCGAAAGAAATGCCGCGCTGCATGATCTGCCTCTCCTCATCTCCGCCCCCGTGCTGCAGCCCGTGCCGGCGATCACCGGTAACCCTTCATCATGGAGGTTCGGGCGAACAGCTGTGAAACACGGGTTGATTGACAGGAAGCCGGGCCACTCGCAGGGTCCAGGGGTCCTGCAGCACTGCAGGGTCTGCACTTCAATAGTGTAATAATTATAATAAGTTTATTTAAAAATGCAAGTGCGGCAGCAATTCAAGAGGGACCACCATCCCGGTTAACAGCGCATCCCCTCTTCCGGCGGGAGAGCGTCGGCCCCGCAGCCACGGACGGGCCGGATGCCATGGTACGGCCTCAACCCCGCAACCATCAATACAGATATGAACAGACTAGAATAAGAGACCAGCATGAAACTCTTGCTTGCGATTGCACCGGAACGCTACAGGGACGAGGAACTGAACGTCCCGAGAAAGATCTTTGAAGAAGCGGGGATCACTGTCGATATCGCCTCCACGGCCGCCGGCACATGTAAAGGGATGCTCGGGGCCACCGCAAAGGCCGCCATGACGTTCGACGAGGCAGAACCCGACGACTACGCCGGGATCGTGGTGGTGGGCGGTACCGGTTCTCAGGATTACCTCTGGGAGAGCAAAAGGCTCATCACCCTTGTTCGGGCGTTCTTTGAACAGGGCAAGGTCGTCGCCGCCATCTGCCTTGCGCCGGTCGTTCTGGCGCGGGCGGGCATCCTTGCCGGACGGCAGACCACGGTATACCGGAGTCCCGAGGCGGTGTCGGAGATGACGAAAACCGGAGCGAACCTCCTCGATATCCCGGTCGTCGCCGACATGCAGGTCGTGACCGCGAACGGTCCCGGGGCGGCAGCACAGTTCGCCGATACCATCATCACGAAACTGGAATGTTGAACAATAGCGGCGGCGGCGTGGACCGGGTGGACTGCACCCTGGTGATCCCGGCATACAACGAGGAGCGGCGAATACAGTCACTCCTTACAGATATCTTGGATTTTCCCGGGGACCTCATCTTCGTCTGCGACGGGACCGACGCCACCTCCGCCATCATCGACGCGTTCGCCGCCGATCATCCGTCGCTCTCCATCAGGTGCCTGACGTTCCCGGCCCGCCTCGGGAAAGGCGGAGGGGTTCTTGCCGGGATGAAGGCGGCGGCCACACGCTACGTAGGCTATATGGACGCGGACGGCTCAACGTCTCTTCGCGAGATGGAACGCCTCTTCGACCGCCTCGCAACCGCAGACGGCGCTATCGGCTCGCGCTGGGTCACCGGCTCGGTCCTCCCCGTGCGGCAGGGATTCCGCCGCCGGGCGGAGAGCCGTCTCTTCAACCTCCTGGTCCGGCTGCTCTTCGGGCTCGACTACCGTGACACTCAGTGCGGTGCAAAGGTCTTCCGGAAGGAGGCGCTCGATGAGGTTCTTCCTTCCATCCGGTCGACCGGGTTCGAGTTCGACGTCGAACTCCTCTGGCAGCTCCGGCGGAGCGGCTGCCGGGTGGCGGAGGTCCCGATCACCTGGGAGAACCGGGACGAGTCGAAGGTGAACGCATCCGACGCAAAGGAGATGCTCCTCGGCATGATCCGCCTCCGGTTCGGGTGGCGACGGTCTCCAAAGACGTAGGCGTACTGTTGCCTCACGCGAAGGAAAGTTCATAAATGACGAGGCATACTGAAGATGCCCTGGATTATAGCGAGTTGCGACCTTGTTTCACTGCCGGAGAACCTCACGATCTTGAGCACCGGTCAGGGCAATACCTCTCCCCCGAAAGAAGTGCGCGCGGTCCTCTCTCACCTATAACCGGGCGATCCGCCCGCTGGCGATGAACCGGATCGCATCGCGGCACCGGAACACGAGTCTCACCCGGAAGTATCCCGACACCCCTCAGCACCCTGCGTGCGGGTGAAGATCGGCCAGGATGCAACTACGGAATCCGCGTAGATTCGGCAGTCTGAACGTATAGGAGTGCGGGGAGGACCAGGGAGAGGCCCTCCGGGCCGAATCGCCTAAAAGATGGGGCACGCCGGGACCGTCACCTATGTAGAGAGCCCCAGGTATTGCCCGACATCGTTGATGGTATTTACGTAGATGACGGAAATTCCGATCTCACGCTCGATATATTCCTTCGCGTCGACCACCACCCCGACTCTTTCGAGCCGGGAGATGGGCCCGAATCTCCTGACTTCTTCGGTGTACTGCACCAGTTGAGCATTCTCTTCGGGCAGGAGGATCGTGGATTTCCCGCTTACCTTCGCTGCCTCTGCTTTCTCGATCACACCCCCGATTGCACCGATCTTCCCGCTTTCGTCTATGGTTCCCGTCAGCGTGACATCCGTTTGCGGCGTCTCTCCGGAGAGCGCGGCGATGGCAAGCGATGTCATCAGTGCGCCCGCACTCGGCCCGTCAACGGCCGGAATCTCCGCGTCTCCTTCAACACTGAAGATTACATCGGCATCGGCAAGGGATCTTCCGGTTACGTTCTGAGCAACCTGGACCGCGGTGATTGCAGCATCCTGAAAGACGATGCCCATAAGCGGCTCTGTCTCCACGAGAACTCTCCCCTGGCCTGGCTGGATCTCCACGGAGATGTTCAGCATGGTTCCTTTCGTCGTGCTGGTTGCCATCCCGAAGGGGTTCGCACCCCTCCCGTTGACAATTTCGATGACGGCCGGACCCTGCATGGTAACCTCCCCCCAGACCCCCGTCGCCGATGCGTTTTGGGTACCTTGGAGTGAGACCCCCCGGGTGTCTCGGTTGGTCATTTCTCCTGCAGGTTTCTGCACAGCCTGCCCTTCCGGGATGAAGTACGGAATTACGAGGCATATATTCCCTATCATGGACAGGATCAGAAGCGCGGCAAGAATTTTCACAGTTGGCGTCAACCTTCCATCGGTCATCTTCACCACGTCTCAATCATTCTCTTGGTTCTGCGGTACTGCCGTCCGTCAGTATCGAGCGGTTCCAGTCCCTTCGGCGGAACGCTCTTACGAGCGTAAATGTAAATTATTATATACATTTTGTTATTAATAATTTCCTATTTATTATAATATAACTGCATCAAGAGGCACTCATCTGCCCTCCTGAAAGGAGAGAACGCGCCCTCAGATCAAGAAATTGGCCCAAAACACTATTCCGGAAAGGAGATACCCGCTCGAAGAACTTCGTTCTTCATACACTCCTGCTCTACAACCAATCGCTCACTCGAAACTCTTCGGGTTTCTCACGCTCCTGCTCTACGACCAATCGCTCACTCGAAGAGGTCGTCCCAAAATGCCTCTGCCGGGAGGGGGTGCACCTCCCCGGTCCCTCCCCTCCGCGTGGCGATAACCAGTGGGAAGCCGTTTCACCCTTCTTGTCCCAGAATGGTTCAGATGGTAGAATTCTCAGAGTAAAGTGTTCCGATAAGGGTGCACTGAAGGTTCATAGATCTTTTGGGACGACCTCTACCGCAAAGATTTCGCGGCTTCGCGTGAGACCGGACCCATTTTCCATGCCGGGACAAACCGCCGGGCTTTATGACTTTTCGGGCGGAACGGATTCTTTGCAGGAGTGCGGGATCGCAATGCTCGAGAAGACAGTATTCGTGGAGGAGATCAACGGGGGCGTGCAGGTCGATGCACCCTTTGTAGTGAAGGATGCGGAACTGCGAGAGAAACGGGGAGGAAAGTATATTCAACTTACCCTCTCCGACCGAACCGGCCAGAGGAACTGCAAGGTCTGGGGGACGCCCGACCAGAGTGCGAGAGAGATTGAGGCGCTCTGCCGCGCGATCCGGAACGGCGAGGTTTACCGCATCCAGGGCTACGCAAAGGTCTACAACGGCACCTGCGAGGTCAGCGTGAACGACGGGATCGCGAACCTCGCAACGCCGTTGCCGTCGGATACGTTTGACCCGTCTCTGTTCGTCTATGCACCTGCCGACTCCGCTGCCGTCCGCGAAGGGCTGGGACACATGGCCGCGAGGATCGAAGACCCCGGTATATTCTCTCTCGTTTCCACGGTTATGAACAGCACCCCGGGCTTCCTCGACGCGCCCGCAGCGAAGGCCCGGCATCACGCCTACATGGGCGGGCTTGCGGAGCACACCCTCGAGACCACAGAGATCGCGATCTCCCTCGCGGACACCGTCTGCCGGGCGGAGATGGATACCGACGTCCTCCTCGCCGGTGCCCTCCTTCACGACATCGGCAAGGCGTCCTGCTTCCGCCGCCAGGGTTTCGCCTTTGTGGCGCTCCCCGAGTACGCGCTCGTCGGGCATACGGCGATCGGGGCTGCTACGCTCATGAGGCATTCCGCCGGCATCGACCCCTCACGGTTCGCGCACATCCTCCACATCCTGATGTCGCATCACGGCCCCCACGGCGAGATACAACCGCGGACTCCAGAGGCCTGGACGGTCCATTTCGCCGATAACGCGAGCGCGTTCCTGAGGGGAGCCTGCGACGACACCGCGGACCTTGCACCGGGAGAGGGGAGGCAGGGAACGCGGACGGGGAAACAGGTCTACCGGTTCTGACCCCTCCCGAGGCAGGCCGGTGATGTAATCGTATAGTGTATCTCAAAAATTCCGGGATTGTGGGTTTGTTTCACTCATAGGGGGTATTATTCTTTGAATACGGAGATCCCGAGTCCCCCCTTGCGGTGGGCGGAGCCCACCCGTCCGGGGGCTCTTGCTGCAAAAAGGGTTACGCTCCCTTGAGATATGCTTCGGGGTTCCGCTCGAAGAGCTTCTTGCACCCCGGGGCGCAGAAGTAGTAGGTTTTGCCCTGATACTCGGCGGTGTATTTCGCCGACGCCTCATCGACATCCATCTTGCATACCGGGTCGATTGCCATCTTCGTTCACCTCCTTGATTCTATATAGCCCCTTTCTTCGCCGGAGGTATATATGTTTTGAGGAGCAGGGAGAGCGAGACGACCGTCACCGACGAAAGCGCCATCGCGAGCGCCGCAAGTTCCGGCCGGAAGGTTATGCCGTAGATGGGGTAGAGCACGCCCGCGGCGAGGGGGATGAGGGCGGCGTTGTAGGCGAACGCCCAGAAGAGGTTCTGCTTGATCCGGGACATCACCTTCCGGGAGAGCTGGATGGCTGCGACGGCATCGGTCAGGTCGTCGCGGATGAGGACGATATCCCCGCTTTCGATAGCGACGTCGGTCCCGCTCCCGATGGCGATCCCGACGTCCGCCTGCGCGAGCGCCGGGGCGTCGTTGATCCCGTCGCCCACGAACGCCACGACCTCACGGCGCTCCTGGAGGGCACGGACCTCCTGCGCCTTCTCCTGCGGCAGCACCCCGGCGTGGACGTTCTCGATCCCGACTTCACGCGCGATAGCGTTCGCCGTCCGCGGGTTGTCGCCGGTGATCATCGTCACGGTTAGACCCATCCGCTTTAAATCCGCGATAGCGGTCCTCGTCGTCGGCTTGAGCGTATCGGCGATGGCGAGGATGCCCGCGAGCTCACCGCCGGCGGCGACCAGGACCGCGGTCTTTCCCACATCCTGGAAGGCGGTTACCCTCATCTCCGCCTTCGGCGGGACGGCGATGCCGCGCTCCAGAAGGAAGGGCTGGTTCCCGATCAGAACCACCTCACCGTCCACCACGGCGCTGACCCCCCTGCCGCCGAAGGTGTTAAACCGCTCCGACGCCGGGACGGTAACCCCGGCACTCTCCGCCCGCCGGACGACCGCAACCGCGAGCGGGTGCTGCGAGTTGCGCTCGACCGCCGCCGCAACCGCGAGGAGTCGGTCCTCCGGCATCCCGAACGCGACGATATCGGTGACGTCTGGTTTCCCCCGGGTGAGCGTCCCGGTCTTGTCGAAGACGACCGTGGTCAGGTTCTTGGAGACCTCGAGCGCCTCGCCGTTCCGGACCAGCACCCCGAGTTCGGCGCCCCGGCCGATCCCGACGGTCACGGCGGTCGGGGTGGCGAGGCCGAGCGCGCAGGGACAGGCGACGACAAGGATGGAGATCAGCACCGTGAGCGAGAAGAGGAGCGAGGCGTCGAGCACCACGTACCAGACGAGGAAGGCGGCGATTGCAATCGCAAGAATGACCGGGATGAAGTAGGAGACCGCGACATCGGCGATCCGCTCCACCGGGGGCCGTGAACCCTGGGCGTCCCGGACGAGTTTGATGATCTGCGCGAGCACCGTGTCCTTCCCGATCTTCTCGGCCCGGACCCGGAGGACACCGTTCACGTTCAGGGTGCCGCCGACGACCCCGTCGCCCTCCTGCTTGTCGGCCGGGATGGGCTCGCCGGTGATCATCGACTCATCGACCGAACTCTCGCCGCCGACGACCACACCGTCCACCGGCACCTTCTCCCCAGGGCGGACCAGGAGGACATCGCCGGGGACGACGTCCTCGATCCCGACCTCGACCTCGCGCCCGTCCCGGACCACCGTCGCGGTCCGGGGCCGGAGACCGATGAGTTTCTTGATGGCTTCAGACGTCCTCCCCTTCGCCCGGGCTTCAAGATAACGCCCGAGCGTCAGGAACGCCGCGAGCATCACCGCGGTCTCGTAGAAGTTGAACTCCGGGGTGAGGACGATCCCGAAGGTTCCAAGAATGCTTGCGCCGTATGCGACGCCGATGCCCATCGCGTACATCACGTCCATGGTCAGCGTCCGGTTCCGGAGCGCCGCGGCGGCCGCCTTGAAGATGGGGGCGCTGACATAGACGAAGACCGGGGCGGTGATAACGAGCATGATGAGGTTGATCGAGACCGGGAGAGCGGCCATCCCCGGCATCCCGAAGAGCATATACAGAAAGAGCGGGATGCTCACCGCAAACCCGACGACAAACCGCCGGAACTTGCCCCGGAGGTCCTCTTCCCGCATCCGGGCCTCGACATCTTCGGAGACCTCTTCTTCGAGCCCGAGATACTGGTAGCCGGCATCCTCGATTGCGGCCCGGATATCGGAGAGCGTGACGAGCGCAGGATTGTAGACGATATGCGCGTTCTCGGTCGCGAGGTTGATCCTGGCCTCGTAGACCCCCTCAAGGTCGGTGAGCGAGGCCTCGATCACCTGGGCGCAGGCAGCACAGACCATCCCGCCGATCCTGACGGTGGCCTCGTTCCTCACGACCTCGTAGCCGGCGTCGTCGACCGTCCGTTCGAGGTCTGTGAGGGTGGCCTTCGTCGGGTCGTACTCGACGACGGCGGTCTCGGACGCGAGGTTGACCCGGGCGTCGTAGACGTCGTCCCGCCCCCGGAGGGCGCGTTCCAGATTGAGGGCACAGGACGCGCAGTGCATCCCGGAGATCTTCAGTTCTGCTTTCCTCCGCTCTTCCGGCATGATAGTTGGTTTATTACCGTGCAGGTTAAATACCTCCCACTACCTGCAAAGGTTTTTCCTATCCGGGCCGTTCCTTCTTCGGAGCCCCGCAATTCCGCCTGTTGTGTCTCCTCCGGCCCGTCCTCCCGCTGCTGTGCGGGATAGATACCGGCCCTCCTTCACCCGTGTTCGTGCAGAGCCGCATCCGGGGGCCCGGCTGGGGATATGCCGATCATTATACAAACATTATTATACACAAAACCGGTTACCACCACCTCATCCTGAGGTGATTGGAGTGCAAAGACAAGAGATTCCAGTGGAAAATCCACAAGAGGAGAGACGATACGATCTTGAGCGCATGACATCGGGACGGGACGTCGAAGGCCTGATTGAAACGCTGCAGAACGGCAGCCCCGCACTCCGGCGCTCCGCCGCCCTGGCGCTTGGTGCACTCGGCGAATGGAGAGCGGTGGACCCGCTCATCCGCGCGCTCGCCGATCCGGCGCAGGCTGTCCGGGAGGGAGCGGCAAACGCACTTGTGACGGTCGGGACGCCGGCGGTCGAACCGTTGATCGATCTCCTCGACCGCCCCGACATCGCCACGGTCTTCGGGGTGCCGCAGGGGGAAGAGGCCTGGAAAGGCCTGACGCAGGTCGACCTCCTCGGGGGCCCCGAGGGCATACCGCCGGAGAAGAGACGACTCCATCACGGCGGTGGAGTCACACAGCACGACCTTTTCGGAGGCCCTGAAGAGGCCGAGAAGAAGCGAGCCCTTCAGCACCGGGAACTCGCACAGCACGACCTTCTCGCCGGCCCGGAGGGCATACGGGAACACAATCGACTTTTTCCCGGAGCGGAGAGGGCCGGCATCACAACGGAGGGGGCACCCCCCGGCATGAAGCCGGGGCTGCGCCGGGCCTACGCCGCCGTCATTCTCGGCGAGATCGCCGATCCGCGGGCGGAGGAGGTCCTCACACGGTCGCTCTCCGACAGCGACCCCATCGTCCGGAGAGCGGCCGAAGACGGGCTGGCACGATTCCGGAAGAGGCGAAGTACGGCCGCAGCCGTTCTGCCGGTGTCCCGCTGATGCGGGGCGGGTCACCCTTTTTCCGGCGGAACGGTCGGACCGGTCCTGCCGGACAAGGTTTATTATATCGGGTCGGCGGTATACGCGGGGCTTGGAGGCGATACGGTTGGAACAGGAGAGCAGTTCTACGACGGCGCAGCAGGACGAAAAGAGGTTCAATATTGATGTATTACGAGCCGAGGAGAACGTCGGCGGTCTGATCGAGGCGCTCGGAAGCAGCGACGACCTGACCCGCCAGCGGGCCGCCCTGGCGCTGGGGGACCTCGGCGGGACGGAGGCGGCGGGTCCCCTCATCCGGGCGCTCGGCGACCCGCTGACGGCGGTGCGGGAAGCGGCCGCAGACTCGCTCGTCCTGCTTTCGGACGCGGCGGTCGGACCGCTGATCGAACTCGTCGAGCACCCGGAGGCAGCGAAGAAGCACGAGAAATCGACGGCGGCCGAAGGCCCGGCGACCGTGACCGGGCCCGGCGGCGGGACCTGGGAGATCGAGACCGGAGGAGACCTTCGGCGGGTCTACGCGGCTGCCGTCCTCGGCGAGATCGGTGATCCCGCCGCAGTCGGCCCCCTCGTCCGGGCGCTCCACGACGAGAATAGCGACCTCCGATGCCAGGCAGCGGGGGCTCTTGCGAAGTTCGGTCGGGAGGCGGTGGAGCCGCTTGCACGGCTGCTCGCCGACCCCGACCCGGAGGTCAGGATCGTCGCGGCCGGGGTCCTCGGGGAGACCGAGGAAGCGTCCGCGACGGAGCCGCTCATCGGAGCGCTCCGGGACGGGAACCCCGATGTCCGGGGGGCGGCGGCGGGCGCTCTCGTCCGGATAGGCGACACCGCGGTCGACCAACTCATCGGCGCGACAGAGGACGCCGACCGGAACGTCCGGCTCTACGCTGCGGGGGCGCTCAAGTACATCGGCAACCCGCGGGCAATCGATACGCTGCAAAAACTCGCCCGGAATGGGGACGCCGAAGAGCGCAGCGTCGCGGAGGACGCCGTCGAGAAGATCCGGATGGTCCGGGGCGGGGCCGCACCGGAGCCTTCGGCGCCGACGTCACGGTAGGAAGAAACCTATTTTTTTACGGGCGAGCGGCTCAAAAGGGGTTAAGGTTTATCCTCTACGCCGCACCCGCACCGACTCCGCGTGGGCGTGGAGCCCCTCCGCATCGGCGATCGTCTCCACCACGTCGCCGATCGCATCAAGGCCCTCCCGCGTGATCACCTGGACCGTCGAGCGCCGGCAGAAGTGGTTCACGTCGAGCCCGGAGTAAAACCTGGCATAGCCCGCCGTCGGGAGGACGTGGTTCGTCCCCGATGCATAGTCGCCGCAGGCCACCGCCGCATAGGGGCCGACGAAGATCGAGCCGGCGCTCCTGATCCGGTTGAGGATGCCGAGCGGGTCGGCAACCTGCACCGAGAGGTGCTCGGGGGCGATACCCTCGACCGCCTCCACCGCCTCGTCGAGATCGTCCGCCACGATGTAGCCCGAGTGATCGAGCGCTTCCTCGATAATCTCCCGGCGCTTCGCACCCTCCGCCATCCGCTTCACCTCACCGGTAACCGCATCGGCAAGGGTCGCATCGGTGGTTACGAGGACGCAGGCCGCGTTCGGGTCGTGCTCTGCCTGGGCAAGGATATCAGCCGCGATGAAGGTCGGGTTCGCCGTGTTGTCCGCGAGGACCGCGATCTCGCTTGGACCCGCCGGGAAGTCGATCTCGGCCTCTTCCCGGAGGAGCATCTTCGCGGCGGTGACGTAGACGTTGCCCGGGCCGACGATCTTCTCCACCCGCGGCACCGTCGCCGTCCCGATCGCCATGGCCGCGATCGCCTGGGCGCCGCCGACCCGGTAGACCTCGTCGACCCCGGCGATATCGAGCGCGACAAGTGTGATCGGGCTCGTCGGCGGGGGAGTGCAGCAGCAGACCTCCGCGACCCCGGCGACCTTTGCGGGAACCGTGCACATCAGCGCCGTCGAGGGGTACGCCGCCCGCCCGCCGGGGACGTAGGCCCCCACCCGGGATAGAGGAGTCGTCTTGACGCCGAGGGTGATCCCCGGCTCCATCTCCTGCAGCCAGAGGTCGCGCCCGCGCTGCAACTCGTGGAACCGGTTGATCCGCGCCTCCGCCTCCACCAGGCTCTCGACCAGGTGGGCGTCCACCCGGTCGTAGGCCGCTTCCCGCTCATCGTCGGGGACGGCGATGCTCTCCAGGTCGATACCGTCGAACTTCTTCGTCAGGTCGAACAGGGCATCGTCGCCTTCAGCCCGCACCCTCCCGATGATCTCCGCGACCGGCCCCTTCACCCGGTCAAGGTTCGACCGTCGTCCGGCGATCCAGGTCTCGATATCCAGCGCCTGCCACATGAGGAACAGGGTCGGCGGATGGAAGCGTTAAGGTTTCGGCCCTCCGTCCCACGGAGGGAGAGACCTCTGCGCTTCCCGGAAGACGACCGCTCTTTCCCGGACAGCCGGTTTAGGGAAAGATCTTGACCATAAATATTTGTTAATTATTATAAAAACAACTAAATACATATCGTGCCGATCACCCGCCCGTATGAGACCGAGATCGTGGATGCCCTTTGTCGGCATCATGGTAGTGTTGCTCGCCGCATGCATCGTCGCCGCCCCGGCACAGGAAGCCGCGGACCCGGGCGTGCTCCGGATAGCAACGACGACAAGCCTGTACGACACAGGCCTTCTCGACGAACTTGAACTGATGTACGAGAACACCTCCGATGTGGACGTACAGATCACCGCTCAGGGGACGGGCCAATCGCTCGATACCGCCCGACGCGGCGACGTGGACCTGGTGCTCGTTCATTCGCCCGAACTTGAGCAGCAGTTCATCGATGAAGGCTACGGCATCAACCAGCGCTGCTTCGCCTACAACTACTTCCTCATCGTCGGGCCGGAGTCCGACCCGGCGGGGATCGCGAACATGACACCCGAGGAAGCGTTCAGGACGATCTATACCGCCGGCACGAACGAGACCCCGGGCGTTGCCTTCGTCTCCCGCGGCGACGACTCCGGCACGCACAACCGGGAGCAGCAGATCTGGGAAGAGGCGGGCTACAACTACACCGAAGACATCCAGGACTCCGGGAACTGGTACCTCGAGACCGGGAGCGGCATGGGTGAGACCCTGACCGTCGCCAACCAGAGGGAAGCCTACACGCTCTCCGACATCGGCACCTATCTCGCCTTCCAGGACCAGTTGACCCTCGTACCGCTGGTGACGGAGGGCGACCAGCTCCTGAACCGCTACAGCGCAATCGCGGTCAACCCCGAGATGGCGACGGGCGTCAACATCGATGAGGCCAACAACTTCATCGACTGGATCACCTTGAACGAGACAAAGGAGTTCATCGGGAACTTCGGCGTCGAAGAATACGGCCAACCGCTCTTTACGCCGCTCTATCCCCCGGAGTGCACGGAACCGCCGTTCAACTGCACCACCTGCTCGTCACCGGCGAACGCAACGGCGTGACGGGGGTTTAAACCTTCGCCGTCTGTCGGAGAACCGACAGGCGGCTCTCCCGGGACGAACGATAGATCGTTGACAGCGGGACACCGTTAACTATTTACATCGGCCGAACATCCTGACGCGCTGCTATGAAGACGTATGCGACTATTCTAACGGCAGACATCATCTCGATCTTGCTTATCTTCGCCTTCTTTGTGGGATGCACGGGAACGGCGCCGGGCGGAAACGAGACCCCGAACGCCACGACGACCGCTCCCGCGGGCGGAGCGAACGTTCTGCGGATAGCCACCACCACGAGCCTTGAGAACACCGGGCTCCTCGCGGAACTCGAGCGGATCTACGAGAGCGAGACCGAAATGGACCTCCAGTTCATCGCCCAGGGCACCGGGCAATCCATCGACTCCGCCCGGCGCGGTGACGTGGACCTGGTGCTCGTCCACGCCCCGGCGCTTGAGCAGCAGTTCATCGGCGACGGCTTCGGTATCGACCCGCGGTGCATCGCCTATAACTACTTCATCATCGTCGGGCCGGAGTCCGACCCGGCGGAGATCGCGAACATGAGCCCGGTTGAGGCATTCCGGACGATCTATATCGCCGGCACGAACGAGACCCCGGGCGTCGCCTTCGTCTCCCGCGGCGACAATTCCGGGACCCACACCCAGGAGAAGACGCTCTGGGAGGAGGCGGGCTACAACTACACCGAGGATATCCTTGATTCCGGGGGCTGGTACGTCGAGGCCGGCAAGGGCATGGGGGACACCCTGATCCTCGCAAACGAGGTGAACGGCTACACGCTCTCCGACGAGGGAACCTATCTCTCGTTTGCCGACCGGCTCGACCTGGTGCCGGTCATCGCGGAGGGTGCGGAACTCCTGAACCGCTACAGCGCGATAGCCGTCAACCCCGAGAGACACCCCGGCGTGAACGCGGAAGGTGCCGCGGACTTCATCAACTGGCTCGCCGCGAATGAGACGAAACAGATGATCGGCGAGTTCGGAGCCGCGGAGTTTGGAAAACCGCTCTTTACGCCGCTCTATCCTCCGGAGTGCACGGAGCCGCCGTTTAACTGCACCTCCTGCTCGGGGGAGATTGCCGGATAGGCGTAATACCGGAGACGTGAACGAGGTGACCGGGAGCCCGGAGGGTGAAGACGCGTGGTGAACGGCCCTGGCGAGAACCCGATCGTCGAGGGGTTCATCGAGGCCATCCGCCTCATCGTCACCCTCGACCCACAGGTGGTGGAGATTACCGTCCGGTCGCTCTACATCTCCCTCACCGCCGCCTTCTTCGCCTCGCTGGTCGCCCTCCCCATCGGGGCGCTCATCTACTTCTACGATTTCCGGGGGAAGCATGCCGTCGTTTCCACGCTACAGACGCTGTATGCGCTCCCCACCGTCATCGTAGGCCTGCTCATGTTCCTCCTCCTCTCAAACATCGGGCCGTTCGGGTTTCTCCGACTCCTCTACACACCCGGCGGCATGATCGTCGCCCAGACGGTCCTCATCATACCGCTCCTCATGGGGCTGACGGTCTCGGCGCTCTCCGGGATCGACCGGGACAAACGCTACACGATCACCGCACTCGGCGCAAGCAGGCTCCAGACAGTCATGACCGTCATATCGGAGGCGCGGTTCGCGGTCATGGCCGGCGTCCTCCTGGGCTTCGGGCGGGCAATCGCCGAGGTGGGGACGGTGATGATCGTCGGCGGAAACATCCGTGGCGCCACCCGTGTCCTCACCACCGCAATCGCGCTCAACACGTCGATGGCAAACTACTCCCTCTCGATTGCGCTCGGGATCATCCTCCTTGCGGTGGCGCTCGGGGTGAATATCGCCCTCTCTCTCGTGCAGCGGCGGTGAAACCATGGCGATCATCGAGACGCACAGGATCAGAAAGTCCTACGGCAACCAGGAGGTCCTGCACGACGTCGACCTCTCGGTCGGGGAGGGGGAGATCTTCGGGCTCATCGGGCCGAGCGGCTCCGGCAAGAGTACGCTTCTCCGGGTCCTCGACCTGATCGAGGACCCGAGCGACGGGAGGCTCCGGATCTTCGGTATCGATGTGGCAGAGGAACGCGGCCGCCGACTCGACCTCCGCCGGCGGATGGGGATGCTCTTTCAGCGACCGATCGTCTTTAACGCGTCCGTCTACGACAACGTCGCGATGGGGCTGCGCTACCGCCATGCCTCCGGCGCCGAGATCGATCGAAGGGTGAGGGGGGCCCTTGAAGCCGTCGGGCTCTCCCGTTACACGAGGAGCCGGGCGACCGACCTCTCCGGCGGCGAGCAGCAGCGTGTAGCGTTATCGCGCGTACTCGTGACCGATCCCGAGATCCTCTTTCTGGATGAGCCGACCGCGAACCTCGACCCCGGCTCGACCGCCACCATCGAGGCGATCGTAACAAGGCTGAACCGCGAGGCCGGGACGACAGTCCTCATAAGCACCCATGATCTCCTGCAGGGGCAGCGGCTCGCCCACCGGGTCGCGGTGATGATCGACGGCACAATCGCCCAGACCGGACTTTCCCGCGAGATCTTCCACGAGCCAGGAAACCGGAGGATCGCCCGGTTCGTGGGTGTCCAGAACATCATCCCCGGCCGGGTCGTCTTCCGGAAGGATGGACTCACCACGGTGGAGGCTGGCGGGAGGCGGATCATCTCGGCGACCCCGCCGCCGGACGAAGAGGTCGAGATGGTCATCCGGGGCGAGGACATCTCCCTGCACCGGCGGGAGCCGATGCACGAGGAGGCGGAAAATCTCTTTTCCGCCACGGTCGCCGCCATTGAGCCCACGGCGCCGTTCGTGAACGTGACGGTGCACTGCGGGTGCGATCTCGTCGCACTGGTGACCGCGAGGAGGGCGGAGACCCTCGGCCTTGCAGTCGGGATGCAGGTATGGGTCTCTCTCCAGGCGAAGGCGGTCCACCTGATCCCCCGGGAGTAATCTCAGGAAACAGGCTGTTGCCGCCCCGCCCGCCATTTCATCGCATAGGCGAGGACCATCCCAATAATAAATGCAATCGTGAGGCCGGTCACGAGGGTGAGGACGGCGACGACTCCCGTGACCAGGTAAGACTCGGTCTTTGCGCTGTGTTTCCCGAGTTCGATTGCCACGAAGACCAGGAGCGCGCCGAAGACGCCGTAGGGGATGAGGGTCAGGACCTCCGGCGGGGCGAAGGCGACGGCGAAGATGAGGATGAGGAGGCCGGCGACGATGTTCGCCCCGCCGGTCCTCGCGCCGAACCGGTACATGGCGGCGAGCCCACCGGCGCCGTGGCACATGGGGAACCCCCCGAGCGGCGTCGAGATCAGGTTCATGGCCCCGATGGTCCGGGAGAGCCGGTCAGGGTCGACGCCTTTCTTCGGGAAGAAGTCGTAGGTGAGGAGCGATGTGGCGAGGATGGCGTTTGCGACGGTGAGCGGGATCTGCGGGAGGACGAGGTCCCAGGTGCCGGCGATGAAATCCGCCGGCAGCGGGACGATGAGGGTGGGAAGGGGCATCAGGCGGAACGGCGGCATCCCCTGCGTGGCGATGCCGGCGGCAAGCCCGATGAGAAGGACGACCAGCGCGGAGACGTCCGGGATGCGGGCGCGATGCGATGCGATGAAGAAGAGGACGATGATCGCGATGGAGAATGCTGCAAAGAGAACGTCGACGAGGATGTAGCCGAGCGAGGTCTTGAGGAGGAGGAGCGCAAGCCCGGCCTGGACGCCCCGGATGACGCTTCGCGGAATCCGGTCCCCGATCCAGGCCATGCCGCCGATGAGACCGAGCAGGAGGAAGAGCACGCCGACGACGATCCCCGACGCCACGATCTCGCCGTGCGAGAGACCTCCGGCAATGACAACGGCCCCGATCGCCTTCATCGGTTCGATGGGAATCGGGAGGCGGTAGTAGAGGCCGGCGATGATGAACCAGGCGGCAAAGAAAAGGAAGAAGTGGCTGACGTTCACGTCCGGGCAGACGATGGCGACGCCGAGCAGGATGGGAAAGATGGTGCCGAAGTCGCCGACGGCTCCCGCAATTTCCTCGAGGGTGAACCGGATGCCGCCGTTCCCGGTCTCGGTGCTCTCCGCCATAGTGCAACTCTCCTTATGTCGCCTCTTCTTCTTGGCGGTTTTGGATGAGGCATACCGCCTGCCATCGTCACCCATCGCGCGGTTCGGTCTCCGGCTTCTTCTCGATAAGGAGGTCTTCGGCCTTCAGCCGCGTGACGACGGCATCCAGATACTCCGAGACGATGCTGTCTTTCATCGGGATCTGCCGGATCCAGGCCCGCACCGTCAACCGGGTCCAGTCCTCCCTGACCGACGAGACCTGCACTCTCGGCTCGAACATCGTAAGGCCGGGGCTGTCGAAATTGAGGCGCCCCATGTAGGGGAGGTCGAAGAGGTTCTGGGCGGCAGACCGCTCGGCCGGCCCGACGCGCGGGAAGATCAGGGGATGATCGTGCGCCGCCGCGAGTGCGATCTCCTGCACCCGTGCGAGGTCCGCCGTGGCCGGGATGGCGAGCGGAATCGGGACCTCCATCAGCCCGGCCCGGGAGTAGCTGATGACCTTACGCGTTATTATGTCCGAGTTCGGCACGAGGATCAGCCCGCCGTCAAGTTCCTGGAGGATCGTCGTCGTGAGAGAGAGATCGCGCACCCGGCAGAGCCCCGTCGGCGGTCTTCCGCTGACGATCACCCATTCATCGAGCCGGACCGGGCGGTTGATCGTGATCAGGATGCCGGCAAGGACGTTCTGGATGATCTGACGCGACGAGAACGCGATGACGATACCGAGGATGCCGAGCGATGCGACGAAGGCCGTCGGATCGAAGTCGAGGAGGTACCGGGCGCTCGCGTAGATCCCGCCGATGATGACGGCGTACTGCAGGGCGGCCGCCGTCCACCTGGCCGTCCCGCGGGAGACGCGCCCGGAGAGGACCCGTCGGAGAAGCAGGTAGACGAGGTTGCCGAGGAAGAGGGATGCTATGAGAGCAAAGAAGAACACGAGGACCGCATCGAGGGGCACTCCGCCGATGAGGACCGGACCGCTGACCTGCATGTAGAGAGGTGGGCGGGAGAGGGAGTTAACCCCTTCCGTACCGACCGCCGTGCAGAGGGAACGGCCGTTGTCGAACCCTGCGGATCGGCGCCAGCAAGCGAAGCCGGACTCGTTGCCGCGGACGGGAGTTGCACCTCTCCGGATAGGGGCTTAGCCGGGCTCGTTCCCGCGGGCCTGCAGCGCCCGGAAGACCACAGCGCCGAGGACCTCTTCTGCGCGTTCCGGATAACGCGTCGCCATGATTGCAAGGAGCCGCTCCGTCCCCGCCGCCGTTGTGGAGATGCCGACACGCTCCACCCGGCGGATCAGACCGTCCCGCTCCATCTCGCCAAACCGGGGAAGGACATAGTAATGCGGGATACCGAGGTGTTCGGCAAGTTTCCGGGTCGTGGGGAACCGTATGGCCACGCCGTCCGGGGAAAAAACGATGGTCATGCACCGGTCTTCTTCAAGGAGAATCCTGACGGCCGCGTCAATGAGGTCGTCGTGCTCGTATAGAGACATCCGATCGTAACACTACTCGCGCCTGACGGAAAAAAGTGAGTGGTCTGTCATGCCTCTGCTTTCTGCATCTCGCCACGCTCTTCTTCGGGGATCTCCTCGAGATAGACGACCTCCGCCCCGACATCCCGTGCGATCTGTTCGAGTTCGGTCTTCCGAAAGTGAGTTCCCTCCACCTTCACATGGTTGTCGTCGCCCCTCTCTTCGACAACGGCGACGACGCGGAACCGGGGCTGCTTTACGCCGGTACCGACCTTCTGGCGTTCACGTACATAGATCTTCATGGTGATCGCTCCTCCAACCAGTTGATATATCAGCAGATATACCGCAAAGATATTTAAGATTTTTCATCGCATAAAGATACAGGAGTGGTTGCATGGCAGAACGGTTTGAGATTGGATCAAGACTGCGGGGCGAGAGCCTTGTCCGACGGGGCCTGCTTCGCGAGACCGAGGGTGTCGGGCAGATCAGGATCATGCCGGACCTGAACGTGATCAAGATCGGCGGCCACGGAGTTATCGATTACGGAAGGAAGGTTGTCCACCCGCTGGTCGAGGAGATCGGAGAACTCTCCCGGAACCACAAGATCCTGATCGCCACCGGCGGCGGCGCACGGGTGCGGCACATCCTCGACATCGGCATCGATCTCGGGATGCCGACGGGGGTGCTTGCGGAGCTGGCCGGCAAGATCAGCGAGCAGAACGCGATCATGATCTCTCTCCTCTTCTCGAAGTACAACGGCGTCCGGATTCATACCGAAGACCTCCTGAACCTCCCCTCACTCATATCCCTCGGGATGCTGCCGGTGGTGCAGGGCACCCCGCCCTACGGCCTCTACGAGCATCCCCCGAAACTGGGGAGCATCCCGCCGCACCGGACCGACACCGGCGCCTTTCTGATGGCCGAAGTGGTCGGCGGCAGGAGCTGCATTCTCGGGAAGAACGTCGACGGCCTTTATGCCGAAAATCCGTTCGTGAACCCCGACGCCGAGTTCATCCCGGAGATCGCGGCCGACGAACTCCTGGAGATGAGGATGGAGGATATGGTGCTCGAGCCGATGGCGGTCGAGCTCCTCCGGGACGCCGTTCACGTTAAAGAGATCCGGGTTGTGAACGCACACGTGCCCGGGAACATCACAAAAGCCGTGAACGGAGAGCAGGTCGGCACCCTGATCCGGGCCTGAAAACCCTTTTTAAGTCAACTTTTTTTTCGTTTACTCGTGGAAGTCTTATTTAATCTTAGAGGCGGACCGGTACAGCACACGAGCGATCCCCTATGACCATCTACCTTGGCATTGACGACACCGACACCTGCGAGTCCCGGGGAACCGGGAGGCTCGCACGCACGATTGCAGCAGAACTCGCCGGGTCCTACGTGGTGACGGGAGTGACCCGCCACCAGTTCTACGTCCACCCCGCCATCCCCTACACCTCCCACAACAGCTCGGCGGTGATCCACATCCAAGACGCAGGTGCCGGAGACGCGGCCGGTCTCTTTACGGCGGCAAAGGAACTGATGCTCGCCGACTTCGTCGACGGGAGCGATCCCGGCATCTGCGTCGCCGCCGACCGGAATATCGACGGCAGCCTCCGCCGATTCGGGCTCTCCGCGAAGACGAGTGTCGTGACGCAGGAGCAGGCGCGGTCACTCGCCCGGCAGGCGGGAATCCTCCTGGAGGGGCTCGGCGGCACCGAAGACGGCGTGATCGGGGCGCTTGCCGGTGTCGGGCTTGCGGCATCCGGAAACGACGGCAGGTTCGTCCAGAAAGGAACGACCCGGGACCTGCGCGGCACCCGGACGGTCGCCGCAATCCTCGCCTCCGGCGTCGACCGGGTAGAGACCCGGGAGGGGGCCGTGATCGAGGGAGGCGTCGTTGCGCTCCGGAAGTTCCCGAAGCCCGCCTTCGTCGGTGGAAAAGCGGTCCTCTACGTCGAACCCGACGGCGATGTCTATCGCGACGTCGTTATCGGGTGATGCCGACAGAGACTCCTTCCGCTGCCCGACCGGGTGTGAACGAGCGGAGTCGGCACCCATTTTATGGGCGATACCCATTGTATTTTACAAATAGTAAATTATATTCAGTTAACTAATTAACAACAGATATAAAACTATCACATTTAATTATCAGGAATCTGATACTTGAATTGATAACCATGCTACGAAGAACCCTTTTTGCCGTTGCGGCCGTAATGGTCGCCATCCTGCTTATCTGCGGCTGTACCGGGACGACATCCGGCCCGACTCCTGCCGACAACGAGACGCAACAACTCCGTATCGCTACGACGACAAGCCTCCACGACACCAAACTCCTCGATCACCTCAAACCGATCTTCGAGGAGCAGTACAACGCCGAGGTGCTGATCATCTCCGCCGGGACCGGCAAGGCGATCGAGTACGGGGAGCGGGGCGACGTGGACGTCCTGATGGTGCACGACCGTGCGCGTGAAGACGCGTTCCTTGCCAACGGCTACGGCACCGACCGGCGCGTATTCGCCTACAACTACTTCGTCCTCGTCGGACCCGAGTCCGACCCGGCAGGGGTCGCGAACATGACCCCTGAAGCGGCGTTCACCGCCATCCGGGAGAAGGGGACGACCGGCGATGCGAACGTGACCTTTGTCTCGCGCGGCGACGCCTCGGGCACACACTCGAAAGAACAGGCTATCTGGAAGGCCGCCGGGTTCAACTACACGACGGACGTCCAGGGGTCCGGCGACTGGTACCAGGAGGCCGGGACGGGCATGGGTGCAACCCTCTCGATGGCGAACGAGAAGCAGGCCTACACCCTCTCCGACATCGGCACCTACCTCGCCTATAAGGGCGACATCGACCTCGTGACGCTCGTGGACGAAGGGGACATCCTGCTCAACGTCTACTGCGCCATGCAGATCAACCCCGAGAAGTACCCCGACACCAACACCACCCTCGCCAAAGACTGGATCAACTTCCTGATCTCTGATGAGGTCCAGAACGAGATCGCATCCTTCGGTGTCGACCAGTACGGCCAGCCGCTCTTCTACGCCGTAGGGGACGACTGGGAGAAGATCGGCGTGACCGAGGCTGAAGTGAAGGACCCGGTCCAGTGATCCGGACCCGTCCACTCTTTATTTCCACCTTTTTTGTCCCCCGGCAAGACCACGATAGGTGCAGAGCATGTACGAGATCATCGAGGGAATTATAGAGGCAGCGAGACTCATCGTCACGCTCGACCCAGACGTGATGGCCATCTCCGCGCGAAGCATCGTTATCTCGCTCACCGCAACGGTCGTCGCCACGCTGGTCGCCGTGCCGCTCGGCGCCGCGATCTACTTCGGCACGTTTCCCGGAAAGAAGAGCCTGATCAACCTGATCCAGACTCTCTACTCCCTGCCGACGGTCATCGTCGGGCTCCTCATATTCCTGCTTCTCTCCCGTGTCGGGCCGTTCGGCTTTTTTCGGCTGCTCTTCACCCCGACCGCCATGATCATCGCACAGACGGTGCTCATCCTGCCGATCATGACCGGGCTCACCATCTCGGCGCTCTCGGGGGTCGACCCGGTCATCAGAGACACCCTCCGCTCGCTCGGGGCGACCCGCTTCCAGTTCCTCAAGAGTGTCATGAAGGAAGCCCGGTTTGCAATCCTCGCAGCCGTCGCGGTCGGGTTCGGGCGGGCGATATCCGAAGTCGGGGCGGCGATCCTCGTCGGGGGCAACATCATGGCATCGTCGTTTGCGAGTTCGACCAGGGTGCTGACGACCGCGATATCGCTCGAGACATCGATGGGAAACATCTCCCAGTCCATTGCGCTCGGGATCATCCTCCTCGTCATCGCCCTCGCCGTCAACCTCGTCATCACCACGATCCAGCACAGGTAGGACCCATGATTGAACTTGAAGGCGTTAGAAAAGAGTTCGACGGTAAAAGCGTGCTTTCCGGCGTCACCGGGCGGGTGGAACGGGGAGAGATCTTTGCCGTCATCGGGCCCTCCGGGTCCGGGAAATCGACCCTGCTGCGCCTCGTCGACCTCCTCGATACCCCGACGGGAGGAACGATCCGGATCAAAGGCGCCGACATCCGCAGAGAGTTGGGGAAGAGCCTCTCCGTCCGGCGGATGATGGGGATGGTCTTCCAGAAGCCTGCCGTCTTCAACACGACGGTCGCGGAGAACATCGCCGTCGGGCTCCGGTTCAGGGGGGCGCGCGATGCAGCGGTCAAACCGAAGGTCGAGGAGGCCCTCGATACGGTCGGGCTTGCCGGCTACGGGGAGCGGAGGGCCCGGACGCTCTCGGGCGGGGAGATGCAGCGGGTGGCCCTTGCAAGGGCGATGGTGATCGAGCCCGAGATCCTCTTGATGGACGAACCGACCGCGAACCTCGACCCGGTCTCGGTGGCGACGATCGAAAGCCTCGTCCTCCGGATCAACCGGGACCTCGGCACGACGATCGTCTTCTCGACCCACGATATGTATCAGGGGCAGCGGCTCGCCCACCGGATCGGCGTCCTGATGAACGGAACGTTCGCGCAGGTGGGGACACCGCGGGAGGTCTTCACCGTCCCCGCGACCCGCGAGGTCGCCCGGTTCGTCGGGATCGAGAACATCGTCGACGGCGTCGTCGTCGGGGAGGACGGCAACGCCGCGGTCGAAGCTGGCGGCATCCGGGTCAGGGCCGCGGCGCTCCCCGGTCCGGGGGAGAAGGTCTCCCTCTGCATCCGGTCCGAAGACCTGCGGATCACCCCGGCGGATGCTGCGAAGGCCCCCCCCGGCAGAAACGCCCTCCCCGGCATCGTGACCGCCATCGTCCCGCGCGGCCCGTTCAGCAGGGTGACGGTCGATTGCGGGGTTGCGCTCTCGTCCGTCCTCTCCTGGAAGAGGGTGGACGACCTCGACCTCCGGGAGGGGAGCCGGGTCGTGGTCTCGTTTGCGCCGGAGTCGGTCCATGCCGTCGGGGCGGACTGAGGGGTGAAGGAGAACTCCTGGCAGAGCACGCGAGGCGGCGGGGGAAACACGTCCTCCGACACGATCAACATCCCGGGGATAACTACCGGCTGAAAGAGCGGCGGCAGGGATCACACGCACCCTGTCGGCAGGTGGAAGATGGATGAGTATCCAGACGGAAGGATACGTCGGATTCTTTGACTAAAGATGATTATTCGATTTTCAGACGGTTAGAAACAGGTTCCGGGGTAAAAGATAACGTTGATCTACTCATAACATCAATACCCCCTGTGGTGACTCTTGACAAGAGAACGCAGCCATCCCACGCCGGATGGACCTGATCCGGAGGAGGGGGGAGCTATTTTTCTCGGATGGTTAAAGAAACGCGGCGGTATGAGGAGGGTACAGGATTGTCAGCGAAAGTGCAGAGAGAACGGCTTTGAGGCGAGAACATTTGTTGATGCAATGGGACCGGAATACATTCGCCTGTACCACGCCCGCGGAGGGGACAAAGTCCTGAAACTTGAAAAGCCCGTGTGGGCGGACCAATGGATGATCTACTATGACCTCGAGGTGCCTCACCACCGACACTGGACAAAACTGAAAGAATAAATTCTATATCAGAATATTTTTTTACCATTAAAACTACTACTACCAGTCAGAGCACCGGTGCGATCTTGATAGAAGCGCCGATACTGTGGTTGCATAGGAGAGATGGTGATGTCAGTGAAGAAACTGCCGGAACTTCCTGAAAAACTCGAAGAACTCCTGGACAAACCGTATGGTGGCTTATTTGGGAATACGGTTCTTGCTCAGGTCGTTGAAGAGATCGTCGCCGATCCGACGATGGACTATCGACCCAGGTATCTTGAGGAGATGACAGGCAAACGGTCCCCCAGCATCAGAGAGGCACTTAAGGCGCTCGTCAAACTCGGACTGATCGAGAACGTATCAAGAGACGTACAACACCCGGTCTATCGGGTCGTCGTCGAGTCGAAGATGTTCATTGCGCTCTCTCTGCTGGCATATGCCGTCATCGACGACCGGGACGGGACGGACTGCATGAACGCAGCAATCCTGGACTACTACAATAGGTCTCTTAGAGCAAAGGCAGAACCGCTTGCAGTCGCGACGAACTGTGCCGGCGAATGGACTATCAAAGGAAATTGCTCCGAACCGGACGAAGATTCCGGGCATTCGACCTTCACCGCAGGGGCGTAAACCATGGGAGATGAGAAAATAGAGAAAAAGGATGGAGCAACCGTCATCGATCTTCGAGAACTCTACCGGTTCGAGCCGGAGGAGCTGCAGCTGGATATCACGCGCAGTTCCTACTCAAACCTTGCGTATGTGCAGGTAGCGCACAGGGATGTCTGTATCGACTTTCTGGAGATGCCCGGCATCCGCCGGGACGGCAGGATGCTGATAAACGGAACACGTGTCTACATGTCGCACGCCGCCGCACAGAAACTCGCTGAAGCGTTGAGCGGGATACTTGAGAAGGTGAACACGGAGGAAGGCATGGAAAGATACGTTCCCGGGGGTTTAGAGGAAAGACCGCTCTCAACGAAGATTGGGCGGAAGCAAGAAGACAGGATCGTATAGAGTTAGAGTTCCCATACGTTGCCAATTGATTGCAGTTTATGGCCTCCGGCGCGATCCGGCAGGGCTCCGCCTCGACGTGGACGATGAGCCCGCCCGCGAGCCGCACCTGACGGTGCTCCTGCTCAGGTCCTGATGGACCGTCGCACGGTACAGGCGGGGGTCCCGGCCCCGCTCGACGCTGGCGATGTACTGGTGGTTCCGGGTCCGCCGGACGGTGATCTCCCATACCGCCCGGCCGGCGGCGGGGCGTAGCCGCGGACCTGCTCGAAGATGTTCTGATAGACGGCGAGTGGCGCATGGTCGTGCCGGCAGTTGACGTAGACCGGGACGACCTGCCGCGTCTCCTCCCTGACCTCGCGAAAGATCCGGCGGATGGTGGTGGTCTTCCCGGCCGGGGCGGGTCGCGGGGGGCCACATTCTCGACGCTTCCGCCTCGGAGGGCCGAGCGGATGAGGCAGACGAGCTCCCGGACCCGGGCATCCCGGTGGTGGAGATGCTCGGGGAGACGATCCGTGGACTCAAAGATCTCCCGGTCCCGGATGAAGCGCCGGGTGCATCATACGTCACTCTGGAGAAGAGGCAGTTGCTAAAGGAGAGGCGTGTGGGTAACGTCTCAGATTTTCTGTAATTTGCCTGAGCCCTGTCTCCTTGCCTGATCATTCCTTCTGCAGGGTCAAATACCTTCTGCCGGTGACCCACTCCTCGTTGATGTTCATCAGGATGGATCCGACCAACCGGAGAAGGGATTCCTCGTTCGGGAACGCTCCTACGACCCTGGTTCTTCGCTTCAATTCCCTGTTGACCCGCTCCATCATGTTCGTTGTCCGGAGCCGTTTGCAGTGCTGTTTTGGGAATACCGTATAACTCATCAGCCCGGGGAGGAATCGTTCGATGGTGGTTGCGGCTTTCCGGTATCCCCGGGTATTCAGGTCATCGGCAAGATCCTGGAGTCTCTGCTCATTCCCATAGGCCTCCTTCAGCCCCTCTGCGGTAGCGTCTCAGATCCTCTGTAATTTGTCTGGGCCTGGTTTCCCGGCCTTATTATTCCTTCCTCATCGTTAAATGTCCTCTATCGATGATCCGCCCCTCGTTGACGTGCATTAAGATGGAGTCGATTGACCTGAGCAGTGTCTCTTCGTTTGGGAATATCTCAGACACAGTAATGATTACTTACTGATATCCCATTTACGCATCATTTCACACGCTGCCTCAGATTATGCGTACGATCCAGAAAAATCATCACGGTCACCAAACCAGACCACAGAAACCGGAAAAATCACCCCCCCTCCGCAGCCGCCATCTCCTCATCGGTCAGCCCGTACAGCTCATACACGATCCGGTCGATCTCCGCATCTGCCCGGGCGCACGCCGCCTCCAGCCGCGACCGTTCCTCCGGGGATACGCCCCCGGCAAGCGCTCGCTTCATTGCAAGAAGGTCCTCGACCAGGGCGACGATCCGGTCCCGGCGGGCGAGATCGGAGGGGTTGGTATTATCAGGTACGTAGATTGGGAAATCCTTGAAGATAACATAACTTGGCTCGTAAAATCCCCCTCTCAGCTTCGGAAGCATCACATTGAAAAGGAAGTAACTCAGTTTGGAGTTTAAAATGCCCAACAGGTACTTGTCAGGTAGTGTGATGATGAAACACTTTTGATTGGTGTAGTTGTTGGCCTCATCGTAGGTGAATTCTGGTCTTTTACAGATGTTCGGATAGATGATCTTTGGCTTTTCAAACTCCTGATAATAATCAATTGAATCCTGAATCTCATACCATTGATACGAACCTGGTTTCCTCCCTTCCCATCCGCCGCCTTTCCATCCATTTGGTCTGGGCATCAGTTCCTCCTTGAATTGCTTGAGATATTCCTTGATTGCAGGATAATCATCGATGTTGATGCCCCTCCGCGTAAAGATCAAGAATTTGTCTACCTTAAGCGGCGCATACCGCTTCACATCTCTTCCCGCCAGAAACGGCTTGATAACCTCCGCGCTCCTCGGGTCTTCGGCGATCAACCGCTCCCTCGTCTCTCTATCGATAACGAAGGCTTCGTTCAGGCCCGTCTTGATCCCGTAATAGATCTTCCCGCCCACGTACTCCCCCAGGGGGATGCCGGCGGTCCTGATCTTCAGAAGGAGCGCCTGCGTCTTCTCGTCGGCCAGGGACCATCCCTCCTCGTCCAGGTAGGCTCGGTTCACCGGGTATGCATGAGCCCTCACATAGTCGGTGAGGTCGGGGTAATCGAGGGTCTCCACCCGCACGGCGTCAAACCGCTCCCGGGGAGGCCCCGCTCCGATCCGGAGGATGCAGGGGTATGTCGTTGCGCTCGCAAAGACCGGAAGGTCACCGAAATCGATGATCTCCTCGATACGCTGCTCTTTCAGCCACGCCCGCAGGGGCTTTCCGTAGTTTGCCCGCATCCACTTGTTCGGCAGGATGTAGGCGAACTCCCCGTCCGCCGCGAGCAGGCTCACCCCCCGTTCGACGAAGTACACGTACAGGTCGGCGGTGCCCTGGTACACCCGGTAGTGGTCCCTGAAGTAGGCCTTCTGCTCCTTGATGCTCTCCTGCCGGACGTACGGCGGGTTTGCAATCACCACGTCGAAACCCGGGTTCGGGCGCAGGAAGACCTCCGAAAAATAGAGTTTCCAGAGGAAGAACGGCTTCACCTTACTCTTCCGGTATGCGGCGAGTTTCCTGCAGGCGTCCGCGTTGCCGCTCTCTTTTAAGGTCTCCTCGATCAGGTCCCACTCCAGCCGTTCGATGGCGGCCCGGTACTCGTTCTTCTTCGCACGGTTCTGCTCGTTGAAGAACAGTCGCTGGTACTTCTTCAACTCCCGGAGTTTGAGCCGGGACTCCTTGATACGGAGGGATGCCGCCTGGTCGATGGTCACCTGTTGTGCGGCGGTCTTCGGACCCGCCAGGACCTCTTTCTTCTTCCTCTCCAGGCGCGCGATCTCCCGCCGGACCCCTGCCGAATCGCCGTCTTCCGCCCCTGTGAGCATCCGGTGAAGCCGCTCTCCCAGGTCCTCGATCTGGTTGTCGATGGACGCTGCCAGAGCCCCCCGGTCGTCGCCGGGCTCACCCAGCAGCCTCTCGTCGAAGAGGCGGACCCCCTCGAACTCATCCACCAGGCTGTTCCCGCACATGATCCTGTGATCGAGGTTCGGGAGCGGCCGGATCGTCGTGACGTTCTCCTCGTCCACGATCAGGGAGAGCCAGAACCGAAGCTTCGTGATATCCACCGCCGAGGAGTCGATATCCACGCCGTAAAGAGAATGCTCTATCGCCTGCCGCTTCAACTCGTATAGCGACCGGCCCGGACCCTCCCCGGCGAAGAACGGCGTCAGGATGGAACGGGCCTTCACGATCTCGTTCATCATCCCCACCGGAAACGCACCCGAGCCCACCGCCGGGTCTGCAACCCGGATCGAGCAGAGCAGCCGGTCAAGCTCGGCGTAATGGTTCCGGACAGACTCAGGCAGGGTGAAACGGGCGTCTCGGCACCATCCCTCCTCCCGGCTGTGGAGAGCCATCCCGAGGGCGACGTCGCCGTGCCGGATGAACACCTCCAGGTCTTCACGGGGGGTCCTCGTATGGTTCGCAAGGTAGCCGATCAGGCTCTGCTGGCACATATAGTGCACGATATCACGGGGTGTATAGAACGCCCCCTTCGATTTCCGGTCGGTCACGTCGAGAAGGTTCTCAAAGACCTTTCCGAGCATCTCCGGGTCGACCGCCACCTCCCGCTCCAGGGGCTCGTCCTCTTTGATCGTGAAGTTAAACTCGTCGAACGTCTTCAGGATCTCCCCGAAGACCTCGTTTCCTATCCGGAGATTGGTGCTGACCCAGTTGTAGTTCTGGATCGGCTCAAAGAGGCCGCCGTTCAGGAACGGGATCTTGCACCCGAATCTGCTGTAGTAGTCCTCATTTACGGAGCGATCCTCCGCAAGCGCCTCGTAGAAGAGTGGTTCGAGGATGTCGTTGAAGAAATTCTTGTAGGAAACGATATCCCCATCATACAGGCGGCGCATAAAGTCCTTCGGGCCCGTGCCCCACTCCCGGAACCGCCCGGTTCCGGGGTCCTGCCTGACGCCCAGCCATCCTTTCTTCTGGAGGAAGTATAGAAAGACAATCTGGCCGAGGAGTTTCTTCGAGAAGTCGACGGTCGATATATCCTTCTCCTCGAACTCCTTCTGGCAGAGAGGATCGGCCGCGAGAGCCTTCTCAAGAGACTCCTTCAGATCGAGGTAGCAACCCCTGTACTTCTCGAAGAACTCCTTTGTGACGTTCTCGACGCTGAAACAGGCCTCGATATCTGCAAGGGTCGGGTTTGCGTGCTCCTCCTGGATAAGGCCGAGAAACTGCTTCCTGCAGGTATGGTTCGGCTCGTGTCTCCCGACAAGGAACGAGAAACGGCGTGCAGGCGTCATCTTCACGTTCATGCGGATCTTCCCGTCGGCGCCGCTCGTGATCGTGTGCTCGAGCCGGACAAACGAAAAGCGCCAATCGTCGCTATCCTCACCGTAGAAAGCGGCCAGGACCGCATCCTCCCCCTCGTTGCTGAGGAACTTCGCGACGAAGTTGCGCTGCATCGTCCGGGCGCGGTCGCGGGACGCCGTTCTCGTCAGCCTGACGTAGAGCACCCCGATGGTATCTTTGCCGTCGAGATACGTTCCGATACTGTACGCCTCATCGATATAGCCGGCAAATTCGCGCCATACCGGTAAACGCCGGGGAAGAACGCGGAAGTCATTGAAGAGTTCCTGGATAAACCTGATGAACCGGCCCGGATTGAAGGGGTTTGTGAAGACATCGTCAAGGAGCCTGACAGCCTGGTCTTCCCTCATAAGAGATCGCCTCCCGCGAAGTACTCCGACAGGATGACCTCCTTCGGCCCGGAGATATCGGCCGGCCCGAATGCCGGACGGAAGAACTCCTCCGAGATCTCGGACCTGATCTCTGCAAGTATGGAAAGGGGCTCACGGGTATACTCTATCTTCTTGAGGACCCTCTTGATGGTCGCCTTCGGAAGTACCCCGTCCTCCATCAGGCGCAGGACCGCGCCCACGTAGTCCTCGTCCTCATCCGTAAACTCCGGTGAGTGCCGGATTGCCCTGAGTATGCGGGTGAATTTAACTTCGCTCCCTCTGCTGCCGCTTGGCGGTAAAACGGTCACCTCAACAGCAAAGACATCTTCAAAAGCGGTCTTGTTGGGCTCCAGCAGCCGGTAGAAATCCGGCCCGACGGCATGCTTTTTCGTCGACGCCTCCGCCCGGAGAAGGTCCGCCGCACGCAGGAAGTCCACTTCTCCGGTAACGATCTCCCCTCCCCGGATTGCCGTCTGAAATATCTTCCTCAGTTTTCCCCGCCTGAAGAACGTGAGCACCGAACGTTCGGGCTCCCCGGACGCACGACCGGTCCTCGTCTTCTTCGGGAGGTGCTTTATCTTTTTGAAAAGAGCCAGGTCCGAATCCCGAATATTGCGGAGGAACGTCAGGTAACCGAGTTCGAGATCCTCCTCATCGTCCTCTCCCGTGATCGTCTTCCGGGACGTCAACCTCGTGAAGAGGTCATGCGACTTGATCTCCTCGTCCGTCAGGAGGGGGGCATCGTTCCCGAGCATCTCGATGAACGCCGCAATCTTTGCTTCGGCAGCCTCCTGAAGGCCGATCGCCTCGTTGATGGGCCCGGCAGGGAAGAAGTTGAAGACGTGTATCTTCTCGAATTTCGTATCCACGCGATTGATACGGCCGACCCGCTGCATCATCCGCGTCGGGTTCCACGGGATGTCGTAGTTGATCACCACGTTGGAGCGGTGAAGGTTCACACCCTCAGAGAGAACCTCCGTCGTCACGAGAATCCGGTAATCGTCCCTCTGGCGCCTCGCCTTCGCATCGAAATTCTCGATGATCTTTACTCTCTCTCCCTCCGGGGACGACCCATGATACTCAAGGACGCAGTCTCCGAACCGCCCCTGCAGGGCTTTTGTAAGGTAATCCGCAGTCTCCTTCGCCTCGGTAAAGATGATGCACTTTTGGTCTCTCAGTCGAGGGTCCGTCGAGAGAGCCTCAATGAACGCGGCGATCTTTGGGTCGTGCTCGACGGTGTCCCAGAGCGATTGCAGTTCTTCGAGGATCGCGAGATCATACCTGAGATCCTCCAGGTATTCCGGGACGAAATCGGACAAAGGCAAACAATAGACCTTCTTATCGTCGATGAGGGAGGCGACCCTGTCCATATTGTCCTGCTGGAGGAGATCGAAGATCTTGTTTGTGTGCATCTTGCTGATGTAGATGTTCCCCTTCTCGGCCTCGCGGATAAAAAGTTCGTAATACCCGATGAATCGGGTTATAGACATCTTGAAAGCGAAAAAACTGCTTTCCAGCCTCTTTAAGAGCATGATCTTCATGAACTTCATCATGTTCTTCTGTGCCAGTTCCTCTGGATGCGAGGCACCTTCCTTCAGGTACAAAAGCGGAGTATAGCGGGAGTATTTGAATTTGTTCGCGATCAGGTCGATCGACTTCAGAAAAACTGAATCCGTACGAGCATCGAAACGATAGTACACCGGCCGGGGGTCCTCGACCTCGGGGAACTTGAGGCTCTGTCGTTTCAGGTCCTCACCGTAGTACCTGGTGATGCTCGCCCGCGTGCGCCGGACCATCAAGTACTGGAGCACGTTCTCGCGGATCTCCTCTGCATTCTCCCTGACGACTCTCATGTATTCTTCTCTGTCCCGTTGCCGGTCCAGTCCGTCGAGCCGCCCCTGAAGGGTATTGAAGTATCCCTGGAGGTTGCGGACCTTCGGATTCGGAAGGGTGGACTTTTTGGCATTCTGGAAGAGTTTGATCTGGCTCAGGATGTCGTTGGGAGAGTTGTTGAGGGGGGTTGCCGTCACCAGAATCACCCGTTTGCCCCTGCAGATCCGATAGAGGCTCTCATAACTCTGCGTCATCTCGTTGCGGAACCGGTGGGCTTCATCGATGATCACGTTCTTGTACCGCTCGGCCCCCCGTGAAAGGACATGGTCCAGCTTCCCGATCGATTCGAAGTCGGCCTGGCGCACGCCGAAATCGAGGAATACATTCGGCCACGAACCCCGGTTCTCCCTATCCAGCAGAACGGGAGGGGCAAGAACAAGCGTCCTGCCGTCGAGCTGCCGGGCAAGGAGGGCTGCAATGTACGTTTTCCCGAGACCGACCACATCGGAGATGAAAACCCCGCCGAACTCCTCAAGTTTTAACTTCGCGTCCTGCACCGCGTCTCTCTGGTACTGCAGGTCCATGAAGCCCTCGGGGACGTAGTCGTCGTCGGTCTGCTGTTTATCGAGGTTGATCTTCTCTTTGAGGTATTCGTAGAGAAATTTTAGGTAGAGTTCATACGGGGTGATGGAATCGTTGAGCCATGTCTTCGTCTGTATCGTCTCAACGTAACTCTCGGAGACGTCGGCCGAGTTCTCCCATAGTTCGTTGAATTTCTCAAGTGCATACTCGTAATCTGCGCGCGCCTTGAGCTCGACGTTGAACTCGAGATTCTCCTGCAGCCCCGACCGGGAGAAGTTGCTTGAACCGGTAATGACACGCCCCTTGTCGCGGTCGCCCTCTTTGAACGTCATGATGTAGAGTTTTGCATGGATCTTCTCGGAAGGGTAGACGCGGATCTCAATCTTCCCGCTCCTCAACCACTCAATGAACGTCCGGATACCGAGCTCCGTATCAAAGGTGTCTTCGGATTGATCTAACTCTTCTTTGACCATGCCGGAGTACTGTCTTTTAAGGTCCTTACTGGAGAGAAGGAGTGTGGAAGAACCCTCGAATGAGGCGGCCTGAATGAGATCGTAGGTCGTTTTGTTGGTGCTGATTCCTATGAGGATTCTTATTTTCTTAGTATTATCCAGAGCCTTTTCAAGGCCGTAGAACCCGCTCGAATAGAAATACCCGACCAGACAATCAAAAAACGTGGTGTCTTTGACAAGTGCATTGAAACGATCGAGTAGTGTATTGCCATCCTCATTGGTGATAAAAGTAAGATCCGAAGACACCGAACGCACCTGTAACAAAAAATGGCACGTATGTTCTAATATAACTGATGAAACGGGTGTCCACCGATCTGGTCTCACCCTGCAGAATGAAGGCGCTACAAAATGAATCCCACGTTTTCACTCCCTGCTGCAAGGCACCGGCGGAATCGCCATCGGAGCTCTCCAACCGCATCACGCGGCGCACTTTCGCATCAGGACACATACCTCAAGACGTGCGGAGGTTCGAGACCAGTAGAATCCTCTCCCTCACCCCCGTGCCGCAAGGTGTTCCCGCACCTCTGCGAGATGCGCATCAAGCCGCCGCCGAAACTCGCCGGGGTCGAGTGCCCGCGCTTCGTGGCCGGTGAGTTGCAGGATTCGGTCGGCCTGCGCGATCAGGATGTCGAGCGACGAGGCGGCGAAGAGAATTGCCGTCTCTCCGAACGCCTCCCTCCGGACGGCAAGCAGGGTGGAGAGCGGGGTCACCTCGCCGCTCTGGAGGCATCCCGGCACCAGCAGGTTGGTTGCGGCGCGGTCCTCGTCAAGGATGAGGAGCGGCGACGCGGCGCGGAGCGCGGTCTGGATCTCGTGCGCCATCACGAGGGAACCGCTCCCCTGACCGGTGGCCGCCCGGGGACCACCCGAGACCCCCGGCGGAAGGCTGTGAAAGAAGAGGCTGACGTCCGCCCCCGCAAGGTACCGCTCGCCCGCCTCCGCCCGGGTGACCCCGTCGACGCTGACGAGAAACTCCCGCCCGTCCCCGGCGGCGTGATCGTCCTGCCCGGCAATCACCGCATGAAGAAACGTGCTCTTCCCTTCGGCGTTCGAGCCCGCGACCGCGAAGGCCTCCCGGCGCCGGAGCCCGAGCCCGGTTATCGTCCTGCCGCTCCCGGCAACCTCCACCTCGACCGGGTCGAGTTCCCGCGGGCAGCAAAAGGGAATATGCACGCCCTCCTTCGGGCCCGCGATCCTGTGGTGGCACCGGAACCGGGTAAACCGGCGGGCCGGGCGGGTGCCGTCGGCGATGAACGCAACGAGCCCCATCCCGGGCAGGGCGCGCCGGAGGGCCTTCTGGTCGACGGAGAGGGCCCGTGCTGCAACGAGGGTCCGGTCGGGCACCCGGCGCACGACACGGTCGAGAGCCTCGACAAGCGCCCCGAGGCGTTCCCTGACCTCCCCGACACTACCCGGCGTGGGCGGGCCGGGATACGGGAGAGCCCCCCTGACGACGAGGTGGAGACCGTCGTCGTCGATCCGGTTGTCCGGGTCCGGCCGCCAGAGGTCGGTCCCGATGGCGCTCCTTGATGCGATCAGCGTGACCGGCTCCACGTTCGGCAGACAATGAACGGGGTGCTCCGTCCCGGCCCCGGCAATCGGGCCGAGGTCGCGCTCTCCGGGAACCGCCGCCTTGATCGCCTCGATGGTCACCCCGACGGCCCCGTCGGAGCCGGGGCCGGATGCGCCAGCCGGCGCCGCGAGCAGGACGGGAAGGCTGAACCGGAGCGCCGTCGTGTCGAGCGACCGGACAAGGTAGGTGTTGACGAGGTCACGCACCGCTTTCCGCTCAATGCATGCCCGGCCGTCTCCGAGACTCGCAACGATCCCGTGAACCTGCCCCTGCCAGGAGCCGTCCGTCCCGCTCATGCCGTTCATCAGGAGATGGTATCCCGTACCCCAAGGCTCTTTTCGTACGGTTCATCGCCGCGCCCTTAAATATCCGCACAGCCCACCAATCTTACAATGAAACTGACGATCCTCGCCAGCGGGAGCAAAGGGAATTGCACCTACCTCCGAGGAGAGCGCGGTGCGTTGCTCATCGATGCGGGGCTCTCAGCGCGTGAAACCCTTCGGCGCCTCAGAGCCGCCGGAGGAGATGCAGGGCTCATCGAAGGGATTCTCGTTACCCACGAGCATATCGACCACATCCGGGGCGTCGATGTCCTGGCAAGGAGGCTGGACGTGCCCGTCTACGCGACCGGCGGCACGCTTGAAGCGTTCTCGGGAAGATGCGGGGAGACGACAACAGTCCGGAGGTGTCGGTACGACGAACCGTTCTGTCTCGGGGACTTCTCGGTCGAGGCCTTCCCGACCTCCCACGACGCACGGGAACCCTGCGGGTTCCGCATCACCGAAGGCGACCTCCGCATCGGGTGCTGCACCGATACCGGCACCGTCACCGCCTCCATGTTCGACCGGCTCGCCTCCTGCGACGCCGTCCTCCTGGAGAGCAACCACTGCCCGGAGATGCTTGAGAACGGACCCTATCCCGCGTATCTAAAAAGCCGGATACGGTCGAAACGCGGCCACCTCTCAAACCCCGATGCCGCCCGATGCCTGCAGAGGCTCGCCGACCACATCCACATGGCGGTCCTCGCCCACTTAAGCGAGATCAACAATACCCACGAGAAGGCGCTTCTCTCCGCGCTCGAAGGGCTCGGATTCTACTCCGACCAGGTAGGGGTCACCGTAGCGCCCCAGGACCCCGGCCCGGTGCACCCGGAGTCCTGCGGCTTTCGGCTCTGAGCGCTCCCGCACCTCACTGTTTTCGAAGCATACAGACCATACCGATCACGGCACCAGCAGCATCGGTGATCGGGTCGGCACAGACGCGGACCAGCCGTTTTGAACCGTCGTCTCTCACGAGCACCGCTCCTTCGACGCACTCCGCGGACCTGCCCTGCCTGAGGACCACCGACGAGAGGACCCCCTGGAGATCGCCTCCCGGGAGGAGCGGCCAGAGGGGTTTCCCGGTCAGTTCCTCCCCTGCATAGCCGGTCAGACGTTCGGCCGCCCGGTTGACGACGAGGACCGTCCCGGAGGCGTCGACGGTGATCCGCCCCTCTTCGGGTTCGGCCGGGTTCAGGGTGCCCTGCTCGATCGACGAGTCCAGCCACTCCCCGGCGGCCTGCCTCTCGGTCATCTCGATGTAATAGAGGAGACGCCGGAGACGCTGGTTCGAATGTTCGAGGTCGGCGGTTCGCTCGGCAACGAGGTCCTCCAGGTGCTCGCGGTGGCGACGCAGTTCCTGCTCCGCTTCCTTCCGCTCCGTAATATCCCTGACGACGGTCATCGCCTGCATCTCGTACATCGGCACGACGCGCGCCTCATAATGCCGGACCTTCCCGGCCTCCGCATGACTGAACTCCAGGGGTGCGGCAGGTGTATCCGTCCGAACGGCCTGCCGCAGCGCATCCAGAAGCGCCACCCCGATTCCGGCAGGGAACTGGTCCTGTACCCGTCGCCCGAGCAGCATCCGGGACGCAAGCGAGACCTCCGCCAGCCTGCCTGCGCGGGAATCGAGAATCGTGCCGTCGGCGTTCAGCCGGAGGAAGAGATCAGGAAAAGCCTCGATCACTGCGGTCAGCTCGGAAGTGGTCTGCCTGAGACGCTCCTCGACCAGAACCTGCTCGGTGACGTCCCGGAGAGTGAGCAAACTGCAGCCGCCGCCAACCGGCACCCGCCGGAGCTCGATATCCCGCACCTTCTTCCCATCCCGGCAAACCACACCGGCGACCAGAGTGTCCCGGTCGCCACGGACCAGTTCCTGCCATATCTCCAGGACTTCCTGTCGATACGCCGGATTCGGATGAGCACGCTCGAACCACGCATTCAACACGGGAATGTCCTCGAGGGTATATCCGGTGATCCGGGTAAACGCCGGGTTCAGGTACCGGCACTCGCCCGTATCGTCCACCAGAACAAGCCCGTCCGGCGATTCGCGGAGGATCGAGAGGCAGACATCCGCCCCGGGATGCGGCGATTCGCGGGCGGCTTCGACCCCGGATACCTCCCTGCCAGTGTTATGCGTAGTAGTGTTTCCCGTCATTGTAACCGATCCTCCGCCGGCCGACCCGGATTCAAGACGCCCGAGCGTAACCCGTAGGAGGTTTTGCCTGTTAGAGTAAATATACCCATCGTTATCTATTTTCGATGGAACTTTGAGTAAACGCGTTTTTAAGAATACAAAAGAACCCCCAGGGGATTTAGCACCCATTAAAGGGGTCCCGACGATCCACGGGAACAGCACGGGGTTATACGCGACAGGAACCCGGGAGCCCTTGCAGGACTTTTGTTACCCCTCGATCTTCAGGACATTCATACAGTACTGGTCGACGCTCGAAAACAGAGTCGATTTCGCCCGTTTTGCCCGGTCGTCATCCCCTTCGATGAAATCCCGGAGGATATACTCGAGCGCTGCAATATAGTGGCTCCGCCAGGCCAGGGCCTTCTTTGCCTCTTCGAAGCAGAGGTAACTCTCGGTCTTGTGGTTGCACATGACCTCGAGCACGGCGTCCAGCAGCAGCAGGAGGTGCCGGGGAAACCCGTTTAAGATGGCAAGTTTTCGAAAACTTGCGTAGGATTTCGGCTGCGCTCCGAGGATCGCAAGTTTCATCCCGAAATAAAGCGAGCCGTGGTCGTCAGGATACTGTTGCATCATCTGTTTGACGATAGCGGCGGCACCGCTCCCGCTGCACAGTTTTACGCGGGTGTCAAACGCCTCCACCAGGAAGGACCTGTTATCCGGGAACCGCTCCAGGGCGTAATCGAGGAGGTGCTGGCGACGATCGAGGTCGTCCTCGTAGTTTGCCCGCAGAATCCCGATACGGTAAAACTCGGGTTCGCTCGGAAACCAGGTGAATGCGAGGTCCAGCATGAACCAGAAGATCTGGTTCAGCCGGGTGTCTTTACGATTGAACACCTCCAAACGATTGAGCGGAGCGCGGGTCCGGGCGAGGTTCAGCATCTCCTCCCGGGCATGAAGTTCCATATCATCGGGGCGAAGATCCCGCTTCCTGTTCGGTGCCAGGGAGAGAGCATAGTAAATGTAAGCGATCGCCGTGTTGACCCGACCGTCGTAGTTCCGGTAACGGGTAAAGTATTCGATTGCCTGAGGGTAGTTGCCGGTATCGACCAGTTTGAGGCCTACGATCACATCGAGGGTCGCCCGTCCCCGACGACGCCGCTTGTTTCCCATGGCGTGCCGCAGGATCTTTTCGAGAAACTCCGGCGTAGGAGGTTCGCGCGTGGTGTTGAGAAGCGTGAAGGTGGTTGCATCGATGAAATCGTCGTAGGCCCCGTCGAGGAGGTCGGGAAAGGCCTTATCGAGCGTAGCGGCAACGTGCCCGAAGAAGACCGGGAGGTTGGCCTCCACCTGATCGATGTGCGCCGCAACGTAATCGTCCATGGTAGCCCGAAGTTGCTCAAGTCTCCGATTTCGAAGCGCTTCGGGCTGCCACGCATCATCCATACAGTTACAGGTGTTCGATGGAAGAGATATTTGTTGTTATATGAAATTCACAAAACTTATCCGGGCCGACCCCAAAACACCGTAAGACAGGCGTGGTTATGTGGGCTACATTGACGAACTAAAACGGATAGGAAGAGATGCGAATCCCTTCTTTACACTGATGGGCATCGAGGCGGAGGAGTTCGGCGACGGATGCGCCCGCCTCAGCATGGAGGTTCGGCCGGATATGTTGAACGGCGTCGGGTGGCTTCAGGGGGGGATCTACGTGGCGCTTGCAGACGAGGCTATCGCGCTTGCACTCCACACGCTTCTTACCGATACGGAAGAGATCGCCACGATCGACGAGCACACCAGTTTCATAAAAGGGGTCAATGCCGGAAGGATCGTCGCCACCGGCAGAGTCATCCGTAAAGGACGCCGCGTAGCGTTTGCAGACGGAGAGGTCCGGAACGCGGCGGATGATACCCTCCTATCCCGGACATCGACCTCGTTCGCGGTTGTAGGCCGATAGCATCGCGGCAGGTTCCCGCAAAAAACCCCTTATTACGCCGGCAGAACGTCCCGGGGGATACGGGAACCATACATTCTCAATATCCGAGATCACATACATGAGATAGAAACTCTGGAACATTTCGGAGGGGAACAGGAGTTTGAAGTACATTGTTGTAACCGGCGGCGTCATGAGCGGACTCGGGAAAGGCATCACCACCGCCTCCATAGGTCGCCTCTTGAAAAATCGCGGCTACCAGGTAACGGCGGTGAAGATCGACCCGTATCTGAACATCGATGCCGGCACCATGAACCCCGCCCAGCACGGGGAGGTCTTCGTCCTCTCCGACGGGGGAGAGGTCGACCTCGACCTGGGCAACTACGAACGGTTTCTGGACATCAACCTCAAGTCGCTCCACAATATCACGACCGGAAAGGTCTATCGGAACGTCATCGAGAAAGAGCGGCGCGGGGACTTCCTCGGCGCGACCGTCCAGATCATCCCCCATATCACCGACGAGATCAAGCACTGTATCCGCGGGGCGGCAGAAGTAGAAGTAAACGGCGGCAAGAAGGCTGAGATCTGCATGGTGGAGGTCGGCGGCACGGTCGGCGATATCGAGAGCATGCCGTTCCTTGAGGCCGTCCGACAGATGCACGGCGAACTTGCGCCGCAGGACATGCTTCTCGTCCACGTCACCCTGGTCCCGGTGGACACCATGGGCGACCTCAAGACCAAGCCCACGCAGCACTCGGTCAAGGCGCTTCGGGAACTCGGGCTGCAGCCCGATATCATCGTGGGCAGGAGCAGCGAGGTGATCGGCCCGCAGACGAAGAAGAAGATCTCCGCCTTTACCGACGTCCCGGCAAAGGCCGTGGTCTCCGCAAAGGACGTCCCGGACATCTACCAGATCCCGGTAGAACTGGAGAAAGAAGGACTTGCAGACGTCATCTGCGGTTACCTGGCCCTCGAGAACAGGGAACCGGACCCCACGTGGTACCGGGTCGTCTCGCAGGAGTACACGAGCCGGGTGACGGTCGCCATCGTAAGCAAGTACGGGATCGAGGACGTCTACATGTCCATCAAGGAGTCGCTCAAACACGCCGGCCGGGCTCTCTCCACCGAGGTAAACATACGCTGGCTGGATGCGGAGACGTTCAGCCTCCGCGATCTTGCCGATGTGGACGGCATCCTGATCCCCGGGGGATTCGGCAAGCGCGGGATCGAGGGCAAGATCCGGGCGATACAATACGCCCGCGAGAACAGGAAGCCCTATCTCGGCCTCTGTCTCGGCTTCCAGCTCTCGGTGATCGAGTACGCACGGCATGTCCTCGGCATACCCGACGCCACCAGCGAAGAGATGGGGCCGGGAACGCATGTCATTGCCATCCTTCCCGAGCAGGAGGACGTCTCGAACCTCGGCGGCACGATGCGCCTCGGGAACTGCAACGTCGATCTCAAAGAAGGAACAAGAGCGGCCGAACTCTACGGCAAGACCGGGACCGTGGAACGGCACCGGCACCGTTACGAGGTGAACCCCATGTTCATCAAAGACCTCGAAGACGCCGCCCTCGTCTTTTCTGGCTCATGCGGGGAGCGGATGGAGATCTGCGAACTTCCGGACCACCCCTTCTACCTCGCCACCCAGTTCCACCCCGAGTTCAAGTCGAGTCCGACAAAACCCTCTCCGCCCTACATCGGCTTTGTAGAGGCGTGCAAAAAGAATAAATCCTCTTCAAAAGACCAGGTGAGATAACAGAATGGTAAACGTCGAGAAGTTTATCGATCAGGCGATCCGGCGAATACGCGATGCCGCCGGAGAAGAGAAGGTCGTGATGGCGCTCTCCGGCGGCGTGGACTCGTCGGTCTGCGCGGAGCTTGCCTCCCGTGCCATCGGCGATCGGCTCATCCCGATATACGTGGATACCGGCCTCATGCGAAAGGGAGAGACCGAACGGATACGCTCTCTCTTCGACGGGAAAAATCTCCACATTGTGGATGCGGGCGATGAGTTCTTTGCGGCGCTCAAGGGGGTCGCGGACCCCGAAGCAAAACGCAAAGCCATCGGCGAGAAGTTCGTCCGGATCTTCGAGCGGGAGGCGAAGCGCAAGGGAGCGACGATGCTCCTGCAGGGGACCATCTACCCCGACCGTATCGAGAGCGAAGGGGGAATAAAAAGCCACCACAACGTGGGCGGCATGCCCCTCGACATCAAGTTCAAAGGCGTCATCGAGCCGCTCGCGGACCTCTACAAGGATGAGGTCCGCGAGGTCGCCGGCGGGCTCGGGCTTCCGGTGGAGATCCAGCACCGGATGCCCTTCCCGGGACCGGGGCTTGCCGTCAGGGTCCTCGGTGAGGTGACGAGAGAGAAGATCGCGATCGTCCGGGAGGCAAACGCCATCGTCGAGGAGTGCCTGGTGGAGGAATTCCACCCCTGGCAGTGCTTTGCGGCGCTCATCGGCCTCGGGACCGGGGTGAAAGGGGACGTCCGGCTGCTCGGCTGGATCGTCGCGGTCCGGGCCGTCCAGTCGCGGGACGGCATGACCGCCGACCCGCTGCTCCTGCCCCACGAGACGCTTTCGCGGATGGCAGCCCGGATCACCGCCGCTATCCCCGGGGTTTCCCGGGTCGTCTACGACGTCACCCCGAAACCCCCCGCGACGATAGAGTATGAGTGAGACCATGGCAGAAGATTCACGGGTGCTTGATGCACGCTACTACATGCCCGCGTTCGGCCGGACGATGAAAGTTGTCCGCGGCGCGGGCTCAAGCGTCTGGGACGACGAAGGACGGGAATACATCGACTGTGTGGCGGGGATTGCGGTCTGCAGCACCGGCCACTGCCACCCGAAGGTTGTGAAAGCGATCTGCGATCAGGCCCACCAACTGATCCACTGCTCGAACCTCTACTACGTCCCGAACCAGGCGGAACTTGCGGAGCGACTGGTGGGGATCACGGGGCTCGCAAAGGCTTTCTTCTCGAACTCCGGCGCGGAGGCGAACGAGGGCGCGATAAAACTCTCCCGCGTCCGGACGGGGAGAAAGAAGTTCGTTGCGTTCAATCACGGGTTCCACGGCAGGACGTGCGGGTCGCTCGCCGTCACCCACAAACCCGCTATTCGGGAGCCGTTCGAACCGCTCTCGCCCTCCTGCACATTCGTCGACTACGGCGACCTCGACGCTCTCGCAGAGGCCGTCGATGCGGATACCGCCGGGGTCTTTGTCGAACCGATCCAGGGTGAAGCAGGCGTCCTGATCCCGCCCGATGATTTCCTCCGGGGCATCCGGGAGATCTGCGACGATACCGGTGCGCTGATGATCGTCGACGAGGTGCAGACCGGAATGGGTCGGACGGGCAAATGGTTCGCCTTCCAGCACACCGGCGTTGCCCCCGATATCGTCACGATCGCAAAGGGGCTTGCAAGCGGTTTCCCCATCGGCGCGCTCGTCGCCAGGGAGGGGCTCGAGTTTCAGAGGAGTGAGCACGGGAGTACGTTCGCCGGGGGGCCGCTCGCCTGTGCGGCGGCACTCGCGACGATCGATGTCATCGAGGAGATCCTCCCCGACATCCCGCGGAAGGGCGAGATGTTCATGAATGGCCTCTCCCGCCACACTCCCCGCGGCCGCGGCCTGATGATCGGGATCTCGGTCGGCGACCGGTGTCCGGAAGTGCAGCGGACCTGTGCCGAGAACGGCGTGCTCGTCAACTGCGCCGCCGACGGGAACCTCCGCCTCGTCCCGCCGCTCGTGATCACGGACGAAGAGATCAAGACAGCCGTCGGTGTCATCAATGCGGCGCTTGGTTAGAGCGTGCTTCGCGGGAGCGAACGGCTACTCCTACGCGAAGAAGGCGGAGGACGTCGCGCGGGAGCACGGCATCGACCGGGTGGCCCGCCTTGCAAGCAACGAGAATCCCCGGCCGCCGACACCGGCCGCAATCGAAGCAGCGACGGCTGCGCTCGGGACGGTCAATCGCTACCCGGACGAACGGACGGCGGCGCTCGTCGAGGCTCTCCGCCGCTACCACGGTGACTACCGGTTCGTCACCGGTGCGGGGATGGACGGCGTCATCGAGACGGTCATCCGGACGGTCGTCGAGCCCGGGGAAGCGGTGGTCGTCTCGACCCCCACCTTCTCGTTCTACGGGCTCGCGGCCGCGGCGCACGGCGCCCGGGTCGTGAACGTCCCCCGCCGGGAGGACTTCTCGGTCGATCCGGCAGAGTTCATTGAAGCCTCGCGGGGGGCGAAACTCGCCTTCCTCTGCTCCCCGAACAACCCCACGGGGAACTCGGTCTCCCCCGAAACGGTCGAGGAGATCCTCGAGGAGACGGAGGGGCTGCTCTTCCTCGACAACGCCTACGTCGACTTTTCAGATATCGACTACCGGCCCCTCATGCGGCGGCACGACAACCTGGTCCTCGGACGGACGATGTCGAAGATCTTCGCCCTTGCCGGGTTGCGGGTCGGCTACGCCTTCGCACCCAAGTGGCTGGAGCCGTTTTATCGCCGGGCGGCGACGCCGTTTGCGTTGAACTCGGTCTCCGCAGCGGCTGCCGTCGGGGCGCTCGCGGACCCCGACCGGGTGCGCGAGGTCCGCGACCACGTCCGGCGGTGGAGGCTGCGGTTCCGGAATGAGACCCCGTTTACGACGTTCCCCTCGGACGCAAATTTTGTCATGATCGACGTCGCTCCCTGCACGGGTGATGAGGCGGTGGAACACCTTGCGGCGAGGGGAGTCCTCGTCCGGTCCTGCACCAGTTTCCCGGGGCTCGGAGACCACTATATCCGGGTCAGCATCGGCGAAGAATGGGAAAACGTTCGATTCCTCGAGGCGATTCGCGACCTATGATGACAGGCCTCACCGGCACGCCGGGAACCGGAAAAACGTCCGTTGCGGCGGAACTCGAACAGCGGGGCCACCGGGTCGTCCGGCTGACCGATACCGTGCGGCCCTACGTCATCGAGGAGGACCCCTGCCGCGAGACCCTGGTGGTGGACGTCGACCGGTGGGCGGAAGAGTTCGAGCCGGTCGACGGGATCGTCGAGGGCCACCTCGCACACCTCCTCCCCTGCGACCGGGTGGTGGTCCTCCGGTGCCGGCCGGACGTCCTCCGGAAACGCCTTATGCCGAGGAACTATCCCGCCGGGAAGGTCGCCGAGAACGTCGAGGCGGAGGCGCTCGACGTCATCCTGATCGAGACGCTGGAAGAGCATCCGGGAGAGCGCGTCCTTGAGGTGGATACGACCGATCTCCCGGTCGGCGAGTGTGCGGACCGGATAGAGCAGTTTATTCGCGGGGAACTGCCGGCGTCCTACGGGTCCATCGACTGGACAGGGTATCTGGAGCCCGGGGCATGACACTGGACCAGTTCCGGCCGCAGATGCAGGGCATCATTCAGCCCATGGTGAACCTGGCAAAGAAGATCGGGCTCACCCCGAACGGGCTCACCGTTGCATCTTTCTTCGTATCGATACTCGCGGGTATAGCGTTCTATGCCGGGGGCGTCGTGCTCGGGATCGTCATGGTCGTCCTGAACGCCGTCTTCGACGCTCTTGACGGAGCGCTCGCACGGGACACGGGGGCCGCGGGCCTTCGGGGCGACTTCCTCGACCACGTCATCGACCGCTACGCCGACATATTCATCATCACCGGCATCTTCGCAGGCGGCGCCGCCCCCTGGCCGATCGGCGTCTTCGCCCTGACCGGCGTCCTGATGTCTTCGTACCTCGGCACCCAGGCGCAGGCCGTCGGGGTCGGCAGGTACTACGGGGGCATCCTCGGCCGGGCGGACCGCCTGGTGCTGATCATCATCGCCGGCGCGCTCACGGTGCTGCTCCCGGAAACGATATATGGCATGAACTTCCTCGGGTGGCTCCTCGTCATATTCGGGATATTCGGACACTACACCGCACTGCAGCGGTTCGTCCACGTCTGGCGGCAGATCGATAAACGCTGACGCCCGACATCTTTCACAAATCCCGGCGCCGGGGGCCTTGCCCCCGGAAAATAGGTCATTTTTACGGATTGAGAACGTAGATGCCGTAGTTGAGATACGCCGCGAAACTCACCCAGAGGAGGTAGGGGACGAGCAACACCGCCGCGGGCACGGAGACCCGGTAGAAGGCGCCGATCGTCATGAGGATAGCAACCCAGAGGAGCACGATCCCGAGGAGAGCGAAGAACGGTGACTGCAGTCCGAAGAAGAAGTACGACCAGAGGACATTCAAGGCCAGTTGGACGGCGAAGATCGTCATGGCGACCTGCACGTTCTTCTGCCCCCACCCCTTGCTCCAGACGAAGTAAAGCGCGACGCCCATGAGGATATAGAGCACCGTCCAGGTGGGGCCAAAGATCCACGCCGGAGGGGTCAGGTCGGGCTTTGCAAGCGCGGCATACCAGGTCGGAACGGCGGGTGTCGTGAAGACCGACCCGATCAGCCCCGCAAGCAGGCAGACCGCGATCGCCGCAAGGAACTGGATAACCCGGATGTATGTGGATGCCACGACGGTAAAGTAGCAGTCATACGCCTTAAATCTTTTGATATCAGGGCAAGATGTCAGCCCTGGTCCCGACGGAAAGCCGACGATATGCCTTCCTCGAAAACGAGGAGGATACAACCCCCGCATATCCGGATCATCAGACCATTTATACGGGGCCGCAACTCTCCGGCTCCTTTATCAATGGATGCGGAGCGATCCTGCAGAAAGGCGGCGGCTCCGGGCAGGACAAACATTCAAGACGGCACCGCACCATGAGGGCCCGCTGCAGGAGGTATCCCTTCACGGTAACCAATACGACTAAAAGTGATGGATACATAGGCACGAGAGATCACCCGATGATCGCCGTTGACGACCGGCACATCACTCCCGGAGAGTACGGCAGCCGGGTGTGCCGGAAAGGGCCGCGCAACCGCGAAGCGGGAAGCAGCACGAAGCCGGTGTGGCAGAGCGGTATAATGCCTTCGCCTGCAAAGCGAATGTTTGGGGGTTCGACTCCCTCCGCCGGCGTCCGATGGAGGAGATCGGTACTTGGACCTCTACAGTACGTTATCGAGAACCGTAGAGCCGCTCGTGACCCGTAACCCTGGCAGGGTATACTTATTCGTCTGCGGCCCGACGGTGTACGACTACTCGCACCTTGGTCACGCCAGGACCTACATCGTCTTTGACGTCCTGGCGAAGTACCTCCGGTGGACGGGGCTGGAAGTATTCTATCTCCAGAATATCACCGATGTCGACGACAAGATCATCAACCGCGCAAAGGAAGAGGGCGTGCCCCAGAGCGTACTCGCACGAACGTTTGAGGCCGCATACCTCCGGGACATGCGCTCCCTGGGAATCGATGCGGTGAGTTACCATGCCCGCGCCACCACGCATATCCCGGAGATCCTATCCCAGGCGGAGCGCCTGCTCGGGCGCGGCGCGGCATACGTCACAGAGGCCGGAGTCTATTTCGACGTGAGTACGTTCGAGCGCAACGGAGAGCTGTCCGGCCAGCATGGAACGGACCGCATCAGCCGGGTAACCGGCGAAGGAAAACGCACACCTCTGGACTTTGTGCTCTGGAAGTTCGGAGAATTCGGAGAGTATACCTGGGACTCCCCCTGGGGCCGGGGGCGGCCCGGGTGGCACATCGAGGATACTGCGGTCACCGAGAAATACTTCGGGCAGCAGTATGACATCCACGGCGGGGGGCTGGACCTGATCTTTCCCCACCATGAAGCGGAGATCGCGCAGATGGAATCGATGGAAGGAAAGCACCCGATGGTCAGGTATTGGATGCACACGGGATTCCTGACGGTCGAAGGGAAGAAAATGTCGAAATCGCTCGGCAACTTCATCACCGTCAGGGACGCGCTCAAGACCTGGAATAAAGACGTCCTGAGATATTATATTCTGCTGTCGCACTATCGGTCCCCGCTTCAGGCCACCGAAGAGGGAATAGCACATGCGGCGCGGGCGCTCGAACATATCCGTGCGGCTGCAAAAAAAGATGCCGGAGAGGACCGGGAAGGAAGAAAAGCGTTCATCGATGCCATGGAATCGGACCTCAACACACCGATGGCGCTCGCCGCCGTCCAGAAACTCGCCGCGAACGGGGATATCGGGGCTTTGAAAGAGTTCGGGGAGATCCTCGGAATAAATTTCCTGCGCGAGGCAAGCGTGCCCATACGCGTCCTTCAGGAGATCCGGGCGGAACTGCGCGCCAAAAAACAGTTCGAGGTCTCGGACATGATCCGCGAGCGGATGACGGCCGCCGGGATCACCGTAACCGACCCGTCGCTCTGATCGCGGTCCCGGCGGTGCGCCGCCGAACGCTGGCATCTCTTATTTCCCCATTGTCGGGCGCCCGGAACAGGACGCGGCAATAATTGCCCGAAATTGAGGAACTATCCCTTCTCCCTTCCAATACGGGAGTGTAACAACAAGCCTCTACCGGAATGCTCCGGGGATCTCCCTCCGGCGGCCCGTGATGATACTCGCGTGGCCGGCGGTTTTGGGCGAACGACTTTTTAGGATATGATACGAGTGACAGAAAAAAACACCCCCCACCGGGGACTTATGACCGACGCGGTCCATGCCGGGGAGACCCCCGATCCCGTGACGCGAGCGTCGGCTCCCGGCATCGTCACGTCGACAACGTTCCTCGCCGATGCCGGTGCTTCGTTCTCCGCCGAAGATTTCGGAGATGCAACTCCCTATCTGTACTCCCGCTGGAAGAACCCGACCGTGGATCAGCTGGAGCAGAAACTTGCCGCCCTCGAGGGGGCGGAGGCGGCCGTGGCGTTCGGAAGCGGCATGGCAGCCGTCACCGCGCTGCTCCTGTACAACCTCTCCGCGGGAGATCACCTCGTCATCAGCGACGTATCCTATGCCGCGACGGCGGAGATGACGAACGAACTCATCCCACGTCTGGGCATATCGGTCACGAAGGTCGACATGTCCGATCCGGAGAACCTCCGGGATGCACTCCGCCCGAATACCCGGCTCGTCTATGCGGAGACGCCGGCAAATCCGATCCTCCGTCTGACCGATATTGAAGCCGTCGCCGGCATTGCACATGAGAACGGGTCGAAGGTCGCCGTGGACGCCACCTTCGCCTCGCCCATAGGCATCCACCCGCTCGAACTTGGCGCCGACTATGTGATCCATTCCCTGACCAAGTACATCTGCGGGCACGGGGATGCCATCGGAGGTGCGGTTCTCGGGAACAGAAAAGACATGGCCGGCATCAGGAAAGAAGTCGAGATCCGGACCGGCGGAATATTAAGCCCGTTCAATGCCTGGCTCATCCAGCGGGGCGCATCGACCCTCCCCCTCCGGATGAAAGCCCACGAAACAGGGGCCCTTGCCGTTGCAAAGTTCCTGGAGGATCACCCGAAGGTGACCCGGGTCGTATATCCCGGCCTTGCTTCGCACCCCCAGCATGCTCTGGCGGCGCGCCAGCTCAAAAACTTCTCCGGTATGCTGACGTTTCAGGTAGCAGACGGTGCAAACGCTGCAAAGATCCTCGCCGACCGGCTCTCGATCATCCATTACGCCGTCTCGCTCGGCCACGTACGGAGCCTCGTCTTTTACCTTCCCACGGACGAGATGCTCCGGACCTCCTTCCGGATGACCCCGGCGCAGGAACGGTCGTACCGGGCGTTCGCGGGCGACGGGATCTTCCGGCTCTCGGTCGGTCTTGAGGACCCCGAGGACCTCTGCGCGGACCTTGAGTATGCCCTTGCAGGGGTCCCGTCAACTACCCCCCGCTAACGCAGCGACTGTAATTCTTGTCCAGCCAAACCAGGTCTGCTTGCAGGGGTCCCGTCAACTACCCCCCGCTAACGCAGGGGGCTTGCGGCTGGGGCCCCTTGCGGGGCACAGGGCTGCACTTTAATGTGTGCGAAGGTTGACGGTTCAAAAGACGTCCTTATTCGCACGGGACGGTTGACGCGGCCCCTACCGATTATCCGTGGGACCACGGAATCGCACCTAGCGGTGCTCACGCTCCCTTCGGTCGACGAATCCCTGGCTACTTTTCTCAAATGATTCAGAGCACCGTTGACGTCGGCATTGATCAGAGTATCCCGGGCACTCTGATACAACCCTCTCTTGACCCGCCGCGTTCTCCCGTAGGGAGGTTTCCGGATCGGGTCAAGGTTCAGAGCATCGACCTGCGAGGTGTAGGCTTCCGAGTGCGTATCGTCGAACCGGATCCCGAACAACTCGCACTTGCTCTTCAGTTTCTGCCGGAACTTGGGATAGGGGACCTGCACGAAGTTCTGGTTCCCCCGCTTGCCGTGATTGATCTTGTCCTTGATCCCGTCCCAGCGAGGGAGGATCACGGTGCCGATCCGGTGCTGGAGGGCATAGTTCACGATCCAGACTGCATATCGGTTCATCGCTTCCCCGATCCGGCAGTCCCGCTTTTTCAGCAGCCGGGCCTGCCGCTTCGTGATCCCACCGATTTTCTGCTTGTCCTTGATGCTCTGCAACCGCGCATTCTCCTTGTTGTACCACCGGTTAATTGACTTGATACGCTTACCGCCAAGAATGACGGCAGCCCCGGTGGCAGTGTCAACCATCGTCGCAAAGTTGGTGAGCCCGAGATCGATAGCGAGGTACTGGTTCGGATCAAGGTTTTGAGGCTGGTTCGGTACGGTGTAGCAGAACTCGATCTTGTACGCCTTCCCCCCGTTGACCGGCAGGATCGCGACTTCCCGGATCTGGTGCGGCTTGATGCACGGCGGGATCGGGAAGGTGAGTTCCTTCCCCGTCAGGCCATGCTGCTTCCTGAACGTGAGGGACATGCCGAGCGTCACGGACCCGTTGCGGATCGTCAGGTGCGCCCGGGGGAACGCCAGCTTGAACCGCCCATCTTTGGGGAGGTAGTGGGGAGGACTCGGACAGTACTCGAGCTGCCCCGTGCGATACAACTTCAGCAGTTCAAAGTAACTCTTGTATGCCTCTTCGACCGACCGGAGAGTCTGCTGGGCATTGTCGTTGTGCAGGAGGCCGAAGTTCTCGTTCGGCTTGGATTGAGCGTAGTTGCTGCACGCTTTGTAGGGGAAGTCCTTCTTCCGGGTAAACGGGAGGTAGGATCCGACCAGGATGTCAACCCCCGAGGTGAGATCCGGCCGGATCCCTTGAAGGATCTGGGTGTTTTCCTGGTGTGTAGCGTAGTGTTGCCGGACGTTGTACAGTCCTACGTTATACATGCTCTTGGCATGGTACGCGAGCGTATCGAGAATCTGGAACGTCTTCCGGGGAAGATGGAGATAATTGCTGACCACTCGCAGTGCCATTGATTCTAAGATTTGCCGCTCAGCGGTCTATAAGCTAACTCCCGCGGCGCGAAAGTGTACGGGGCTTGCTACGGGCAATTTCTCCCCCTGCTTGCGCAGGGGGCCTCCTTGCCCGACGAGGTGAATACGAAGGGTTGATCGAGACGCAGGCACGGGAATGGGGGATTCCCGTTGCCCCCCAGCCCGGTTTGCCAGCCTCACCTCTTCCCGGGGGCAATCTTTCAGAAAACGTCGGCGGACGGGACCGGCCCGTTGCTCAAAAACAGATCTGCAGTTCCATAAGTGCGATCGCGATGCTCACAACGATCACCGCCCCGTAGAAGACCACCGATCCGATCTCAAGCCAGGAGGTCCACCGGTTGCGTCTTTCAGCGGGGTCCGGACTGCCTCTGCTGCGGGTCATAATAGGTGGTTATGCCGGGTTCGACGATACTCCTTGGCGATGCGGCAATAATTGACGGCAATTTTCGGGGGGATCAACCGGTCAATTTGGCCGCGGGACCGAGCTTTTTAAACCGGGAAACGGATACCCCTACAGGCAGGCATCCTATCATGACAGAGGCACGTGACGAACATATTATAGAAGCGATCGGGAGGAGCCGCATCGTCATTCGCGGGGGAGAGGTCGTCGAGGTCGGCGAAGCGCGGATAAAAGAATGCCCCCTTGCAAAACGGTTTGCCCTTCCCGTTCCTGAAATCACGAAAGACGCCGTGAAAGCAAACATCGAGAACCGCATCAAGACCTGGGGGATGTGTACGCCGGAGCGGGAGGTGCTGGACACCCGGGAGTTCGTCGGGTTCGGGGCGTCCGAGATCCTGAGTTTCGGTCTTTTTGCCGGATTTATCGATGCGGTCGTCCTTGCCTGCGACGGTGCCGGGACCGTCATCGTGACAACACCCGCCCTCGTACAGGGGATCGGCGGGAGAATGTCCGGTCTCGTCGCAACAACCCCTTACCCGGAAGTGATCCGGCGAATCGAGGAGAGCGGCGGGGTTGTGATCGATAAGGCCCACGCACGCCTGGACCAGGCCGCCGGCGTCGAACGTGCCTACGAATTGGGGTATAGCAGCGTTGCGGTGACGGTCGCGCGGGCCGAGGATGCAAAGAATATCCGGAGGCTCTATCCGGACGCCGTCATCTTCGGGGTTCACGTCACGGGGCTGACCCCGGACGAAGCAGAGGTATTCGCCGCCTCGGCGGACATGATGACCGCCTGCGCCTCGAAGACCGTCAGGGAGATTGTCGGCCGGAACGCTTCTCTGCAGGCCGGTATCTCAATCCCGATCTTTATTCTCACGGCGAAGGCAAAGGACCTGGTCCTCGAAAAGATCCGCCGGAGCAGCGAGGGGGTGCTGATCAAACCCACGAGTCTCCCGGCGCTCGGGGAACGGCAGCCGGACCCGCTTGTCTGACAATCCAGAACCGCTGATGCCTTTGACTCCCCTCCCATAGGCGGGTCGCCCCGGGGAGGCTTTACCCGCCCTCCTCCCCGTCCGGGCGCTCGTCGTCGTCTTCGTCGTCCCCGGAGGGGAGAACTTCACGGAGGGTAAACCGGAACGCCGCGCCGAGATCCGGCCGCCCCTCGACCCGGTCTTCCACCCGGATAGTGCCGCCGTAGCGTTCGATGAGAGTGCGGACGATGAAGAGCCCGAGCCCGTCGCCGCACCCATCGACCCGCCCGCGCTCGAACCGGTGGAAGATCGACTCCTTCATCCCGTCCGGGATGCCCGGCCCGGTATCCTCGACCGAGACCAGCACGCTCTCGCCGTCATACTCTTCTACCCGAATGGCGACCCTGACACCCGATCCGCCGAACCTGACGGCATTCCTGATGAGGTTCGTGAACACTTCCGGGAGGAGGTCGTCCCCCCAGATCTGACAGGAGGCGCCGCCGAACTCAATCGTAACACCCGGGAAGGCCGCCGCTTCCTTCCGGATGACGGCGCCAAGGTCGACCGGCCCGATATCGGGCGAATCATGATGGATGCGGCGGATCGTGGTGACGTTGCCGATGATCTCGGCGCTCTTGCGGATGCTGCTCTGGAACTTTCGGGCATACGGTGCAGCCTCTTCCCCGAGCGTCTCGAGGAGGAGATCGGCGTAGAGGCTGGAAACGTTCTCGGCATTCTTGATGTCGTGCGTCATGATGTCGAGGTAGAGGTTCGCCTCCCGGTTTGCCGCTTCCAGTTTCTTGTGGAGCATGCCCTTCAGGATGCCCGACCCGATCTCTTTACCTATCGTCTCAAGGAGCGTCCTCTCTTCGCGAGAGAAGGACTCCTTTTCCCTGCTCGCCACATAGACCGCCCCGACAACGACCGATTCGGCGATGAGAGGGATACACGCGAGCGCCGAGACTTCGAGCTCTTCGAGCAGCCCCGCCTCGATGGCGTTCTGGTCGGACTGCCGCTCGATGTAGCGGGGCTGGCCTGCGATGAAGATGAAGTTGAACGGCCAGTGATGGACCCGGAGGATGCGGTTTTGAGGCATATACGCCGGCGGCACGCCACGCTGATACTGCAGCAGGGCCCTTTTGCGCTCGGCATCGAGCATATAGACGATGCCGACGTGGAGACCCATCAGTTCAAGCGTCTTATCGAGCGACTCCTCCAGGAGTTCGGCAAGGGAGAGGGAGGAGGCAGAGACACTGATGATCCGGTTGAGTACCATGAGTTGCTTGTTCCGGACCCGGATCTCTTCTTCGGCACGTTTGCGCTCGGTGATATCCATCACGCTGGCAATCGAGCCCCGGAACCGGCCGGACCCGTCGGTGAACGGGGACACAAACACCAGTGCGGTGATGCGGGAGCCCTCCTTCCGGACGAAGTCGCACTCGAACTGTTCCCGGCTGCCGCCCTTCAGGCGACGCAGGCGGTCCTGCATCACGGCAACACAGGAAGGAGGAAGGTATGAATAAAGCGGCGTCCCAATCATCTCTTCCGGGGCATAGTCGAGCATCTCCGCCATCCGGGGGTTGACAAACGACGTGCAGGCATCCGGATCGGACACCCAGATCCCCTCGCTGAGGCTCTCCACGACGAACCGGTATTTCTGCTCGCTCCGCCTGAGCGCCTCTTCCGCCCGCTTCCTGCCGGTAATATCGAGAATCCCGGCAATACAGCCCCCGAAAGCGCCGGCGGCGTCGACGACCGGCGACGTGACCGCGAGCACGTGGACGCATCTCCCGTCGCTATGGCGGAGATCCAGTTCGAACTCACGCCCCTGATCGATCCCCCGGCAGAACGGGTTCTTTGCGGCCGGGTCGGGAACGCCTGCGGGATCGAAGAATCCGGCGACCGGCAACCCGACCAGGCGCGCCGCCGGATAACCGAGGATCTCCTCCATACGCGGATTTGCGAAGGTGATGATACCGGCCCTGTCCACGGTGAGGACACCCTCGTTGAGGTTCTCGACCAGCCTGCGGTACATCGCTTCCGAGTGCTGGAGCGCACGTTCCGCCTGCACACGCTCCTTCGCGTACCTGACGGCCCGACAGAGCAACTCCGCATCCATCTTATCTTTGACCAGGTAATCCTGCGCGCCACGCTGCATCGCACGGAGTACGGCGGGATCGTCGCCTTCCGCGGTCAGCACGATGATCGGGGTATCGGGCGCCGCTTCCCGCAGCCGGTCAAAGACCGCCGTCCCGCGGCCGCCCGGGAGGTCGAGGTTAAAGAGCACGACTCCAGCGCCCCCCTCCGATATCGCGGCAAGCCCGTTTTCGGGGTGTTCGCAGTGCACCAGTTCAATCTCGCTCCCGCATTCCCCGAGCATCTCCCGGATGCGCCGGGAGTCGCCGGGGCTCTCCCCGATCAACAGCACCCTCAGCGGTCCGCTCAGGGTCTCGCTCATATACAGGGCCCGATACCCGTCCGCATCAGCCGTCAATTCAGATATCCCTGCTGAAGTCGGTTGCCGCCGCGTTTCACGATCATCTGCCATGAGGATGTTCTCCGGACACGCATTGCTCTGTTCTTCCGTATGGGGGACCGGCAGACCAGGGATATCCCGGCGGGATACGACCCGACCGCATCCCTGGCGGGCAAAATCTGCGATCCATTCTCTTAATAGTAGGTACCGTTCTGGAGGATTTATACCTCCTTTTTTTAATCTCTGGAGTGAGAGAGCCAGACGGGGAGATCTCCCCCACGGATGGATCGTGTCCCTTTCCATCTTCGAACCCGGGTCGAAGAACTCCGCACCCTCCTTTGTCGAGAAGGCATCTCTGGAAACAATTGGAATACCAGGGCTGGGTGTTCTCAACGGTCCCGGATTCGCGGAATGGCGGCGATGGAGGAAACCCGGCACGTCAATGCCCCGATAGCGATAGACCTGCTGACTTACGGAATATTCCGGGATGACCCTCTGATAAATACCGGCGCCCGGTTTTACGGCGCTCCATCTACCGGCTGCGCAATCTCGACCTGAGACGCCATCAAGCGGGAGAAGGCCCCGCCGCTCTCCATCAATTCATCGAACCACCCTGTCTCCGCAACCTGCCCCTCTTCCAGCATGATGATCCGGTCGGCAGACCGGATCGTCGAGGGCCGGTGCGCCACAATGAGTGTCGTCCTCCCCCGGCTGACCTCCCTGACGGCTTTGCGAACGTTCATCTCCGACTCGGTATCCAGGCTGGACACGGCCTCGTCCATCACCAGTATGGGAGCGCCCTTCAGGAACGCCCTCGCGATCGCGATGCGTTGCCGCTGTCCGCCCGACAGCGTGGCCCCCCGCTCCCCAAGCACCGTGTCCCACCGGTCGGGCAGCGCCGTGATGAAGTCGAGAGCGAAGGCTCGACGAGCCGCATCTTCAACTTCGGCGTCCGTGGCGTCGCCGCGACCGATGCGAATATTCTCCCTCACGGAGATGTTGAAGAGATAAACGTCCTGCGGGACGTAGGCGATCATGCCCCGAAGATATTCCTGCGGGAAGTCGCGGATGTCGTGGCCGCCGACCCTGACGGAGCCGGCCGTCGGGTCCCAGAGTCTCAGCAGCAGGTAGGTACACGTCGACTTCCCGGCGCCGGAGCAGCCCACCAGGGCGACGGTCTCTCCCGGCGACACCCCGAACGTCACTCCCCTCAGCACTTCGGGCAGCTTCGGAGCATAACGAAAACGGATGTCCTCGAAATTGATCGTCGGAACGATCGGCCCTCCGGGCGGGGACGCGACACGGTCGATCACCGTGGGCTGCGTGTTCATTATGTCCATGACTCGTTCGGCCGCGGCGGACGTCTGGCTCAGCTGCCGGGCGATGTTCATCAGGTGCATGACGGGCATGAACGCCATCGCCGCAAGGACCGTGGCGGCCGGATACAACGCCATATCCATGTGCCCCTGCGTCGTCAGCCACCCGCCCAGCGCGACCGTGACGATCATCCCCGCCGCCAGCAGGGCGTCGCCGGACCCGCGCTCCAGGCCGCTGCGGCCTTCATAGGAGACGTATGCGTCCGAGTATCGCTGCTGGCCGGTGTCCAGCCGTTTTGTCGCCTGCTCCATGGCCCCGAAGGTCACGATCTCCCGGAGGCCCTGCACGCCGTCGATCACGTCCGCGCTCATCTCCCCTGCGGACGCCCGATACTCCCGGCCCTGCTCCTCCGCCCGCCGGGCGAACCAGTCGGGTACGGTCACCGCGGCAACGAGGAACGGTGCCAGTGCAATCATGAGGCTCCAGTGGATCGCCCCGATGACGAGCAGCGTGATGGGAGTCACCACGATCGCCTGCAAAAATTCCGGCAGCGTGTGTGCGATGTAGAGTTCGAGCAGGTTGACGTCGGAAAGCGCCGATCTCGCCAGATCCCCCGATCGCCGCTCGATCACGTATGCGGGCGCGAGTTTGTCGAGTTTCTTGTACAGCGCTTTGCGGATTTCAGCAAGCGATCGGAAGGCTATGACGTGGGACCAGTAGATGTTGACATTCGAGAGAATAAACTGCATGACGGTGAAGAGGACAAGCAGGGTGATCGTCATCCATTGATCGGCGATCGCGGCTCCCGTGAGCACCGCGCCCACCAGGTATGCGCCGGCCAATGCCGCCAGTATGCCGAGCGTCTGTATGATCACGCTGGCGATCCGTACTTTTTGCAGGGGCAGCCGGTATGTGCCCAGCAGGCGATCTATGACCCGGACTTTCCGGAATACCCGGCCGACGGGCAGGCTGTGATCACCGTGGTGCTCGTGGCTCATACGCATTCCCCCTCGGCCATGAGCAGAGCGTGGTAGTTGCCGTTGCAGCGGCTGAGGTCGGTGTGGGACCCCGACTCGACCATCCGACCCTTCTCCATCACGTAGATCCTGTCGGCGTCGCGTACGGCCGAGAGCCGGTGAGAGATGACGATGGTCGTCCTGTCGCGGGAAACCCGGTCGACAGCCTCCCGGATCAGGGATTCATTGGCGACGTCCACGCTGGAGGTCGCCTCGTCCAGCACGAGGACGGGTGCGCCCTTCAAGACGGCCCGGGCTATGGCAATGCGCTGGCGTTCGCCGCCGGACAACTTTACGCCCCTCTCCCCCACCACGGTATCGTAGCCCCGGGGGAGCGCGGCGATGAACTCGTGGGCCAAAGCGGTTCTGGCCGCGCTCTCCAGGTCCTCCCGGGAGGCGCCCGGCTTTGCCAGCAGGAGGTTGTCGCGTACGGTGCCGTGAAACAGGTACGTGTCCTGGGACACGACGGAATACATGGCACGCAGGTGTTCCGGCCGGATGCGCCGGATGTCCTCGCCCCCGAGCCGGATCACCCCCTCCTGAGGATCGAAAAACCGCAGCAACAGCGACGTCACCGTCGTTTTACCGCTGCCCGAGCGGCCGACAATGGCCACTTTTTCTCCGGGCTGCACGGCAAACGAGAGGTTGTCCACGGCGGGAGCATCCCCTTCCCGGTACCGGAACGTGACGCCCTCAAAGACGATCGCCGGCTCCAGCTTCTTGGGGGCGACGGGATCGGCCGGCGCGGGGGCAGGGGGGACGGCCTCGAAGATATCGAGAACCCCCTCGGCAGCGCCCATGCCTGCAAACGAGAAGTGGATCGTCTGCCGGAGATCGGCCACCGGCCGCAGCGCTTCCCTGACCAGGAGGAGCACGAAAAGCAGGCCTCCTGCCGAGAGGCTGCCTGCATCCATGCGCAACGCGCCGATCACGATAGCCACCGTGCCGCCTATCGCCGCGATCAGCCCCAGGGGCACGCCCCAGAGGACCTCATCCTTGAGTATGCCGATCTCCGCATCGTACAGGGTGTTCGTCTTCCGGTACAGCTGCTCGCCGTGCCGCTCGCTGGCGTTGAACGACTTCAGCGTGACGATGCCCTGGATGTTGTCGACGTATTCCGCGAAGAGACGCGGCATGGCGACAAACCAGACGCGGATCCCGGACCCGACTCCCCGGTAGATGGCGAGCGGCTGGAGCAGCGAGGCGACCATCATCGCCCCGACGACGAGGCCGATGATCACGTCGACGTAGAGCAGGATCGCCATGATCGAGAGGCCTGCCAGGGACGACACGATCACCTGCGGCAGGAACCGCCCGTAATAGTTCTGAAGGGCTTCCGCTCCGTCGACGATCGTCGCCTGCACGACGCCGCTCTTCTGGGTGAGCATCCAGCCCGGGCCGAGTTCGTACAGCTTGCGGTACATGCGCCGGCGGAGCGATACGGCAATGTTGGTCGCGGCCCTGGCTGCTACCCGGTCGTTGGCCCAGATCATCGCCCACCGGAGGGCAATGACGAGAGCCAGCCCGGCAAAGAGGGGTATCGATCCGGCAATCGGCCTGCCGGAGAAGACGGCCTCGATGATGAGCGCGATGAGAACGCCCTGGGCTATGTAACTCGATGCGATCAGGAGGCCGAGCGCAATGACGCTCCACAGCCTGCCGTACTCTCCCCTGCCCATCGCCAGCACCCGGGGGTCGAACAGCCGCATGTGGCCGGCGCCGCTCGTCACCGAGAGTCCGCGCCTGGATTCTACCTTCGTATACTCTTCGACGATCTTCGACTCTTCAGTCATCCCGTACACCTTTCGCGCCGGACGTCGTCCGGCGAAATCACTCCGTGAGGTTGTAGGAAATGCGGGCGGCGATTACCGAAACCCGCGATCGTTCATTTCGTGCCGCAAACAGCATAGTAATTGTACTTGTAACTGATCTTATACCGAAACGGCATGTGCCTTTTCTGGATCTCGATCAGGTCGGCCAGGTTCTCCGTCCCGATACCCCGTAGCCCGGCATTCTCCATGTACGCCCGGATCGTATCCGCCGATATGCCTCTCGAGTGGGGTAACGTCGAGTTCAGTTCTGGCGAATACCTGTCCTTTGATATGTCGTTCCTTTCGACGACCAGGATCAGGAAGTCCCCGATCTTCCGGCGCAGGCGCGTCTCCAGACTGCCGTCGTTCCATAAGCTGTCTACGATCGCCAGCGTTCCCCCCTCCTTGAGTGCCCGTGTCCAGCCGGTTACCGCGTTCTGGGGGTTCGGCAGCGTCCACAGCACGTGTCTGGTCACGACAGCGTCGAACGAGCTGTTTTCGAAGGGAGGGGTCTCGGCATCGCCGATCATGAACCTCGCGTCGACTCCGCGGCCGGCCTGCGCCATCGCCTTTGCTTTCGATGCGGCCCGATCGAGCATTTTTTCAGAGAGGTCGATGCCCGTCACCGTATGACCCATCCCGGCAAGCAGCAGGCTGATCTCCCCCGTGCCGCACCCGACGTCCAGCACGTTCAGCCGCTCCCCGGGGAGGATCCGCTCAAACAACGCCTTCCAGAAGGCGACCTCTTCATCGCTCTTGATGCCGTGACCGTGATAGTTGTCGTACCGCTGCGATGAGTAATCCCATCGTTTCGCGATCTCGCCCTTGATCTGGTCCTCGCTTAACGTCATGTTTCATCATCCTCGTCGTGGTTCTTCGGGGTAATGCCCGACACCAGGTAAGTCGGGTGATCATTGGCATATTTCATGTACCAGGGCAGCCGTCTTCTCTGTGCAACCCTGATCGGCTCGAGGTCGGTAACGGTGATGCCGGTCGCGCCGGCCCCGGACAGATATGCGACGATCTGCTCCTTCTCGACCCCGTGCGGGTTCGGGAGGCCGGCGCTGACGTCTTCGGTGTAGTCATAGGTAAAGGGGTTCTTACCGTACCTGACGAATCGGTAGGTGTGGTAGGTCGCCGCAGAGACCTTCGGAAGCAGGCCTTTCGTGACCCATTTGCCGTCGATGATGACGATCGTCCCGCCCGGCCTCACGACCCTCACCCATTCCCGCACCGCTTTTTCCGGGTCGACCATCGTCCACAGGACATACCGGGCGGTGACGCAGTCGAAGGTTCCGTCCTCAAACGGGAGGTTCTCCACATCGCCCTCCAGGAACCTGACGGCCGAACCGCCGGCCAGTGCCTTCTTCCTGGCGACCTCCATCATCCCCCGGCTGAAGTCGACGCCGGTGACGCTGTAGCCCAGCTCCGCCAGCAGCAGCGCGATGACTCCGGTTCCCGTGCCGACGTCCAGTATCTTCTTCGGCCCGGACCCGATCGCCCGCGATAGATTCTCTTTCCACAGGAGTCTCTCCTCATCGCCGCCCGATCCCGGCGCCGTGTCGTAGAACCGGCTCCCGTAGTCCCAGTACCTTCGCACTCCGTTCTTGACCCTTTCCGGTTCTTTCCTATCCGTTTCCATGCTATCAACTCATCATTTTCCGGAACCGCACCTTCTGACGGAATTGATCGGTATGACCTGCGGTATCCCTTCATCGTCGATGGTCACCCGGGCATTGACGCCGTAGACGTTCCGGATCATCTCTTCCGTGATCACCGACTCCGGACTTCCCGTCGCCTCAACCATCCCGTAGTTCAGCAGCACGATCCTGTCCCCGTATCTCGCAGCCAGGTTGAGGTCGTGCAGGGCGACGACCGTCGTCATGTTCGTGTCTTTTTGTGATCGTCCTGATCAGGTCGAAGAGTTCGAGCTGGTGCTGGAGGTCCAGCGAGTTCGTGGGCTCGTCCATGAGAAGGACCGCCGGTTTCTTGGCGATCGATTGGGCGATGGAGACCATCTGTTTCTGCCCGCCGCTGAGCTCGTTCAGGGGCACCTTCGCCAGCTCTTCGATCCCCAGATTTTCCAGCGCATCCAGCGTCAGCGAGAGGTCTTCGTCGGTGACCGTCCAGCTGAGCGAGTTCAGCCTCCCCAGCAGGACCGCCTCGAACACGGTCAGCGCCGCGTTGCTGGAAGAGTCCTGGGGCAGATAGCTGACGGCCTGCAGGAGATCGTCGTTTCCGTATGCCTTCAGGTCTTTCCCGTCCAGCAGGATGGATCCTTCCGGCTTCAGTATCCCGCAGAGACACCTCAGCAGCGTGGACTTCCCCGCGGCGTTCGGCCCGATGACCGCCGTGACCATCGGCTCGGCAATGATGCACACATCGTTCAGGACCGGGTCGGCCCTGTAGCGAAACGACAGGTGCTTTGCCTCCAGCTTCACCAGTATCCCCTCTTTCGCGAAAAGATCAGCCAGATAAAGAACGGTATCCCGATGAACGACGTGAGGACGCCGATGGGAAATATGATGCCGGGCACGACGAGTTTGCTCAGGATCGAGGCGATAGAGAGCATGAGGGCCCCGAACAGGGCGGAGAGCGGCAGAAAGAACCGATGGTCCTCGCCCACGAGCATCCGGGAGATGTGCGGCACAACAAGGCCGACAAAGCCGATGCTGCCAACGAAGGCCACCGCTGTGGCCGTGAGGACCGAGATCAGGACAAAACCCTTCAGCCGCAGCCGCTCAACGTTGACCCCGAGGCTTTTTGCCTTATCTTCCCCCATCCGGAGCGTCGTGAGTTTCCAGGTGTCGATCATGACCACCGGGACGACCACCAGCAGGATCACGGCCATGATGCCGAGTTTGGTCCAGGTGGCCTTCGTCAGGCTGCCGAACATCCAGAATACGATCGCCTGGATCTGCTCGGGGTTTCCAAGGTACTGCATCAGCATCAGCAGCGAATCGAACATGAACAGCACCGCGATCCCGGCGAGCACGATCGTCTCCGTCGACGCCCTCTTCAGCCGGGCCGCCGCGTAGATCATCATGCAGCAGAGGAGGGAAAAGACGAAGGCGTTGGCCGGGACCAGCACCGTCTCCGCGAACGGTACCACGCCTACGCCGAGCACGACCGCCAGCGCCGCGCCGAACCCCGCAGCCGACGATATGCCCAGCGTGTACGGGCTCGCCAGCGGGTTGTTCAGGATGGTCTGCATCATAGCACCCGCCATGCCGAGCGCCGCACCGATCACGACGGCCATCAGGGCGACGGGCAGCCGGAACGTCCAGACGATGGCATAGAGGGATGAATCGCTTGTTCCGGGAGAGAGGATCGTCGAGACGACGCTGTCAAGGGACAGGGAGGCCGGTCCCGTCATGACGTCGACGATGACGGCAAGAACGATTACGGACGCAGTCAGAAGCAGGAAAAACAATTTTTGTCCCGCTATCTCACCGTATATCGACTTCGCCTCGACGTTCATGTTTTAACGCTTCTCCTCAAGACAACACGCCTCGCCCGCACATGCCCTTTCAGGAATAGCGATAGACGAACGTGCCGCTGTAGTCTACGGGCATGAACCTATCGTGGTACTCCCTGAGGACCGCATCCGGGTCGACGTCCCCGAACAGGTCCGGGTAAAACCACTTGGCGAAGGCCTCCAGCGCCGCGAAGTTGTAGATGCTAAAGCAGTAGCCGTGATAGATCCCGTAAACCTCGTGATTTTTAACGGCGTTTATCGTGTCCCACCCGGGACGCTGAACGAACCCGGTCATGGTGCTCCGGGCCACCTCCGGCGTCGTGGTGTATCCGAGCTTCAACGAACCGGGGGTAGACCAGTTCCTGCCGGTCAGTATGATGGTGTCGGGATTCCGGCTGATGAGATACTCCGGGCTCAGCGCCTTGCTTGTACCGGCCAGAAGAGGTTCCGCGATGTTCTTCCCGCCCGCCTTCTTCACGATCGAGCCCCAGCTCACGTCGCCGTAGGAGATGCCGTAGTCTGAGGGGTCCTTGCTCGCACATTCGATGTAGACGCTGGGCCCGGTTCCGTTAACGGTAGCCAGGCGTGAGTACACGATGCCGGTCTGCTCGTTGTAAAAGTCCACGATCTCTCGGGCCCGATCTTCTCTATCCAGGATCTTTCCCAGCAGCAGCATGCTCTTCGTGGAGTTCACCATCGGGTCCATGTAGAAGTCCACGAAGACCACGGGAATTCCCACCAGCTCCAGTTTGGTCAGGGCATCCGCAGTCGCATCTCCGGCCCATGTAAATTGCCAGTTATGCATGATGACGACGTCGGGCTCAAGCGAGATCACCTTCTCGATGCTGAACGTACCGTCGTCCAGCGACCCGACATCCGGTATCTCGGCCAGCTGCGGATACTTTGCCACGAACACAGCGTATTCGTCCCCGGCGTTCTGCTTGATATCCCTGTCCCAGCCGACGATCTTCTCGGCGAAACCGTCCCCTACGATCGCCGCGAGTTCGGCCGTCTTCGAGGACTCCGTCAGTACGATCCGTTCCACCGGAGCGTTCAGCGTCACCGTCCTGCCGGTCATGTCCGTGACGGTCAGCCCGGATTTTTCCGTGCTGTCGACAGGTTTATCGAACGTATTCCCGTATACGGCAAACCCTATCGCAACGACGACCACAATCACGACGCTAACCACCGCGATTATGCTGTAATTGATTTTAACCATGAGATCACCACGATATCGATTGATATTCCGACCGTTGTGAAAGCTGACGGCAATTTGCTCGATTCGCTTGCCCGTCCTAGTATATCAAAAGAAGAGTATTAATATTTTTTGTATAAATAACAAAATGTATTGGAAATGATTATTATATTATCCTATAATATCATTGATTATTCAATAGTTCATATCAACGATGCCTCCGATAACGGCTGAGATCATCCTTCATCGATACAACCAAAACCGGCGGAGCAGGAACAATGGCCCGGTCAACCGGAGAGATGAAAAACACCCGAAGCAGGAAGACCAGGCAACTTCGATCCAGAGACTTATAAGAAGCACTCTGCGGCGGAACACTTTTCAGCGGATCGAGGCAGTTAAGAAGATCGCTCCATACTACAGGCGATACGAAAATCCATACCCGGGACTGATTCGCCCGGATGCACCGCCATGATCGGGAGAGCGCTGGGATGACCTCGATGAGAGCGATTGCGGACGCGATCAAAAGCAGGAAAGAGAATCTCTTTCCCGCGACCCCATCGTATATCCATTTTGCCTTGAATTTCATTTTTAACGCTTTTCCTCAAGGCAGCACACTTCGTCGGTACGCACGTGCCCTTCAGTAATAACTGCAGACGAACGTGCCGCTGTAGTCGATGGGCATGAACCTATCGTGGTACTCTTTGATCGTGGCATCCGGGTCGACGTCCTTGAACTCCTCCGGATAGAACCACTTGGCAAAAGCTTCCAGCATTATGAAATTATACACACTGAAGGTGTAGCCCTGATGAATGGCATAGATCTTTTGGTTTTTGACGGCATTGATCGAATCCCATCCCGGGCGCGCCAGGTATCCGTCCATCGTCCTCCGGGTATCCTCCGGCGTTGATGTGTACCCCATCCTTATCGATCCCGGCGTAGACCAATTCCTGCCCGTCAGTATGATGATATCCGGGCTCTTGCTGATGAGATACTCCGGGTTGAGTGGTTTGCCGCTTTTTCCTAATAACGGCTCGGCAATATTGTCGCCGCCGGCTTTCTTCACGATAGATCCCCATCCCGCATCGCCTTCAGTTATATCGTACTCGGACGGGCCCCGATATCCTTGTTCGACGTATACGCTGGGTTTGGTTCCGTTCATGGTAGCCAGGCGGGAATAAACGGCATCGACATGGTTATTGTAAAAGTCCACGATCTCTCGGGCCCGATCTTCTCTATCCAGGATCTTTCCCAGCAGCAGCATGCTCTTCGTGGAGTTCACCATCGGGTCCATGTAGAAGTCCACGAAGACCACGGGAATTCCCACCAGCTCCAGTTTGGTCAGGGCATCCGCAGTCGCATCTCCGGCCCATGTAAATTGCCAGTTATGCATGATGACGACGTCGGGCTCAAGCGAGATCACCTTCTCGATGCTGAACGTACCGTCGTCCAGCGACCCGACGTCCGGTATCTCGGCCAGCTGAGGATACCTGGCTACGAACATGGCGTATTCGTCCCCGGCGTTCTGCTTGATATCGTTGTCCCAGCCGACGATCTTCTCGGCAAAACCGTCTCCTGCGATCGCCGCGAGTTCGGCGGTCTTTGAGGACTCCATCAGCACGATCCGCTCAACAGGACTGTTCAGCGTCACCGTCCTGCCCTCCATGTCCGTGAGGGTCATCCCGGATTTTTCCGGGCCGGCAGGTTTATTGAACGTATTCCCGGATACGGCAAACCCTATCGCAACGGCGACCACGATCACGATGCTGATCGCCACGACTGTGCTGTAATTGATCTTTACCATGAGATCACCACGATATCGATTGACGTTCAGCCGTCATAGGGGCTGACGGCAATTTGCTTATGATGCGCTTGCTTTCCCTGATGTAGGGACAAAGGGCATTAAAAACTTTCATATAATTGTCAAAACGTGTTATTAATTTAAATATGGATATGTTTTAGTGTTATATCCATAGATTGTCTCGGTAAGATGCTTTTTTAAAACGTAACGGGGCTAGACGTTGCAGGTGCCCGGTCACGGCATCGACAAAAAGGGTTTGCACCTGCAGATCAACCGACCATCTCCGCGCCCGAAAGACTGCGGTATTTATATCGCGCGGCACTGGCTCAGCCCCAGACAGTCCCGTTCGGAGTGGTTCACTCAAACCGGTCGTCCGAGGTTCTGATCGGTATGGCTACGATGAACTGTTTTCAGGAGGATCGCTCCACGGTCCAGACGATGTGAGTACTCGTCTCCGGGACGGGTTCGTGAGCCACCCCTAAAAATTGAAGCGGGTTACTTCCCCTTCCTCTTCCGCAGCCGCGCGATCTCATCGCCGCCCGGAACCTTTACCACAAACGTCCCATGGCAAGGCTTGGTGTAGGGGAATATGAGGTGCTCGCCCTCCACGCCGACGTAGAGCGGCGCGACGCCGATGATGTGGACGTCAAATATCTTGTAGCCCGGCTCGACCTCGTAATACTCCCGGACGTTCTTCTTGATATACTCCCGCGCCTCCCGGAAAGAGGTCTGGGAGAGAACGACCTCGGGTTTCATCGCTTCTAGACAGCCGCCCATTGCTGCATCACCTCGTCGAGTTTCCGCCGTAGCGGCATGGGGTTGTGCACGGCCCGCGCCGCGACGACCTCACAGGGGAACTCGATCTCTCCGGCGAGTTCTTCCGCGTGTTCCCCGAAGATGAGCGCATACAGCCGCGCCTTCGAGATGTAGGCCATGGTGCCCGCGTAGGCAACCCCGGAATCGTTGTGGATGAAGACGAAGCAGAGGTCGAAGTCACGCACTTTCCCCGTAATTTCGTCGATCGTGTCGTCAAGGTCGTTCATCTCCGAAAGGTAGTGCCGGCCCGGGTCGGCCGTTTCTATCAGTTTCCTGGCCGCCGCCGTCCCGGCAACCACCGGCCGGACGCCACGCTGCTTCAAGCCGTATGCGAGGTAGAGCGCCACACTCGTCTGGACGGGCACCTGCGGGCACCCGAGCAGGATCAGCGCCGTTTTTTCGTCGTTCTCCGTCATGATCTCTCCAGTGTTCTCAGGACCTCGGGCACCCGTTCCGGGTGCGTGTAGATCGTGAACCGCTCTCCCCGCGAGAAGCAGACCAGCGTGATCCCCGCCCGCTCTGCCGTCTGGATGCCGCGGTCGGTCGAGGCGGCGCGGGAGACGATGACCGGGATCCCCGCGTTCGCCGCCTTTGCAACCATCCCCGCAGGCTGCCTTCCCGTACACCCGAGGATGCAGGTCGAGCGGTCCAGCCCCCGGAGGGCCGCGTAGCCCACGACCTTGTCGACGGTGTTGTGCCTGCCGACGTCGCATGCCCGGGTGATGAGTTCGCCGTTGCAGAAGAGGACCGAACAGTGCACGGCGCCGGTCTTTTTCCAGGTATCGGACTCGACCGCCGCCGTGACTGCACGGATACCGTCCGCCGTGACGGTGATCGACGAGGCGACCGGTTTGGGCTCGCCGAGCACGCGGTAGCCGCCGGACGACTCCACCTCCAGCCGGATCTCCTTCCCGACCGGGGCGGTGATGTGCACGTCCTTCCCGGAGACCTCCACCGAACTGATGGTATCGGTCAGCCCTTCGCAGATGACGAACCCGGCTGCGAGGTCATCGAGGCGGTCGGGGCTTGCCACCAGGGTCGCGAGGTACTCCCCGTTCAGGAAGAGCCGGACGTGGTCTTCGAGGGTGATGTCGTCGTGGACCTCGTGCGCGCCGCCACCCGTCACCTGAATCCCGGTGCGACCGACGGTCTCCATCAGGATGTCTCCTCCCGGACCCAGTCCAGGTACGGGGCGTAACCGCCGACGATGGGTATGGCGATGATCTCGGGGAGGTCGTAACTGTGAAGTCCCCGGACCCTGGCGATGAGCGGGTCGAGCAGGCGGTACTGTGTCTTGACGATCAGGAGTTGTTCCGGCTCGCTGGAGACCCTGCCCTCCCACCGGAAGCAGGACCGAACAGGGGTAACGTTCACGCAGGCGGCCAACCGGGCATCGACGAGCGCCCTCGCCATCGTCTCCGCTTCTTCGGCGGGGACCGTGCAGAAGACTACAACATACTCCGGGAGAACCATGATGTTATCTTCGTAGCGTCCGTATTTAACCGTTCTCCGGCGCCCGGGCCGAGGGGCCGGAGCCGTGCAATGACCCCGGCTTCGGGGATGTCGCCGCCGCGCGTGGGTTCGTATGCGGGACGTGGGTCCCATTGGAGGTCCGGATACGGCGTCGGGCCGTAAGACCGCAACGTGTCACCGGTCCGCGGGGCCCGGGCAAGAAATTAGATAGGGTTCCGTGCGCAATACTCAGGGTAATGTACGCAAGACGCATGGATCACCTTCCCCCGTACCTTTTTGCACGCATTGACGCGATGAAAGAGGAGAAAATGCGCCAGGGTGTCGACGTCATCGATCTCGGCGTCGGCGACCCCGACCTCCCCACTCCGCCGCACATCGTGGAGGCGCTCTGCACCGCGGCCCGTGACCCGAAGAACCACCATTACCCCTCCTACACCGGCATGCTCGCCTACCGCGAGGCGGTGGCAGAGTGGTATCGCGGCCGGTTCGGGGTCGACCTGGACCCGAAGAAGGAAGCGCTCGCGCTCATCGGGTCGAAGGAAGGCATCGCCCACATCGCCGAGGCGTTCGTCAACCCCGGCGAGGTCGTCCTCGCCGCCGACCCCGGCTACCCCGTCTACAAGACCTCCACCCTCTTTGCCGAGGGAAAGGTCTACGAGATGCCCATCCGGGCGGAGAACAACTTCCTCCCGGTGCTTGAGGATATCCCCGCCGACGTGGTGAAGCAGGCGAAACTGCTCTTCATCAACTACCCGAACAACCCCACCGCGGCGACGGCGCCGCTCTCGTTCTTCGAGGAGGTCGTCGAGTTCGCGCGGGAGCACGAGATCGTCGTCGTCCACGACAACGCCTACTCCGAGATCACCTTCGACGGCTACCGGGCGCCCTCGTTCCTCGAGGCCGACGGCGCCATGGAGGTCGGGATCGAGACGCACTCCCTCTCAAAGACCTACAACATGACCGGGTGGCGCATCGGCATGGCCTGCGGGAACCCGCAAGTAGTCGCCGGGCTCGGCCGGGTCAAGACCAACGTCGACTCGGGTGCGTTCGACGCCATCCAGCACGCTGCGATAACCGCGCTCACCGGCCCCCAGGACTGCGTGCGGGAGGCCTGCTCGGTCTACCGGGAGCGCCGGGACGCGCTCGTTCGGGGACTCTCCGAGATCGGATTCGACGTCCGGGCACCGAAGGCCACCTTCTACGTCTGGGTGCCGGTCGACGACTGCATGGCGTTTGCCGCAAAACTCCTCGACCGGGCCGGGATCGTCGCGACTCCCGGAGTGGGCTTCGGCCGGAACGGCGAAGGGTTCGTCCGGTTCGCCATTACCCGGTCGATCGAGCGGATCAACGAGGCGGTGGACCGGATGCGGGGGCTCGGCCTGTGATCCTCCCCTCCCACCTCTCCGTCAGGAACGGCCGCCTCCGGATCGGCGAGCACGATACGGTTGACCTTGCCGACCGGTTCGGCACCCCGCTCTACGTCACCGACGAGGAGCGGATACAGGACAACTTCCGCCGCCTTTCGGGCGCCCTCACCGCGCGCTATCCGAAAGTCCGGGTGCTCTACGCCGCAAAGGCGAACGGCAACCTTGCGGTCTTCCGGACCCTCGCATCGATGGGCGCCGGGGCCGACGTCTTCTCCGCCGGGGAGGTCGCGCTCGCCCTCGCGGCGGGAATGCCTCCTGCGTCGCTCCTCTTCAACGGGAGCTCAAAGACCCCCGCCGACCTCGCTCTTGCGGTCGAGAAAGGCATCCGGGTCTCGGTGGACTCGCCCGACGAGCTCCGGCAGCTCGATGCCGCGGCCGGGGAGGCGGGAAAGACCGTCGATATCGCGTTCCGGGTCAACCCGGCGATCGACGTCCCCACCCACCCGAAGATCGCCACCGGTCTTGCGACAAGCAAGTTCGGCATCCCGGCGGGGCAGATCCTCCATGCCTACCGGGAGGCGCTCTCGCTCGAGCATACGAACCCGATCGGCATCCACTGCCACATCGGCTCGCAGATCCTCGCCGTGGAGCCCTTCGCCCATGAGGTCAGGGTCCTGATCGACGTCGCCCGCGACCTCATCGATATCGGCGTCGAACCCTCGTTCATCGATATCGGGGGAGGCCTCGGGATTCCCTACCGCCGGGAGACCGAACGGGCCCCGACGCCCGAAGACTACGCAGAAGCGGTCGTGCCGGTCTTCCTCCGGGGCATCCGGGAACTCGGGATCGAGCCCGAACTCTGGGTCGAACCGGGCCGATGGCTCGTCGCCGACTCGACGGTCCTCTTAACCCGGGTCAACTCAGTCAAGACCGCGCACAAAACCTTCGCGAACGTCGACGCCGGGTTCAACCTGCTCGTCCGGCCGACGATGTACGACGCCTACCACGAGGTCGTGGCGGCAAACAAGGCGGACGCCCCCGCCGCACGAGAGTACTCCGTTACGGGGCCGATCTGCGAGACGGGTGATATTCTTGCTAAAGATCGTCTGCTTCCCGAGCTGGCGGCCGGGGACATCATCGCGGTGCTGGACGCCGGTGCCTATGGGTTTGCCATGTCGTCCCAGTACAACAGCCGCCCCCGGTGCGCCGAAGTGCTCCTCGCAGGGAAGAAGGCGGCCCTGATGCGCCGGGCCGAGACGATCGACGACCTGACCGCCCCGATGGTGAGACCCTCCTGGCAGGCGTAAGGCCGGAGCGGCTGCCGTGAAGTTCCACTATCTTCTGGTCGACGACCTCCTCTCAGAGAAGGAGTTCGAGCACCGGGTTCTCGATAAGGTGGCGGAGTCGGGGGACCTCCTGGACGAACGGACGGCGGCGATGCTGGTCGTCAAAGAGATCGGGCGGGCGCACGTCCGGATACGCGATCTCGCCGCGTCTCCGAGCCTTGTCTGCTTCTTTGCAAAGGTGCTCGCCGTCGAGGGACCCCGGGAGTTCGAGCGGCCCGACGGCACGGCCGGCCTCGTCGCAAACGTGATAGTGGGCGACGAGACCGGCAGGGCCAGGCTGACACTCTGGGACGAGAAGGCCGGCGGCGTCCAGGAGATCGAGGCAGGAGACGTGCTCGAGATCCTCGGCCGGCCGAAGGGCGGGGGAAAGGTCCCCGACGTCACGGCCGTCGCGGTCCAGGAAGCGGCGTGCGAGATCGCCTGCGCGGAGACTGAACCCTCGGTACTTCCCGGACCGGGAGAAGATCTCGAAGTCAGGCTCATCGCCATCGGGAGCCCGCGGACGTTCAGGAGGCGCGACGGGAGCCCGGGAGAGATGATCGATGCGGTTATCGGGAATGAAGACGGCATCTTCCGGCTCGTCGCCTGGGCTCCTGATGCCCTGCTCGGGGTCGAGGCGGGAAGAAGCGTCGTCATCCGCGGCGCCGTTCTCCGGGAGAGCGACCGGGGCGTCGAGTACAGCCTCGGCGAGTCGGCATCCGTCTCGTACATCGACCGGGAGATCGCCGTCCCGACGGATGCCGTCGCGGACGTTGAGGAAGGAGGGACGTATTCGCTCGCCGGCACGGTTGTCCGCGTGCAGCCTCCTCATTCGTTTGTCACCCGGAGCGGAAGGACGTCCAGTGTCCGGAACCTTCTCCTCGCCGACGAAACCGGCGAGGTCCCGGTCGTCGTCTGGGGCGAGAGAGCAGACGAACTTCTGGCACCCGGCGACCGGATCGAGGTCTACAACGGTGCGGCGAAGCGGGGGCGGTACGGCGACCTCGAGGTGCACCTCTCGTGGGGAAGCGCTCTCGTCGTCCTCGCAAAAGAGGAGAAAGACGTGGAGGTAGAAGGGACGATCATCGCCACCCGGCAGGGGACCGCTCTTGAAACCGGCGACGCCTGCTACCTCCTCGCCGGGCCGTTGCCCGTCGGCTGCATGGTGCGCGCGAGAGGAACCGTGCATCGGGGCGTGATCACTTTGGACCACCTGGAGCCTGTGATTCCCGATCGGGAAGAACTGCAGCGCCGTCTGGATCGTCTCTCCCGGAAACCCTGATCCCGATCTTCACTTTCACCCCGCACGGCAAGCGACCTTTATGTCTCCCGCTATAGACTCTTAGTGTAACACAACAAGACCACGAGAGATCAAGTGAGGAATGAGATGTCAGAGATTGATCTTGAAGATTTACCCGGTGTCGGGACCACCACTGCCGATAAACTTCGCGAGGCCGGATACGGAACCGTTGAGAGCATTGCAACGGCCACAACGTCGGATCTCGCCGAAGCGGCCGAGATCGGCGAAGGGACCGCAAAAAAGGTGATCCTCGCCGCCCGGAAGATGGCGGATATCGGAGGCTTCAAAACAGGCCGGGATATCCTGGATAAGAGAAAAGATATCAAGAAACTCAAGACGCTGGTCCCCGAGTTCGACGAACTGATCGGCGGGGGTCTTGAGACGCAGGCGATCACGGAGGTTTACGGAGAATTCGGGTCCGGCAAGAGCCAGATCGTCCACCAGATGGCCGTCAACGCCCAGCTCCCGGAGGAACTCGGCGGCCTGCACGGGGGGGTCATCTACGTCGACACCGAGAACACGTTCCGCCCGGAACGTATCGAGCAGATGGTCAACGGCCTCCCGGAAGAGGCGGACATCGGGCCGCTCGAGGAGATCCTCGAGCGGATCCACGTCGCCCGGGCGCACAGTTCCGATCATCAGATGCTGCTCCTCGAGACCGCCCGGGAGCTCGCAAACGACCTCCGGACCACCGACTACCCGGTCAGGCTCTTCGTCATCGACTCGTTGACGTCGCTCTTCCGCTCGGAGTATGCGGGGCGCGGCACCCTCGCCGCCCGGCAGCAGAAACTGAACCGCCACATGCACGACCTCCTGAAACTGATCGACGACCACAACGCCGTCGGCCTCGTGACCAACCAGGTGATGTCGAACCCGGCCGTCCTCTTCGGCGACCCCACGAAACCGATCGGCGGCAATATCGTCGGGCATACCGCAACCTTCCGGCTCTACCTCCGTAAGAGCAAAGGGGGCAAACGGGTCGCCCGTCTGGTGGACAGCCCCAACCTCCCCGAAGGTGAGGCGGCGTTCATGGTCGAGCAGGCGGGGCTCAAACCGTGCTGAAGGCACTCGTTACGGACGTCGACGGCACCATCACCGACCGGCGGCGGCGCATCAACACCGCGGCCGTCGAGGCCGTCCGGACGCTCGTCGACGCCGGGATCACGGTGGTGTTTGCAAGCGGCAACATCGTCTGCTTCATGGACGCTCTCTGCAAGATGGTCGGGACGGACGGGACCATCATCGGCGAGAACGGCGGCGTCTACCGGAGGGGGTTTCCCGGCACTCTCCGCATCGCCGGCGACAGGGAGGCCTGCCTTGCAGCGTTTGAGGAACTCAAAGACTATTTCGCACGAAAAGACGTCGAACTCGAACCTTTCGGCGCACAGTACCGGTTCGCCGATGTGGCCTTCGCCCGAAACATCGATCCCGACGAGGCAAAAGCGGTCATCCGTGACCGCCGCCTCCCCGTCCGCGTGCTCGACACCGGGTTTGCAATCCACCTTCAGGCGCTCGGCGTGAGCAAGGGGACGGCGATGCGGGAACTCGCCGGCGAGATGGAGTTATCCCTCGCGGAGATACTGGCCGTCGGGGACTCGGAGAACGACATCGAGATGCTCAAAGCCGCCGGGATCGGTGTTGCTGTTGCAAATGCCCCGGCAGAGACCCGCTCGGCGGCGGACCTGGTCACCGAAAACGCCTACGGGGACGGGTTTGTAGAAGCGGTGAAAAAGTATTATCCCGATCTCTTCAGCAGGTAGCGGTCGACCACAATATAGTCTTTTATGTCCTTCACCGACTCAAACGGCACGAGCATCCGATCCCCGTCCATCCGGTAGCCGTCCGTCCTGAACGTATCGTCCGGTTTGACGATCAGGTCGACGACCTGCCCCGTGCTGAGGTCGATCATGATGTTCTTGATAACGCCAATGAGCATGCCGTCGTTACTCATCACCCGCTTTCTCGCAAGGGCGCGACTGAAGGTTTTACTCATACAGAACCGTGGGGTGTTTGTACTATATAAACATTCCAAATACCCCGAAATCCCGAAAAAACCCGATTAATGGATTTTTCACCGGGAAGAACGTCGCTGTCGCCCGGGTTCAATCGTTCCGGGGGCTGCAGCCGCATATCGGCCGGCGCGGAAAGGCCGCGAATCGCACCCGTACCCCGTTGTTTGACGCACAATGCCAGCGGACGACCCCGCAGAGAAGGCTCTTCAAACCGGACCGGAAAAGAGAAAGTAGGGTTTTCATCTTACGGTCTCGGCCGCCATCCGGACATCGGTGGCCTTGACCGTCTTTCTGCCCGCATGACCCGCCAGTTTGATCGCTTCTTTCGCGATCCTCGACGCGTACTGTTCCATCAGTTTTGCAAGCTCTTCGTTGGCATCGGAACTCACCCGCTCCGCGCCGGACTTTTTCACGATTCTGCCAACGGGTGCCAGAGGTATATCAGTCATGATCTCATTTCCCCCTTTTCATTGAGTTCTGTGCAATGTACTCTCACACAGAACTCGTTTGACAGAAGCACCATAGGTGCTCATATATAAATAGTTATCTGTCACCAGAGGGGTTCGAGGGCGAAATTCAGAACGGGGAGGGTATCAAAGTGAGGGAAAGACCCGAATAATATCGGTCTGAGTAACAATCCCGATGGGCTTACCGTCCTCGACCACAATCAGCCTCCCGATCTCCCGTTCCTTGAACCGGCCCACGAGTTCGTAGAGCCGGATCGACGACGGCGCTTTCACCACATCGGCGGTCATGACTTCTGAGGCAGGCGAATCCAGCGTCAGGCCCTCATCCAGGCCCCGGGCGATATCGCTCAACGTCACGATGCCCGCGAGGCGGCCGTCCTCCATCACCGGCGCCCCGTGAATGCGGTGCGTATTGAAGAGGCGGACGGCATCCCGGAGGGTGGCGGAGAGCGGCAGGGTCAGGAGCGGTGTGCTCATATAGTGCTTGATCGACTGTTTCGGGAGGGATATCATCTCCGAGACGCTGATCAGGAGCGCCTGCAGGTTCTCGTCCATCCCGTAGACCTCGCCGCGGACAAGCAGTTTGTTCACCGGCGTGGGTCCGATCGAGACCATATCCCCCACGCGGAAGAGTTTCACGCTCCCGATGATCCTGACCTCGGCATGACAGAGGTCCGGGTGGCAGAGTGTGGTAAAATCGAGCTCCGCGACCCGTACACCCTTCACCTTCTCGCCGTCGCGGAAGATCGGCACCTCGAACTGGTGATCGAGGTCCCCGAGGTTCAGCTCTTTGTACGCACGTGCCGTCGGGCTGTAGCCGCCTTTGGGGCCGGGCACACCGTCGACAAGCCCGAGCGCCTTCAACGCCTGCATCTGGTTGCGGACGGTGCCGGGGTTGCGCTTCAGCACATCCGCGATCTCCTCACCCTTTATAGAATGAGAAGACTGATGATATAGAGTAATCAGGGTTATCAGGATATCCTTCTGAATGGGAGAGAGATCCATAATCATCAGTCATGATACGTTGTTTATATACATTAGGTTGTGCGTACCGTGGAGTTTGAAACTATCCCGACCGTTCCGACGGCTGATGAAGTGCTCGATCGCAGTCTTCGCAGGGCGGCAGCCAAAAAGAAGTTGAAGACCAACGTCGACCGGGCGAACGAGGAGTTCGTGAGAGCGGCTGCGAAGTCAATCCACGACAAGTTAAAAAGCGCTGTCAGCTCGTTCCCGAGTTTCGAGCGCCTCCCTCCCTTTTATCAGGAAGTGGCCGATATCCTCGTCTCGCTCGACCGGCTGAAGCAGTCCCTCGGGGCCGTCACCTGGGCGGCCGACCAGGTCTGGACCATCGGGTCCGGATACACCCGCAGCATGCGGTCCGCAGAAGATACGGACCAGAAACGGCGGCAGGCCGTCGCCCGAATCGCCTCAATCGTCCACCAGGTGGAAGACGACCTCGCCTTTCTCAACGAAGCCCGGAACATCCTGCGGAAACTTCCGCACGTGACCGAGGGGGAGTTCACCGTGGTGGTGGCGGGGTTCCCGAACGTCGGAAAATCCTCGTTTATCAGGTCCGTCTCAACGGCGGACCCCGAGATCGCCGCTTACCCGTTCACCACCAAGGGGGTCATCGTCGGTCACCGGGATATCGGGAAACGCGACCGCATCCAATTCATCGATACGCCCGGCGTCCTCGAACGGCCGGCGGACGAACGGAACCCTATCGAGCGGCAGGCGGTAAGCGCCATCATCAACACGGCCGACGTCGTGCTCTTCATTCTGGACGCAAGCGAGCACTGCGGCTACGCGCTCGACGACCAGCTCCGGCTCCGCGACGAGATCTCCCGGCTCGTCGACGTGCCGGTGGTGACGGTTGTAAATAAAGCGGATATCCGGGGGCTCGAAGGCTGTCCGGCGATGTCCACGCTCACCGGCGATGGCGTGGCGGCGGTGCTCGACCTCCTGCTCACATACCGAAAGGAAGCCACGAAAACGAGCCTGCGAGAGCCGCTCCAATGATAAAACCTGCAATCGCGCCCCCGTTTAAGAAGGGGAGCCCGGCCTGAGGCTTTCCTTTGTTGACAACATAGAGGAGCACGGCGAGGCCGGCAAGGGAGCCTGCCATCGCGCCGATGGTCGGGGCGGAGAGGGCCCCGACGACGGCGGGCGCACCCGCAAAGACGTGCGACGACGCCACAAGAATGGAGGGCATAATGAGGTCGCCCATACCCATGACAAACGCGCCGCGCTCCTCCCCCTCACCCATGCTGATGCTCTCGCGCCGGAACGAGTAGTCCGCCCGCTTCGGCACCACGACCATGATGGGGGCTTTCGTCGCGAGAACCCCTTCGGCAAGCGTGATCATGTGTTTTGTCCGGTAGACCGAGATGGCATCGTAGACCGCGAGCAGCACGAGCAGCACGAGCACCGGCAGGATAGCGAGAGAGACCCCGAAAATGGATGCAATGCCCGCGGAAAGCAGCACCCCGAGGATATCGACGACATACCATTCCGGGTAGAGGTAGAGGAGCGCCGTCGCCGCTCCGGCAACGGCGAGCGTCCCGACGGCCGCGGCATCGGTGGGCCCGAGCGCACGCAGGAAGAGCGCCCCGAATATGTAGAGGAACGTCAGGAATATGGAAGCGCCGATGAGGACGGAGATGAAACGCCGCCCCCCCACCCGGATCAGAAGGAGCAGGAACAGGGTGAATGCGAGCAGTATCCCGATGAAGATCAGGGGGTTTGCAACCGACTCGGGGTCTTCAAACGCCACAAGCCCCGCCGCCTGCATGGGGCGGATGAGGACGATGACGATGATCTGGACGGCAAAGAGCATGATGGGCATCCCGAGAAACGGCAGCCAGTCGCGTATCTGCATCACAAAACTCCATTCATTATAGGTAGGTTAATTAATGCATCCTCATTACTTTAAATTATGGAGTTTCGCGAACTCATCGGCGACATTGTTCTCACCATCGTGATGGTGGTCTCCACCGTCGTGCTGGTGATGCGGTTCTGGCAGGACCTGATCATAGCGGTTGCGGCGACGCTTATGATGCTCTCACTCGGGGGGCTGCTCATCTCTCTCGGCATAAAGATTCTGAGCCTCGAGAAGAGCGTCGTGCAGCGAGAGCGCACCATGCGCGTGAATATGGAGGAGATGGGAAAGACAATGAGCGCCAAGTACGACAATACCGTGAGTCATATCGAGGAGATCGTCGACGGGCTCTCCCGGCGGATGTATCGGTGAACCGGATCGCCAACTTAATGGTCTCTCCCCCTCTCATGAGTAGGTAAGCATGGGCGTTGCTATCCGCGATATTCTGGCAGACTGTAAAGAGACGTTGACGTGGAGCGATCTTTCCGGCACCGCCGCGGTGGATGCCCACAACGCGCTTTACCAGTTCCTCTCGATCATCCGGCAACCGGACGGCACCCCGCTGATGGACGGTGCCGGAAGGATCACCTCGCACCTCTCCGGCATCCTCTTCCGGACGGTAAACTTCCTGGAAAAAGGCATCAAGCCGGTCTACGTCTTCGACGGAAAGCCGCCGGAGTTCAAGCAGGAGACGATCGAAGAGCGGCGGGCGGTCCGCGCCAGGGCCGACGAAGCCTGGAAGGCGGCGCTCCGGGAGGGGGATATGGAGGAGGCATATAAGCAGGCGAGCGCATCCGCCCGGATCGACAACCATATCATCGCGTCGTCCTGTGAACTCCTCGACCTGCTCGGGATCCCCCGGGTGCAGGCACCGAGCGAGGGTGAAGCGCAGGCGGCCCATATGGTGCAGAGGGGGAGCGTCGCCTACGCGGTCTCGCAGGACTACGACTCGCTCCTCTTCGGTTCTCCGGTGCTGGTGCGGAACCTCACGGTCAGCGGCCGGCGAAAGACCAGAGGGCGGACGATTACGGTGGAACCGGAACGGATCGTCCTCTCCTCCCTCCTCGACCGCCTCGGCGTTACCCGGGAGCAACTCGTCGAGATCGGCATCCTGGTGGGCACGGACTTCAACCCGGGCATCCGGGGCGTCGGCGGCAAGACGGCCTTGAAGATCGTGAGAAACGGTGAGTTTGAGTCAGTGATCGCGGAAAAACAGCCCGATTTTGACCCGGAACCGGTCCGGGACTTCTTCCTCGACCCGCCGGTCGCCGACGACTACACCCTCGAGTGGAGGCCGCCGGATGTCGGGGGGGTTGTAGAGATGCTCTGCGGGCGCTACGACTTCTCCGAGGAGCGGGTCGAAAACGCTCTCGCCAAGGTCTCGACGAAGGCGACGCAGAAGACGCTGGACGCCTGGTTCTGATACGCCCGAGCAGACCCGATAATCGGAAGACTCGCTCTATCTTTGGATATGGATTTTCCCCGAAGACACAAGAGATATATGCGAGGAGGACGCAGTATCTCGATTGACGGGTCTCTACCGGTATTTCGAAGAGGATAGAGGATGCGAGGACCAACAGTGAGCCGATGTATCCCTAACTACCGTTCAAACGTTCCTGACCGCAGTTAACCGCGGACTTCCCGGATCATCAGGCCCCGTTCCGGGATTGCGCCAGCATTTGTACCCCCCTCGCATCGGAACCGTTCTGTCAGATCCGGCGGCCCCGCAAGGGACCGCCGTAAGGAGAATCAACAGGTGACTTCGTATGAGAGAACTCTACGAGAAGATGATAAATGAGGCCATGGCCGCCCAGCGGGCGGACGTGGATACGGTAAAGGCAAAACGCGGCCAGAAGTTCGTCATAGAGGACACGAAACCCTACGTCGACGTGGCCAGGAAGATGACGGCGATCGGCGACCAGAGCCGGGCGGTCATCGACCTGCACAAGAACTCGGTGATCGCGCACTACGAGACCCTCAAGGGCCTCACGACGACGGTCCGTCCCGAAGACGACCCGTTCGTCGAGCATTATCAGACACCCGTGGTGCTCGAGGTCCTGAAAAGTCAGGATGAGGCGTTCGCAAGAAGCGTCGATACTTTCGTGCAGGCAATCGCGGATGCGGAGGCCCGGATCGGCCTTGAGGCGGTGCGGCACTACGGCGGGTTCTACGGCCCCACCTGCGTCGTCGACTTCGCTCTGATCCCGGGGAGCACGAGCAACGTGGTGAACCGGGTGCTGCAGAAGACCGATATCCCGGTCGAGCACAAGCGAGCGATCCTCGCCGCCAAGTCGTGGGGCATGAACACCTCCTACGGCTTCGGAGACGCCTTCGCCCATGCCCTCGAGGCGAGGGCCACCCCCACTGAAGCGACGGCTAAAGAGATCGCGACCATGCAGAAGATCTACCGCGAACCGGTCGAAGCCCAGGCGGAGTTGATGGATGAGGCCGGGATGACCTCCTTTGATCAGCGGAAGTACATGAGCGAGTACCGGCGGCGGATGGAAGCGACGATCAAGGCTGCAATCGACGACGGCGTCCACTACGGCAACATCCTGACCATTCCCGCCTACGGCGTCGGCGACGTCGCCCACCACATCGCGCAGACGACCTTCAACATGTGTAAGGACGACGTCGTGATGGCGGTGATCGAGGCGGTCACCGGGGTGATGGAGTCGACGCTCAAGAACTCGCTCGACTCCTACAAGAGTTACTGGGACGTCCTCTCGGTCGCAACCGGAGCATCGGCGGCTGCAACCGAGTATATCCTCCAGCTCGACGCGTTCAACGCACCCATGATCGTCGACCTGCTCACGAAAAGGTTCCACAACTACGTCCAGCGCTACCCGGCCAGGGGAGCGGCGGCAGAACTCCATAACTGCGACTTCATGGACATGATCTATCGCGGCTGGAAACTCCTCGACAAGGCACAGCGGAACGCAAACGGGTCCGGTGCGGAATTGGTCCCCAGGGTCGGCAGTTACCCCGTCGACCTCTCGCCCATCCGCGCAAACGAGGTGCTGATGAACCCCCAGCGCTACGCCTATGCGGCCTGTGCGATCTCCGTCCGGTTCTCCGCCCTGATGCGGCTTGCCGACTACCCGTGCCTCCTGACGAGCGAGCCCGTGACCGCGACGATGATGACGAACATCATCGCCCTCGAGAAGGACAAGGCGGCCGCCCCGGTGCGGGCCTGCAAGAACTGCGCCACGGCGTGTCTGGTCGACCAGCGGCAGCGGTACTGTCAGTGGAAAGAGGCGGTCTAGGAGGAATGAGTCGCCATGAAGTGCTACTACTGCGCCCTTGAGGGGAAGGAGAGCGAGGCGGTGGCGATCTGCATCGTCTGCGGGATGGGGCTCTGTATGGACCACGCCATCCGGAAGGACGTCGATGTCTGGGAGGGAGGCTACCCGCTCCCCAGCAGGCGTGTGAAGGCTCCGCTGCCGCGGATCCTCTGCCCTGCGTGCTATGCCGCCCTGTATGAGAAAGGGAAGTAAAGCACACCCCGGACCTTCTTGGCCGAATCTCCAAGCACACACCTATCCGGTGATATCATGACCGCATCTCTTGGAAAACGATTCGTCGCCGAAGCCGTCGGCACATTCATCCTGGTTTTCTTCGGAGCCGGTGCAGCCGTCGTCACGCTGATGCTCGCCGCGGGAACTTCGCCGCCGAACGCCTTCAACGGCGGAATCGGGGCGCTCGGAGGGCTCGGGGACTGGCTCGCCATAGGACTTGCCTTCGGTATCGCCATCGCGGGGGCCATCTATGCCCTCGGGCGGGTATCGGGGTGCCACATCAACCCGGCGGTGACGATAGCGCTCTTTGCGACCCGGAGGTTCCCCGGACGCGATACGGGCGCGTACATCGTCGCCCAGTTCATCGGCGCAGCGGCTGCAAGTCTCCTCTTTGCCTGGACCGTCGGCCCGGACGCCGTCACTATCGGGGGCCTCGGGGCAACGGCCCCCTTCCCCGGCATCGGCTACCTGCAGGCGATCGTCATCGAGGCTATCGGAACGTTCCTCTTAATGTTCGTCATCATGGGCGTTGCCGTCGATGAACGGGCCACGCCGGGCTTTGCCGGTCTCGCGGTGGGCCTTACGGTCGCGGGCGTCATCACAACGATCGGGAACCTGACCGGCGCATCACTGAACCCCGCCCGTACATTCGGGCCGTACCTCGGCGACTGGCTGCTTGGGGGATCGAACCTCTGGGCATTCTTCCCGATCTACATCGTCGGCCCCATCGTCGGTGCGGTGCTCGCGGCGTTCCTCTACGACTACCTCGCCGGCGAGTAACCCAAACCCTACTCCTCTTTTCGCACTTTCCCCCGGCCGAGAACTCACTCGAACCGCTTCGGGTCGGTCTCGATATCGATGAGGGCGGGTTTGTTCATCTGCAGTGCAGCCAGAACGGCGTCCCGGAGTTCCTGCGGCCGGGTCACCCGTATCCCGGCACCGCCGCAGGCTTCCGCGTACGCGGCGAAGTCGGGGTTCGTGAGGTCGGTGCCGTAGGGGGGATAATCCGCTTCCCGCTGCTCCTCCCGGATCATGGCAAGCTCGTGGTTGTTCAAGACCGCCACGACGATGGGAAGGTCGTACCTGACCGCCGTGGCGAAGTCGGCCATGACCATGGAGAACCCGCCGTCCCCGGTGATGCAGACGACGGTCGCATCAGGGTAGGCCAGTTTCGCTGCAAGCGCCCCGGGGAGCCCGAACCCCATCGTCCCGAGGTAGCCCGACATCGCGAACCGCTGCCGCTTCATCCGGAAGTTCCGCCCGAACCACCACTGGTTCTCCCCGACATCGAGCGATACGACCGCATCCTCCGGCAGGGTCTCGGAGAGGACCTTCATGATGTAGGGCGGGCGGATCGGGACGGCTTCCGGGTCGGCCTCCCGGTCGAGCCGGTCCGACCACGCCTGTTTCTGCTCCGCGAGCCATTGCCTGACCGCCGGGTCCTCTCGCGGCCGGACCCGCTCGCGGATCCGGGGCAGCGCGATGGTGCAGTCGCCCCAGACCCCGGCCGCGAGCGGGTGCTTGCCGAGCTGGAGCGGGTCGATATCGACCTGGACGGCCCGCTTCTCCGGGGGGATCCCGGTGAGGTCGGAGAAACTCGCCCCGCAGGCGATCACGAGATCCGAGGCCGCGACAAGCGCCCGGGCGTGAGGCGTCCCGAGGGGGCCGTGCACCCCGGCAATCCACCCGTTATCGTCCGGGAGGATCCCCTTCGCCCGGAACGTGGTGACGATCGGCGCCTGGATCACCTCTGCAAGATCGAAGACCGCCCCGGCCGCACTCATGGCCCCGAACCCCGCGAGGATCACCGGCCGTGCGGCGCCGTCGATCGCCGCCGCCGCCCCGACGGCCTCGTCGGTCGGCGCTACCCTGGCCTCCGGGAGGCAGGTCTCGCGCTCGCAGTAGGCCAGTTCGAGCGGCTCTCTCTGGACGTCGTTCGGGAGCGAGAGTTGGGCGACACCGCGGGCGACGACGGCGTAGCGCAGGGCGCGGGTGAGGAGTTTGACCGCCGTCGTCGGGTCGGCGACGGTGTTGTTGAAGACCGCAATCGGCCGGAAGAACGCGTCCTGGTCGATCTCCTGGATGCCGCCGGGGCCGGCGTACTGCGTCTTCACCTGCCCGGAGAGCGCAAGCACGCTCGCATGGTCCTCTTTTGCGTCGTACAGGCCGGTCGCGAGGTTCGTCGCCCCGGGTCCGGCGATGGTCAGGCAGACCGCGATCTTCCCCGTGAATTTGTTGTAGGCGGACGCGGCGAGGGCCGCCGTCTGCTCGTGCCGGACGACGATGTACCGGGCGTTTTCGTTCTTCCTGACCGCGTCCACGAGCGGGAGCGCCGACGCCCCGGGAATGCCGAAGTACAGGGTGATCCCCCATGCCGCGAGTTCCGCGACCAGCACGTCGGCCACGGTCATGGTGGCCCCTTCAAAGGTAGTCTTCTTCATCCGTCTTCACCTCTTCCTCTTCGTCAACCCGCACAAACGCCCCCTTCCCCACGGTGCAGCGGGGACACCGCCAATCGTCCGGGAGGTCCTCAAAGAGCGTGCCCGGGGGTATGCCGGCGGCCGGGTCTCCGGCCTCCTCATTATACTCGTAATCACAGACACTGCACACCCATCGCGCCATACCGCTCACGTCCCGATGGCGACTCCTGCTGTACCCCATCTTCACATATAAAAGGCATCGCCCCCGAGGGCAGGCCCGGATGAGTCCGGGTGCAACGGTTCGGGATCGTTGCGACCGAGGAGTTGGTTCATCCGGAGCCATGTGAAACGCTGAAAGGGAGGAATCGAGCGATCGCGAACGAGCGCTTGAAGCGGCGGGGGATACTATTATAAGCAATACTCCTCAAGTTTAAAGAAACACTACTCCGGAGGGTATGAATTGTCTTCAAATACCGGCAAAACGTCAGTTACTCGCTATATCACAGTATTTTTAATACTGATGATCTTCTGGTATGTCCTTTCCGGGTATCTGGATCCCTTTCATATAGGTGCCGGCATCATCTGCTGCAGCATCGTGACGCTCATCTCCGGGGATCTCATCTTCAGATCCGACCGAAGCCTCATTCTATCCGCACGTACGTTCATCCGATTCATTCTCTATATCCCCAAATTGATGCTGGCTATCCTCTATGCCAACATCGATGTCGCATACCGGGTCCTCCACCCGAAGATGCCGATCGATCCCGGGATGATCACCGTCGATACGCCGTTCACAAACGATATCCTCAGAACATCGTTTGCAAACGCAATAACCCTGACTCCGGGGACGGTGACGGTCGACGTAACGGGCGGGACTTATCTTGTGCATGCCCTCGTCCGGGAGGCGTCGGAAGAAGAACTCCTCGAAGGGAGGAGTATGCAGAACGATCTGGCACGGATCTTTGGTGAGGCACCGTGATCGATATCTTCCATGCCGGTGCGATCGTATTGATCCTGACGATCTTTCTCTGCCTCTATCGCGTACTGGCGGGTCCCGGTGTGGAAAACCGCCTTATTGCGGTAAATACCATCGGAACAAAGACGATCATCCTCCTTGTCCTCATCGGTTTCATCTATGAGCGGCCGCTCTTTGTGGACATCGCGATCGTCTATGCGATGATCAACTTCATCGCGACCCTTGCGATCGCCAAGTACCTCGGGAGAGGATGCATCTGCTGAATACATTAGCCCTGATCTTCATCGTAATCGGCCTCTTCTTCATGGTCGTCGGTGCCGTCGGCCTTGTCAGGCTCCCCGACTTTTATACCCGTGCCCACGCAAGCGGCAAGTGCGATACCCTCGGCGAGGGGATGATGCTGACCGGTTTTATCCTGTATGAGGGGATGACCCTGATTGCGGTGAAACTGCTGCTCCTTGTGGTCTTCATCTTCATCACGTCGCCGACGGCGGTTCATGCTCTTATGAATTTTGCCCACATTCGGGGGGTTAAACCATGGAAGAAGGGGGATGAACGGCGATGATCTGGGAGCTCGACTTCGCCCTCCTCCTCTTTATGATCTGCTGTGCAATCGCCGCGATCACGGTGCGCGACCTCCTCCATGCAACAATAATCCTTGCCGCATACTCATTGGCCATGGCGGTACTCTGGTCGGTGATGAACGCCGTCGACGTCGCCTTCACCGAGGCCGCAGTAGGGGCCGGGATAACCACCGTCCTCTTTATCGCAGCTATAGCACGAACGAAAAGGAGTTCATCGGATTGAGGGCAAAAGCTCTGCTTGCGGTTCTCCTCATCGGCATCATCCTCTTCTGGGCAATCGAGGATATGCCGGCATTCGGCGATCCGCAAGCTCCGGCCACTCAATACACCGGGGAACTGTATATCAATTCGGTTCTTCCGGATATCGGGATTGAAAACATCGTCACCGCAATACTTGCCAGTTACCGTGGATTCGATACACTTGGAGAGACTGTGGTGATCTTCACCGCAGGGATATCGGTCGCCCTCCTGCTCAGACGGGGTGGGCAGTTATGAGAGAGAACGTCGTCATCAGGACCGTATCGCGGCTTGCGGTCCCGTTTATCCAGGTCTTTGCACTGTACGTCATCGTGCATGGTGCATCGGGGGCAGGCGGCGGGTTCCAGGGAGGAGTTGTCTTTGCTTCGTCATTCATCCTGATGACCATCGCCTTCGGCCTTTCCAGTGTCAAAAAGCGGTTTAACAACAAATGGATCATGATCTGCTCGATCATCGGGATCACCATCTATGCCGGTATCGGGCTCCTCTGCCTCATCCTGGGAGGAAATTACCTGGAGTACGGAATAATCGAGGCAACACTCGGTATACCGCACCTCCATGGGTACCTCCTTGACGCAGTCGAGGTCGGGATCGGGATCACCGTGATGGCGGTGATGACATCGATCATCTATGATATGGCCGAGCGAAGGGGAGAATCTCCATGATAGAAGCGTTCTACGAACTCTTCCTCTCGCGGTACAACTACTGGATGGCGATCATCCTGATGCTGATCGGGCTCTATGCATTGATCGCAAAACAGAACCTGGTGAAGAAGCTCATCGGACTCAACATCTTCCAGACCGCGATATTTCTCTTCTATATCTCGATTGGCGAGGTGGAAGGAGGCACTGCACCGATCTACCTTCCCGAAGGGGTGGATGCCCTCTACGTCAACCCGGTTCCGCACGTGCTTATGCTGACCGCTATCGTCGTCGGGGTGAGCGTAACTGCGGTTGCCCTCTCGCTCATCGTCCGGATCTATGAAGAGTACGGGGTCATCGATGAGGATGAACTGATGCAGGCAGTGAGGAAGCGATGACGGTGATCGACCATATTCCGGTCCTCATGATTGTCATCCCGATCCTCGCGTCGCTCCTGACACTCCTGGCCGGATGGTATGACCGGAGGTTTTGTTACCCCATATCGCTTATAACGGTCCTCTTCCAGTTTGGATCCGCAATCGCCATCCTCCTGCATGTGATGCAGGAGGGAACGATCCGGTATAGTGTTGGAGGGTGGGCGCCGCCGCTCGGGATCGAACTCGTCGTCGACGGTTTCAACAGTTATATCCTGGCAGCGATCATGCTTCTTGCCGCGGCAACGGCAGTCTATGCAAGAAGAAGCGTTGAAACAGAGATAGGACCGGAGAAGACGGTCTCATTCTATGTGCTCTTCCAGCTCCTCATAACCGGCCTTGTCGGCATGACGATCACAGGCGACATCTTCAACCTCTATGTCTTCCTTGAAATATCGTCGATCGCCGCATACACCCTGATCGCTTCAGCCCGAAGGCCGCGCGCGTACGTGGCAAGTTTCAACTATCTCATCCTCGGGTCGATTGCAGGAGGGTTCATCCTCCTCGGTATCGCGAACCTCTATGCCGCGACCGGGACGCTGAATATGGCGGATATTGCTCAGCTGCTCCCTGCATCATACGGGCTTGCAACGGTTCATGCCGCATTCCTCTTCCTGGTAATCGGGTTCTCCATCAAAGCGGCGTTCTTCCCGCTCCATCTCTGGCTCCCTGATGCGTATGCAGAATCACCCTCTGCGGTGACGGTCCTCCTCTCGACCGTGATGGCGAAGGTGAGTATCTATGCGATGTTCCGGATCCTCTTCTCGGTCTTTACTACAGCATACATCATCGATACCTTCCCGGTGACCGGGTTCATCCTCTTCATCGCGACGGTTGCGATCGTTGCCGGTGCGGTTCTCGCTATCGCACAGAAGGATCTCAAGCGGATGCTCGCGTACTCAAGCGTCAGCCAGGTCGGGTATATCATGTTTGCACTCGGCGTTGCAAACCAGATCGCGCTGGAAGGGGGTCTTCTGCATATCCTCGGCCATGCCGTGATGAAAGGCTGCCTTTTCATGGTCGCGGGGCTGATCATCTACCGGATGGGGACATCGCGGTTGAGCGAGTTGAAGGGCGTTGCAACGACGATGCCGATCTCCTGTGCCGCATTCGCCCTTGCCGGTGCATCGATGATCGGCATTCCCCCCACGATCGGGTTTATGAGCAAATACTACCTCGTCCTCGGGGCGCTTGAAGCCGGTCACTGGGTCTATGCAGCCGTTCTCCTGTTAGGATCGCTCCTTGCGGTCGGGTACATCTGGCGGTTCATCGAGACCGCATACTTTGGAGGCCTTCACAGCGACCACAACGAAGCTCACCCCCGCACCGCAGCACGGGAAGGGCCCCTCTCGATGCTCGTCCCGATCGTCGGCCTCGCTCTCCTCTGCCTCTTCCTCGGCATCTTCGTCGAGGGCGTGATGGAGGTCGTCGGTCCTGCCGTCTCAATTCTCCTTGGGGGAGCCTGATATGGCAGATATAAACGGGGTGCTCCCGGCGGTAACCATCGCCGTTCCTCTATTCGCGTCGGTGCTGATACTGATAGTCGGAAGACATGAGAACATCCGGGAAGCGGTCACGATCATCGCCGCAACAACGATGCTCGGATCCGTCCTTGCGATGCTCCCCGAGATCCTATCGGGCAGTCGGATCACAATCTCGCTCCTGCCGATGGTGCCCGGCGGGGATTTCGCTCTCAGGGCAGATGCCTTCGGGATGGTCTTTGCCCTGACGGCAACCGCCCTCTGGCTGTTGAATTCGTTCTATGCGATAGGCTATATGCGGTTATTGAAGGAGCACGCACAGACGAGGTTCTTCTTCTGTCTTGCTGTCGCGATAGCTGCCGCAGTCGGGATAGCATTCTCACAGAACCTCCTGACGCTCTTTATCTTCTATGAGATCCTGACGATCATCACCTATCCGCTGGTTGTTCATACCGAGACGCCTGCAGCAATGAAGGCAGGCAGGAAGTACCTGGCATACCTCCTCATCGGCGGCATCTTCCTCCTCGCCGCAGTCATCCTGACCTATACCCTCACGGGAACGACCGAGTTTGTACCCGGGGGATTCCTGGCGGGTTCCGGATCAGCCCTAACCCTGCAGATCCTCTTCCTCCTCTTTATGGTCGGGTTTGTGAAGGCGGCATGGATGCCTCTCCATGGCTGGCTCCCTGCAGCGATGGTCGCCCCGACACCGGTGAGCGCCTTCCTCCATGCAGTCGCCGTCGTCACAGCGGGAGTCTTCGGGATCGTCCGGATCGCCGGATGGGTCTACGGCATGGACCTGATGGCGTCCCTCGGCCTCGGCACGCTCCTCGCCGTGATCGCCTCGTTTACGATCATCACCGCATCACTCTTCGCCCTGACCGAGGACAACCTCAAACGAAGGCTTGCCTACTCGACCGTGAGCCAGCTCTCCTACATCCTGCTTGGCGTCTCCATGCTCTCCATCGCCGGGATGACCGGGGCGATGGCACATATCCCCATCCATGCGTTCCTCAAGATCACCCTCTTCTTCGTCGCAGGAGCGGTCATCGTCTCTGCCGGGAAGGAGTGCATCTCCGATATGAAGGGTATCGGCAGGAAGATACCGGTGACGGCTCTGATGTTCTCGGCTGCTGCGATCGGGATCTGCGGCCTGCCTCCGCTTCCCGGGATAATCAGCAAGGTCTATCTTGCGCTCGGGGCGGTGGAAGGCGGCATGCCGATCCTTCTGCTGGTCATCGTCACCAGTGCGGTCCTGAATGTCGCATACTTCTTCCCGATCATCTATACAATGCTCCTGGACCGGCCGGATGACGAGCACTCACTCGATTCGGTCTCAGAGCCTCCTCTCGTAATGCTCGTTCCGATCATTCTGACGGCGGCGATATCGGTTTTCATCTTCTTCTTCCCATCGACGCCGTTCATGGACCTGGTTGAGATCGCACTCGCCGAGATCATGCAGCAGGTGATTCCATGATCGAGATACCTCCGGCATTCATCTACCTTATCGGCCTCCTCCTGCTCCCTGTCATCACCGGGCCGGTCAGGAAGGCATGGACACTGCTTGTCGGCGCTGCCGGCTTCATCCTGGCCCTCTCACTCTCGTCTGCGGCGCCGGAGATGGTGATCGGAGTCGTCCCCGGCATTGAGACGATCCTCCTGACGTCCGATCCGATGCGGCAGATCGCGGGCGGCATCTTTGCTTTCTCAGGATTGATCACGCTCATCTATGCAGTATACCGCGATCTTCCGACGGCGGAAACGATCGGCATTCTCGCGTCGATCGCAGCGGCAATGGGGATCGTCTATGCAGGCGACTTCATCACCGTCTTCGTCTTCTGGGAGTTCCTCGCCGTTGCGTCACTTGCTATCATCTGGTCTTCGAAGGCGCCCGAATCATCCGGTGCAGGCTACCGGTACATCCTTTTCCATATCTTCGGGGGAGCATGCTTCCTCGGCGGGATCGTGCATACGGTGGCCACAACCGGGAGTGCCGCCATCGGCCCGGTGGGGGATGGAGCCGGTCTCCTCCTTATGCTGGTCGGGATTGGCGTGAATGCTGCGTTCATTCCTCTCCATACCTGGGTACCCGATGCCTATCCAAGGGCATCTGTTGTCGGGTCCGTCGCCCTCTCCATCTTCACAACAAAAGCGGCGGTCTTCCTCCTCGCTGCAATAGGGGGATGGGGGGTTGCGGTTGCGTATATAGGGGGAGCAATGGCACTCTACGGGGCCATCTATGCCCTCATGCAGGATGACATCCGCCGGCTCCTCGCGTATTCGATCGTCAGTCAGGTGGGCTACATGGTCGCGGCAATCGGCGTGGGTTCGGTTGAGGGGCTTGATGCAGGGCTTGCCCATATGGTAAACGACATCCTCTTCAAGTCGCTTCTCTTCATGGCGGCGGGTGCGGTCATCCTCAGGACGGGGTCACACCGGCTCTCGGATCTCGGGGGCCTGGGAAGGACGATGCCCATAACCGCCCTCTGTGCCGTCATCGGTGGTCTCTCACTTGCGGGACTGCCCGGCCTGAACGGTGCGGTCAGCAAAGGGATGGCGATCGAGGCGGCAGGCGGGGTGCCGTATCTCTCGCCCGTCCTCCTTATCTCAGCAGTCATAACCGTCGTCTACGTCTCCCGGTTCCTCTACTTCGTCTTCTTCCGATCGACCACCGGAACGAGGGAGGGGCTCCTCCCAAATGATCCGCCGACCCCGATGCTGGTTGCGATGGGGGCAACCGCCTTCCTCTGCCTTGCAATCGGGCTCTTCCCGCACCTCCTGACGGATCTTCTGCCCGGCGGAACGGATGCCCACGCGTTCGCCTCATCGTACCTGCTGGAGTCGGCTGCCATCTTTGCCGCCGCAGGGGCGCTCCTGTTCGCGGTGCGGCCGCTCAGGGTCCCATGGCGCGGGGTCGAGACCGATATCGACGCCCTTTATGTCAAGGCCGGAGATGCGATCGTCTGGATCTCGGCAAATCCCCTGGTGCACACCGCAGACAGGATAGAGAGGGGGGTTGAGAGCCTCGCAACGTCCCTCGGGCTCATCTCGGAAAATCCGCTCGTTGCCAGTCAGATCGCCGGAAAAACCCTTAAACTGCCGTTTGTACGGGCGTTCTCCGATCGATCCAGGTCGGAAGCGTACGAGAAAGAGCTCTCCCTCTTGAAAGACTGCTATCCGGATGTTCAGGTCAACATCTGGGGTGGCGGCTACGGCATCATCTTCATCAGCATCGTCGCGTTTCTGTACTTTATTTTTTACATGATGAGATGAGGGGACTCCCTTCACCGCTGCCCCGATGCGATCTTCCCGACCCGGGGTCTAGCGCCGGTTGTGCCCGCCGGCGGCGTCTCCAGCTCCCGGCGTCCTCCGCAACTTCTTCCCCTCAGCCGGCTACCCGCTGCAATGGTCACTTTTTCGGGGAACCTTCGCATCCCGGAGCCGCTTCTGCCTGCCCATAGTCCCCGGTCCGCACAGATGCCGCACTCCACCACCAGGAGATAATTAGTTGTTCTATCCGGATCCAGAGGCATGCGATTGGGAGACGATCATGGAGATCAGAGAGACCCACTCCTTCGACCTGACGCCGGGCGAGGCCGTCCGCCTCCAGGAGAAACTGCGTGCCCGGATCAGCTTCTCCGGGGATCTCGATGAGGTCTCCCTTCTCGCCGGCGCCGACGCCTCCTACGTGAAGGGTTCTAACGAGATCCATGCAGTCGTCGTCGTCCTCCGTTACCCCGATCTCGCCGCCGTCGAGCGGGCCTCTGCCTCTATCGAGACGTCGTTTCCCTACATTCCCGGCCTCCTTGCTTTCCGGGAAGGCCCCGCCCTCCTTGAGGCGTTCCGGAACCTGCGGTCAGAGCCGGAGGTCATCTTCTTCGACGGGCAGGGGGTCGCTCACCCCCGGGGGCTCGGTATCGCAAGCCACATGGGCGTCCTGCTCGACCGGCCCGCCGTCGGGGTTGCAAAGAGCCTCCTTCTGGGAACAGCGGCGGAGCCGGGAGCCCCCAGAGGCTCAACGAGCCCGATACTCCGGGGCGGCGAGACGATCGGAATGGCGGTGCGGACGAAAGAGAGGACACAGCCGCTCTATGTCTCGGTAGGCCACCGGATCGATCTCGTACAGGCCGTCGACCTCGTCCTCGCAACCTCCCGGGGGTACCGGCTCCCGGAACCGACCCGGCAGGCCCACCTCTATGCAAACGCCGTCCGGAGGGAGAGGAACGGAAAGGGCGGGCAGACCTCCCTCCCCTCCGGAGGTAGGTAGAACGAAACCGTTATCATCGTTCGGACCGGATAAGCGTTTATCGACCGGCACGGTAGGAAAAAATCACGGCCGGTTGCAGCCCACGGAGCGTGAAAGATGTCAGGAAATAATCCACAAACCCTGTATAGCGGCCGGAATGCACGAAGGGGAGGCAGGAGATGACCCCGCGTGAGATGGCCCCGGGCGTCTTCTCCGTCGGGGCCGTCGACTGGGACCGCCGGATCTTCGACGAGCTGGTCCCGACCCCCCACGGCACTTCCTACAACAGTTACCTGATACGGGGCAGCGAAAAGACGGCGCTGATCGACACCGTCGACCCGGCGACGTTTGCGGACCTCACGGCGAATCTTGAGCGGCTCGGTGTCGAAAAGATCGACTACATCATCGTCAACCATGCCGAGCAGGACCATTCGGGCTCGATACCGGCGATGCTCGACCGGTTCGAAGGAGTTAAACTGGTGACGGACCAGAAGTGCCGCGACCTCCTGATCGATCTCCTCCGCATCACGGAGGACCGGGTCGTCGTCATCGGCGACGGCGATACGCTCACCCTCGGAGACCGGACACTCGAGTTCATCATCGCCCCCTGGGTCCACTGGCCGGAGACGATGCTGACCTACCTCCGGGAAGACAGGATCCTCTTCTCCTGCGACCTCTTCGGCTCGCACTATGCCACGAGTTCCCTCTACGTCCCCGACGAGGGGGCAATCTACGAGTCCGCAAAACGCTACTACGCCGAGATCATGATGCCCTTCCGGGCAAGCATCAAGGGGCACCTTGAAAAACTCGCGACGCGCGAGATCGCCCTGATCGCCCCAAGTCACGGTCCGGTCTACGACAGGCCGGCGTTCATCATGGACGCCTACCGGGACTGGACGGGCGACGGCGTCAGGAACGTGGTGGTGCTCCCCTACGTCTCCATGCACGGGAGCACCCGGGCGATGGTCGACCACCTCATCGCCGCCCTGGTGCAGCGGGGCGTTATGGTGCAGCCGTTCAACCTCACGAAGACCGATACCGGTGACCTTGCAAAGGCTCTGGTGGATGCCGCGACGGTCGTGATCGGGGCACCGACGGTCATCTTCGGCCCTCACCCGCAGGTGGTCTCCGCGGTATACCTCGCAAACCTCCTCCGCCCCAAGACCCGGTACGCAACGGTGATCGGGTCCTACGGCTGGGGCGGGAAGACGGTCGACACTATAAAAGACATGCTCGGGCGGCTCAGGGTCGAGTTCCTCGAACCGGTCTACGTCCAGGGTTACCCGAAAGAGGGGGACTTCGCAGCGCTGGACCGGCTCGCCGACGAGATCAAAAAGAGGCATGAGGAGGCGGGGATCATCCCTGCCTGAGGGTTCCGACCGAACCCACTTCATCGTTTTTGGTCCGGCACCGAACTCTTAAGAGTGTGGAATACCGACCAGTATTTGAGCTGCCTTATGCCCCCGTCCGATTTCAAGAGAGTCATTGCAGAGTCGCCCTACATCTTTATCATTGGCGTAGCGGGAGACAGTGGAAGCGGAAAGACCACCTTCACCCGGGCCATTCGAGAGATCTTCGGCGAAGACCTCGTCTCCACGATCACCATCGACGACTACCACCGTTACGACCGCCGGGAACGTAAAGAACTCGGGGTCACGCCGCTCGTCCCCGAGGCGAACCGGTTCGACCTGCTGGAGGAGCACCTCGGAGAACTGAAGGCGGGAAAGACGATCCAGAAACCGGTCTACAACCACGATACCGGAAGATTCGACCCACCGGTAGCCTTCAAGCCCACGAAGATCCTGATCTTCGAGGGCCTGCACCCTTTTATCACCCAAAAGATGCGGGACCTGATCGACTTCAAACTCTACGTGGACCCGGACCCGGATGTCAAACGCGCCTGGAAGATCAAGCGCGACGTGGAACGGCGGGGGTACTCTCCCGAGGCGGTCGTCCGGGAGATGGCGGAGCGCGAGCCGGACTACGAGCGGTACGTCGCACCGCAGTGCCGGTTTGCGGACGCGGTCATTAAAATCGCCTTCTCGAAGTACGGCCGCGAGGCAAGCGAGAAGAAGAACGTCTACCACGTCACCCTCTGCCAGAGCAAACTCGAGCGAAGCATCCGGGATGTCGATCTCTCCATCGACCTCTTCCCGCTCCTCTCGCTCTCGCAACGGAACTTCATGGTCGAGTTCACCACGGAAGATATCGGGGGGAAAGCGATGGGTGCACTTGCATTCGACGGGGAATTGAACGACGCGGTAGTGAGAAAACTGGAGAAGAACATCGAGATCCAGACGCAGGTGCAGCCCATCGACCTTGTCGGGAGCGACGGTTACCTGACGGCCGGTGATGTAGCCCAGCTCATCCTCGCGTGGCGGATCATCAACCGGCGCATCTTCATCGAGAGCGCCCCGGAGACGGGCGGGGGAGAGAAGACGGCGTTGACTGGAAACGGCGGGTGTATGTGCGGCCGATGAGGGGCCCGGGGCCGGCAGGACCCGGAAGCGATAAACGGCCGAACAAGAGAAAGTAGATAAGAACGCCCGGAGAACGTGTATCGATGGATAGCCTCGAGCAATTCTCGACCATCGCGCCAGACATCGGCAACATCTTTCGTTATATAAGCATCGCCACGGCGATGCCGCTGGTCGTAGCGGTGATCTACCGGGAGTGGGATATGATCCTGCCCATGGTCTCCGTCCCGGCAACCCTTTTTCTCCTCGGGGCGCTTCTTGTCCGGGTTCCACGAGAGAACCGTGAGGCTCCTCTATCCGCTGCCCTTATGGCGGTCGCCCTGATCTGGCTCGCCATCGCACTGGTGAGCGCCCTGCCGTTCAGCCTCGGCCTCGGTGTCTCCTACCTCGACGCCGTCTTCGAGGCGATGTCGGGGTGGACCGATACGGGCATAACCATGATGCAGTCGGTCGAAGACCTGCCCCGGACGCTCCTCTTCTGGCGATCGCTGATGCAGTGGCTCGGTGGCCTCGGGATCGTCGCTTTCACCATCGCGATGGCCTCAAGGACCGGGCTGACCCAGTTCCGCCTCTATCGTTCGGAAGGACGTTCGGAGGCGCTGATGCCGAGTGTTGTCGCAACGGGCATGGAGATGTGGAAGATCTATCTTATATTGACCGCAGCCTCAATCGGACTTATCCTCCTATCCGGTGTATCCCTCTGGGACGCGGTGAACATCGCCCTTGTCGCGATCTCCACCGGCGGGTTCACAGTCCACTCGGAAGGGATCCTCTTCTACAACAACTCGCTCCTTGAGGTCCTCATCATTCCGGTCATGATCGCCGGCGCCCTGCCGTTCAAACTCTTCTACCTTCTCTATCGCCGCAAAGGCGTGAGATTTTTCGACGACCAGCAGGCACGCCTCCTTTTCATGCTCATTGCGCTCGGGATCATCGTGATCGCGTGGGATCTCATCACGCTCAGCGCGACGGACATTTCCACCGCCATCCACCAGGCGCTCTTTATGTCGGTCGCCGCAGTAACCAGTACCGGGTTCCAGATCGCGTCTCCGAACGAATGGGCGAGTGTGACGGTTCTCTTCCTCTCGATACTGATGCTGATCGGCGGGGCTTCGGGAAGCACCGCCGGCGGTATTAAACTCTCCCGGGTGGTCCTCGGCTTTCAGAGCCTTGTCTGGTGGTTCCGACGGATGTTCGTATCCGGGAAGGTGCTCGTGCCCTTCAAGTACGACGGCAAGGTGATCCCGAAGAACGTCGCCGACCTTGAGATCTCCCGGAACATGCTGACCATCATGCTCTATATCCTGATCATCTTCATCGCTACGATACTGGTGATGCACCTGCAACCGACATCCTTCGACTCGAGCAACGTGCTCTTCGAGGTCGTCTCCGCGATGTGCAACTGCGGCATCTCAACGGGATTTATCACCCCCGATATTGACGCTCCGGCGAAAGTCCTCTACATCCTGCTCATGTGGATTGGACGTCTCGAGGTCATTCCGGTGATCATGCTCGTCCTGGGCGTCTTCAAGCGGTATGAGTGAACTATAAAAAAAGAAAGAGGGCCGGTTACCCGGACTGGCGATGCATGTACAGGTCGTCCACCGTCGCCCGGTCCCCGCCGCTCTCGACAAGCAGGTCCATGTAGGTATAGACCTCGGGAGCATCCTTCTTCAGGAGCTCCGGGGAGACATGGTAGAGCATGAAGGCATCGGCAAAGAGTGCCGCCTCCCTCTCCTCGCCGGAGGGAAGATCAAGATGCCCCAGATAGGAATCGGGGTTTACATCCAGTGTCGGGAAGACCGTGCTCTCGTTAAATCCCATGGTGTGGTAGACCCGATACCCGACCTGCTGGACAAAGACCTCATCGGCCCGCGCCGCGTCCCTGTCCGAGCGGATATATATTGCGTTCTCCTCGGGGATGTAGAGGCCGTTCATGTTCCCGGGCGCATCCGGCTGCTTGAATAACTCATTCTTGCTGTCGATGTAGACGGTGGTGTTCTCCATAAACTCATCCCGGAGTTTGGTGCTCTGCTGCAGCACCAGCGCCTCTGCAAGTGCCGCTTCGGTGCCGTTCCCGTCCCTGTTTTCCAGATGGAAACCGGTGACCGGGCTCGCCGAAAAGATCGAACAGACGACGGCAATGAGGATTACCGCCGCAATCAACCGTGATCGAAATCCTGGGTCCATGGTTCACTCTCCTCGCTCTTAACAGATGTTTCAAACAGTTTGTTATATACTTTTCTAATGATAAAAATCCATATATATCCCCAGGATTATTAATCTGCAACCAGAAACCGAACGTTTGACCGGGAGGAGTCCCGTGACGCATGAGCAGGATCGCAACAAAGTATATATGGTTGATCGGTGAGGATACTGCCCGACATCTAATTACCCATGCGAGCGCATAGGTAAAACAATGAAACAGATCGCCCTCTACGGGAAGGGAGGAATAGGGAAATCCACGACCGCAGCAAACCTATCGGCAGCACTCGCCGGGGAAGGGCTCGATATCCTGCAGATCGGCTGCGACCCCAAGCATGACAGCACCCGCATGCTGATGCACGGCGCCTGGATACCGACGGTGCTCGACCTCATCCGGGAGCGCGGAGATGCAAGCATCACGGTCGACGACGTGGTCTACCGGGGCTTTGGGGGGGTGCGCTGTGTGGAGGCCGGCGGGCCCGAACCGGGGATCGGATGCGCGGGAAGGGGCATCATTGCGACTTTCCAGCTCCTCGAGCGCCTGGAGGCCCTCAAAGGAGACATAATCATCTACGACGTCCTCGGGGATGTCGTCTGCGGCGGGTTCGCGATGCCGATGCGGGAGGGATACGCGCAGGAGGTCTACCTGGTCACGTCCGGGGAACTGATGTCCCTCTATGCGGCAAACAACATCGCGAAGGCCATCACCCGTCTCTCGCGCCGGGCGCGGAGCAGGTGTACGCTCGGCGGCGTGATCTGCAACGCAAAGAACATCGAAGGCGAGCGGGACCTGGTGGAGGAGTTCGCCCGCCGGATCAACTCCCGGCTCATTGCCTATGTCCCCCGCGATCGGACGGTACAGATCGCGGAACTGAACCGGCAGACGGTCATCGAGTACGCCCCCGAATCGGACCAGGCAGCGGTCTACCGGGACCTTGCACGCGCAATCCGCGGGAACGAAACGACGAGCATCCCCACGCCCCTCGAGATGGATGAACTCGAATCCTTCGCCCTCGAATTCGTCCAGGTTTGAGGGGTGCACCCTGACCGGAGCGCTTTCGGTGCTCACAGAGGTACGGGACGCCGTCTGCATCGTTCACGGCCCGTCGGGATGTGTACATCACAACTTCTCCCTTCTTCACGCCACCCTCCTCGCGAACGACCGGCTCGAAGTCCCCCGTCTCCTCTCCACCGGCCTTACGGAGAACGATATCATCTTCGGGGGCGAAGAGGCGCTGGAAGAGGCCATAGCGCGGGGGCTCTCGCTCTCCCCCGCGCCCGCTGCCGTCTTCGTCCTCTCGACCTGCATCGTCGAGACGATCGGGGACGACACCGAGGCGGTCTGCGCGAAGGCCCGGGGTGTCCCGGTAATCGCCGTGCCGACCGCAGGGTTCCTCGGCGGGGTCTTTGAAACGGGGGTCAAAAACGCCCTCTCTGCCGTCGCCTCGCTTGCCCGGCCCGCTCCTGCCGCCGAAAAGACCCTCTCGGCAAACCTGGTCGGAGAGAAGAACCTGGAGTACGGCGTCGACGAGAACGCGGCCGAGATCGCACGCCTTCTTTCCCGGCTCGGCATCGGCATCAACCTCCGGTTCGTGCGGGGGATCGGGACGGAGGATGTCGGGCGCCTCGGGTCCGCCGCCGTAAACGTCCTCCGGGAACCTGCCCTCCGGCCGGTCGGAGAAGACCTCAGACGAAGGTTTAACACGCCCTACGTGGACTCGTTCCCTGCCGGACTTGCCGGAACGCGCCGGTTCCTCGAAGAAGCGGGCCGGGTCTGCGGCATCGACGCTTCGGCCGCCGTCGAAGAGGAGCGTGCCTATCAGGCGGAGATGCTTTCGCGGTTTTCCGAGATCGCGGGCAGCAGGGTATGCTTCCGATCCCCCCACCCCATGCTCGAGACGGACCCGGATGCGGTGGCCGTCTGCACCGAGTGCACCGAGGCCCTCAATCTTACCGTCGACCCGGACGGGGCCGCCATACCGTTCCCGTACCCGGCGCCCGTCGGGACCGCCGGGACCCGGCGGATGCTGCATCGGTGGAGTGTGCTGATCCGGGGGAAGGAGCGAAAGTGAGGTACCGGAAATGCACGGGATGAAGTGCATCCTCGGCGATATTCGTCTCGATCCCGGACTCGAGCATCGTCGCGGCAAGAGGGCGTCCCGGAAGTGAGACATGCTGATGGGCCCCGATCTCATGGGCTAGAAGACGAACTCGCTGCCGTAGTCGACCACCGTCCAGCCGTCAAAGTCCGGAGCGCCCGGAGTGAACCGTAGAAAACCTCCTGCCGACATCGAGTTTGCGCCCTTCCCGGTCACGACCGCCGAAAACCCCGGGAGGTTCGCACCGCGACAGAGTAGCGCATCTCCCATCACCAACACGCCGTAGCGGGGTCTTTTGAGATGCGCCGATTCTCCGGGACATCAGTGTCGAAGAGGCAGGCGAGCGGCGGACTACCGGCCATCAGGTCCTTCCTCACACCTCACAGTACGTACCTCCATCCCTCCTTCCGCAGTCTCTCTTTCCGGATCTCATAGTCCGGCATCGCCAGCCGAAGCAGGTCCCAGAACTCGGCGGAATGATCCCTGTGCCGCAGGTGGCAGAGTTCATGGGCCACCACATATTCAATCTGAGCCGTCGGCGCCATGACAATCCGGAGATTGATGTTGAGCACACCATCCTTCGTGCAACTTCCCCATCGCTTCAACTGATGCCGGATCGTCACCTCCGGAGGGTCAAGGTGGAGCCTTCGAGCATAGACGCGCACCACTTCGCGCACCTTCTGCAGGGCGTGCTCTTTGTACCAGGTATGGAGAGCGCGCCTGACCAGATCCCTATCTGGGTGCACGCCGTCGGGCACCGTCACCTCGAAGTAGCCGCCCATGAGTTTTGCAGACGCGTTCTCCCCGGCGACGGTTATCCTCAGCCTGTACTGCCTGCCCAGATAGAGAAACGTCTCTCCGCTGACATACTCCTTCATGGCATCGATCATGGCAAAGTGCTCAAACGCTCCAATCTGCTTCAGGATCCAGGGGGTTTTTTTCTGGACAAGACCCTGAACCGTCTCCAGGGGTGTGCCGGTCGGAACCGTCACGACCACACTCGTATCCGGATAGACCGCAATCGTCGCATCCTTTCGCCCGGGACTAAAGGAGACGGTATACTGGATCGTCGTCGTCCCGAATTGTATGGTCTCTGCCCCCGTCATCCCCGGTACCTCCGTGCGGCCAGTTCGACAAGACGAACGGCCATATCCTGAATCTTATCCGATGGATATCCGACCGCTCTGAGCACCCTCTTGATCCTCTGGCGCATCACCCGCCTGGTGTCCTCTTTCTGCTGCCAGTCGATCACTGTATGCTCTTTTAGGATCGCACAGATCTCTATAGCCGCCTCCTTGAGGGGTTCAGGGTTATCGATATCTACTGCCATCACTTGATAGAAGGGGGCGACCTCCGGGTCGAGGCCCAGGACTCCGGCGTGCCTTTGCGGGTGCCGGGCGTCGTCGAGAACAGCGGTGAGGCGGGCGAGACGCTCGGTGCTGGTGATCTGCTGGTGCCTGTACTCCTCCAGAATCCTGTTCAGGCGATCCAGGAGACCCTCGTAGAAGACCGGGTCCTCGTCGAGTTTGAGGTGGATCTCGTGTTTGACGGCGTGCTCGATCATGCTCGCCTTGGCGTCGTCCGACCGGAGTCTTCCCACTTCCGTCTCAAAACCTGCCGAGTAGAGGGGTATCGGCTCGGAGATCCTGAGAATGCCGTCGGCTCTGAGATGGTCGTCAATGAATTTCCGCACCTTTGCCCCGAGGTCCTCGACCGGGTCGTCCTCCTCGCTGAATATGTTCCGTGCCCCTATGCGGATATCGGCGAGCCATCTGAGGTCCGGAACATAGCGCAGAGCTTCAGGATCGGGGAGGAGCATATCGAGGTATTGTGAAAATTGTTTGAATACGTGGTCAAAGGAGATCCGCAGATCCTCGGGTTTGAGGTAGAGGATGCAGGCCTGTTTATAGTCTTCTTCCGCGCTCCGCTGTGGAACGGGCGCAAAAAAGTTCATGGCGGCGCGGTGGGCTGCCTGAAGATGGGGAAGGATCTCCCTTTTGAAATCCAGGTGGATCATTCCCTCAACGTCATCATCGTCATACATCCCGAGGGCATCCCGGAGGGCGCTACCCAGTCCCCAGTAGTCGACCACGAGGCCGTACTCCTTGCCCTTCTGCCGGCGGTTCACCCGGCCTATAGCCTGGAGGAGGGTATGCTCTTTGAGCGGGCTGTCGAGGTACATCACCTGCTCCCGCGGAGCATCGAAGCCGGTGAGGAGTTTGTCGCAGACGATAATGATCTTTGGGTCTTCCTCCTCTTTGAACCGGCGGATGATCTCCTGCTCCTCGGTCTTTGAGGTGTGGTAGAGTTTGTACTGCTCCTCGTCGTTGTGCATCGTGGAGATGAGGACAGCACAATCTTGCCTGCCGAGGGTTTTGAGTGCTTCCGTATAACGGACTGCCCCGAGACGGTTCGGGGCGACGATCTGGGCCTTGAAACCGTTGGGCTCGATATGGGTCTGATAGTGGAGGAGCAGGTCCTCACAGATCTTTCCGATTCGATCGGGCGCGACGGCGATGGCTGTCCGGGTAACGTACTTTCTTATGAGGCTCGCCCGCTGTTCATCGGAGTAGCCGGAAAAAAGGCGTTCTGCGAGTTCTTTTATGTTGTTGCCGGTGATGGAGAGCTGGGGCAGCCTGCTCTCGTAATAGATCGAGACGGTGTTCCTGTCGACGACCGACTGCTTATGATCATAACGGTCGATGCAGGGACCGAACTCGGCAAAAGTGTCACGCTTCTTCTGAGAGACGGGGGTGCCGGTGAAACCGATGAAGCAGGCGTTCGGGAGGGCTTTGCGCATGTTGGCGGCCAGGATGCTGTACTGGCTGCGATGCGCCTCGTCGACGAGGACGAAGATATTCCTCTCGTCGGTGAGAGTGGGATAGACTTCTGCGGCGTCCTGGAACTTCTGGATGGTGGTCATGACCGTCTGACCGACAGGATGAGAGAGGGTTTCCTTGAGGGCGGCGGCGCTTGTCGCGTTGACGGGGTTCGGGAAACCGCAGTGGAGGAAAGTGCCATGAATCTGGTGATCGAGGTCGGTCCTGTCGGTGACGACGACAAGGGTCGGGTTGGCAAGGGCCTTATTCCGCCGGAGTTTGACGGCGGTGAACTCCATGGTGAGACTCTTGCCGCTTCCCTGCCAGTGCCAGACGAAGCCGCCCCTGCGCTCAGGTGCGGTGACCTGCGCGAGAATCTTGTTGGTTGCCCGGAACTGCTGGTACTTGGCCACTTTCTTGACCACCCTGCCGTCCTCGCGTTCGAAGACGATGCAGTTCCGGATGAGATCGAGGAGGTTTTCCTTTGAGCAGGTACCGAAGAGCAGGACGTCCTGCGAGGTGGGGAGCCTGCCGAGGATGAACGTGAGATCTTCGAGGGTCAACGGCCAGGGATCCTTCCACTCCGACCAGTGGCGCAGGGGGGTATAGTTGGTCCCGAATCTGGCGACGGTGCCGTGTGTGGCGATGAGAACCTGGGCGGTTCTGAAGAGCTTCGGACAACCCTGATTTCTGAACCCGGAATCGATCTCCTGATAGCGGTTGAGCTGCCTGAGGGCCTCAGCCATTGCCCTGGTAAGGTAAGGGCTCTTGCACTCGATGACGCCGATGGGAATACCGTTCGTGAACAGGACGATGTCGGGGATGCATTCGGTGTAGTGCTCGACGGGGTACTGCCTGACGGCGGAAAAGTCGTTGTTCTCGATCTTCTCATAGTCAATGAGCCGGACGGTCCGGCTCCGCTCGCCCCAGCCGTCGCCGAGGTCCTGCTGGACGGTGGTGCCGAGGTCGAGCATGGCATGGACCTTTTCGTTGGCTCCGAGGACGGAGGCGGCCGGGATGTTGGTGATCTGGTAGACGACCCGGTCGATGTTCTCCTCCGAGATCCAGAGGTTGAGGTCCCGGATCTTCTCTCTAAGGAGGACGGTGAGGACCGGCTCCTTGCGGGAAGGGCGGAGGGTGTCGGCCTCCCGGACGGTGCGTTCGGTCCAGCCGAGGTGACGGGTGAGGACCTCGACGGCAGGGTCTTCGACCTCCGTCAGTTCTCTGGGGTCGCGGGTCATGGAGTGTGCCCCGGGGGAAGATCGCACGCAGTCACGCGTTCGGGACCGGGGCAGGCTGTCCCGCCAGCGCCATTCGGGGGCACCCGCACCCGCCCGGTGAGGAGATCCTGCATCAGGCCCTTTTTGAGGGTCTGGAGGCGGTCGCGGTGTTCGCGCTCGGCCGCGAGGTCGCGATCGACGGCGGAGAGGATCGCGGCGATGCGGTGCTGTTCGGGGAGAGGAGGGACGGCACAGAGTAATTTGTGCACAAAATTTCGATTTATTCCGGGAATTGATAACGCATCACTCTGGTATGCTGCCAGATGTAGTCTCAAAAAGTAACTGATAAATTTGGGGTCATTACCTTTGAAATTACAAACATATAACGTCGTATTAAGAGGCCAGAAATCTCTTTCAATGAAGAAAACCTCTCCAAGAGTTCCATAGCGCCCCGTCACAACGCCGGGCCCGCAAACTTTTGCTTCCTGATGATAGCCCGATATACCGGAAGAGGAGATAACAGGGACGTTTCCAGCAAGTCTTTCATCCGAAGGAAGATCATAGCCTCTTTTAAGAGTGATTACATCGCCCATAGTTTTAAACTCCCAGGGTTCTGGGAACTTAAACGTCGTCGAATTAATCGTCTTTTCGCAAAATATGTCTGTCTCCTCTGACCGTACCCTCCCTTCCTCGTCGATACCCTTCGTGAGGAGGTCCTGCATGAGGCCCCGCTTCAGCTCTTCAGTCTTTGCGATGACCTCGTCGGTGGCGGCGATGGCGGCGTCGACGGTGGAGAGGACGGCGGCGATACGGTGACGTTCTCCCGGTTTAGGGATTGGGCAGAGATGATGAGTGAACAGATCCTTCGATACCCTCTGTTGTCCGGCTGAACCGGTAAAATAGCGGATTGCCTCGCGCCTGAACGAAGATGAGCGAGAGAGTTGATAGATAAATTCTGCGTCGCTCGGGTCGATGGGACGAAGCACATGGAATTCAGTACTCCCAAAGCCCACGCCATTTTTCAGATTGCCGACCAACGCCCCTTTTCCATTCTCCATACAGGGTGTGATCTTCGCAATTAGGATGTCACCGTCAGCAAAGACAGTGTAGCCGTTTCGAACTTCAGCATATGGCTTTATCTCCATCGTACAGATCCTGCCATCTTCTCCGACGTTTCCCATAGAAAGGAAGAAGATTTGGGAGTCTTCCTCCAGATGCGATATGTCAGTGCGTGGGTTCACATATGCGATAGAACTGACCGGCCCTTCGCTCCATTCCTCCGGGATAAGCCCCACCTTCGTCATCTTGTAGCCGTTTTGAATGCCGGATATGCGCGTAGTCTCTCTCCGAATCATGGATCGGGTCCCCGTATTGTTCTTACCATAACCCGATACGCACCAACATCAGGAGCCTCGATTCCGAACCCTTTTGCATATTTTCGGTTTGCTTCTTCGAATGTCCCGAACAGGCCCCCAAAAAATCTGGATTCCTGGGTCCTTTTCCGGAAGTCTGCGAGATAGTTGACGACATGGGCGGGGAGGGAGAGGAACGGTTGAGTGGAGTCGAGGCCCGCATAACGGCGGCAGAGGTACACGTTCCGGGACCGTAAGGGCCCTGGTACACTTGAATGAAGGAGTGTCCCCTCATCCAGGTCTCCTTTGATCCCTGCAAGATACGCAAGTCCGAAGATATACTCGAAGATGTCGAGTGCTTCAAAGAAGGCGTATTGGTTCGGGATCAGGATCTTCACGAACTCGTGTATGGCCAGGTACGGATAATCTCGATACCTCGTTTCTTCCCCGAACCGCTTGTGCGCGAGATCGACGGTCCACTCGTGACACAACCCGATGACATCCCAGACATTTACGTACTCATAGTAAGGTACCTTCTCCCGTAGTAGAACATTGTACCGAGATATCATCGGCTTCCGGACAATTGCCTCTAGGGTGTTGAAATGCCTCGTGTGGACGGCAGCGATACCCGAAGCGTAGATCACGAGGAGGGCCGGATAGTACCGTAACCGGAGCAACCGCTCAATATAATCGCTCACCGTCTTTTGCCCCTTGTTTTGAATCTCTGAGATCTCTGGGGTGACGGGTGACACGTTGATCAGCCGCTCGATCGTATTGGAGACAAGGTCTGCAAAACTCCCATCGTCGTATTGCGCCACCGTGGCGACCATCGCAGCCAGAGGGGCCGCGGCGCCTTCGATGCCAGTGAGCGTCGCTGTATAGAACCCTTTGCTGTCAATGACGTCGGCCTGGTATCGGCTTTCGTCGGCAAGGAATGCAAGCACTCGATCCGTCTCCTCATTGATGAGATCGGGAAGCACAAGTTCTGGTTTGGTCTGTCTGAGAGCATCTTTGACTTTCCTCACCGCCGCAGCGGCGGTGAGGGTCGTTCTCGGTTCAAACCGCGAAAACCTCTCAACCACCGTTTCAAGGACGGTGAAGAAATCATCGGCGTCGTCGATAACGATCCCGTTCGGCATGAGCGCCCTGCACACCTCACGGGGAACGGACCCCCCGTTTCTCCGACACCAGAAGACCGGGTACCGGCGGAGGATCTCTTCGGCGCAGAGGATCTGGATAAGGTGCGTGTCGAACTCCCCGGACCAGCCGCAGACAACAAGGCCGTACTCCCCGAAGATCCGCTTCAGGTAGTCCTCCATTGCCGGGGGGTAATGCTTGAGGTCCTCGGGCGTGATCCTGAGCGTCCCCCGCTCGAAATCCCCGTTGACCTTAAGAACCCGGCACCTGTCCGGGAATACCGACATCTGCCGGACGTCCGACTCCTCGGTGATGACCTCGTAAGGAACAAACTCCGCCTTCAGCGCTTCTTCCATGAGCGTGTCGAAATTCGTGGTGATGACGAGCGAGACCGTCCCGGACTTCACCAGCCTGACAACGGCGCGGTGGGCTGCGGTGGGGGCTCCGGGGATGGGATCGCCGTTCTCGTCGGTCCGAGAGATGAACTTCTTCAACCCGTCCTTTCGGTTCCCTTCTGAGATCCCAAGCTCCTTCATAAGGCGCTGGAATGTTGCAGGCTCCCCAAACGTCTCCTCAAACCACGCAAGGCAGACCTCGTTCTTCTCTCCCCTCTCCACCTTCTCGCCCCGTCCTCTGGCGACGGCAAGGATCATATTCCCGGAGACGTCGCTTGCCGTCGGGAGGCCTGCGGCGACCGAGATCCCCGCCCCGATAAGCAGGGCGTAGCGCTTCGGGGAGGCGTGCATCGCGTATGCAACCGGGACAACCCTATCAGCGTTCACCGTCGCCCGCCTCCGAGTTCGCCAGCCGCCCGGCAGCGCCGGCGATCCTCTTCTCCTGCGACCTCACCCGTCGTTCGAGTTTCTTCAGATCCTCCTCCGGAGGGAGAGACTCGGGCTTGATCCCGCGCCGCACGAGGAGGTCCCTGACGTCGGTGTTGTTCTGAACGTGTTCGTCCGTGATCGCACGCTCACCCTGGAGATCCTCTTTAGTCACGTTAAAGTTCGTGATCTCGGTGGCGAGGTTCTTCGCCGTGATCGTCACCGTCGGGAGGAAATCGGCAAGAGGGCGGTTTTGCGGCGCCCCTAAGCGCTCCTTCATCGCCTGGGTGGTATACCCGCCGAAAAGCGCCATGTCGCCTCTGCTGCGGATCCGCCCGAACCCGGGCTCATCCACGCCTCGCTCGTAAATATTCCGCGACAGTTCGGACTCGGACTCCCGCAGCCGCTCCCGTGCCCTCAGGCGTTCGGTGAGGAGGATGTGCTCCTCGATGATCTCCTGCTTGCGCGTCTGCACGGCGAAGTAACTCTGGGCAAACGCGATCTCCTCTTTCCTGGGATCCCCGTTCTGAGCGATGAGGTAACAGGCATACCTGGTCAACATGATATCAGGGATCTCCCGTTCCGACCCAGACCCAAGGGAGACCATTTTGTTGACGTCAACAAAATGGTCTGAAACCTCATGTTTTGTCGTTTGACAGGATTCTTTGGCTTTATCAATGACTTTCATGAAATTACGCCACTCCTTGTAGCCAAGCAACGTCTGAAGGTCCCGGGCATACCAGAACTCGACCCCGCCCGCATCACGGACATAGTCCTCGAAATGCCGGTGAAGCCGGTGCACGATCTCGGGCTTCATAGAATGCCTCCGCACCGAACCATCCGGAACTCCCGGATAATTGTCCGACGGTCGAGTTCCCCGGCAACGGTGCGGCCAACCGGCCCCGGCACCCCCACGCTCACTTCGACCCCCCCGTGTAGCCCAGTTCCTCCAGGTACCAGTCCATCTCTGCCTCGATAACCGCCCGGCGTTCCCGCAGGTCGTGCAGTTCCCGCGCCACCGCCGCCACATCCACGACCTCCTCCTCGGGCGTCGTGTCCACGTAGCGGGTAATATTTAAGTTGTAATCGTTCTCCTCGATCTCCTCCATCGGAACGACCCGGCAGAACTTCTCCACGTCCCGATACTCCCGGTAGGCCGTCACGATCTTCTCGATATCCATCTTTCGCAAGCAGTTCTGGTTCTTCCCCTCCTGGAACTCCGCCGAGGCCTCGATGAAGAGGACTTTCCCCTTCCGTTCGGTGGGTTTGTCCTTGTTGACGACCAGGACCGCGGCCGGGATCGATGTACCGAAGAAGAGGTTCGGTGCAAGCCCGATCACCGCCTCCACCAGATCGTCCTTGAGGACGTTCGTCCGGATCTTCCCCTCGGCACCGCCCCGGAAGAGCACGCCGTGCGGCACGATGACCGCGAGTTTCCCGGTCTCATTGAGGACGTTGATCATGTGGAGCACGAAGGCCCAGTCCCCTTTCGTCGCCGGCGGCAGTCCGTAGCCGAACCGGCCATACGGATCAGCCTTTGCCGTCTCCTGGCCCCACTTGTCGAGCGAGAAGGGTGGATTACTGATTATCCGGTCGAACTGCATGAGGTGGCTGTCAAGCAGGAACTGCGGTTCCCGGATCGTATCCCCTGCCCTGATATCGGCGTCGATGTAGCCGTGGAGGAGCATGTTCATCTTGCAGAGGCCCCAGGTCCCGATGTTCTTCTCCTGCCCGGTCAGGGTGAGATTTGCCGGATCGCCCCCTTCCTCCTTCACGAGCCTCGCACACTGAATTACCGCGCCGCCCGAGCCGCAACAGGGGTCGTGAATGCGCATCCCTTCCTTCGGATCGAGGAGCCTGGCCAGCAGAGCGGCGACCTGATGGGGTGTGAAGAATTCTCCCCCCTTCTTTCCGGCATCGTCGGCAAACCGCTCTATGAGGTACATATACACGTCCCCGAGCATATCCGGACTTTCCAGGTCGGCATTCCTCATCGGGATTGTAGAGAAGTTCCGGATAAGCGCGGAAAGGTTCGTGTCTCGTTGCTTGGTCTCCCCAAGTTTATACGAGTTAAAATCAATGTTCCCGAGGACTTTTCCCATCACCGGATTCTGGTCTTCGATCTTTTGCGTGATCGTGTTCAACCTGTCGCCGATCTCTACAGTGAGCTTCTGGATATCCTTCCACAGGCACCCCCGAGGAAGGTAATACTGATGTTCATCGGGATCGTTCCAGGCAAGATCGTGATCCCCTGTCTCCTGCTCGATCCGCTCCGCCTCCTCTTCAAACACATCCGAGAGGCGCTTCAGAAAGAGCATCCCCAGGATATAATCCTTGTAATCGGTCGAACTGATGGACCCACGGAGGATATCAGCCGCTTCCCAGGTCATCTTCTTCATTTCTTCGAATGTGATCGTCGCCACCTTCATCACCTCAGAGGGAGTTCATCATTGCATTAACAGTAGAATCCTGGAGTCTCTGCTCTTTTTTGAGAATCCTCGAATATTCAGCTGCCAGCGCGAGATACCTGCTCAGAAGTTCTTGCTGTGCCATAGGGGGGACCGGGACCTCGACCTGCAACAACTCCCGAAGAGAGAGCCCCATCAGAGTAGACCCACCGGCCCGTGCAGTAAGGGCGCGTTGACCTGCGGAGCAGTTTAACCAGGCTGCGAGGAGATCCGGTCTTAGCCGATCCGAACACCGCAGCCCTACAAGGTTTGCACTGACTGCCGCGCCGGCAATACTGCCGTCTGCGACCGCGGCACGAAAAGGCGGGCCCCGGAGGGTGAGAACGACATCGCCCTCTTGAACGATATCGGTTTCCAGCTTTCTGGTATTCTTAACCCGCATGATCCTGACCGCCTCGGTGTTGATTGTGCCGTCGGCGATATCGCCGAGGTTGATCACCCGAATCTCGACGGTAGAGTCGCCGTCCTTCGGTTTCAGATAGTAGGAGGACATACCCGTGACCTTTGCGCTCAAGAGGTCTTTGAGGGGTTTCCCGTGTCCAGAATTCGTATAGATAGAGTACATCAGGTCACCGTTTCCACTGCGAATGGAGCATTACGAGCTGCCGGACTTCGTGTTCAAAGGCCGTGCGCCTAACAAAAACCTGATGCTGGCAGGAGACCACAGACCTTTGTCGGAGATTGCATGCCGTCATTACCGGCCGGAGCCAGGACTCAACGTAGTTATACTGTCGAGAATGATTACACACTTTTGTCATTTTGATATCGACAACAAACTATTGATGCCCGTTTATTTCTATTTATTGATTTGTGTGCGCCCGGATCAGGTACTTTCAGAATACAACTTTCTTCTTCCCGTACCTGCAAGAACTCTATGACCCGCTGGTTCGCCGTCTCAAACCGTGCAAACCCGGAGGGGATCACAATACTAGAGGCACCACTCCGATGCAGCCCGCACAGTGGAGCGGATCAGCGGTTCTTCGACCAAATCTCCGACTCGATAACGCCCCGTCGGCGACATACCAGACAGCACGGGATACCGGAGACAACGATTGCCGGGTGCTCCCGCGATACCGCCCATCACATCAAGCGCCTTTTCCACCGCCAGAATCGGGTTAAGGCCGATGTAACTAGTGCGGCCGGCAGGTCGAGCGGGACCGGGGGGCACCGGATCAGGAGAAGACAGACGCATCTTCGGGACCATGCCGATACTGGCCGCTGCAACCGGCACCCTCGGCATCGCCAGGCCGGAGAGGAAGGCAGTCAGGAAGAGAAGGGGAAAGAACCCGGCCGCAATAAATCTCCCGCCGGGTAGGAGGGCAAATACCAGGAGAGCGTCGAGAAAGCAAGCCCTCTTCACATACGGGAACGCCGCCGGATGACGGAAAAGGGGTGATACCCGGATCCGAACCGGACGCTGCAGCAGGTTTTCCGGAATTGACGGGTCGCTACGGTATATGGTATCACATTACGGCGATTTCATCGCCCCGCTCACCTGACAGATTCCGCACAGTGCCTTTAAATATTCAGTGGGACAGATACAAACCATCGGAGAGTAGCAGTGCATGTTCGAACGCATTCTGTTTCCAACAGACTTTTCCAAACCTTCCCTGAAGGTGCTGGACTATATCCCCGCGCTTCAGGAGGCGGGAACCCGCGAGGTGGTCCTCGTCCACGTCCTCGACCCAAGAGAGATCACCCTGATCGCCGCGGGCGGGCAGGGGTTCCTCGGGACCGTGCCCGACCGAGAGACCGAGGTCCAGCGGCAGCAGCGGGAAGAGATCCAGCACCGGATCATCGACATTCGCCGGGTGCTCGAGAAGCAGGGGCTGGAGGTGACCGTCCGGACGCCCATCGGCACGCCGGGGGCGGAGATCGTGACCGCGGCCGATGCGGATGGGGTCTCGCTCATCGTCATCGGTTCTCACGGCCGGTCGAACCTCCGCGACCGCCTGCTCGGGACGGTCTCGGAGTACGTGATCAAGAACGCCCATCAACCGGTCCTGGTCGTCAAGCGGGAAGCGGCCGCCGGGAGGTAGTCTCTTTTTCCGGGGGAATGAGGTTATTTTTCGAGCAGCCGTTCCAGCAACGCCCGGATCGCCCGCAGTTCCTCCACCGTCGCATCCGCGGCCGGCAACTCTTCCGGCCCGGCCCCAGTCGCGACAGGGCCGGTCCCCCGCACGAAACTCATGATCTTCTCCTGGAGGTCTTTTGGGTCCTCGATCCCGTTGAGGACGATCTCCGCCCGGGCCTGGGCAGAGTAGCCGGCGGTCTGCACCCGGAGCGCTGAGAAGGAGAAGAGCCGCATCAGGGGGCCCTGGACGATATCGACGTTTGTGATCCGGTTGTAGGGCACGATCCCTGTCTGCCGGAACCAGACCCCACGCTGCCAGGTCACCTCGGTGACGGTGAGGCGGTAGGCGATGCTCTCGCAGTAGAGGGGTATCCAGTAAGCGACGAAGGCAACGAAGGCAAGGACAGGTATCGTGACGGCGAGCGTGACCGGCCACGGGCTGAAGAGGGCAACGGGGACCAGCCAGGGCAGGACGAACAGGGCGACGGCCAGGACCAGGGATGCGTAGAGGTACGACCGGAACGGCGGCACCGGTCTGAACGCCTCTCCGATGCGAAGCGGGACAAGGGGCATGATATCCACATAATCTCGGTCGGGACGGATTAAATCTTCCGGGCGGCAGGTCCGCTCCCTTCAAAAACGGTCTATTAAAAAAAGGCTGCAGCCCCGGACCTCACGCACCGGAGCATACGATAGAGAGGGGCAGGCTTACCTCTTCCCGCCCTTCTCAAGCATATCGCGAATAATCTTATACGTCTCGATCTTGTACTCCATCATCTCGATCCACTGTCTTTTCATCTTGATGCGAGACTCGATCATCCGGATCGTCAGTTGCCGCACCTGGTCCTCGTCAAGAAGATCGAACATCTTCTCAAGGAGCATCCCGTGGGGGGGTCCCCCGCCGTGTGATGTCATGCCGTTACCTCCCTCATACTCACCTGTCCAGAGGAACAGGCCGGCACCCCGGTATGCACCGGGTCATAAATACCTTATGGCCGGGTGCAGTTGCCCCGCGCTCAACGGGAGGACGCGAATGCTTCGCCGTGCTCGACCCAGTTCTCGACGGGCGGTTCGTAGAGGACGATATAGACGTCTTCGGGGCGGACACCGACATCACGGGCGAGGCGACTTACAATCGCCCGGTAGAGCGCCTCTTTCTTCTCTTTGCTGCGCCCCGGCATGAGCGAGACCTCGACGAGGACCGCGTCGTCGGACCGTCCGGGAGGCAGCGGGAAGTTCTCAGGTTTACGTTCGCAGAGCCGGATCCAGAGGGCGGCCTCCGGGGTCTGCAGTGCGTCCACAAAAGCGTCATGAAGGCTCTTGATGAGCAATTGCCGATATTCAGCGGGCTTCCCGTACCTGATCTCGATCTTCACAAGCGGCATCGAATCTCTGTTCCTCCACATGAATGCTCTCGCACCGGGAGTATTAACGCTTTTCTCAGGCGAGGTCCGTGCGTTCGCTCCCCGGACGCCGATTTCGGTTGATACAGGCGTTGAGCACCTCATCCATCAGGTGAAGCGCTCCTTCGATCCCGGCAACCGCACGGGAAGAGAGGAGGACCCTGCCCCGGAGCGGCGGCGTCAGCCCGACAAAGGCGGCGCGGGGAGCGATTGCCTGCTCGTAGGAGGAGCCGAGGATCAGGTCCGGTTCGGCATCCCGGATCATCTCCTGGATGGTTGAGAAGTCCATCGTATACGTGACGGCACCGCTCTCCGCGTCCGGATCGTTTCGGGCGGCGATGCAGGCGATATCTGCCCCGAGATACCGGTCGAGGAGGTCTCGCGCAAAGGCGGCATACGCGTGCCCGGCGGCGATCACCACCCGGGGAGGATCGAACCTCCTGAGGTACTTCTCGCAGGCTTTTCGGATCAGGGCGTCGGCCCACGCGATCTCCTCGTCGACCGGCCGGGAATCGACGCCGTCGACCGAGGCCTGCAGCCGCCCGAAGGTCTCACCGACGGCATCGAGGCCAAGAAGCGAGCCGCAAGCGGTCCCGACGCCGCTTGAAAGGTCCGGGTTCGTGCCGACCGTGAAGGGTGCCGCACGATGAGCCGCGGCGTAGCGGTCCAGGCAAAAAGTGGTAGAGACGGTGGCGCCGGCGAGATTGAGCAGACGCCGCGCCTCGATGGCGTTCCCCCGGCAGAAGGGGTCGGTGCGGCAGATGCCGTCGATGTTGACGCCGCGCCCGTCGGGGTCCACCTCCGGCGCGATCTCGGCGAGCGCCCGACGGTAGCCGGCCTCGAAGTCCCCGAGGAACCCCGGGCTGTCGACGATGAGGACCTGGCCGTCACGAGCGAGCGCACTGAGGTCCTCGCCCATGACGGCGGGCACGCAGGTGTTGACCACGGCTATCCGGGAGTACCGGCCTTCGAGTTCCCGGATCACCTCCGCGAGGCGCGATTCGGCGCCGAAGATGACCTCGTTCTCGACGAGGAACGTCCCGTGGATGGGAACCCCGACAAGCGATGCGGGGTAGAAGTAGCACCCGCTCGAACCGTGAACGATGACGGCCAGATCTTCGAACCCGGCGAGGCAGGCGACCGCCCCGGTCATCGCGCAGGGCCAGAGCGGGTTTTCACATGGCGTATGCTGGTTATTTTGCATCGGTCTAGAAGATCATGGCGGTGCGGGGATATAAAAAGACGGGAAATGGGGGCGGCCGCCTTACACCGTCCGGACAAGCGATGCAAGGTAACGCCCGACCTCGCTCGTCTTCTTCGCACCGCCCATATCCCGGGTCACGAACCCGTCGAGGATGCTTCTCTCGATAGCCCGAAGGACCGCTGCCGCCGCCTCGTGCTCGCTGATGTGGTCGAGAAGCAGTGAACCGGCCCAGACGGTGGCGAGCGGGTTTGCAACGTCCTGGCCGCGGTACTTCGGCGCGGAGCCGTGGATCGGCTCGAACATCGAGGTGCCGTCCGGGTTGATGTTCCCGCCGGGAGCGAGCCCGAGCCCGCCCTGGATCATGGCCCCGAGGTCGGTGATGATGTCGCCGAACATATTCGGCGTGACGACGACGTCGAACCACTCGGGATTCTTGACGAACCACATCGTGACGGCGTCGACGAAGTTGAACTCCGTCGCGACGTCGGGGTATCCGGCGGCGACTTCGTTGAAGACATCCCGCCAGAGGCCGTAGACGTCGGAGAGGACGTTTGCCTTGTCGACCGAGGTGACCTTCCTAGCTCTCCTTTCGGCGAGGTCGAAGGCGTAGCGGATCGCCCGCTCCGCACCCGGCCGGGTGACGACGCCGATCTGGTAGGCGAGTTCGTCGGCGTCGGTCTCTACGTCCAGCCCGAACCTGACGTTATAGAGGTCGCGGACGACCTCGAGGGTCTTCTCCTCGTGCGTACCGGCGAACCGCGAGCCGATACCGACGTAGAAGTCCTCGGTATTCTCCCGGACCACCACAAAGTCGATGTCCTCCGGCTTTTTGTTCGCGAGCGGCGTCCAGACGCCGTCGAGGAGTTTGACCGGCCGGAGGTTGATGAACTGGTCGAAGTGAAACCGGATCGCAAGCAGGATGCCCTTCTCGAGGACCCCGGGCTTCACCCGGGGATCACCGATGGCCCCGAAATAGATCGCCTTGAACTTCGAGAGGTCCCGGATGTCCTCTTCCGTGAGGAGTTCCCCGGTCGCGAGGTAGCGGTCCGCGCCGATGTCGAAGTCAGTCCACGCTATGTCGAACCCGAACCGCTCTCCCGCGGCGTCGAGGACCTCTTTACCCGCCGCCACGATCTCGGGACCGATCCCGTCTCCGCCGATTGCCGCTACTCGATGTTGCATATCTCCACCTTATCCAGATTTTTTGCGTAAGCCACGAGGCCCCCGGCCTCGACGATCTCTTTCAGGAACCCGGGCACCGGCTCGACGGGGAGCCGCCGCCCGTTCGCCTCAATGAGATTCCCGGCAAGATCCACCGATACGGTATCACCGTCCCGGATAGCGTCGGTCTCGGGGCAGACCAGGGGCAGGAGCCCCGTGTTGACGGCGTTCCGATAGAAGATCCGGGCAAAGGACTTTGCGACCACGACCCGAACCCCGGCCCCGAGGAGCGCAAGCGGCGCATGTTCCCGCGAGGAGCCGCACCCGAAGTTGGTGCCGCCGACAATGACGTCGCCCTCCCGCACATCTCTCGCAAACTCGTCTCTCGTTCCCTCAAACGCGTGCTTCGCAAGCTCCGCCGGGTCGTAGATCGTCAGGAATCTGCCAGGGATGATCGCGTCCGTATCGATATCGTCGCCGAACTTCCACACCCGCATGATTCACGCCTCCCTCGGGTCGGTGATCTCGCCGTAGAGGGCGCTTGCCGCCGCCGTCGCCGGGGAGGCAAGGTAGACCGACGCCTGCGCGCTCCCCTGCCTGCCCCGGAAGTTCCGGTTCGACGTGGAGAGCGAGACCTCGCCGGGAGCGAGGAGCCCGAACGCCCCGCCCATGCAGGGGCCGCAGCAGGGAGCCTCGACGAGGGCTCCCGCCTCAACGAACCGTTCAACGAGGCCGGCCCGGAGGGCCTTGAGGTACTCGGTGCGTGAGGCCGGGATGACGATCACCCGGACGCCGGCTGCAAAGCGGTCGGCGATCCCGAGCACCCCGGCGGCCTCCGCGAGGTCCTCGTAGCGCCCGTTGGTGCAGGAGCCGATGAAGACCTGGTCGACCTTCGTCCCCGCGACGTCGGCGACGTCCACGACGTTGTCCACGTTATGGGGGACGGCGACCTGCGGAGAAAGGTCGGTGACGTCGTAGTGCCTGCGCTCCCGGTAGTCTGCGTCTGCGTCGCCGGCAAGATCGAGCGGTTCGACCCCGCGGCGGGCGGCGACGTAGTCCCGGGTAGTCTCGTCGGGCCGGACGATTCCCGCCTTTGCCCCCATCTCGATCGCCATGTTCGCACAGGTCATCCGGCCCGCCATGTCCATATCGTGCATGGCCCCGCCGGTGAACTCAAGCGCCGTATAGGTCGCACCGTCGGCGCCGATGTCGCCGACGAGCGAGAGGATCAGGTCTTTTGGACCGACTCTCCGGCCGAAGGCCCCGTCGATCTCAAGAAGGATGCTCTCGGGCACCCGGAAGTAAAGCGCCCCGAACTTCAGCACGAACCCCATATCGGTCGAACCGATGCCGGTCGCAAATGCACCCGCCGCACCGTAGGTGCAGGTGTGGGAGTCGGTCCCGACGATGATCTCGCCGGGCGCCGCCCGCCCTTTCTCCATAACAACCTGGTGGCAGACGCCCTCGAGAAGGTCGTAGTTGCGGATCCCCTGCTCCTCTGCAAACCGCCTCATGAAGACGTGGTTCTCGGCGGCCGGTATCGAATCGGCGGGCACCTGGTGATCGAAGAGCATGATAATCCGATCCGGATCATAAACGCGCTTTCCACCCATCTCGCCAAAGACGCGGACTGCCAGCGGACCGGTGATGTCGTGGATCATCGCCGCATCCACCGGCGCCATCACGACGTCACCTGCGCGGACGGTCCGGCCGCATTTCATTGAGAATATCTTCTCTGCGATCGTCGCCGCCATAATACTTTCGCGTTATTTGTGTGCGCTCCAGACGTATGTAGTTTGGCAGGGCCCGCCCTGTCCGGGCATCGAACCGCGGCCGTATCCGACGAAATTCCGGGGGAGTTACTCTTATGTTGCTCCGTGCGGATTGTATAAAGAGAAGTGATGACCGACGGACCGACCCCGGCAATGCGGCAGTATTACTCAGTGAAGGCCCGGTACCCCGACGCCATCCTCTTCTTCCGGATGGGGGACTTTTACGAGACGTTCGGCGAGGACGCCGGCGTGGTGGCCCGGGAACTCGATATCACCCTGACCGCCCGGGGAAGGGATAAGAACGGCGACCGGATGCCGCTTGCGGGCGTACCCCACCACGCCGCCGACGGCTACATCGCCCGCCTGGTAGGCAAGGGCTACAAGGTGGTGATCTGCGATCAGATCGAGGACCCGAAGACCGCAAAAGGCGTGGTGAAGCGGGATGTCACGAGGGTGATCACCCCGGGGACCCTGATCGACTCTTCGATGCTCGGCTCTGCGGGAGCCCATTACCTGATGGCGATAGCCCCCGACCGGAAGGATACCTTCGGCCTCGCGTTTCTGGACGTCTCCACCGGCGAGTTCTTCGTCTCCTCCGGGAGCGGCGCGCATGACTGCGCCGATATCGTCTCGGAGGTGGTGAGATACCGCCCGTCGGAGGCAATCGTCCCCGAGAGTCTTGCGGGCGCGCTTCCCGCCCGGCTCGAAAACCTCGGGGTGACGGTGAGCCGCTACCGCGACGACGTTTTCGACCGGGATGCAGCATATGAGCGCCTCTGCGGGCAGTTCGGAACCGCGACGCTCGACGGCTACGGGTGCGCCGACATGGCGGGAGCAATCGCCGCGGCCGGGGCGGCTCTCCGCTACGCCCAGGAAACCCAGCAATCGCCCCTCGCCCACATCACGGGGCTCGCGACCAGGGTCCCGTCGGATAACATGGTGCTCGATGCGATCACGCTTCGAAACCTTGAGATCACGACAGGCATCCGGGGAGAAGGCGACGGGAACACGCTTCTTGCCGCGCTCGACGTCACGGAGACCTCGATGGGGAGCCGGACGATGCGGTCGTTCCTTATCGGCCCTCTGGTCAGGAAGGCCGCCATCGAAGAGCGTCTCGACGCCGTGGAGTGGTTTGTCGACCATGCCCTCGACCGGCAGGCGCTTCGCGCAGCCCTCGGCGACTTTGCCGATATCGAACGAATTGCAGGGAGGATCGCCTACGGGAATGCCGGCCCCCGGGACCTTTCGACGCTCCGCGATTCGCTTCGCGCGATTCCGGACGTTAAAGCGCTCTTTTCCGGCGACGCCCCGGCCCTCATCCGCGAAGCCCTTGACGCTATGAGCGACCATACCCGCGTGACGGACCTCGTCGACCGGGCTATCGTGGACGACCCCCCGGCGCTTGCGAAGTCCGGCGGGATGATCCGGGAGGGGTTCAATGCGAAACTCGACGAACTCCGGCACCTCGCGACGACCGGGAAAGACTGGATAGCGGAGTTCCAGCAGCAGGAGCGGGAGAGGACCGGAATTAAGTCACTCAAGGTCGGCTACAACCGGGTCTTCGGCTACTACATCGAGGTGACGAAACCGAACCTGCACCTGGTGCCGCCGGAGTACGAGCGCCGGCAGACGACCGCGAACGGCGAGCGCTACACGATACCCGACCTCCGGGAGAAGGAAGCGCTGATCGCGACCGCGGAGGAGCGCCTTACCGCCCTCGAAGCGGAGATCTACGCCGAACTCATCCGGACGCTCGCGGAGGACGTCCCGGGTCTCCAGGCGACCGCACGGGCGGTGGGACTGCTCGACGTCTACGCCGCACTCGCCGAGAACGCCGCCCGGTACGGCTACTCCCGGCCGGTGATCGAAGAGAGCGGCCGGATAATCATCCGGGACGGCCGCCACCCGGTGGTGGAGCGGCACCTCCCGGTGCCGTTCGTCCCGAACGACACGGACCTTGACGCCTCCGACGACCAGATCATGATCATCACCGGGGCGAACATGGCGGGCAAGTCCACCTACATGCGGGCGGTGGCGCTCTGCTGCATCATGGCTCAGATGGGGAGTTTCGTCCCGGCACGCCACGCCACCGTCGGGCTTGTGGACCGGGTCTTTACCCGGGTGGGGGCGTTCGACGACCTTGCTTCGGGGCAGTCCACGTTCATGGTCGAGATGCTGGAACTCGCAAACATCCTAAACAACGCGACGCCGCAGAGCCTCGTCATCCTCGACGAGATCGGGCGGGGGACGAGTACGCTCGACGGGTGCGCAATCGCCCGTGCGGTGGTGGAGTTCCTGCACGGAAAAGCGGTTGTCGGGCCGCGGACGCTCTTTGCAACCCATTTCCACGACCTGATCGACCTTGAGGACTCGCTCAAACGGGTGAAGAACTTCCATTTTGCCGTGAAGGATACGGGAAACGAGGTTGTTTTCCTCCGTAAGATCATCCCCGGCGCAACCGACAAGAGTTACGGCGTTCACGTGGCGCACCTTGCCGGCATCCCGAAGAAGGTAACCGACCGGGCGATGGCGATCCTGAAGGAAGAGGCGGCGCGGGAACCCTCGGGCGGACCGCGGGCCCCCCGCTACACCCAGATGCTCCTCGTCGACACCGGCGAAGGAGTCGTCGAAGAGAACCCCGCGGTCAGGGAACTCAAAAACATGAACCCGAACGAGATGACGCCGGTTGATGCGCTGAATACCCTCTGCAGGCTCCAGAGACTTGCAAACGGAGAGGACGGTGAGCGATGACGAAGATCCGGGTCCTCGACCCCGATACCGTGAACCAGATCGCCGCCGGGGAGGTCGTGGAGCGGCCCGCATCGGTGGTGAAGGAACTCCTGGAGAACGCGATAGATGCAGGGTCGACGAGCATCCTCGTCGATGTCTCTTCGGATATGGCCGGGATCACGAAGATCCGGGTGACCGACGACGGGGAGGGGATGACGCAGGAGGAGGCGGTACTTGCCTTCCACCCCCACGCGACGAGCAAGATCCGGGACATCGCCGACTTCTCCGCCATCCGCACCCTGGGGTTCCGGGGCGAGGCGCTTGCAAGCATTGCCGCCGTCGCGGAGGTGACCCTGGTCACCCGTCCCCGGGGAGCCGGGGCCCTCGCCGGCACCCGGGTGCGGGTCAGGGGCGGCGAGGTCGTGGAGAAGAGCGAGGTCGGGGCCCCGGAGGGGACGACGGTCGTCGTTGAGCGCCTCTTCTACAATACCCCCGCCCGCCGGAAGTTCTTAAAGAGCAAGAACACCGAACTCGCCCACCTTTACGGCGTCGTGGAGAACCTCGCCCTTGCGCACGGAGAGGTCGCCTTCAGGGTGGTGCACAACGGAAAGGAACGGATGGCGACCCAGCGCTCCGGCGGGCTCCTCGCCACCGTCACCGGCCTTTACGGTGCGGATCTCGCCCGGACGCTCATCCCGGTCGAAGGCAGGCTCCCCTTCCTCGCTGTCCGCGGCTACGTCTCCCGCCCGGTGGAGAGCCGGGGGAGCCTCGCGCAGGTTGTTGTCAGCATCAATGGAAGGAGCATCGTCTCACGGCAGATCGCAGCCGCTGTGCGGGCGGGCTACGGCAATCTCCTCCCGAAGGACCGCTACCCGGTGGCGTTCATCGAACTCGCGATCGACACCGGTCTCGTCGACGTCAACGTCCACCCGACGAAAAGGGAGGTCCGTCTCTCCCGGGAGCGGGAGATCACGGGAGCGATTGCGGCCGCCGTGGAGACGGCGCTCGCCGGACACGATCTCGCCCGCGAGACGCCGGCCGAGCCGGTGCAGCAGCATTTCGGACCGTCGGAGCCGGCTTCGGCCCCCGTGATCGACGAGCCCGCGGTCTCCTACACGGCAGGGCACCGGGGACTCACCCTCTCCGACAGGCAACTCCGCAGGACGGAAGGAGAGGGCACGGAGAACCTCCTCCCCGCGATGGAACCGGTCGGGCAGGTGGCCGCGACCTACATCGTGGCGGAGGGGAGCGACGGCACCCTTTATCTCATCGACCAGCATGCAGCCCACGAGAGGGTCCTCTACGACCAGGTCGTGGAGCAGCGCGATGCGGCGGCCGGATCGCAGGAACTGATCACGCCCGTCGTCCTCTCCCTCCCTCCGAAGGAAGCGGCCGCACTCCGGGATGCGATGCCGATCCTTTCCGGCGAGAGGTTCGCGGTGGAGGAGTTCGGTCGGGACACCTTCGCTGTCCGGGCGGTGCCCGCCGCCCTCGGCGCACTCGAAGACCCGGGGGAGATCAGGGAGACGGTCGCCGAGATCCTCGCCGGCGAGTCCCGCACCGCCCCCGACCGGCGAGAGGCGGTCACCCGCATCGTCGCCTGCAGGGGTGCGGTGAAGGCGGGAGCCCGGCTCACGCACGACCAGCAGAAGCGCCTCCTCGCACAGCTCGCCCGGACGAAGACCCCCTGGACGTGCCCGCACGGGAGGCCGACGGTGGTGGCGTTCGATAAACGGAAACTCGACGGGCTCTTCCGGCGGACGTAAGGAGACCGGGCTGACCCGGCATAAAAGAGAGAACGTAATCACCCCATTTTCTTAATAAACCGGATTTTTTCGGGATTTTTGGCAAAAGGCCGTATCAAAATGGTTTTATCTCAGGGAAATCAGAACGGCTATAGGTCACAGCGGGGATACACCCGCTGCGGACGAAAGGAGTCAAATCACGTGACATTACTCCAGCAGATCCGCCTCTGGATGAGGACCCGGAGTAGAGGGAAACAGTATCACGACCGTGAAAACGATCCGCTTCTCGAACCCTACTACGACATCTCTCCCGAAGCAACTCTCCCTCAAGACACTTCCGGAGCCCTGCAGGAAGAGAACAGGTGACGGGGACCTCCCCGACAACCGCTCAACCCGGGTTTATGCCTCTCCTCACTCATTTTTAAAGGAAACGGAACGATTCGGCCGTCGGAGCCGCGTCGATGTTGTAAATATCGTACTTTGGGGGGAATACGGTATGCATAACCGAGTAGATGACGTCGTCTTTGACGGCGTAGCGGATGATGAAGTCATACCGGTCCCCCTCGGGGACGGGGAGGGGGACGGAGTAGACCGACTTATACCCCGGGACGCCGTCAAGGGTGAGCTTCTCCGTGGAAACCCATTCGGCATCAATCCCGGAGCGAAGGTCCTCTGCATACGTCGCGTTCAGGGATTCGAGGACCTGTTCCGGATCGGCGTCCTTCTGGAGCGGGTTCGTGTTCACGCGGACCTCTTCGTGCTTGTCCGGCGAGGAGAACCATACGCTCTCTCCGGACTCGGTGTAGAACCACCCCTCCGGGCAGGTGACGGCATAACCGTAGGTGGCGTTGACGTAGGTGCCGTTCCCGGGGACGGGCGCCGGTGTCGGGGTCGGGGCGGACGTCGGCGTTTGAGTCGCGACGGGCCAGGTCGGATCGGGCCCGGGCGGCTGCGGCGGCGAGGAGAGGCCCGGCAGCACTACGACTGCGAGGACAGCGATCAGGGCGACGGCGATAATAACCCCGATGATCAGAAGTCTCTGTGATTTCATACGTACGGGTACGTCGCCCGGGAATGATAAATACTCTTCACCGCCGCGGGACAACCTGGAAGGGTATCAGAGGGCCGCGGCGGTTTCGGCCGGAGCAGGTACACGGACGTCGGCGAGCAGGTCGTCGAGGCTGGCCGCGTATGCCACCCGGATACCGTAATTCTCCTCGATGTACTCCTTTGCATCGACGAGAACCGGACGCTGCCTCATAATTCTCAGCCCGCCGAACGACCGGGCATCATCACGGCGGTCGACAACCTGGTCGTTCTCTTCAGAGAGGACAAGGAGGGTCTTCCCGCTTGCCGCAGCGGCCGCTGCTTTCTCGAGGACGCCGCCGACCGGGCCGATATGCCCGTCTGCATCGATGGTCCCCGTCACGGTCACGCTCTCGTTGAGCGAAAAGCCCTCCAGCACCGAGAGGAGGAGCATGGTCATCAGCGCCCCCGCGCTGGGGCCGTCAACCTCGGAGACCTCCTCCGGACCCTGGATGCTGAAGATGATGTCGCTCCCGGCAAGGTCCACACGGGAGCGGTTGGCGGCGACATCGACCGCAAGGTTCGCGGCATCCTGGAAAACAATCCCCATCCGGGGCGTTGTCTGAACGAGGACCCTCCCTTTCCCGGGCACGACCTCGACCGAGACGTTCACCATCGCTCCTTCTTCGGTCACCTCCTCGTAGAGGAAGGGACCCCCCCGGTCCACCTCGACTTTCTGGAGGATGACCGGCACCTGCATCGAGGCCGTGTTCATGCCGCCCGCCTCCCCTTCCCACGGGGCCGGGATCGTCGTCGGGAGAGGCGGAGCAGTCTCCCCGGGACTGGAGAGAGCGGGGGAGTGGCCGTCTCCCGGAACGAGGGCAACGGCAAGGAGGAAGACGTTCATGACAAGCGACAGGACGAGCAGAATTGCCAGGGTCTTCTCCCGTATGTACATATACTTCCCGCATATCCTTCGTCGGGATATATACCTTTCCCGGGAGATGGGGGAGACGGAACAGGTCCGGGGAACGAAGTCACACAAGGATCACGATCCGGAACCGCAGTTTGCGGTAAGAGCACGAACAATGTCGACGAACCTGAGATTCAGGTACCGTTCGGGAACGGACGCGTCCGGGCGAAGGAGAGATCGGGGCCGCCACCGAGCCGAAGAGCAGGTGGACCGAAATCTCCGCGATCACCGCCTTCCACCGCAACCGACCGAGATCGAGCTCCCGTTCGCCGCCCAAACGGCGGATCTTCCCGATCAACTCCCGCGCCCACGGCCTGCTGCACGGAAGAATGCGGCCGATAGTCCTCCGGATTCTACACGTGTACGATAGTATTCACCTCCGTGCGAGTTGTCTGACCGGAACATCGGCTCAGTTCTTCGCAGGTGAGAGGTGTCACTCCATCCATCTTCTGCAACCCGTACATGCGCGGTATGACGGGAAAACCCACCGCCGATATTCATCCAAGGTATAGGGCAAATTCAACTAAAGGAAATGGAGGACAATATCGAGGTTTTAGCGATTTTCCAAGATGTTATTTTTATTCTGGTCGCTTTAAAGCGTCCATATCTAAAAAAAATCGAAATGATTATGCATATATGGATTTAAACCAGATATGGTGTAAGATATGCGGCAATGCTTATTCCTAGTAGTCTGTATTGCGATTTGTTGCATTTGCATGGCTGGCTGCACAACGGCACAAACGAATCATCAAGCATCACCTAATCAGATAACAGGTACTTCCCAAGGATCTACAACTACGACAAACGACTTTTCCTAAGTGACTCATGCAAGCGTGAGCACAATTAGAGACAACTGGGATGCCGATGCTGAAGATGATGGGATTACTGTTCATCCGGACCTACTCGACCAATACGATGAGACAGTCAAGTACTCAGATGTCAATATTCCTGTAGATATTCAGATCTGGACAACAAAGTTTGATAGCAACTACAAAGAACAAAAAGACAAACTGATTTACCAAGGATCTGGAACCATAACAACATGGAAAGATGGAAACATGTTCATGAAAGGCGGAATAAAAGTTCCGTTTAGTAGCATGAACGTTCCATCAGGTGAGATGTTTGGGTGGACATACGTCACAATCCACACCAGATGGGAAAAGTTACGAAGCAGTAGACGAGTATACTGCTCTAACTCCCTAACCCCTATCAGTTATTTTTTTTCAAATGACATTAATAGAGTTAGATTATCCAGTACACAACTGTTAGTCTTCATTATAGATAGGATTGCGGAGATGCTATCCGAAAATAAGCCATACAGAACGTTTTACCGACTTTCACGCACTTCCACATGATAATCGAGGTATCCTAAAAATATACAGGAACGTAGATGAGGACATCCCAAAATGCCTTTGCCGGAAGGGGGGCACCCCCTCCCGGACCCTCCCCCACATGGCGATAGCCAATAGGAAGCCGTTTCACTCTCTCTGTCCTGGATATCGTTCAGAGGAGAGAAACTTCGGAGGTGCGTGCTCCGATAAGGGTATACAGAACATTCATAGATCTTTTTGGGATGAGTTCGATATTAGAACAATCTTGAGGAAGGGAAGAAATGAAAGATAGCTTTTGGTGGGTGCTCCGGCAGGGACAGGGCATGAGTTCCACATGCACCTTATGCCCCCATCCGGCAGAGGTCCCGCATCGCCCGTAGTACATAAAGAACCTCACCCTCAAGCGCCTCCTCGTCGACAATGAACGGGACGAACCCTGCCCGGACGAAGAGTTCCCGGACTTCATCGAGCCCGGTCAGCGAGGAGACGAGCAGCAGGACCCTCCCGAACGGCGAGAGCACCCTCCCGACATCGGCGACGAACCGTTCAATCGTTACCCTTCCTGTGGGCCCTCCGTCGAGTGCGTACTCCAGCCAGTCGTCAATCCGCTCCCCGGGAGCGGTCGGGAGGTACGGCGGATTGAAGAGGACAAGGTCGAACGGGCCCGAGAGCCCTGCAAAAAGATCGGTCCGGACCGTCGTGAGGCCGCGGGTGCGGGCCGAAGCCACCGCGTGAGGGTTGATATCGGTCGCGACCACCGCCGACGCCCGGCCGGAGAACCCGGCCGCAACATAGCCGCTCCCGGTCCCGACCTCCAGCACCCGGTCGGTCGGCCGGACCTCCCGGAGCGCCGCCCGAAGAAGGAGTGCGGAGTCCTCAGCGGGAGGGTAGACCTGGTCGGAGCCTCCCCGGTCACTCATTGCCCGGGCACCCGCTCATCAGGTTTGCGATCAGCGCGAACTCTTCGAGCGTAAGGTCCTCGGGCCGCCGCTGCAGAAGGTCGTCGGGAAGACCTGCGACCGTCCGCTCGATAGTTTCGGGCGGAAAAGAGTCCTTGCCGCTCCGGAGCCCCTTCCTGACGGTCTTTCGCCGGTGGGAGAAGAGCACCCGGACAACGTCGGCGTAGGTCTTCCGGTCCATGATCGGATACGGCGGTTCGTGCGGCGTTACCCGGACCACCCAGGAACGGACCTGGGGTTTCGGGCGAAAGGAGGAGGGCGAGAGGTCGAGCAGGGGTTTTACGGAAGCATAGGTCTGCACCATCACCGAGAGCCGGCCGACGTTCGGCGTCCCCGGCGGCGCGATCATCCGCTGGGCGAACTCCTTCTGGTACATCAGGACCGCGACCTCAAACCCGATCTCGAGCAGCCGAAACGTAATCTTCGAAGAGGCGGAGTAAGGGAGGTTCGCGACGACGATATCGAACGGCGGGAGGTCCGCCTTCCTTGCATCGCCCGGGACGATCACAAGATGCCCTTCGGCGATCTCATCGGCAAACGCGACCTCAAGTTCTTCCACAAGGGCCGGATCGATCTCCACCGCAACGACCGTTGCACCCCGGTCGAGGAGGGCGCGGGTGAGGACACCTTCACCGGGCCCGATCTCGAGCACCCTCCGACCGGAGACGTCAACAAAACTGGCAATCTTCTCGACGGCCCTCCGGTCGACGAGGAAGTGCTGATCCCGCGGAGCACTCATCTCAATGTAAAGATATGGTACTTCTCGTCCGGGTCTTCGATCTCGCGCAGGATCCGGCTGACAACCATCCGATCCGGGTGCGGGATCGATTTAATTCGCCCGGAGATGTCGGCGAAACTTTCGAACGGCTTCTTCCCGCGTTGTTCGATGATCTCCCAGAGCAGTTTCTTCCCGATGCCGGGGAGCAGGTGCAGCATGTGGAACTTCGGCGTGATGGAGACGGACTTATTGAAGAAGTCGACGAACCGCGGTTCGTTCTCGTGAACGATCTGCTCGACGACAAACGGCAGTTCCACTTTTGCGGTCGCCGTCAGGTCTTCGTAGCTGATCCGTCGCTTGACACGCTCGATCTTCTCCCGCTCCGCATCGCCGATATAGACGCGGTCGTAGATCTGGATATCCGCACCCGCCTTCGGGACGAGCTCGAGCAGTTTGAACTGGTCCACGCCGACCGCCTGGATCATCGGCTCACGTTTGTAGACGGGACGCTGGTCGCTCACATATCCCATCGGGAGAACATCGATAACTATAGCGTTCTCCTCTTTCCTTTCGGTCTTCATTGACGCCACCCCTTCGCTTAGAAGTGAGTCATTACCAGGTCGAGGATCTCGTCCAGTTCGTCCGTTGTGAGATTGAACCGTTCTTTGGCGTAAATTGCACGGAGTTCGTCCCGGGTCCGCGGCATCAGGTTCGCGATGCGATAGGCGATATCTTCCTTCATCTTCTCGAGCTTCATGAGCTCGTCGACGAGGTCGCGGGCCTTCTCGGCAGATGTCTTTGAGAGATGATTGGCATGCTCGATACTCTTACGAAGTTCGTAGGACATCTCGTCTCCAGACTCAAGCCGCGCAGCCTCCACGGAAAGGAGGGTATCACGCAGTTCGGGAAGCAGCATCCGCTCTTCGCTGACGATTCGTTTTACCTTCATGCCAATCACTCCTGCTGAGGGTTATGCCTTCTGCGCTCTTAGATGTTGCGGTCTCGCAATCACCTGTTTTATCGTCTCTCCATCCCTGATTTCGAGCACCCATGCGCGGCCGCGTTGTCCGACAACCGTGCCGGTCTTCCCGTGGAATCTCCGGTGGGGCATGCCCTTCTGGACACTCGGCTCGACCACAACGTGCACCCTCTGCCCGATCTCGAAATTCTGAATCACCGAGGTAACCGGCGGGATACCGCGCTTTCGGAGATCCTTCTTGAACTTATACCGTGTCTTCTTGCGTGGTCCATTGTGATGTGCCATAATTACTCACCATACTCATTCGCTGTTTTGACCAGCATCACATCGAGGCTGACAACACTTGCGGTGCGCCCCAGGATCTGGGCAAGGCTGGGCTGGGTTCTGCCGCTGTCGCCCGATACCAGTTCTTTGATGTAGAGGCCCGCTTCGCCGACGACTTCCACCCAGTACCTGCCGTCAACGCTCCCCGTACATTCGATATCGAGGACCCGCCGTTCCCGAACTTTATCTGCCCGTCGGTGTGACACCCGGATAGGGGTGCGCTGTCGTATCGTTACACCTTTTAACTGATCGAGGGCGGCCCCGAACTCATCTGGCGCTACAGGACCGTCGGTCTCGACCAGGATCCTGTATTTTTTATGCGCTTTGTCGGATTTAAGGCTTTGCACCGTCTTCCGATCCGACCATCCGACGAGATGGACCGCCACCCGGCCCCCGGCGCTCCGGTTGATCTCCTCTTCAAGCGCCGCAAGGTCCAGCGACCGCTTCCTCGGCGCCTCGACCTCCATCACAAAGGGGCGGCCCGAGCCGAGCATCCGGGCATCGATATCTTCCCGACCGGCGCCGTGCAGGACGGCGTTCTCCGCGTCGAAAGCCTCAATCACCGGCCGGCCGATCAGCTCCTCCACGGAGTCCGCGTACTGCTTGCCGGTGAAGTTGCACCGCTCACACCCGGCTCCCCGGCACGCCCGGCAGTCCCAGTGGGTCTGGGGGATGCCCCGCTCATACTTCAGGTATCGGCCGAAGAAGAAGACGGGATTGATCTGCACTTCGACGGTCCCTTCCGCAAGGTCGAGGACCGCCACGACGTCGGGATGCTTGAGGTCGGCCGTCTTTCCGGAGAGAGCCGATACGGCTTTGCCGACCTCCCGGTTCATCTCCGCCTTCAGCGGCTCCGGGTCGTGGAGGGAGAGGTCGCTCCAGACCGTCTCCTCGCTCTCCGCGACAAGCGGGGGCACTTTCGTCCCGATCAGGAACGTAGAAAACTCAATGCCGCGGAACGCTTCAACGACCTTTGCAGCCCACTCGTCGACGCGGGAGAGTTCACCGCCGCAGATCCAGCAGGACTGAGGGTCCGGCTCCCGGTGCGGCTCGTTCGCCGCGATCTCGTGCGTGATCCGGAGCGCCCTGCCCCGTTCCTCGTTCGTCAACCCGAACGACCGCTTGCCGAAGAAACGTCCGAGGCAGTGGTTGCAGGTATCGCCGTATCCAAGAATTGCTTCTACCTCATTTACGATATCCATCCGGATTCCCTCCGGTCCATCTCGTTTAAAAGAACCGTGATAGCGTGATCGGCATGCAGCGACCGCGGCCCAACCGAGTAGCGCGGGTAGCCCTCGATCATAGCCTGCTCCCCGGCGGTGAAGTTATGGTGATCGGAGAGGAGGCAGGCCTCCGGGAGCGCCTGAGCGGTCCGGACATCTTCTCCGGCCTCATCGAGGACCGCGAACGGGATCTCGGCAAGGAGCCTTGAGAGACCGCCGCGGCGGACAAAGACCCCCGGGGTCGACTCCCGGAACTCATCGCCGCAGGGGATCGAGAGCGCTTTCTTGATCAGGGCGGCGCTGCTCCGCTCGTCCGGCGAAAGGTAACGGACCTCACTTCCCCGGAAGAGGATGGTCTTCTCCGGATCGGGCTCTCCGCAGAGGACGAGGTAACACTCGACGTCACGCCGGAGGTCGTGCGAGAGGAAGAACGAGGAGTTGATGCACCGGCAGAGGACGTCCATCCTCCCGGCGCTCCCGGCGAGATCGTTGAGGCTGAAGGCGCCGCTCGTTGCGGCAAGGTGGCCCACGACGGCAAACCGCTTCATCTACGGGGTCCTGCCGAACTTCTTCATGATGCGCTGCATGTTGAACTTGCCGCCGCCCATGCCCCGCATGCCCTTTAAGGCGCGCTGCATGATCTTATAGTATTTGATGAGGTCCCGAACGTCGTCGGGCGTCACCCCGGCGCCGCGGGCGATGCGCTGGACCCGGGAACTCCCGATCACCGACGGGTCGTCAAGTTCCGCAGACGTCATCGAGTCCATGATCACCTTGTAGCGTTGCATCTTGGTGCTGGTGATGTCGTAGGCATCGTCGGGGATCTGCATGCCGCCGAGGGGGAGCATGCTCATGATCTGCTTCAGGGGCCCCATCTTGTTCACGGCCTCAAGCTGCTTGTACATGTCCCGGAGGGTGAACTTCCCCTTGAGCATGGCGTTGACGTCGATATCGTCGGCCGAGACCGCTTCCTCCGCCCGCTCGACGAGCGCCTTTAAATCGCCCATCCCGAGCAGCCGGGAGATGAACCCGTCCGGGTCGAACCGTTCAAGGTCCTCGACCGTCTCGCCGCTCCCGATGAAGACGATGCCGCTCTGGGTCTCGGCGACGGCAGAAAGCGCTCCGCCGCCTCGTGCGGTGCCGTCCATCTTCGTGACGAGGACGCCGTCGATCCCGATCGCCTCGTGGAACCGGCGGGCCTGTTCGTTTGCCTGCTGGCCGAGCGCCGCATCAATCACCAGCCACCGGTGGTCGGCGCGGGAGATCGCGTTGATGTTGACGATCTCCTCGATCAGGTTCTCCTCGAGGGCGTGCCGCCCCTGGGTGTCGATGATGATCACTTCGTAGAGCTTCCGGAACCGGGGCAGCCCCTCCCGGACAATCCGGAGAGCGTCGGGTTCATTCGGGTCGCCGAAGCAGGGAACGCTGACCCGGTCGCAGAGGGTCTTTAATTGATCGTAGGCGCCCGGCCGGAAGGTATCGGCGCAGATCACCCCGACCCGCAGCCCCTTGCGCTGGAAGTAACGGGCAAGCTTCGCCGTCGTCGTGGTCTTTCCGCTCCCCTGCAGTCCCGCCATCAGGATCGTCTGGGGCCCAAGCGTCACCTCGCCGGGCTTTCCCATCAGCCGGACGAGTTCCTGATAGACGATCCGGAGGACGTGCTCCCGGACGCCCATTCCCTTCGGGGGCTCCTCTTCAAGGGCACGCTGCTTGATCGCCTGCGAGAGGTGCATCACGAGTTTGACGTTGACGTCGGCGGAGATGAGCGCACGCTGCAGATCCCGCACCAGTTCGTCGACCGCAGCCCGGTCGATCACCGTTTTTCCGGCAAGTTTCTTGACGGCATCCTTTAACGATACACCAAGGTTGTCGAGCATCAGGCCTCATCTCCCAGAAGTTCGTCCACCACGACGCGGGGCGAGAAGGGCACGATATCGTCGTAGCCCTGGCCGGTCCCGAGGAAGAGGATCGGTTTTCCAACGGTATGCGCAACCGATATGGCCGCACCGCCCTTCGGGTCCATATCCGCCTTCGTCAGGACGACCGCATCGGTGCCGACGGCCTTGTTGAACTCGTCGGCCCGGATGACCGCATCGTTCCCCGCCACCGCTTCGTCGACGTAAACGACAAGGTCGGGTTTCATGACCCGCCGGATCTTCTCGAGCTGGTTCATGAGATTTGCCCGGTTGTGGAACCGGCCGGCCGTATCGGCAAGGACAACATCGATATCATGCGCCTTTGCATACTGGATCGCATCAAAGAGGACCGCGGAGGGGTCGGCGCCCGCCTGGTGCTGGATCACCTTGATCCCGAGACGGTCGGCGTGGGCCCGGATCTGTTCGATCGCCCCCGCCCGGAAGGTATCGCCCGCGCCGATCACGACCGTAAAGCCGTTCTTCTGAAGGTAGTGACCGACTTTTGCAACGGTCGTCGTCTTGCCGGTTCCGTTCACTCCGGTGAAGAGAACCTTCACGGGCCGCTCGTTGCTCCGGATGTATTCGCAAAAGTCGAGACCCTCACCCAGCACCCCGCAGAGCGCGGAACGCAGGGTGGACATAACCAGGTCGTCGACCGAGGTGCCGATCTTCCTGCGCCGGCCCACAAGGTCCCGGCGCATATGACCGATGATCTCGTCCGTAACCGGGAGGGCGACGTCGTTCTCAAGGAGGACCATCTCCAGTTCAAAAAGAGGACCTTCAATATCCTTCTCCTGGAGGAGGACCTCCCGCTCGCGGACAAGGACCTTTAATCGGTTGAAGAACGTGGGTTCTTCTTGCGCCGGAGAAGGAACCTCTTCCTGTTCGGGAGAGGCAGAGGAGGGCGCAGGCTCCACAGCCCGGACCTCTCCCACCTCATCGACCGTCAGAGATTCCGGTTCGGTTCCGGCGGCCTCCTCGATATTCGAGGTGAGTTTGGTCCTGATATTCTGAAGTTTTTTCTTTAGGGAATCAAACATTACTAACTTCCGCCCTGACCAGCCTGGGCCGCCTGCCGGGCTCCCCGGTAAGCCGCCTCAAGGCGCCGGGAGATCTCCGTTGCCTGCCCCTGCAACTGCTCGACCGAACCTGCGACTTTCTTCCCCAGTGCCTCAAGCTCGGTCACCCGATCCTCAAGATACGCCACCGCCGATGCGGCGGCCCGCTCGACAGAGACGTCGGCCCCAATATTCACCAGGGCATGACCGGTGTCAAGCACCTTCACCCGGAGAAAAGCCCCGCCCCCGACAGGGAGGAGGACGACACCGTCCGGGTTCTCCTGAACAGCCTTGAGAGTCTCGATTCCGGCGGCGGCCTCAAGGCGCTGCTGCTCGATCATCGAGAGTTGCTGTGTCAGGATCTCTATCTGCTGCCCGTACTCGTTCAAGTACATCTGAAGGGTCTGTATCTCGCGAGGATCTGCCTGGTCCACATCATTCACCAGCTACTACGTTAACCGTCTCGATGGTGATATACCTTCTCTTCAGGCGGTGCTTGCTCCCGATCTCGGTAAGAACCCGCTCCCTTGCCTGGTTCTCGTTCGGGGCTTTGACGACCTTACGGTAAGGTTTCCACTCGTTGTTGATCTTACACGCGCCCACAACTTCAAACATCTGGTTCTCCATGACTCATTCACTCCAAAAACCCAAAAACTTCTTCTATCCGTCCCAGTTCAAACCCGCTCGTAACGGACCCGGCGAGATATCCCTTGCTGTTTGCAAGGAGTCCGGTGCCCACAAGGCCACTCCCCATATTAACCGACCCGAGGCCAATCGGGAGATCGACGATCCGCTCAAGGGCGGCAATCTCCGTATCGTTGGCTCTCGGATGGATGAGAATGCCCTTATTCGTCGCACATCCGGCCATGCCGACGGTTTTGATACCTCCAAGCGAGAGCCGGATCACCGGCACCCCGAGGAACGACCCGATCTCTTCGGCGACATCGATCTCCATCCCGGGATGGACGGCGGCAACATAGTCGTTTGCGAGGATCACGTTCCCTGCCGCGTTCATGGAGCCTTCGAGCAGAAGCACGTCCCGGTACTCCCGGAGAGCCGCCACCTCTTCGTCCGAGGCAAGGCCGCTAACGACCAGACCCTGGCTGTTCCCCGCAACAAGCGAACCGATGATGCTGCTTCCCTGGATGAAGGTGGTCACGATCTCGACATCGAGTTCTCGCGCGAGCGCCTCAATGAACGCATCGGGAGCCCCGGGGTGCACGACCGCTATGTCATCGAAGACACGGGCGTAAACACCGATGTTCGGATCGCCGGCGAGATCGATCGTTCCCGTCATTTCACTCCTCGGCGAGCTCGGCCTGGACCTGCCCGTCCTCGAACTTCATCGCACGGACGCGAATCTTTCGCGGGGGCTTGGAACTTCCGTTCTCCCAGACCTTCTCATTGATGCTCCGGTCCAGTTTGACATCCTCGCTCTTCATGTGCCGTTCGAGGAACGCCCTGATGTCCTTGATGGCGGTATTGCCCCTCTTCCACCGGGGCGAACGCTTCACATCGCGGAGAGGGATGATGTAGATATGCTCCTTTAATGCCTCTGCCATAGTCTTACACCTTTAAGGTACTCCGTCTCCAGTTGCGCCGCTTCGGATGCGACGAAACCGCGCGGTTGGTCCTGATCATCACCCATGCCGGCACGCGGCGGTTCTGCTCGCATGCCTTTGCCAGCCGGATCTTCCGGCCCTTCATTAACTTGCTCATAACTCTCACTCCCGCACTGTTTTCAGGTATCCTTCCTGCCGACCACCAGCGACTGCAGGTGGCGGGGAGGAAAGAACGGCGCCGGATCGATGCCGCGCACGCGGGTCGCGCGACGGATCTCTTCTTCGTAGTCGCCGTTCTCGATGCTGCCCGCCTCCCCGTACCGCACCACAAGCAGCCGGTCGGCGAGGCGTTCGATCTCCGATTTCCCGTAGCCGAGGAGCGGCCGGACGTAGGAGCAGCCGGTGGTCATCTCCAGATGCTGCACCTCGGATCGCTCGAGCCGGGGGACCCGGTCTTCCCGGCGGGTGCCGTCGCCGACCACCGCATACTCGCGGGCGAGGGTCTCGACCGCCGCCCTGTGGACCATATCGATTGCGTCGTTCGGGTAGCCGCACGAAAGGAGCAGGTCGACAGCCTTCTCAAGGAGGTCTCTCCCGAGCACTCTCCTCTCGAAGGGGAGGGAGAGAGCGGCCGCTGCCGCCCGTACCGCCGGGATGTCGCGGTCGGGATCGAATACGCAGGTATTCAATACCACGCTGTAATCCCGCGCGAGCATGAGCGCCGCGAGCGCGCTGTCTTTCCCTCCCGAGAAGAGCACACCTGCTTTCATCACTTTCGTGTAATCCTGAACTCTTTCTTTGACGGCGTCAACTGGGCAAGCAGGGCCTTTAACTGATCGTCAGTGATCCGCTGCCGGATCCTGCCGTTCTGGGCCAACATTACCAGTTGCTGCTCGACCGCTTTCGCAAACTCCGGTCGGGTCAACTTGATGGTATTGAGCCGTTCCCTCGCTTCAGGTTCAAGGATCTCCATGAGCGCGACGCGGATCTGCGAATCCAATTGCTGCTGGCGCAGAGCCTCTTCTTCTATCGCCCGCTGATCCATCGCCTGCCGTTGCATCTGTTCCAACTTCCGGCGGCGGAGTTCCGCGAGTTCGTCATCTACCATCAGTCATACCTCCATCTTGATCAGTATTTCGCAAGTCCCGGCGCAACTTCGGCGGTCCGGGCCTTCAGCCCGTTTGCGATGTTGTCGAGGAAAGACCTGCCGGCAGCGGTAACCATGCGTCCCTCCGCGGCATGGGCGACGTACCCCGCCGCTTCAAGCTGCTGAAGGATCTTCCGGATGACCGATCCGCTTCCCCGCCGGAACTGCGAGGGGGCCGGGCCCCGGTTACGCTTACCGCCGTAGATAGAGCGTATTCTCTGCGTCCCGACCGGTCCGTCGATGTAGACACGCCGGAAGACCGACGCCGTGCGCACATACCACCAGTCTTCATTCTCGGGGGGCATCTCCTTGTGTACCCCCGTCTTCGCAAAACCGGCCCAGTCCGGGGGCTGAATCTGCGGGTTTTGTTTGAGTTCTTCTGCCGCCTGCCGGATGAACATATCGGCAGGGATGTCGTATACAGTCGTCATAGATGAACCTCACTATCGCTAACAGTCTTTACATATTCGTCCAGTGATGTTTTATATATTTCGAGAACGCCGTCCGGCGGAGTGACTCTGCCGTTCCGCAAGGACAAGTGTTCGCCCCCGGACTTCAAGGAGAGCCGCACCGGCCGATGCAGCAATCCCCTCGGGATCAATCTCGGTATTCCTGAGCCACCGGACCTTGACGACCTTCCGATCTTTGAGCTGGCGCCGGATCTCATCGATCATGACGTTCGTAGCGCCCCGCTTACCGATCCAGACAGTGGGCTTAAGGTCCTGAAACGACTCTCTGTTCATGATCGAGACCTCCCGACCGGATACCGTGACCGATGCCCGCAGGTAAGACAGGTGACAATCACACGGCCCCGGTGGATCCTGACCCGTGCATTTGACCCGGGGACCAGATATGCGTTGCACCGGTGGCAGAACCGACGTTTCAGCGGCCGGTCGATTCGTATCCGATGACGCATCCCGATCTTCCGGGCCAGTTCCACGCAGCGGTTGCTCCACTCGGGGTTTTCCGGGTAGAACTCCGCGGCACGCGTAAAGAGGAGAGAGACCCTCTCGCGGGCGAGCCTTCGGGAGCCCGACTTTCGTGTAGTATCTGCCATGGCGATCCGTTCCATCGAGTGGTAGGTTTCTGAGATTGGAGGCGGAAGGATATAAGAGGTTGGTCCCCGGAGTCAGCGGACCCGCACCCGCCGACCGGTGACCTCCAGGCGGTCCTCGCAGAAGAGTTTCACGGCAAGCGGAAGGGCTTTGTGCTCCTCGACGAGGATTCGGTCGGCGAGTGCCGTTTCGTCGTCGTCCGGGAGGACCGGCACGCACCGCTGGACAACGATGGGGCCGGTATCCGTCCCTTCATCCACGAGGTGGACCGTGCAGCCCGAGACCTTCACTCCGTATTCCACCGCCTGCCGCTGGGCGTGCAGCCCGGCAAACGCCGGGAGCAGGGCGGGGTGGATGTTTATCATCCGGCCTGAGAACTCGTGAACGATTGCGGCGCCGAGGATCCGCATGTAGCCGGCAAGGACGAAGAGGTCCGCCCGACAGTTCCGCATCGCGGCAAGAAGCCCCTCTTCATAGGCAGCCTTCGACGGAAACCGCGCATACTCGACGACCGTCGCCGGGATGCCGGCGTCTTTTGCCCGCTCAATCGCGTGAGCCCGGGGGTTGTCGGTGACGAGACCGACGCAGACCGCGGGGATCTCCCCGGCCGCGATGGCGTCGAGCACGGCCTGAAAGTTCGATCCTCGCCCCGAGGCGAGGAATGCTATCCGTTTTGTGTAAACAGGTCTCCCTGGATCCATAGGTTTCACTCCCCGGGTTTTACCGGGCCTCCTCCGACGGGGTCGGGGGCGCAATGATCACTTTCACCTTCACGATCCGCCGACCCCGCATCTGCATCACAACCAGCGTGATGTTGCTCTCCTCGATCTTGACCACCTCGCCGCGGCGGGGAATGTGCCCCAGCCGGTCGATAACAAGACCGCCGACACTCTCATACGAATCCGTCACCGGGAGGTTGAGGTGCAGGTCCTCGTTGAGGTGTTCCACCCACGCCCGAGCATCGACCTGATAGACGCCCTCTTCGATCTTCTGCACCTCGGGCTCCTCCTCGTCGAATTCGTCCATGATCTCGCCGACCAGTTCCTCGAGCATGTCTTCGACCGTCACGATCCCGGCAAACGACCCGTACTCGTCGAGGACGACCGCCATATGCTGCTTCTTTACCTGGAGTTCCTTTAGGAGTTCATCGATCTTCTTGCTCTCGGGGACAAAGTAGGGCTCGTACATCAGGTCCCGGAGCGTCGCGATCGTCTGCCTGCGGAAGAGCGCTGCAAAAAGGTCTTTCACGTTTAAAAGCCCGACGACGTTGTCGATCCGCTCGTGGTAGACCGGAATCCGGGAGAAGCCCGTCTCGTTGAAGACAGAGAGAGCATTCTCGATCGTGGCCGTATCCTCGATCATAACGACGTCGACACGCGGCGTCATCACCTCGCGGACCGTCGTATCGCCGAAGCGCAGCACCGAGTAGAGCATGTCCCGCTCTTCCTCCTCGATAGTTCCCTCCTCCTCACCGACATCGATCCATTCCTTGATCTCCTCTTCGGTGACGACCGGCTCGGACACGCCGGACCTGAAGGCGAACTGCCGCTGGATGCGGTCCGAAACCCAGAGCACCGGATAGAGTACCTTTGAGAGGTAAAGGATGGGCCGGGCGACACGGAGCGCGAGGCCCTCGGGGTCCCGGGAGGCATACATCTTCGGGCCGATCTCACCGAATACCAGTATCAGGAGTATTGTGACGCCGGCCGCTATTCCGACACCGGCATCACCGTAGATACCGACGGCGATCCCGGTCGCGAGCGCGGCTGCAGCCACGTTTACGACGATGCTCCCGATCAGGGTGGTGAGCTGGATGGTATCATTCGACCGCTTCAGCGCATCGAGTGCTTTCGCCCCCTTCCGATCCTGACTGAGGAGTGCGTGGACTTTTGCCCGGGTTATCGATATAAGGGCAACCTCAGAACTTGAGAAGAAGCCCGAGAGAAGCAGACAGATAAGAAATAATATGATCTCTATGGTTACAAGGTCTACGATTGCCATTTACTCCACGCCGCATCCAGCGGCTGCATATGATAGTCCGTTGAATCGTCGAACATATGAATTATGTCGCGGGCAGGGATTATAAATCCAGCGCTTCAGAAGAAGGCTTCTTTTAGAGCCTCCGTTTCCTGCATCAGGAGCACTATCTTCTCTTCAGCACAGAGAGGCTTCGAGAAGATCAGGTCTTCGAGTTCCAGGGTGAGGTGCCCGCTGTAGCCCAGATCGGCAAGTTCCGTGAGCACCCGCAACGCTCCCGGGTCGTTATGAATGGGGTAGTGGGGCCGCCCGTTCGCCCCGATGGCGCTGACGTGGACGTTTACCGTCCGATCGATGCAGAGGTCGATGAACCGGTCCACCTCTTTTGGGGACGCCATCATGGCGTGCCCCATATCCAGCGTGAACCAGAGCCACGGTTCCCGCTCCAGTATTTCGACCGCATCCTCCGCCGTATAGAGCAGGGCGTTGGCCCGGGGCTCCAGGTTCTCGATCGCCACCTTTACCTGCGCCCCCTCCGCGACCTCCCGGAGCCGGGCGATGTAAACCTCGAACCGCCGGTAGTCATAGGCACTCGGGCGCCGTTTCGCCGTCCTTCTCCCCGGGTGGACGGTGACCACGGCGGCGCCCACCCGGTCCGCCATCTGGATGGCTTCGAGGGTGTATTCGACCGTGATCTCGGCCACCTTCGGGTTGATGGAACAGGGATTCAAGTCGAGCGTCGGCGCGTGAACGGTGATCGGCGAGAGTTCCGGGTGATCGGCAATCCACCCGGCGAGTTCGGCTTCGGGACGGTCGCGAAGCCAGAAGTACGGCGTCTCTACCCAGAATTCGAGACAGTCGAGACCGGACTCGGCAATGTAGTCGAAGATGTAGTCGCACGGGTATTCGTGGAAGAACATGGTCGAGACGGAAAAACGGCCCATAACACTACTTGATATAAACCATCGGTCTAATAGATTGTGATGATGTTGAGCGGCCCTTCTGCCGACCCGGACCGGTTCGGCACCCCGATCCACCGGGTTTCGGAGGTTTCGGGACTCATCTGCGACCTCCTTGACGACGCACGCCTGCATCAGATCTGGGTGCGGGGGGAGGTGACCAACTACAAGGACCATTCCTCCGGACACCGCTACTTCTCGCTCTCGGAACGGAACGGGACGAACTCTGCGCTGATCAACTGCGTCATGTGGCGTACGTATGCATCGGGACTCGGCTTTGAGCCGAAAGACGGCATGGACGTCCTCGCATGGGGGTCCGTGGAGGTCTACGAGCCGCACGGCAGGTATCAGTTCATCGTCCGGGAGATGCTCCCGGCGGGCGCCGGCGAGCGCCACCTCATGGTCGAGCGCTGGAAGCGGGAGCTCGACGCCGAGGGGCTCTTTGCCCCGGAGCGGAAGCGGCCCCTGCCCCTCTTCCCCCGCCGGATCGGCGTGGTCACCTCCCGGACCGGTGCGGCGGTGAAGGATATCCTCTCGGTCATCGCGCGCCGGTACCCGGCCGAGGTGGTCCTCTCCCCGACGGCCGTCCAGGGCGAGGGGGCGCACGCGGAGATCGCGGAAGCGATCCGGCGGATCGATGGACGCGTGGACGTGATCATCGTCGGACGCGGCGGCGGGAGTTTCGAAGATCTCTTCCCTTTCAACCACCCCGACGTCGTGCGGGCCGTCGCGGCATGCAAGACGCCGGTGATCAGCGCCGTCGGGCATGAGGTGGACACCGCCCTCTGCGACTTCGCCGCGGACCTCCGGGCGCCGACGCCGTCGGCGGCGGCGGAACGGGCCGTACCCGACCGTGAGGAGGTGCTCCGGGAACTCCGGGGGTGCGATGAACGGATGCGGTCGCTCCTCTTCCACCGCCTCGCCGCCCTGCAGAGCGAGGTCGGGGACCTCCGGGGGCGGATGCATCCCCAAAGACTCGTCCGCCGGATTCACGAGCGGATGCAGCGCCTCGCCGAGCAGGAGGAGGCGCTCCGGCGGGCAGCGCTCGCCCGGGTGCAGCGGGAGCGGTCCGCCTTCGCGGAGGTCCGCGCGGACCTATCCGGGAAAAACCCTCTCGCCGTCCTCGAACGGGGCTATTGTATCGTCGAGGCGGACGGGAAGATTGCGAGGAGCGCCCGCGACCTCCGGCCCGGAGGCCCGGTGGTGCTCCGGATGAAGGACGGATGGGCGAGAGCCGTCGTGGAGGAGATACGGTATGACGGAGACCTTTGAAGAGATGCTGGAAGAACTCCGGAAGATTGTCCGGAGACTGGAAGACGGCGATGCGAGCCTTGAGGAGAGCATCGCCATCTACGAGCGGGGTGCGCTCCTCGTGAAGCAGTGTGAAGACCTCCTCGGCTCGGCCGAGATGAAACTTACGGAGCTCGGCCGCGACCGGTGAACCGGTAGAACCCGGGGGGGACATCGATCTCAAACCGCGCACCTTCCCCGGGCTCACCGGTCTCGCGGATGGAGAGATCCGTGATCGCGAGGATCTCCCGGGCGAGGAAGAGCCCGAATCCGGTCTGCCGCCCGAATCCTCGTTTGAATATCCGTTCCTTTTCGGCTTCTGGGATGCCGATACCGTCGTCTTCATAGACGATGCGGACCCCGCCTTCAGACTCTGCGAGATAGATGCGTATCCGGGTAACGCCTCCGCCGTGCCGGAGCGAGTTATCGATGAGGTTTGCAAACACCCGGGCGATGAGGGGGTCGACATACACTTCAATGGCGTCCGCCCGCACCTCGACGGAAACCTCCCCCATCTCGAGCCCTGCCATCGCTTCACTGACTATCCGCGATATATCCTGCCAGACGGGGGAGGCCGCGCCGATGTCCTGATAATCCCCGGTGAAGGCCATGTAGCGCCGGATACCCAGGATGGCCTCTTCTTCCTTTCGGAAATATTTCTGCAGCTCCGGGTCGTCCGTCTGTTCCCGGGAGAGGTCGAGGTAACCCGAGAGCACGTTGAGCAGGTTTAAGATGTCGTGTCGGGTCACGTCCGAGAGCAGGTTGAGTTTCCGGTTCGCGAGGAGGAGCGCCTCCCCGGCCATCCGCGCATCGGTGATGTCCCGGCCCACCGATTGATACTCGACGACGGAACCCTGCTCATCGAAGAACGCCGTATCGATCCACTGCTGCCACCGGACCCTGCCGTCCGGCATGACCACCCGGTGCTCGACCGTGACGGCAGGGTGTTCGGAGGTGAGGGAGGCATGGTTCCGCTGGACTCGGACCAGATCGTCGGCCGGGACGGTGGGGGCGTATCGTCGCCCGAGGAGATGTTCGCACGGGATGCCGACGGAGCGGCAGTAGGCATCGTTCGCGAAGGTGATGGTGCCATCGGGGAGCCGGCGGTAGATCAACTCGGTCTGACTCTCTACGACCGCACGATACTCCTCCTCGCTTCTCCGGAGAGCCTCTTCCACCCTCCGGCGGTCCGAGATGTCCCGGAGATAGACGGAGACGCCCCCGCGGGTCGGGATGGCGCGCACCTCGAAGATGTAATCGCAACCGCGCAGAGGGAGCGGGTATTCGCTCACACCGGCCCTGCCGGTCTCCATGACCGTACGAAAGAACCCGGTAACCGCCTCGTTCCGGAGCTCCGGGAAGAGATCGTAGAGACTCTTCCCGAGGGCTTCTTCCTCGGAGCGGCCCGAGAGACGGGCCGCCGACCGGTTCCAGGAGACGATACGGGCGTCGCGGTCAAGGGCAAGGAAGGCGTCGCTGATGTTTTCGGTCAGTTCACGGTAGCGTTCTTCGCTCTCCCGGAGGGTCGTTTCGACCCTCTCCTGTCCCGGCGCCGTGACGATGACCCAGAGGTACTCGGTCGCCCCGTCGCCGGGATCGCGCGAGATCGAGGCCGCCAGGGTAACCGGAACGGCGCCACCGGTTCTGCCAAGCAGGAACTCCTGCGCCGGCACCTCGCCGCCCCGGGAGAGGGCTGCAACCGCCGATTGGAAGGCCGGAATGCACCCGGGATGGAGGTAAGTGCTGAGGGGGGTCCCCTGCAGGCTGTCGGGAGAAAGACCGAGCAGAGCGCACGCCGCCCGATTCGCTTCCAGGATGACGCCGTCCGGATCGGTGCAGAAGCACCCCGCCGGGAGGTGAAGAAAGCGGCCCCGGTACCGCCGGCATTCGACGCCGACGCTCCGGATGCCGGCGATCAGAGCATCGATCAATTCGCTCAGTTCGCACGATCTTTTTTGCAGGAGCAGGGCATCCACAGGTGCCGTACCCTCTCCGGCCCCTGATGAACGGAGACGGCGGACGAGCGTCTCCAGTTGGTCAAGGAGGGCGTCGAGCGCCGGGGTGAACGGTTGCATGTTTCCCCTGTTCCCCGCGTCGTAGCGGATAAACCTATCCCCGGTCGTCATGGACGGGCAAAAAAAGACGCTCTCCGCATGCGTGAGGATGAACCGGCATCATTCCTCTCCTTTCAGAGTGTATATACCATCGAACGGCGCACCATGCGTCGTTACGGTCCTGAACGGGACCGCTTTTGTCGTCGGGCCCCTGACGGCCAATCTCCTCCTTGCAATAGGCGTGCTGGTGCTCGGAGAGATCCGGGACGGGATGCACAGCACCCGGTGAGCCGCTCACATCCTTCGGTGCTCAAACTCCCGCTCGAAACTCTTCGAGTTTCTCAAGCTCCGGTTCGTCAGAACCGTCGCATCCTACGGGCGGTCGTTCTCCGAAACCTCCGCCTCAAGTTCGACCACCAGTTCTTCCCCCCGCCGGAGCGCCTCGATGAACTCCCGGGGAAGGCTCGCCGCGACATGGTCGGCGCGGATGCCTATGGTCCGGTCGGAGATAAAGTCGCTCCGCCGCCAGACAAGGTCCGCGGGGTGGTCCAGGGTGAGCGCTGCGCTGCCCCTTGAACTGACCTCGACGGTCTTGTCTCCCGCGGTAAGGCGGGTCGTGAGGACCGCACGGTCGTCGCGGAGCAGCGCCTTGAGATCGGGGTCGAGGTCGGCGGCGCCCTTGTCGGCGGCGACGCCGATGATGCAGTCGCCGGAGAGTGTCAGTGTTTCGTCTTTTGTCACTTCAAACGTTGTCGGGTGGGTCCCCCGGACAAGCGGGTGGCCCCGCGCCCGCACGATATCCCTCGCCTTCATGCTTAATTAGGTGAGGGCTTCAATTGCTAATGAATGATGAGTGTTTTCTGCCCCGTCTGTAACGAGGAGTGCGAACACCAGGTTCTCCGGGAAGCCGCCGAACTGGTGGTGCAGTGCAGTGAGTGCGGCCGGATTCACCGGATACCGAAGCCCCCCGAACCCCGTATGCTCACCGTCAAAGCAATCGTGAGCCGTGAGACGGAGTCGCAGGTCTGCAGCGTGGAGATGCTCGAAGGCGAGGTTGTGAGCCTCGGAGACCGCATCGCCGCAGAATGCGGAGACGAGGTCTTCGGAGTCGAGGTCACCGGCATCGAGACCGGAGAGAAGAGAGTCCGCCGGGCGGAGGCCGGGGAGGTGACAACCCTCTGGACACGGGGGATCGAGCAGGTCGTGGTGCGGGCGTCCGTCCACTCCGGGCGCACAACCCTTCCGCTCTATCAGACGGCGGAAGGGGAGGAGGAGTTCGTCGTCGGAGAGTCTTACACCTTCGGCGGGCGGCGGATCAAGATATCGCATATTAAACTTCGCGACGGCCCGGTCATCCGAAAGGACGGTTGGAAGACGGTAGCCCGAAGGGTGAGGCGGATCTACGGCTACCTCGATAGGGGCTATCGGAGGGAGTAATTACAGGTGCCGCCGGATTGCCGCCTCAAGGTCCTCACGGTGAACGAGCCCCTCCATTCGCTCCCGGACCTCGTCATCCTCGATCACAAGGGTCGTAGGGGTCACCCGGAGGGTATACTCCTCGATATACTGCGGGTTTCCCACGGCATCGATCTCCTCGATCTCGATCCCGAGTTCGGTCGCCGCCTCACGAAGGATCGGGGTCTGCTCCTCGCACCCCATGCACCCCTCCTGGTAGAAACTTAGTACTCTTACCGCCATACATGGCAGAAGGCGGGGAGATTATAAAAAAATAGTGGGTGGCGTCACCCTGCTACAGCGTTGAGCGTAACCTCGGCGCTGCCGTAGCGGTGCGCGATGACCAGGGAATCGGGGTTCTTGGCGATGATCTTCCCGAAACGCAGTGCCGGAGTCGTATTGCTCTCGTTGCCGAGGGGGATCTCCGGCGATGCCGTCAATCCGAGCGGAACCAGATCGCCTTCCGAGACCTCTGTGAAGTTGAGGCCGATGCCGTTTGCATCCTCTTCGCTCAGGTTCATCTCGAAGTCATTTTCTCCATAGGAGAAACTGATGACTTTCGTCTCTCCGGGCCGCATCCCTACGAGCCCCTCGGAGATGGCGTTGGTCTCAAAGCCCAGCAGGCCGAAGCCGGAAAACCCGGAAAGCTCCGGGTACACGACCGGAATAACGGCGACGTTCTCACCGGAAACCACACCGCCGACAGGGATCTCCATGCCGTTTGCAAGCAGGACAAGGTTCCCCTTCTGATATTCGCTTGAGAGGAGGTTCTGGTCGGTCGTGATGATGGGGGTCCCGTTCTCGTCACGGATGGTGTAGCCGATCTGTGCCGTATTCCCTATCTGAGCCTTCTGGCTGCTATCAAACATCGGGGAGAGGTAGGTCCCCACCATAGCCACCGCCACGAGCAGGGCGACACCCACATAGGCCCATTTCATCCATGGCGTGCCGTCGTTCTTCGGGCTTTTCTGCTGTGTCTGTTTCATTACGGTACAATCGTCTTTCGTTAAAATAAAATAGTATTGTTGTTCTGCAGGAAGGATATTGCCCCAATATGCAATTATAAATAATATAATAGACTAACTTACAGTTAGCCTCGGCGACCCGATCGTCCCGGGGCGATCTCAGAGGATAGGAGCGATTACGATGGCAAGAATAGAACGAGGACCATACCGCACAATATGGCAGGACTTTGACGACCTTATGGCCGAGATGGAGAGCAGGTTCCAGTCCATGCTCGGGGGAATCGGCACACGAGGGGAAGAGTTCAGGGGCCGGGTCGTTCCGGCAGTTCGTGACTTCCGCGTGGATGTCCGGGACCACGAAGATGAGGTGATCGTCGTTGCCGACCTTCCGGGTGTTGAGAGGGAGAACGTCGCCGTTCGGCTCATTGATCCGCTGCACCTGGAGATCACAAGCAGGCGGACGAACGAGACCGAGGAAGAGGCCGTGGACTTCTTCATGCGGGAACGCATTTACGGCCAGATGGGCCGCACGGTCCTGCTCCCCGCCGAGGTGGTCGAAGAGAACGCCTCTGCATCGTTCAAGAACGGTGTGCTTGAGGTCCGGTTGAAGAAAGCGCCGACCGAGACGGGGACCACAATCCCCATCGAATAATCTTTTTTCAGCCCTCCCGTCTTTCAACCGAACAATTCATGTCGCGGCAGCGTAACACTATCATGATGGAGAAGAAGCGGGTCAAGGACTACATGACCTACGACGTCGTCACCGTCAACGCCCACGGGACGGTCAGGGATGTCATCGAAGCCATAAAAAAGACGCACCACGACGGCTTTCCGGTTGTGGACGACTCGAAGGAAGTGGTAGGCTACATATCGGCGCGGGACCTCCTGTTTGCCCATCCTTCGACACCGATAGAACAGGTTATGTCCCGCCACCTCATCGTCGCCGACCCCGAGATGAGCGTGAACGATGCTGCCCGCGTCATCTTCCGCTCCGGCATTCAGAAACTCCCGGTCGTCAACGAGAATAACGAACTCATCGGGATAATGTCGAACGCCGACGTCATCAGGTCCCAGATTGAGCATGTCTCGCCGGAGAAAGTCTTCAAGTTCATCGAGACCCTGAAAAAACTCTACGGAGTCGAACCAACGCTGAAGCGGGGTTCGGTCCCGATCGACGACCTCCTGCCCACGCAGTCGAAGATCTATGAAGACGAACTGGAAGGAAGGATTTACGAGATCAAGAAGGGACTCGCCGAGCCGCTGATCGTGGTCCGGCGGCCGGGCCGCTGGATCCTGGTCGACGGGCACCACCGGGCGATCGCGGCAAAAAGGCTCGGGATCAAGAATCTCGACGCCTACATCATCGAGGTCCGGGAGGATATCGAACTCGGTATGGAGCGGACGGCCCGGACTCTGAACTTGCAGACGCTCGACGACATCAAGGTGCTCGACTACGCCCGCCATCCCCTGGTTGCGCTGACGCACCGGCTCGTGCGGCACGGGTGAACAAACCATTTTCCCCACCGGGAGCAGCCCCGGGTTTTCCGGTTGCGGTCCCGTGTAGTAGACGTTACCGTGGTTTTCCTCGCCATACGTCCCCAGGGTGAACCCGAGGACCAGTTCGGTCGCTGCGCGCCCGGCGCTGTACTCGTGCGTGCCGGCATCGAGCGGTTCGCCGTCAGAGTTGAACGGGTTAAAAAAGTATAGGGATCCGGAACCGCGGCAGAAGAGCCGTCCGGGTCACTTCTTCGGGTGGCGCCACCAGAACTCTTCGGGGTAGTAGTCTGCAGCGATGACGGCGTAGATGCCGGTGTCCCGGAACGCGTAGTCACGATACATGCTCCGGTGCTGTTCGTCGAGGACATCCACCCGGATCTTCATCTCCGCGAGATCGTGGTCCCTCCCCAGTTCGGTCATCAGGATCTCGAGAGCGTCCCGCTCGTTGAAGTCATTCTCGGCCTCCGTCAGCGGGGGTTCGAGGGTGGTCGCCGACGCAACCACCCGCCAGTAGTTCTCTACGAAAAACTGCAGTTCGGCAAAGACCTGCTCCCGGAACGCGGAGCCGCCCCGGTCTTCGAGAGCGGCCAGCTGCCGGTTCAGTTGCTCGTACTCAGTCCGGGCAGAGGCCAGATCGACCCCCTGTGCTTCGTGGAACGCCAGGAGGTAGCCGAGGAGGTATTTGCAGCAGTACGGCGCCCGGGCGGTGTAGTGCCCCTTCACCGTAAGGGCGTCCAAATGGGCCTCGGTCTCATGGATCACCGCGGCATAGCGCTCCAGTGCCTGCTGGACGAGGTCGGCGGGCGTATCGGCGGTGCCGGCCCGTTCGGCCTTTCCCTTCAGCGGGATCAGCAGACCCCGGGCATCCCGTTCATCGACGTACGGGCGGTAAATTCCCGAGACCCCGGTCGCCTCGGGCCGGAAGTAGGACTGGATCTCGCCTTTTTCGTTTCCGGCCGCAAAAGTGTTGCTTAGACGGTCGTAGATTACCAGGTTCTCGAGGTCGGTCTGGTAGTAGACCTCGACCCCCTCACGCAGGGCCGCAAGGCGAGCGGCCTGCGCGAAGTACTTCTGCACACCCTCACGGTCGTTCAACTCCCCGGAAAGGCCGAAGTCGGGGCCGTGACGGGCGAAGTGGAGGGATGAGGTGTCGATGGGCCCGGGGCCGCGTTGCGCGAGGACGAGCGAGGGGTGCACCCACCAGAACGGATCGGGGGGGAGATATGTCGGCCTCCCGATATAACGGATATCCCCTGGGGCGAAGGTATCGAGTCCCCGTTCATACTTGAAACGCATGATCCGATCGAGGGTGACAACCTTGATATCGATCTCGCGGAGATCATGATCGCGGCGGAGCTCGGTCAAGAGCACCTCCATGTAAGTCCGGGAAAAGATGGCATTGTCGGTCTCATCTACGAAACATGGATCGAAAAAATAGTCCAGATCCCGCCGCGTAAGATCGTATTGCAGTTCCGCCATCAACGCATCCCGGAGCGGCTTGCCGAGATGCCTCTCAGTCTCCTCCCATGTCCTGTTCAGGATCGTATATCGTGCCCGATGCTCCGACACATCGGCGCCTGCCTCCTCAAGATAGGCGAGGAGGTACTTAACCTCACTTCTTTCCCAATAGGGAGAAGATGCACGAAACCTCCCATTGACCTCGATCCTGTCGAAGAATGTCCTGATTTCATCGACACTCTCCTCGAAATACTTTAAGCGCCACTTTACTTGTGAAGCGAACAACTCCAGGGGAGTCTCTTTGCCTCTTCTGAACTCTGGCCGGGTTCTCCAGATGTTATCAAGCATTTCCCATTGTGAATCCAAGGTTGTAAACTGTTCCCGATAGTCCGAGATCTCGATGCCTTCTTCTTCCAGGGAAGAAAGGAGATCTTTTATCTCAACACGTACTTTAAACAGTCTGGAAGGACGGTAGTCCCACGGATCGTCGACCTCGTCAAGAAAAGTATTGGTTCTGGCAATACTCTTCCTGAAATAAGAGAAATACCGTTTCAATCTCTGAACAGGTGACTCAGACACTTTGCTAACTCCATCGTCAGTTTAATTTGATCAATTCATGGTTATTTATGCGCCTGTCGATGTACGCTGTAGGAACATCTGGTTTAAAGAACGTCTGGATCTCTCCCATCTCATTCGCGACCCCAAACCAGTTGTTTGCCCGATCATAGATCGCCAGGTTACACCTATCGGTCTGGTAATAGACCTCCACGTTGCCGTCCCGTTTCTTCACGAAATCCGCTGCCAGGTTAAAGTACTCCTGCATTTCAGCCTCATTTTCCGGATCTCCGCTAAATCCAAATTGTCTACCATGGTCCTTAAAATGTTTTTTTAGGTTTTCCTCCGGCGATGCCCACGGTCCCTTCGACCAGGAATGGTACTGCTTCACCTCATAGAGCCCTTTGACCTGATAGAAATCCGCGTTCGCGGTGACGGCATTCCGAACTCCTGTGTAGGATGCCCCTTCGTCATCAACCAGACGCCGGACGTCATTCAAGTCGACCTGCCGGTCGATGATCTCGATTAGCTCGTCCGTCTGTGCCCCGTGACTCGTACGCAGGAGCGTGGCCGAGTTACTGTAGACCTCGTCGAGAACAGCAATTCTCCTGGTTTCATCGGCTTGATCGCGTACGATCTTTGCGACGTACACGCCGCAGTGCCGAAGTTTTTGGGGCTCATGAAGGGCGATATGAGTTATTTTGCCAATGACCTTGCCTGCATCGCCGCCGACCGGACAGATGCCGACGATACAGACAAGCGCCATCTGCTTGTCACCTTGTGAGATGGCAATACCGGCATCCCGGATATCGCCAAAGATAGCTATACCACTGAGCAATGAACCCAACTCATAGTAGGGGTTGTCATGATTTTCGGCCCCGTAACTACCCAGGGTGAAGCCCAGCACAAACTCCTTCGCGATATGCGCCGTGTCAAATGCGTGCGTGCTGGCATCGAGCGGTTCGCCGTCCTGACTATCAATCCAGCCGTCACCGTCGGTATCGGAGTTGAACGGATCGGTTCCGTTCGCAAGTTCATATGAATCAGTCAAACCGTCGTGATCGGAATCCCTTGACAGCGGATCGGTGCCGGTCTCCCTTATTTCGACAATGTCGTCAATCCCGTCCCCATCCCCGTCGACGCTGTTCGGGTCGCTCACGAGGATGAAGTAGATCTTCCCGTCGACCATGATCATCTGGCCGAGCTCCTCGCCGTCGGTCAGGCCGTCGCCGTCGGAATCAGCGTTGTTCGGGTCGGTGAAGTGCTGGTTCCCATACCCGTCCCACCAGCCGGCCTCTTCGAGCCAGTCGGGGATGCCGTCGCTGTCGGTGTCGATATCCCGGTAGAACCGCAGGGTGTAGGTCACGTCGCCGGCGTTGTTGCTGATGATGCCCGAATCATGGTTCCACATCCCGATCTCGCCGCCGGTATGGGTGATCTCAAGGATGTTCGGAGTGACGTGCACCTTGCTGACCGTCTCACCAACGTCTGAGCCGCTCTTATTATACCGGATGCTCATTCCGAGGCTGCCGTAGTCGTAGTCGTATCACGCAGATCCTCTTCGTTCCGCCGGGTGTCCCGACACGGATCACCCACCGGGTCACAACCGTCCTCGGCCGGGGCTGTTTGCCCGGCCTCCCCCCGGGGGATTCTCCTCGGGAATCATGGTATCCAGAGCAGATCCGAAAAGAACTTTATCTTCGCGAGGTTGAAGGTAAAAAATAATGCACGTACTGAACTTATCGAGAAGTCAGGTGTCCGTTTCCCGTGTTGCTTTATGAGTGCACCGTACCTCTGAGTATCCGGAGAACGAGAAGCCCGTATGCTCCGGGGTTACTCGTTCGCCGGCGGCAACGCCGCCTGCATCCGTGATCGAGCACGACATCGCCAGCCTGGCGACCCATCGCAGAGATTGGGCGACCGCCTGGAACCGTGAAAAGAAATGGGCAGGCGCCCCTGCTCATCGGACTGTGTTTTTCGTCGTTCGGCGCGACATCATTTTAGCGCCCATGGGGGCTGATTTTGCCGGACAAGCCGCGCACACTATTCGGGAACCACTGTCGGCGCGACGTCATTTTCACGCCCATGGGGCCGATTTGGGGTGAGGAGACGATCCGGCAGGCCCGACATGTAGCTTTTCTGCACATAAAAGGTATATAGACGAACGTTGAGCTCTCCCTTGGGGATATCGAAAATCGGAATCTCAGGAGGCGCGGGGGCCCACGCACCAGGCAACGAGCCTGAATGGACGAGAGAAGCCAGATCAGGAGTTTAAAACATGGAAGGAACAAGAGAAGCCGTCAATCACCTGACGGAGCATCTGCACGGGAAGCGGCCGCCGCACCGTGCAGTGATCGCCGGACTGTACCTGCTCTGCATATCGCTCATCTGGTTCCTCCCGGGCTCCCTCGCGCCGGAACTCTTCGGCGGTGGCAACACCCATCCGGTCTTCGTCTTCGGATACGGCGGCGTATATCTGTTTGCGGCCGTCCTCTTCGGGTGCTCCACGGCGCTCCTCTTCATGCTGGTGAGGGAGACGAGGGGCGGGGCGGGCGTCCGGGTATTCACTCTGCCCGCCCTGGCCGTCGCACTCTTCCTGCTGTACATGATCCCCGCCTATCTCGGGGGATCGATGCAGATGGGACTGCCGTTTTACGTTCCCGGGTGGGAGCACTTCGGCGTATCCCCCGCCGTCGACGTCCTGATGAGCGCCGTCATCTCTCTTTCGGGCATCAGCCTCCTGTCTCTCGCGACGATCGCACCCATCCTCCTCATCGATCGGTACGTCACGATAAAGAGGCCATATGTCGCCTGCGGCGCGCTCGGCACCCTCCTCTTCCCCTACCTGACGGCGGCGATCTTTGCGATCGATTCCGTTCCGTCCCTCATCCCCCTGCTCTCCCTCCCCCTCTCGACCATCTCCGTCTTCTGCCTCGGAGTTGCCGGGGCGGTGGCGCTCTCCATCCCTCCGGTCGTCCACCATCTCCTGAAGGGGAGCGGACGTCCGCCCCGGCAGGCCCATGTTCTCGGACTGTTTCTCCTCTGTATACTCCTCGTCTGGTTCGTCCCGGGGTACCTCGAACCCGGGCTGTTCGTTGCGGGTCACGATTACCCCGACCCCGGACAGAAGATGAACTGGTTTGTTCCCCACGGGATGTGGGGCAGTGAACGTGCAGGGTCCGACGTCCACACGGTTGAGGGCACCTATCTCATCGACGAGAATGCCTCCCCGACCGGTCCCTTATCCCTCCCTGCCCTTTCCGGAACCGAGACCTGCAGAACGTACACCCGGGAAGAAACGGGGGAGCGGTACATCGTCGATCAGCGATGGTACAGGGACGAATGGACCTTCAGAAACGAGAAGAGGACATTATTCGAAGCGCTGGCCGATCACGGCGAGACTCTGGAGGCGACGCTCGATCTCGGCGACCACCTCCTTGCCGCCGGGCTCGAACGCTCCGATGCGGAGCGGGGGTACCCCGCCTGGCTCTTTGTCAACGAGACCGCGAGGGGCTACATCCTCACCTACGAGAGGCCGTTTGACGACGGGAGGAGCAACGACTTCTTCATCGTCTACTACGGGACATACGGAGAGGCCATGGGTCCCGACCCTGACCGGTCCCTGAAAGCGCTGATCGCACAGCGGCTCTCCCCGTCGGCGATCCGGGCTCCCGGAGAGGGGCTTGACGAGGACATAAAAGTGAGCCGGATGCCGGATGCGGAGCCGCTCCTGTATATCTCCCGTACAATCGTGTATGCCGGCACCCTCCTCCTGACGCCGCTCCTTTTCGGCTGCTCTGCCGCTCTCCTTTTTGCGGGTGCGCGGACCGAACTGGAGGCCCGGAGAAGGCGATCCACGGTTGCAGTGCTCCTTTCTGCCGCCGCCCTCCTGCTCCTCTCCCTCATCCCCGTCTGCCTGACCGGTTCGACACAGGTAGTATTCCCGCCGTTTTACGTTCCCGGATGGGATTACTTCGGCGTATCGCCTCTCCCCGACGCCCTGCCAAGCCTCATGGTATTTCTGCCGGCCCTCACGCTCATCGGCCTCGGGGTGATCGCGCCGTACCTTCTTCTCGGGCGCCGTCTTCCCCTGAAGCGGCCTGTTCGCGCCGTCCTCGTCTCGGGCACTCTCATCTTCGGCATCCTCATCTTCCCGCTCCAGACGATGCACTTTCTCTGGCAGGAACCTTACCCGCCCCTCGCCCCCTGGTTCTCCCTTCTCGCCCGGATGGTCCTGGGATTCTGCTTTGTTGCCGCAGTGGCGGCGGCGGTCTACGCGGTCATGGCAGTGGCGGGGCGGAGAGACTGAACGATCGCGAATGGCTCTACCCCTCGCTCATCGCCGGTCCCGTCGGCGGCGGACTGCTGGTGTTCTCGGTCTTCATGAACGGAGTCGACGTCTCCAACGCTTCCGCATGCGCTGCGAGCGGCTTTGCCGCAACGGTCGACCCGCCCGGGGGCTTTCCGCCGTCGAAGGATCGCAGGCCGCCGGGACGGGGACCGGGGTCTCGAACAACGGCACGCCGGTGGATGTCACGGTCATGCTCCACGGAGTCGACGGTTCGGACCTCATCGTCATGAACCTCAAGTTATAAGCGGGGAATCGACCCCATACTCCCCGGCACATCGTGGGAAGGGTGACAATAACCTCAAGGAACAGCCTCCGCGGGTAAAAAAAACAGGAACCGGATCGTGCACCGGGAACACTCCCACAAGCACCCGGGCGAACCCGGAGGAGATCCGGTCGGGGATATCCGGGACCCTACGACCCCTCGGTCCTCGTATCGTAGTCCTCGTTCAAGACGTGCTCTTTCACAACCGTCCCCTCCGGGATGATCACCTCCGGCCAGAGCCGGGTCCCGGAATGGACAACCACGTCGCTCTTCAGCACCACGTGCGGCCCGATGACCGTGTCGTGCTCGATGTTGCACCCGCTGCCGATGAACGTATCGTTGTCGATGATGCTCCCGCTGATGGTGGTGTCTCTCCCGATCACCACCCGGTTGTAGATGGACGACGAGAAGACCTTCGCGCTGTTCTTGATGATGCAGCCCTCCCCGATGCTCGTGTAAGGCCCGATGACGACGTTCTCCTCGATGATCGTCCCGGCACCGATCGAGACCGGGCCGATCACCCGGGAGTTCGCCGCAACCGAGACGCAGCTCCCGATCTGCGCCGGGCCGAGGACACGGGCGCCCTTGATGTAGAGATCGCCGGAGATGTTCGTGAACCCGATGTCCTGCAGCTTCCACCGCTCCGCTTCGCGGAGCGACCGCGGGCTCCCCACGTCGGACCAGTTGCCGCGGGCAAGCCAGGCCTTCAGGACGTAGCCCTCCTCCATCAACTCCGGGAAGAGGTTGCGGGCGAAATCGAACTTCTCGCCGGTCGGGATATGGTCGAAAATATCGGGGTTGCAGACATACATCCCGGTGCTCGCGAGGTTCGAGAAGATCTCGCCGGGGCTTGGTTTTTCCTTGAACCGCTTGATCTGGTAGTTCGCGTCGATCTCGGCGATGCCGTACTCGGTGGGGTCATCGATGCTGATGAGCCCGATGGTGGTGATCGAGTCGTTGGTGAGGTGCTCGCGGTAAAATTCGAGCAGGTTCAGGTCCACCACATGGTCGCCGCCGACGACGAGAAACGGCTGTTCTTCAAGGTATTTCTGGGCGTTCTTAACGCTCCCCGCCGTCCCGAGTTTCGTTTTCTCGTGGACGTAGGTGACGTTGACCCCGAAGAGCGACCCGTCCCCGAGGGCCTCCTCGATGGCTTCACTCATGTAGCCGAGCGTGATGACCACGTCGGTGAAACCGAGGTTCGCGAGGTGTGAGACCAGGTGCTGGATCGAGGGTTTATTGACGATCGGAATACAGGGTTTGGGACGCCCGAATGTGAGGGGACGGAGCCGCGTGCCCTCCCCTCCGCACATTATGCACACCTTCATGCCACTCCATTGTATGCGTATCGATTTAACCCTATTGGGCGACCGAAAGCCTTCGTTTCCCAACCTTTATCCATCGTTGGGCAAAGAGTTACAGAGACGATGACGACATTCGAATGTACGCTCTGCGGAAAGTGCTGCATGCACGCCGGCGGCGAGCTCATCGAGGTCGAGAAGAGGCTTTCCGGACGGGACTTCCTTTGTCGGCAGCGGATCGTCGGGGGCACGTTCCGCGCCCGGGTCGAGGAGCGGTTCCTCGATGCCTTCAGGGATACCTCCGAGAGCCGCAAGCATCCGTCCTGGTGCCCGTTCCTCCGGGGCCTCCCGGGGGAGAAGGAGAAATACATCTGCACCATCCATAACAGCCGCCCGTCGGTCTGCCGCTCTTACATCTGTTGCACCATGCGGATCTTTGCCGGGGACGGACGGGAGGTCGGGAAAGTGAAGGGGAGGAGGAGCCTCGTCACGGGGGACGACATGCTCCGCCGGTGCTGGGAGGAGGGGGTGGCGCCGCTCGCGACCGACGACGACGTCGCCTGGCGGGCCGAGGTCGCGACGGTTCTCGGCCGTGCCGGCTACCGGGTCGAGGTCTATGAGTGAACCCCGGCACCTCCCGGTTGTCCGGGGCCGGGTGCAGTGTACACAACAGGAGGCGGTCTCCATCGACCGGTGCAGGCTCTGCGTCCACTCCGTTCGCGTCATGGTCGGCGGAAGAGAGGTGACGTCACCGGCACGGGCCTACTGCAGCCGGTGCCGGGACACGCCCGATGTCGATATGGCAAAGGTCGAGGAGATCGTCTGCGACGACGTCTCCGGAGAGGGGTTCCGGAACATCGCGAATATCATCAGTTAGTGATTATTTCCGCCAGAACTCCCAGGGGTGCTTGGTCTGGAACGGAACACCCTTCGCCTCTTTGTTCCAGTCGGTCTCAATCGTATGATGGACCAGCCGAACCTCGTTCCGGAGTTCGGTGAGAACCTCTTTAACGTCTTCGAGTTCGCGCTGAAGCCGGTCAAACTCTTCAAACGAACGCTGCTGCCGAACCGGCACCGTCTCTCCGTCCTGCCGGGAGGCAAGACCGGCCTCAATCAGTTCGAGGATCGCCTCGTTCCGGTCGAACGCATGATCCCTGGCAAACTGATCGATCTGCTCCATCAGGTCGGGATCGAGCGCAAACGAACATCTCATCACCATTGATCATCAACATCCCGTGATAGTTGTATCCGCCCTGCAAATTATAGTGTCTGCCGTCCCCTTTCGGCGGGGCCGCATGCGCTTTCCATGCAACCGCCTCCAATCAGGCAAAAAAAGAAGTACCCGATCATTCCGGGAAGAATAACCGGGGTCAACTGATATTTTCCATGTTGTATCCTTTCTGAGCAAGCAGATCCTTCACTCGCTCGCGATGGTTGCCCTGCAGCTCGATCGAGGAATCCTTGACCGTGCCGCCACAGGCCAATTTCGCTTTCAGGAACTTCGAGAGGTCTTCAAGGTCGATGTCGTAGGGGTCGAGACCCTCGATGACCGTAACTTCTTTTCCGTAGCGCCGCTTGTTAATCTTTACGCTGATTCTCTGCTGTTCCTTCGCGACTTCTTCACAGATACACAGTTCCTTTGGCAGTCCGCAAGTCGGACATATCCCACCGTTCATTACCAGTATCTTTCAGCTCTCGTTATATATTATTTGGCATGGTCATCCGTCAACATCGCAAGAGATCGCATCCCAGTGAGAATACCGTGCCGCCGGCTCCGATACAGGGGGACGGTGATATCCAAGCCACCCGGGTTGCGGGCCTAGGGAAGAGGACCACTCCACGACACGTCATGAAACCCCGCCCTTAATAACCCGACGTGCCCAACTCTCCTGCCGACAATGTCTCTTATTGTGCTCGGAACCGCATCTCACGTAGGCAAGAGCGTAACCGTGGCGGCACTCTGCCGTGCGCTCTACCGACGCGGAATTCCGGTTGCGCCGTTCAAGTCCCAGAACATGAGTCTCAACTCATATGTTACGGCCGACGGAAGCGAGATCGGGATCGCCCAGGCCGTCCAGGCCTTCGCGGCAGGAGTCGAACCCTCGGCCGATATGAACCCGATCCTCTTGAAACCGAAAGGAGATCAGACCTCACAGGTGGTGCTGCTCGGTCGGCCCTATAAGGATGTGCAGATCCGGGACTACTACGCCGAGACGGATATGCTCCTTTCGGAGGCCGTCGCCGCGTTCGAACGGGTGCGGCAACGCTACGGCCACGTGGTGGTGGAGGGGGCCGGCGGGGCGGCGGAGGTGAACCTCTACGACCGCGACATCGCAAACATCAGGCTTGCCCGGTCTCTCCGTCTCCCCATCGTCCTTGTCGCCGATATCGAGCGGGGCGGGGTCTTTGCCCAGGTCTACGGGACGCTCGCCCTCCTCCCGGAGGATATCCGGCCTCTTGTCGTCGGGGTCATCGTCAACAAATTCCGGGGGGATGTCGGGCTCTTCGCATCGGGCGTTGAAAAACTCGAAGAACTCACGGGGGTCCGGGTGTTCGGGGTGGTGCCTTACATAGAGATCTCCCTCCCGAGCGAGGACTCGCTCTCGATCGCCGACAAGGGGCATCGGACGACCGAACGGCCGATCAGGATCGCCATCGTCCGTCTCCCCAGGATCTCGAACTTCACCGACTTTGAGGTCCTCGAAGAGTACGCCTCGACGGACTACGTCCGGCCCGGTGCATCGCTTGCGGGCTACGACTGCATCATCCTCCCCGGGACGAAGAACACTGTGGAGGACCTCGCCGTGCTCAACCGGGCCGGAACGGGAGACGAACTCCGGCTCGCCAGGGAGCGGGGGGTCCCGATCATCGGCATCTGCGGCGGCTATCAGATGCTCGGGAGACGGATCGTCGACGCCGGTATCGAGTCGGGGACCGCCGCCGAGTACCCGGGGTTCGGGCTCCTCGACGTCGCCACCGCATTTACCGGCTACCGCAAGACGACGGTGCAGGTCCGGCGTCGGGCGGCCGGTCCCGGCCCCATCCTTTCCCGGATGGGAGAGGTGGACGGCTACGAGATCCACATGGGCGAGACGGAGCGCGGAGGTCTCCCTGAGGCATTCGCCGGGGAGGGGGCCGCGACTCCCGACGGCCTGGTCTTCGGGACCTACATGCACGGCCTCTTCCAGAACTCCTGCGCGGTAAACGCTCTCCTCGTCTATCTCTCGGAGAAACGGGGCGTGCCGTTCGAGCCGATTCCGAACGCCGACGCCGGCGCCCTCGGGGCCGCCGCGGCCTACGACGACCTCGCGCGGCACTTTGAGGAGCACGTGGATATGGATGCGATTCTCCCCTATTTTCAGGAATCGGGCCCGGCGCCTGAAGAATGGGTCGGAGGGCGTGGGGCGCCGAGGAGACACCAAGTGTAAAAAATCATGAGGCGCGGTCCCGGATTCCGCCGACGGGCATGTATCCCGGCCGGTTCACGAAAGAAGACGGTTCATCTTCAAAAGGAAGACCGTGCCTCCCGCGGCCGTCCCGGCTGATGTCTTCGAGCCGAATCGTTGCGGTCGAGATGAGACAAACGGGGTGACGCGGTGTCGACACACACTCGCGGCATGCGGCGGCCCCTCTCTTGCGCGCACTTTTCACCATCTGGAGGGGCCGCACCGGGGGCGTGCCGACGATACTCCTGGATTTCGATATCCAGGGAAGGTATGCAGGGATCTTAGCGGAGTACTCATCCATACCCGCGATCCAGGGATCGAGATATATTTCCACTGGAGATCGGCCGCACCGCCGGGAGATGGAACAACGAGGGCGTATCGGGAGAATGCGACGGCCCGGGTACCGCCGTGACAGTTCAATGTTTGACACAGAAAAGGTATATGGGAGAACGTTGACGTCTCGATCGGCGATACCGCATGCGGTATCCCGCGGGGACCGGGAAGTTCGATTGGCGTCGTATCCCGGCTCCCATACTGTGCCCGGAGGGCACTAAGGCCGTTGGTTCCCATCAGGAATAACCGTTGTGGTCTGGAGTTCCCCCGGGTACTTTTCCGAAAAACCGGAGGAACAAAAAATGACACAGAAAAAAGATCCGCCATGTCAGGGCGATACTCAAATCTCTGCCGTTCACCGGCACGTCCCCCGGGATGGGGACTGCCACTCGTCGGCAGGCGCGTATCTGCCCTTCATGATCGGGCGTTACCGCCACGGGCTTCCCGACTGCGGGGGCGGCTCGGGCTCCTGGTACAGCGCTGAATGCCTGGAAAACGTGACGATGCGGTATGCCCGGACCCGGAAATGCCTCGAACATATCCAGATACTGGCGGGCTGCTACTGGATGGAGAGGGAAGGTTGCCCCGAGCACTGTTACATCGAGGGGACCTTCGACCGGGATTTCTACATGGCGCGCGTCAAGAATAGCGAACAAGGACTTAGCCATGCGGTCTGCGCCGAGTTCTTGGGAGGCAATGCGGATGAGTTCTCCAGCTGGAAGTTCTACCAGTTTACCGAACTGAACATCAAACCCGGGGACTGGAAGCACATGCCCTTGGGACGGAAACGGAGGCGACGAAGGTGACGATCTACGAAGTAATCGGAGTATTTCATTGTGGTCTCCTTAACCACAAGACAAAGCCCGAGGTGACGTTTTTGATCGACGCAAAAGGAAATGTAACCAAGGGTTGAGGGGGGAGTAAATGACAAAAGCGACCCCACGGATCATCATTGTACTTGCAATCGTCTGTTGCGCAGGAGCGCTGATCGTGGCAGTGCACCTTCCTGACGGGGACAACCGTCTGGAGACCGGAAACGTGACGCCGGCGGGGTCGCCGACAGAGTCGAACCCGCCCGGGGGTATAAACCGGAATACAACGCTGAACAAGGAATCTGAAGAAGTACCGGAAGTTAAGAATATGACATCGAAAGGGATCTGGGAGCGTGCCCAGGAGATCCATGCGTCCTGGTATAGGTCTAGGACCGTGGAGCGAGTGCTGAAAGAGGCAAATATGACGCCGGATGAATTACCCGACGACGTAACAGAAGAACTGAAAAACATCGTGTCATTCGAGGACATTATCGAAAAGTGGGAGTTTGATTCTCAAACCAAACAGGTCGTCATCCATGCGTCCCTCTCACAGAATGAACAGCACGAAAAGGAGTTGAGTGCCGTTTCGGGCAGACAGGTCGGCGGCTGGACCTTTAACGTCGTCTGGGAACCCTATGTTCCCGAACTCATTAAACGAGCACTGAAAGAGGCGAATATGACGCTGGAGGAGTTGCCCGAGGAAGTAAAAGAGGAAATGGATAGAGTGCAACTTGCGGATATACGAACGTGGGAACTTGACCCGCAAAACAACCAGGTCATCGTCCATACGTACTTTTCCCGGGATGAAAAGCATGAAAAAGAAGTGAAGGCCGTTCAGGGCAGAGAGGTCGCCGGTTGGACCTTTAACGTCGTTCAGGAATATTATGTGCCTGAAGACGTAAGGCAAGCGCTGAAAGAGGCGAATATGACGGCGGAAGAGTTGCCGGAGGAGGTGAGAGAGGAGATAGAACATCTCCGACCCTATAAAAACAGAGAATTTATCATAATGCGCTGGGAATTTGACTCAGAAGACAAACTGGTCATCATCCGCGCGTTCTCTATACAGGATGAAAAGAAGGTAAAGGCCATTCAAGGGAAACAGGTCGGCGGCTGGACCTTTACGGTCATCCATGATCCCGAGTATGAGAAAGAGTATGAGAAAGAGTATAAGAAAGAGTTTGAGCAGCTTGGGGCTGAACTGGTGCAATTCCAGAAGGACCATCCCGAATTGCAGATATCAGGTTTCGTGACATCGCCCACGGAAATCGAGATCTGGGTGCGCAACCTCACACCCGAAAACGAGGCGCTGAACGGCACCGTGATGCACAACAGGACGGTTCTGATCAACTGGAACGCCATCGATTATGCGATCCGGGTGGCGAGAGAGGAAGCGAGGGAACCGGGGACAGGTTGAGGCGCAAAAAAGAGAGCCAGAACCTGATCGCCCTGGCCCCGTGAGGATCATGAACAAACGATACTTTCTCATCTCCCTCGTGCTCATCGTCCTTCTCTCTGCCGTCGTTCTCCTTCACTACGCCCCTCTTTCGTCGGAGGAAGGAACGGTAGTTCTCATCCATACCGCAGAGGAAGAGGTGCGGATCGCAGAAGGAGATGATCGGTTTGGGCCCCTCTATGAGGAGTGTCTGGCGGTCCTCCATAACCTGACGCCGCCTGTTGAGATGTACGTCTCCCGGGAGGACCTCTCGAACCGTATGGACGAAGAAGAGGATACGTACGTTGTACTCACCCTTCTGGAACCGACGGAACTTGTGCACTCGTATCATGTCGGCGAGAATAGCGAGAAGACAAGATCTGAAACGATCACGCTGCAGAGTGCGATCTTCGGGCTGCACGATTCCGAACCGTCTGCTGACGACGACCTGTTGTTTGTGATCACCGACGCACTCAGAGAGGACGGCAGTCCGCAGGTGGTGGCGTATGAGTCGGAACGGGGGCTCGAGCACCTGAACGCTCTGGTTAATGCGTCTCTCCCGGGAGGCGGGGGTACGGAGGTCGGGAACTGAGCCGCATTTCCCTGGCGCCGAAAATAGAACCGGCAGTCATGAATTGAACTGACCGCGGCTGCAACGACGATCCAGAGAAATGCACAGAAATGTTATGGGGAGCGATGTCGAAGTCTCAACCGGCGATACCCCCGGTATCCCGCGGGGGCCGGGAAGTTCGATTGACGTCGTATCCCGGCCCCCATACTGTGCCCGGAGGATAATAGGGCTATTACCTTTCATAAGGGATAACCGTTGCGGTTCTGCTGTCTGATTACCCCGTCTCCGGGGACTCTCCCGAACCCGGAGCGTCCTTCTCCACCCGGGAACGGAGAATCTTGTAGACCTCCCCGGCAACCAGCACCGGCAGGCCGAGCAGGGCGAGCAGACCCCAGTCACCGGGGGTCAGCGGCGCGGTCCCGAGGAAGGGCTGCAGGAACGGGACGTAGACCACCAGCACCTGAAGGGCAAGGGTCCCGAGGATCGCGAGGAACAGGGTCGGGTTCGAGAAGACACCGATCCGGTGGAGCGGGAACCGGAACGACCGGAAGTTCAGCACGTTGTAGAGCTCGAAGATGATGAGGCCGGAAAAAGCCATCGTCCGTGCCCGTTCGAGGTCCACCGTATAGAGCCCGGAGAAGACGTAGATAGTCAGGAGACCGAGCCATATCCCTAATATGAGGATGACGAGGAGAGCGTTCCGCGTGAGCAGGGGCTCCGTCGGGTCCCTCGGCCGCCGCCGCATGACGTCCGGCTCGGCGGGCTCGAAGCCGAGCGCGATGGCGGTGAGGCCGTCGGTGACCAGGTTGATCCAGAGGATCTGGATCGGGATGAGGATCAGCGGCAGGCCGAGGAGCAGCCCGCCGACGATCGCGACGAGTTCTCCGACGTTGGAGGAGAGGAGATACCGCGTGAACCGGGCGATGTTGTCGTACTCCCGCCTCCCCTCCTCGACGCCGGCGACGATGCTTGCAAAGTTGTCGTCCACGAGTACCATGTCGCTCGACTCTTTGGCCGCATCCGTCCCCTTGATCCCCATGGCTATTCCGATGCTCGCCTTCTTCAACGCAGGGGCATCGTTGACGCCGTCGCCGGTCATGGCGATGACCGACCGCTCCCGGGAGAGGATATCGATCACCCGGAGTTTATGCTCCGCGGTGACCCGGGAGAGGACCTTTGTCGTCCGGAGGCGGCCCTTGAGTTCGTCGTCGGTCAGCCTGTCGAGATCGGCCCCGGTCAGCGCCCCCTCGCCGGAGAGGCCGAGACCGCGGGCGACGGCGGAGGCGGTCAGCGGGTTGTCCCCTGTGATCATGATCACATCGATCCCCGCACTCCTGCAGAGCCGGATCGCCTCCGCTGCTTCGGGCCGCGGGGGGTCGACGATCCCGGCAAATCCGAGGAAGATCAGGTCCTCCTCCACGGTCTCCGCGGTCCGTTCGGCCCCGTCCGGGAGCGGCCGGTACGCCGCCCCGAGCACCCGGAGTCCGCCGGATGCGTACTCCCCGATCTCCGCGAGGACCTCTTCGCGACGGTCTTCGGTGAGCGGCACCACCGATCCGCCGAGGAGCAGCCGGGACGAACGGGCGAGAAGGACCTCCGGCGCCCCCTTCACGTAGGCGACATCCCCCTCTTCTTCCCGGTAGATGATCGTCATCCGCTTCCGGGCGGAGTTGAACGAAAACTCCTCCTCCGCCTCCGGGCCACCCTCGCGGGAGAGCCCGGCTTTTGACGCCGCGACCACGAGCGCCCCCTCGGTCGGCGTTCCGAGGACACGCCACCCCTTCTCCCCGTCGCCGGCGAGAACCGCGTGGTTGCAGAGGAGAACGGTGCGCAGGAACTGCCCGAGTCCCGGGTCCGCAAGAGGGTCGATGGGGTCATCCCCGCGGAGGAAACCGCCTTCCGGGGCATAGCCGGTCCCGGTCACCGTCACCTCCGCGTCCGGCGTCCTCACCCGGACGACCGTCATCTCGTTTTTGGTGAGCGTCCCGGTCTTGTCCGTGCAGATCACCGAGACCGCGCCGAGGGTCTCCGATGCAGGGAGTCGGCGGATCAGGCAGTTCCTCCGCATCATGCTCTTGACGCCGAGCGCGAGCGTCAGCGTCACGACCGCCGGGAGCCCCTCCGGGATCACCGCCACCGCGAGCGAGACGCCGACAAGGAACATCTCCAGGAGACCCCGCTGCTGCAGGAGGCCGACGATGACCGCGAGCACGGCTATACCGACGGCAATAACCCCCAGGTCGCGGCCCAGGCGGTCCATCTGTCGGGAGAGAGGGGTTGTTTCGTCCCTGACCCGCTGGGATAGACCGGCGATCCGCCCGAACTCCGTCGTCATCCCGGTGGCGACGACCACCCCGCGCCCCCGCCCGTTGACCACCGTCGTGCCCGCAAACGCCATGTTGCTCCGCTCGGCAAGGCTGGTCTCGGGAGGGAGCGGGGCCGGCGCCTTATCCACGGGCGACGACTCGCCCGTCAGCGGCGCCTCGTCCACCTCAAGCGAGGTTGCCTCGACGATGAAGAGGTCGGCAGGCACCTGTTCTCCCATCTCGAGGACGACCAGATCGCCGGGAACGATCCGGGCGGCATCGACCTCCTGCTGCCTTCCGTCGCGGATGACCACGGCCTGCTGGACGAGCATCTTCTTCAACGCCGCAATCGCCTCCCCGGCCTGCCACTCCTGGGTGAAGCCGAAGGCCGCGTTTAAGACGACGATGATGAGGATGGCGGCGGCGTCGAGTATCGCGCCGACAAAGAACGAGACCCCCGCGGCGATGAGCAGGATGATGATGAGGACGCTCCTGAACTGCCGCAGAAAGACCTGGAGAGGCGTCTCCCGCGCCTCTTCCCGGAGGACGTTCTCCCCGTATCGCTCCAGCCTCATCCAGGCCTCGTTCGCGCTTAAGCCCGACGGCCCGGTGCCGAGTTTTTGCCGGATCGCCTCCGTAGAGAGGCTGTGCCATTCGGGCGGAGTCCCTCCCTGTACAGGCGGAGCCTCTTTCGGGTCCCGATCCGATGTGGTCATATATTTCCGGTTCTGCATCGGGATATAAAAAGCTAGAGAACTCGCCTACGGTATTCACGAAAATGCCACAGGAGCCTGAACGATAGGCCGAGAATTACCGGACCTGCCGCTCTTCCGACATCATTATATCTCCCGACCAGGATCGGAGATCGGGCCGGAAACCCGGCCCGGGAGAGACGGAAATGAGTAGAATAGCAGTCCTGATCACGGATATGTTTGAGGATGTCGAGTACACGCAGCCCGCGGAAGCGTTCCGGAAGGCCGGCCACGACCTCGTCCACGTCGGCCTCACCGAGGGCGAGACCGTCCACGGGAAGAAGGACCGGACACCGGTCGCGATCGACCGGGCGGCAGCGGATATATCAGTGGACGATTTCGATGCGCTCTTCATACCGGGCGGCTACTCGCCCGACAGACTCCGGGCTTACGATGCACCCGTCGAGTTTGTGCGCCGGTTCGTTCAGAGCGGAAAGCCGGTCTTCATCATATGCCACGCGCCCCAGCTCCTGATCACCGCACAGGTGCTCGAGGGGCGGAAGGTGACCGGCTGGAAATCCGTTGTCCAGGACATCAAAAACGCCGGCGCGGAGTACATCGACCGGGATGTGGTGATCGACGGGAACCTGGTATCAAGCAGGATGCCGGACGACATCCCCGCATTCATCAAGGCATCGCTTGCAAAACTCGAGGAGGCCGGCGGCGAAGCGACAAAAGCGGCGACTGCACGCTCGCGGTGAGGGGAGAACCCCGCCGCGCAAACTCTTTATGGGTGCGGCCCGCACTCACTCTTCAGAAATGAGTTCTGCAGGTCTGCCGGATAAGCGGGTACGGAGCAGGCTTGCGATCATTGCTTTTGCCACGGTGCTTGCCGTTCTCCTGGGCTTCGTCGTTGGCGCCGGCGGTGCGTATACCCCTCTCTTCTACCTGGCACTCATCTTCGCCGCATTCCGGTACCGAAGGCGTGCAGTCTATCCGGGGGTTCTGCTCGCAGCGCTCTATACCGTTATAGAATACGCTCTCTCCGGCTCCCCGGGGCCGGGTATCCTCGTGGGCGCGGGGACCCTTGTCCTCATCGCCTATCTCCTCGGATATCTCTTCGAACTCGCGGGGGGGCGTCCCGGCGGCCTGCACCTCCGGATAGGCGAGCCCGGTTCCGGAGCGCCCGCATGCGACCGGAGTACACGAAGGTTGATCGCCCGGCTCTCGAGTCGGGACCCGGATACCCGCTACCGGGCGGCCGGCTGCCTCGGCGATATCGGCGATCCCGCCGCAGTCGGACCGCTCGCCGCCCTCCTTTCCGACCCGGAGAGCGGTGTTCGCTGGAAGGCTGTGGAAGCGCTCGGGAAATTGGGCTCCCCGGCCGTCGGGCCGCTCACGGAGAGCCTGAAGAGCGAAGACGTCGATGCCCGATGGATGGCTGCGGTCGCTCTCGGCGATATCGGCGAACCTGTGGTAATTCCGGCGCTGATGAGGGCGCTTGACGATGAAGACGCCTACGTCCGGAGCAGGGCGGCCCTCGCGCTCGGGGCTATCGGCGAACCTGCGCGAGACGACCTCATCGCGAGCCTTCACGCCGGAAGCGGGAGCATCCGCCGGGGTGCGGCCCTCGCACTCGGGAAGATCGGGGGAGAAAATGCCGTTACAGCCCTCATCGGTCTTCTCCGGGACCCCGAAGGAGGGGTGCGGCAGCGTGCTGCAAGTGCGCTCGGCGACATCGGCGAACCTGCGGTCCCCGCCCTTATTTCGGCGCTCCGGACGGACGACGCTGAACTCCGGCAGGGAGCGATGGATGCCCTCGTCCGGATCGGAAGACCTGCCGTTGCCTCGCTTATTGCGGCGCTCGGTGACGACGACTGGCGCGTCCGCGAAGGAGCGGCGGTGGGTCTTTCGGGGATCGACGACCCGGGTTCGGTCGATGCCCTGATCAGGGCGTTCGGCGATGAGCGGGAGGAGGTGCGCCGGGCCGCCCGGAAGGCGCTCGGCAGCATCAGGAAGACATAACACCTGCAAGAGAGCACCTGAACGCTATGACTGACGAGACCCGGATCGATGAACTCGTCGCCGACCTCCGGCGCGGCCCCCTCGCGGTGCGCCGGGCGGCGACCGCCGAACTCGGGACGATGGGAGAGACGGCGGTCGGGCCGCTCATAGCCGCAATGCTCGACGGCGACAACGATATCCGGTGGTACGCCGCCCGCGCGCTGGTGAAGATTGGTGTTCAGGCGGTGGAGCCCCTCATCGCGGCGATGCGTACGGGAAAGGACCGGGACTTCCGGCGCTACGCCGCGGCAGCCCTGACCGGGATCGGGGAGCCGGCCGTCGGACCCCTCATCGCGGTCATCGAGAGCGCCGACCCTGACCTCCAGCCGTTCGCCGCGATGGCTATATGCGGGATCGGCGAACCGGCGGTGGAGCCCCTCCTCCGCCTGCTGCGTAGCCCGGACCTGGAGACGCAGGAGCGCGCCGCGCTTCTCCTGTGGAAGATGGGAGAGGCGGGCGCCGGACCGCTCACCAGGGCACTTGAAACCGACCAATCCGGGAAGAAGTGAATCGGGGGTTCCTCGTCGGAAAACGAGGACTCTAAATGCGTGAAGGCCCCATACTCCATACATGGAGGTCTCACCCGCCACCGCCCGCTACTTCGACGAACTTGGGGCAGGGCTCGAGATCGCGATGCAGATCGCCGCAGCCGCACGGACACGCGGTCTCGACCCGACGACGGAGATCGAGATCCCGATAGCCAGCGACCTCGCCGACCGCGTGGAGGCGCTCCTCGGCTATCGGGGGATCGCAGCCAGGATCCGGGAGCTTGAACAGCAGATGTCCCGGGAAGAGGCGGCGCTCCGCATCGGCGACGATTTTGTGGCACGGAAGTTCGGCGAGACCACGACCGAGGAGATCCTCGACCACGCCATCCGGGGAGCGATGGCGCTCTTGACCGAGGGCGTGGTGGCCGCCCCGACCGAGGGGATTGCAAAGGTCAGCCTCGGGAAGAACGACGACGGGACCGATTACCTAAAGATCTACTACGCGGGCCCCATCCGGAGCGCCGGCGGGACGGCGCAGGCGCTCTCGGTGCTGGTGGGGGACTACGTCCGGCAGGCGCTCGGGATCAACCGCTACACCCCCCGTCCCGAGGAGGTGGAGCGCTACATCGAGGAGATCCGGCAGTACAACAACATCATGAGCCTGCAGTACCTCCCGAGCGAGAAGGAACTCCGGACGATCATCGAGAACTGCCCGGTCTGCATCGACGGCGAACCGACCGAGCAGCAGGAGGTGAGCGGGTACCGGAACCTGGAGCGGGTGGAGACGAACACCATCCGGGGCGGGATGGCGCTCGTCGTCGCGGAAGGGCTGGCCCTGAAAGCCCCGAAAGTCTTAAAGAACGTCCGCAAGATGAAGATGGCGGGCTGGGACTGGATCGAGGAGATGATCGGCGGCGGCCCGAAGAGCGACGACGACGACCCGGGCGCCGCGATCAAGCCCAAGGACAAGTACATCCGGGACCTTATCGGCGGCCGGCCGGTCTTCTCCTACCCTATGCGCAAAGGGGGGTTCCGGCTGCGCCTAGGCCGGGCGCGGAATACCGGGTTTGCGGCCGCTGGCCTGAACCCGGCGACGATGCACATCCTCGGGGACTTCCTCGCGGTAGGGACCCAGATGAAGGTCGAACGGCCCGGAAAGGCGGCGGGGATCGTGCCGGTCGACTCCATCCAGGGCCCGACGGTCAAACTCCGGAGCGGGGAGGTGCGGCGGGTGGACGACGCGGCGGAGGCCCGGCAGATCGCGGGGCAGGTGGAGGAGATCCTGGACGACGGCGAGATCCTGATCAGTTTCGGCGAGTTCATGGAGAACAACCACCCGCTGATGCCCCCGAGTTACTGCGAGGAGTGGTGGATGCTCGAAGGGGGCAGGCGGCACCCGGAGAACGAACTCGAGGCGATAGAGTTCGCGCTCGACGGAGCCCCCCTCCACCCCGACTACACCTACATGTGGGACGACGTCGCCCCGGCCGATATCACCCTCCTTGCGGACCGGGTCTGTGCCGACGGCAGGATCGAGGACGGCGTGCTGACGCTGCCGAACGCCCCGGAGGTGAAGGCGATCCTCGAGGAACTCCTGGTGCCCCATCACCTTTCCGGCGACCGGATAGCGCTCCCCGAACATCTGGTGCTCCTCGCCTGCCTCGGGCTGACGCTCCAACTCGAGAAGAGGCCGGTGTGGCAGGATGCCCCGCTGGAGAACTCTCTCGACCTCGTGATGCACCTCTCGGGTTTTCTGGTCCGCTCACGGGCGGGCACCCGGATAGGCGGGCGGATGGGGCGGCCGGGGAAATCGAAGCCGCGGGAGATGAAACCGCCGCCCCACTCGCTCTTTCCCGTCGGGGACGGGGGGGGTGCGCGCCGGTCGTTCCAGGCGGTCTGCACCTCGAAGCCCCGGTCGAATACGGACGGCGGCGTGGCCGAGGTGGAGGTCGGCGAGCGGCGCTGCCCCGCCTGCGGCACCTTCACCTACAAGAACCTCTGCGAGTGCGGCGCGCACACGGTCCCGGTCTTCCGGTGCCCGAAGTGCGGGCTGGACGTCGGGAAGGACCTGTGCCCACGGTGCAACGTGCCGACGGTCTGCCTCCAGAAGGTCTCGATCAACGTGAAGTCCGAGTACGCGGCGGCGCTCGAGCGTCTCGGGGTGCGCGACTCGGCGATCCCGCTCCTAAAGGGCGTGAAAGGGCTGATATCCCGCGAACGGCCGGTGGAACCAATCGAAAAAGGGATTCTCCGGGCGTTGCAGAACCTTTATGTCTTCAAAGACGGGACTGTCCGTTACGATATGATCGATCTTCCTCTGACTCATTTCCGGCCCGACGAGGTCGGCGTCCCGATCGAGCGGCTTCGGGAACTCGGCTACATCTACGACACCTACGGCCGGGAACTCGTCTCGGACGACCAGGTGCTGGAACTTCGCCACCAGGACATCCTGGTCTCGGAAGACTGCGGCGAGTGGCTGGTCCGGGTGGCGAAGTTCATCGACGATCTTCTCAGGAAAGTCTACGGGCTTGAACCGTTCTACCGGGCGGAAAAGCCGCTCGACCTCGTGGGACAGCTCCTGATAGGGCTTGCCCCGCACACGAGCGCCGGAGTTCTCGCCCGGCTGATCGGATTCTCGAAGGCGCCGGTCGGTTACGGCCACCCGTTCTTCCACGCGGCGAAACGGCGGAACTGTTTTGCGGGCGATACGGCGATCTCCGTCTTCGACGGCCGGCAGTGGGCGACGGTGCCAATCCGGCAGTTCGTGGTGGAGAACTTCAATCTCGCAAACCCCCATTTCGACCATGTGGGGACGTTCTACTCCGACCCCCGACAGCCGTTCTACGTCCGAAGCATCGATCCGCAGGGGAAGGTGAGCATGAAGCGGGTCACCGCCGTCTCGGTTCACCGGGCCCCGGCGCACCTCATCCGGTTTGAGACGAGGCGGGGGAAGATCCTCTCGGTCACCCCCGACCACGCGATGCTGGTCTGGGAGACCGATTACCTCCGGAAGATCCGGGCGCTCGAGGTGAAGGTCGGGGACCGCGTCCCGACGGAGGAGGGAGGGCTCGTCGTCAGCGACGAGGTCGTCGTCTGCGAGACCGTCCGGACGCTCGACGACCGGGTCTACTGTCTCACGGTCGCGGACAATCACACCCTGGTTGCGGACGGGATCTTCTGCGGGCAGTGCGACGGCGACGAGGACTGCGTAATGCTTCTTCTCGACGGGCTGATCAACTTCTCCCGATCCTATCTCCCCGAGACGCGGGGCGGGACGATGGACGCGCCGCTCGTGCTGACCACCCGGATCGACCCGGCGGAGGTCGATAAGGAGAGCCTCAACGTCGACGTCTGCGACCACTACCCCATCGAGGTCTACAACGGCTGCCTCGCCTACGCTCACCCAAAAGACCTCGATGCGTTCGTCGACCGGGTGGAGCGGCGGCTCGGGACCCCGGCCCAGTTCGAGGGTTTCCTCTTTACCACACCGACTTCGAACATCTCCGCAGGGCCGCTCGAGTCCACCTACACGAAGCTCGGGTCGATGCTCGATAAACTCGAGGCCGAACTCGACCTCGCAAAGAAGATCCGGGCGGTGGATGCCGACGACGTCGCGGAGCGGGTCTTGAACACCCACTTCATCCGGGACCTCCAGGGCAACCTCAATGCGTTCTCGAAGCAGAAGGTGCGGTGCATGAAGTGCAATGCGAAATTCCGGCGGATGCCGCTTGCCGGGAAGTGCACCCGCTGCGGCGGGAACGTCATCCCCACGGTCCACGAGGGATCGGTGAAGAAGTACCTGGAGATGTCGCGCAACATCTGCGAGAACTATGCGGTGTCGGAGTACACGAAGCAGCGGGTGGCGGTGCTCTCCATGCAGATCGAGTCGACTTTCGGCGAGCCCCCGAAACGGCAACTCGGGCTTGCGGACTTCATGTGAGGCGGGGATGGCGGCTGCTACGCTCTCGCCTGCGGAGGTCCTTGCGACCCTCAAGCGGGGCGTCTCCCTCCCGGCCGACCGCCGGCGGCCCGGCGTCGAGCGGGTGCCGGGCATCCCTGCATACCGGGTGACGACGTCCGCGTCCCGGCCAGACCGGACCCTGCTCTTCTTCCACGGCGGGGGGTTTACCGGAGGGTCGACGGCCGATCACCTCGACCTCTGCGCCCGCCTCGCGGATGCCGCGAGAGGCGAGGTCGTCTCGGTCGACTACCGGCTCGCGCCGGAGCACCCCTTCCCGGCGGCGGTGGAGGACTGCCTTTCCGCCTACCGCCACCTGCTCACGGAGGGCTGCGACCCGGCGCGGGTGGTGCCGGTCGGGATCTCGGCCGGGGGGACGCTCGTCCTCTCGATGCTTCTCTCCGCCCTCGACGCCGGGCTTCCGATGCCGGCGGCGGCGGTCCTGCTCTCTCCGGCGGTCGATATGCTCTTCCTCGGTGAGTCGGTCATCTTCAACCGGGATAGCGATTGGTTCGGGCCGGAGCGGCTTGCGGCGATGCGGAACGACTACCTCGCCGGTCACGACCCCGACGATCCGCTGGCTTCACCGCTCTACGCGGACCTCGACGGCCTGCCGCCGCTTCTCGTGCAGGCGGGGAGCGGGGAGGTTCTGATCGACGGGATTACAGCGTTCGTGAGCACGGCGCAACTCCAGGGTGTCTCCGTCACGTTCGACTGTGCGGAGGGAATGTTCCACTGCTGGCAGGCGTTTGCCGCCGTCCTCCCGGAGGGTGCGGCGGCGATCGAGCGGGTCGGGGTCTTCGTCCGGCGGCAGGTGCCGGACGAGGCGGCGGGGCAGGGGCCATAAGCTCATTACCCAGTGCGTTCAAGAAGTACAGGCGCGAGGGTAGCCAAGCGGTCAACGGCGGTCGACTCAAGATCGACTCTCGAAGGAGTTCGCGGGTTCGAATCCCTCCCCTCGCATTTTCAGGATTATAAGTCTTGAATGCCCATACTCTCAGTGCCATTTCCATCTTCAAAGTGACCCTCATCTGTCGAACCTGGGGGCTGACATGGCGCCATGAGGCTTTCGGACAACTGCACTATAAAATTGGACTGATCCATGTGAAACTATAGAAGTTAACGCCACGTGATATATCGAGGGCATCCCAAAATGCCTTTGCCGGAAGGGGGGCACCCCCTCCCGGACCCTCCCCCACATGGCGATAGCCAATAGGAAGCCGTTTCACTCTCTCTGTCCTGGATATCGTTCAGAGGAGAGAAACTTCGGAGGTGCGTGCTCCGATAAGGGTGTACAGAACATTCATAGATCTTTTTGGGATGAGTTCATCGATAAAAATTTACATGATGCCCGTGGGGCCACAGACATACCAGATGAAAATATCGGGGAGTCATTTTCATACGAAAAATCGCGCTGAATTACATTGAGCCTTCGACCAATTGAGTACATATCTGCAATACGGACCGAACAATTGGGCCCTGTTACTGAGGTCGTCCCGGAAACCTTTGCCGGAAGGAAGGGGACGCCTGCTCGCACAGATATTCGTTGCATCAGCCCTTAAAAGAAAGAATGAAAACAATTGGAACGTTCAGGCGGCTCACTTAATCTTTTTCTCGAGTTTCTTGAGTTTTTTCTTGGCAGCCTGGCTACCGGCAGCCGCCTGCTGCGCGAGTTCTTCTGCCTTGGCCTTCTTTGCTTTGTTTAACTTCTCCATCTGTTTCTTGCTCGTCGGCATACAGTTACCTCGATACGTCTGTGACAGGTTCTATTCATCGTTTTCCTTCATATAAATTTCCCTGAACGGGCTGGATTTTCGAAATATCCTGACATTTTCTCGCTGACAGCACCTGCTGTCATCGTCTGGCTGGATACCAACTTCGACAGTTACACCGCCGCTCCAGGCCCGGCAAACCTGAAGCAATACTTCCAGTAGACCGTCTCCCCGGCTCCGAGCATTCATCCGCTTATATTCCGGGGCGCTTCCACCACCCGCGCCTGCCGGTCAGTCATTCCCGGCTGACCGTCGAGTCAGCCGCCAAACCCCGCCGTTCTCCCGCTACCTGACCGACGGCATCCCGGTCAGGTAGCGGTGAAAGACATGGTTGTTCTCGATGAACGACGCGGAGAGGGGGGCGGTGAGTTTAAGGACGGCCTCATCGACGGCGCTCTCCGGGCGGTCGGGTTGATGGTGCGGAGCAAATCCCTGACCGGATGAGAAAGGGCAGGTGGTAATCGGTGCGCTCTGCGGCCGGCTCTCCGGGTGCCATCTCCGGGTCGGAGAGGGCGGTGTAGCAGAGGCCGGCAAACTACACAAGGGTGGTCCTCTTCGATTTCTGATTCGGTGAAAGTGTATAGGGGGTCACTTTTTCAAACCCCTGAATATAAAGATGTACTCCTTGCCCGACTTCTGCTTCGCAAGATATCCCAGTTCTTCGAGATGGAAGAGATCGTTTCTCGCTGTTCCATAAGCCACGCGGTATGTCTCGACGATCTCTTTGATCGTGATTGGCTTACCGGGGTTTTTGATAAGGGATTTGATTATTTCCGCCTGGCGAAGGCTCAGTCCTTCGCTCTTCTGAAGGATGGTCAACGCCTGTTTGCTTTCTCTCTGCTTTTTCTCGATGTACCTCTGGATATTGTCGACTGCGGTTTTTACCGCGGCGAGATTGTAGCGGATAAAATATGTGAGATCATTTCCATCGCTTTCAGTATATTGATATGCAAGTTTATATTGGTCTTTCGTATCTTTTATCACTCTGGATACTGCCATATATTCGAAAAGCCAGTAATCCTTCCGAAGCATGTACCAATAAAAAATACTTCGTGCACATCGGCCGTTTCCATCATTGAACGGATGTATGTATCCTATCAGGAAATGCAGGATAATGCCTTTAATTACTGGGTGGATGAATTGCCCGCCGTCATTATTTGCAAATACACAGAGTTTCTCAATAAGTTCTCCAATTAACGCGAAATCGGGAGGGGTATGTAAGACATTGCCCCTTAAATCAAAAACTCTAATATCATTGTTATCTCTGAATCTTCCTTCATCTTTTAGATCTTCGAGTGTGTCCTTGGTAATGGTCTTATGGATCTGTAAAATTAACTCTGGGGTTAGATTTTCATCTTTTATCTGAGTAATTTTTTTCATTGTGATATAGTTGTTCAGGATCATCCTCTCATCTGTTGTAGCGGGTTTCCTCTTTTCACGAAGCATCTTTTTTGCAATTGTCCTAGTGACTGCGGCTCCCTCGATCTGGCTCGATGCAATCGCCTCCTCCATCAGGGAATTGATGATGAACTGGTCCCGATCGTGAGGCAGTGAATCGAGGCCCGATGAGATGCTCCCCGCCGCTGATTTATCAAGGAAGTGAAGTTTTTCGAGGAAATCATCCAGAAGATTATATTTTAGCTGAAGATCATCGAACGTGATATATTTCATATCCTTCGTTCTGAGGGTCTTCATCAGTATCCAGACATAGAGGGGATCTACCGGAAGATCGCGCCGTTTCAGCTCCTCCCAGTGCAAGTATTTTTTGTTATATTTGAAGACTGCGTCGATAATATCTGTGGTATCTACATATTCCCAAGCCTTTTTAACATCTGCCGGAGAGTATTCAGGAGTGTGAGGGAGTTTCATGTTTAAATTTTATCTATTGTTTCTATCCGTATTATCATTATCTATCAGTTTGATACATTCTGATAGATACCATAAGTGAGGGGATATGATATGCATCCATCATCAGCAATAAAATCAGGCTCAGTTAGAATGAAAGAAGCCCATATGATCTGGAATCATCACATCCGGATTTAACTAATTGCGAGGTCGTCCCAAAACACCTCAGCCGGGAGGGGGTTTCCCCCTCCCGGCCCCTCCCCCGCGTGGCGATGCCCAGAGGGAAGCCGTGTCAGCAGCTTGACGCCAAAGATCACTCAATTTTTCGCGGGGATGTGTCAGAATACTCTGAATTATATGAATCTTCAGCCGCTGGACACTTTTGGGATGACTTCTGCAACTGTTTTTCATCGAACCTGTGAATGTACTCCCTTTCTCACCGACATGAGGTACAATGGAGGGAGAGATAAACGTGCCTGTTCCTTTGTAACTGTCTGAAGGTTGTAAATATCTTTGAGCGCAGATAAACCCCAGTTTCTCGTTTTTTCTCTGAAACAGTCTTCACACAGAAGGTATTGCCATTAGTCCCTGTTACAGACTTCACATTTTCTAGCCTCCCGGACCCTCCCCCTAGTGGCGATATGCTGTTTTCCTGTGGAAGATAGCAGGAGCACCGTGAGGTGCGACTCCCCATGGAAAGCCGTTTACCATCCTCGCCCAGGATATGGTTCTGATGGTAGAATATTTGGATGTAAATGCTCCGATCAGCATGTATCGAAGGTTCGGGGATCTTTTGGGATGACCCCAATAACATTCTCTTTCAGATCCCTGCTGCCCGCGGGCACCCGGATCTCCCTGGGGATGAGAGGGCTCCCGTTCCGGCTCATTTATCCGCTCGTTCTCATCTTATCGCCGAACCAGTCGAACTTGGCGGCAAACGATTGCGCGAACGCCTCAAGCCGGCAGCGCGGCCTGACACCGTAGTTGTTGGAGAATACCATATAGCGTGCAGTTTCGTGCAGTTCGAGGTCCGCTTCAAGGGCTCGCGCGGGGGTCCCCGCCCCAACTTCCCTCGAAGCCCTGGCGGCTTTTCTCCCCTTCGGGGACGTCCGGTGTCAGGCATCGAGCAAGACCGCATCGCTCGATGTCGGGTGCCGAAATGAGCGAACTACCGGGAAGACATACTCGAACTGAAAACATTAAAGGTCGATCTCCATTGCAGACCGATCCGTTCGCCAATCAAATCCTCAAGGATCTCAATATATCAATATTTCTATATCATAATCTGAATACTACAGGCAAAGTATTATATAATCTCAAGTCTAGCATGGACTCAAAACCTCAGGGGGGAGTGATATTCGGCGATACGCTTACCCGGCGGAATTTTGCTCGATCGATACGACATGGTGCCCACGTTGGTATCCGGGCATGGGATGCCGGCGGTTGAGTGGCACCTGCGCTGCAGGGGATACGGGATGACGTCGATACGGGGGCAGGCTGCCGGGGACATCCATCCCGGGGCAAAAAACGGGAAAAAACCGTTTGAGCGGATGCGGGGGGAACTTCAGCGGAACGATCCGCTTCTCGGAAACCTGGATACGGTCCTTTCCGGCATCGGCAGCCAGGACCGGAACCGCTGGACTCACGCAACCTGCCGGTACCGCATCGGGGAGCATGGGCCCGCATCCCTCGCCGAATGCAGGGTCCGGCTTCTCACTCCGTCCTGCCCGAGAAGACAACGGCGCAAGCAGCAGCAGGTTTGTGATCGCTTATGAAGATCCTCCAGGTGACGCCGTTCTTCAAGCCGAGCTGGGAGTCCGGGGGCGTGGCACGTGCGGCATATGAGATCTCAAGGCGCCTCCAGATGGTGGGCCACGACGTCACGGTATATACGACGAACCGGAGCACATATCCGACCGGGCTTCCAACGAACAGACCCCTCGAAGTCGAGGGGATGAAGGTATACTATTTCGAAAATTTACGGAAGTATTTTCCGGGCACACTAATACCCATAGTCCCGTACTATTTACCGTTCGTTGCACACCGAGATCTGCGGAATTATGATATAATCCACATCCACGAGCACAGGACACTTCTTGCGGTCATTATAAGCCATTATGCCCGGGAGTACGGCATTCCATACGTCCTGCAACCGCACGGGTCGCTCCCCAAAAACCGGACCCTGGGTAAGGCAAAAGTGAAAAATCTCTTTGATTTCATCTCCGGATCCGCCATTTTAGATTCCGCATCACGACTGATCGTCATGAACAGCATGGAAAAAGAACAGAACATCATGATGGGCGTTCGTGAGGATAAGATCGCCGTTATCCCCAACGGCATCAGTCTCGAAAGGTGCATCACCGCCAGGAGCAAAGGGGGGTTCCGGAAATCATGCGGAATCGAGAACGGAAGCAACCTCATTCTGTATCTGGGCAGAATCGATAGAATCAAAGGGATTGATTTTCTGATAGAAGCGTTTTCCCGACTGGTGCAGGAGCAAAAAGACGCCATCCTGGTCATTGTCGGGCCTGAGTGGGGTTACAAACGGGAGCTCGAGGAAAAAGTACGCAAGCTCGGAATTCAGGATCGGGTACGGTTTGTCGGCTACCTTGATGACGTCGGCTTTGCCTACCAGGATGCCGATCTGCTCGTCTATCCTGGAATGTACGAGATATTCGGGCTTGTTCCGTTTGAGGCGATCATGAGCGGGACCCCGGTGATCGTCACGGACGGCAATGGCAGCGGAGACCTCATCAGGGAGGGCGACTGCGGCCTCGTTGTGCGCTACGGAGACTGTGCGGATTTAGCGAAAAAGATGGCATTCTGCCTTGAAAATCCCGGGGAAGGGAGAAGAATGATTCAGCGGGGACAGGAATTCGTTCGAAAGAACCTGACATGGGACCGGACCGTGGAAAAACTCGAACAGGAATACAGGAAGTGCCTATGAACATACTGGCAATCCCAACAACCGTCGGATTGTCAAAACCACAGAGCGGGGGCCAGAACAGGTTTTGCAACCTCGTCAAGTGTCAGGCCGCAAATAACCGCATCGTTGTACTCGAACCGGATCACCTTCACGACGAGAGCGACGATGATGTCGCACGAGTCTACATCTATCATGATATCGAGGCGCTCCAGAAGAGACTCTCCATATTCAGGGATATTAATCCCGATTTCATTCGTAAGGCGGCGCGGATCATCAGGGACGAAGAGATCGATCTCATCCAGATCACCCATCCCAGCGGAGCAATGGCGGCCAGGATGCTCGGTCTCCTTACGCGCAGGAGGATAAAGATAGTGTACGACGCTCACAATGTCGAATCCGAGTTCATTCAACAGACCTTTGCGAACCACGACCACTACTCCCCGATGGAGCGGAAACTCATACCCGCCTATACGAATCTACTGGAGAGGATCTCCTGCAGGTACCTCTTCGACCACATCACCGCCGTGAGCGACAACGATGCGGATACGTTCAGGAGAAAGTATCATCTCAAAGACGGGATGATCAGCGTCATCCCTTCGGGGTGCAACATCCGTTCGAGGATATCTGATGAAGCGAAGAACAAGATCCGTGAAGGGATGGGGCTCTGTCCCGCGGATATTGCCGTGTTCTTCCACGGTCTCTACACGCATCCGCCGAACCGGGAAGGATTTGATCTTATTCAGACTGATATTGCCCCTCGATTTGCCGATACAAACCCGAATGTATCGTTTATCGTCGGTGGAACACGGGTTCCGAAGTTTGAAGAAGCAAACATCAGATCGCTTGGATTCATCGCCGATATCCAGAATATTTCCGGCGCCGATATCGCCATCGTACCTCTGAGAAGCGGAGGGGGGACAAGACTGAAGATCTTCGATTATATGAGTGCCGGCCTCCCCATTGTGACCACGAAGAAAGGAATCGAAGGAATCGATGCTGAAAACTACGAGCATGCGATCATTGTCGACGACATCGACGAAGACTTCATAGCGGGGATCAGGTATCTGATCGAACATAAAGACGAACGGAAGAGAATTGGAGAGAATGCTCGAGCGCTGGCCGAAGCGAAGTATGACTGGCGAATAATCGGGGGAAAATTGGAAGACGTGTATCGGACGCTGGTTCCGGAATCAAGTATCCATTATAACAATTCCGCATAGATGATGCCATGCAGATCAGGAATCCCATTACGCTAAACGACTGGAAGATCCGGAATTATTTCATTGCGATCCTGTGGCTTCAGCTGGGGCTGCTGTTCATACAACTCCTGGAGAGTACGGACTCAAGGGTCCTGTTTCTGCAGGCGATCCTGGGAGTTGCCTTTTTCTCATTTATTCCGGGCATAATCGTCCTCAGAATCCTGAGAATACATAATGCAAGCACTCCTGAAACGCTCCTCTATGCAGTTGGATTGAGCATAGCAATCCTCATGTTTACCGGACTATTCATGAGCGTGATTTACCCCATCTTCGGGATCTCCCGGCCGCTGTCCCCGGATTCGACCCTGATGACAATCAACGTCACGACAGCGATTTTGCTCTTATTCAGCCTTGTCAGAGATAAAAAGCCCCCCGAATCGGGTTTTATCGATACGGAGACGTTTCTCTCAAGACCTGCGTTTCTCTTGTACCTGGTGCCGCTCCTGACAATTATCGGGACTTATTTCGTGAACCAGTATCACAACAACGGAATTCTCATGCTGATAATCGCGTTCATCGCGGTTATACCCATACTGATTGGACTAAACCGGGTGATCCCGGAAGCGCTGTATCCTCTGGCGATTTTATCTATTTCCGTCTCGCTATTGCTTCACACATCGCTCATATCTCCGTATATCTGGGGCTACGATATCCATTATGAGGCGTTCCTTGCAAACCTCGTCATAGACAACGCATTCTGGGACTCCACAAGTCCCGGCAACGTGAACGCAATGCTCTCCGTCGTCCTGCTGGCTCCGATGTACTCGTATATCACGGGGCTGGACCTGACGTGGGTGTTCAAATTAGTCTACCCGATCACCTTTGCCCTTGTGCCCCTGGGGCTGTATCATGTTTTCCGAAGGCAGGTGGGGGAAAAGAGCGCTTTCCTTGCATCCTTCTTCTTTGCCTCGTTCATAATATTCTACGCGGAAATGGCCTCCCTGGCGCGTCAGGAGATTGCAGAACTCTTTCTCGTCCTGCTCATCATGATAATGGTCGCGAGAAATGTTCCCAGAAGAACGAATTTCGCGTTATTCGTCATCTTCGGCGCTTCCCTAGCCGTTTCGCATTACGGAACATCGTATATCTACCTGCTCTCCCTCATCGTGGTCTGGCTGTACATGACTCTCTCCTCATTTGCCGCAACCCGAGGAGATACTCTTTTCAAATGTTCGCGAAAAACAGCAGGGGAGAATCCGTCGGGTGGAGGCTCCGTGAACAGAGACGATGGAAGAACGATAACCGCCGCCCATGTCCTCTTCTTTACCGGGTTTACGCTCGGGTGGTATATGTTTGTCGCGGGAGGGACTTCCTTCGATACGATCGTGTCGATCATCGACCACATCGGCAATACGATCTTTGTGGACCTGCTGAACCCCGAGGAAACCGAAGGGCTGGATCTTCTTATCAGTACTCCCCAATCCCTCCTGCATACCGTTGCCAAGGGCCTCCACCTCATTACTCTGGCACTCATCGTCGTCGGGTTTGTCGCTATCTGGTTTCGGCGCAAGAACACCCGCTTTTCACGGGAATACATTGCATTCTCATTTATTGCGCTCCTCTTTGGAGTTGCGGGCGTCCTTGTACCAAATTTCTCCAGCACACTCAACACCTCCAGACTTTACCAGATTGTGCTCATTTTTCTCTCCCCGTTCTGCGTTGTCGGCGGCATCAGCATGCTTGCGGCACCGGGGGCATACATCAATAAACTCCGGAGCGGGCGGCTTGCGGGACGAACGCCGCTGGTACTCATGTCGGTTCTCTTCTCACTGCTGTTCCTCTTCAGTACGGGCTGGATCTACGAGTGCGCCAACGATCAGCCGTCATCCATCGCTCTGAGCCAGAATTCGATTAAGAAATACGGAGGGGATACACCGAAAAACGTGTTCTATGGGACGTTCATACCAGAGCATGATGTCTTCGGCGCCCGCTGGCTGGGCAGGTACATGGAGAATGGTTCGGTCGTCTATGCGGATAGAACACGGAAAGATAATGTATTAACTTCCTACGGCAGCCTCGCGAGGACACCTCCATTCCTGCCCGAAACAGACTTTGAACCGGTTTTGGGCGCATATGTGTATCTGGCGACATATAACATCGTCGAGCGCTCCGCAAGCGGCCCGGAGGAGTATTATGATTATTGGAGCATCGAAGATGTATATCCCGCGATCTGCCGCAACAACAAGGTGTATTCAAACCATCAGAGCGAGGTCTATCAGAACGGGTAACGCTTCCTCCGTGCTGCTGCCGTCCCGGGACCGGCGTTCACTTCTTGACGCCTGAATATTCACGGGAGAGTGGATCACAGGATGTACCGCCTGGCCATGGAGAGCACGACAAAGATGCCGATCAGTGCATAGGTCAGGACCCATGCATACCCCACACCGAGAATCCCGCATTGAAGCATCAGGATATAACTGGACCCCAGAAGCAAGATGAAGGTGAGTGCGCTGATAACGATCAGACTCTTCAGCCCGTACTGAACCTTCTTGATTACGATAAATACTTCCGAAAATGAGAAGAAAAAACTTGAAATCGCCAGAACTTTAACCAGTTCGAGCCCTTCTACGTAATCCGGACCGATTAAACCGAGAATATACTCCCCGAATACGAACAAACCCGCAACCGCCGGAATGAGCAGCACAAAAATTCCGGCAAGCGATTTTAGTACATTTCTCTTCAGTGCTTCGCCGTGGCTTCCCTCGACGAAGAGCGATGTCGTGAAAGATGTGGGTATGAGGAATAAGAACATGACAATTGCATACGCAATGAAGTACTGAGCGGCTTTTTCCGCACCGAGAATGTTCAGCACAAGGATCGGGAGAATCGTGCTCGGGGCCGCAGTGAGCAATCCGGAAAAGTAGTTGCCTGCGGAGAACCGGAACGAATCGAGCAAAAAATCCCTATCAAGGCCAGATAGACGAATCCCGGACCTGTAGAGAAGGAAGACCGAAACTACGAGGGCAATGATGAATGAAAGACCCAGCGAACAAAAGATTCCAAGTGCTCCGAGAAAAGCCAGAGGAATGAGAATAAGGAGCCTTGAACCAAAAAGGAGACTCTGGAGGAAGTAGAATTCTGATTTCCGCAGTGCAACGAACGCTGCACCGATGAAGGCCGTTACGGAGTTGGCTATCAGAAAGGTGATGTAGAGGAGCGCATAGTCCCTGACCTGATGCAACTCGGGCGACCAGATATCCACCGTAACTATGAACAGAACCCCGAGGACAAACCCGACTATTGTTGTAACGATTATTGCCGTTCCCAGGACTTTGGATTTATCCCGCGTCGGAAAAAACCGTATGATCGATTGATCGAATCCGAGCTTCGATAGAAGGATCAGCATCCCCATGGATGAGATAAGGGCCGTTGCAACCCCTACGTCTTCCTGCGGATAGAACCGTGCTGCAAGCATCCAGAATATGAAACCAAAGCCCGCACTTGAGATCGATGTAATGATGATGAAGAAAGAACTCCTGTACAGCGGGTCTATAAGATAGGTTTTCAGCTCAACGGGGTTTTTCGGGAATGCGTGCATCATCCCCCTAATAGATGTATCGCGTATATCAAAGTATCCGTCCTAGCGACTCGCCTGCACCGATGGCGTCGTACCGGGGGGCCATTTCCGTTAACAAGAATCCGGAACGGTTGGCCCTTCCACACATGATGGAGCACAGAGGAGAAACGGTCGCTACTGACGAGGGGGCCAGGCGCCCATGGATCAGGAAAGGTGCGCTGGAGGAGTAGTGAGAAAAAGTTGAGGGGTGAGCGGCGTGAGAAACGACCCTCGTAAAGGGTCTCACAGTGTATCTACTCTTCCGAAGAAGTAGTCTACCAGCAGTGAGACGTCGCTCCAATCTACCTTGCCGTCGGCATTGAAGTCTGCGTCGGGGTCTGTTTCGACACGCCCGAGAACCATGTCGCCGATGAGAGCGACATCAGCCCAGTCTACTTTTCCATCGGCATTGAGATCCCCTTTTTCAGGCTGCGGGGTTGACTTTGCCACCGTGATGGATTTGGTAAGGATGTTGTTGGTCTCGCTGGCCTCGGCGATCCGGTTGACATCGTCCACGGTGGCTTTCACTGTGTGAGTGCCCTCTACGGCTTTCCAGGCTGCACCGGCCGAGCCGCCGTTTGCAGTCAGCGTGACCCACGCTCCCGGAGCGATCGACCGGGTGTAGGTGTCCGACCAGACGCCCGGACCGGCCGCACCGTCGTCGAACGTGAAGAGGACGCCGTGCTTTGTGCCCGCAGGCGTCGCAGCGTCACCCTGGTTCTTGACGGTCGCCTTGAGCGTCACCGCACTCCCGGGGGCCGGGTTTGTCGGTTCCCAGGAGATGTCGGTCACCACAAGGTCCGGCTTCCCGGAGGGGGTGGGGGTGGTGGGGACCGGCGTCGGGGTCGGCGTCGATCCCGGCTTCGAGACCGTGATCTGCTTGGTTCGGACGTTGTTGGTCTCGTCGCTCTCGGCGATCCGGTTGACGTCGTCTACCGTGACCTTCACCGTGTGGGTGCCGAGGGCGGCCTTCCAGGCTGCACCGGCCGAGCCGCCGTTTGCGGTCAGCGTGACCCACGCTCCCGGAGCAATCGACCGGGTGTAGGTGTCCGACCAGACGCCCGAACCGGCCGCACCGTCGTCGAACGTGAAGAGGACACCATGCTTTGTGCCCGCAGGCGTCGCAGCGTCACCCTGGTTCTTGATCGTGGCCTTGAGCGTCACCGGCGCCCCGGTCACCGGGTTTGCCGGCTCCCAGGAGATGTCGGTCACCACAAGGTCCGGCTTCCCGGAGGGAGCCGGGTTGGTGGGGACCGGTGTCGGAGTGGTCGGGGTCGGGAGCGGCGTGCTGCCGGGCCTGACGACCGCACAGTTGACAATACTGACTGCTCCCGAGTTGACGCCACTCGTCGTGATTCCCGTCGAACCCACCGGAAGTGTATTTGAAACCGTCTTGATGCCTTCAACGACGACGTTGTTGGTCCCCCCTCCCGCTACGGTGAACGGCGTCGCCACATCGGATACAATGCTCCCGGTGAATTTTGAATTGGACGCGCTGTTCACCGTGACGAGCTTGGACGCGCTGTTTCCTGAGGCATGGATATCGACGTTTGAAGAGACAAAACCCACTCCCAGTGCCGGGTCTCCTATCAGAGCGCCGACACCGTTGATGCCTCCGGGGTTGGTCATCGTGAAGTTCTTAATCTGGACATAGTCGACGAGCGTCGCATAGAGACCGCGGCCATGGGAGTCGATGCTCGCACAGTCCTCCATGACGATCGAGGGGTTGGCGTTCGTCACTAGCGACTGCACGATGAAGAACGACGTCGGTTTCACCGCCGAGTAGTCGGTCTTTCCCCGGCCCGTCTCAAGGTCCGTGCAGTTGTCCAGGTAAACACCATCGGGGTAACTGAAGAAGAACCCGTAGGCGCTGTTCCCCTCCGCGGTGCAGTTGTTGAACGTGTACGGGCCCCGGGGGGCGTAGTAGCCGGCACCGAAGTAGTCCTCGCCGCCCAGGCTGTAGGTTGCCGGGAACGGCTTCTGACCGTTGTTTCTGCTGATGCAGTCGGTGAAGACGATGTCTTTCTTGGTCGGACCGTACTCGAAGTGGAACCCGGACTCAAGCGTGCCTTCGGCGATGCACCGGGTCACCCGGAGGCCCTCGATGTCGTTCAACTCCGCAAAGTCGAACCCGGTAACCCAGGGGTTGTAGGCGCTGTATCGACCGCAGTCGATTGCCTTGCAGTCGGTATACCGGATGTTCTTGTGCACCTTGTAGTTGGTGCCCCACGAACTGTGGATAAACCCGTAGGTCCCGGGACTGTCTGCAACCACCCGGGTGAACTCGATGTCCTCGATGTTCTTGTTGCCGAGGCCGACGGAGCGCACATAGAAGAGCGCCTGAATGGTCCGGTCTGCCGTGCCGGTGACGTCCCGGACGGCGTTGTGCCCGGCACGGATGTAGACCACGCCGAAGTCGCGGGATGCGCTGTAACCGGTGCCTTCGACATGGAAGTTCTCCAGTGTCACGTATTCGGCGTCGACCCGGAGAATCCCGTCGTTCGTGAACCGGATAAAGGTTGCATCGTCGCCCTGGCCGGAGAGGGTCGTATGCGCCCTGGGTAGAATGCTCCCGGCGCAATTGAACGTCCCTTCCGTCAACTGGACGGTCCCGCCGCCGGCGGGAAGGGCGTTGATGGCGTTCTGGATCTCCGCCTGATCGTTCGACCCGTCGCAGACATAGTCTGCCTCGGCCTTCGCTGTGCTGGTGCTGTCGCTTGCAGCCACGGTTATCGTGGCCGTGCTGGGCTCTAGTGCTCCAACAAGCGGCACCATGCCGAATGTCAGGAGCACTGCAATAATTAGCCTCGTTGTTCGTTTGACTCTCACTAAATCACCTCGTTCAGGCGATACCCAGTATCAGAGGATTGTAATATATAAAAATATTTAAACTTATTAAAGGTGTACAAGGGACTATATTTGTGATTAAATGTATTATATCCATTATAATCTAAAAATAATATTGAATAATCTTGTTTATATAAAAATAACATTTTTATGTTATTATTTAAATTGTGGGTGTGGACGACGCGCACCCTCACGCGACCGTATGGTTCTCCGGAAGATTGCTTGTTTACAAAATAAGGATGTTTTGCGGCCCGACAGTCATTTAATGCATTAAGGGCGCAGCAAAGATCTTGAAGTGATCGCATGCCCGCAAACAGCGTCGCCGGGCACCGTGCCCGCAGGTATCGAACGGAACTATCCCCGGCCGATGAAACGGCCGTCAGCCAGAATCAGTCCTGAAACCGGAGCCCGGATGACGGGAACGGGCAGGACGTATCGAACAGGGGATCTTTTGCTGCCGGAGAGCCGAAAGGAGGAGTGCGATCCTCCGCCCGGGCTCCCTACGGCAACGACCTCCACCGGTTCGGTTTTGTGCATCGAATTAGAGGGATGCATCTGCAAAAACCGGATCGGAGGTTGTTTCCCCTGTCAGATCTGCCGGCGGAATGCTCGGCTGGATCTCCATATCCTTCATCAGCGTGGTGCCTTGAGCCGAGCCGTCAACAAGGATCGGATTTTCGGTATCAGACACGATATCTCCGGTGAACCTGGAGTTTGTCACACCGTTCACACCGATGAGCGTCTTCACTGCATTTCCTGCCGCGTGAATATCGAACTATGAATCGACCACCTGCCCTCCCAGTGTCGGGTCTCCAATCAGAACGCCGATGCCGTCGATGCCTCCGGGGTTGGTCATCGTGAAGTTCCCGACCCGGACATAGTCAACGAGCGTCGCATAGAGACCGCGGCCGTGGGAGTCGATGCTCGCACAGTCCTCCATGACGATCGAAGGGTTGGCGTTCGTCACTAGCGACTGCACGATGAAGAATGACGTCGGCTTCACCGCCGAGTAATCGGTTTTTCCCCGGCCCGTCTCAAGATCCGTGCAGTCGTTCAGGTAAACGCCGTCGGGGTAACTGAAGAAGAACCCATAGGCGCTGTTACCCTCAGCGGTGCAGTTGTTGAACGTGTACGGGCCCCGGGGAGCGTAGTAGCCGGCACCGAAGTAGTCCTCGCCGCCCAGGCTGTAGGTTGCCGGGAACGGCTTCTGACCGTTGTTTCTGCTGATGCAGTCGGTGAAGACGATGTCTTTCTTGGTCGGACCGTACTCGAAGTGGAACCCGGACTCAAGCGTGCCTTCGGCGATGCACCGGGTCACCCGGAGGCCCTCGATGTCGTTCAACTCCGCAAAGTCGAACCCGGTAACCCAGGGGTTGTAGGCGCTGTATCGACCGCAGTCGATTGCCTTGCAGTCGGTATACCGGATGTTCTTGTGCACCTTGTAGTTGGTGCCCCACGAACTGTGGATAAACCCGTAGGTCCCGGGACTGTCTGCAACCACCCGGGTGAACTCGATGTCCTCGATGTTCTTGTTGCCGAGGCCGACGGAGCGCACATAGAAGAGCGCCTGAATGGTCCGGTCTGCCGTGCCGGTGACGTCCCGGACGGCGTTGTGCCCGGCACGGATGTAGACCACGCCGAAGTCGCGGGATGCGCTGTAACCGGTGCCTTCGACATGGAAGTTCTCCAGTGTCACGTATTCGGCGTCGACCCGGAGAATCCCGTCGTTCGTGAACCGGATAAAGGTTGCATCGTCGCCCTGGCCGGAGAGGGTCGTATGCGCCCTGGGTAGAATGCTCCCGGCGCAGTTGAACGTCCCTTCCGTCAACTGGACGGTGCCGCCACCGGCGGGGAGGGCGTCGATGGCCTTCTGGATCTCCGCCTGATCGTTCGATCCGTCGCAGACATAGTCTGCCTCGGCCTTCGCTACGTCGCTGCTGTCGCCCGCCGCTACGACAAGCGTGCTTGTACCGGACAACTCCTCTCCTGCTACGGCCGCACCGTCGATCAGAAAAAAGCTGAACACGAGAAGGAGTGTGGACTGTCTTTCCATTGCAAATGTCCTCTTCATGCAATTCACCCCTCATGGGAGTGGATTTAGGTATTTATATCATGCTATAAAAATATTTTTAAAACAATAATAATTATCATACAGACTTAAGAGATAATATACAAATTTTGAGGCAATCAAGAGATGAAAAAAAGCCTCATCAGGGATATCGGATCGAGAGATGGTTTTTATATTAGAGAAGGAGTTGATGCTCCCGGGCGCAGCAATACCCCCTGAGATGCCCGGAAGGTCCGGGTAGAATTGACCAGTGCAGGAGAGATTAAGCAAAAAGGGGGGCGGATCGAATTCGTTCGGAAATTAGAGAGAAAAAAGGAGAGAGGGAACAGAATTGCTTCTTGATGCACCCAGAACGGTCGAAAGGCGGACGAACTGGATGTCACGACTTCACGATCTTTACAGCACCGTCGGGGACATCCTGTGTCAACGTTATGCCCGTCGAACCAACCGGTAGGATCCGCATACCCTTTACCAATACATTGCTGGTCCCGTATCCGTCAATGACAAACGGCTGCGCCGCATTTGAATTTATTTGCCCGGAGTATACAACATTCCTGTTACCCATCGCGTATATCAGAGTGGAGACGCGATCCCCCGTGGCATGGATATCGATGCTAGAATCCACAAACAACGCTCCTCGCGGTGAACCCCCCAGTACGGCGCCCTTGCCGTCGATCCCGGCTGGATCAGTCAACCGGAAGTTTTTGATCTGCATATGATCCATCAGCGCGATATGCAGACCGTATCCGAAAGATTCGATGCTTTCACAGTTCTCCATGACGAGCGAGGGGTTGGCGTCCGTCAGTAGCGACTGCACGATGAAGAACGACGTCGGTTTCACCTGCGAGTAGTCGGTCTTTCCCCGGCCCGTCTCGCGGTCCGTGCAGTTGTACAGGGAGACACCGTCGGGGTAACTGAAGAAGAACCCGTAGGCGCTGTTCCCTTCCGCGGTGCAGTTGTTGAACGTGTACTGGCCCCGCGGCGCCATGTAGCCGGCGCCGAAGTAGTACTCGCCGCTTGTGTCGTAATATTCAGGGTAGGGTTTCTGGCCGTTGTTTCTGCTGATGCAGTCTGAGAAAACGATGTCTTTCTTGGCGGGAGCCCATTCGAGGTGAAACCCGGATTCCCAGCTGCCTTCGGCGACACACCGGGTCACCCGCAGGTTCTCTATGTCGTTGAGCTCCGCAAAATCGAATCCTGTGACCCAGTTATTGAATCTGGAATATCGGCCGCAGTCGATCGCCCTGCAATCGATATACTGGACATATTTGTGTACCTTGTAATCAGTATCCTGCGAACTATGAAGAAATCCGTACGTTCCGGGACCATCAGCCACACAGCCGATGAATGCAATACACTCGATAGCCTTGTTGTAGCCCTCAATAGAACGCACGTAAAATACAGCCTGGATGGACCTGTCGGCTGTGGCCGTGACGTTTCTGACCCACACGTGGCTCGCAGTGATATATATCACACCCCTATGCGCCGATTGCCCGGAATAGCCGGAGCCGGTTGCGCGGAAGCCTTCCAGCGCAACGAAATCATTTTTCATCCAGACCAGGCCGTTATTTGTAAAAATCAGGTTGGTAGACTCATTATTCTGCCCTTTCAGGGTCGTATACGACTTGGGCAGAAGGCTTCCGGCACAGTTGAATGTTCCTTCCGTCAACCGGACGGTCCCGCCGCTGGCCGGCAGAGCATCGATCGCAGCCTGGATCTCATGCTGATCGTTGATACCGTCACAGGTATAATCTGCCCCGGCTTTCGATGCCGCACTGCTGTCGCTCGCTGCGACAACGAGTGTGGGCTCCGTCACCGTCGGCATCGCGGGGGTCGGTATCGCCGACACCGGTGGGCCGGGCGGAATCGGTGGGCTGGGTGGAGTCGGTTTCCACGGCTGAACATGCAATACCAGCACAACGGCACACACGGCTGCTATCACGATGACTATGGCAATAAGCGTGCGTCCGCCTCTCTCTCCTGGACGTTGTAGCGCTGACATAGTGTTCTCGCATTTACCGTTAGTTTACTTAAACGCCGCCGCCGAGCCGTACGGTCTCGTCCTCATCTTCCCCAATCCGAACCCCCAGGGTATCGAGAAATGTCTACAGTTGCCGGATCGTCGATGTCGGCTATCATCACCAGTCTGTAACCGGAAAGCAACTCCCTGCCGAAGGGGAAGGACCGGATATCCGTTCCGCCGACAACTTTCGGCTTCTTCATCGTGTCAACACCACGGCCGAGGCGTTCAATGCCGGAATCCCGCCCCTCCCGCAAGGGAGGGGTTGAAAAACCCCGTATAATGCTGTCAGCCGGGTTCATACCCCTTATGATGCACAGGTACCATTTAATGGTTTAGGGTGGACGGGCCTGGCCGTTCTCTATATGACGGGAAAATGGGTATACTCATTTCTGTTCATGACCGATACGACCCGGCAGGCCACCCCGTGCCGGGGGAGTTCTGCCGGTTTGGGAGACAAAGCGCCAGGGGTGCTGGTGAAAGTCGGCCCTTCGGAGGACAATCGAATCCTCGAAACAGCCTGGACCGGGTCGGATGCCGGTCATTTCGTTTTGGGTAGGGATGTCAGGAAACTTCCACAGGAAGTTCCCGTGCACGGCAGACCTCCAATTTGCCTGTTAGAAAACTCCCGACGGAGGTCTCCCTGTCATCTCCTGCCCCGACCGGGGATTTCCCGCTCCGCTCCGTTGTCCCCGCAAGTTAGATATAGGAACTGAAACAACTATTGACCGCTATATATCTCCGCCTTCCGCCAGCAGAGGAATGAGCAATGCCGCCTGACAATACCGATAACGCCCCTGCCTCCACTCAAAAACCGCATCCGGACCTACCGCTGGATGCACCCCGGTACTACATCAACCGGGAACTGAGCTGGATACAGTTCAACCGGCGCGTCCTCGAGGAGGCACAGGACCACCGGCACCCGCTGCTGGAGCGAGTAAAGTTCCTCTCGATCTTCTGGAGCAACCTCGACGAATTCATGATGATCCGGGTCTCCGGGCTCCGGCGGCAGCGGACCCGCGGCGCTCTTGAAGCCCCCCCGGACAGGATGACGCCGACCGAGCAGCTGACGGCGATCCGTCAGGACTTAACGCCGCTGCTTGAGGATGCCGCCCGGTGCTGGAGCGAGGACCTCCTCCCGGAACTGATCCGTGCGGGCATCTGCATCCACCGGCACCGGGACCTCGATCCCGACCAGAAACGGGCCCTGGAAGACTACTTCGAGCGGAAAGTCTTCCCCGTCCTCACCCCGCTGGCGTTCGACGTCGGACACCCGTTCCCGTTCGTCTCAAGCCTGAGCCTGAACCTCGCCGTTATCATCAATGACCCCGAGCGCGGAACGGTCTTTTCCCGGCTGAAAGTGCCGCTCGGCGTCCTCCAGAGGCTCGTTCGGGTCCCGGGAGACGTCTTTGATGCAAAAGACCCGGAGGACCTTCCCGGGGCGAACTTAGACCACTTCGTCTTCCTCGAAGACCTCGTCGCCTCGAACCTCAACCGGCTCTACCCCGGGGTAGAGGTAGTTGCCGCATACCCGTTCCGGGTCACCCGGGATGCGGACTTCGAGATCGAGGAAGATGAGGCCTCGGACCTCCTCACCGCGATCGAGGAGAGCGTGGAACTCCGGCGGATCGGTTCCCCGGTCCGCCTCGAAGCCGACTGCTCCATGCCGGCATGGGTAAGAGAGATGCTCACGGCAAAATTCGGTGTCCCCCAGAGCCTTGTCTTTACGTCCGACGGCCCCCTCGGCATGGCCGACATCATGGAACTCACCGCGGTCGACCGCCCGGACCTAAAAGACCAGCCGTTCCTCCCCTCTTACCCGCCCATCCTCTCCAGAGAAGAAGATATCTTCGCCGCGATCAAAAAGCAGGACATCCTGCTCTACCACCCCTACGACAGTTTCACGCCCGTGATCAACTTCATCAAACAGGCTGCAAACGACCCGGATGTGCTCGCCATCAAGCAGACCCTCTACAGGGTCGGGCTGAACTCTCCAATCGTCGAAGCGTTGATGGATGCCCGCATGAACGGAAAACAGGTCGCGGTGCTCGTCGAACTGAAGGCGCGATTCGACGAGGAAAACAACATCGTCTGGGCGCGGGCGCTCGAGCGGGCGGGCGTCCACGTCGTCTACGGGCTCGTCGGCCTGAAGGTCCACGCAAAGATGTGCATGGTCGTCCGGCGGGAGGCGGGAGCGCTCGTCACCTATACGCACATGGGGACGGGAAACTACAACGCCGGGACGGCGCGGGTCTATACCGATCTCGGCCTCTTTACCTGCAACCCCGAGATCGGCGCCGACGTCACCGACCTCTTCAACGCGCTCACCGGCTACTCCCGGAAGTCGAGGTACCGCAGGCTCATCGTCTCCCACGGATCGATGGGGACCATGCGGGAAGGGATCGTCGCACGGATCGAGAGGGAGATCCGGCGCCAGCAGGAGTTCGGCGACGGTTATATCGCCCTGAAAATGAACGCACTCGTAGACCGCGACTGCATCATGGCGCTCTACCGTGCATCTGAAGCCGGTGTCACGGTGGACCTGCAGGTCCGGGGGATCTGCTGCCTCCGGCCCGGGATATCAGGGGTCAGCGATACGATCACCGTCACATCGCTCGTCGGGCGGTTCCTGGAGCACTCACGGATATACTACTTCAGAAACGGCGGAGACGAGGAGGTCCTCCTCGGGAGCGCGGACCTGATGCCCCGAAACCTCGACCGACGGGTGGAGACGCTCTTTCCGGTCATCGACCCCGAGATCCGGGAAGCGATCATCAACGATATCCTGCGCGTCCATCTCCGGGACACCGCCATCGCGCGAAGGTTAAATTGTGACGGCACCTATGAACGCGTACGTCCGGCGCCGGGAGAAGAGCCTCTCAACTCGCAGGACTGGATGCTTGCGCACCGCGGGATCTGGCATACCGAGAGGGAGTGAGGTATACAGTATGATCCGGACGAGGAGAGTAAGAGTTATCGAACCCACCGGAATAGATCCCTATCGGGGGCTGATCCCGTGGGCGACGGAGACCCGCATCAGGGGGGGACAATCATAGAGGACCCGTTTGCAGCGCCGTCCTGCACGCACCCGGCAGGGGGGAGCGGATCAACCGACCGGCGGTACTTCATCAACCGGGAGTTGAGCTGGCTTGCATTCCATCGGAGGGTGCTTGAAGAGGCGCAGGACGCGACCCACCCCGTGCTTGAACGGGTCAAATTCCTCGCCATCTGCGGCAGCAACCTCGACGAATTCTTCATGGTGCGCGTCTCAGGCATCCGGCGGCAGATGTCGGAGGGGGCGCAGGAATTGCCGCCGGACGGGATGTCGCCCGCCGAAGAGATGGCCGCTATCCGCAGCGAGGTCGAGCCGCTCGTCCGTGCCCACGCACAGTGCTGGTCGGAAGAACTCCTGCCTGCCCTGCGGCAGTCCGGCATATACATCCACCGCTACCGCGATCTTGTGCCCGCAGAGCGCGCCCAGCTCTGCGACTACTTTGACCGGATCATCATGCCCGCACTCACCCCGATGGCGTTCGATGCGGCCCGGCCGTTTCCTTTCATTTCCAGCATGTCGTTGAACCTCGGGATCATCGTCCGGGACCAGAAGGGCATGGAGCACGGCGCCCGCCTGAAGGTCCCGGTCGGGCTCTTCCCCCGGTTCGTCCGGGTGCCCATAGCGAGCGGAGGGGGGCAGGGAAAACAGGAGTATCACTTCGTCCTTCTCGAAGACCTGATCGCCGAGAACCTCGGCCGGCTCTTTCCAGGAATGCAGGTGGCTGCATCCTACCCGTTCCGGGTCACCCGCAACGCGGAGATAGAGGTCGTAGTCGATGAAGCCTCGGACCTCCTTACCGCAATAGAAATGGGCGTCTCCACCCGGCGCGTCGGGCATCCGGTACGGCTGGAGACGGGCGGCCCCGTGCCCGGTTCGATGCGGGACATCTTCGAGAAGAAACTCGACCTCTCCCCGAACGACATCTATGAGACGGACGGCCCGCTTGCTCTTGCCGATCTCCGGGAACTGCAGGATATCGACCGCCCCGACCTGAAAGACCGGCCGTTCATCCCGGCCGTTCCGCCCGTGCTTGAAAACGAGGTAACGGCCTTCTCCCGCCTTGAGAAGCAGGACGCCATGCTCTACCACCCCTACGACAGCATGGCCCCGCTGGTGCGCCTGCTCCGGGAGGCGGCACGGTGCCCCGAGGTCCTTGCCATCAAGATCACCCTCTACCGCATCGACCGGGACTCCCCGATCATCGATACGCTCCTTGAGGCGCGGCGTAACGGCAAACAGGTCACCGCCGTCGTGGAGTTGAAGGCGAAGTTCGATGAGAAGAACAATATCACCTACGCAAGAAACCTCGAGCGGCATGGCGTTCATGTCGTCTACGGCCACGAGAAATTGAAGATCCATGCAAAACTCTGCCTCATCGTCAGGAGAAAGGGCGACAGGATCGTTCGCTACGTTCACCTGAGCTCCGGCAACTACAACACGGTGACGAGCCGGATTTACGGCGATATCGGTTATATAACTTCCGATCCCGATATCGGTGCGGATGCAACCGAACTATTTAACGCCCTTACGGGGTACGCGGAGCAGCAGACCTACCGCAAACTTCTCGTTGCTCCCACCACCCTGAAATCCGGTATCCTCGAGCGGATCGAGCGGGAGATCCTGCATCAGGGGGAGCACGGGAACGGCTATATCGCCATGAAACTCAACGGTCTGCTCGACCCGGAGATCATCACCGCGCTCTATCGGGCGTCTGAAGCCGGCGTTGCGATCGCTCTCAACGTACGGGGTCTGTGCGCGCTACGGCCCGGGATACCGGGAGTGAGCGAGAATATTTCCGTCATTTCCATAGTCGGCAGGTTTCTTGAACATGCACGGATCTATTACTTCCGAAACGGCGGCGATGAGGAGATTCTTCTCGGGAGTTCCGACCTTATGCCCCGGAACCTGAAGCGCAGGGTCGAAATCCTGTTCCCTGTACCCAATCCGGCTATCCGGAAGGAACTGGTCAAGATCCTGAATATCCATCTTGGGGATACGGTCAAGGCGAGACGCCTGCTCAGTGACGGCACCTACGAACGGGTAACCCCGAAAGATGGCGAGCCAGGCATCGACTCGCAGCAGTGGCTGATTGAACACCGGGGGGAGTGGCATCATGGCGATGGGCGCGCCTGACCCCGGGACCTGCCTGTACGGGGCCGGGTACCTCTCCGACCTTCTCGAGGCCTTCAGCGCCGAGGTTGAGAGTGTCCGTGCGGCGGACGATATCGAGTACATCCACAGGATGCGCGTGGCGTCCCGGCGGATTAGGGCGGCTCTTCCCCTGTTCAAGGACTGTTTCTCCGGCAAGGAATACCGGTTCTGGAACAAGGAGGTCCGGGCCATCACGCGGGCGCTCGGGGCCGCGAGGGATGCAGACGTCCAGATCGCGTTCCTCCGATCCGTTGTCGGGACCATCGGCGAGAGAGAACGGCCGTCGATGCGACCGATCTTTCTCCTCATGGGTGAAGATACGGGTTTCGAACCGGCGCCCCTGGTCCCCGTCCCGAAAAGAGAGACGGCCCATAAAACGCTCAAAAAAAGAATCTATCTGGTATTCGCCCGGATCAAAGACTCCATCATGCACAACGGCGCAAACCGGCCGCAGGATATCACAGTCGCAGCCGACCCTTCCCCCCGGTACCTTCTCCCGGGACTCGAATGCCTCTTTCTGCGTCTTCAGCAGAGGAGAGCGGGTCTTCAGCCGGCGGTTATCGCGGGGATCGACCGGCTGGAGAGGACGGGGGTCGTCGAGGCGATGGAAGACGCTCTCGCCGGATATCTTGAACGGGAGGAGTGCCGCAACACCGACGTCCGTTCACATGCAGCGTATGTACGTGCGTTCTCCCATATATCACGGCAGATCGACGAAGTATTCCGGTTTGAGCCTTTCGTCGCCATGCCCGACCGCACCGTCGAGCACCACGCCATGCGCATCGCCGTAAAACACCTCCGTTACACCATGGAGGCGTTTCAGGGTCTTTACGGCGACGGTCTGAAAGAACCCTTGAAGAAGGTGAAGCACCTCCAGGACGTTCTCGGCGAGTTGCACGACTGCGACGTCTGGCTCGGGTTCCTGCCTGAATTCCTCGACGCGGAGAGGGAGCGGCAGCGGGAATACTTCGGGCACCTCGACTTCTTCAGGCTCGTGGAGCCGGGCACCCACCACCTCATCGACGACAGAGCCCGACAGAGGCGGGAACTCCATGCGCTGCTGGTGCGGACATGGGCGGAGCAGAAGGAGGAGAGGCTGTGGGAACGCCTTCGAGAGGCGATAAGCACCCCCCTGCCGGGCCGAGAGCAGGGTGCGCCGACAATGGTTGCCCTCATAGGCGACGTGCATGCAAACCTCCCCGCTCTTGCGGCGGTCCTTAACGACGCCGGGGCCCGGGGCGCAACGCTCGTTCTGAATGCCGGCGATTCCGTCGGGGGCGGGCCGGCCCCGAACGAGGTCCTGCAGATGCTTGCGGCGGAAAACGTCATCAGCGTCGTCGGCAACTACGATCGAGACGTACTCGGGGCAAGACGGATTCGAAAAACTTCCGAAAACAGGAAACGGCGCAAAGCGCTCCGGCGAGCCCGCCGCAGTCTTTCGCGGAAAAGCCGGCGATATCTCCGAACGCTCCCGGAGAAAGTCCGCCTGAGGCTCTTCGGGAAGCGCATCCTCCTCACGCACGGGAGCCCGGCATCGAACACCGAGTATATCTCCGAAAATACCGCAAGTCAGCGATTGAAGGACCTTGCGGCCGCGGCGGACGCCGACGTCATTGTTACCGGCCACTCCCACCGCCCGTTTGCGGCCGAGGTCGGCGGTGTCTGGTTTGTCAATACCGGCAGCGTCGGAAAGCCGGATGACGGCGATTCGCGGGCCTGTTATGCGCTTCTGCGGCCCGACCCGTTCACGATAGAGCATATTTCAGTCGCATACGGTGAAACGCCGCAGGAGGGTGCGGAGATGCAGGGGGAGGGAGGTGAACCCGACACAATAAAGACTCATAATAGTTCAGAGCCAACACCTCAGCAGAGTGATCGGACAGCAGGAGTACAGCAGGTCGATGTCGAACGGCAGAGGTAGCCGGAGGGGGGCGGTCGCATCCTGTGCGGAGGAATACGGCGGAGATATCCGGCACGCCCGGCAGGTATCCTTCCTTGCGCTCCGGCTCTTCGACGAACTGCAGCCGCTCCATCGACGGACCGGGACGGATCGCGAGTATCTCGAGTATGCCGCACTGTTGCACGACATCGGGTGGGTGGAAGGTCGGGCGGGCCACCACCGGCTGGCGCTTGAGATGATCCGGCGCGATGAGCGGCTCCCCTTCAACGAATACGAGCGGCGGATCATAGGAAACATCGCGCGGTATCACCGGAAATCGCCCCCGAAGGAGTCGCATGCTCCGTTTGCGGAACTCGATGCCTCCGACCGGAAGCGGGTGTGCGACCTTGCAGCACTGCTGCGGGTTGCAGACGGACTTGACGTCACGCACACCGACGCCGTCCGGGAGATCGACTGCGACGTCCACCCGGACCGGGTCGTGATTCGGTGCGCGTTCTCGTCCCCGGCCGTCGAGGAACAGAAGTCCGCCTTAAAGAAGAGCGCTCTCTTCGAATCGGTCTACGGGAGGAGGCTTGTGATCGAATGATCGCATCTTCGAAAGGACGGGTCGTTGCCTTCTTCGACCTCGGCACGAACTCCGTCCGCCTCCTTGTTGCCTGTTTCGAGTCCCCGCAGTCTTACACCGTGCTTACGAAGCAGAAAGAGGTTGTGCGGCTCGGAGAGGGTGCGTTCATCCGGGGATGGCTCAGGGACGACGCGATGGACCGTGCGGTCCTTGTCTGCAGGAGGTTTGTCGACCTTTCACGCAGTTTCGGTGCGGTAGAGTGCGTGGCAGTTGCGACGTCGGCCGTACGAGAGGCGCGAAACTCCGCGGACTTCCTCAAGAGACTGCAGAATGAAGCCGGCCTGAACGTCCGGACGGTCTCCGGGGTTGAAGAGGCGCGCCTGATCTATCTCGGTGTCTCGCGAGGCATTGAGATGGGCGACGCCGTTGCACTGTTTGTCGATATCGGCGGCGGCAGCACCGAGATCATCGTCGGGGACCGGGGGCAGGAGCGGATGCTCGAAAGCCTTCATCTCGGGGCGATACGCCTCACGAACCAGTTCTTCGAGGACGGAGCGACGGACTCCGTGCCGCCGGAGGTCTACGAAGAGATCCGGCGCTACATACGGGACGTCGTCACGCCGGTCGCGGAACGGGTGAAGAGGGAGCGTGTGGATGTTGCCTACGGGAGTTCGGGCACGATCCAGAACCTTGCGGAGATTGCCCGGCGTTCTGTTTCGGACCGGCTCTCGGATACGCCGCCGGCCCTCACCAGGGAGGACCTTGGAAAGACCGCCGCCCTGCTCTGCTCGCTTCCGCTCGATCGGCGTAAGGGCGTCCCCGGAATCAACCCGGATCGGGCGGACATCATCATTGCGGGAACCGCCATTCTTGAGGAGGTCATGGATGCGTTCGGTCTTTCGGAGATCCGCATAAGCGATCGGGGTCTCCGGGACGGATTGATCGTCGATTACCTCTCGCGCCGGAACGGCATGTCACCCGAGGACCGGCTGCGGAAGAGGAAGCAGAGCGTAGAGCGGCTTCTCGGCGCATGCAGAGCCAGTCCCGAGCATGCGCAGACGGTCGCACGTCTCTCGCTTGAACTCTTCGACAGCGGAAGACAGGCAGGGCTGCACAAGTTCGGCACCGCAGAACGGGAACTGCTTGAATACGCGGCATACCTCCACGACATAGGCGAGATCGTCTCGTTCTCCAACCATCACCTTCACTCGCACTACATCATCAGCAATGCGGATCTGCCCGGGTTTGACCGGCGGGAGGTCGGGATCATCGCGGAAGTGGCCAGGTATCACCGGAAGAAACCGCCCCGGACAGGTACGGGGCCGGCGGCGGTTCCTGCCCTCTCCGTGTTTCTTCGCCTTGCCGAGCACCTTGACCGTGGCCATGTCGGCCTTGTCGCCCAGGCACGCATCGTTTCTATCGACAAGAAGGCGGCGACCCTCGAGATCGTAAGTGCGACGGATTGCACTCTTGAGTCCTCGGCGGTCCGGTCCGAGGGTCGCGCCTTCAGGAGGGTCTTCGGCAAAGACCTTATCATCCGGTGCGTCGGCAGCGAGTGAACGGCCCCGCGCCCTCCCGAAATGCATTTCTGGTTGAATGCAATCGCAGGCAACGGCGGTCGGCTCGGAAGTTCCGGTAACCCGCATCTTCAAACATTCTCACGCAGCGGGCAAAAAAAAGTATGGTTGCAGACCGGCAAACGTGAACCTGTCACCAGATGACCGGTCTCTCCTCGACCTCCCGGTAGAGGGCATCGTCCGGCCGGATCTCCGGGAACGCCTCGTAAAACTCCGGGATGTTGAACAGGACTCCGTTCACCCGGAAATTCTCCGGAGAATGGGGATCGGTCAGAACCAGGTTGCGTAGCGAGTCCTCCCGGTCGTTCACCCTCCAAAGGGTCGCAGCCCCGAAGAAGAACCGCCGGTCTGCGGCAGTGTCGACCACATCTGACCGGTTCTCCGCCTTCTTCCACGCGTGATAGGCCAGAGTCAGGCCCCCGAAATCGGCGATGTTCTCCCCGAGGGTGAGGTTGCCGTTGACGTAAAGGCCGGGAAGGGCCTCGAACCGGTTATACTCTGCCACGAGCATGGCCGTCCGGTTGTTGAAGTTTTCGGCATCCTCTTTCGTCCACCAGTCCTTCAGGTTCCCGTCCTTGTCGTACTGCCTTCCCTCGTCGTCGAACCCGTGCGTCATCTCGTGCCCGATCATCCATCCGAGCGCTGCGTAGTTGAGAGCGGGGTCTGCGTCCGGGTCAAAGATCGGCGGCTGAAGAACGCCTGCCGGGAATACCATCTCGTTCCGGGTCGGATCGTAGAAAGCGTTCACCGTCTGCGGGGTTATGGACCAGAGGCTCCGGTCAACCGGGCCGCCGATCCGCTCAAGCCCATTCGGTCCGTGAATGAAGGAGTGGGCCTGGGCGGCACGGACGTTCTCCACGTACGAGTCGGAGAGGGTCAACCCGGAGTAGTCGGTCCATCGGTCGGGATACGCGATCTTCTCTCCCATGGCGGCAAGTTTCTCGTGGGCCGCTGTTTTCGTGAAATTGCCCATCCAGGTAAGGTTCGCAATTCGTTCGTCAAGTGTCTCCCGGATGGAGAAGAACATCTCCAATACCATCTCGCGGGTCCTGGGGTCCACGTACTCGGCGACGTACGCCCGGCCTACCAGGTCGCCGAGGGATATGCTCTCCGTATCTACGACACGCTGCCACCGGGGTTTCATCTCCGGAACACCGTAGAGGGCCCTGCTGTAGAAATCAAAACGCTCCTCTTCGAACGATGAAGAGAGGTAAGGGGACGCCCCGTCGATCAGCCGGTAGCGCAGGTAGACCTTCCAGTCTTCGAGCGGTGCCGTCTCAAGCAGGGTATTGAGTCCCTCCACATACCCTGGCTGGTAGAGATGCACCCGACCGACCGGCCCGGAACCCGGGATGGTGGAGAGGGTCTCCCATCCGATCGCAGGGTACCGGTCCTCCAGTTCGGCAAGGGTATAGAGGTTGGTGGTAAGCCCGGGGTCACGGTTCTCCTCCGCGCTGAGGTGGGTCGCCGCAAGGGTCTTTTCCATCGCATAAACAGTCTCTGCGTCGGCTGCTGCCTGCTCTGCAGGCTCCCCTGCGAGCACCAGAACCCGGGCGATGTGATCCCTAGGCATCCTGGAGGTCCGTGCTCTCGGTGTCGTTCCGGAGGTAGTAGTCCCGGTCCGGCAGCCCGAGCCCGCCCTGATAGAGGCCAGGAACCATTTCGCTGCTGTTTTCGGGGTTGACCTCCGCCCAGTAGGAATACACCGGACCGAACCCCTGCTCAAGGAGAACGATCGTGGCATCGGTCAGGTCGGCACGGGAGTCGATGGAGTCGATTGTCGTGAGGAGATCGGATAGACCGGAGAGTCCTTCGCCGTCTATCGTCTCATTGTCCATTCCCGACCGGTAAAACTGCCCGAGAAGGGTAGTGTTTCGGTCAGCACCCTGCGTCGGGGCGGTTGATGCATTCAGGAGGAGGGAGTGGAGGTCGTTATTCACCCGGTCCTGCAGCCCGGTGAATGTCGCGTAATACTGTTTATCGGCCGAAATAGGGTGTTCTGCTATCCATGCGTCGTTTACGTAGGCATAGAAGTCGTCACCCGGCCGGACGGACTCGTTGAAGATGAATCCGCTTTCAGACGTCTGCGATCCGGTATTCGGAACCACCGTCCCGGCGGAGGCGGAACATCCGACGCAGACAAGGCAGGCGATCAGGAGAAGGGTCAAGGAAATACGTTTCATAACGGATATCTCTCTTCTCTTACGGGAATAATGATTATGGTCGACCCCAACCCGGTCTTTGCAGATAACGAACGGTTATTTGAGAGCATTTGATAGAAATAGTTCTGTCCGGGGCATATTCACGGGAAAGCGTTCCGGGACCTCCAGCTGCGGGTCTCGGTGTACGGATTAACCTCGACCCGCGCCTCCGTTCCGATGTTGCTAGATGCACCCGCTCCAGCCGCAGTGCTTGCAGATCCCCTGGTTGCACCCCTCGCCGAAATCGAGCGGTTCGTGGCATTCGGGGCAGAGCCGCCGTCCCCTGGTTTCTTTGACCTCCCAGTCCTTCAGCGTGGTGACGCTCTGGTTCTTTGCCGCAAGGTCTATGCACCGCCCGACGACATCGGCGCACGAGTGCCCCTCGGATGCCGGGTTCTTGATGGCGGAGATGCAGTTCACTTTCCCGAACTGCCGGACGAACTTCTGGTAGGGCACGCCGTTCTGGAGGCCGGTGCTGATCGCACGGCCGAGAGCGCTATTGTTTGCATCACACCCTCCGCTGCCGACCGTCCTGATGAAGACCTCTATGGGCCGGCCGTCGAGAAGGTTCACGGTCACGTACAGGCGGCAGCACCCCGACTGGCAGAGGTAGGTCCTCCCCGCGAGTTCTTTCGGCCGTTCGATCGGCAGGGTCGCGACCCGTCCCGGCACCTTCCGCCCATCGTCGGCTCCGGGAGCGGAGGATTCTGCCGGGGCCTTCGAAGGCTCTTTCAGGGCGAGGACGACCGCTTCTCTGCTCCCCGTCCGGTAGATGGTGATCCCCTTGAGCCCGAGTTTCCACGCCATGAGGAGCGCCTCTTCGCAGTCGTCCCGGGTGGCGGAGCCTGGCATGTTGATCGTCTTGCTGATCGAAGCATGGACGTGCTTCTGGAAGACCGCCTGCATCCGGATGTGGTCCCGCCAGGAGATGTCGAGCGCCGTCTTGAAGAGCGCACGAAACTCCTCCGGGAGCCAGGAGAGGTCCTGGATCGTCCCGGTCTCGTGGACGTGGGCGATGACCGCACCCTTCCTCTTTTTCCGTTCGTCTTCGGGGAGACCCATGCCCGCGAGGGTCCGGATAAGAGCGTCCCGGAAGACCGGGTTCACGATGACGAAGGTCTTTCCTACGGTATTCTTCCGGGTGTAGGCGAACGAAAAAATCGGCTCGATACCGCTGGAGCAGCCCGCAAGGAGCGATATGGTCCCCGTGGGGGCGACGGTCGTCATCGCGGCGTTCCGGACCGGGTAGTCCTTCCAGACGCTCCCCTCCCACGCAGGAAACGCTCCCCGCTCTTCTGAAAGCCGGTGCGACTCGTCGGTCGCCGTCTCGGTGATGAGCCGCATGGTATGCTCGCACCAGTTCCTCCCTTCGTCGGAGTCGTACGCAAGGCCGAGCATGAGCAGAGCGTCGTGGACCCCCATGACGCCGAGGCCGATCTTCCGGGTCTTCTTCGTCGCTTCCTCGATCTGCGGTATCGGATAGACGTTTTTGTCGATGACGGCGTCGAGGAACCGGACCGCCATACGGGCGGTGTTCGTGAGCGTTTCCTCGTCGAGAGCCCCCCCGCGTATGCAGGCGGCGAGGTTGATGCTCCCGAGGACGCAGCTCTCGTAGGGGAGGAGCGGCTGCTCTCCGCAGGGGTTTGTCGTGTCGATCTCACCGAGGTGCGGGGTGGGGTTGTGCCGGTTGATCTCGTCGTAAAAGAGGATGCCCGGCTCGCCGTTCTTCCAGATCCCGTCGACGATGCCGGTCCAGATCCGGCCGACCGTGACCGGTACGCCCGTTCGGGGGTCGGTGATCCAGACTTCGTCCTCCCGGCGCTCCGCGACGAGGTTCATGAACGCATCGTTCACCATCACGGAGATGTTGAAGTTGGCGAGGTCCCCCTCATTCTGTTTTGCGGCGATGAACGACAGGATATCGGGGTGCCAGACGTTGAGGATCCCCATGTTCGCCCCGCGGCGGCGGCCCCCCTGCTTGATCACGTCGGTTGCCGCGTTGAAGACCCGCATGAACGAGACCGGCCCCGATGCAACCCCGTCGGTCGACCGGACAGGCGAGCCCTCCGGCCGGATGCGGGAGAAGTTGTAGCCCGTTCCGCCGCCGGTCTTGTGGATGATCGCCCCCTGTTTCATGGCATCGAATATGCCTTCGATGGAGTCAGGGACCGGCAGGGTGAAGCAGGCGGAGAGCTGCCCGAGTTCGGTTCCGGCGTTCATGAGGGTGGGTGAGTTCGGAAGAAACCGGAGAGTTGCCATCGCTTCGAAAAAAGCGCTTTTTTCGGCTTCGTCATCGGCGAGCGCCGAGGCCACGCGGCGGCAGATGTCTTCGAACGTCTTTTCGCCTCTCCGGAGGTAGCGTGCCGAGAGGATGCTGTCAACGACGGGTGATGAATTCATGGGCGGACCATCTCTATGATTCTTCGATCGGGATTTAGGAGTTTGGAGTGGTTGTACCTGCGCGGGGGAACCTGGGATTATTCGTCCTCGGTCTGCAGGGCAGGGCAGAAGTTGCAGATCGAGAACGGGACCTCCTTTTCGCGGTCGCGGATGAGGCAGAAGAACGAACCGCCGCGTTCTTCGACGCGGAACCCTCCCGGAAACGGCATTCCCACCGGGTGGCCCGGGCGGTCGAGCACGAAGATCGTAAATGCCGAGATCAGGTAGTAGAAAACCCGGTGCCGGGGTGTAAACCGAAACGGAATCCGTTCCACGGACTCATCCCACCGGAAGCACCCTTCGGGAATCATGGCGCAGAACCCAAGGAACGTTTCACGGTCGGTGATCGGTTCGGTCATGGATGAGAATCCGCCCGACCGGTACATGGCGAGAAGCCGGTGGTGAGCGCCGAACAACTGCTCGGTGATGTAGGGGCGGACCCGTTCCCGGTAGGGAGAGGGCAACCGGTTCATCTCCGCGTAGAGCCTCCCGCCGAGGATCTGGAGGTCTCGAATCGAGTAGCGGCCGACTTCTTCGGCGAGGATCGACCCGAGTTCCCCTTTTGTCGCCGCGGTCGTCATTCGCCGGGCCGTCCGCTCGATTGCATCTGCTTCGGCCTCCTGCGGGAGTGAAGCCTTACTCTCCGTCAGCATGGTGGATGTACGGGAAGTCGTATCCCGGATCGGTTATCAAACTCTCTGCCGTGCAAAGATAGGGTCTCCGGTGACACGAGGACCGAACTTCTTCCTGTATTGGTATACTAATAATACTACATTAATACGGCAGGAACCGAACATATACCATGCAACCGTGCCGTCCCTCTTTACCGGATGACCGGGCCCTGTTGCCGACAACGCCATTCAAAATTTGCCCGATCCACGTTGCGGTCCGCGTGCTGGGGAAGAAGTGGACGCTCCTCATTCTCCGGGATATCGCGCTCTTAAACATCAACCGGTTCAACCAGATCCGGCGCTCCCTTCCCGGCCTTACCTCGCGCGTCCTCGTCATGCGACTGCACGAACTTGAAGAAGCCGGGTTCATCCGGGCGGTGGTTGTCAGGGAACGGCCGCGGGTCGTTGAATGGGAGCTTACCGAGAAAGGGAACGACACCATCCCAATCCTTATGAGTCTCCTTGTCTTTGGCGCGAAATGGTACGCCGACGAGGTCTTTGAGGACCATCAGACACGCACACTGGATGAGATTTATCCTCCGACTTCGGGTTGCCCTGAAGATCGCACCGCGGCCCTATGAGGTCCAGAACGGAGTTTTATCGATCCCGGAGAGAGGCTCCAGGCCCGTATGCCCCATTCCCGGAATCAGTCTCATCGTCAACGGGTATTTGACCGGTCAGGTATTTTCTCCCGCCTGCACAAGTCCGGGATACCAGACCATCCACGTCTCACGCAACACGGCGATTGCCTTAAAGGCCACTCTCATTTTACTGCAGGTCCGGAAACTCGTTCTCCCGGAACGGGGCCGTTCTTCCAGAGCACGCCCCGGGGGGAACAAACCGCATTCCCCAATACAGATCAGGCCTGTCCCTCCGCCGCCCGTTCCGTCAGCCATTCGTAGAACTTCCGGTGCCAGAACGGCACGTCGACCGACCGGGAGAGCGACTGCCATGCCGTCCACATCAGCCGGTCGGAGACGCTCTGCCACTCGCCGGCCCGCTTGGCCATGTCGTCCGCCGGCTGTCCGATCGCGTGCAGGACCTCGTGCCAGATGCGGAGGGCGATCGCCTCGTCGTCGTGGTCGTCGCGCGTGACCCGGATGCTCGCTCGCTTATCCATCCCGCCCCCGAGCGCCCTCGCCGGGATTGCATCGTCGAAGACATAGACGGTTTTTTCCGGGACCGGGAAGGGGAAACCCTTCCACATCGGGTCCTTCTGGTCGAAGTAGCGGACTTCCGGCGTCCCGGTCCGGATCGTGAACTCGAAGAACGACGGGATGAGCCGGAGGTGCGGCTCAAGTCTCCGCCGCAGTTCTTCGGTCTTGAAGAAGAGGTCGAAGTGAGGCATCGGGGCCGCATGCGTGGTAGGTAGTGATAAATTTTGGGTAGCGGCGCGGCCCGGCCCCCTCACGATGCAGTTCTATTGAGCATTCTCCTCGCCCGGCAAGGACTCTTCCGGATATGCCTTCCGCCGTTCATCGATCCAGGCCCGGGTCCAGGCCCGCAGGTCACCGATGCCGGCCGGCCCCTGCTGATCGCTCATCGCCCGCAGGTGCTCCTCAAGTTCGTCGGCCAGTTTGAAGATCAACGCTTCGGCTGCTTCTTCCGATAACGGCCCTTCCGCCCGCAGGAGGGCGGCACCCAGGTTGAGAAAGTGCTGCAACTCATCCGTTGCCTCAAGGATCGTGGTGATATCCAGTCTGACAGTTGGCCCCATGAAAGGGGATTGACGCACGCGATACATAACTTCATCTATTTATACCCGAACCCGTAGCCGGCGCTTCCGCCGGGAAAAATACCCCTCCGGCCACACCAACCCGGACGGCATCTCTCCTTGAATCTTCAGATCGCCGTCCGGCGGGGGGTCCGGAGGGACCCCGACCCTGCAGTGCAAAACCATTTTAAGGGTTCCGATACTCACTGCACGCCCCGCCCTGGAGGGTGTATCCACCTTCCAGAGACGGGACAACGGAGAGGGAGACAGATGCAGGAACGTTCAGAAGTAGTTCTGGAGCGCAGGACACGGGCGGTCGGGGAAGAGTGGTTTATGTCGGCCGACGATATCCTGGACAAAAAGGTGAGCAACCCGCAGGGCGACGACCTCGGGGAGATCTCGGATATGCGGGTCACATTCCCCGAGGGCAAGGTGCAGTACCTGGTGCTCAGGTATGGGGGCATGCTCGGCGTGGGAGCAAAACGGTTCGCCATCCCGCCCGAGGCTGTGATCTCCCGTCCGGGGGACGACCGTTTCGTCGTGAACATCGACAAACAGCGGCTGGACGAGTTACCGGGCTTCTCCGAGGACAACTGGCCCCGGGAAGCGGACTTTGACCTGATCCAGTCGACCGGGACCATGACGCCGCCGAGCCGCGAGGAGGCGGAGGCCCTGAAGCAGTCGGAAACCCCGCCCCCTGAGGTCGTCACGACGGAACAGGTCGAGACGCGGCCACGGCGGAGATAATCCCGGACGATGGGTTCGGGAAAAGAGATCTTTTTTTGGTGGGCGGTCCACCCCGGACGGCCAGGCAGTTCCGGCAGGCATATTCTTTATCGCGCGGTATGCCAGGAACGAGGGATCACGCTTCTACGATGGCACCGAGATCGCCGGGATTGATGAAAACAAGCACCCGGGCTCATTACTGGAACCCGGCGGCATCGATACGGCTGCAAACTACGCCTGGGGCGTGGCGACCCACTTAAGCACGTTCGGTCTTCTCGCGGGACCGGCAAGCCCACTCCCACACAAAGAGGCGGCGGAGATGGCGGTAGCAGCGGCGGGATCCCCGGGCCAGGGACTACCCCTGCAGTGACGGCGACAGGAACCGTGGTACCGGCCGGGACGCCTGCAGGCAGCAGCGGACAGACGGAAGAAGCGTTTCCGACGGTCGCCGCCGTCTTCATGAAGGAACGCTAATTCTCCGCACTTTTTTCGGTCATCTTCCGCGTTACCGTTTAAACATCTTCTCGATCCGTACTCGCCGGCCGAGGTTCGCCTCGTACCACTCCTGCTGCTTTAAGGCCTGCTTCATGCTCCGGACCCGGTGCCGGACCCGCGTCCCGGTCTCTGCATCGATCAGTACCAGTTTCGGCACCTCAATCACCTGGGTGCCATGGAGTTCGACCCCCGGGGTTAGGAATGTTTCTTTCGGGGTTCGTCTTCTCCCCTGCCCCCGTGCACCGACCTTCCTGTTCACGCCGGGGACCCGCGGAGCGGGCGGAAGAACGCCCGGATCTCCCTGGCCATGAGTTCCGGCTCCTCCATCGCCGTGAAATGCCCGCCCCGCGGCATCTGTGTCCACCGCTCTACGTTCAGCCTCCGTTTCGCCCATTCGCGCGGAGGCGGGATGAAGTCTTTCGGGAAGACTGCCATCCCCACCGGGACGTCGATACGCTCCTTCAAGAAGTCTAACGGGAGGGCGTGCATATTCTCGTAATAGATGCGGATCGACGACGCGATCGTCCCGGTCGCCCAGTAGATCATGATGTTCGTCAGCAGTTCGTCTTTGCTGAAACGTCGCTCGATATCGCCGTCGCAGTCGCTCCAGGTGCGGAATTTTTCGAGGAACCACGCGGCGAGACCGGCGGGCGAGTCGTTCAACCCGTACGCGAGGGTCTGCGGCTTCGTCGACTGCACCATGCTGTAGGCGCCCTCCTGCATCCACAGTTCCCGTATTGCATCCAGATACCGCCTCTCGTTCTCTGAGAGGTCGGGGATATCGGCGCCGAGAGAGAAGAAGCCTATGTCGGTGAGGTGGAGGCCGACGACCGATTCGGGGTGTGCGAGCGCCAGGAGCTGGGAGACCCCGCTCCCGATGTCCCCGCCCCCCGCGGCGAAACGCCGGTAGCCGAGGACGTCGGTCATCAACCGCTCCCAGAGGCCGGCGACCCGCGCCGACGTCATGCCGCGTTCGCGGGGTCGGTCGGAGAACCCGTACCCGGGCATCGACGGGACGATCACGTCGAACGAGTCGGCGGGGTCGCCCCCGAAACGGGCCGGGTCGGCCAGCATCGGGATCAGGTCGAGGTAGCGGCAGATTGAGTCCGGCCAGCCGTGCGTGAGGATGATCGGGAGCGGGTCGGACCCTCTGCCCCGCTCGTGGATGAAGTGAACCCCGAGGCCGTCGATCTCGGCGCGATACTGGGGATATGCATTCAGTTCGGTTTCCCGGGCCCGCCAGTCGTAGGCATGCAGCCAGTAGTCGACGATCTCCCGCATATAACCCAGGTTCGTGCCGTAATCCCAGCCCGTGCCCTCGACTTCGTCGAGAAAACGCGTATGCGAGAGCCGATCCCGGAGGTCGTCCAGGACCGGTTGGGGGATATCGATGCGAAAAGGATGGACTTCCATGCGGGAACTGCTGCCTGGAGGGGTGATAACTTTTTTGTCCTGCCGGAGTTATCTGCCGCGTGTCACCCGCGGCGTCGCTGAACATCGGTTTTCTGCGTCTCCCATGACCCAGGGCAATCCCATTACGCGAATACTCCGTTTTTCACTTCGTTCAATTTCGGAAATTACGGCATTTTCTCCGGATAAACCCGGGGTTGTCCCAGAACAAAATGTGGAGAAAGATCGGAGAAGAACACAGAACGCCGCCAACAGGACTCGAACCTGTGACATGCTGGTTAACAGCCAGCCACTCTACCAACTGAGTTATGGCGGCACCGGGACAAGTGCTCTATATAGTCTTGCCTGAAGCGTATTAAACGTTACGGGAATTCTCCTGTTTGATAGACTGCAGGAGAACGATCAGTTCGTCGACCTCGTCATCCAGACCGGAGAGAAGATCGGCCGCGAGCGGCGTCGCCACCGCGCCGGCCGGGGAGGCACGGATGTAACCCTCCTGTTCGAGGACCCGGAGCGAGTAGCGGACCCGGTGGTAGGGGAGACCCAGGACCTCGGAGAGCTTCATGATGCCGATGGGCTGGTGCTCCACGACCGCCCGGATCACCTCAAGGTGCCTTGAGACAAGTTCAATCTCGGATTTTAACTTGGTCAGCATAGTTTCCCGTGAACGGACATGGGATCGTGCGCGCTACGGCTGTTCGTACAGCCACGCCTTCGTCTGGTGATACCGCTTCCGGAACGAGACGGAGAAGACCGCCCCTATCGCGAGGAGGAGGAGGCCGATTGCAAGACCTACGGTTCCTTCAGGCGCAAACCGGAAGAGGACGAAGACAGCCATGGCGAAGCAGAGGACGATGACGTTCAGCATCACCGTCAGCACGAGAAACTTGCCTTTGAAGACCAGTTTGGTTGCCTCATCCATTATTCATACTTCAACGTAGGGATAAAAGTACTTGTGGTTTCAACGAAAGAGTGAATACCATGAATGGACTGGATTCTGCTATCCGGGATGCCGGAGCAGCAGCATACGCGGCATACGGTGCATCTGTGGACGCAAACGTACGCTACCTGACCCGGTTCCGTACCAGCGACCCCGTGGTCTACATGCAAAAGTCCGGCGAGCGGGGCATGATCGTCGTCCCGCAGATGGAGCACGAACGGGCGGTTCGCGAATCGACGGCGGCGGTCGTCACCCGCGCCGATGCCGGGTACCTCGAATACATCAAAGCCGGAGAATCGCGCTGGCGGGCGACCGCCCATATGATCGCGGACCTCGCCGGCGGCCCGGTCCTCGTCCCGGCAACCTTTCCTCTCGCCCTCGCCCGGGAACTCGAGTCGTTCCACCCGGTCTTCGTCGACGCTGCCAATACAGTCGAAGGAATGCGGGCGGTCAAGACGCCGGAGGAGATCGAACGAATACGCTCGGTGCAACGGGTCACCGAGGCGGCGCTGGACCGGGGACTTTCGCTCATACGGGCCTCCATCCCGAGGGGGGGCCTTCTCCGCCGGGACGGTGCGCCCCTCACCGCCGAGGCCGTCCGCACCGAGATGCACACCTTCCTCCTCGCCCACGGGTGCCGGGGGGTCGACACCATCGTCTCCTGCGGTCTCGACACCGCTCTTCCGCACAACGCCGGCGCGGGACCGCTCCGTGAGGACGAGCCGATCGTCATCGACATCTACCCCCAGCACGAACAGACCGGCTACTACGCCGATATGACCCGGACGGTGGTGAAGGGCGAGCCCTCCCCGGAGATCCGGGAGATGTACGAGGCCGTCCGGGACGCCAAAACCCTCGGCATATCGATGATCCGGGCCGGGGCCACCGGCGCCGACCTCTACCAGGCGGTGGTCGAGTTCTTCTGCGACCGCGGCTACGAGAGCGACACGCGGGGGTTCATCCACAGCCTCGGCCACGGCGTCGGGCTTGAGATCCATGAAGAACCGTCGCTCGGGCCTCACGGCGGGGCGCTCGTCGCCGGAAACGTCGTCACCGTCGAACCGGGCCTCTACTACCCCGGGACCGGCGGCGTCCGCCTGGAGGATATGGGCGCGGTGACAGAGACCGGGTTTGACCGGTTCACCCAATACGGTGAAGAGCTCACACTATGATCATGGACGATGAAATCTACGACGCCTACCGCGAAGCAGGGGCGCTTGCACGGAAGATTCTCCACCAGGGCGCGGGGCTCGTGAAGGAGGGAGCGAGCATCCTCGAGATGGTCGAGACGACGGAGAAGATGGTGACGGATGAGGGAGCGTTTCTCGCCTTCCCCCTGAACGTCTCCCTCAACGAGGCCGCGGCCCACGACACCGCCATGCCCGGGGACGAGCGGACGTTTGCCCGGGGGGATCTTGTCAAGGTCGACCTCGGGGTGCAGATCGACGGCTACATCGCCGACACCGCCCTGACCGTCGACCTCGGCGACCACGGTCCCCTCGTCGAAGCCTCCCGGGCGGCCCTCGATGCGGCGATCGCCACCGTTCGTCCGGGGATCACCGCCGGGGATATTGGAGCGGTCGTCCAGGCAACGATCGAGGAGCGCGGCTATAAACCGGTCGCAAACCTCACCGGGCACGGCCTCGACCGCTACGACCTTCACACCCGGCCCTCCATCCCGAACGTCGCCATGAACGGCGGGGCCGCCATTGAGGAAGGAATGATCTTTGCAATCGAGCCTTTCGCCACCACGGGGTCGGGACGGATCGGCGAGGCGACGCGCGTGGAGATCTACCAGCAGATCTCGGCCCGCCCCGCCCGCCTGCCGTCGGCAAAACGGGTGCTTGAGGTAGCGCGGCCGCGGCGGGGGCTCCCGTTCTCCCGCCGCTGGGTTCCCGGGGACAAGGTCGAGATCGGGCTTTCGTCCCTCGTGCGGGCGGGGGTCCTCCACCCCTTCCCGGTGCTGCACGACGTGCCGGGTTCGTTCGTCTCCCAGGCGGAGCACACCCTGATCGTCACGGACGGCGGGTGCGAGGTCACCACCCGGTGAGCTACGCTTATTGATACCGCGCACAAATACGTATGTTCAATATGACCATGGATACGGGTGCGCGTGACGTCCTCGCCGTCATGGAACTCCTGCTCACCGCGGAGATATTCAATCGGAGTGAGGAACTCGGCATCAACGACCTTCATCCGCGCTGCCGGGAATTTTTCGGTGCCGGTAGCGGCGGGAGCACCGAGGTGAAGCGCCCCCTGATCGTGAGCGAGGGGGTTCTTAAGAAGGTGTTCAATACCCCGGATGCTGTCTGTCAGGCCGTCCGCGCAAACCCGTTCGTCGGCTACGAGGAGTTCGGGCAGCGCCTGAGCCTGCCGTCGCTCGATCCGGCGGCAGGATGGTTTCTCAAGAAGGGCGGCGCTTCACGGGTCGAGGTGAACCCCGTCCTCGCCTACTATTTTGAGGGGAAAGACGGCATCACCGTCCGGTACCGGGATGTCCTGGCGAAGAACCCCCGGTTCGACGACACGAAGGAGTACATGGAGGCGAAGGTCTCCCGGCTCATCGGGGAGAACGAGGAGATGCGGGAGGCCCGTGACCTGATCATCATCAGCGCGCCGAACGAGGTCGAGTTCTCGGTCGAGAAACTGGTCTGCACCCCGAGGCAGGAGGAGATCATCAGGAAGATCGGCGTCGCCCTTGAGCACCGGGACTTCCTGCAGGAGCACGGGATCTACGAGTTCGGCCGGCTTCTCTTCGTCGGCCCGCCCGGCACCGGGAAGACCTCTCTTGCGCTCGCGATGTCCCGGGCCCTCCACATGCCGGTGCTCGAGGTCCGTCTCGCGATGGTCACCTCCCAGTACCTGGGTGAGACCTCGAAGAATATCGACCGCATCTTTGACCTCGCGAAGAAACTCGCCCCCTGCATCCTCTTCATCGACGAGTTCGATTTTGTCGCGAAGACCCGCGTCAGCGACGACCACGGCGCGATGAAGCGCGCCGTGAACATGCTCTTGAAGAACATCGACCAGATCAGTTTCGTGAAGAACGGCGTTCTCCTCATCGGGGCGACGAACCATCCCCGCATCCTGGACGAGGCGGCCTGGCGACGGTTTGACGAGGTGGTGGAGTTCCCGCTTCCGGATCAGGCGATGCGGCAGGCGATCCTCGAGAAAGTCGCCGCCGCCATCGACTGCGACTGCGACTTCGCGGACCTTGCCGCCCGGACGGATGGGTTTTCGGGCTCCGACCTCCGGATGATGATAAAGGAGGCGGTGATGTCGGCGCTGATGGAGGACCGGCAGCGGGTAGACGCGGCGGACATCGAGCAGGGTCTTCTCAGGGTCGAGGAACGCAACGTCATTCGCGGTGTCGGCTATTAGTATGCAGATCACGCTGCTCGGGACGGGAGACGCCATCGGGACGCCGAAGATCGGATGCGACTGCGAGAACTGCCGGGCGATGACGGCGGCGGGGAGGTCGCGACTCCGGACGTCCCTTCTCATCGAGACGGACAAAAAACACATCCTTATCGATTCGTCGCCGGACCTGCGGCAGCAGCTCCTCCGGGCCTGCTCACCCCATATCGACGCGGTCCTCTGGACCCACGGCCACTACGACCACTTCATCGGATTCGGCGAGTTCTATCGGGTGCAGAAGGTGCCTCCGGCCTATGCAGCCCCGCCGGTAATCGACTATTGCTCCGGGTACCTTCATTTTCTGTCGTTTGTGAAGCACCCGGTTCCCGTCTACGAACCGTTCGACCTCTTCGGCGTGACCTTTACGTTCTTTCCGGTGAACCACCCGCCGGTCTACACCTGCGGCCTCCTGATCGAGCACGGCGGTATCGCAGTCGCCTACACCGCCGACACGCGGGAGGATATCCCGAAAGAGAGCCGGGACCTCCTTCTCGCCACCGATATCGACCTCCTCTTCGTCGACGCCATCGCCCCTGCGGGCTACTCCATCAGCAAGCACATGAACTACGCCGAGGCGGTCCGGTTCGCCCGCGACGTCGGGGCGCGTGACTACCGGTGCGTCCACATGAGCCACATGGTGCCCCCGGACATGCCGCACGCCGGATACGATATGGAGACGTTCTGCTGGGAGTAGGCCGGGTCCACCCGCAAACATCGTGGCAGAAACCGATCGGGGACCCGTTGGGATAGAGGCAGCGTTCTCGGACCAGGTCTCCCGCAGCGGCGGTGAAGTTCTCCGGGTCCGAAAAGTCCTCCGAACGTGACGATGGCAGGCCCCCGATCGCGGGGACCGCCGGGGCGTTACGCTCCTATGGAGAACTCCGCATCCCGGTAGTCAACCGTCTCGGCCCTGTCAAGGTCGCGAAGCGTTAACAGCGTGCAGTAGTGGGTCCCTTTCCTGGAAGGAGAGTTTTCCGTTCTGTAAAAGACGGCAATGTCATACCATGGCTCGTCCGTGGAGAACGCCACCCTTTCCAGGGGAGCGATCGTGCCCCTGGAAAGGGCGAAGAGGGGTCGATATCCGGCGTTGTATCCCACATCCCCCGACAGTGCCCCGACACTGACGATCAGTCCTGCGCCCTCATCGACCAGTTCCCGGTAAGGAATCCGTTCGATCTCGGAGAAAAGGGCGAACGGATGCTCTCCTGCAGGCGCTTTGTCGATCTCGTGAGAATCCCAGGTTATGGTCCCCGCAGGGCCGACCGAAACCCGATACCAGTGACGGCGGCTCTCGTTCTCACCGTAAAAATCGAAATTCAACGATTCGACCGAGCCGTCGTCTGCGGTTACGATCTCCGCCTCCCCAAGGACGGCCGTCACGTTCTCGACGCCGGTCTGGTCCGCAACGATCGTCCACATCTCCGAGAGCGGGAGGCCGTAGATGTTCTGCGGGAGTGAGACGGCGGAGGACCCGGTGTCGTAGATGAGCACAAACGTGGAGAGAGCACCGGCGGCAAACGCGATACAGACCGTCAGGGCGATGAGTATCTCCTGCGACGTCAAACCACCACACCTCAAAGCGTATAACCTCACCCGTTCATGGCGAAAGGGCCAGGTGATTCTCCGCACCGTTTCAGGCGCCGTCCATGGATAGAGAGTTCCACGCTCTTCTATATCCTTTTTCCGGCCCGATCAGCTAAACGTCGCGGCGATTCGCCCGCTGTCGGCTCTCTGAAAGACGATCCGGGCCCCTACCTCCGTATCAGAACGCCGACCGCTGCAGTCCGGAGAGAGGGGTGCGCAAAACGACGGAGGAGAGGCACCCCTGTCGCGGGGGCCTAACCCGACGACACCTCGCGGTCCGGTGCGACGGAGTAACCCTTCGTGGCGGGCTGCTGCGGGAGGGGAAGGTCTTCCACGTGCCGGTTGAGAAGATCCCGGGCGCCTTCTGAGAGCCGATAGCGGATGAACCGCCCGTCCCTCTCTGCGGCGACGATCCCTTCGGCCTTGAACTGCTGCATCTGCCGGGAGATTGACGGGCTGGAGAGTCCGAGCCGTTCTACGATCTCGCTCCTGAGTGCGCCCGGGAATTTGAGGAGGTTTGCAAGCACCGCTCTGGAGGTCTCGTCCCGCAGGCTGATGAGGATGCGCTGTTCGAGGTCGGTATACGCACGGTTTCGCACGAAGTGCCCGGCCCGGTTCCGGTAGTCCACGGCGGCCACCTTGCCTTCTCTGACGAGCGTATTGAGGTGGTACCGGAGCCGCCCTCGCGATGCACCCGTCAACCTGCGGAGTTCCCTGAAATCGGCGCCGGGATGGGAGGCGATCTGCCGGTAGAGGTCGTTCCGGAAGTCGTCGTCGAGGACGGTGCGGTTTGTTATCCGCCGGAACCCGAGCGGCGCGAGGAAGCTGAGGGCGTAGAAGAGTTCCCCCGCGTAGGGGAGCCCGGGCAGGACCGTGAGCAGGAAGTAGAGGGCCATCACCCGGGGCGGCAGGTCCCAGAACGTGATCTCCTCGAAATTATGCCACTCGCCGGCGTACTCCTCCGTCACCGGCTCGACCACGTAGCGGGCGGCTGCCGTGCCCGGGAGTACAAGGGCCGCGAGGGTCACGGCGACGAGGAGAACTGTGAATAGCCGGCTCCACTGCACCATGCTGGATGGTCGCCGGAAGAAACGTTCAATGTTTCGCTTTTTATCGCCAGGTGAACGTGTAGTCCTCGGTCCCGGTCACCCTGTCCCCGTAGACCTCGAACCGCCACGTCCCGGGATGCAAGCCGCCGGAGTCCTTTATGCGCAGTTGTATTCTCCCGTTACCCCCATCCGCAATCGATCGATCGAGTCTTTCTACAATCAGGTTATCCTTCTCTTCATCTATGACGTCAAAATACGTTATTTCCGGTATTTCCCCGTTCTTTCGAGAGATCCCCCTGTCGCTCAGTCGGTCTCCCCTATCGTCGAAGAAATAAGGGCTTCGCTTTAACTCTACACCCCCGTCTCCCCGGGCTTCTCCGTCTACCCGGCCGTAGACATACAGTCTGCCCGAGCTCCTATCGGACTCCTCTCCTCGACAGACGTTTCCGTGAAAGTCATAGACGTTGTCCGGATGTACGAGAAACGCGCCGGCGTTGAGCATGCCTTTGCCGGAGTCTTTTATCCCGAGATTATCCGGACAAACCTGAACGACGGTTCCTCCGTCGTCGGTCAATTCGAAGCCCACATCTCCGCATTCCCACCGATCGGCGTCGTCAAACTCCCATCCTACCTGCGGTTTGACCCAGATACCCTCCTCCGGAACACCCGTTAACGTGTAGTCCCCGAGAGATGCTATGGCCGGTGTACTACCCCAGGATTCGTTGAAGTATAGATCCCCGACTTTGAATCCGTAAGCCAGGGCTTCCACTCTTCCCAGATCGGAGATATTCACCGTGCGAATGTGACCGCTTATATCTAACGTTTGCGGTTTGGGGGTTTGATCGGGGTCAACACCATCGTATGCATCGTAATTCGGCCCGAGCACGGAGTCCGGCGCGTGAATCGTCAGGCGAAGCGAGTCGGACGAATCGTCCCAGTCCAGGTCGACGATGAACTCGGTTTTGCCTGCGGGAACGTCGATCGAGTACCAGTCCGTCTCGCCCTGCACGATGCTGCCGGCGGTCATCGGTGCAAACGACGGGTTTTCTTCGGGCGTCACATCCCCGGCCGTGACCAGCAGCGCGGCGGCGAACATGATGGCCAATGCAGTTCTGCAGGAGTTCATAGACGATCAGAGAGGAGTTTCTACGATGCCTATATACCTTTTACGGCCACGGCAGCTACCTGTCGTGCGATAGGTAGCTTTTATGGCCGTAAATTATATCCTTCAGCGCATTCGAAAGAACAGCGTGGATGCCGCATGCGGTATCCCACGGGGGCCGGGATGCTCGATTGCCATCGTACCCCGGCTCCCACAACGTGCCCGGAGGGCAATGGTCTTGTTGGCTCCCATCGGGGATAGCCGTTACGGTTCCATGGTCCCTCCCCGGGTACGCACGAAAGGAGGAATGGAACCATGAAACCAAAAGTTCTTTCCGGAATCGGCGTCATTATCGTGGCGCTGCTGGTCGTCGGCGCGGTCATCGTGCCGGCGGTGAGTGCGGATAGGGCCTCCCCGGTGATCGATATCGATGACGACACCGGTTTGAGTGATGAACGTCTTCAGTGCGTCATGAACCCCGATCAAGCACCCGAACCGATAGATGCAGTAGATCAAACGATAGACGTAAGAGATCACATCCGCACGGTGGAGCTCTCCGATCTGGTTGGGCCCTTAGACCTCTCCAATCTGGGGAAAACAGAGCCGTTAGCCGTCGGATTCAACGTTGGACATTTATACTTCAACGAGTCCTGGGGTAGTACACCGGCCATGGCATCTATCGGGGACTATACGTTAAGCGGTATCCCGGACGAGGGTCTCTGGATCAAACAACAGGTCGAATGGGAGTTTGACGATACCGACTTCTGGGCCGGCGGCGATGTGCACTTCGAGTTCACAGATGACGGAGGGACCGTCGCTGAAGTCTGTTCGGATGGTCTCGGAACGGGCGATTCCAGAAGAGGTACGCTCAGCTCCGACGCATTTGTCATATATCCGGGCAACGTCTATGACTTCCACGGGAGCGTCTACCGGGACGATGAGTCCGACAAGAGCTCGGGCAGACTGTATGTCTACGGTTAGGTAAAGGGAAGGATGCATCATACACCGATCCTCTCTCTATTTTTGAAAAATTACTCCCGGAATAACTCCCGGAAGGCCGTACCCGCCCTCGCTCTCTCGTCCGGGCGGCTGGAGGGCATGGACCGGCGCTATGACCGGGTTCGCTCAACGCGCATTTCACCTGCCGCCGGTCTCCGGGGAAGGTGCCGGAGCACCGGGCTTTGCTGCCGGGAGATCCGTCTCATCCTCCGCTCCGGAGCCTTCGAGTGCCCTGACAATTCAACGTTTGACACAGAAAAGGTATATGGAAGGACGTTGACGTCTCGATCGCCGATATCGCGGGGCCGGCGGGTAATGAAGCATCTGGCTATCATCGTGGGGGTCCGTTGCGATTTCGTGAACAGGGGAAAAAGAGCATGAAAGAGAGAAAAATGTTCGGATCGTGTGCCGTTGCCGCCATCGGCCTGCTCCTCATCTGCATGGCGGTGGCGCCGACCGGCGCGGAGAACGAACCGGTGCACATCGTGGAGATCCAGGGGGAGGTCCAGGAGATCGACATAGTCGTCGATCATGCGAATACTGGCGCGTCGGCATTCAGCGCGGCGTCGTCGGCGCCAAGGACCGACGTAGTCGTCGATCATGTGAATGCTGGCGAGAACGAACCGGCACGCATCGTGGAGGTCCCCGGGGGCTCGCTCCTGATCGATGAGGACGGAGGCATCGACTGCACCGCCCGGGCCGATACCTACATCGGCCCCTATACGCCGGAGGCGACTTACCGGATCGTGGTGCAGTGCGAATACCGGGACTACAACGCTGTAATTCTCCGGACGGCCCGGTTCCGTATGGAAGGACCGGATGGCGCCGTAGCCGCGATGTCCATTTTCGATCTCCCGCTCATCAACAACAACCGGGCGGGGACGCTGTCGGTGTACCTCACGCCAGAGGGACCCGGTGCCTACCACTGGGAGATCGCATGCAGTGAAGGCTCCGGGAACGCCGGGTCGCGTGGAGACCTCATCCTGTCGTGAGGGTAACGCGCGATGTCGGCAGATCCTCCCTCTCCCCGGATCGTTGGCCTTTCCGCCGCTCCGACCCGTGCCGATGACGTGGATTCATTAGCCGGGACCATCGGGGTACTCACCGACTACCGGCGGGTCCCCGGCCTCGACGACGGACCTGCTGCCGACTACATCGCCGGGAGACTGGAGGAGTACGGATATGACATACAGCAGGAGACCTTCGCCGTCGAGACGGATGCGGGACCGGGCGCGACCCGGAACGTCGTCGGTATCAAGAAGGGCGCCGGACAGGGGACCGTCGTCGTCTGCGCCCATTACGACGTTTACGGTCCCGACTGCCCCGGAGCGGACGACAACGCCGCCGGAGTCGCCGTGATGCTCGAGGTTGCCCGGGCGCTCCGGACGGAATCCCTGAACCGGTCGGTCTGCTTCATCGCCTTCTCCGGCGAGGAGGTGGGGCTTCTCGGGAGCACCGACTGGCTGGAACGCCATGCAGACCTCCGCGAGGATATCGTCGCGGCCGTCAACCTCGACTGCGTGGCGCGCGGCGACGAACTCCGTGTAGAAACCCTTCCCCAGTACCGCTGGATGCTGAATGCAGTTCCAGAATTCCCGGCGTCCAACCATCAGATCGGATTGGGTCTTCTTGGGGGAGACTACCGGCGCTTCTGGGAGTATCATATCCCCGCCGTCCAGATAACCGACAACGGCGGCTACGTTCTGCGGCATACCCGGAACGATACGCCCGAGACCCTGAACTTCCCCCTGGCGGCGTCCTGCACCGAAGCGGTGACCGGCATGGTCCGGACCCTTGCCGCCACGGACGATACGACGTCTCCGGCGGTGGAGGGCTCGGTCGACGAAGACGGGACGATCCGGTATGCCGTCTCCGAGCCGTCGATCACGCACCTCATCGTCGACGGGACGGACTTCGGGCCCCTCGCATCAGGGCAGGTCACCCTCCCCGCAGGTCAGTATACCGTCCGGGTCATCGCCTACGATGCTGCCGGAAACCGGGGCGTCCTGGACCTGGAAGCCGATGTCCCGGATACCGGTCGCGACGCCCCGGGGTCCGGCCACCGACCCGGGGGGGTCAGCATCCCCTGGAAGCGGACCGAAGAAGACCTCAAGAAGTATGGTATGCAGCACTACGTCACGCCGTTTGTCTCTCTTTCCTACGACTGTCCGGGAGAAGAGGAGACCGGGACCCGCATCGACGGCTACGTGGACGGCATCCGGATCATCGGGCTTGAGGAGGGGCATATCGTTGTCCACGCCCCGGGCAACCACCGATACGAGGTGGCTGCGGTCGCCGCCGGGACCGTGGTCGGGTACGACGAGACTGCGTATCTCGTCGGACGCATGTATGACAATCCTATGACCCACTACATCAGGGACAGTTCTGTACAGGAAGAGACGATCCGAGAGGACCCGCTCCCTCTGGTTCCGGTCGCGTGCGTCCTCGCCGCCTCGCTCCTCGCCATCGGGTACCTCTTCTCGCGGAGGCGATGACGACCGACCATAATAGTACAACGGAGATAATATGACAGTAGAACGGGTTTTAATCGTGGCCGGGAAAGAGTTCACCGACCACCTCACCAGCCGGAAGTTCCTGGTGATCCTTGCGCTGCTCCTGATGTTTGCTCTGCTCGGCATGCACCAGGGGATCGACCAGTACAACCAGGACCTCGAAGCGTATAACCAGCAGCTGCAGGCGGCGGAAGACGCCGCCGATCCGGCGGGGAAGATGCCCGAACGGCCGTCGATCCTGGTCTTTTTTCGGCAACTGGAGAATTCGCTGATGGTGTTCGGCGGCGTCCTCGCGATTGCGACGGGGGCCGACCTGGTCTCGAAAGAGAGAGAGTCCCGGTCGCTCAAAAGCCTTCTCTCCCATCCGGTCTACCGTGACGAGATCATCAACGGCAAGGCGCTCGGGGGGATGGCCGCTCTCGGGGTCGCTCTTGTCGTCGCGTTCGCGCTCACCTTCGCCGTCCTCCTCGTCTTCTCGATCGTGCCGACGGCGGACGAGGTCAGCGCCGTCCTGATCTTCGGGCTCGCCTCGTTCCTCTTCATGCTTGCGTTCTTCGCCCTCGCCCTCGCGCTCTCGGTCGGCGTGAAAGAGAGCGGGCATGCCGTGGTCTACGGTCTGACCCTCTTCTTCGCCCTCTCTTATCTGCTGCAGATGTTCGGGGCGGTTCTTGCGGGCGCGGTTGCCGGAGACATACCGGAGAGACCGGAAATGCCTGCATGGACGGATTCGGCCGGGGTGACCCACCTGTCGTACGATAAGGCATACGAGGAAGAGTACGATCGGTACGCCGCGGAACTGGAGATTTACCAGAGCAAACGGCAATTAGTCGCCGATACGGTCTACCTCTTCTCCCCGCTGATATCTTATAACACCGTGGCCTCGACGGTATTTTATCCTTCAAATTTGCCGCCGGAGGATGCGACAGACCGGATCTGGCGAAATTTCGCGGCGTTGATCGTCTTCCCGTCGGTCTTCTTCGCCGCTGCATACGTGAAGTTCATGCGGATGGATATCCGGTGACGCCCTCTTCGCGCGCACTTTTCATCCCAGGGAGAAGCCGTGCCGGGGGCGTGCCGATCATTCCGCCGAGTTTCGATATCCAGGGAGAGAATGCAGAGATCTTGCCGGGGTACGCGCTCATACCCGCGATCCGGGGATCAGGGTATATTTCCACTGGATATCAGCGGTACTGCCGGGGGATGGAACAACCAGGGTGGATCAAGAGAATTCGACGACCCGGGTACCGCCGCGACAGTTCGATGTTTGTCACAGAAAAGATATATGGAGGAACGTTGACGTCTCGATCGGTGATACTGCATGCAGTATCCCGCGGGAGTCCGGCTCGGTTGTGCAGACTGTCGCCGGACTCCCACAACGTGCCCGGAGGGCACTAAGGCCGTTGGCTTCCATCAGGAATAACCGTTGTGGTCTGGAGTTCCCCCGGGCACTTTTCCGAAAAACCGGAGGAACAAAAAATGACACAGAAAAAAGAGCCGCCATATCGGGGCGATACTCAAATCTCTGCCGTTCACCGGCACGTCCCCGGGGATGGGGACTGCCACTCGTCGGCAGGCGCGTATCTGCCCTTCATGATCGGGCGTTACCGCCACGGGCTTCCCGACTGCGGGGGCGGTTCGGGGTCCTGGTACAGCGCCGAATGCCAGGAGAACATGATGATGCGGTATGCCCGGACCCGGAAATGCCTCGCACATCTCCAGACACTGGCGGGCTGCTACTGGATGGAGAGGGAAGGTTGCCCCGAGCACTGCTACATCGAGGGGACCTTCGACCTGGACTTCTACCTGACGTTTGTCAAGAATAGCGAACAAGGACTCAGCCATGCGGTCTGCGCCGAGTTTTTGGGAGGCAAGATGAAGGAGTTCTCCAGCTGGAAGTTCTACCAGTTTGGCAACCTGGATATCAGGCCCGGGAACTGGCAGATGCCCTACGGGACAAAAACCGAGGATACGAAGGTGACGATCTACGAGATAACCGGAGTGATGACCTGTGCTCTCCCCGACTATAAGCCAGAGTCACCTATAGCGGTATTTCTGATTGGTGAAAACGGCGCCATCACCTCGGAGTGAGAGGAAGAATGGCAAGGTCCGTTGCACGAATCATCGCCGCTGTTGTCGCAATCGGAGTCGTCTGTTGCGCAGGAGCGCTGATCGTAGCCGTGCACCTTCCGGACGGGGACACCCGTCCAGAGATCGGGAACGTGACGCCGGAAGGGTCGCCGACAGAGTCGAACCTGCCCGGGAATATAAGCCGGAATGAAACGCCGAACGAGGGATCTGAAGAAGTACCGGAGGTTAGGAACATGACATCGAAAGAGATCTTGGAGCGTGCCCAGGAGATCCAGGCATCCTGGTATCGGTCGAGCACCGTGGAGCGAGTGCTGAAAGAGGCGAATATGACGCCGGAGGAGTTGCCCGGCGACGTAACCGAAGAACTGAAAAACACCGTGCAGTTTGAAGATATTATCCGAACGTGGGAGTTTGATTCCCAGAACAAGCAGGTCGTCATCTATGCGTCCCCCGCCCTGAATGAAGAGCATGAAAAAGAGTTGAGTGTTGTTCAGGGCAGGCGGGTCGGCGATTGGACCTTTACCATTATCTGGGAACCCTATGTGCCCTCATTCGTGAGGCGGGCGCTGGATGCGGCGAATATGACGCTGGATGAGTTGCCGGACGAAGTGAAAGAGGAAATGGGAAAAACCGTGCAGATTGGAGGCGTACGGAAGTGGGAGCTTGATCCCCAGAACAACCGGGTCATCGTCTATACGTACTTTTCCCGGGATGCCGAGCATGAACAAGAGGTGCAGGCCGTTCAGGGCAGAGAGGTCGCCGGCTGGACCTTTAACGTCGTTCAGGAACATCATATTCGGGAGGACGTGAGGCAAGCGCTGGATGCGGCAAATATGACGGCGGACGAGTTGCCGGATGAAGTGAAAGAGGAAATGGAAAACATCGTGCAATCCGCGGATATAGGGAGCATACGAAAATGGGGGTTTGATCCCCAGAACAAACAGGCTACTATCTCTGTTTTCTTCGTACCGAAGAGGAACGACGTGGATGCCATTCAGGGCAAGCAGGTCGCCGGCTGGACCTTTACAGTCGTTCATAATCTCGAGGATGAGAGAGCGTATGAGAAAGAAAGGGAGCAGGTTGTGGCTGAACTACTCCGATTCCAGAAGGACCATCCCGAACTGCAGATATCAAGTTTCGCGACATCGCCCACACAGATCGATGTGTGGGTGCGCAATCTCACCCCCGAAAACGAGGCGCTGAACGGCACCACGATGCACAACAGGACAGTTCTGATACAATGGAGTCCGGTCGATTATGCACTCAGGATGGCGAGGGAGGAGGCAGGATGGATGTGAGAGAGCAAACGTTGGGGGAACCGGGGACAGGTTGAGGCACAGAAAGATCGTCAGGATCTGGTCGATTGACACCGGGACCCCGTGAGGAAGCTCGCCGGTCGGCGCCCATGCGTAAATCGTGAACGCCACAAACCTTTTTCCCGCTGTGGGTGGCGTCAACGACTTGATCCCGAGGATTCACGTCTCCCCCGGGGCGACCCAGATACGCCCGGCAGGATAGGGCGAACGTGGTAGCGCTGATCCTCTATTCCATCGTCTTCTCCTCCGCCGCATACGTGCGGTTCATGCGGACGGACATCCGGTGACGGCCTCTCCACGCGCACTTCCCGCCATCTTGAGGGCTGCGCCCGGGTGCGGGCCGACGATATTCCCGGGTTTCGATATCCGGGGAAGGTATGCAGGAATCTTATCGAACCCGTTCTCAGATCCGCGAATCGGAGTCCATGGTGTATTTCGACCGGAGATCGGCTATACTGCTGGCGAATTGCCCGGTCACGTGCGGATCGGGAGATGCGACGGCCCGGGTAGCGCCGCGACAGTTCTAGGTAATGGACAGAAACGTTATGGGTGGGAACGCCGACGTCTCGATCAGGGAAGCCGCATGCGGTATCCCGCGGGAGCCCGGCCCGGTCGTGGGGACTGCACCCGGACTCCCACAGCGTGCCCGGAGGACAACAGGGTTGTTGGCTTCCATAGGGGATAGCCGTTACGGTTCCGTGGTCCCTCCGGGTACGCATGAAAGGAGGAATGAAACCATGAAACCAAAAATTCTTTCCGAAATCGGCGTCGTTCTCGCGGCGCTGCTGGTCGTCGGCGCGATCTGTGTGCCGGCGGTGAGTGCGGATGAAAACAGCCAGGGCGATCCGGTAAGCAGGAGCGTAGAACTGGAGCGGAGTCCTTTTCTTTTTGACGATCGGGGAGATCGATTAAGTGACAGAGAAATCTCCCGGATGATCGAAACAATGCCGAGAGTAACCTACCTTGACGGCATGAATGAAAGCAGGAGCAAGGAACTCTCCGAGATGCTCAATCAGTTACATAAATACCGCTCCGTTAAAGTCGGGGATGGTTCGGAGACCTCTCCACAACCTGCTCCCGTACCCACGGAAAATATCGTCGAACTCCTGAAGGTCAATCTGAACAAGCAGGAGCCCGTCAGCCTCACACTCGGAGGACTCCCCTTCTCGAAAGGAGGAAGAAGCGCGTCGTATCCGGACCTGGAAAACTTCACCGACGCCATGGGAGACCTGATACGGGACCACTATCTCTATCCTCATGGGTCCCTGATCGGTTTCGGCTACGATATCGACGGGTATCTCCGGGTGGGCATCTGGAACGGCCCGCCGCCGCCGGAGAACGTCTGCTCGATAGAAACCGTGTATGCGATGCTCGACGAGCGGGCAAAGGAGATGGGGATCGAGAGCATCCCGGTGAAGTTCACGGTGTTCACCTCTCCGCCGGAACTGGTCCTGGGCCCTCAGATTGAACCTCAAAACGGTAAATCCATCCTCTACAATGGAGGAGTAACCACAGCAGGCAACTACCCCCTCCTATCGGAGGGGGCTTGCAACGAGGCCTTCGAGGACCTCCCGGAACCGATCCAGAAGCGGCAACTACCCCCTCCTATCGGAGGGGGCTTGCAACGGGGGCCCCTTGCGGGGCACAGGGTTGCAATTTAATCCGTGTGAAGGTTGACGGTTCAAAAGACGTCCTTATTCGCACTGGCCGGTTGACGCGGCCACTACCGATTATTTTTCCGGATCTCCACCCACATCCCCTCTTTTTCCTCCCGGACCCGGGAGTGGGC